>Ga0315338_1000052_pt1:30000-590529 | contig 590529 bp, 510 predicted proteins | sample ASW8metaG_FD_204518 | JGI IMG/M metagenome (GOLD analysis project Ga0315338, IMG submission 204518) | Ammonia-oxidizing marine archaeal communities from Monterey Bay, California, United States - ASW #8 | ecosystem: Environmental > Aquatic > Marine > Coastal | place: USA... | reverse complement strand
GCCCCATCAGCGCGAGACGTGTTGACATCAATGCCCTCGTCGATCAGCTGCCGGACCGCCGCAGCGTCCTGCCGTGCCGTGGCATCCACCAGTCTTACATCCGAGGTCGCAGTCGTCGTGTTGGGAAGATCTTTAGATTCAGATTCTTGTTGCGCATACAGCGGTGCAGTAAGTGCCGTGACAACCCCCATGACCAGGACAAAACAAGTGTTGCGAGCGCTCATAGATGTCCTCCAACCACAACAACGAGTAGCGTTAGGCCTAGCGTAGCGCGAGGCGGCATACGGTTCAATAAAAATGGTTTTCAAACCCCTCTCGGCTGGCGCGACCTTTCCACCCTCAAAAACTGCGGCACCTGAATGCGCCGCAGCGTATTTTCAAGAATACTAGTGCACATGAAAAGGTCGGCCCATCTAGTGGACACCTTAAAACCACCCTTAAAGTGGGCAGGAGGGAAAAGGTGGCAGGTACCACACCTCCGTTCACCTTGGGAATCCCATAACCATCGCCGCTTCGTTGAACCCTTTTGTGGAGGACTGGCTCTGACCATCGGTCTACAACCAACACAAGCACTTCTGAACGATATTAACCCGCACCTCATCAATTTCTACCGGTGGCTCAAGAAAGGTCTCCGTTGTCTCATCACGATGAAGAATGAAGAGGAAATGTTTTACGCGCACAGAAAGCGTTTCAATGAACTCATGCATGCAAGGAAAAGTCATACACGTGAAGCCGCATCTCTCTTCTATTACTTGAACAGAACTTGTTACAACGGCTTATGTCGGTTTAATCGCAGAGGCGAGTTCAATGTTCCATTCGGTCGTTACAAAACGATTCCTTATGCCAACGACTTCTCGGCATATCGGAATGTCTTTAATCAATGGGAATTCACCACCGGTGATTTTTCAGGACTCGAACTCCATGAATCAGATTTTATCTACGCCGATCCCCCGTACGATGTCGAATTCACAACTTATGCGAAAGGAGGGTTTACATGGGATGATCAGGTAAGAACCGCTGAATGGCTCACACGACATTCTGGCCCCGTCGTTTTGGTCAACCAGGCCACCCCACGTATTAAAGCACTCTATCGTCAATTAGGTTTTAAGTTGCGATACTTCGATGCACCGCGGCGCATCAGTGCGAGTGGCGACCGCACACCTGCTCGTGAAGTCTTCGCGACTCGAAACATTAAATATTAGCAGTCGATCAAAGGTCTTAATTAACACTCAAAAACCATTCTCTTCGTGGTCCAGTCCATGTTGACAACGGCAAGCCATAGCGGGACGCTACCCTCAATTCACAAACATCTTGTGGCTATCGCAAAACAAGTGGCACCATCTCTTTCCGCGACTTTGCAAACACTCGGTCCTGTAACGTTTCCCATTCCCAGTAAAAGCTCTGTTGGCTTTTTCCTGGCACGTACTATTATTGGTCAGCAGCTGTCTACTCGTGTTGCTCGAATGATGTGGAACCGCGTACTCGATACAACCGTCTCACGAACGATGAGTGTCCCAAGTTGTTTTTCTGCCGCTAGCGTGACGGAACTCAGGCACTGTGGGCTTTCTACCAACAAGACAAGAGCATTGCTCGTTCTCGGTCAAGCTGAACGCGATGGTCTGTTAAATGACATCTACCTTCGAGGACTGACACATCAGGAACGAACACAAAAATTGACTAAATTGTTTGGCGTTGGTCCGTGGACGTGTGACATGGTCTCAATCTTTTACTACCGGTGCCCAGACGTATGGCCAGAAGGCGACGCAACGGTCCAAAAAATGTTCAAAGGATTAATCGGCCGACGAAAACCCTCGCCGACTGCATCCAAATTTGTACCTTATCGATCGTATCTGGCTTTATGTATGTGGAAACTCGTTGACAGCAAACGTTAGTTGTTTCTCTTGTCTCGAGCAATCAGAATTTTCCCGATCCTGTAACTGAGCATTAATACATCACGTCCTGAAAGATCGCCCATCTCATCATCGGCGATTGCGAGAATCCTCAGGCTCAAGATCGCCGACCCGGAAAAATTCAAATCCTCCACATCCGCCGCTACACACAGTGGCAGGATCTGGGCCCAAGCCTGCAGCAAACGCGCGTTCTTCTGCGCGAGCACCCGCGAGTAACCCAGGCATGCCGTAGTTTCCCTCGTGACAACGGGGTTCATGGTAGACCCGATTCGCTTTGTTGCTCTGACGACTCAGCTCCAACACGACAGTCCACGGTCTTGTCCACGTCGTAGGATCTTCCATCGTCGCGACGTACTCGATAGTCTCCGGATCGAGGCGTGTCCAGCGCTCGACGAGATGTAAGTTCTCGCGAGACCCGTGAAAATCAGTCTTGGAACTAAAATTACTGACATCTACGACTAGCGTTTCTCCCTCCCAGCGACCACGAGAATCTCCCCGCCACTGGCGCACGTTTGTGGATAAGTGCGGCCGGTCGGTGACAGGTATGACGCGCTGCCACCCTTGCCCTTGACCCGTGTCATAGAAAATCGACACCATTCCGGGAGACTGCACAACTTGCAGAAAAAACCCGGCACCACCGCCAAAATCTGGTAGTCGCGCCGACATGCACCGTTCAGACAAACCCCGATCCTCTGGATTGTCGGCGCGATTCACGGCGCCCGCTGGGTAGTACGGAGGTGGTTCCGCTCGCCGCGGAGATGGCGGCCCGTACTTACCTCCTTGGCAGGTAGATAGATTGTTCTTGCAGACTTCTGTCGCCTGCAGAAGGGCGAGCTGGTACTTCCGTATTGCGTCTTGCCGCTGTTGCGCCTCCGGCGTGAGGGGAGGAATTCTCCCGTCCGGTGGATCCACGATTAGCGACGTTCGTCGGCCTGTATGCTTGTGTGACAGGAAAATTCCTGCGTTATAGGCGCCGACAGCATACTGTGTGCGACCTTCGTTGCGAGCAAGAGAGTCGGCTCGTAAGCGATCCAAGTCGGCCCTTTCCTCGTCCGTAAAGAAATCCTTATTCGCATACCGAGTGGGGCGCTGCAAGGGTATCTCGTAGTCTGTCGTCCAGATACCCTGTAGGTTCGGATCGCCCCAGGGGGTCGGGTCCGCCGATACTGTCCTCTCCTGGCCCTGACCCACGACTGGAGTCGGCGCCAGCTTCAAGAGAATAACAACTGCCATCAATAGCGCGGCCACACTAATCAGCTGGAGTAATCGTCTCGTCATCTCGCACCTCGAACTACTAGACACTCGTCACCGGAGAACATGAAACCACGCACCTAAACCTTTGATTCAAACCTAGGTCGAAAATATACAGGTTCACGGCGGGCGGTTCAATGGAACCCGGGGTTAGGGCTCACTCGGAAGAAACGTGGCAAGAGGCGGACGAGTCTACTGCTTCGCGTCCTTTACCGTGACGGTGACGTTCTGGCTACTTGCTGCGCCGCCATCGTGCGCTAACGCTCGCAACACGAACGTCCCCGGTTCGTTGAACGTCACTCTGACCGGATATGTTCCATCGGCCGAGGGCGATGGCGGCTCCCATCCACGTGTCCACGGTGACCCGCTCTTGAAATCCGGGTAGACCTTGAACTGGGCGGGATCAAAACTCACCACCTCTCCAGCTCCACGGTAGACGAACCAGGCCACACGCAGACCGTGTGCGCTCCCCCTGAATGGTCCGCCATCTGCAGGCTTTAAGGCCGGGATACCGTCGTCACCCGCTACGGCAATCAACGCGAGCGGCCGTCCTACACTCGCCATCCGCTGCCTCTCTCCCTCGATTCGAATGGTGGGAACTCGATTGTGCTCAAGCTCCCCTTGAATGTCGAACCCGGTGTACTGCCGGAAGATGATGCGCTGGTCGAGAATGAACTCTGGTATCAGCGACGCGTACGCCTGTTCTGTCTTCCCGTGAGCGGTCACCGTCCACACGAGTTCGTTGTCGCCAAAATCCGCAGGAACCGTGACAGTAAAGATGTTCAGGTTGCGGCGCGGGAAGAAGTACGTCGGCTGTCCCCGGTCGGGACCGCCAGGCTCGACGTTGTTGTCGGGTCCGATCGGTATGTGGAGGTGCTCCTCGAAGTTCCGGTTGAAGTACCCAAAAAAAATCTCAAACGTCCCGTCCGGGTTCGGCATCCACCCCTCAAACGAAGGCGCGATGTTCTGGCCCCGCGAGTACGTGATTTGGCTACTCGCGGCCAGCGGGCCAGATGCCAGCAGGACTACCCCAAGCCCTAATAGAAATACCCACCTAGACCACGCCCAATACTCACGCTCCGCCTTCCCCATGACTATCGCCTCAGATCAGTCGTTCTGCGCGGTGGGAGTGCCGCCCAACTGCCGGTCCGCTAGTTCCTCTTCGTACTGTTCATCGGTCAGGCCGACAAACCGTCCAAGAAAGAAAAACATATCATCCATCGAGCGACTCCCAAGCCCATGCCAGTTCCGTGGCTCGATGATGTTGCGGTTCCCCACCGAGTTGTCGTACCACGCAATAGCGTGAACGATAGTCCCCGCCGGAAGGAGCGGCGCCGCGTGATCCGCATAGTTGTAGACCTTGACCCAGTTGTGGTCGTAGCCGGCGCAGGTGAGCGTCTCACGGATCCCGTTCGGATACTGGGCGTTCAAACACATCCGTGTACCCCCCGCGTGCATGTGCGGCTCGAACGTCACCAGCTTCGACGGATTGCGCGTCACCGCCATCGCGTCGAATCGCACGTTCTTCTCGCCCCCGGGAATATCAAGGTCGTTAAACGTTAAGAAGATTCCAGGTCCCGGAGCGGTGTACTTTGGTTCATAGCCCTCGGGGTGGAACTTGAAGCCAACATCCAATCGAGCCACCACCTCTTCACCGAACGGGTGGGTATGCACCCGCCAATGGAGGAACGAATCCGCCGGGAGCTTCACTCCCAGGCCATCGACATACTGCGTGGCGTTCTGCCCGGCTTCGTGGGTCATACCGAACCCACCTTGGATCGGATTAACCGGACCGGTCGCGATTCCCTCTCCCAGCGTTCCGGCCACAATCCCGGCATGATGGATCACTGAGTATCCGCCCAGACCCTCGGACTTGACCCTGCTCCCCGCAACACGAACCTCGTGAACCTCGACCGCCTTGACAAACCGATCTTCCGTCATTCCGGTCGGTGACGATTCCCAGTACCCGTGCCAATCGGCCGCCACTGCCCGAATAACCTCCTCAGGGGACGACACGACCAGGTCGGGTGTCCCGATCGTCCACTCCTTGCCGTCTGGGAATTGACGCGGCGTGGGCAGGTCGGCTGGATTACCACGCGGTGCGCCACTGTCGACCCAAGCGCCGATCATCGCGATCTCCTCGTCGCTCAACGACGGGTCGGCCTTGAACTCCTGGACACCGACGTTCCTATCGATAAACCAAGGCGGCATTGTCCGCTCCGAGGTTCGCGCCTTGATTGCCCGCGCCCACGGACGCACGTCGTTGTACGTCAGCAGTGACATCGGGGCGCCGCCACCCGGACCCGGTCGGTGACAACTCTGGCAAGACCGTTGGAGGATTGGCGCGATGTCCTTGGTGAACGTCACTTCCCCCGATTGCCCCATCGCCAACTCTGGCGTCAGCGAAACGACGAATGCGGCGACCAGAACCGATCCGAACCCTCTCCGGACGCCTCGCCAGTCCATGTTCTTTCTGATGCTCATGACGTGCTCCCTCACCCGGCGCTGTGCCGACTCAACCCTTATACATCAAATTGAGATGCAAATCTGTCTGCGATAAAAAATAAAAAATGTTTAGCCTGTAAAGATCTCAAGATACCGAATATACGCGTGAGGGGGCACATTATTAGGCACACTGTTGAGCCCCCTCCGTTTCCGCACACGGCCTGACTCCGAACCTTGCGTCCTGACCATATATGAGCGCCCCGCCGGGGGAGGGGGTAAGAGTGACTCTAAATGTATAGGGATGACGCTACCCACGAAACGGATGGGTTGAATGTCTGAAGACATGCTTCTTATGTTCAACCTCGGAAAATTCTTTCCGCTGCGCACAGTAAAATATCGCAACCATTGCGATGAACACTCCGCGTAACGTACAGCAGTCTTCAGCAGTCAAAGGTTCAGTCCGCATCGGTATTGCACCCGGTGTCCTACTGGTAGGTTCAATGACCGTAGGGGTCATCCTTGCCGAGGTCGTGCTACGGACCTTCGGATTCAGCTATGGCAATACGCACATGGAATCCTCATCGGTCCTCCATCACGTTCATGTTAGTGATCACCGTTTCATTTCGTATCACTCTTCACAGGAGTATGGTGGGCACCTCGTGTACTACGACAACGAGGGGCTACGTGCATCCCCGGAGGCCACAACCAAGGAAGAGGGCACACCCACCTTTGTCGTTGCATTCCTGGGAGACTCATTCGTTGAGGCACTCCAGGTATCCCACGAAGACTCATTTGTGGGGCGTCTTGAAGCAGCCGCCCCATCCGGCGTGTCGACTCGTAATTACGGGACCTCCTCCTATGGTCCACTCCTTTACTTACTTCAGTGGAAAACTCAGATTAGGAACGTTAAACCAACCCATGTGTTCCTGATGCTGTACGGAAACGACATCCGTAATGACGAAACGATGGCTCGAATTGCCACATACGACCAGACGGGTACGGTCGTCTCAGTGCCAGGTCCGAAACAAACATGGGGAACCACACTTGCTCAAAAATTTCACTTATTACGTCTAATGAACATGGTGCGGCTACAACTACTGTGGGCGTGGGAGCACCGCGATGAGACTTCCGAAACTCCTGTTGCAGCATTCATCGAGGAAAATCCGAATATCAACGAACTCACGGATCGATATCTCCGTCAATTGGTAGAGGAGATCCGAGCGTCAGGGGCAGCGCTAGTTCTCATGGCTGTGCCATCAAAGGAGCGAACTCTACGTTCTAGACTTCGAACAAATGAGCCATCTTTCGCCACCAAGGTTCAGAAATGGGCGAGCGACCATACTATTCCCTATGTCGATCTGAGTTCCGCCTTTTACGCTGCCGCTGATGACAACATTCAGGTCTTCTTCGACCGTGATATCCATTTCACTCCAGAGGGTCACAAGATCGTAACGGACGTCCTAACAGCTGCTTGCCCAAAACTTTTTTCACAGCAATCACAGACTGAGAATTGCGTAGCGCGATGAGGACACGGTAACGCATCAGCACTGTTCCAAGTTAACAGCCTTCCCTCAAAGGAACCGCTCGTCTAGCGAGGGATGAAGACTCCCTCAAAGCACATGTAACGAAAGCTGGCTCTCGCTAGCTAAAAAGGTGGGACTCGTAACCCGTCGAAAATAATGGCGCGCCCTGCAGGACTCGAACCTGCGGCCTCCTGGTTCGTAGCTACAGAACACCCCTATTGGCCCCTGTCGTACCGTGTGACTTCGTGTCGTTATGACAGGCCTTTTTCCCAAGCTGGGATTCCAGCCGAGTTGTCCTGAATAACCCTGAATATACGCGTGAGGGGGCACATTATTAGGCACACTGTTGAGACCCCTCGTTTCACGCACACACCTCGACGCCGAACCTTACGTCCTGACTATAGCGAAGAGCCGCCCCGACACCGGGGGAGGGGGGTAAGAGGGGGACGTAAACGTACACGGACTATGCCACTCACGAAGCGGAGGGGTTCTTGCCCTCGTACGTTCCCCATCGGCGGCCGCATTCACGAGATGGCGAAATCCTTGCGCCATCGTGTCCCTTACCCGTCGTACACTTCCACTGCACTCAGTTGACGACCCTCGGCAAAACGTTTTGCCGCCTTCCCTACAAGTTCAGCTCGACGCGAAATAAAGGCCTGGAAGTCATCTCTCAGTTTTGTGTCCTTTTGTTCGTCTGAAAGCTTTTCATATCCGCCATTCGCCAACTCTTGAATCGGGATAAGATGCGAGCGTAGCCTCTCCGCTACTATCTCTTCTGAGCTCCATTTATATCTATCGCTCAAATATTCGAGCGGTTCTTTCCTCCCTATGGATATATTCGTTTTGTCACAGATCAACGCGCAATTTAGAGATAGAGTACCGTTGATTCCGGCCTCCTTGAGAAGGGCATCCGGAAAGATATGATGATAGTGACGATCCCCCAGGTGATTCACAGCCAAGCGTTCACCAGTCGAGAAATCAAAGGCTCCGAATCGACACGCTACAGCAAGAATGGCGCGCCCGCGAATTGTGGCTCGTTTCGGCCATTCAGCGGTCAATAGTTCTTCGGTTTCAACTAGCTGGTGGTCCCTGAATATGGGAACATCACCGATTGCGTATTTTGAACCGTCATCTCGGCATTCACCGCGAATGACCTTGCGAATGGCCATAAAATCGGCAAAGGCTCGCGATCCCGCGGAGTTCTCGTAACGATCCGTGAAGAAAGAATGCCACACGTACTTCTTTAAGAGCAGTTCATCTTGCCCAAGCTTGTCGCCCGATTCCGGTATCTCCGAGTAAAGGGCGGCTACAACCGCCAGTACTGCGTTAGTGGGTAGCCGCTGCCGATCATAGATACCTTCACTTCGCAGGAACTCCGCCATCCGGCTCAGGCCGCGTTCCATGACATCCCACGTGTCAACCATGACCTTCTTATCCATGGCCCAGGCCCCACGCTGATTAGGGAGGTCATCCTGCAATAGCGCCGAGGTGGTCAGGATCATGTCTGACAAGTCTGAATATTTCGCAATCTGTGGGTCCCTTTCCTCCACGGCATCTTGCAGGTCATGCAGCGATTGGCCCATGACACTCTCAACTTCCGCCACAATGATGTCAAACATTGAAAGTGGCTTACTGTTGGTGTTCATGTTGATGAACACGTTAAGTGCAACGTCTTTCTCGGTCTGGGAAGGCAGCGACAAATACGGCAAGTTGTAGTTACTTACGATCGAACGTAGGTCCTTAATCTTTTCACTCACCCGATTCCTGTATTGATAGAACTCTTCCAGTTTCTCAAAGTCGTCTTTCGGATGACGTTCATCCGTAGCGTTCTTTATCCATTCATCGATCTCATTTTGCATGTCTCCCGGCCTTAGAAGATGGGTGGGGATGAATCCCCGCTCTAGGCATTTGGCGGGATCATCACACCAGAGCGGGTACTTGTCGCGATTTCTCTTAAAGTAACGGCCACGAGAAAACACGGACATGTCGTCACGTTCCTCGTCTGTCTCGTAATTGTCGAACTGTTTGATATAGACAAAGTACGTCTCAGACTCGTAATTGTTGTGGAATGCTCGCCATAAAGCTGTCAGTCGTTGTTGTCCGTCAAGCAAATGTTCAGAGGCCCGGCCGCCAACGTGAGGCGCTGTTTCGAGGAACCGTGAAATGAATTTCTCGTTTTCGCCAACTTCCAGTGTCAACGTTATTCCTAAAGGAAGGTTGCGAATGACCACCTCTAAGAGGCTACGAATGCGGTATCGATCCCATGCCTCAAATCGCTGAAAACGAGGCAGCTTGATCTCGCCGTTCTTGATTTTTCCGTACCAGACTTCAAGCGTACGATTATGTGCTTCCACTTTCGTTTCCTTTGTCTCGCTGGCAGAACAACTGTTGCGCGTAGCCTACCGTGGCGCGGCGGGCGGTTCAACGCTGAGGGATCGCAGCTAGAGCCAGCGATCAGAAAGCGATACCGTCTGCGGATATCAATTTGAAAGGGGCATATTAGATATTCTTTGGTTTCTTGCGGTCACAAAATCTTTCACGTTTGTTTTATACGCCAGATATTCTTCGGTATTTTTTGGCAAAGGAGACTGATCAAAACTATCGAATGGATGCCAAAATTCAATTGATGAGTAATGTTCTTTAACCAGATCCTGAAGAAGAAAAAAATCGACATAGCCTTTGAAGTCATCAAAAAGATAGAAAAACTGAGAATACCTCTCTAATGAATCGCTCAACGGACTGTTCTGTTTTAAATAAAAGCGTCTTATGCACTCTAGTGAAAGATCAAACCTGTCTTGTATCTTGTGATTAATTCCGCGAGCTATGTTAATCGTCATTTTCTTCTCAATCTTCTTTGATGGAAAGACGATGAACCCGCCAATCGTGCTGCAAAGAGAAAAAAACGAGTTGATCTCATCAGAAGGAATGCTCTCAACGATATGTGTCATCCTTTTCTGGTTCTTATAAGTGTGTCCTATGGCATCACTAGATAAAAAGAACTCTCCCAATTCTGATTTATGGTGAAGCAACCTGGGAGTATTGTCGTCTAAATTAAACCGCACTCCGTTTGGCAGAGGTTTGCTCCAAAGAATTTGGTGATACCTTCGAAGTGTTGGGCTGTGCGAGTCAGGATCTTTGCCCTCGGGTGTATCAGAAAAGACATCGAAATTTATATCAACGAGACTCATGTTGAGTGCCAATTTAAAACTACTCTACTGTGGGGAGGGGGGCAAGAGGGGGACGTAACCGTACACGGACTATGCCACCCACGAAGCGGAGGGGGTCGGTGCATCACGGTGACCCAAGTTTAAACACGCCGTCTTCAACGAGCAGTACATCGAGGTTGACCTTATGTCGGCACTCAGGACAGGTCGCGGTCGAGCAACTCTCAAGGTACTCCGCGTCAAACGGATCGAGGTCAAGATTGACGGAGGCCCGGAACCAATCTTCATAGTGGTGTCCGCACTTTGGACACTCGACGGTGATTTCTTCAATCGGAGAGGTCATGCTGCCTCAGCCCAATCCCGGCAGACGGCCTCAGCCTGCTCGATCACGGTGAGGACCGCTTCCTCGCGCTTATCTGGGGGATAGCCGTGTTTGCGAAGGAGGCGCTTGACCTTCCGGCGCATGTTTGCCCGCACCGCTGCCTTCTGCGTCCAGTCGATGGTGACGGACGCTCGGATTGCGTTCACCAAGTCCTGGGCAATCGCCGCGAGCACGGTGTCACTCATTAATTCCTTCACGTTCCCGTGATCGACGAGGGCGTCGTAGAACGCCATTTCGTCTTCGGTCAGGCCGAGCGTGGCTCCTCGTTTCGGGGCGTCGCGCATCTCCTTTGCCAGCCGGATCAATTCCAAGATGATCTCGGCCGCTTCCAACGTACGGTTTTGGTAGCGGGTCAGTGAGTGCTCCAACATCTCTGAAAACTTTCGGGCTTGCACGATATTCCGACGGGAGAGACTGTGAATCTCGTCGTTCAGTAGTTTCTTGAGGAGTTCAGCCTGCAGGTTCTTGTGGGGACTCTTCTTCACCGTTTCAAGGAATTCGTCACTGAGGATCGAGATGTCCGCCGGCCCGAGTCCAGCGGACCCAAAGAGATCGATCACACCCTGTGACGAGACCGCTCCCGACACGATTTGGCGAATGGCCGCATTGAGGTCGTCATCGGTTTTTCCGCCGAGGCCGTTCGTGTATTTCTTCAGGTTGCGCTGCACCGTCTGGAAGTAGCCCACCTCGTCCCGCATGTCTCGAGCTCCGTCCAAGTGAATGGCGATCCCAGCCGCGGCGTTCAAGGCCACCATCGCATCGAAAAATCGCTTCTTGCCATCCTCGGGTCCACAGATATGGTCAGCGCCTCCGGTCAGGGCAGCCAGTCGCGCTGTGGCGGACGTACTGAAATATCCGGTCGCGTAGTCGAAGCCATGAAACATGTCTTTCACGACGCCGAATTTTTCTTTCAAGACGGTTAACGCCACATCCACCGGAATCGTCGGCGACGCATCTTTGTTGCCGCCGTAGGTCTCGGTCGCGGCCCGCAACTGTTCCGCAAGTCCGAGGTAATCCACCACGAGCCCGGACGGCTTGTCCTTGAAGACCCGGTTCACACGAGCGATCGCCTGCATCAGCCCATGCCCCTTCATCGGCTTGTCCATATAGAGGGTGTGCGCGCACGGCGCGTCGAACCCGGTAAGCCACATGTCTCGGACGATCACGATCTTCAGTGGGTCGTCTGGGTCTTTGAAACGCTTCTCGACCGCCTTTAACCGGGGTTTGTTTCGAATGTGCGGTTGAAAGGCGGGTGGGTCACTGGCCGCGCCCGTCATCACCACCTTGATGTCCCCGGTCTCGTCCGTTTCCCCGTGCCACTCTGGTCGTAACGCGACGATCTGCTGATACAGGTCAACCGCGATCCGCCGCGACATCGCGATGACCATGGCCTTCCCCTCAAGAATTTCAGTGCGCCGGTCGAAGTGATCGAGGATGTCCCTGGCGATCAGGGCTAACCGTTCTTCGGTGCCGACCATCGCCTCCAACTTCGCCCATTTGCTCTTCAGCTTGCGCTTACTGCTTTCTTCCTCGCCTTCGGTGACTTCCTCAAACTCCGTATCGACCGCCGGCTTTTTGGTTTCGGGCAGATCGATTTTGGCGAGCCGCGCCTCATAGTGGATCGGCACGGTCGCGTGGTCTTCCACCGACTGCGAAATGGTGTAGGTATCGATGTACTCGCCGAAGACCGCTGGTGTGCTCCGATCGTCGAACTCAATCGGCGTCCCCGTAAACCCAATACACGAGGCATTCGGCAACCCATCCCGCAGGTTGCGCGCAAAGCCTTCGATGAACTCGTACTGACTGCGGTGCGCTTCGTCCGTGATTACCACGATGTTCCGACGCTCCGACAGCATCGGAAACCGCTCCCCCTTGGGCGTCCCGAACTTTTGAATCGTCGAGAAGACCACACCCCCGCTGGCTACCTGGAGGAGTTCCTTTAAGTGGTCACGGCTCTCGGCTTGGACCGGCGCGGGAATGAGGCCCTTGGCGGCACAGAACTGACTGAAGAGCTGTCCATCGAGGTCGTTCCGGTCCGTGATCACCACCACCGTGGGATTCTCCATTGCTGGATGCACAATCAGTTTGCCGGCATAGAACGCCATCGAAATAGATTTCCCGGACCCCTGCGTGTGCCACACCACGCCGATGCGCCGGTCGCCATCCGGCCGAGACGCACGGACCGTTTCCTCCACCGCTTTGTTCGCGGCGTGATACTGGTGATACCCGGCAAGCTTCTTGATGTAGCCGTCGTCGCTTTCCCACAGCACGAAGTGACGGATGTAATCGAGGAAGCGCGTCTTCTCAAAGATGCCCGTGAGGAGCACGTCCATCTTGGGCGTGGCATCCGGCGCGAGAGCGGTGCCGTCGATGGTGCGCCACGGCCCAAACCATTCCATCCCCGCCGTCAGACTCCCCACCTTGGCTTCCGTGCCGTCGGAGATGATCAGCACTTCGTTGGTGTTGAACAGATCGGGGATCTGTTGCTTATAGGTCTGGAGTTGATTCCACGCGGACGTGATCGTGGCCTGCTCGTCTTCGGGGTTCTTTAACTCGATCACCGCGAGCGGCATCCCGTTCACGAAGACCACCACATCCGGGCGGCGGTTGTAGTTTCCGTTGGTCACCGTGAACTGGTTCACCACGAGCCAATCGTTGTTCTCGGGGGTTTCGAAATCGATCAGCCACGCCAGCTCCCCGCGGTCGCGGTCGTCCTTCCGTACCTGCACCTCGACCCCACGGGTCAGATGTGTCTGGAACGCGACGTTGTTCTCCTCTACCGAGGGACTCTCCGGTGTGAGCACCGACTTGGCGACGGTGTCCAAACTGTCCGCATCGAGGTGCGGATTGATGCGAGCCAACGCCGCGCGGAGACGCCCCTCGAGGATCACAGCGTCGTAGGACGCGCGCTCGGGAGTGGCACTATCGGGCGCAATGTCATTGCCATGGCGATAGTCATAGCCGAGCGCCTGGAAATACTCGATGGCGGCCTCTTCGACGACCGACTCGGTCACTCTTTTCATCCGACCGCCTCCACCTGCGCCTCGGCCTCCGGCACCCGCACCTCGCCCGAGATCAACTTCGGGAGGAGCGTGTCGCGGAGGGCCGTGAGGGTGCGGGATTCTTTTTCGCCCGTTTCGATTCGGTCAAATAGAGAAGCAACTACCTTGTCGAACTCGGTCATAACATCCTTAGGCGGAATAAGAACACGGATCGGTCTGAAGTTCCGTTTGCTGATCTCTTGAAATGTCGTGCCGCCAGCACGTCCCTTGATAACCCCTAGGTTCTCACGAGCCCAGAACAGAAGGTAAAAGGATGAAAGTCGGTCTCCTGGTGGAATTGCAATGTAACCCTGGTTCACTGCGAGGGGAATCCTAGTAATAGCCGTGTAGCCAATAGGAGCGCGCGATGAAAGCAGGAACGTACCAACCGGCAACAACCCCGAACTTATCTTCGCAAGGCCCGCATCCGATATTCGGCGCTCTGTGTCTAACAGTAATGGAATGGACGCTGAAGACAAATCCTTGGGTGTTGTCCAGCAGTGCGTTTCTTTGGACCAAAACTCTGGCCTTTTTGTACTAGGCGTTCCTCCACCAACCACTGTTGCCACATTTCCAATTGTGTCTTCCTCCCACCCCTTCGGAATCGACCCCAGTTCACTCTCCACGAGGTCCTCGGCCGGCACCCCGTCAAAGTCGATGAACCACGACTGAAAGATCGCCTGCGCCGTCGCCTCCAGCGTCTCGTTCATCTTCCGGTTCAGCTCAATCTTGTCGTCGAGCGCACCGAGGACCGCCGCGATGCGACGCTGTTCAGGGAGGGGGGGGACTACGACCGACTCCATGTGAATATGGTTCCGGTTGACTCCAGGCACTGCCGCCTTGTCCGTGAATTTCGACCAGCGGATCGTCTTGAGAAAGTAAGAGACGAACCTCGGGTCCGAGCCCTTAAAGTCACGAACATATAGGGACGTGTTCAGCGGCCAGAATTCGCCCACGCAATAAAAGACCTTTCCGATTGTTCCATAACGCCCGGTGACCACGCCCGGACCCAAGACCTTGCCCTCGTTGTGCCAATCCGAGGGACCGGACGACGAAATGATCGGAACACGTCCGGGAACACGCTTTCGCTTTGGTAAGTCGTAACCACGCTTGAGTTCAAGCACGTCACCCAGTGGAGCTCTGCGCCACGAAGCAGGAACCTCAGCCGCCATACCCCAACCTCTTCAGCGCGTCTCGAATCTGCTCGTCCAGTAACCCCGCTTCGTCCATTTGCTCCGAGAGTTGCGTGCTGAGCCGCGTCATCTTCTCCTCGAACGGCTCGCCGTCGTCCTCGACCTCCTCCGCGCCAACGTAACGTCCCGGCGTCAGCACGCAGTCGTGCGTCGCGATCTCCTCACGTGTCGCAGACTTGCAGAAGCCGGCCACGTCTTCGTAGCTGCCACCTGCTGTCCGCCAGCCGTGGTAGGTGTCCGCGACCTTCGCGATGTCCTCAGGGTCGAACACGCGATGCACGCGGGTCTCCATCCGTCCGATCTTCCGGGCATCGATGAACAACGTCTCACCCCGGCGGTCCCGATGCCCCGTGGCCGCTTTGCTTTTGGTGAGAAACCACAGACAGACCGGAATCCCCGTCGCGTAAAAGAGCTGCCCCGGACAGGCGACGATGCAGTCCACGAGGTCGGCTTCGACCATGCGCTGTCGGATGTCGCCTTCCCCCGACGACATGGACGACATCGATCCGTTCGCCAGGACGAACCCGGCCGTCCCGCGAGGCGCGAGATGGTGAATAAAGTGCTGCACCCACGCGTAGTTGGCATTTCCGGGGGGAGGCGTGCCGTACTTCCAGCGCACGTCATCCTCCAGCCGTTCCCCGCCCCACTCGGAAATATTGAACGGAGGGTTGGCCAGGACAAAATCGGCCCGGAGGTCCGGATGGAGGTCTTCGTGAAAGCTATCGGCGTGCTTACTGCCCAGATTGGTCTCGATCCCCCGGATGGCGAGGTTCATCTGCGCCATTCGCCACGTGGTGCGGTTACTTTCCTGACCGTAGACCGTCATCCGATCGCGGCGACCGTTATGGGCATCAATAAACTTCAAGCTCTGCACGAACATGCCGCCAGAGCCACAGCAGGGGTCGTAGACGCGGCCCTGGTAGGGTTCCAACATGGCGACCAGCAACCGCACGATCGACGTGGGCGTATAGAACTCGCCGCCGCCCTTGCCTTCCGCCGACGCAAACTTCGAAAGGAAATACTCATAGATCCGACCCAACGTGTCGGTGTTCTGCTGCGCCTTGGTTCCGAGACCGATGCCGCTGAACAGGTTGATGAGCTTGCCCAGGCTGTACTTGTCGAGACCCGGCAACGCAAAAATCTTCGGTAGCACGCCCTTGAGTGCGGGGTTCACGCGCTCGATGGCATCCATCGCGTCGTCGATCGTCTTGCCAATGCTCGGTTGGGTGGCCTGCGCCTGGATATGTGACCACCGGGCGGGCGCAGGGACCCAGAACACGTTTTCAGCGGTGTATTCGTCGCGGTCTTCGAGGAGGGTTGTCAGCTCTGTTTCGCGTGTGGCCTCCGCGACGTAGTAATCACTGTCGGCATCAGCGACGGCCGCCCGCAGTTCGTCGCGCCGCTCATCGAAGGCGTCCTCGATGTACTTGAGAAACAGCAGGCCGAGAACCACATGCTTGTACTCGGCGGGGTCCATGTTGTTCCGAAGCAGGTCGGCAGCCTCCCATAGTTTGGTTTCGAAGCCGAGGCTCCCTGTGCGTTCCCGAGGCGTTGTTTCCGCCGTGTCCCCGGTACGAGCCTGGCCGACTGTCTTGGTGCCGGTACGACGCTGTGATTTCTTTGCCATGTAGAGAGGGCAGCCTAACGCACACTGAGGTGCCGTTCAAGGAAGCTGGTTGTGTTGTCAATTTTTGATCTGGGGATAAATCTGACTGATTTCCGCCGGCGGAAAGACTGACCGTGAAGCGTCGCTGGCTCCAAGACTGGACGGATTGTCTTCGTCATCTAGTGTCGGTGCGGTCAGAGATGCCACCGCCTTCTCGTATCGCACCGGTCGCTCATCATCGGGATCCCTGTCCGACATCGGACGAGCGAACACCCTGAGACGCGCACCAATCCACGCGTCGGTGTCTGGGCCGAACACGGCCACCAGGTCCTCTCGCATCCCCAGATTCAGACCCAACCGCCAGCCATCGTGAAAACTGATCACCGGATGCGCCTCACGGCCTGTGGTGAATTTATTGCGGAGGTTCTCCGCGACTACCGTCACGATCTCGCCTTCATAGCTGCCGCCCATAGTTTCGAGCGACGCAAACGTCAACCAGCGCTTCAAATACTTCCGCATATCCATTCCGCCTCCTGATGCTTGGCCTTGTTCTTGCCGTTGGTCTTCTATTGGAGTTGATGTTGTACTTAGTATTTCTATTAGGGTTCTCTTTCATTGGCATTTTTGACAACCGCATCCATGCGGTCTCTGCGATCACGCGCCCTGTCGCTCATCGGAGGCCCGTGCCTCGCTGTGCGTTGATTTCCACCCCCCTTACCGCGCTGGTATCTGGCCGTCATTGATCAGCCGTTCAATCTCGATTAACGGGACGCGAACGGCACGCCCCAGTCGCACCACGCCGACTTTTCTCGTGCCGATCCATGCCCGCAGGGTGTGCGGTGAAATCTCCAGAAGACGACTGGCCTGTCGAACAGTCTTGAGTTGATGCCTGTTAGTGCGATCTGCATTGAGTCCCATAGATACCTCCGGTGTTAGTAGCACGCGTTCCCTCTAGTTCAGTGTGAGTTTCTGTGCTATATTCTAGTTTGAGGTCGTCACGGATAGTTCATAATTATCCGTGACGCGTCTGTGATGCCGAATAATCCTCCAGCCGACCCATTGGCACGATTCGAATGGGAAGTCGCTAGCGGTGGCTATCGATGGATCAACACGGAATGGGGTCCGGCCCTGACACCTCGGCTGACGCAACCTGGACCCGCGCGCCCCTATCAGCCCTTCAATAAAAGGGACGCGGGGCTTTTCCTGGTATTTGCAGAGCTACGCAAGACGGACGCGATGCTGGCCTTCGCAAACCAGTACGGCCTGCTCGGCGCTCCACTGAGCCGGAGGAGAAAATCCGGCCCGTTCGAGATCATCGAACTCCCGAAGGTGTACCGCAGCCAGAGGCCGCACTTGGACAAGCAGCATTCCTGGACCAAACAGATCCTCCTCATGCGTCGATTTCTCGCATGCGCCCGACTCGTCCATAAGCCAGAGGACACAGTCTGGACAGAGCTGAAACCTCAAATCAACCACGCTCTCCGAGACAGCTGTGCGCCCGTGCTTGATTGGAACCCTGATGTCGCTGACGAATTCCGGTTTCGGCTGGACTGGATGCCGCAGAGCCTACTCGGGGCCCTCTGGCTGCAAGCGGTCGGGTCCGTGACACGGGCCTCGCGGTTTCAACAGTGCGTGAGTTGCGGGCGCATCATGGAGATCTCCGTCGAGAAGATTACAGGCGCTCGGGCTGACGCAAGACTCTGTTCTGTGGCGTGTCGGTCCAGGGAGTATCGGAAGCGAAAGCGCCACGCCAAGCAGTTGTCCCGCAACGGCTGGACGCCGGCACGCATCGCCAAGCGCGTCGGCAGTGAAACGCAGACCGTGCGTGGCTGGCTGAGAACCAAGTAGAGAGGCATCTATGTTGTACAAACGCGGAAGTAAATGGTGGTTCAAATTCAAGTTCGCAGGCCGCACCTACCGGGAACCGGCGAAAACCTCCTCGAAGAGTCTGGCCCGAGATGTGGAACGAGTTCGCCGGCGAGAGATCGAGGCGGCGTACAGCCGTGTCCCCAAACGTCGCGCCCCGCGCATCATTGAGGTCGAAGCCCGCGACTGGCTTTCGCTGAAACGTGCGACCCTCGCACTGAGTAGCTTTAGCATTGCTGAAAGCGGTCTTCGTCTACACCTCCTGCCGAAACTGAAGAAACGGCTGCTCTCGGACATCGATGCGCATACCATCTCCAGGTATCAGCGCCAGCGCCTGAAAGAAGGCGCGTCCCCCAAATCCATCAACCTTGAGGTCGGCACGCTCCGCGCCCTACTCCGGCATCATGAGCTCTGGACCGACGCTCTCCGGCGCGACGTGCGCCCCCTGAAAGTGCGGGATGACCACGGCCGCTCGCTCACCGTGGACGAGGAGCGGCGTCTGACGGACGCCTGTCGATCCAGTCGGTCGCCATCGCTAAGCCCGGCGTTCGTGGTTGCCATGCAGACGGGGCTGCGGTATTCCGAGCTCAGAATGCTCAGGTGGAGCCAGGTTGATTTCTTGAATGCTATGGTGACCGTGGGGGACTCCAAAACAGCCGCGGGGACTGGGCGAGTTGTCCCACTCAATCGACCAGCCTTAAACGAGTTAAAGCAGTGGGCCACGCGGGTTCCAGACCGACAATCGGATCACTACGTCTTCCCGGCTGAACGGGTTGGTCACGGCGGCGCGTACGCCCGTGACCCGAGTCAGCCCATCGGCAGTTGGAAGACGGCCTGGGCGCGGGCAAAGCGCATCGCCCAGGTCACGGCGCGGTTTCACGATATTCGGCACACCGCCTGCACGCGGATGCTCGAAGGCGGGGTCCCGCTGTCGGTCGTTGCCACAATACTGGGCTGGTCACCTGCGACGACTGCGATCATGGCGAAACGCTACGGCCACATTGGAGACACCGCACGGCGCGCAGCAGTCGCCGCGCTGGATAAATCCAAGGTGAAATCAGGAGAGAGGGGGCACAAAATGGGGCACAGTCTAACAATCAGTAGGAAGGAGGGACTCGTAACCCGTTGAAAAGAATGGCGCGCCCTGCAGGACTCGAACCTGCGGCCTCCTGGTTCGTAGCCAGACGCTCTATCCAGCTGAGCTAAGGGCGCGAAAGAAAGGATTATAACGTGGGACTTCTGTCGAGACCGTAGCCCACAGGAAAATCAACACCAAGCGAGACAGGAAGCCGTCCTCCAACCGAATTTTCCCCCGCCACTGCTCGAACGGCAGAGGCTTCCGCGACATCATAAAAATCGTAGGTCAGCAAAATCGTCGGTAATTCAGATAGAAACGTTGCCGTGTATGGGTTTCCAAACAAAATTGCCACGAACGGCTTTCCCATCGATACTGACTCCTGACCCAGATGCTTCAATAGATCAATAAGAGCACTGGACAGATCCATACGCCCGCTAAACGAAGCCGTGCGTACGAATATTCCAGCTACAACGGCATCGTAACGTGGCGCTGCTGCACGAACCAGTTCAAGCTCCGACAACGGTGTCTGATCTGACAACTCAACTGCCGTGACGTTTTCCCACCGTGCTTCAAGCTCCGGAATAAAGGTGCGACTGGGAGCGCCGATACCCCAACCTTCGGGATAATCGAGAACAGACAAATACAGAATAGACCCATTACGTTCAGTTGGAAGAGGTAGATAACCATGATCATCTTTTATGAGTGTCAACGATCGCTCGCTGACATCCTGAGCAACGGCACGATGTGAACGAGTTCCGACAATGGCTGGTAGTGTGTCTAGATTAACCACTCGCTGCCGATGGAGACCCAAACGCGCCTTGGCTGTCAAAATACGCCTCACCGAGTTGTCTAGACGGGCTTCTGTTAATTGTCCCTGGATCACCGCCGTCTTGAGACCTCCAAAAGCCAACGCGTCGTCAGGTGAGTGAAGAATTACATCGTGACCAGCTGTCACAGCTCTCGCCGCAGCTTGTCCTGGGGGAATTAGATCCGAAATCGCCCGCATCCGCATTGAATCTGTGAACACTAGACCGTCGAATCCCAATTCGTCGCGCAACAGTTGTTCAACGATGCGGAAGCTGAATGTAGCCGGTGTCCTAGCAGCAGGCTCTAGTGCTGGCAGCTGAATATGAGCCGTCATCACAGCGTCGACACCCGCCGCTATGCTGGACTTGAACGGTATCAGTTCAACGCGCTCAAGACGTTCACGGGGATGACTGATGATCGGCAACCCCAGATGCGAGTCGACCTCAGTATCTCCGTGGCCAGGAAAATGCTTTGCCGTAGCGAGCATCCCACCGGCCTTAAGGCCTTCCACGTAGGCACTAGCAAGCTCACCCACCTTCACGGGATCTTCTCCAAAGGACCGGGTGTTAATAACAGGATTTCTTGGATTGTTATTGACATCAGCAACCGGTCCGAAGTTGACATGTACTCCGATTGCCCGTGCTTCGATCGCCGTAATGCGACCAGCTTCGTAAGCCAACCTTGAGTTTTGCGCCGCACCAAACGCCATGGCACGCGGAAACACCGTGGCGCCTCGCATCCGAAAACCCACCCCGGTCTCGAAATCAGCCGTCACGAGCAGTGGAACAGAAGCTATTGACTGGAGTCGATTGATCAACGATGCCGCATTGAGTGGTTCGCCGAGTGCGGTCCGAGAGTAGTGAGAATTGAGGAGAACATTTGGTCTTGGCACGCGGGCACCAAATATGTGAAAACCGCCAACGTGATACTGATTGACCAGCGCGGCCAAATCGTCGTACGTAGTGCCATCACTGCTTACATAAACAGAATAGAACGATGAAAACAGCAGTTGCCCAAGTTTTTGATCGAGCGTCATCTCCTGGAGCTTCTCGTCAACCCACTGCCGTGCCGCTATATCAAGTTCTCTCTGTCCGGCTTCCGCTAAGAGGAGCCCGGTTACACAGAACAGCAAAATCACAGCGGAATGGCGTATCGGCCGTCGGAAACACTCCATTAAACCGATACTACGGGTTTGACCGATATAATCCAAACGTGAGCCATCTTGAACATCGTGACGCGGCCCCGACATCTACGCGATGCTTCGTGCTAACGATCAGCGATACCCGGAACGAAGCAAATGACAGGGGCGGTAAAACCATTACAGAACTGTTATTGAGAGACGGTCATGAAGTGCTGGGAAAAACAATCGTACGCGATGACCCGGAGTCTGTCCGCAGCGCCATTCAGACACAGCTTGCGGACCCAAAGGTGCAGGTCGTGATTACGACCGGCGGCACCGGCATCAGCTCACGAGACCAAACCTACGATGTCATCGTCGCACTCCTCGAGAAGAAAATCGATGGCTTTGGCGAACTATTTCGGTCATTGAGTTTTCAAGAGATCGGTGCAGCAGCCATGTTAAGCCGTGCATGTGCGGGAACGACTCGGGGCAAGATCCTAATATCGATACCAGGTTCCGAGAATGCGGTCCGGCTAGCAATGAACAAGCTCATCCTCTCGGAACTCGGGCATCTTGTGCGGGAGGTTTCTAAGTGAACAATACAAACATGCGGCCAATTCGGGATACTATGCCGCTTGGACAAGCGCTCACGCTCATAAAGCAGAGCGCCGTACCCCTTACACGAACCGAACGACTCCCACTCGAAGACGCCGATGCTCGAGTGCTCGCCTCCGACATTGTCGCTGCTGTAGATGTTCCTCCATTCAATCGCGCAGCCATGGATGGATTCGCAGTCATTGCAGAAGACACGTTCGGAGCGAGCAGCCAAACTGCACGCATATTGCAATGCATTGAAACGGTTCATACCGGTCGCATGCCGACCCAGCAGGTCGAACCTGGGAAGTGCACGGAAATCGCTACCGGTGCTCCCATGCCGAAAGGTGCTGATGCAGTCGTCATGGTTGAACACACGGGCCGAGGATCAGAAGATGAGGTGTGTGTCTTTAATCCAGTCTATCCTCAGCAAAATGTCGGGCACCGCGCGGCCGACATTGCGACAGGTCAGGTCACGCTCTCATGTGGAGATCTACTGACACCGAGCCGTCTTGGTTCAATCGCAGCACTTGGCATTGACCAAATTGAAGTGTTCGATCGACCTAAAATCGCAATTTTGTCAACTGGTAACGAGATCATCGATCCTGGACAGCAGCTGAACCCTGGACAAATCTATGACATCAACCGATTTACTCTTGGTGCAATCATCAGAGAGCACGGTGGTGTGCCAATTAGTCATCCAACCTCAGCTGACACACTCGAAGAACTTGAAACCGCAGTCGAAGCATGTCGAAATGCCGACGTTCTTGTTTTCTCAGGGGGAAGTTCTGTCGGTGAGCGTGACCTGACACTAGACGTTCTTGAGAAAACGGGTGAAGTATTGTTTCACGGCATTGCCGTCAAGCCCGGCAAGCCAACAGTATTTGGGAAAATTGGTGTGATGCCGGTCTTTGGCATGCCCGGATACCCTACCTCATGCCTATCGAATGCTTATATGCTGCTCGTGCCACTACTTCGACTAATCTCACATCTGCCACCTCATCATCCACGGACTATATCGATTCCGACTGCTCAACGTATCGTCTCGACAACGGGACGACATCAGTTCTACACCGTTCGTGTCATCAATGGGGAAGCAGTCCCAGCGTTCAAGGCATCCGGAGACATCACAAGTATGTCGAAGGCGGATGGCTACATAGAGATCCCTGCTCAGACGGACATTGTGGAGGAAGGAGAAGTGGTAGAAGTGAAGCTCTTCTGAGCATGTATTTGGTAAACGCAGCAAAATCTGAACATCTTGCCTCTTCTCGAATATACGCTAACCAGCGCCATCAGCCTGTCTCCTCTTGGATCGTTTTTCCAATTCCCTAGCCCACTCTAATTCGAGCTCATCGGCGGTGTGTAAATCGAAGTGAGAAGCAGTTCTAGGGTATCGTCCTCTAAACTCGGTGTGACATCGGTAGCAAACCGTTAGATCGCCTATCAAACGATAAACAACTAAATCGATCAACGCAGCCACGGCGAGAACACCAAACGCGAATAATACAAGCCCAACCCACAGGAATCCGGCACTGATTAGACTGGCACACACGACAACAGTTAGCCCAAGCTTTGGATCAAAGTCCTTACGGCGATAAAAATCTACACCGGTGCACACTGGACAGATATCGACCTCTCGATCAGCGCGCACATTTTCACCAACCAACAAGGGTATCGCGTAGCCGCACCGTCCACACGTCACCTCCAACGGCGGATCAGCCGTCGCAACCGGCAACATACTCTGGCACTCAGGACACTTTAGAGTCAGATGCATTTATGAAAGACTGAATAGGAAAACAAGTTAAAAAACCCTGGCCGGCGATTGTTCTAGGAACTCCCGAAACTCTCCGTTCCTATTCTGAAGCCTGACTTCTTACTCCTAGACTGGAACTCTTGTCGAAAGCAGGAGGTACTTTGCGAGGATCTCTCCCACCATAACGGTAAAAAAATCAACATAGAGAATTCCAGTCGCCGATTGGGTCGAACGGATCTTTGCCGTTTCCCACGTCAAGAAGGCCAGAACGACAGGACCAAGCAACCCAAATAAGACACGTTGCCATAGAAACACCCCGTCGAGTGACCAGATGTAACGTGCATAGCCGGCGCCAGAAGGTGATTCCCACATCGTCAGCGCAACCCAAACGACCATAGCGACCACAGCGATTCGCAGCAGAGTCGAGGCGATGTGAAATTTGACAACAGACTGCAATAACGAGACGTCCATCGACGGAAGGACCAGATACCAATGGCCCAGAATCATCGCCGTGCAGGTTCCTCCCAGAAGCGCGGCAGAAGACAAGAAACTAGCGATCGTCAGTACGGGCCAAGGCCCCATATCCGCAGCCCACAGCGCGTGCCCTTGAGCAGCTAACGCGCCAACTCCTCCAATAGCAGCTGTCCACAACAGAACTGGTCGAAGACCTGACAGCACACGTCCAACGGTGCTCCAATAGATGACTACGGCCGCGGTGACTAGAGCTAACGTCCAAAATGTAACTCCGGTCATCTCGCCGAACGAGTTTTCCGGCCAAAAGGCCAAAGCGCTCAGAAGAAGCGCGCTGGCCAAACCAGTATTGAAACGGAAAAACTTTACACCTGCAGTGTCACCCACGAGCAGCAAAGTCCCTGCGATACCAATGCCAAGGTGACTCAGAAAGAGGAATAAAACTGAGGACATTGATAGAAGTACAGTCAGACAGGAGATTCAGAGTGAAAGAGAAACAGAGCGCCCACTCAACTGCTAAGAACGCCTGTTCTCTGCCCCTTCTTTATTCTGGGTTCTGTCAGAACAGACCCAAACCTAACCTAGCCGCCGGTTTACCTCTTCCCAGTTAATGACGTTAAACCACGCGGCTATATAGTCAGGTCGCCGATTCTGATAATTGAGGTAGTAGGCGTGTTCCCAGACATCAACACCGAGGATCGGCTTCTTGCCTTCCATTAACGGAGTGTCTTGGTTTGGCGTGCTTTCTATCGTCAAGGTCGAGCCAGCGTCGATCAGCCAAGCCCAGCCACTCCCGAATCGTGTTGCACCTGCATTCGCCAACTGTTCTTTAAACCCGTCGTAGGAACCAAATGCCGAGTTAATCGCGTCTGCCACCTTCCCAGTCGGCTCACCTCCACCGTTTGGTCCCATGACTTGCCAGAACAGTGTGTGATTGGCATGCCCTCCGCCATTGTTACGGACCGCCCCACGGATTCCCTCAGGCACACTACTAAGATCACTGACCAGTTCTTCGACCGGCCGACCGACTAAATCCGCGCAACCTTCCAACGCCCCATTTAGCTTAGCAATGTAAGTAGCATGATGCTTGCCGTGATGAATCCGCATCGTCTGCTCATCAATATGCGGCTGAAGCGCGTTGTAGTCGTAAGGCAATGGCGGCAGTTCATGGGCCATGGGAAAATCCTCCTTCTTAGTGAATATTGAGCATGCAGTCGAGTGCAACACGTGTCCAGTGCTTGTCCTTGTCAGAAACCACAACCCGGTTGTGAACTTCACCCGCGCACAACCCCTCAAGCACCCACAAGAGATGATTTTGAGAAACACGAAACATGGTTGAACACAAACATCCGATAGGATCGAGTGTCATCACAGTCCGCTGAGGTGAAAGTTCCTGAGCGAGACGGTCGACCAGATGAATTTCAGTGCCAACAGCCCACACTGACCCCTCCGGACTATCTGTAATCTGTCGAATAATGTATTCGGTTGAACCCGAATCGTCGGCCGCCTGTACAACATCCCACGTGCATTCTGGGTGAACGATTACCCGTACATCGGGATGTGTGCGTCGTAAGTTCTCAACCTGTTTAACATTGAATCGAGTGTGTACAGAACAATGTCCTTTCCACAGGATCATGCGCGCCGCTTGTAACACCTCTGGGGTGAGCCCACCCCACGGTTCGTCAGGGTCCCAAACAACCATTTGTTCAAGTGGCACACCCATCCGATACGCTGTGTTCCGTCCCAAATGCTGATCAGGCAAAAATAAGATCTGGTCTCCACGCTGCCAAGCCCATTTGAGAGTTGCCTCAGCATTGCTCGATGTACAAACCACGCCCCCGCGCTCCCCACACGCCGATTTAATGGAAGCCGCCGAGTTAATGTACGTTACCGGCACGACACGGTTAGCACCCATGGCGTTAAGTTCTTCCCAGCAGACTTCGAACTGATCAGCTGCCGCCATGTCGGCCATCGAGCAACCGGCGGCTAAGTCAGGCAGGAGCACCTGTTGGTCAGGACTACTCAGCACATCAGCACTCTCCGCCATGAAGTGAACGCCACAGAAAACGATGTAGTCAGCGCCTCGTCGATCCGCTGCTTGCCGGGCAAGCTTGAAGGAATCACCAGTGTAATCGGCAAACTTAATCACTTCGTCTCGCTGATAATGATGACCAAGAATTAACAAACGATCCCCGAGAGCCGCGCGAGCAGCGGAAATCCGTTCATCCATTTCAGCCTCTGGCAGACCAAGATAGCGGTCTGGTAGGGCTTGACGCTCAGTGAGCTGCACGTTTTCGTGCTGGCTATAAATGTTAATGCTCATCTAATTTGTGAAAGTTTTCTCAAGCAAAGGACATTAAAAAAGTCAATTCCCGACACCTGATTGCAAGCTCGATACACGTATAGCCGGGAGTTTGACCTATCTGCAATCTTACTACACTGCGGACGTCGATACGACGTTGTACAACGTGTCCCGTTCGACCGGCATACGACCGGCAGTCCTAATCAACCGACCGATCTCTCCCGGTGTCATCGCTTCAGGGGTAGGTGCACCCGCCATGTGATAAATCCGCTCCTCCTGCACTGTTCCGTCCAAATCGTCGACACCAAACCATAACGCCGTTTGCGCAATTTCAACGCCTGTTGCAATCCAAAATGCCTTGATGTGCGGAATGTTGTCAAGCATCAGGCGTGCGACTGCGTGAACGCGGAGTGTATCCGCCGCAGTTGGCGCAGGTAGTTTTCGCATCTGGTTGTTGTCGGGATGAAATGCCAACGGAATAAACGCCTGGAAGCCTTTCGTCTCATCCTGAAGCTCCCGAGCCTGCAACATGTGATCAACTCGCTCAGCATTAGTCTCAATATGCCCATAGAGCATCGTGACATTTGACCGAAGTCCTAGACGATGTGCCAGTCGATGGATTTCAAGCCAGCGCTCGCCGTCACATTTGTCGTGGCAGATCTTTCGCCTCACCCTCGCCGCAAAGACTTCTGCGCCACCGCCAGGAAGTGAATCAAGTCCCGCATCCATAAGCTCACGGAGCACTTGTTCATCAGTTTTCCCATATAAATCAGCAAAAAACGCGATCTCGACCGCAGTAAAACACTTCAGATGGATCGTGGGCTTAATACGCTTGAATCCGCGCAGCAACTCTAGATAATAATCCCACGGCAAATCAGGATGGAGCCCATTGACAACATGCACTTCCGTTAACGTTTGATCAGCTCGCGCGCGCAGTTTGTCCCATGCCTCCTCTAACGTCATCGTGTAGGCACCGTCGGCACCCGGCTGAAGCCGTGCAAAGGCACAGAACAAACAACTGGCTACACAAACATTTGTTGCCTCAAGACGAATATTATGATTAAAAAATGCCTGCTGCCCGTGACGTCGCTCACGCTCACGGTTAGCCAACCAACCGACTGCGATTAGATCAGGACATTCGAACAGCCTGACGCCATCCTCAAGTTGGAGGCGAACACCAGCTTCGAGTTTGTCGGCCGTATCACGCAGGCCAGCAGCGGCAAGCCGCGTGTGCATGATTAATTCTCGAGGGACTTAGAATAGCGTTAACCGATAACCGATCAGCCCACACCCCAGGCTTGGACCCGCAAGGTCCGTGCCCGTGGACCATCTAGCTCTGCCATGAGGACTCGCTGCCATTGCCCTAGCACTACTTCTCCACCACTAACCTGCAGGGTGAGACTATGACCCAACAATAGCGCACGGAGATGTGAGTCGGCATTCATGCGGTCACAGTCGGAGTGGTTTGGGTTATTGTGCAACCACTCTTCGTCACGAGCGACCATTTGCTCCAAAAAACGCCGAATGTCTGACAGCAGCGCTGACTGGAACTCATTAATAAAGACTGTACAGGTCGTATGCAGCGACCACAAACTTACAAGACCTTCCCGAATGCTGAGACGGCGAACGAAGGTCATGACTCTATCAGTGAGGTCAACAACTTCAATCCGCTCGTCGGTAGAGATTATAAGTGTCTCACCATGAATCATAAGACCGCCCGCAGTGGCTGAACTCACCTCGGAAACAGGCGTTTCTCGCACAGTGACGGTGGAACTCTTACTCATGTAATCCTCTCACTCGGTGGGTTGCCTTCAGGTGCTGGGAACACCCAGCGCTCAAATCCTAGAAAGGCGTATGTTAAGCCAACGGGGTTGCTGCGCGCAACAAGCTCCTGCATCTAGTCAAACTGAAATCGAAAGCACTCCTATCCACTATAATACCAATATAAAACTAGATGGTTGCCATTGATCATGGGAAGTGGGTGAAAAACCCACGCGGTCCCGCCACTGTAAGCAGGTAGCGGACGGCTCTTGGGTACCTGTTAGGAACCCGCCACTGTGCTCCTGGAGCACGGGAAGGTTCGGCCGCCTCGCGACGACCTGCAAGTCAGGAAACCAGATCATCGGTCGTCCTCTACCCCGTTTCTGAATCCATCGGCAGCGGGGCTTCGGTGCGGTAAGACGCCGAAGGAGGCTTATGTCAAATTCTCCAGCCGCACTACAGACAGATAGTCTCTCATTTTCCTATGGTGAAATAAGCATTTTGCAAGATGTCTCGCTCACCGTAGAGCGCGGCAGCCTAGTAGCTGTACTCGGACCAAACGGGTCAGGAAAAACTACTCTTTTGCGTTTGCTAGGTGGTCTCCTCCGGCCGATCACCGGACGAGTACTGCTCGAGAATAATGATCTAACGTCACTCTCCCCTACAACACTGGCCCGTCGGATGGCAGTGGTACCACAGGAAACACATTTAGCATTTGATTATTCAGTGCTCGAGATCACTCTCATGGGACGGTACCCTCACATGGGACCGTTCCAATTCGAGGGACCAGCTGATTTTAAAATCGCTAGAGAAGCGCTGACCGCTACCGGCACCTCTCACCTTGAGCGTCGAGGATATACGACACTCAGCGGCGGGGAGAAGCAACGGGTCATCATCGCCAGTGCCCTAGCACAGATCTGGAAGATATCTAGCGACGAGGAGATGGGAACGAACAATGGAATTCTATTATTGGATGAACCCACTGCTTCTTTAGACCTCGGGTATCAGCTCGACATCACCGACACACTTCGTTCACTTAACCAAGACTGCGGAACCACTATGGTTGTATCAACACACGACCTAAATCTTGCGGCCCGTCTGTGCGAGAACTTGATTATGTTGCACGAGGGACAAATTTTGGCAGCTGGCCCTCCCGAAAAAGTGTTGAACACAACGACAATTCGCGCACTGTATGGCGTGGAAGCCGAGGTGCACCGCCATAACAAAACGGGTCACCTCACCATCGTACCCGTAGCAAAGAGATGATCTTACGCGCTCTTACGAAACTCGATCACCGCCACTTGCGGTGGAGAATTGGCGTCGTCAATATTATCTTTGGTGCCGTGGCGCTAGCAATCTGCCTCCTTGCTCCCTTGATTGGCCCAACCCCGATCAGTCTGCGTGCTGCCTTTGATTCGTCAATTCCGTTCACTGAAAACGTTGACGCACAGATCTTCTTCATCGCACGACTACCCCGAGCGTTAGCTGGAGCACTGGTTGGTGCTGGGCTTGCCGGCGCGGGAGTCGTGTTGCAAGCACTGTTGCGCAACCCGCTGGCGACCCCCTTTACGCTCGGGGTGTCGGCAGGGGCATCACTCGGAGCAATCCTTGTCATCATTCTGGGGATCCCCCTTTCTGTCGCAGGAATCCCGTCCGTTCCTCTGGCAAGTTTCGCTGGATCACTCAGTGCTGTAGGTATCGTCTACACTTTGGCGCGGCTTCGCCATCAAGGCCTGTCAACCGGAATCTTACTTCTAGCGGGCGTGACCCTGAACTCAGTTTTCTCCGCGATTATCATGTTTGTACAGTATCTTGCCGACTACACACAGAGCTTTCAGGCTGTTCGTTGGTTGATGGGTAACCTTGATGTTAGCAGCTATTCTCCCATCATCTCTGCCTTGCCGTTTCTTATAGCCGCCTTCCTAATCTTTGCCTGGCTCCCACGACCCTTGAACCTGCTGGCACTCGGAGCAGAAAGCGCCGCAACACGTGGTGTAGATGTACTACGCACGCAACGTCTAGCCTTCTTCAGCTCGTCGCTCGCAACTGGGGCCGCCGTCTCACTCGGCGGACCGATCGGATTCGTCGGCATAATCATTCCTCACGTCGTCCGTCTGCTTGTCGGTGCCGACCACCGGATCGTGCTGCCAGCGTCATTATTTCTTGGTGCAGCGTTTCTTGTAATCTGTGACATCGGGGCTCGTACGTTGCTATCACCTTTAGAACTTCCAGTAGGAGTCATAACGGCCATGTTAGGAGGACCGTTCTTCTTGTGGCTACTTGTTCGAAAACGATGACCGCGCGTCTGTTGACTTTTTTGACCGTGGCGGTGCTGTTGCATTTCACGCTTTTCTCCGCTGCGCAATCATCTCGGTTGCCACAACGGATCATTTCCGCCGTACCAGCCGTCACTCAGATGCTCTACGCCATCGGCGCTGGGCCTCAGTTAATAGCAGTAAGTAGCTTCGATCGGTCTCCCGAAGCAGCCGCCTTGCCTCGGATAGGCGCTTTACTGGATCCCGACATGGAGCGGATGTTCTCGCTGCAACCCGATCTTGTCATCCTCTACGGAAGCCAAATCGATGAAACAGGACAACTCACCCGTGCACAAATCCCAGTTTTTACTTACCGGCACGGTGATTTAGGACACGTGACATCCACCATGCGTCTTCTAGGTAAACAAACGGGTCACACTCACAGTGCTGACACTGTAGCAGCGACTATCGAGCGAGACGTTGCCCGTCTGAGGGTGCGTTTACGTGACCGGCCACAGCCGCGAACTTTGCTCGTGTTTGGACGCGAACCGGATACCATTCGAAACGTCTACGCGAGCGGTGGTATGGGCTTTTTGCACGACATCCTAGAAGCTGCGGGGGGCACTAACGTGTTAGCCAACGTCCAACGTGAAGCAGCTCAGCCGTCCTCTGAAACAATCCTTGCGCTCGCCCCTGACGTAATCATCGAGCTTCGGGCGGAAGCCACTACCGAAAACGAAATCGTGGTTGATACTAGGGCTTGGGAGCAATTTTCGGCCCTCCCGGCAGTCCAATCAGGACATATCTACGTCTTAACCGGTAGTGAACTGGTAATCCCTGGCCCTCGTGTCGCTGATGTCATTCGACGCATAGCCCAACTGCTTCACCCAGGTGCTTTCTAGAAGGCTACTCCACGAACTCAATCGGCACTCGCTGTGGAATGAGCTTCTTGTCATACGCCTCCGCAAACAGGCGTTCCAGTGCCGCACGTCCTCGCTTCCCGTAATCAAGGGTTAACTCGTTCACGTACATCCCGACAAATTGGTCAGTCCGCTCCCGATCCAAACCGCGTCCGAATTGCTGTGCATAGGCAATGGCCCGTTTCCGATTGTCCAACGCATAAGCGATACTCTCATGAAGCATGCGAGAAACATCTCTCATCGTGTCAGGACCGAGATCGCGACGAATTACATTGCAGCCGAGCGGCAGCGGAAGACCATCCGTTCGATCAGCCCACCAGACACCCAAATCGACAAACTTGCTGAGCCCTTCTTCGGCGTAAGTCAACTGTCCTTCATGAATCAACAAACCAGCATCAACGGAACCATCGATTACCGCTTCCTCAATCTGATCAAATGGAACGACCTTATAAGCTACACCTGGCTCGTAGATCTGCAACGCCAAGTAGGCTGTGGTCAAAACACCAGGAATCGCTACCGTAATGCCGTCAAGCGACTTGGGGCCGTTCGCCCGAGTGACCAACACTGGTCCATAGCGGTCTCCCATACTGGCCCCATGTGGAAGTAAAGCGTACTGTTCAAACAGATGTGCGTACGCGTGACATGACACAGCCGTGACTTCGTATAGCCCATTAAACGCAGCACGATTAAGCGTCTCAATATCTTTCAGTACTTGGTCAAACTCGAAGCGACCAGTTGACACAGCCCCAGACGCAAAACCGTAGAACATGAACGCATCATCGGAATCAGGGCTATGGGCTAGTTTGACGTGCGTGGCTACCGACGAAACATTAGACATCATCATCCTCCGATTCAGCATATGGGGCCGCCACACGTCGAACGACAATGGTAAGGCCAAAGAACGTGATTACTGAGGCAGCGGACAACCCTAGATAAGCTCCCGCCGCCATAGCTGGCTCAGGCACAGCGTACGGTTGTTCACCCTCGACGATGGCACGTGCCTGAGACCTAGCCCAAGCTTGCTCCACCATTGAACGTTCCAGGAGTTGTTCAGCTATAAATAAAATCCCGAAGGCGGTTAGACCCACTAATAAGAGCGGATGGCGAGAGTTCTTTCGTGTAACCATGCTGAGCGCAGCAAGAGTAACGGCAAGCACACCAAGACCCAACACCCAGAAACCAGCCACTGTCGGCACGCCGCCGACACGCAAGTCTCCGAGCATCATCCAAGGCATAAATGCACTCGCCACGAGCACGACACCCGCAGTAAGTGGAAGAAAATACGCCCGCATACTGTGTTTCAGGAGGCTGCTCATACTATCGAGCAAAAACATGGCCGGGAGTCTAGCACAGGGATCCGGTTCTGCTCTCGCTTACACGCAAGGTTCCGACAATACTACCGTTTGACTTCAACAATTGACGTTACACGAGCCTCCGATGCTTTCCGGCTGTTTAATTTGGACTGGCCCGGTACTGGAGGTAACGATCTCGGATCGAGACGATCCAGGTGCTCTAAAATATCGGACGCCCAGCTGAAGACGTCCCGGCCTGCAACGACTCGCCTAAGCCCTTCCATGCGCTGCTTTCTCTCCTCCCTAGGCATGTCAATCGCGAGCTCCAGCGCGTCTGCAAATCCCTCCACGTCGTAAGGATTAATGGACACAGCGTCCTGGAGCTCCTGCGCTGCTCCTGCCATTTCACTCAGCACCAAGACTCCATCTAGATCTTCTCGAGAAGCAACAAACTCCTTAGCTACTAAGTTCATACCGTCATGGAGAGAACTAACGACACAAAAGGTAGCGAGGCGGAACAGTGCGACTAGCCGTTTGAGCTTCAGAGCAGAATTCCGATATCTGATAAGTCCACCGGCCAACGGGTATCGATGATTGAGTTCCTGAATCTTCTCGCTAATTTCCGCTTCTACCGACGAATAGCTATCAAGCGTGGAGCGCGAAGGCACACCAATCTGAACAAACGTAAATTTACCTTCGAGGTCCGGTCGGCGTTTCAGAAGTAAGTCTAATGCCTCAAGTCGTTCAGGAATTCCCTTCGTGTAATCGAGACGGTCAACACCCACTCCAACGATTGGTGAATCGATTTTAAACTCGCGGATGAGGCGTTGGGTACTCTCGTCAAGAGAGGGGTCACGAGTCATTGTTTGAAACCGATCGTAGTCAACTCCGATAGGAACAGCCTTGACAGCCGTTATCCGTCCTGCGGCAGACACCGTGTTTCGTGTGACGACCGCTCCGAGTTCATCACGTGCCGCAGCTATAAAATTTCGGCGGTCACGCTCTAGTTGGAATGCCAGTAAGTCATTAGCGAGTAGCCCAGAGAGCAACTCCCTGCGCCAAGGGCAAATACGGAATCGATCAGGATGCGGCCAGGGAATGTGCCAAAAAAGTGCTGTTTTTACGCTTGGACATCTCTTACGCAGGGTGATTGCAACCAACGAAAGGTGGTAATCCTGAATAAATACTGGAGCAGAGAGATCCGGTAACTCCTCTTCTATGGCCGAAGCAAATCGCTCGTTGACCTGTTGGTAAATTTTCCAATCATCAGCACGAAATATGGGACGTACATGAGCTACGTGACAGAGCGGCCATAACCCTTCGTTGGCAAATCCGTCGTAGTAATGAGTCGCTTCATTCGGTGTCAGCCATAGTCGACGCAGCGGATATACTGGATTGTCTGGTGGCACGAGAACACGATCGTCTCTATCCACCACATCTCGGTCGGCACCACCAGAGCCATGGGCGATCCAGATCCCACCCCGCTCGCGCATTAATGCGTCCAGAGCGACGGCAACACCACCAGTTGTTGGCGACCATCCGACACTTCCGTCCTGCAATCGATCGTGCTGGTACGGCTCTCGGTTGGACACGACGACCAGAGGAGGGTGAAGCTTGAAATCGGCTGCAGTCATCGTTCAACACTAAACGTAGGACGCCAGATTTTTGAAACGGAACCGATATTGACCGGCTAAACCTGAAACGATAGTCCGCAGCCGCACTCGCTTTTAGCGTTCGGATTGCGAAAAATTAGTGACTGCCCCAGCATGTTGGCGTCGCAATCGAGGACTGTGCCGTTGAGATACGTGTAGCTTTTATTGTCCACGAAGATACGAGTGCCGTCCGGACTCTTAAAAACCTTATCTTCCGGACGCGGATTGGCTTCCCACTTAAAGATATAGCTTAAACCAGAACAGCCACCAGCTTTAACGCCGACACGGAGACCCCCGTCGGCAACACCTTCTTGATCCATTGCCTCACGTATTCGTTTAGCCGCCGCCGGCGTGATTTCGATCATAAGTAAAAAGTGCCTAAATCAGTTTAATTGATCATCCTCCGTGATGGAAGAAAGCTCACGAAGCCTTGTGACTAAACTGCTTACTTTGTCCACTACGTAGTCAATCTCTTCGGAAGTTGTCCATCGTCCCAAGCCGAATCGAAGCGATGCACGCGCCAGAGTATCAGGCACACCAATGGCCTTCAACACATGTGAAGCCTCAGGGTTAGCCGATGTGCAAGCTGCGCCAGACGAAACCGCCACATCATTAAGACCCGCCAGCAAAGACTCGCCCTCAAGCCCGGCGAACGCCACGTTTAGGTTGTTAGGAAGCCGATGCTTCAACGAACCATTCACGCGAATGCGTTCCAAACGATTTTCAAAACCAGACAGGAGACGGTCACGCAGCATCCGAGTCCTCTTTCGTTCGCTGGTTAAATCATTCTCACAAATAGCAGCCGCACAACCAAATCCGACAATTCCAGGTACATTAAGGGTTCCCGATCGGAGGCCCTGTTCGTGACCACCACCGTCGATCAGCGGCAACAAAGAAACGTTTGCACGACGACGCACATATAGTGCGCCAACACCTTTAGGACCATAGATCTTATGTGCCGAGAATGACGCAAGATCTACCGACAGGTCTTCAACAACGAACGGCACCTTTCCGAGGGCCTGTGCTGCGTCAGTATGAAAAACGATGCCGCAGCTGCGCGCTAATGCTCCAATCTCGCTGATCGGCTGCAATACACCTATTTCGTTATTGGCTGTCATGACACTAATCAGTACCGTCTCTGCCGTCATCGCCTGCTTGATCGCCTCCACACTGATAAGACCGTCCTGGTCTGGCTGTACCACCGTGACCCGAACGCCCCGATCTTGAAGGACACACAATGGATCCAACACGGCCCGATGTTCAGTTGTGACCGTCACAACATGAATTCGTCGTTTGGTGAACGCCGAAACAATGCCCTTTAGAGCCAAGTTGTTGGACTCAGTTGCACCGCTTGTGAAATATACCTCGCGTGAATGACAGCCGATCAGGGCCGCCAACTGACGGCGTGCCAACTCCACTGCGTCACGTGCGGCCCAACCGAACGAATGCTGGCGACTCGCAGCATTTCCAAAGTGGTCGCTGAAATAAGGCGTCATCGCCTCAACTACACGCGGATCCGTGGGTGTAGTCGCGTGGTAGTCCAGATAAACTGGAAGCTTCAACATGGTGATATCTCAACAACCAAGCCGAAATTAAGGTGGGGTCAGCTGGTAGGGCCAGTATGCCGTCGGTCGGACGGCTCAACCCACACGCCTGGTTCCGACTGCCGTCGACTTATACCTAGCAGGAATGGGTCGGACTCATCAGTACGTGCCAATTCGTAAATAGTGAACTCTGCGAGCGCCTGGACAATGCGATCCTTCAACCGCCACAGCGGATCCCTAACGTTACAGGTGGAGTATTGATCACATGTCTCATTAACATCTGAACACGCCGTGACCATCACTGGCCCATCGATAGCTTGAATAACATCCGCAATTGAGATCTGTCCGGCGGGCCGCGCCAAATGGTAGCCTCCGCGTGTCCCCTGATATGACGCTAGCAACCCGCGCTTGGCTAGTCTCTGAAGAACCTTGGCGGTCAACTCGACTGGGATGTTGTAACGAGCCGCAATTTCACGCGCACTTGATGACGTGCCAGCAGGGCATGACGCTAAATCCTTGAGCGCCATCAATGCGTAATCGGTTTTCTTCGACAGCCTCAGCATGTATGTATCACTATACCTGACGTCAGTCCGCTTGCGCCTAAATTTCAACAGCGCTACAGCACACTAATACTTTGGAAGGGAAGGGTCAATCCTCTCGATCCAAGCCATGATTCCGCCACTCAGATTTTGCGCCTTTTTAAATCCTGCTTCGCGCAATAGTCTAACAGCCTTGGCACTACGAACACCCGACTTACAGTGCACCACCATTTCATCGTGCCCCTCAAGCTCAGACAATCGCTTCGGCAGATCTCCCAATGGGATAAGTTTCGAACCAGGAATTTGACAGATTTGGTATTCCTGGGGTTCTCGGACATCGAGAATAAAAATGTCATCCTGATGATCGAGACGTGCCTTAAGTTCCTCGACCGTCGCATCCACACCTTCACTCGCCTCGCCTTGTATTGCCGTGGGTGTGAGACCACAGAATTGATCGTAGTCAATTAACTGTTGGATCGTCGGATTCTCACCGCACACCGGACACTCAGGATCCTTGCGGAGTTTGAGTTCGCGGAAACGCATACGCAGCGCGTCGTAAATCATGAAACGATTTACGAGTGGCTCCCCAACCCCGATAATCAATTTGACTGCCTCAGTGGCCTGAATAGTACCGATCACTCCAGGGAGAATCCCAAGCACACCTCCTTCTGCGCAACTCGGGACCAAACCGGGCGGTGGCGGCTCCGGGTACAGACAGCGATAGCATGGTCCATCTGTGGTCGCAAAAACTGATGCTTGGCCCTCAAATCTGAAAATACTGCCGTACACATTCGGCTTTCCTAGCAGTACACATGCATCGTTTACCAAATATCGAGTTGGAAAATTGTCCGTTCCATCAACTACAACATCGTAACCCTCAAGAATCTCTAGGGCGTTATCCGACGACAGAGCTACTTCGTACTGAACGACCTTAACCTCCGGATTAATGCTTTTTAATCGATCTGCAGCAGAATCCAACTTCTTACGCCCCACATCCGGCGTACCGTGAATAATTTGGCGCTGGAGATTACTGTAGTCGACCACGTCAAAATCGACGATCCCGATCCGTCCGACTCCAGCTGCGGCGAGATAGAGAGCCACTGGTGAACCCAAACCACCTGCACCGATGCAAACCACACTGGCAGCTTTAAGCTTAAGCTGCCCCTCCATGCCAACTTCAGGCATGATCAGGTGACGACTGTACCGTGCGACCTCCTCATTGGTCAGCGTCGGCGTGTTTTCATTCATCATCACCACCTGCGACGGACGGCACAATACTAAGAGTGTCGCCATCCTTTACTACCGTTGCTTCCTTATCCAAATAACGAATATCGTCGTCGTTTAGGTACACATTGACGAAGCTCCGTAGTCGACCATCCTCGTTATAGAGATGATTCCGCAGTTCTGCGTACTGGGTAGTGAGGTTCTGTAAAAGTTCACCGACCGTTCCGCCTTCAACCGTCACAACGTCCCTTTTGTCCGCATATACACGAAGTGGCGTAGGTATCAGTACATCATTGGCCATGTTCTTCCGTCCTATTCGTTTCGTCGCTCGATACCCGTTTCATCGAACGCTGCGCGATCTTCACTCAGTCGCCACGACGTCATTGCGCCTGGTCTGCCCTTCTCTACTGCAATAATCACATACATAAACACCGGCCAAGCATGATCCAGATCATACTGGGACGGGCGAGCCTGGTGATCGGGATGCGAATGATAAAATCCGATCAGATCGTGGCCACACTGCATCGCATGCCGCTCAGCCTCACGATAATCATCCGGTCTCACCAAAAAACGTCGCCGTGTCCCGTCTTTGGTCGCGTTCGGCAGCGAGAGACATTCCGTCACGACATTATCAGTTCCAATCAAGGCACCACAGCATTCATCCGGGTACGTTTCACAACCGTGGTTCTCGATATGCATAATAATGTTGTCGCTAACGATGAGTGCTTTCTGAGGATCGTTAGACATACTTCTCAATTTTCAGAGTCATGCAAATCCCCAGATGGGATGGCATGCATTTAGTGTCATCCACCTCCAGACTTCGTCTGGTCTGAGTCAGTGGCAAAACCCTTTTCTCGCCACGCGAGAGTACCTCCGACGATACTGCGTACATTGCGGTAACCAAGTGATTTAAGGACTAGAACCCCCGAGAGTGAAGAGTTTCCTCTTTGACACACGCTGAGAATTTGAGTGTCAAGATCGCTGGGCAAAGCTGATGGATCTTTCCCCAGCTCCGAGAGAGGAATACTGACAGCACCCGGGATATGAGCTTCTTCGTATTGGTTGCTCGGACGCACATCAATAACGGATGATTTCCCGTCGCGCCACTGTTGATGAGCAGCATTGACGTCGATGTTCAATTCAGCATTGCCGCGTACATTTTCAATCATCTTGTCGAGTAAAACATTTCGCGGCGCCGGCCCTTTAGCCTGTTCGGAAACAAGGCCAGGCAAATGTTTCACAACCGAAGATGCGTACTTGAACACGCTATCGCAGAAGATCACAACGACGATATTTCCAGGCTCATCTGGCACCAATTTAAAGGCGCCAGAAAGCGCCATGGCGGAACTTGGACCGGCGATGATACTCTCCTCACGATTCAGCCGAAGACAGAGATCAAACGCTTCCTGATTGGTGACCTTGACCAAGCCGTCGTACTCATCGGGAAAAAACAGTTTGGTTTGCTGCAACTGACGGATACTCCGCACACCCGGAATGTCATGCCCCTCTTCTGGGTGAACGCCTAGGATCTTAACCGTCTGACTCTGCTCCTTGAGAAAACGTCCCGTGCCCGTAATCGTGCCGCACGTGCCTAACCCTGAAACAAAGTGCGTTACCTTCCCCTCAGTCTGACTCCAGATCTCAGGCCCAGTTGTTTTGTAGTGCGCCTCAGGGTTTGCTTCGTTGGCGTACTGATTCAACATATGGAAGCCTGGCCGATCGGCGATTTCGTTAGCCTTAGCGATAGCGCCTTCCGGGGCCCCAGGCGCCGGACAAAGAGTATCCTCAAGCTCCAGGACGGCCGCGCCAAAAAATCTCAGCATCGTACGTTTTTCGAGCGGGATCTCGCTAGAGAGCGGCGTCGTCAGCGAATATCCCTTGGCGTTTGCGATCATGGCGAGCGCCATACCTGTATTTCCAGAAGTCGGTTCCACTAGCTTCTGGTCTCCTTGAACCGTCTGACGAGCTTCGCCATCGGCGACAAGATTCGCTGCGACACGATCCTTTACCGCACCAAACGGGTTGTACCACTCCAGCTTTCCGTACACCTGCGTGTCTCTAAAGGGCGACACCTTGTTCAACCGCACTAAGGGCGTCGGATTGTCGGCACTGGAAAGGAGCCCAAAAATAGAATCGTAGACTCTCAGGGCATGATCATTCATCGCCTAGCTGATCCTCGCTTGAACCATACCTCCGTTGATCCGATTCGACACCGATCGGAATGTACAACCGTACTCGCGCGTTTAAAACTACTCAGACAGTGCTGTAAATAAAAACTTTGCGTCCGAAGTTTGTCTCAAGTATCAACAATTACGCCAGCGATACGCATCACACTCAACAAAATCATGTCATCCATCCCTACCAACCCGCGGAACCGCGAAACAAAAGGTGAATGCCCTGCTGACGTAATGCGAATGCGTCCTACCAGAACAACGACGAACAGCCCGTCCACTCACTAACCCGACTAAGCCAGCACTACCCCACCATCGTATCACCTCTCCTTAACAACGCGAGTAAGTCAGCCACTTGGGACGCCGAGAGACAAACAAGAGCGGGAAAAACGTAGTCTAGAATCGAAACAAGCGGTTTATTTTAATGATGACGCTGCGGTTGGCCAACCCAGGAAACCTAGGTGTCAGCGTGTCTCGTTGCTCGTTATACACCACGAACAGCTCGCTGCCGCCCTGATATTCCCAGCGGAGCCTAACATTCGCCGCGACCGAATTATTACTGGAGTTGTACTGCAGCAGTGCACTGACAAACATGCGCGGGTTGACCGTGTAGGTCGTCCGGTTAGTGACCAATTGCGTAGTGAATCGCCCCTCAGGCAGACTGATCCGATTAAACGAAAGGCCCGGTTCAATCGAAAGACTGGGTGTCACTTCCAGCCGTCCGCTGCTAAACCCTTCCTGCAACCCAAAACCAAGAGTCGTCTTCTCGCCACCATAAAAATCTCCATGTTGAACTACCACACCCCCAGCCACGCGCCGTTGGTTGCCGAAGAAGTACGCCAGTTCAACGTCTTCGAAGCCATAACCACCGACCGGGATCGCAACATCGGAAGCAATCTGAAACGGTCGATCAAGAAATTCGTAGTTTCGTGAATAAGTAGCCTTGAATTGATCGCTGTTTTCAAACTGAATACCAAACACTCCTTGCGCCTGGCGAGTCTCAAGGGTTCCGGCACGATCGGTGAAGTAGTCAAGCCGACCTTCCCAGATCAGTTTTCGGATCGCGGATATTGACGCCGGTCTGGGACTGAATCGGAACATTCCAAAGCTACGCTCAAAGTCATCGCGCTGCAGAAATCCCACTTCAGGGTTAAAATCATCTCCCACAATAAGCCGCTCTACCTGCACCGCATAACGGTCTCCCCTGTACTCAAGTTGGGTCCGATAACTGACATCATCTCCTCGTAGCCCAGGCGTCTCGGTCTTGGCCCAATATGTATTGATGTTGAGGTTGTCATAGAAAGCGAACGTTCCGTCAAGACCATAAGTTTCGCTGGACCCGTTTCCTAAGGTTGAGACTGAACGCCCCGTAAAAATAGCCCCAATACTGCTCCGCCGAAATATGTCGTGCTTCACGCGTACAACTGAAAAATTTGTACTCTCTGCATTCACCGTAGGAACATCCGCTGTCTGAAGGTTCATTACGCCGACACTTAGTCCACCGGCTCGCCCGGTCAAACGACCGCCTGCGTGAATTGGAACTTCCTGTCCATCTTGTAATCCAATGCGGCGACTATAGAAAAGGATCGGCGTGCTACCGCCACCACCAAACGGACCCGTACCAGCCCCTCCAAACGCGAACACCCCCTCGTTTTCAAGAAAAAACTCTCTTTTCTCGGGAAAGAAAAGGCTAAACCGAGTGAGATTTACCTGCTGTTGGTCAGCTTCCACCTGAGCAAAGTCGGTATTGACAGTGAAGTCGGCTACAAAATTTTGTGTCACCCCGTACTTCACATCGATACCAACGTCTCCGCCTAGTTCGTTGGAAATCTTTGGCGTCATGTTTGGAGCACTTGAGAGGTCACTAATCACAAACGGCTTGAGGTCCAAGTTTGTCGTGTGTCGTGGAGCTTCCAAGCCAACAAGCGTCGCGGCTCTAGAAACTTGAAAAATTCCCTGATCGCCCAACGAGCTGGGGACAGGCGCAAGAAATGAGTGCTCACTCTTCCAGACGTTCACTCGGCGCACGTTTAAACCCCACACTTGGTTTTCGCCACTCCTGTACCGAATCGACTTGAACGGAATAGCAGTTTCGACTGTCCAACCACCATCGAACTGTCCAACCGCCCAATCCCAGACGGGATTCCAATCCTCGGCATAAAGACGCTCGTCGGTAATTTGCCCATCCATGATCCCACCGATTGGGTTGATAAGAAATTCGAGACCGTTACGACGATCGTAGAAGGGATCTAGGATGAAAGCGATATGGTCATTTTGGTACACGTTAAAGTGATCGCGTCTCATCTCGCTGGCAATGACTCGCTCTGGTTCGCTCTCCCAACACCGAAAGGACAGGTACACATAATCCTGGTCAAAAAATACCCACACTTCTGTCTTTTCTGTTGCCGGTAGTCCTTCCTGGGGTTCCTGCTGGATAAAATCTGAGCGTGGGGAAACGTGCGTGTACATCTCCTCATCGAGGCGTCCATCGAGTTCAAGCGGCGTCATCAGCCGAATAGCCTCGACTTCCAAATCACCAACCGCGACTTGAGAACCAGACGTCGGGAAGCTAGGAGGCGAGAGCCCGGTCAGAGCCAATGTCGGACCGAGCGAGCGAGTGGTCGTGAATTGACCTCCAATTGCCGCAATCATCCGATCCTGTAGCTCGAAGAGTTCCTCGACGGTACCATCGACCTTGACAGCGTGAACTGCTGCGCCTGTCTCAACATCAACAACTTTTGCAGTAACCCGTAAGTAGCCACTCACATGCTGATAGGCCCCCGTGATGAGCCACGCTGCACCGAGTTCGCGACAGAACTTTAGTGCCGCTTCCACAGTCACATCTGTCTGACCAAAAACATCTCGTCCTCGAACTTCGGTTCCATATAGGTGTTGTAGCTCTGACGCTAGCGTTTCGACCATCCCTCGGCCAATCCACTCGTCCGCGGAAATCTGACTGAGATTTTCGAAAGTTAAGATTCCAACTGCGGAGTCCCTTAAAGACAGGCCAGGATCCGTGACACGCTGACCCGCATGAACACTCCCGGTGAACGCAAACAGCCCTGCGATGGCACAACATAGAATCCTAGACAAATGTTTTTCTCGCGAAACACTCAGCACATGATCCATGAGATCAAAAAGTGGGAAAATTTCAGTCTTCGGCAGACTCAGTGTATTCGAAGCTTAGACTCAGCATAAAATCCTGTCCTCTATGACTGATAAACCAATCAACCGGCCTCTTGATGGGATCACCGTAGTCGATCTTACCCGTGTGCTCTCCGGCCCGTACTGTACGATGATGCTCGCCGACATGGGAGCCCGGGTCATCAAAATCGAACAACCGGGAAAAGGCGATGACACCCGGGCATGGGGACCCCCGTTTCAAAACGGTGAAAGCTCTTACTTCCTGAGTATCAATCGGAATAAGGAAAGCGTCACACTCAATCTCAAGCATCCCGACGGCCGGCGGATCTTGAATCAATTAGTCGAGACTGCGGACGTCTTGGTCGAAAACTTTCGACCTGGCACTCTAGACCGGATGGGACTGGGCTTTGACGAATTAACGCGCCGGTGCCCACGCCTCATCTATTGTTCAGTGTCTGGATTCGGTCACACTGGTCCTCGGCGGCTTGAGCCAGGGTACGACGCAGTGATCCAGGGTGAAGGCGGCTTGATGAGCATCACAGGGTCATCCGATGGACCAGCCTATCGGCTCGGCATCGCCATCACCGACATCGTCTCTGGCATGTTTGCAGCATTCGGTGTCGCTATGGCTCTACTCGCGCGTCATCGCACTGGGCGTGGCCAGTTTGTGGATATTGGGATGTTCGATTCGGCCGCAGCGTTACTGACCTACCAGGCAGGCATTTACTTCGCTACGGGTAATGCACCTCAGAGAATCGGGAATCAGCACCCAACGATTGTGCCTTACGAGACACTAGAAACCGCTGACGGCGACCTCGTTGTCGCTGCTGGGAACGACCACTTGTGGAAACGTTTCTGTGGTGTTGTTGGCCTTGAGTCTCTGGTTGGCGACCCACGCTTTGCCACCAATGAGGCTCGGGTCCAAGCGAGGGATGAATTACGCTCAATATTGGTCGAGCGTCTCAGAACACGCGGCGCAGATTTTTGGATCGAGCAACTCCGCGCCAATGGGGTGCCGTGCGGTGGGGTCCGCGACCTCGAGCAAGTGTTCGACGACCCTCAGCTACTTGAGCGGGCAATGGTCGTGGCACTTGAGCACCCAGTTGCCGGGGCAATCAAAGCACTTGGCGTGCCCGTCAAATTGACTGAAACCCCAGGTTCGGTGCGGACTGCTCCACCTACGCTGGGCCAGCACACAGACGAGGTGTTAGCTGGTGACCTTGGTCTAAAAAATGTGGAAATCACTCGCCTACGTAAAGATGGAGCGATCTAGCGTTCGACAAACGGACCCAGTTGCGCCAGCGCAAACTCCAATACTTCGTCCTCGGTAAGGTCACCGATGACCGGTGCGACGCGCAAAACCAACTCATTAACAAGAACCCGACGTCCCCAACCGCGGCTGACACGTCCCACCAGTGCGGGAGGGTCTCGCTTGGTATCGAGCATTAACTCAATGAAATCCTCGGACGAGGCTTCCGATGCGAGTTGCACTGCACCAGTCGGTGTCAATACACGAAAGCTGTATCCCTCATCCTTGAGGATCGACGCGATCGTTTTGAAAACTGGAGTTACAACCTGGGTCAAGACCGTTTTCGTGTCACGCTCAGCATCCTCAGCACGCGTCCGACGACCAACTGCAACCCGCTGTGACTGCTGAATCGTCCGGACCAAGCGTTCACGAATCTCGTTGTGAGCGATCATGATGCTTCATGCTCGTGACGACGTACCGACCTCGTAGATCCGTACGAGCTCAACCAATTTGTAGCCTTTCGTCTGATAAGGAGGAATTACGCGCTCAGCATGCAGATATTGAATCATCCCGTCATCAGCATAGTCTGGTGCCCCGATCTCATCTTCACCGACAAGCTTGGACTCCAGTTGCTCTAGCGTCATAAGTTTCTCAGCTACAGTACTGCGAAAGGGAACGAACTTCCACAGCCATCCTTGTTTGACTCGCTCGTGAGTCTGAAACCGCACAAAAATCTCATTGCTAATGAAGTTGTACTCTACATCCGAACGACTGGATGGTGCATCTTCAACCCGTATAAACGACACCGCCGACTGACTCATGCACCAATCGACAAGCTTTTGTGTAAAGCTTCCTTCCCCAGACCACTTGGACGAATCGATCTCGGTGGACATCGTTCCCTCAATCCTACTTCCTCCCACGATTGATCGCCATGAGTCCACCAAGAAGTGGCGTATAGTGGACACCTGAAAAGGTCAACTCACGCATCAAGGTCGACACTCCCGCGGCACCAGGATAGTGACGCAGCGACGCTGGAATATACCTGTAAGTATCTGGGTCACCATGTAGCACTGCGCCAAGCAAGGCACCTACCGCAGTGAGGTAACCAAGATAAACCGCTGACACCACCATGTTGGTTGGCCGATTGAAATCCAGGGAAAGCACCGATCCGCCTGGTCGTAACACACGGTAAACCTCACGTAACGCGTCATCGAGCACCGGCACATTGCGAAATCCATATCCAACCGTCACTAAATCGAAGGAGTCGTCAGGGTAAGGAAGCTCCATCATATCCCCGACCACGAAAGCGCTCGCTATACTATCGGATGCCTGCCGCGTCTTCTGGGTCGCAATCTCTACCATACGGGGAGTGATGTCGAGTCCCACCACTTTTATACCGTAGTCCGATAAACGCAACGCTATATCCCCAGTCCCACACGCGAGATCTAGAACTTTCGGAGTGTGAGGCAGAAAATCCACTATGCGCATGGCCTCTTCGACAAGTAGTCGCTTCCAACGTCGGTCGAAGCCATAGGACAGGACCACGGTCACAATGTCATATCGATCGGCGATCGTGGAGAACAACCGCCGCACATACCGGCGCTTCGTTTCTGGGGAGTTGAAGGCTGAATGGAGTCGGGTCACACCTAGTCTGCTTTGACAACCTCAACCACACCGCGCATAAGAGTTGGATGGGGACCGCAGACGTACTCATACTGACCTAAATAATTCGGAATCTCGATGATCATCGCCTCGGTGAAGCCACCCTTCACCGATAGAACCGCCTGGTCCCAGGTTCCAATCTCGAACGAGTGTGTGATGCCAATATCTTCATTGCGTAACACGATCCGCAATGCCTCACCAGCACGCATCGTCAGGACAGGATTAGGAACATCGCTACCGTCCAGATAGAACGCCATGTTTCGCGTGACCAACGTGATCTCCCGTGGGCCATCAGCAGGATCCGCAGCAACCGGCCACAAAAAGACCATGCTCCCTAAGATCAAACCCAACAACAGCACGCCAGCAACACGACCGGGCAAACCGCCCCATTGGGCGGTCCCCTCTCGGCCCACACGCATGCCATATTTGTTCATCCGACTATCAACCCCGTGACGTACATGATGCCGAACCCGGCTGTCAGTCCCGTGAGTACCGGAACCGTAGCTAAGTGTTGTGAGACTGATGCATCGCCAGCCATCTGGCGGGAAATCTGGACGATCACCTGAGCAATTGCACCCGCTCCAACGGCAAAAAAGACAACCGACCAGATCGGCGAGTACACGAACCCTCCGACCCACGCGCCAGCGATAGTTGGTGCACCCCCAATAATCCCAAGCCGAACAAGATCCCGGACGCGGATGCTCTCCTCCGCAAGGGGGGAAACAATGGCGAGACCTTCGGTCGTATTATGCAAAGTGAAACCAACGATGAGAACCGTCCCCAACGCGACTTCACCCAGCGAAAACGCCGCCCCTATGGCGAGCCCCTCACCAAAGTTGTGGAGACCGATCCCTACAGCGACAAGCACGGCTAGCCCCCATCCCTCGCCATGGAATCGTTCTCGAATCTTCCGACGGCGTCCAGCGAGCCACCCCCCGAGCGTCTCCAAACCAAGAAAGGCAGCGACCGCCGTGCAGACGAAGAGGGCTACCCCTTGAAACGAGTTAGGAATCACACCAGCCGTTTCCAAACCCTCCTGTCCCGCTTCGATAAGCAGAAACACCATTAGTCCAAGTGTCAGGGCCAGAACAAAATCGAGACCGGCACGACCCAGTCGAGAAACGAGCGGAAACCACATTAAACCGATCGCAACTGGCAGTACACCAACATAGAAACCAATGAGCGTAAAGACGGCAAAGTACCGCCCGCCAAGTTGCGGTGTCTGGACCGCCACGGCGACCTCGTAGTCGAATGTCACCCCGTTCGACGTAACGATCCTCACTACGTGAGTATCACCCTGCACCCAAGGATAGGGGATAGTCAGAACTGCTCGGTCGAGATGGTCGAGCTCCGTTCCAGGGTCAGCGGAGAATTCCCAGTACGCGTCGTCGACCTGCACTTGCGCGATCGTCACCGAATCGGGGCCATCGTTAAGTACAGTGGCAACGATCCCTTCATCGCCGAGCCTCACACGTTGGAACGTCACTTCCTCAACCGGCGGATAATCGCTGCCCCGTACGACCTCTGCTGGTCCCAACCAAACAATAAAACCGACCAAGCCAGCCAATAGCCCGAGCGGCAGCACGGCAACAACCCAGATCGATACGGGCGCCCGTGTTTCGCTAGGTTTCATGCTACGAAGTCTCCGCTCGAAATAGTCCCATCCAGCCAAGTTCTGCGAACTCACTCTGGTGAGCGTGAAACATGAATTCGCCAGGGTACCGAAACGTAGTCTCCAAGATAGCCCGCTCGCCCTGACACAACATTAGGGTGTCGGTAACTTCGTCTGTTTTGAGGCTGGTGCCTGTGCGGAATACGTTAAAGAACATACCGTGTAGGTGGATACTGTTTAGCAAGTCAAACTCGGTCATATTCACGAGGTAAATACGAACTAGCTGGCCAACCGTGACCTGCACCGGTTCACTTATGTGGAAGCCTGCTACCGTGTTGACTGCGTACACTTCGTTCTCGGCGTCGAAGTTGGTATCAAAAGCGTTCATTACCATCACCATTTCATCGGCCGGTGGCCGCGCCATCTGCGTCTCGTTATCGCGTGGGTCCACGATGAAGACACCGTACAGCCCCTTATGCACGTGGCGCTTCAGTGGGCTAGCGTGGCAGTGATACAGATGCAATCCAAACGGCTCTGCGTCGAACTCGTACAGGAACTCGCCACCAGGCATAACCTGATGAGCTTCCAACGACCCGTCCATCTCCGGAGGATGCCATCCATGAAAGTGAATCGTGTGGGGGTGCGCTCCCTGATTGACGAAGTTGATGCGGATACGGTCCCCCTCCGTCGCACGGATCGTCGGACCAGGAACCTGGCCATTGTAGGTCCAGGCTGGAAAAAACAACCCGGGTGCAATCTCGATCTCTCGGTCTATTGTGTAGATCTCGTACTCGCGTAGCATCGTCCCGTTCGACCTCGGTGTCTCGCGATAGACTTTAGAACGCTCATCGGGAGACAGATCAGAGAAGTTAAACGTTCGCAGGAAACTGGTCGGGTCGAAAACATCTTTAGATACCCGGCCGACAGGACCCATTGCCGAAGAAACGTGATCCCACGTCTCGTTGGAAAGATGACTTTCCTTCCCAGTCGCTTTACCGCCGAAGAGTAAGGCCGTACCCCCAGCCAGGGAACCGAGTCCCGCCGCGTGCATCCAGGATCGACGAGACCAGTGAGTGCGATCGTACTTCGATGTCATAAATATTTTGAATTCTGAATTTACCGTATTCGAGGTTTGACAAATATAGTTTTGATAAATCAAAATAAACTAACAGGTCGGTTCAAGTCAAGACAGCAGATCGGTTTCAGGAATACGCATGCCGATGTTCCCATCAAGCACGGTTGAGAATTACCTCAAGACCATTTACATGGCCCAGTCTGCAGAATCTGACGGCAACGAACTGGTTCCGATGGGCCAGCTATCCAACGGCCTCGGCGTGGTTCCTGGCACAGCGACCACCATGGTCAAAGCCTTAGCGGAATCTGGACTAGTCACTTACGAACCGTACGCCGGGGTCCGCTTAACAGCCTCTGGCCTGAAGCTGGCAGCCCTAGTCTTGCGACGCCACCGATTGATGGAACTTTTCTTAGTACAGGTACTCGGAATGAGCTGGGACGAGGTGCACGAGGAAGCAGAGCGCCTTGAACATGCCGCATCTGATCGTGTCATTGACCGGATCGATGCGATGCTTGGTCAGCCATCAACTGATCCGCATGGAGACCCAATCCCCGATCCCAACGGGGCCGTCTCGGCACAGGATTACCCAACACTGCTGACCTGTCCCGTCGGGGCGCCGGTCGTGGTGACTCGAGTTACCGACCAAGACGCCGAGTTCCTTCGCTTTCTCGAGAGCAGCGATTTGAAGCCGGGTCAGGCGGTCCGCGTTGAAATCCGAAACTCTACGGCGGACCAAGTAGTAGTGCGGGGAAAAAACGACCGACAGATCATGATCGGGATGCGAGCCGCCGCGAAACTGCAAGTGGTACCTTCCGACGCGTGAACTACTCAAGAAACCTGTTGCTCTCATGGTAATTCTCGAACCGCGACACAGTGTACGAAGCTTGCTTCTGTTGCTGATCGTGGCCACCAGCGGAACTGGAATCGTTGCCGCGCAGTCTCCGGACTTAGTGACCGATCGACCTGATCAAACCGAGTCGGCGACGGTTGTACCAAAAGGCTTGGTCCAGGTAGAGACGGGCTACCTTTTCACACGTGACGGCAACGTCGATAGTTATGAAGTTCCCGGCACCTTATTCCGCATCGGTCTGGGCGGAAGGTTGGAACTTCGCCTCGGACACGCGGGTGCGATAGGTGGAGGAGGAAGACACGGTGCGGGCGATACCAACGTTGGTGTCAAGGTCAATTTATTAGAAGGAAGGGATGGTCCGAAGCCTGAGCTCGCCATCCTCGCTGGGCTCTCGTTCCCGACAGGCGATCACGGGTTCTCAAGTGACGGCATCGATCCCTCGTTCCTCTTTTCTTTTGCCCATGCTCTCTCGCCGAAACTATCGCTCGGTTACAACATTGGGATGTCTTGGGAGTCCTTCTCCGATCAATCGACGCGCGATGCGTTCATCTTGTACTCGTTGGTTCTCGGCGTAGGAGTTACGGATCGTTTGAGTACATTCCTCGAACTCTTCGGCGATCGACAGAACACTGGTGTCACCGCGACCGGTGTGTCTGTAGACGGTGGGCTAACGTTTCTGCTAACCGACATCGTTCAGTTGGACGTCTATGTTGGCAAAGGTCTACGGGAACCAGCCGACGATGTTTTCGTCGGCACTGGGTTGAGCTTCCGGTTGCCGCAATGAAGACGGGCTCTCGACGCTTCCCTGTCAAAGTTTTCAGGCAAGCTCGGGCAGGTGATGTTAGCCGAAAAAACCCTCTGACGAGAAAGCATCTCTCCGTAGGACCGGCAACCCATCTGGTGCTCGTTCGATGGACTCGAAACTACCGAAGCAGCGGTGGCTTGGGGGAGTCTGATTCGGGCTTGGTATTGGACCGCGGCACTGCTCCGTAGGTTGCGAAGGAGGTTGGAGTCTCCCACACGGTCACTCGCACAACGGAAAATCCTTGCTCATTTGCCTGATCAAAGATCAACTTCGCAATTTGCTCAACCGTAGGATTGTGGTCAACCACAAACACTGGTTCCCCGAGCTCTTGAAGCGGCTCTAGGAGTGGATCATCCCTACGGAGAATCATTTTGTGATCAAGCTCTCTGTCGATCCAACCTTTAACAACCCGTTTAATGTCACTAAAGTCACAGACCATGTCACGTGAATCAAGCGACTTGGTCCTCACTTCAATTTCAGCGACGGCGTTGTGGCCGTGGGGGTGCTTACAAATTCCATCGTAGTCAAGCAACCGATGGCCATAGCAGAAATCGATCCGCTTGGTCACTGAATACATAAAAGATCCGCTATTGTTGACAAACACCGATGGTAGTAGAGGCTTCGAACGACGGTCAAGAACGAGTCACCGCTGTTCTCTGTTCCGCCGGAGTTGACAGCGCAGTTCTGGTAGCTCACGAGGGGCAGGATCGCCCCGTGCAACCAGTCTACATCACGGCGGGCCTTGCATGGGAAAACGCCGAACAGCAATTGGCGGCGCGCCTGCTCGCCGCACCAATTTTTATGTCTTACGTCCGACCCCTTAAACTCCTTCAATGTCCGGTAGACGATATCTATCCCTCAGTCCACTGGGCGCTTCGTGGTACTCCTCCCAACTACGCGACATCGGACAGCGACGTTTATCTCGTTGGACGCAACGCCTTACTGCTGTCTAAGGTCGCTGTGTACTGCGCACTTAATCGAATTTGTCGGATCGCAATGGGGCCGTTGGCCGGCAACCCATTTCCCGACGCGACGCCAGACTTTTTTTCGGCAATAGCAAGAGCTCTGTCACTTGGTCTCGACCACCCGATTGATATCGTCACACCGTTTGCAAAAATGAAAAAAGAGGACGTTGTCAGGTTAGGCAACACACTCGGTGTTCCTTGGGAATTGACACTCTCGTGTATGAACCCAGTCGAACTCGCCCACTGTGGGCGCTGCAGTAAGTGCCGTGAGAGGCTCCAGGCATTCGCCGCAATAAACCACACGGACCCCGCATCGTACGATTTCCGTCCAAAAGACGTTGTAAGCGGACGTTGACAGGGAGCTTTACGTCCGGGCGGCGGCTGCCTGCCGCTTGAGTTCGCTCACTAACTCGTCGCGGCGATGCCAAAGCCGTTTGAGCGACCGGCGACCCTCCTTAGACCCAACGACATACTCACACATCAAAGGAAACGCAATTGTTGAATCACAATAGGCGACCACGCTGTCCGGCAGCTGACCGGGATTCACTTTCCCCCAGCTGACGGCCTCTGCGGGCGTCGCACCCGATAACCCTCCCCATACTGCCTGATCGGTCGTTAGCTGAACAAAGAAGTCAATTCCTCCTTTGGGAATTCCATAAAGTTCCCAGAGAGTCGGTTGTCCCTGCAAATAGAAGTTTTTTGGTGAGCCGCCCCCCAAAATCACACAACCGTTTTTCTCGCCCGCTAACATAATCGCGCAAACCTCGTTGACATCGCGATTGGAATCAACCATGCACCCACCATTATTGAGTAGCTCATGATATGCAAGGTTCATCCCGATCGAACTATCCCCAGGCGATGAAGTGTAGATAGGCAAATCCACCGCGGCCGCTTTGGCCACGATTGAATGCTCGACACATGCCGGTTCTCTCATTAACAGGTCCTGCCCGAGCCGATAGTGAAGATCGGCGGAGGAAATTGGTGTGTCGGGTGCTTGACGAATAAGAAAATCACGAATGTAGGCGTCTGTTTCCAGTAGAACATCCGCCGGAAACAAGACATCGTAGATCCGGATGATGTCGTGCTCGTAGAGCTCAACATCATCAAGGAACGGTGAGCCGCGATGTAGCTTAAAGTTCAAGGCGTAATGCAGATCGTGATAAAGGTTGGCGCCGGTGCTAATGACAAAATCAACCAACCCACGATCTATTAACTCGATCACGCATCCACCTAGTCCCGCTGGCGTCATCGCACCTGCCATCGTCAGTCCAATGGTTGTATCGTGCTGAGGGCTGAGCATGCGGTCAGTAAACACATGACAGGCTTCCGACAACCGACCAGCATTGAAAGCCTGGAATCCTTCGTCTATGAGATGCCTGATCTCCGCGCTACCGCGCGGCCGATAATATTGGATGGGGTTTCCGCCTAGAAAACGTTTCTGGTCTCGAGTGGAAGACTGTCCTCGTTTTGTTTGATGCGGGTGAGTCACAGAAGTAGTGTAACAGCCCACACCCACAGTAAAAGTGCAAGCTGTTAACTCATTCGGCGCTCGGAGCGTCTCTAGGCTCAATCCAATCAGGACGCCGACCACCGATCGCTGTGACAAGCAGGGCGACCCCGGTCGCACCGATCAAGAGATTGAGTCCATCTGTTAACCACGATTCCCACGGAAAGGCGACAATTCGCAACAGCGCAAACGTGGTGACCAACACACTCCCAATAATTGCCGAAGCTCGGCGATCAAACACTATCCGTAATAGCCATCCACGTAGACGACGAAGGCTAGGCATCTTCTCTCTACGTACAATTACATCCCGATAATGTGATAACCGCCATCTACCATAAATACTTCACCCGTCACAGCTCGGCTGTTTTGTCCTAACAAAAACACGGCTGCGTCGGCCACCTCCTGGCCATCAACAGTTCTGCGCAAGGGCGCTCTCTCGCGATAGTGTTGCAGGATCCTGGTGAACCCAGCAATGCCAGATGCGGCCAAAGTCTTAATTGGACCCGCTGATAGAGCGTTGACGCGAATATTACTCGGGCCAAGATCGCTAGCAAGATAGCGCACCGCACCCTCGAGCGCCGCTTTAGCAATACCCATGACATTGTAGTGGGGAAATACTCGACCGCTCCCAAGATACGTAAGCGTCAGAATGCTACCGCCACCGCGCTGCTTCATTAGTGGCGCGGCTCCACGGGCAAGAGCCACCAGAGAATAGGCACTGACATCCAGTGCCTGGAGAAAGTCATGGCGATTGGTGTTCACAAATGACTCAGAAATGGCCTCTCTCGAAGCAAAGGCAACACCGTGAACAAGGAAATCTAACCCTCCATACTCACCATCAACCGCCTTGTAGAGTGCGTCGATCTGATCATCGCTGGTTACATCACAGGCCACCAACTGAGCTGGCTGATTCAACGTTTCGGCCAGTACCCGAGTCTTTTCCCCAAAACGATCGTTGGCATAGCTAAGAGTAAGCCGGGCTCCGGCGGCGTCTGCCGCCTTTGCGATCGCCCATGCAAGGGAGCGCTTATTCGCGACCCCAACAACGAGACCGTTAGTTCCGGTTAGCTCGCCCATCGGCACGATTGCGGACACATAGTCCGCTTAGACATCAGCGAGAACGACCCTTGCCTCGGTTTGAGGATGTCGACCGCGAAGTTGAGTTGACGCGAGGCTGCCCACCTCGCTCGTTGTACCGGGCAGACCTTGAAGACCTTGTCTTCTTAGAATGATTCTTACCTGAGGCCTGGCGATTATTGCGCGGCTTGGAGGTGTTCCCACGATTGAATCCATTCCCGGTCTGCTGCGGCGACTGCTGCTGGTGCGAGGTAAAAACAGGTGCTTGCCGTGGTGGCGGTGGTGCGCCCCCTTGAGGTTTAAGCGTCGCTCGAATTAGGGCTCGGCGCACAGTTCCCTCTTCTATCTGTGGAGGCGATACCTCAGAAGCTTTCATCGAATTCTTTTCTGTCGACTCCGATTCCACATCGGACTCACCAGACCGCTGAGCCACGGGATCACTCTCGCTCATCGGATCGACTTGAACCCAGTTACAGCAGTCACAATCACAGACATCTTCGATAACACAGTATTCAAGCAGAACTTGATCATTCCTATGCGAACTCAGCGCTGACCAGCTTCCCTAAAGGCGGTGGCGGAATGGGAACGTGAACGCGCAGGAATTAAAAGTCTAGCAGAGGCTGCAAATATCACGCAACCCTGAAATTCAAGCCCTCACCGGTATTTTGAAACCCACTCTCGAACACGAATCAACGCCTCCCGAACAGCCTTCGGCCTAGTAGATTGCGGTGTCGCCCGAGCCTCGACTGATCCAAGTGGCGTTATCCGTTCAACAACGTCGTCCTCAAATAATTCATGATGACTTTTCCATTCGTCTGGAGTGAGTGACGAGAAGTCACGACCACTAACCATAAGCTCGCGGACGATTCTACCGACCACTTCATGTGCCCGCCGGAACGGAAGTCCCCGACCGACCAGGTAATCCGCAACATCAGTTGCCAATAACAGCCCAGTCGTCGCAGCTTTGCTCGCGTCTCCGTTCGTTTCAAGACTCGCCACCACAGTATTCACAGCTTGCAACGAATTCAGCACTGTACGTTCTGCATCGAACACCGCTTCTTTGTCTTCCTGAAGGTCTTTATTGTACCCACTAGGCAGCCCCTTCATCGTCGTCAGCCATCCAGCAACGTGGCCGATGACTCGACCGGTCTTGCCGCGAACGAGCTCCAAGGGATCAGGATTCTTTTTCTGTGGCATCAAACTGCTGCCTGTTGACACCCGGTCCGCGAGATCAAAGAACCCAAACTCTTCACCCGTAAAAATGATCAGATCTTCTGCCAAACGACTGAGGTGGACCATAACCAATGCGCAGGCGTGCAGGGTTGACGAGACAAAGTCCCGGTCAGCTGTCGCATCGAGACTGTTCTCCACAACACGTGAGAAACCCAAGCGACTTGCCAAAGCATCCACGTCGATCGCATAGCTAGTCCCAACGACTGCGCCAGAACCAAGCGGCAGCGCATCACACTCATTCCAAGCCACCGTAAGACGATCGTAATCTCGTCGCAGTGCGGTAGCATGCGCAAGAAAAAAATGCGCCACAAGTACAGGCTGCGCGCGGCGCAGGTGTGTGTACGCCGGCATCAGCTGCTTACCCGCGGCATCAGCCTGACACGCGAGCGCATCTACGACGTCAACCAAAGCTCCCTGTAGAACCGGGATGCGACGGCGCAAATATAACCGAAGGTCTAGAGAGACTTGTTCATTGCGTGAACGACCCGTATGTAAACGACGCCCTACATCACCAACCCGATCAATCAACGTGCGCTCTACGAAGGTGTGCACATCCTCATCAGCAGTATTGAAAAATTCTGGGTCCTGGCGCCCTCGCTCCAGTATGAACGAGAGTCCGTCTTGAATCGTAGCAGCTTCCTCGGCAGACAGCACCCCAGCCCCCGCAAGCGCTTCGACCCACGCCAGACTCCCCTGCACATCATCCTCAAACAGATGACGGTCGAAGGCAAACGATGCCTGAAATTGGAAAACTTCAGCGTCAGGTTTTCCCGTAAATCGTCCAGACCACAGATTTTCTGTTTCGCTCATCTATCCTTCCGTTTCGGACAACAGAATTCCCTTTCGTGCAGCGGTTTCGATGGGTAGTCCCCAAATCTTGATAAAGCCTTCCGCTGCAGAGTGGTCAAACTCGTCACCAACGTCATAAGTGGCAAGCTTGGGTTCGTACAACGCATTTGCCGAGCGACGACCTACAACACGGCAATCTCCGCGGAATAGTTTGAGTCGGGTCGTCCCGTTCACGCGCTCTTGAACCTTAGCTACAAAGGCATCAATTGCGTCGCGTGTCGGAGTGAACCATAAACCGTTATAAACCAAGTCGGCATATGTGCGACCCATATCGTCCTTAATTCGAGCAAGATCTTTTGGAATCACTAACGCTTCCAGTTCCCGGTGGGCTACGTGCAGAACCGTAGCCGCAGGCGCTTCATAGATTTCACGCGATTTGATGCCCACAAGCCGGTTTTCAACCATGTCGATACGACCCACTCCATGCGCGCCGGCAATCGTCTCTAGGGAATTAATCAACTCAGTCAGAGGCATAGTGATGCCATTGATTTTCGTTGGCACCCCTACTTCAAATTCCACCTCTACGTACGCGGGTACATCAGGACACTCAATCGGTGATTTCGTTAACTCATAGATATCATCCGGTGGCTCTGTCCAGGGATCCTCCAACACGCCACACTCGATCGAACGACCCCATAGATTCAAATCGGTGCTGTAAGGCTTTTCAACGGAGTTTGGTATCGGGATCTTCTGTGATCGAGCGTATTCAATTTCGTCCGGGCGAGTCATTCCCCATTCACGAGCCGGTGCCACAACACGAATAGAGGGATTTAATGCCCGGGCAGAGACATCCATTCGCACCTGGTCATTGCCCTTCCCGGTACACCCGTGAGCAATCATGCTAGCGTTCTCAAACTCCGCAATTTCAACGAGTTTCTTAGCGATAAGTGGGCGACCGAGAGCAGTGGCCAACGGATACTTGCCTTCGTAGATAGCGCCTGCCTGCAGCGCAGGAAGAATATATTCCTTTGCGAATTCCTCCCGCACGTCGACAACGTGGGCACGGACGGCTCCAACCCCTAATGCACGTTCGCGGATGTCATCAAGCTCCTTACCTTGCCCAAGATCCATAGTAACTGCCACTACCTCAGCGTTGTACTTGTCGGCCAACCATCGAACAGCCACCGAAGTGTCTAGGCCACCCGAATACGCCAACACAATGCGTTCCATACCAACTCCTTTCATCTGCGTTTTGTTACCCACGCGCCCAACCTTCGAATAGTCGCGTCACCTCTCTACCGGCCCTCGCATGTCTCGTAATGATCAGAATCGTGTCATCACCTGCGACCGTGCCGACCACCTCAGGAAGTTCTGCTCGATCGATAGCCACCGCCAACGACTGCGCCTGACCTGGATCCGTACGCAAAACAAGCAACTGTTGAACTTGGTCAAGCCGGCGCAAATACTCGGAAACGGCGCGACGAACTTCTTCCTCTCCGCCTCGGTGTCCACCAGGTGGCACTCCAGGTTTTTGATAGGCTCCGTCAGCTGCCCGTTTCACAAGTCGCAGTTCCTTAATATCTCGGGAAATTGTGGCCTGCGTGGCGTGGAAACCGCGTTCCCGCAGCCGTTGCCTCAGTTCGTCTTGGCTAGACAAGGATTCCTGTGTAACGAGGTCGAGAATGGCCGACTGCCTGTATCTCTTCATTGGATTTTATATTCAGTGTTGTGAATTATTATACATACCTGTATTACTTGAATCAATCCCTGTTATTTACTCATTATAAATATTTTATCTAGTTTTTGTGAGAGCCTCATGCTTTGACTTGACAAGTCATTATGTCGTATATATAACCCTTATTCGCTGGTTTAAATCATGTCTAAGGTCCGCATAGGAATCGCGGGTGCTACCGGATACGGGGGGCAAGAACTCTTACGTCTTGCCGCGAGACATCCCAACGCACAGGTCACCGTGGCGATGGCATCAAGTACTACTGAAGACACACGGAGCCTTCCTGCTCTTACCGGAGTGTGGTCGGGTGAGATCGCGCCACTATCAATCGAAACGTTATCTCAAAACACTGATGCGGTCTTTCTTGCACTGCCTGAAACAGTGAGTGCCAAGGTCTTGCCCCTGCTATCTGCGAGGGGTGGACGGATTTTCGATCTGTCCGGTGCGTTTAGGCTACGTGACGTCACGCAACGAGCCCGTTGGTATCCGGACACTCCGGAGCTCGATTTCCCCGTGGCATATGGATTGACTGAACGGTGCAGAGAAAGCATTGCACAAGCACCGATCGTTGCCTGCCCAGGATGCTATCCGACCGCAGCTCTCCTAGCTCTTGAGCCCCTCGCCATCGGGGGTCTAATCGAGGGCGATGTCGTCATTGACGCAAAATCTGGAGTTTCCGGCGCAGGCAAGAAACCGAGTGAGCGAACCCACTTTTCAGAATGTCACGGGAGTGTAGCCGCTTACGGTGTCTTCGCTCATCGCCACACTGCTGAGATCGAACAAGAGCTCTCTCGACAGGTAACATTCGTTCCTCACTTAGTCCCTCTTGACCGAGGGCTTCTGACAACGATCTACACACGTGTGCGGAGCAGCACGACCGAGAAAGAGATCCACTCTCTCTACTTGGAGGCGTACGGTAATGCGCCATTTGTGCGGCTCCGCGGAAACAGACTCCCGGAGATCAAACATGTGGTGCACACCAATTTCTGTGACATCGGATGGACACTAGATACAACAGGCGGTCGATTAGTGTTGGTTTCCTGTTTGGACAATCTGGTGAAAGGTGCAGCAGGCCAAGCGATCCAGAACTTTAATATTGCTTTTGGTTTCGACGAGCAAGCAGGGCTAGTTTAATGTCGTCAGTACTTCGTTCCAAGAAACCCGGACGTCTAACTCGCCCCTACGTCATCAAACTCGGCGGCGAGTTGCTCGAGGAGCCACGTCGACTAAGGCAGCTGGCACGCGCTTTGAGCCGGTTGGCGAGCCAACACCCTTTAATCGTAGTCCACGGCGGCGGTCGCGCAGTAGACACAGAGATGACTAAACTTGGACTCCAGAAACGGTCAATCGATGGACTCCGGGTTACCGATGGCCCCACATTGGACGTCGTACTCGGAGTACTAGCTGGACGGGTCAACACACGTCTGGTTGCGGCTATTGGTGCAACAGGTGGCAGGGCCGTCGGTGTAACAGGTGCGGATGCAGGTATCGCAATGGTTCGTGCCGCTCGCAAATATCGGACAACAAATGGAACCTTCAAAGACCTTGGTTTTGTGGGCGTTCCGAAATCAAAGACGGGTTCGCCGCGCTTACTTCTTGATCTCGTAAAGGATGGCTACGTTCCCGTCATTGCGAGTATCGGAACTGACGAGAAGGGGCAACTCTATAACGTGAATGCTGACACCTTATCAGCTGACATCGCGGTCAGACTGAAAGCCGATCAGTTGACCATTGCTGGAACGACTCGTGGCGTACTAGACGATGAAGGGAACACAATTCCTGTAATCGATGACTGTCGAATGACAGCGCTCATTCGTCATCGTCACGCAACCGCAGGTATGGTGGCTAAGTTGATCGCGTGCCAGGCTGCAGGTGGCGGCGGTGTCGGTCGCGTAAGCATTGTCGACGGACGAAGGCGAGGCGCATTGAACCAAAATGCGAAGAGAGAGATGACTCTCGTTACGGCAACCGGAAAAAACCAGAGGACATCACTAAGATGACGACAGTCGCTGAAGAAGTACGCGACGTCGAAGCTAAACACATACTGCAGGTGTACAAACGCCTGCCCGCGGTCCTAGTACGAGGTTCTGGGTCGCGGGTTGTTGATGCCAACGGTCAGGAGTATCTCGATTTTTTGTCAGGCATTGGTGTCGCTTCGCTGGGCCACGCTCATCCAGGTCTAGCGCGTGCTATCGAGACGCAAGCACGGGAATTGCTACACACGTCAAACCTGTTTTTTCACCCGTTGCAAGGACAACTCGCTGCACGACTTGCCACTTGGTCAGGATTGCCGCGCGCCTTCTTTTGCAACAGCGGAACGGAAGCAGTGGAGGCATGTCTAAAATTCGCGAGACGCTATTGGCACACGACCGGTTATCCCAAACGAAAAGGAATCGTCGCCTTTGATCGTTCGTTTCACGGACGCACTTTTGGATCGTTATCCGTAACGTCCGGTCTACCCTACCGAGAACCCTTCGAACCGCTTGTTCCAAATGTGCAATTCGTAAATCCTGATGATCCTGCCGCCCTTCAAAATGCGGTCTCATCATCTACAGCCGCCATCATCGTTGAACCGATCCAAGGCGAGGGCGGCATCTGGCCAATCTCAACGGATATGGCAAACACGATTGCAACCGTGTGTAAAGAAACTGGCACACTCCTGATCTCAGACGAAGTCCAGTGCGGACTCGGACGAACAGGACAACCGTTTTATTCTGCAGTGCTTGGTTTGCAACCCGACCTAATGTCGCTCGGAAAAGCAATGGGTGCAGGTGTGCCAATTGGAGCAGCACTTCTGAGCCAGCGGGTGGCCAAGACTGTTGCACCTGGGGACCACGGCAGTACGTACGGCGGCAATCTTTTGGCGTGTCGTGCCGCTCTTGTATTTCTCGACGCTATGGAGAATGGGTTGCTAGCAAGAGTTAGTAAAGCCGGCGATCGTCTCGGAAATGGCCTCCGAAACCTTGCCAAATTACACAGCGTGATCGGAGACATCCGCGGAACTGGACTAATGTGGGGGATCGATATCAAACAAGAAGTTTCAGAGCAAATTGTCACAGCCGCATTAGAACGCGGTCTGATAATCAATCGCACAGCCGGATCCGTGGTCCGGTTACTTCCTCCATTAACTATTACCGACGCTGAAATTGACGAAGGTCTTACAAAATTTGAAGCAACGATTAAGGACTTAGCATGATCCAAGTTAGGTCTAATGTTATGGCTACTCCACAGTCGGTTTCTTCCTCCAGTGAAGTCCTAATTCGACCCGCAGTGGAAAATGAGGCTGCGGACATATTCCGCTTAATTTCTGACAACTTAGCTGTAGGACATTTACTTCCACGATCGTTTGATGAAGTTGCAATCCATATTCCCCGGTTTCTCGTGGCCGTGGGACCAACCGGTATCATCGCGTGTGGAGAATTAGCCGAGCTAAGCCCACGAGTCGCGGAGGTTCGTTCATTTGTCGTGTCGGAGCAATATCGGAAGCAAGGTTTTGGAAAGCAGTTGCTAACTGAAATTCTGGCAATGGCTCGATCTCAGGAGTTTCCGCTACTTTGTGCTTTTACCCATAACCCCCGAACCTTTATAAAACTGGGCTTCTCAATAGTTCCCCATCACTGGATTCAGGAGAAGGTATCGACCGACTGCCATTCGTGTGTGTGGTTCCGTCGGTGTCACCAGTACGCGGTTGTGTTCGATCTAAGGTCGCGGAAATCTCAGGTATGAAGACTAACCTACTCGACGGCGGGGTCACAGCGGCGAAAGGGTTCCAGGTTGCCGTGACCCACTGTGGCATCAAAACTGAGGGACTTGATCTCGCCCTGATCGTCTCGGATGGACCAGCCAGTGGCGCCGCAGTGTTCACGACCAACCTAGTGGTAGCTGCCCCCGTGATTGTGGCTAAACAGCATCTAAGTCAGTCGGGTGGATTAGTTCGCGCAATCGCAGTTAATAGCGGCTGTGCAAACGCCTGCACTGGTGATGCAGGTCTTTCGGCGGCTCGTGCTATGGCAACGACATTATCAAAGACGCTGGACTGCCAACTCGAACACGCTCTTGTCGCATCCACCGGCGTCATCGGTCTACCTTTGGATTCAAGCAAGATCCACCAGGGAATCGTAACGGCTGCTGGCGATCTTAATCGAACGGCTCACACTGCGGCGGCCGAAGCCATCATGACAACTGACTCTGGACCAAAGGAAGCAGCAGTCCAGATCAACACACCGGAAGGATCATTTGTCATTGGCGGAATGGTTAAAGGTGCCGGGATGATCGAACCGAACATGGCGACGATGCTAGGATTCCTAACAACCGACGCAAAGATCGAGCCGGTCCTGCTCCGAAAAGCCTTAAGTGCAGCAGTTGCAGACACATTCAACGCAATCACGGTTGATGGTGAGTGCTCAACAAACGACGCAGTGTTCTTACTTGCTAGCGGTTGCAGCGAGGTCTCGGTCGACAAAGTTATTTATCCCACTTTCGTTGAAGGATTACGCGAGGTGTGTGCGACGCTGGCCCGCGAAATTGTTCGCGGCGGTGAAGGTGCCACAAAACTCATCACTGTTCGAGTTACTGGTGGTCAGTCGCCGAAAGAGGCTAAGTGTGCAGCGCGGGCCATCGCGAACTCCTTACTCGTAAAAACAGCAGTGCATGGTAGTGATCCAAACTGGGGTCGGCTGATCGCAGTCGCCGGCCGTGCCGGCGTTGTTTTTGATCCAACCCAAGCGCGGGTGAAGATCGGACCAGCCGTCCTTTTTGAAAATGACACGGTCCTCGCAGACCAAGAACCGACAGCAGCTGCGCACCTCAAGGGCAAAGAAGTTCTTCTAGAGTTGGATTTAGGGACAAAAGGCAGCTATGAAGCCACTGTGTGGACCTGTGATCTCAGTGCCCAGTATGTTCGCATCAATGCTGACTACCGAACCTAGGGCCCCGAGGATAATTATGAGTTGCGCAGAAACTGTGCCGGTTACAAGCCGCGACCGAAACGTGCACGGCACGAAAGGTGCAAAGACTACAGTATGCAAAATCCTCTTTCGGTAAGTATTTCCCAAAGGACGATGACAGGCACCGCTACTGCGCCGGGCGATTGCCCAAGTGTTTCGTCTTACCCGGGACACTAAATAATGCCGAGGAAACGCAGGTCTCACTCCGAACCTCGCTCTTCGGACAGAGTTCGTTCATTTTCTCGAGAGTCTCTAGAAGCGACCAGGCCTGGGGTCTTGTCTGGCCGGTGCTTCTTATCGGTGCTCGACTTTGAACCCGATGACCTAGAACACCATCTCTCCCTTGCTGCCACGCTTAAGCGCGACCGCCATCTTGGTCGGGAGGCGGCCACTTCTGCGGCGTTACAAGGTACTTACATCGCTATCTTGTTCGAGAAGCCATCGCTGCGCACAAGGTCGACCTTTGAAATCGCCATTCGCGAACTTGGAGGTGATTTTATCGACCCCTCGGCAGACGTAGCACTAGGCACGCGAGAACCATTGGCTGACGTCGGGCGAAGTCTTGAACGGTGGGTGGAAGGTGCTATTGTACGAACATTCGATCAAGCGCGAATCGTGGATCTTGCGATGGCCACGCGGACGCTTCGTGTCATCAACGCCCTGAGTAACGACGAACATCCCTGCCAAGCGTTAGCAGATTGTCTGACATTACAGGAACGATGGGGCACTCTCCGTGGAAAACAGGTCGCATTCATCGGCGACGGCAACAACGTGGCCAAGTCCTTTGTCCAAGCGGCTACCATGCTCGGCATCACCGTCCACGTTGGTTCACCCGAGGGATGTGAACTCCCAATCACGGTTGACGCTGATGTTTCGCGGATCGCTCGACATGGGGCTGAACTTCGGCGATTCACCGACCCAATCGCGGCAGTTCAAAACGTAGATGCTGTATACACAGACGTCTGGACATCGATGGGACTTGAGTCTGAGGAAGCAGCACGCCGACGTCTATTCGCTCCCTATCAAGTAAATGCTGCGTTAATGGCACACGCAAAGCCAGATGCCTGTTTCCTGCATTGTTTGCCCGCACATCGAGGAGAAGAGGTCACAGATTCCGTGATCGACGGCCCATCATCTGTAGTGTTTGAGCAGGCCGAAAATCGGCTCCACACAGGGAAAGCTCTTCTCGTGATGCTCTTTGAAGATTAGCTGTTTAATATTACGCAATAGAAAATCGCCTCAGTTTAAGAAAGAACCACTTCAAAAACGCAATTCCGTTGCGGGTACAATAAGACCAATCAAACAATCTAACTCTCGTGGCAATATCACGGTGCGTGCTTTAAGCCTTTCTCTTATCCCTTATCCGATTGCAGTCTAGCCGCAGCGTTTTCAACTTTTTCAGCAAGCTGCGCCTTGTACTTTGCCAGTTTTTCTGCGATTTGTTTGTCACCAACAGCCAGTATTTGGGCCGCCAGCACTGCCGCATTCGCAGCCCCAGCTGACCCGACAGAGACCGTCGCGACCGGAACTCCAGGTGGCATTTGCACGGTCGCAAGCAAAGAATCCCAACCCTTTAACGGTGATGAATCTATTGGCACACCGATCACAGGGGCAGTCGAAAGAGCGGCAACGACACCCGCCAAGTGTGCCGCTGCGCCAGCACCAACGATAAACACCTTGACGCCGTCAGCGTTGGCTTGATCGACTAATCGATGCACCCTCTCAGGGGACCTATGAGCCGATGCGACAGTCATGTCACAAGTAATCCCAAATTCCCGTAGCATGTCGATCGACCTCTGCATAATTGGAGCATCAGAATCAGAACCCATCAAGATTTGTACTTCCCGTTTTACCATCATCTCTCCTCAGTCCCTGTCGGTGATATTTGCCGACAGGGCTTTTAATCCGATATCAGTCCGAACGTGCTTACCAGGAAACGAAATACACTCAACACCCTGATAAGCTCGGTTTCGTGCTTCCCTAAATGTCTGACCCTTCCCAACAACCGTTAAGACCCGTCCACCACTTGTTACTAATCGACCATCTTGCTCAGTCGAACCGGCATGAAACACAACAACATCAGCCATTGCGGACACTCTGTCTAGTCCTTCGATCTCAAATCCCGTCTCGTAAGCACCCGGATAGCCGCCAGACGCAATAACAACGCCTACGTGCGGTTCTTTACTTATTTTCCACGGCATGTCTTCCAAATCACCCGTGGAAGCTGCAAACAGAGCTGGAGCAAGATCCGTCTCGATCATGGGCAGTACAACTTGCGCCTCAGGGTCACCAAAGCGAACATTAAATTCGATCACTTTGGGCCCTTCAGTGGTCAACATCAGACCAACATAAAGCACCCCGCGGTACTCATGCGCCTCCGCCCGAAGACCATCCAGCACGGGTTGAACAATATCTCCCATGACTCGATTCTCAAGATCTTGTGATACCAAAGGACTTGGAGCAAAAGCTCCCATGCCACCTGTGTTCGGACCCTTATCCTCATCGAAAACACGCTTGTGATCCTGCGCTGACGGCAAGCTAACTCCGCGCCGGCCATCGCACAACACGAAAAAGGATGCTTCATCACCAACTAGACACTCTTCAATAACTAGCCTGGCGCCGGCCTTACCAAATTGTCGATCGACCATAGCCGCGCGGACAGCCGCTTCCGCAGTCGATCGGTCTGTCGCCACTGTGACACCTTTCCCTGAAGCTAAACCGTCTGCCTTGACAACTACGGGAAACCCAAAGTCATCTCCGGAAACGGTCTTAAGCGCATCTGTTTCGTTATCACAGATTGAAAATCTCGATGTAGGGATTTGGTGACGCTCCATGAATTCCTTGGCGAACACCTTACTAGATTCAAGTTGTGCGGCTACTTGGCGCGGACCAAACAGCGGCAAGCCGACCGAGGCAAAAAGATCGGCAACTCCGTTGGCCAGAGGAAGTTCCGGACCAATCACCGTGAAGTCAACACCCTCCCGCACCGCCAACGCAAGAACCGAATCCGGCACAGAAACATCCAGCGGTAGACAGCGGAACTGTCTCGCAATTCCTGCATTTCCCGGACCACAAACAACCTCTTCAACGGCGCTCTCTCGAGACAGCTTCCAAGCTAGAGCATGTTCGCGAGCACCGCCACCAACCAGCAACACCTTCATCGTTTTATCCTATTCATTCTAAACATCTTACGAGATTTTAATGGGTATTTTAAAAACACCACATTGCGGCTCCAGCTAAAACAGACTGCGTGTGATCATAACAGCGCCTGGCTGTCGTTGACGTCAGCTGATGTTTCGGCCTAACATGTCAGGTTCGGTCCCCAATAAAGAAGAAACCAGGGGATACCGCCTGAGGGGGTGAATACGTAGGTGGCAGAGGTCCGAATCCAGGAGGGCGAATCAATTGAAAGCGCGCTTCGCCGTTTCAAACGAAAGGTCCAGCAAGAAGACATCATCAAGGACATAAAGAAACATTCCTATTATTTGAAACCTGGTGACAAGCGCCGTGCGAAACAAGCCCTAGCGAGAAAGCGTAGCCGAAAGAAAATGCGCAGGGATGTAGACTAGTTGATGACTAAAACTCCCTGTATTTCTTGACACATTTCGAAATTACATGGTACGGTTTTTCATCTCTAGTGCCACTGGAAAACCCTATGGGAGCAAACAGGTTTCAGTTAGGTTTGCACCCTGGCCTGCGGCCTGGAGGGCCGCTTGGTCAGCTTATTTAAGCTGACCAAGCGAGTCGAGGTTCAGCTGGCTAGCTTCGCCAGCTGAACTCCATCGCGGGCCTGCCAGAAACGCGCTACATGAAGCGCGAAACCCTGTACCCGATCTCGTGAACGCCACATCGCGCGCACCGAGCCAGAACTTTGCGATGGCTTTCCTTCTCTCGCTCCGACCGAATCAGTGGACCAAGAACCTAGTCGTCCTCGCCGGACTGTTATTCGGTGAACGGTTATTTGACGAATCAGCTCAATTTGCCGCAATTACAGCGTTTGCAATATTTTGTGCGGTTTCAAGCTCAATGTATCTGTTGAACGATCTTCTGGATCGGAAAGAGGATCGACAGCATCCAACTAAGTCAAAACGACCGATTGCGGCGGGAATAATCTCCCCCACAGCCGCAGGTATAGGGGCGCTAACCCTTGGAACCGGTGGTCTAAGCGCGGCCTTTTTGTTGAGTAACTCGTTCGGCTTCTCAGTTTTGACTTTTCTTGCTCTCCTAAGCGCTTACAGCTATACGCTTAAACGCATTATGATCCTAGACGTTTTCACGATTGCCATTGGCTTCGTACTGAGAGCTTCTAGTGGAGCCATTGCGATTGGTGTGCCGATTAGCAACTGGTTGCTCGTGTGCACCTTACTACTAGCGCTCTTCCTAGGATTTACGAAACGACGAGGTGAGATAGAACTGCTAGGAGATAAGGCTGCGTTTCATCGAAAAACCCTGGTCGAATACACGCCGCAGTTGCTGGATCAATTCATCGTAGTCACAGCGGCTGCAACGATAGTAAGCTACGCGTTCTATACGGGTGCACCAGGCACCGTTGAGAAGTTTGAAACCGGTTTACTAACGGCCACATTGCCGTTTCCTATCTATGGAATTTTTCGTTACCTCTATCTGGTACACCGGCGGGATAACAGCGGAAATCCTTCGGAGATGTTACTCAAAGACTACCCCATCCTAGCTTGTGTCGTGCTTTGGGTGGTGACCACCATGTTTATCATCTACCGACCACTAGGCTTGTAACTAGCTGCATCGTTCAGGAGACTAAGCCTTCATGTCCGAGTTTACTATTCATTCAGATTCCATAGACGTCGAGCAGATCATGGAGCAAATTCGTGCTCGCGTACAAGAAAAACGCGGTGAGGACTATACCGAAGCGCAGATACGAGAGATGGCCGGGGTCAAACTTGAGCGATTCCTCGACCCCGACAAAGTCCGTTCTGATCTGGTCGACCACTATAGACGAACAAAGAAGGAACAGCCTAGTTTGGTTTTTCCGAAAGCGCTCCGGAAGCCGCCTCCCGCACCTGAGGGATTTGAATTCGACCCTGACATAATCTACCGGTCGTCCCGCGGGATAACAGGAAGTCTACTTTACGGAATCCGAAAAATTCTCAGCCCGCTGCTAAAGTTCTTTATCAACGTCGGACCGATCGTACACGCACTCCATGTGCAACGGGAAATCAACGAGCGTCAAAATGAGGCGATCAACTGGATGGTACAAACACAAACAGAATTCATTGACAGACTAACGAAACTGCTAGAAAAGAGTAGCTCGCGACTGGCCTCCAGGGAAGAAATCGACGCATTGAACTATGAGGTGATGAATAACTTAGTTGTCGAGATGACGCGTCTCTCTATTGAAATGAAGAATCACCGTATGCGTGTCGAATCAGTTGCGGGACGACTCGACTTCAACGAACGCCGAGCCAAAGCCTTAGAAGGTGTTGTTCAATATCGTGATGAACAACAGACGCTAGGTGATTCGAAAGCCGATGGCACCAAAACTGAAGAGGCAGAACCTAAACGGAGGCGACGCCGACGTGGTCGACGGCGCCCCACTCGCACAGAAGCGACTGCCCTTAAATCTGAGAACCAGCCGACTCGCACTACTGGAACTGACTCCTCCAAACAGCCGATTCCCCCTGGCAGTAGTGACCAGTCCGCACCTAAAGAAACTAAAACCGAGCGCCAGCCCGACCCAAATGAAACTGCTGTTGTTGGATCTGAGAACCAGCCGACTCGCACTACTGGAACTGACTCCTCCAAACAGCCGATTCCCCCTGGCAGTAGTGACCAGTCCGCACCTAAAGAAACTAAAACCGAGCGCCGGCCCGACCCAAATGAAACTGCTGTTGTTGGATCTGAGAACCAGCCGAGCAGCATAACCGGAAACGACTCTGCTGAGCAGCCAACGCATGCGAACAACAGCGGCCAGCCCGAAGCTGAGTCCGAACGTCCGTCCGGAAAGACGGACTCTCAAAAGCAGTGAAGCTGGCGATAGTCGTCCAGCGGTACGGTGCGGATCTTAACGGTGGAGCCGAGCTTCATGCGCGTTATATTTCTGAGCGCCTAGCAAAACATGCTCATGTCGAGGTGCTGACGACGTGCGCCAGAGACTACATCACATGGCGAAATGAATTTCCCTCTGGACTTGAATCAATAAACGGAATCCCCGTACGTCGGTTTCCCGTTTCGCGGGAACGCCAGCCAGACGATTTCGGGCGTCGTTCCAAGCTCGTGTTCACACGGAGACACTCCCTTGCTGACGAGCTTAGTTGGCTGTCGAGCGAAGGCCCAAAAAGTCCAGAACTACTGGCACATCTTCGCCATCACGAGCAGGATTACGACTACTGCATCTTTTTTAGTTATCGCTACTACCACTCGTACCACGGAATCCGAGCAGTATCCCGGCGCGCGGTACTAGTGCCAACCGCTGAACGAGACCCAGCTCTGGGGCTAACGATTTTTGGACCAACCTTTCGAGGAGTCAGGGCCATTATGTACAACTCCTTCGAGGAACGTGCGCTAATCCAAGGAATTTCTGGCAACACTGCCGTACCAGGAATCGTGGTCGGGGTAGGTTCAGAAGTTCCAAAACGAGGTAGCGCGCGGCGGTTTCGTCAGCGCACAGGTATCAAACGACGCTTTGCGCTGTACGTTGGTCGAATCGATGAGAATAAAGGCTGTGGAGAACTCTTCGACCACTTCCAGCGATACTCTGAAAACAAGTCTCGGCTTGACTTGGTGCTGGTTGGAAACTCGATTATCTCGATTCCGCCGGACCGGCGAATTCATCATCTTGGATTCGTTACGGATGAGGAAAAATTTGATGCAATGGCGGCAGCCGACCTCCTAATCATGCCGTCATATTACGAAAGTCTGTCAATGGTAACGCTGGAAGCCTGGGCCATGGGCTTACCAGTTCTCGTTAATGGTTCGTGTGACGTGCTCCGCGGTCAAGTTGTCAGAAGTAACGCAGGGCTTTATTACACAAGCTACGAAGAGTTTGCCGAGACGCTCTACCTTCTAGAAAACAGTCGTGGCCTGCGTTCAGCCCTCGGTGTCAACGGACGAACCTACTTTCGGAAGCATTACACGTGGCCTGTGATCGAACAAAAGTATTTGGATACATTGAAACAGTTGCAACAAGAAGACCAAGCCGGTGTCAACCACCGTCTAGAACCGATGCCGGGCTGGCTTCAACGTCATCGTCGCCGGCTATCACCGGCAACTGACATTCTAAAAACAGCCCCAGCGGGACCTGTAATCTATAAGGGAGACTCCCCAAAGTAACAAATTTCTGCGAAAAGTTTTGCACTGGACCGTAACTAGAGGAAAAAGCAATGTCTGGCGAAATTCACCATCAGCCCCAGGTCCACCAAGTTCTCGCAACCTTGGCATACGGGGATGCGATTGGTAATGAAGCGATCGGAATTAGAGCGGCCTTAACGAATGCCGGTTATGAATCTCGCATTTACGTGCAAACTGCGGATCCTCAAGTAGAGGATCTGACCGAAGATTATCGAGAGCTTATCCAGGACAGCGACCCAGGCAATATTTTAATCCACCACTTCTCAATCGCCTCTCGCGCGTCGCGTCTCGCGTTCGCGCTCTCTGACCGCATGATCCTCATTTATCACAATATCACTCCACCCACTTACTTCGTTGGGGTAAACAAAGCCCTAGTTGAACAATGCTACAGCGGTCGGCGAGAACTCCAAGCTTACGTCAGACGATGTGATCTTGCGTTGGGCGACTCCGAATTCAACCGTCGAGAGCTTGAGGAAATGGGATTTCCGAATACCGATGTCCTACCAGTCATCCCTAGTTTTAGTCATCTTGAGGTGCCTCCAGACCGGATGCTCGCCGCTGGTTTTGACGACGACTGGACGAACTTCCTATTTGTGGGCCGAATAATTCCGAATAAACGAATCGAAGATCTGATCCGCTTTTTTCACGTATACCGAACCAAATACAATAAGCGCTCCCGGCTGCTGCTTGTCGGCGCTCACAGTGGATTTAGCGACTATCTTGCCTCACTTCATGATCTCAGGGCCTCCTTAGGAACCCCGGATGTTCACCTTATTGGCCACGTGTCTAACGGTGAGCTTACAGCCTTGTACGACATCGCCGACTTATTTCTCTCCGCGAGTCAGCACGAAGGCTTCTGTGTCCCCCTCCTCGAGGCTTTCTATAAGCAGATTCCAGTCGTGGCATTCGCAGCCGCTGCCGTCCCAGACACAATGGATGGGGGAGGCGTACTTTACGATTACAAAGATCCTCGATACGTGGCAGCAATTATGCACGCAGTCTTATCAGATGAGGCTCGACGAGACGAGATCTTGCGAAGCCAAGACCTCGCTTTAGATCGCCTTAAACGACGCAACTTCAGACAACTGCTACTGGGATTTGTCGGACAGGTTGACCGTTCGCCAAGACTTGATTCAACGGAAGTAAGACCAGACTTTTGGGACCAGTACGAACTAGCTGAACGCCTCGAACATCTCAGAACCCAACGACCATCCATTTATGAAGGATTACCAAAAGCGCTCCCGAAAGGAGAGGCGTCAAGAATCAGCGGTCAAAATGAACCCTGAAACTTACTTTGTCCAATTTACCTTCTCCTAATTCCTTTTTATGATCATCAACCAATGGGTTCCGGCCGCACATCGTAACGACGCTATCGGCGACAGCGTACTGCGGGTGAGAACTTTACTGCGTAAAAGGCAGCACCTCTCAGACATCTACGCCATCCAAATTGACAAGGAATTGCAAGGAGATGTCAAACCGTTTACCGATCCTGAATCTCGACGCGGCGACGTCACAATACTGCATTTCGCTGTGCCCTCACCAATGAGCGAGGCTTTTACTACTCTTACTCACAAACGCGTACTGCAGTACCACAACGTAACACCACCTCATTTCTTTGCACCGTATCATGCGGAGATTTTTCGGATCGCAACACTTGGGCGCAAAGAATTGGCCAGTCTTGTCGGACGAGTCGATATGGCCCTAGGAGATTCTGAGTACAACCGCTACGAACTCGAAACACTAGGCTTCGAAAATACCGGAGTCATGCCCATTGTTGTTGATGTGGACCGTTTAAAACACGAACCGCGGCTACCTGCGATGGAACATGTGCTTGAAGATGGACTTGCAAACATCCTCTTTGTCGGCCGCATTGTGCCCAATAAGTGTCTCGAAGATCACATCCGGTTGGCAGAGCATTACAAGCGCTACGTCGATACTGAGTACCGATTCATTTTCGTTGGGCAAACCGATGCCGTGCCTCATTACTATGCCGCGGTCCGTCAGCTAACGGTGGCGTACGGGATGCCTGAGGAGAGGTTTCTGTTTCCGGGACAAGTATCAGCGGCAGAACTTGTCACATATTATCGAACCGCTCACGCGTATGTGTCTTTGAGTGATCACGAAGGATTCTGCGTTCCATTAATTGAAGCTATGGCAGCAGATGTTCCAGTACTAGCTTATGGTGCTGCAGCCGTACCAGAGACTCTAGGAGGTGCAGGCTTGTGCTTCACTCCCAAAGACCTTGAGCAAGCAGCTGAACTGTTGGGCATCCTAGTGTACGATGATGACGTGCGGACTCAGGTTATTAAGGGACAGCGCAAACGGGTCGAGGCATTTAGTCCGATGGCCGCAGCAGAACAAGTCGATCGCCTGATCGACAGACTTTCTTGACGGATACTGTGAAACTAGCCTTCATTGTTCAGCGGTACGGCGCAGAAATCCTAGGGGGATCAGAGTACCACTGTCGACTTGTCGCCGAACACTTAGCCAAACGCCACGAAGTCGAAGTGCTGACTACCTGCGCCAAAGAGTACACAACCTGGGACAACGTCTATTCGGAGGGCTCCGACCGAATTTGTGGTGTGACCGTGCGCCGGTTCGCGAATGCGCAAAGTCGTGACCTGAAATCCTTTAATGAATACTCCGACTGGATCTTCAGTAATCCCCACACTACCCAAGACGAGGAACGTTGGCTTCAGCAGCAAGGACCGTGGTGTCCGGGATTAATTAACTACCTCGAGCAGAGGCACAAATCGTATGACGCGCTTATCTTTTTTACATACCTGTATGCTCCAACCGTCCTTGGCCTACGTATAGATCCCAAGCGAAGCATTCTCGTACCTACGGCGCACGATGAACCGGCTATCAGACTTGGCATCTATGAACCAGTGTTCTCCCTTCCTTCCGCCATCGCGTACAACACCGGGGTCGAGCGTGGCTTCCTACGACAGCGCTTCTCTATCTCGGCGCAGACCGAAGAGGTTGTAGGCTGCGGGGTCGATTTACCTCCACATTTAGACGAGACACAGTCTGAACTGCTTCCCAATGGCGCTATGGAAGACAATTCCGAAAACGAAAATCTCACAAAATCATCTCGCCAGCCACCCGGCGCGTTATTTAGGCGCCGACATCGCCTTCACGGACCATTCGCGCTTTACGGCGGACGAATCGATCCAGGAAAAGGTTGCGAAGAGTTAATCGAATACTTTGGCACCTACGCCTCACAGCACGGCGACGCGACGCTCGCACTGATGGGCGTTAAGTTGATGCCAATTCCCGAAGAGTCGTTCGTTCGGTTTGCAGGCATGCTGTCTGAACATGAAAGACTTGAGGCTCTTGAAGCAGCAACCGTAGTGGTGGTCCCGTCCCCATACGAAAGCCTCTCTCTCCTTGCTCTCGAAGCATTTTCGGTCGGGACCCCAGTGATAGCGAATGCTCGCAGCGACGTCTTAACTGATCACTGCCAGAGGAGCAACGCGGGTTTGTATTACGCAGACCGTGAGGAATTCGTCGAGTGTCTCCAGCTGCTTGTCGGAGATCCAAAACTGCGGGATGCTATGGGCCAAAATGGACGTCGTTACGTCAAGGACAATTACGGTTGGAAAACCATCATAACCAAGTACGAAAGGCTCCTTAACGCTGTTGCCTCCAAACAAGGACACCGCGCATCGCGAAGCTTTAGAGGACAGAGTCGAAGCGGGCGATCACGATCCCGTGCACCGAGATAGACCATGCCCCAGTCTACTTAGTGGCGTTCAACCTCAAGATAAAAGTGGCTTCTTAATAAATTCGTTAACACCCGGATCGGTTGACTCCCTTTCTCCCCCCCCTAATCCAGCAAACGAGGTGGGGTCCTCCGATGAAACCGTCTTCCGCTTCCGACGCGAACTAATACCGTAACGCTTAATCATCTCATTGAGCGTTGTCGGCTTGACCTGTAAGAGCTCAGCCGCACGCTTCTGAACACCACCGGCGGCTTCGAGAGAACGCACAATCAGCATCGTCTCCATTTGCTCAATCACCTTCCGGAACGGAATCCCATCAGGCGGTATATCGAAACTCGGAACTTTAAACCGTTGCGGTGTCTTGATCGTATCTGGTATCAGGTCAGTGTCAATGGTCGAGTCTGAGGTGAGCACAACGGCACGCTCGATAATATTCTCCAACTCCCTCACATTGCCAGGCCAATTGTATTCCTCTAAAAGCTGTAAAGCCTCGGGGGTCAAGTCAAGCGCGGGCTTTTGATTTTCCTCGCCGTGCTTAATCAAGAAATATTGAGCCAAAATTGGGATGTCCTCCCGTCGTTCACGGAGCGCTGGCAAGTCGACAGCAATGACATGAAGACGATAGAACAAGTCCTCTCGAAATTCCCCTCTTTGCACCAACTGTTTTAGATCAACGTTTGTCGCCGCAACAATACGAACATCAACCTTAATCGTATCGATGCCACCAAGACGCATGAACTCCCGTTCCTGAATTACCCGCAGTAATTTAGCCTGGGTCTCAAGAGGAATGATGCCAATTTCGTCAAAGAAGATGGTTCCTTGGTCCGCCAACTCAAACAGCCCCTTCTTTAATGACACAGCACCGGTAAACGCTCCCTTAACGTGACCAAACAGATTAGACTCAAGAAGATCAGGGGGTAGACTCCCCGAATTGACGGTAATGAACGAACGAGCACTCCGCGAAGAGTTGGCATGAATCGCTCGCGCAACGAGTTCTTTTCCGGTTCCGCTTTCACCCTGTACAAGAATCGTGGTCCGGCTTGGTGCAGCCTGACTAATAAGATCAAAAACTCGCTTCATCCGGGGACTTCGCCCCATTAAATCACTGAAACGATGCTTCTGAAGCTGCAGTGTCTGACGAAGCGTTCGGTTCTCAGTCACAAGGTGACGTTGGGCCACAGCGTTTCGTACGACAAGCAGTACATCGTCGTTCTTGAATGGCTTCTCGATAAAGTCGAACGCGCCACGCTTAAATGCTTCCCGTGTATTCGCAGATGTTCCAAAAGCCGTAATTATGATGACTGGTAGATCTTCATCGATCTGCTTGAGCCTTTCGAGGGTCTCAATACCGTTAATGCCAGGCATCATCACGTCAACAACCGCAACATCGAATGTTTCAGCTTTGGCGATTTTGAGTGCCTCTTCCCCGGAACGAGCAAAACGCACCCGACACCCCTCACGTGTCAGAAGCGATTCGAGGATCTCGCGCATGATTTCCTCGTCGTCAACAATTAAAACTGACGCGTTCAACAGCATTGACTGATCTGACACCTACTTTACAGCTCTCTTGGTTTGCATTTTTATTGCTGCCACCGGAAGTCGCAGTGTGAACCGTGTGCCCTGACCTGGCTCACTCTCGCACTCAATGACACCCTGGTGTTCTTGAACCACCCCGTAAATGACTGACAGGCCTAGACCTGTCCCTTTCCCTGGTGCTTTCGTGGTAAAGAACGGATCATAGATTCTGGAAAGGAACTCTGGTTGAATACCGGAACCTGTATCCGCAACGTTGACAACCGCTTCCTCGTCCTCAAGCTGGGTGTGAATCGACAACCATCCGCCCGTGGGCATTGAATCTCGCGCGTTAAGGAATAGGTTGAGAAACACTTGCTGTAACTTGAACTCCTCGCCTGCGACCATGATCGGAGAATTTTCCATCTCACGTCGAACCTGAACGCTTCCAGCGGCAAGCTGAGGCTCCAACAAAACAAGCACTTCGTTTATCACACCGTTAATGTCGACCAGTCCGGTAGCATCCGATTTACCCGGGCGGGCGAGATTTAGAAGACCGTTGACGATCTTCGCAGCACGGAACGTTTGTGTCTCAATTTTCTTTAAAACGTCTGTCGTGGGATCATCCGGGTCAGCACCATCGAGCAACAATTGCGTAAAACTTGAAATGCCAGTCAGCGGTGTGTTCACCTCGTGGGCCACCCCAGCCGCCAACAACCCAACCGACGCCATCTTCTCCGAAATCTGCAACTGCTCCTCAAGCTGAACACGTTCGGTGATATTTTCAATGATCACAACCATCCCTGTCGTGCCACCACTGGAGCTTAGCAATGGCGCCGTCGCAAGATTAACAAGGAGGCGCCGGCGCTCCGTTGCGTGTCGAGACAGGAGCGGGACGCGATAACTTACTGCGGGAGTCTCCGCACCCGTCTGCCGCAATCGATCAACTACTGGAGCATCGAAAAGCGTCTCGAGCGTCTCCCCAATAGCAGACCCTCGTGGCACACCATAGATCCTTTCGAGCCCAGCGTTCCACCGATTAACTCGCCCGTTTAGGCCAACGGCAACGAGGCCATCATTAAGCGATTCGATAATGTTTTGACTAAACTGATGCATCCGTTCCAACTCAGCTGCCTTTTGTCGAAGCTTGTCGTAAAGTCGCCCATTTTCAAGAGCTGTCGCCACCTGTCCGGCAACCGCCGCTAACAATGCCATGTCCTCACTACTCAGTGGCTCGCCACTACCCTTCCGACCGAGTGCCATGATTGCGATCGTTCCTTCCTCTGAAATGCAAGGTACGAAATAATCGATCCCTTGACCCCGCCAAAATTTCACTTCATCAGAGGAAACTCGCTTGTCCACTATTGGATCATCTAGCGCTATTTTGTGACGCCCTCGCAACCAACTAGCCACACTGGATTCACCCGAAAGCACCGGAGGCTTCACCTTAAACCCGGTCCACTGCACGGGATCAAATACTCCGGTCAATTGATTACCGTCGCTTGTGCCTTGCATTAGAATCATCTTATCGACCACCAACGTCTCCGTAACGCGTGTCACTAGGCGTTTAGTCAGTCGTCTTAGATCCAGATCGCTATTGAGATCCCTAGCAAAGCCGACTAGTGCACGGCGATAGTCGTATCGGTCACGGTAGTAGACACGGTCAAGCATCGCTTGGATCGCATCCCTAAGAGGCCTAGCGAGCAGTACAACAACTGCGGTCGCCAATAACGCAATAACAGAATTATGTTGACTCGAGCCCTGAAGAAAAACCAACGAGGCTAGGCGTTCTAAGACAAGATAAATTCCAGCCATCGCCAGAACTACGGAGGTATAGACCAAGCCTCGTTTTACGATGACCTCGACATCCCGCAAGCGATAACGCACAATGGCTGAGGCGAATGCGAGCGGGATTAATCCAAGCGGAATAGCCGTCCAGTGCATACCTTTTGGCTCGAAACCGAGCGACCAAGGCAAGGCATATCCGAGCGTAAACGGCAAACCTCCTATCACTGCTCCCGAAACTATCCACCGAAGTTGGCGGCGAGCTGTAATCGATGGAACCCTTTGCAATGCAAAGATCATGATGGCCAACCCACCAATAACGCAGGCGGCCAAATACGCGATCTGGAGCTGCCAAATTAACTCTACGCTTCGCGTTAATCGCTGACTAGCCACTGGCTCCATCAGCAGAATCACTTCTGTCAAACCCAGTGCTAATGCCGGACAGTAGATCAATCCTAAAACCCAGCGGCCCAGTCTCTGGCGAATGAAATTTGGCGCTCGGACTGGAAACACTAGAGCAAAATGCATAAACAAAGGTGCCAAGAGCAGCATGGACACCTCGTCGGCCCAATAAAAAACCCAATCGAGATTATCTAAACGTCCGCTATAGGAAAACGCAAAGACACCAAAAAACACCACTGTGAGCCAAAAAAAATGCAGCGTCGCCTGATTGTCTGGCCGCCGCAATCGAACTGACGCGCCAATTAATAGAGTGAAAATTCCTATTCCTACCAGAAATGGATATATCTGGAGCTCGCTTCGAGGAACAAACAACAGCGAAAGCTCGTACAATTGTTGGCTTCCCACTCTAAGAACGAGGTAATCACGGATTGTTCCCTCGCGACTTGAGTGAAGGATTTCAACCAGAGCCTCTCTCGATTCAATCGAAATCCCATCAATCGAAAGTAAGATGTCACCGACTTCGATACCGGCGAGTGCTGCCGCGGTCTCAGGCGCAACCTCTGCCGCCATCAATCCGCCCGAACGCTCTATCCACAGCACGCCGTCCTCAACTTCGATCCAAGTAGATCGAAAGACATTGGCTACCATCAGACACAGTAGAACAGCCACAACTCCCACCGCGAGCAATACCTGTCCCCAACCCATAGTGCGACGCCAGAAATTGAGGTCGCGCTGTGCCGAACGAGAGAAACTATTCATGGTCTACGTCTTACGTCTAGCGCCACTGGCTGCAAATCATTACGGTGCATCTTGCATGTCAACTGTCAACGCTGACACAAATATTTGAAGAGGTTGTTCAAAAAGTTGGATGTGCTTTAAAACATCACTACTCCTTCAATACTTCCCTCCCGTGAGGAGTTTGGAAATGGTTATCAGAAGCGTACGACGAGTCCGCCTACAAATTGTTTTGGCGGATTTACAACCAAGAGCTCGTCATATACCGACGCACCTTCCACCTGCTCACGAAACAGGTTTCGTACGTCCACGAGCACTGCCCAATCACTACCAGTAAAAGGGGCAAACGGCAGGGTCTGCTTCACTCGAAGCGCGAAACGTGTATTCAGTCCAGCAGCCAGCGAACCGGCCCGAACTTGAGAAAACGCTGTATTAAGACGGGCCAGAATGAAGACATGCGTGGCAGTTTCTGGAATCTCTGTTTCGACTGACGTCGTAACGTCGTGAAATCGCTCGGTACCAGTGCGGGACTCCTTGATCGTGTCAGACGAAAAACCGGCAACGCTCCATGGTGACCAGTGCGCGCGCGTCGCACTATAGTCAACGACACCATGGAGCCGTCCCGGGAGGTCGTGACTGAAGCTAACACCCCAACCGGTCGAATTCACACCATTAGCATTCGTCAAATAATAATGGTCGCCGACCGACCCGACCATCCTGCGTTTCACGCCGAACAGTGTGAACATCTGGCCTGTCACATCCTGATGAAAGCGACGGATACCAACCACAGAGGAAACGCCTACGTCTTGCTCAATAGCTACCTCAATATGGCGCGTTCGCTGAGGGGTGAGCGGAACAGTCACCGACAGCGGCGCAAAAGTTCTCTCCGGTGGTAGCCAAACCCCGGACGAAGGAGGCAGAAATTCTTCAGCGCCAGGAGCCAACATATTGCGGCTGATCGCTGCACGAACTCGAGTTCCACTTGTCGGTTCAACAGCCATCTGAGCTCGGGGACTTAACAGTTGACCATTTTCCAGATATCCATGATGTGCAACGGTTGCCCCGTACGCGACAGACAACATCGAAGAAAGCGCTAATGTACCATCCGCTGTAATACTGGCCACTGAGCGATCGTTATAGAAATTGCTTGTTTCAACATTAGCAGTGGTCAGCGACAACTCATCACGAAGTGGACGCTGCTTGCTATACGACATCCCAAGTTCCAAAGCGTGATTTTGGAAGGTCTCGGTCGCCATCGAACCGGCGATGACCCAGGACCCGCTATCGCCCGTTGTCACTGCCCCTTGAATTCCAAATTCTGGCTGGCCGACTGGAACATCGATAGCAAAATAGGCTACCTGTCCAGGCAACTGGTCAACGGACCAAAGCGCCGCAGGAGAATCAATTGAGGCTCTAGTCAAAAGCTGAAACTGTCCAGATACCGCAGTCCCATTGAGAACGTCACCCGATGGGCTGCCATGCAACCTCCCAAACTGATCGACTCGGTTATAAGCGTTGTCACTATTAACAAGCTGCAGAGACGCTGCTTCATCCTTGAGCACACTGCGCTTAGCGCGACGGAGGCGCCACGCCTTCTCCGTATGATCATGAGGTGACGGCTCAGTAAGACCGGTTTTCGGATCTGGGTTAATCGTTTCAGATTCCTCAAATTCAGAGGGACGACTAACCCAGTCTGGACTAGCGACCTTCCCCAAACCCGAAGCAACGCCGGCAGCAAGCACCGTCGAGGTAATCTCGGTAGTGGAAGACTTTCGCTGCAAACTCATCGAATACAGCGTTGGGAGACCAGCCTTAATCTCAACTACATGGCGGTGTACCATGGTATAGCCAGAAAGGTGAGCCCGAAGTAAATAGATACCTGGTTCTAAGGCACGAAACTCGAATCGCCCATCAGCGTCACACACAGCTATCGCATTACCAGCGCGACCGGAAGCCGATATAAGCATCGTTTCGAGCGGCGCACCTTCACCATCGATCACCATACCGAGAAGTCGTCCAGAATCGGAATCCGTTAATGGAACCGATGTCTTACCCGGTGAAAGAGCAACCTTTTCAGAGGAGTTGTGCCCAGCAGACAACGAAATATTAAAGGCGAAACCCAGAAGCAACGCGGCAACGATACGAACGCGTACTTGCATCGAAACTTTCTGACTCCGGCTACAATGTTCTAGCCATCGCCAATCATAAACGCAACGTTTCGAGTCACTGTCGAACCAGATTCATTGTCTGTAATGATCATTTCGAGCCGATATGACCCAGCAGGGAACAGGGTAAGGGGGACCGATTGACCGGCAACAATCTGGTGTCCCAATTCGACACTGAACCCCGGTGGCAAAGTGTCCACATTGAACTCCTGCGGAGTTGTCTTGTTAAAGAATTCTTCTGCACCGCCGTCCGCCACCTTGTGGAAGTTGTACTCAACTGTGATACTCGGCGCTCCATCAGACGTTAACCTGGGGTTATATACAAGTAACATCAGCGACAGTTCGTCTTGATTAACAAAATTGCGATCGTGTTTAGGCTCGATACGAATGTTAGACAGAGAATATGGAAAGCGTAGCTGCTCTTCGGGTGTCAACATTACCTGAAGAGGTTCGACTGTCTCTGCCACGAGTACGGAACTAGTCGCAAGGCTGGCGGACCAAAGGTTTGGCACCGTAATCTCAGCACTCAACATCATGACTGGTGCGGCTTCGCGGGCATCGTCGTCCGCATCCGGGCCAGTGCTATCACGAACCGCGATATATATGTCGTAATCGCCACCAGGTACTGTAAAGGCACGACTCAAATATTCTGGCTCGCCGGTAGGGTCCACATCGATATAAAAAGCATCTTCAAAGAGAGCCTCGAGCATTTCAGCATCTTCGGAATCGGCTTCGGCGGTAGTTGCTGCTTCCTCATGCTCAACGATATGTACGTAAACAGCAACCGTTGATGCCGCCAAGTGCCCCAAAGGGATTGCCAGCGTATAAGGCACGTAGGTGTTCCCATCGGTGCCCTTGACAAAACTGGTCGAAAGTTCAAACGGCTCCTCTACCTCTCGCACGCCTTCATGTGTGACAAATGAAGGCTGCTGTTCAACCCGAGCAGTACGGATCACCTCAAGAAGTGGAAGAATTTCCTTCAACTCCCATTCCTCAAACTGTGGACCCTCTTGCTCCTCATCCTGAGCGAGCAAAGGCACGGCAAACATAAAACTGAACACCGCAAAGGATAAGACTGCGGACGACAAACGGCGGTAAAGCTCATTCATGGAAGGCGATCTCCTAAGTCAGGCGGAAATAAACAGATTGAACGGTTAAATGATAGGCGACGCTAGACAGCAAGTCAACAAGGCAAAATGCCCTCAAAGTATTGAATTTACTGGCTTTGCAGCATAACGGTGTCCGCATGCATGTTATTATTTCTCATTTTTAAATCGATGTTTAAAAATTCAAAACCGCTCGTTCTAGTCGTCCTCGATGGATGGGGTCTCAGCACTGTCACGGAGTACAACGCAATTGCGCTCGCCAACACTCCCACATATCTAGAACTCGTCGACCAATATCCAAATGCATCACTGATCACAAACGGAGAGGCCGTGGGACTCCCACTCGATCAGATGGGCAATTCTGAGGTCGGCCACATGAATTTGGGAGCAGGCCGCGTTGTTTATCAGGACTTAACGCGAATCGATCGCAGCATCCGTGATGGGAACTTCTTTGACAAGCCAGAATTTATTGCGACGATGGACCGATGCGTGGGTGATCGTCACGCTTTGCACCTTATTGGTCTTGTATCGGACGGCGGCGTGCATAGCCACCAGCGTCACCTCGATGCTCTTATCAGCATGGCGTCCCAGCGTAATATCTCCCGTGTCTTTGTTCACGTCGTAACCGACGGACGGGATACTGCGCCAAAAGCCGGCGCCGAATTCGTCGCTGCACTAGAACAGACGATGGCAAAAGCTGGTGTCGGAAAAATCGCCACGATCACGGGCCGATACTATGCCATGGACCGCGACCAACGATGGGGCCGGACACAACGGGCTTACGATGCGTTCACTCAGTGTAAGGGTAGTAGAGTTCACGAGGCCCAAACTCTCATGGCCGAGTCTTACAAAACCGGCATCACTGACGAATTTATCGAGCCTGGTGTGATCGTCGACGACAGCGGGAAACCTGTTGGCCCAATTACTGAAGGTGACTCAATTGTGTTTTTCAATTTCAGAGCGGACAGGGTTCGCCAGATCACAAAGGCGCTTGCATTTGATAACTTCATAGGGTTCGAGCGCCAGCTCCAACCGACCGTGCACTGCGCCACAATGACAGTGTACGATGCAACATTTAACCTTCCAGCGGCATTTCCCCCCGCAGTTCTCTCGGAAAATTTGGCAGACGTTTTAGCGGACCACAAACTGACCAACCTTAGGCTCGCGGAGACTGAGAAATACGCGCACGTGACCTACTTTTTTAATAGCGGCGAAGAACGTCCTTACAAAGGTGAAGAACGGATTCTAGTGCCATCACAGAAAGTTCCGACTTACGACCTCAAACCAGAGATGAGTGCCGCCGGTATTACAGCGCAGCTTGTGTCTGATGTCGAGAACGCGCAGCATGATGTCATTATTTGTAATTTCGCCAACGCCGATATGGTGGGGCACACAGGAAAGCTAGAAGCAGCGATCATTGCGGTCTCTACGTTGGATCGGTGCTTGCTAAAGATCATTCAAACTGTGGAAAAGGCTGGCGGGACTGTCATCATTACTGCGGATCATGGAAATGCCGAACAGATGTGGGATCTTCAACGGCAGGGCCCGCACACTGCCCATACGACAAACCCAGTTCCAATTCTGGTAGTGCATTCCGCTCTTCGCGGACGCGGATATAAACTGCAGGATGGGTCGCTTCGTGATGTCGCACCAACAATCTTGGGTATCCTCGGGGTCACGCCACCGACCGAAATGACAGGAACAGACCTTAGAACTTGGCGACGATGAACCTCAGGATTATTCGACCCGCTGGCTGACCTCATCCGTGGCAATACGCAGAGAACGCAGGAACCGGCGGTCATTGGCAGTAATCTCAGCCCCAAGCCCTCGTTCATCCGACGGCTCTGCGGCCTCGACCTTCTCCAGTGTCTGTGACCCGGTACGATTCCCAAAGCCCACAACCGCTTCAAGTGAGACTTGCATCTCATATCCAGCGGCCCGCGCCTTCTCCCGACAAGCCTCTACCTGTGGATCCTCTGTGACAGCAGCGCCTATAGCATCGGCTAATTCACGTGCTAGCCGATTAACGTCGTCGTCCATACCAGTGACCTCCTAGGGGCTGCCGAGCCGGGAACCGCGGCAACATTAATTTCTAATCGAAGCCTCAGGGGAGCGAAGCACACTCGATTAACGCAGGAGAGGGACAACATCAAATCAGAGGTAAGGAATTAGGATAAGAAGATTTTCGGATTCTAAACGTAGAGGCTGTGACTGTCAAGATGCATACCACTTTATATCGTAGCTTTTTTTTTTCTCCCACAAGATAGTGTAGAAAAACACTTAAAAATATAGGTTATTCGCCCCATCTTTTCTCTCGTTTCCACACACCGGACTGTTCGCCTATACAATTTCCAAACAACATGACCTCGGTTATCTACTCCGCAACAGACCTAAGTGGCTGGGATCCAGATTTCGAGCTCGGAACACCTGGCCAATTCCCCTACACCCGCGGGATTTACCCCTCAATGTACCGTGGTCGACTTTGGACTATGCGGCAATACGCTGGCTTTGGAACCGCAACCGACTCCAATCGACGCTATCGCTATCTTCTTGAGCAAGGCGTAAACGGACTGAGTGTCGCCTTCGACCTCCCCACCCAGATTGGTTACGACTCTGACCATCCGCTCGCGACGGGAGAAATTGGACGCGTCGGTGTAGCAATTGATTCCATCGAGGACATGGCGACTTTGTTTGATGACATCCCACTGGATCGCGTATCTACATCGATGACAATAAACGCCACAGCGATAATCCTTTTGGCGCTCTACATTTCCGTGTCAAAACGGCAGGGTGTCGATCCTCACAGGCTCACGGGCACTATCCAGAACGACATCTTGAAGGAATATGTGGCTCGGGGAACTTATATTTATCCACCACGAGCATCGCTCAGAATTGTGACAGACCTGTTTGAGTACTGTGACACCGAGTTGCCTGGATGGCATCCAATATCTGTCAGTGGATATCACATTCGAGAAGCCGGAGCGACGGCCGACCAAGAAGTCGCCTTCACATTTGCACACGCCATCGTCTATGTACAGGCAGCGATCGACAGTGGGCTTAATGTCGATTCCTTTGGACAACGCTTGTCGTTCTTCTTTAATGCTCACAATGACTTTCTCGAAGAAATTGCGAAGTTCCGAGCAGCCCGTCGTTTATGGGCACGAATTATGCGAGATCGATTTGGGGCGACCCAGGCACGTGCACAGCAACTCCGCTTTCACACACAGACAGCCGGTAGCACGCTAACTGCCCAGCAGCCCGACAACAACATTGTGCGAGTAGCGCTGCAAGCTCTAGCCGCTATACTAGGTGGAACGCAGTCGTTGCACTGTAATGGTCGCGATGAAGCACTGGGACTTCCCACTGAAGATGCCGCACAGATTGCCCTGCGCACCCAACAAATCATAGCCGCCGAGACCGGCGTCACGCAGACGGTGGATCCAGTTGGCGGAGCCTGGGCAATCGAAGAATTAACAAATAAAATTGAACGTAACGCTCGAAAGCTACTCGAGCGCATCGATAAACAAGGAGGAGGACTCGCTGCCATCGAGTCAGGATTCATCCAGCGCGAAATCCAAGAATCGGCCTACCGCGCTCAAGAAGCAATTGATTCTGGTAACTCAACCGTTGTAGGCGTGAACAAGTACTCAACAAATGAGCCAACGCCTATCGAGGTATTACGGATTGACCCAGCTCTCGAAATTTCGCAAGTGGAAAAGATTCGCGCCGTGCGTGCGGCACGGGATGAAACTCGCTGGCGCGCCACAATTAACGGCGTTGAACAGGCAGCGCGAGGACACACCAACCTTGTTCCCCCCATTATCACTGCTGTCGAAGCCCACGCAACGGTGGGAGAAATCGCAGATAGTTTAAGGGGCGTATTCGGAGAGCATCGGGAGAGGAACTAGACCAAGAAGATAGAACAAAGAATGTGTGAAGTGAACCTCGGTATTTCGTAAAAACACATGTGCTCAAGTTTTGTCGGATAGACGATCTTGTTCAACGCGACCATCGCGAATCTGCACAACCCGATCGGCGTGGCCTGCAACATCCGCTTCGTGGGTGATCAGTATGATCGTGTTCCCATCCTTATGGAGACGTCCAAATAAGGAAATAATCTCATCCCCCGTCTTGGTGTCTAAGTTACCCGTTGGTTCGTCAGCCAAGAGAATCGACGGTGAGTTAACTAGCGCTCGTGCTATCGCCACGCGCTGCCGCTGCCCACCTGACAGTTCATTGGGTCGATGAGTCATCCTATCCTCGAGCTCGACCATACTTAGCACTTCCTTCGCTCGCGTTTCACGTTGACTACTCGTCATCCCCGCATAGACCATGGGCAACTCAACGTTGTGCAAAGCCGTTGCCCGGGGCAGGAGATTGAAGGTTTGAAAGACAAACCCGATCTCTTCATTACGAATATGCGCTAATTCGTCGTCGTTCATCTGGTCAACAGACTTCCCATTGAGGCGATAGGTGCCACGACTTGGCGTATCTAAGCAGCCAATCAAATTCATTAGGGTCGATTTCCCCGAACCCGAGGGACCCATGATTGCCACATATTCCCCAGGATCGATCGCAATCGAAACACCCTGCAATGCATGGATCTCCTCGCCGCCCATGACATAGGTCTTCCACAAGTCAACTGTTTCAATTAATGACATCGACTGGCGTCGCTAATCCAACAGTGGTTGAGACGGAGCGCGATGCCCCCGGCGAGTCCACGGAAATTTAAAAGAAATAGACTGAGTGTCAACATCAGAAAGAGATCAAGAAAAAAGACGAAAGTTTCCGAGCTACCAACAGAAATCGGCGTGCAAAACGAACGATGATGCAGGTAACGCACCAATAAATATTTTACTAACGAAAACTGGCCGACTGCGATTAGACAACCCAGTGTCCCACTAGTCGTAATACTCCAGCCCAAGATGGGTAATAAGTTCCTCGCCACGAAGATATCGCAAGGTGTTCTTAAGCTTCATCAGCTGGATAAACAGATCATGCTCAGGGTAGATGTCGCGAGAGTGAATAGGACTCTTAAAATAGAAGGATAACCACTCTTGGATGCCCATCATACCCGCCCGTTTCGCAAGATCCAGAAACAAAACAAGGTCGAGCACAATCGGCGCAGCGAGCACACTATCCCGACACAGAAAGTTGATCTTGAGCTGCATGGGATGACCGAGCCAACCGACCAAATCGATATTATCCCAGCCTTCCTTGTTGTCGCCCCGTGGCGGGTAATAGTTAATCCGCACCACATGGTGTAAATCGTTGTACAGAGTTGGGTATAGGTCGGGCTGTAGGATGTAGTCTAAAACTGACTTCTTGCTTTCTTCCTTCGTCTTAAAAGACTCTGGATCGTCTAAGACCTCTCCGTCGCGATTACCAAGAATGTTTGTTGAGAACCATCCGGATACACCCAACAACCGCGCTTTGAGCCCAGGAGCCACGATCGTCTTGATCAACGTTTGTCCTGTTTTAAGATCCTTACCTGCAAGCGGCGAACCAGTTTTTGCGGCGAGCTCAACGAGTGCGGGAACGTCCGCACTCAAATTAGGGGCAGCGTTAGCGTACGGGATACCCTCAGAAATCGCTGCATAAGCGTAAATCATGCTCGAGGGAATGGCCGGATCAGACCGCTCCAGTCCTTCCTCAAACGCCGCCAATGTCTGATGCACCGGCGATTCTTCCATAAAAACTTCTGTGCTTCCGCACCAGACTAACACCAGACGATCTAGTTTGTTTGTTTCCTTGAACCGCCGAATATCGTCTATCACCTGCTCGGCCAACTCGCGCTTATTCGCCCCACTCTTCACGTTGGGACCATTCAGTCGCTTCACGTATTTTTGGTCAAATACAGCGGGCCAGGGTCGAATCGACTCTAGCTCCGGACGAACACGATCCAGCATAGCTGGCTCAAGTACGCCGGCAGTACGAGCAGCTTGATAACAATCGTCGTTAAAAATATCCCATCCACCAAAGACAAGATCATCAAGCGAGGCCAGTGGGACGAAATCACGAATCAGCGGTGAGCGTCCTTCTGTCCGCTTGCCCAACCGAATGGTTCCCATCTGTGACAACGAACCAATCGGTGCTGCAAGATCCTTGCGAAGGGCGTGTACTCCTGCAATGAACGTGGTACTGACTGCACCCAATCCAACGAGCAGTACACCAAGACGACCGCGAGGTGCTACGATTTCCTGAGGACTTTTCACGGAGGGAGCATATATCATGTGGCTCACTCACCGCACGATCATCACATGTCACTGTTTAAACTGAGGAAAAGTGGCGGGGCACTTGAGCTTGAACTCTCAATGGCTGGACTCAAACTCGGCTCGAGAGTTTTACAGCTCCATGGTGGTGGCACAGAACTCCTCACCGCAATGGCAAGCGTCGTTGGCCTCAGCGGTCAAACGTGTGCGGTCGTCCAAGACGCAGCGGATGTTGAGGGGATCACGAAAGCAGCTGTCCGCGCCGGGGTCTTAATCGAAGTCGAAGTGGCAAATTTCACGTCACTTCCTTATGAACGTGACTCATTCGATCTGGTAGGCATCAATTACCCCCTAGGACAGATGCGGCAAAACGACAGGGTTTTATCACTCCAGCAGGTCAGTCGAGTGCTGCGTCCAGGCGGACGCTGCCTGGTGATTGAACCATCCGCTCGAGGGGGATTAGGAGCTTTGTTCTCAAAACGAACCCTTGATCCTTATTATTCTGTCGGTGGAGCCGAATTGGCGCTTAAAGCTGAAGGCTTTCTCGGAGTTCGAATCCTTGCTGATCGAGACGGTGTACGCTTCACCGAAGGAATGAAAACGACCGAGCGGACTGGTTTCTGAAGAGCTCCTGCTGCTAGTATCGCCCGCGTGCCCCTTATAGCGGTTGCTATCGGTCTCAGCTTGGTAGGTAGCCTTGGCGGCCTACTCATTGCTTCTTGCCTATTGCTGCTCCGGGGATCCTTTCATCAAAATTTAGTTCCAGCATTGATCAGCTATGCAGTAGGTGCTCTCTTGGGAGTAGCGCTCCTTGCGTTACTTCCGGAGGCATTGTCGACGCTTGACGCGCCGGCGGTTTTTGCGACCCTTCTCGCCGGAATCCTAGGCTTTTTCATGCTCGAAAAACTGGTAATTTGGCGACACTGTCATACAAACGACTGTGACGCACACGAAAGCAGTGCGCCACTCATCCTTGTTGGTGGAGCCGTTCACAACTTCGCAGACGGTTGTATCATTGGTGCGGCAGTTTTAACCTCAATCCCACTCGGTGTGAGCACAGCGTTAGCCGTAGCAGCTCACCAAATCCCGCAAGAAATAGGTGATTTTGCAATCCTGCTGGGGGCAGGTTATTCAAAGCGCCGGGCCTTGATTGCCAATACCTTAGCGGCAACCACCGGTGTTATTGGAGCCTTGATCATTTATGGCGCATCAGAGTGGATGCCAGTGGGATTACCATACATCTTAGCCTTTGCTGCCGGAAACTTTCTGTACGTGGCTATGGCTGATCTCATTCCAGGTTTGCACCGAGGAACGATCGACGTGAGTGCCGTGCGGCAGGTCGTCCTCATCTCCGCCGGCATTGCCACCGTGGTGGCGTTCTAACTGTTGCCTACTGTCTTCAATTTGTAGATTCGGGACTTGCTTGGCGTTTTGCTACGTAAAACTAGTGCTCCTCTGCGGATTCGAATCGGTAGCCAAAGGCAACTGGGTACTAATTCCTGAAGAAACCGTTAACTAACCAGCCTAAGAAGGAAGTTCGGTTATGTACCTGCTGGAAGTCCAAAGGATACGTTCCAAACAGACCCAATTAGATGCTAGTGCCACTCAGAGTTACTGACGTTGCACAAGAAACAGGGAATGATTAAGTTCGCTCGCTGAAGTTAAAAGCTGCCTCATCGATACGCATTCTACGATCCGAGTGATAAGATCAATGAATCAATGGCCGGTGCGGGCCGAATTTTTCTGATCGACGGGAGCGCTCAACTATATCGTGCGTACCATGCCATCCGGGGACTTACCGGACCCCAAGGTAAATCAACGAATGCCGTTTACGGTTTCGTTGCTATGCTCAGGAAACTCCTCGACGAACACCGTCCGGAGTTAATCGCAGTCGCCTTCGATCTTCCAGGACCAACCTTCCGCACTACACTTGCATCAGACTACAAGGCGAACCGCCCGCCAATGCCGTCCGATCTCTCAGAACAGGTACCTTGGGTCCATGAAGCCTGTGAAGCACTCGGCGTTTCAGTCGTGACGGCAGAAAACTATGAAGCCGACGACGTTATTGGCACGCTAGCCACTCGCGCTGTCGCTCAGCAATTTGATGTGACTATTGTGGCAGGCGACAAAGATTTCTTTCAGTTGGTCAATGATGGCATAAGAATCTTCAACCCACGTGACCAGGGAACATGGTTCGACGCAAAGGGTGTTCGGAAAAAATTCGGTGTCAAGCCAGAACAAGTCGTCGATGTCTTGGCTTTGATGGGAGACGCAACGGATAACGTCAAGGGCGTTCCAGGCATAGGAGAAAAAGGTGCAAGGGAACTTATCGAAACGTTCGGTTCACTGGACGAACTACTTAAACGCGTAACAGAGGTCACGCGGAAAAAACATCGGACCGCGTTGGAGACTCATTCAAAGGACGCCCTGCAAAGTCGAGCCCTTGTGCAGATCCACACTGATGTCGCCATAGCGTTCGATCCCGACTCGTTCCGGTATCAAGGCCCAAATACTCAACGATGCTTTAAGCTTTTTTCTGACCTCGGCTTTCGAACACTTGTTGCAGATTACGCCCCAACGATTAGCGCCATCGAAACTGACTACGAGATCATCCGCTCACCCGCGGACCTTGAGACACTCATCGCCGCTGTAAAGCAATCGGGCCGGTGTGCCGTGCACGTCCTTGCCGACTCAGCAAAACCAATGCAAGCATCACTGGTCGGCATAGCGCTGTCGTTCGCCACGGGACATGGGCGCTACATACCACTCGGACACTTGGCTCTAGGCGCTGAATCCAACTTGGATCTCTCAAAAACCCTAGAGAGTCTGAGCCCGCTCCTCCGAGATCCAACCGTGGCCAAGATTGGACACAACCTCAAATTCGGAGGAGTGTTGCTAGCCCGTTACGGCGTGCCAGTGGAAGGATTTGATGTCGACACGATGATTGTCAGCTACGTACTGGATGCGACACGCTCCAGCCATCGTTTTGAAGACCTTAGCCTCGAGTGCCTCGGCTATAAAACAACAAAAGAAGACGAGTTACTGGGACGCGGCTCCAAGGCTCGCCTGTTCAGCGACTTTCCACCCGAAGCCGTCGTGGAATTTTGCAGTGAGCGTAGCGATCTGACACTCCGTCTTGCTGACCACCTCCAAAAATCACTAGCGGATGATGCCGTTCTTGAATCTTTGTATCGAAAACTTGAACTGCCGTTGATCCCGGTTCTCAGTTCAATTGAACGAGCTGGTGTAAACATCAACACTGAGGTGCTGACGCGCATGTCACACCAGTTTGAAGAAAGCCTCGCAACCCTGCAACGGGAAATCTATGAACTAGCCGAAACCGAGTTCAACATTAACTCTCCAAAGCAGCTTTCTGATGTGCTATTTGAGAAGCTTAAGTTACCCACAACCAAGCGAACAGGAAAAACACGCGTGGCCTCCACCTCGGTTCAAGTGCTAGAAGAGTTGGCAGCCGTACACAACCTGCCGCGTAAAGTCCTTGACTGGAGGAGTTTAAAGAAACTGAAGAGCACCTATATCGACGCATTACCACGGCTTGTCAATCAACGAACCGGTCGAGTCCATACATCGTTTAATCAGGCAGTTGCGGCCACAGGGCGATTAAGCAGTAGCGAACCCAACCTACAAAACATTCCAGTGAGAACAGCGCTGGGACTAGCCATCCGAGGTGCGTTTATAGCTCGACCTGGTGCAGTCTTGATTTCCGCGGACTACTCGCAAATTGAGCTCCGTGTACTTGCTCATCTCTCCGGTGACGAAAGCTTGATTGCCGCATTTAAGCGTGGAGAAGACATCCACACGCAGACGGCACTCAAAGTCTTTGGCACGAAGAGTGGTCTCGATCCCCACGAGCTACGCCGCCGTGCCAAAATCGTTAACTACGCACTCTTGTATGGGAAAACAGCCTTCACCCTCGCGAAGGATATTGGTGTGTCACAGGCGGCGGCTCAAGCGTTTATCGACGCGTACTTTGATGGTTTTCCAAGCGTCCGAGACTACATCGACGAAATAATAGCCCAGGCCCGCAAGTCTGGTTTCGTCAGCACCATGTTCGGCCGGCAACGAAGGGTTCCCGAACTTACCAGTCGTAACGGCCAAGTTCGGGCAGCGGCAGAGCGAGTTACGGTCAATCTCCCAATCCAAGGCACGGCAGCTGACATCTTAAAGCGAGCTATGATCAGCATATACCCCGATTTACCAGCAGAAACTTCAATGATTCTCACAGTTCACGACGAACTTCTGTTCGAGGTCCCGGAGATTACCGCCGAATCCGTGGCTAGCCTTGTGCAAGACCGGATGGAACACGTCGTGTCGCTTGATGTGCCATTGACTGTGGATCTTGGCCTTGGTCCGAACTGGAAAGAAGCGAAAGGTTAAATCGCTCTCCTACCGTATAATCCCGCCATTGATTGAACCGCTCGTCATCCCACGTGCCGATCACTCGATTTCCCGCGACCAGATCGATCCGGATGCGCTCAAAGTTCTCTATCGCTTGCGAAAATTCAACCACGTTGCGTATCTGGTTGGCGGGAGCGTACGCGACCTCCTGCTAAATAGGAAACCAAAAGACTTCGACGTGGGGACTTCTGCCCATCCACACGAGGTCAAAAAGCTTTTTCGCAACTGTTGGATCATCGGCCGTCGATTTCGTCTTGCTCATATCAAATTCGGACAGAAGACAATCGAAGTTGCCACATTCAGGCGACAAGTGCCCCCCGAAAATCAGACCCAAGAACCGGACAAGCCGTCTGGGCGCCCCATTAGCCGAGACAACACGTTTGGTACATCGGAAGAGGATGCGTTTCGCCGAGACTTTACGATCAACGGACTCTTCTACGACATTGCGACGTTCTCCGTCATCGACTACGTAGGCGGGTTAGCGGATTTGCGCAATGGTTTGATTCGTTCGATTGGTGATCCGAATGATCGCTTTGTAGAGGATCCGGTTCGCATGCTGCGCGCAGTGTCGTTCGCTGCGCGATTAGGTTTCCGCCTCGACCCATTGGTGCGACGGGCGATCCGCCAACACAGGAGTGAAATCGCCAATGCTTCCCCAGCGAGGATGATTGAAGAGTTGTACAAGATTCTTCGGAGTGGAGTGTCGGCACAGACGTACCGGTCACTCCTCAGGACAGGCCTTTTAACCTACATCGCCCCAGAAATCGAACAGGCCGCATCTCCGGACTTCTGGAAATCACTCAAAGCCCTTGACTCGTATCGGACGCGTTTCACAGCAATTCCACAAAATCTCACAAATGCGGTGCTTTTAGGAAGTCTCGTTACACCCATCCAACTGATCGACCTATCTCCGAGACGAACACGTGAGAAAAAAGAAAAAGGACCGAGAGTCACACTTGGACAGCTTCCAATTGCTCGAAGAGACGTGGAACGTCTCCGTCAGCTGCTAACACTACAAACAAGGCTAATTAATCCCCGACTACCTCCTCGTGCTCAGGAAGCTATCATGCACCGAGGCGCCTTCGGAGATGCTATGACCTGGTTGGAGATCCATTCGACAGACTCTGATGCGCTCAACCGGTGGCAAACGCTGATCGCGAACAGTAAGATCGATCACCGCAAGAATAACCAGCAGCGGCGACGACCACGTCGCCGCGGTGGACGGAAATCCAAGCCAGTTCGGTCTTAGCAGCGCTAGTATCCTAGTAACGCTGTTGTCTTAATAAACGACATTACCACACCAGCTGCCGTCGTCAGAATCAGTACAAGAGAGGCAATCATCATGGATGTGCTTTCTCTTTGTTCATCAATAAATCCCATCAAGTGCGCTACGATCCACCCTCCAGCAAACCCGCCACCATGCGCCCAGTTGTTCACTCCCGGCATAACAAACCCCAGAATGCCAATCATGATTACGTAGCCCCACAGCTGTTGTGTGACCACCGAGCTCCCGCGTTTGCGCCCGTAGACAATCAATGCGGCCATTAACCCAAAAATTGCCCCTGACGCGCCAACCGTCGGCCCACCAGACATTAGGTTCGACAGCAAGAAACCGACCACACCAGCAACGTTGAAAAGAACGAATGTGCGCGCGGGACCGAAGACCTCTGTCGTTGACGGACCAAGAATTCGGATCCAATAAATATTGAAGAAGATATGCAGCAACCCGCCATGGAGATAAATGGCGGTAAGTAATGTCCACCACCAACCTAACTCCCAAGCGAAGCCACCGGTCATGCCGAGTTGAAAAAGCGCGCGGCCACTAGGAGAGAGAAATGAGAGAAGTCCCCGACCTTGAAGCAAAGCCTCCGGCTGCAAGAGCAACCCAAGGGCATACAGCGTCACACATGCGCCGATAATCAACGTTATCAGATCAAGTCGAGAACCAATGACGGATCGGAGTACCGGCGCCCATCCGAAAAGTCCCGGCCGCCATGCTCCACAGAACGGACAGTGCTCCTCGTTGATCCCGATCAAGTTATTGCACTGAGCACAGACGATTGAACCCTGGCCTTGGCGCATCATCTACAGCGTACTAGGATCGTTGAACTTGCAGCTCGGATTCTTCAATGGTCTTGTAGGTCCATGCGAGCTTTAGTTTTGTGAACAGGCAAATGACCCACAAAGCTGGATCGTGCTCGCTTGACGTAACGCTAAATTTTAGACTGCTCGGGAAGCCATAATGATCATTATGGAGACCCTCCCCATCCGGAACCAATACCATTCCCTTTAGGTTTCGGTGGAGAGGCGCTAAACGATTTACTGCATTAAAAATAGGATTCATCCGTGAGTGCGCTCAAACTCCGTCATAAAGGAAACCAAAGCATCAACTCCAGCTTCAGGAAAGGCGTTGTAGATCGACACCCGAAGCCCACCAACCGAACGATGGCCTTGCAGCCCAACTAATCCCTCTTCTTTAGCCTTTTCGATAAAAGATGTCTCGAGATCCTCATTGGGTAGCACAAAAGTGATGTTCATCAACGAACGGCTGTCTGAAGTCGCTGTTCCAATATAAAATTCAGTCCGATCGATAGCGGTATACAAACGCCGAGCTTTATTCTCATTCCGGTTCGCCATCGCCAAAAGACCGCCGTTTTCCAAAAGCCACTTCGTCACGAGTCCAACCATATAAATAGGAAAGACAGGCGGTGTGTTGTAGAGTGACCCGCTGTCAGCATAGGTTGAATACCGCAACGTTGTGGGCACCGCCGATCTGGGAGATGACCGCCTAAGAAGTTCGTCGTGGACGATTACGAGTGTCACACCTGCTGGCCCAAGGTTTTTTTGCGCACCCGCATAAATTAATCCGCGGCGCGCGACCTCAAGCGGGCGACTAAAGATATCTGACGACGCATCGACAACCAAAGGCACAGCACCAGTCTCCGGCATCTCACGCCATTGTGTTCCATAAATCGTGTTGTTCGAGGTTAAATGGAGATACGCAGCCCCATCTGCACGGTCGAGCTCGTCGTTTGCTGGAATTCGCACAAACCCTTCGCTCTCGGTTGAACCAGCAACCCGTACATTACCGAACTGCCGAGCTTCCTTTAAGGCCTTCTTTGACCACGTCCCCGTCACAATGTAGTCAGCTGACCCATCGATCGGAAGCAAATTCAACGGCACCATAGCAAACTGCTGACTGGCTCCACCTTGTAAGAACAAAACGTGAAAATCTTCTGATAAATCTGCCAGCGTCCGGATATTAGTCGCGGTGGTCTCCATGATCTCAACCACGGTGGAAGAGCGGTGACTGAGTTCCAGCACAGACATGCCAAGCCCTGGTAGAGTCATCAGGTCGCGCTGCGCTTCCGCGAGCACTGACTCCGGAAGCACAGCCGGTCCAGCGCTGAAATTAAATACTCTCTCGACATTCATAAATCGTTAGACCTGGTGAATCAGCAAGCCGTCCCTTAGCTTCGGTTCAAACCACGTTGATTTTGGCGGCATGATATCGCCAGCATCGGACACTGCAAATAGCTCCTCCGTGGTAACCGGAGCGAGCGAGAAAGCCACAGCAGCTTTACCAGTATTGACCAATTTCTCTAGTTCGTCTGTGCCACGCACCCCTCCGACAAAAATCACCCGCGAATCGGTACGAATGTCTCTGACCTTTAACATCGGTTGCAGAAGCTGCTCCTGCAGTACAGCGACGTCAAGATGGTCAACTTCGCAACAACCTTTGTCCTGCGCAGCGGGAGACAACAACTCCACGTCATACCAGGATCCTTTCAGGTACATGGATACATGCCCTCGGAAAGGAGTGGGATTGGCATTTCCTCGAACATCAAACCGCGTGCGTACTGCTTCGAGGAACTGTTCAGGCGTCTGACCTGCAAGGTCCGTCAAAACGCGATTGTAAGCCTGAATCCGCATCTCTGAATCCGGAAACGCCACCCCAAGAACAAACTGGGACTCCGTGTCTAAATTGTCGCTCCCAAAACTGACCAGTTGGTCTCTCGCACGCGCCGCACTAGCGATCCGATGATGTCCGTCCGCAACATAAAGGACTCCGACATGATCAAACGCCGCGACTGCGGCGATCTGATCATCCGGACTTAAGCGCCAAATCGTATGGCACACTCCATCTGCTGTTTCAACGTCAAATAACGGGTCATTACAGCGTACCTGCTGCATGATGACCGCAATCTCTGCCATCGCTCGGAACGTAAGAAAAACCACCCCAGTCTGAGCGCGGAGAGCGAGGAGATGACGGGTTCGGTCATTCTCCTTATCGGGTCTAGTCCGTTCATGCTTTCGAATCTCGCTGCGGTCATACTCGTCAAGTGAATAGCAGCCAGCAAGACCGGTCTGCTCGTGATCTGCGGTCCGTAAACGGTAGAGGTAAAGCGAGGGAGTCTCTTCCACAACAAACGGTGCATCCCTTATGAGTCGGTCTAGGTTCGCTGAGGCTGTCTCATATACTACGTCGGCATAAGGGTCGGTATTCGGCGGTAAATTGATCTCCGCTCGAGACACATGCAGAAAACTTAATGGGTTACCTGCCGCCAACGATCGTGCCTCGTTAGTCGAAACCACATCATACGGAACGGCCGAAACGGCACGTGCCGCGTCAGGTTTTGGGCGAAGAGCACGAAAGGGCCGGACGAGAGCCACAAGTGAATGTTCCCAATAACTATTGGGCTAAAGTGCCTGTTTTACTCAACGAGGCTGTCGCTGAGAGCATCTGCTCACGTGTTTGGTCACGCGTGGCATAAAAGGCCTCGAGATATTGCTCCGGAACTGGATCTCCAGGTGGCAACTTTCTATGTTCAAGCAAAGGATTAACGAATTCACCATTCTTGCGCATCCGGTAGTCCAAATGCGGGCCTGTTGCTAAGCCTGTCGCGCCCACACGTCCAATAACCTGCCCTTGGACAACGCGTGCTCCGGAACGTACACCTTCCGCGAACGCTGACAAATGCAGGTAGTACGTCTCATATCCATTTGTGTGTCGAAGTCTAACCATGTTGCCTGATCCGCCACTGCGACCGGCCGAAACCACTTGCCCAGTAGCGACGGCTATCACAGGAGTTCCTGTGGGCGCACCGTAGTCCACTCCTAAATGTGGCCGATGAACACCAAGTACAGGATGTAAGCGTCGAAACGAGAAGCGTGAAGTGACACGTGGTTCAAACCGGAACGGAGAACGGAGGAACAACCGCTTTAGTGAGCGTCCCTGATCGTCGTAGTAGAGTGCTTCGTCGTCTCCTGGAACGGTGAAGCGAAATGCGTGCACTTGTCGGCCTTTGTTAACAAATTCTGCGGCAACAACATCCCCATATCCTGCAAACTCACCCTCGCGGAAGTACTTTTCGAACAAAACGTCGAATCGGTCACCAAGTCTGAGCTCGTTATTGAAGTCAATCTCACCGCTGAATACCTCAGCCATCTTGATCCCTAGCATGACATTCTCGCCACCACCATTCAACGCACCCACAAGTGACGTGTGTTCCGGATCGATAAATCCGCGCATCGCGATTTTGATGCGCTCCTTTACGTAAGGAATCAACTCAGCATCGAAAATACTACCAGTTCCTGTCCGGTTACGAACTTGGAGGAACTGATCGTTATCTACGTGATACTCGAACCGACGCAAAGAACCATCAGCCGTGAATACGAGTTGATACGCGTTTCCCGCGCGGATCCGGCGAGGGTCAAATACCGAACGTACTGCCTCGATGATACGGGTCGCCACACCACCTTTCAGTTCATGCTCGTTGAAAATACCGGCTAAGGTCGCGCGCCGCGGAACTACACCCTTAATAAGACGACTATCCGACCGAAGAAAAACATCGTCGGCCGAAGACACGGATGTGATATCCGCTAGTTCCGCATCATTTGAGCAGGCAACGGTCAACACAACACTGACCATTAAGAGACGCAGCTTCGTTAGTCGTTTAAACATAAAGACTTGGAGTCTAGCACAATGACACTACCCAATACGACACAGCCAGTCCTAAGACTTGGTCACCCCAGAAGTCCAGCATCCATTAGCTCAACTTCGTGTGCATCGCGAAACATCTTGATCTGCTCGCGCACCTTCTCATCGCACCCATCGGCTTTGACAGCCCGCCAATCGCGAGAAAATTTTTCGGTCTTGTCAATGAGAATCATCGACAGAAGAACACCCGTTCCGATCTTACCGTAGAGTTTTTTCCCAAGCTCCATACTTTTGTCATTACGGTTCAGTTCGGATCTGACCATAAAGTCACAGGCAGCTTATGTTTATCGACAAACGCACGATGCTGCTCAGGACCATCAGAACTGCAGCTCAGACCCACCACATCGAGCTTGCCAAAAGCGCAAATGTTTGAGGAACACTCGCAAGCTTCGGTCGTGCACCCCGGTGGGTCGTCCTTAGGGTAAAAGCAAAGAACCACCCACTGTCCAGCGAACCGAGTTAAGCGAACGATCTCATCTCGCCGATTCTTAAGCGGAAAAACAGGTGCTTTCTTTCCAACAATAATTACATCTCGATCAACAACCGCTCCTCTGGTGCACTGCGTGGCTGCACTTTGCCGACTACTGTTGCAAGCCGGTACCCCAAAGTGCGGAGTTCCCTCAGACACAATTCAGACTGCTCAACGGGCACACTGGCCAACAGCCCTCCGGCTGTTTGTGGATCAAAAATCACTGGATAGAAAGGTTGCTTCTCGACGCTTTCAATGCTGACAATTTTACGTTGCAGCCGCACGTTGTGCGAGTGCAACGAACTGAGAATGCCATCGGTCACGGTCTCTCGCGCACCATCTAGCAATGGAACGGTGGAGAGTTTAAGCGCAACGTCAACACCTGAAGCACGAGCCATCTCGAAGAGGTGACCGGCCAAGCCAAAACCCGTAACATCGGTACATGCAGTGGCCCCGTGCGCCTGCAAACAAACCGATGCAGCACGATTCGATTGCAGCATTGATTTCACGGCTCCATCAATCCACCGGCCCTTAGCCTTAAGCCTCATGTGCGCAGCAAACAGGGTCCCCGTGCCTATCGGCTTAGTAAGAATCAGCTGATGTCCTGACTGCATCCCATGTTTCCGAAGCAGTCGAGCCGGATCCGCCACTCCACTCAGAGACAACCCCAGAGTTAATTCATTACCCTCTGTCGTGTGCCCTCCCACCAGCGCCGTATCGGCTGCGTTCAACACCTCGACCGCACCACTCAATAATTCCTCTAAGAGCGCTTCCATTTTGTCGTCAGGACTCAGTGGCAACGTTACAATCGCTAAAGCTGTCCGAGAGTCTGCGCCCATCGCATGAATATCACTCAAACAGTGATTCGCTGTGATCTGACCAAATAGATAAGGATCGTCAACAATCGCTGGGAATGCGTCGATCGTCCGGACAGCGACCATTCCGGCCGGTATACGTTCAACCGACGCATCGTCTCGAACGGCGAGGCCAGCTAGAACATCTTCTCGGTGGATCGGAGACAAACGAGACAAGACGCGTTCGAGAACGGTGGCACCAACTTTGGAGCCGCAGCCAGCGCACCGCATGGACCCAGGCGAGAGCTGACTACCACTGTTGGGTAACACCAACCGGTCACGGTCGGCACCACTAACATCACCCGAGAGCATCTCAGGAAAGTTGCTGAATTTCGCCATGAAACGCCTATCGATCCAGTCTTTCCATTTCCAGACCCACCGTCCCTCAGCAACCCAGCTTCCACGAGAGCCAACTGCGTGCTGGTCACCCGTACTGATCAAACTTAAGAACTTCTTTTGTGGTGTAAAAGACTCCAGCGGCTGACCCAAGATGGCCCGGTGAAGATTCGCTGCAAGAGGAGGACCCTGACGAACTGCGAACACTCCCGCCTTCTCACGCGGATGGTTGGCGACGGCTGCAACATCGCCTGCGGCAAACACGTCCGGGTGAGAAATCGATTGCAGCGTGTCTGACACGCAGATAAAACCCCGCTCGTCGACGGCGAGACCCGCAGCAGTAGGCCACTTTTGCGCGCCGGCTTCGGTAGCCCAGATCACCTCGTCCATGGCATAGGTCGCCCCACTGTCAACTTCGAGAGCCACGGAATTAACCGCTGAAACCCGAGAACTCGTATGCACGAACACCCCGCGTTCCCGTAACACTCGTTCAAACTTGGCGCGGACACGACGATTGTGGGTTGGTAAGATTTGAGGGGTTGCACTAAAGAGATGGAATGTCGGTTCAGCAGACGAGAAGCCATCAACGCCAAGTCGCTCGCGCAGCGCAAATTGCACTGCCAGTGTGAGCTCGACGCCCGCAGCCCCAGCACCCACGATGCCTACCTGCAGAGACCTCGACGCCTTACCGACCCGTGCTTTGAGTTGTTCCCAGCGATTGACTAAGGTGGTAATCGGTTTGACCGGCACAACGTGCGCGGCGGAACCACGAACGCCCAGCACAGGTGTCACCCCTATATCAATCGACAGGATGTCGTATGGAACTGGGGGTCTATTTGTGCAAAGCACTGTTCGGCTCACAAGGTCGAGTCCGATGACTTCACTGTGGTACAAACGAGCCCCAGTAAATTGAGCCAACGGTGCCAGATCAATGTGAATGTCATCAAAACTATAGTGTCCAGCGATCAAACCGGGCAGCATACCGGAATAGGGTGTGTGAATGTCACGAGCAATCACGGTGATCCGAAGACCAGGCATCGGATTCATTCCGAAGCGTTTGAGCACAATGACGTGACTATGGCCGCCCCCAACCAGGACAAGATCCTTTAACACCGGGCCCTGAGTCTTATTCATTGGTTAACGGTCTCACCTTCAGTGATTGCGACACGAGCGAGCAATTTTTTAACTCCTAGTTCAAAGATGTGCGGCTTCTGAAGCAAGCTTATGATCAGAAATGCCTCTCGTGGAAAATCAAAAAAATAACCAGGGTGCGCCAAAACACGGTCACGTTCGAGTAATACAAGCACAAGTTCTTCTTCAGATTGTGTCGTCGGCACTTGAAGGACAGCGTACCACCCTCCGTCAATTGCCAGCAGCTGAACCGATTGATAACCGCTCACGAGCTGCCTAAGCTTGCCGTAGTTAGCGCGCAAACGTGTCCGAATCTGATCAGCTACGACTACACCCACTCCGAATAGTTGCGGTGAGGCAATCTGGCCTGGTGTTCCAACCGAGAGATACGTATCGCAGATTAACTCTAGCCGGCTAAGAGCGCGCTTGACGATAACTGAAGGGCCTCCCACCGTGATCCATCCGAGTTTGATCTGAGGCAGACCAACTGCTTTAGAGAGACCACCAAGACTAAACGTTAGCACCTCAGGCGTTCGACTGAGCACACTCATCCTCATGGCTCTGGTATCCATGGGATAAGTTACAAACACCTCATCTACAATCAGAGCAAGGTTGTACTTACGACAAAGATTTGTGACGAAATCGAATTCGTCGGCTGACACGAATGATCCAGTCGGGTTATTAGGATTTACCATTAGGATTGCTCGTGTTCGCGGTGTCAATCTCCGCTGTAAATCATTCACGTCCACATGCCACCGACCTTGGTAATCGAGTTGATACGGAACCGCGCGGACTCCTTCGAGGCGTGTCAAGTAGTCAAAAAGCGGATAGCTTGGCCGAGGAACCATAACCGCATCGCCGGGATCGCAAAGCAACTTGAACAGATGTCCATAACCTTCGCTAGTTCCGGCAGTTAACACGACACAGTCACGAGCAACCGTAAGATCGTAAGTTGCCAAGTGTTCGACAACCGCCTTGCGAGCTACGGTCAGCCCAAGCGGCTGAGGCTGATAACGATACGATTCCCGATAACTTAGACTCTGTAACAGACCGTCTGGGATCGTAAGTCCTACTTCCGTTGGGTTCGACTCAGTGAGGTCAATTATTTCGGCGCGGACAGTCCTCAGTCGAGCCAATAATCGCCCTACGAGATTCGGTTCAAGATCGGCGGGAACACGCGACGAAAACATACAGATTAACCTAAAGACGTGTACTGCACTCGTGTTACATTTTCTACTATTACGGCATACTAAAGTTTTATTTTGAGGGGGTTTTAGCAGTGAAAATAAGCACGCAAATCGTTATCAACATGCATATTTCCCTCAAAATATTGACGCTTGTGATATGTGCTTTCGTTCTGCGAACAACATTAGCAGGCAGTGCTCAGGACGACGGTGTGATTGTCAGTCCGGCTGGCACCGCCGTAGCATTCTCCCAAGATCAGGAAGGAGGGCTAGAACGCGACGAGAATCGGCGTCTGAATTTTGGCGGAATTGAGATTAACACGCGCAACAACACTCCCTGGCATGCTCCTAAGCTCGACCATATTTCAGTTGTGCGTTTGGCGAATCAAGCAGAACACAAGATTTTGGCACCGTTCAATACGACGTTAGGCTGGGTGCGCTTCTCGCCGAATGGATCGTATCTTTCCTACGTCGTCATTCGCGATACGGGTGTCGAACAGTGGATATTCGACCTTGTCAGCGGGATACCTCGTCCGCTCACTTCAGCCTCTCTTAACGCAACGTGGGGTGAGCCATGTCAATGGCTAGCTGACAGCACCGGGGTATTATGCAGTTTTGTCAAATCTGGTCGGGGCTCGCCGCCTAAGAGCAGTGCCGCCCTCTTCGACTACTACTTAACGAGTCAACTCGCAACAGTCCAACTAGCAACTGGACGTCGAAGTGATATTGGTAGTCCCGCGATCATTACAAGCGTATCGACTATGGAGGACGACCAATCGATCGTAGTAGTCAAACTCACGGAACCTTTTTCCTCCGCAGTGCCGGTTTCTCACGTAGTATGGTCAATTGAAACGTGGGACCGTGAGGGCCATGTCCTACACCAAGTGACCAGGCGAGAACCATGAAGTAAAATTGACGTGAAGCTTAACAGACTATAAAAGGAAACTCATGGGAGAACATACGCAGACGCTGAGCGATAGTAACTTTGACGAATCGGTAATTAAATCCAAGGTGCCCGTGCTCGTAGATTTTTGGGCCGAGTGGTGCGGTCCTTGTCGCATGATCGCGCCGACTGTGGAAGCGCTAGCAGAGGACTACCAGGGAAAGATTACCGTTGGCAAGCTGAACGTTGACGACAATCCAAACACCGCGATGCAATTCGGCATCCGCTCGATTCCAACGCTACTCCTCTTCAAGGACGGTGACGTCGTTGAGTCAGTTGTCGGAATGGTCGACAAGAGCCGACTCCAAGCGGCCGTAGACAAAATTCTGCTGGCCACAACTAAATCTGCCTAGTAAAACCCTTCTGGGTCACACCGATACCGACCCTTCAAAGGTTCTACTCGGGCGTCTTAAAAGTATCGGTGCGATTATCTAAGATCGAGTGGAAAGGTCTAAGAAGCGCTGCTCACGCGAGTGACAGAAATCCAAGCGCAACGATTCTACTTCGTCAAGTGTGCGCCCAACGCATCGATCCCAGCTTGTGCCACAACCTCGTCTTGATCTGGGTGACCTGAGCTACACCCGACGCCTCCGACGATCTCATCGTCGACAAACACGGGAAGACCGCCAGCAACCACCATGAAGCGACCTTGATTGCTGACGTGGATACCGAAAGCCGGCCCGCCGGGCTGGCTAATCTCTCCATACGCCCGTGTGGACCGACGCGCGGCAGCCGCCGTAAAGGCTTTGCTAATTGCAACATCGATGCTTGTAATTCTGGCGTTGTCCATCCTATGAAACATCAACAAGTTGCCACCATCATCGGTAATAGCCACGTCCATGTCGACGCCGATTTCGCGCGCTTTACACTCAGCCGCCTCCATCATGACCCGCGCGTCGTCAAGCGTCAATTTTGGTACCGTTTTCACAAATAGCCTCCCCACTGATGCTCCGTTACCATCACGGCTGTACCGCTTCAAACATAAACTGATCCAAGATCTCTGAACGACCAACCAACTCCTGCTCTCCACCCGGAAACTCATTTGCACGCAACATGAACGCCAAGATGTCCGCCTTTTGCGCCCTTGTGACACTAGATGGATTCTCCTGAGGCATTGATATTCTTAACCGTTCAAACAGTTGTCCAACTGTAAGACCGCTCCAGTTCCACACAAATTCACCTCCGGCAAGTCCAGGGGCCAGATCACCACCGGAGAGGTCGGGAGCATGACAACTGGCGCACCACTCCTGATATAACATTTCTCCGCGAGCGGCTTGTTCATCCGTATACATGCCATCCCACACTGTCTGCGTTTGGAGGCGAGCTATGCGCGCAAGCGCGTCTGAACTGATACCACACACACTTACCAGAAGACCCATTAGCAAGACGAACCTCAGGCTCATATAATCCCGCACTTACTGACCTTCGCTGAACAAACTAAGATCAATCGACCGACCCATGGCAGCATAACCAAATACGTTCGGGTGGATACCGTCACAGTCATAGATCGAGTTGATGAGATTACGATCGATCGGATCCTTGACAACTGCATCAAAATCGAACACCGCGTCGAGGTCCCCATTCGATCGAATCCATTCATTGACTGCATGACGATGGGTGTTCCGTTCAACGCCAAAGCCTAATTCAGGCGGTAATCCCCGCCTCGGCAGCGGGTTCCGAGCAATGATCGTTGCTGCGACAACCTTCAAATTCCGCGTCTTGGCGCGTGAAACAATCTCGTCAAGACCGGCGATCACCTGATCCGCCGTCGCATTTCGCCGAATATCGTTCGTGCCCAAGAATACGATCACATGAGTAATTCCAGCCAAACTGAATACATCGCGGTCCATCCGTTCAACACCAGGAATGCTGCCAACCGGGGGTACCCGAATCGCTGTGTTACCACCAATTCCCGCGTTGATCATCCCCAGGTGGGCCCGTCCTGTAGCATCCAAGAGCCTCCTATACAGAACATCCTCCCATCGGTCGTGTCCATCTGGCGTTGCACAAGAACCATCAGTAATAGAATCACCAAACGCCACGACCGCACCTCGAGCTGTCGAGGAAAAGACCTCGATCGCCGACAGCCAGTGTATCGACGGCGTCGTTTTCGAATATACCTCCCCATCGGAGTTCGCAGTCTGATCCCCACCAGCCGATTCCGTAACATACGACGTGGTGAGCGCACCTCGGTGAATACTGCTCCGCACCTCTGAACCTGGAATAAAGAGACTGACTGCTAGTCCTTGTTCAGCCTGAACCGTCAATGTCACCGCGTCGCTCACAACATATTCCCCCGCCGGAATTGTGACGGTACTCGATCCATTAAATTGCACAGGCCTGCTTGAATCTGAGACAAGCGACGCCCCGATATTTTGCAATCCGACCGAGGCTGCCCCGATGGTTAATGGATCCTGTCCGAAAGTATTCTCGAGGCGAACTCGAACACGGTCACCCGAAATTGTCGACCGTGCGATAAGCCGGATCGTCGCGTTGGTAAGGGTCCATTCTTCGGAAGACTGTCCTTGCAAAGACGACCCCCACGAAGCGACCCATTGCTGTGCAGTAACACTCGAAGCCGTACTCAGCACGAAAGCAACCAAGAGTACTGTTTTTATTAAAACTTTCATCGCCCACCGGCCTTTACGATTTGTCACGATAACTAAATCCTCCTTTACTGCACCATAATTGCCAACGGCACGACCGTCTCTCCCCAATGGAGCCGTAACTCGGCAGTCTTTTTCTCAACTGTTGAGAAATAAAACGCAAGCGTTTCCATGTGATCCCCTCGCGCTGGTGTGACCGCCAGTCGTAGCGCATCGTGCTGCTCGCCCGGATAGGGCTGATGAAACACATTGGTTGCGCGGCTAAAAATCACTGTCCACTCGGTTGGACCAGGAATGGCCCAGATACTGTAGTTTCCGACATCCAACGGCCGGCCATTGATTTTCACGGCCCGGCTAACCCAAATTTCTGTCGCATCGTTCGCACCCGGGTTCCAAATATCACCATACGGCACAATACCCCCATACAGTTCCCGTCCCCGCGCGACTGGTCGATCGTACGTTATTACAACGTCAGTGTTCGCAATTGTCTGAGACACCGAACCGCTCTGACTAGGTTTGACCGCATCCAACGGAATGATCGGCACGTCATCGGAGTTGGATGAAACCAACGGCGTCTCTATAACAGGCTCCCCGTCAATTGCGCCATCTTGGCACGACAGACAAAGGAGCGCCGTCACCACCAAAATAATTTGGTGGCCATTCGTCATAAAAAACGCTCCTCTGATGTTCCTCGACCGCATAAGAAACCGTTCGTGCAAGGAAATAGATTTAGCGTCGTCCAAGCAACGTTTTACGAGGCAATCTATCATCGAGCATGGCCGTGTTATAAGCAAAAACTGCGGCGACCACGGCCATCTGCATCATATCCTCGCGTTGAACTCGATCGAAGAAATCCATATTCGAATGGTGTGTGCGCGAGTTGTATTCAAGACGATCCTGCATAAACTGGAATCCGGGCAAACCGACTTCATCGAAAGACAAGTGGTCGGTGCCAGTCGGTGACCGCAGCCCGAGTGTCGACACTTCCAAGTCATTGAGTGCGTCAACCCAAGGCTCGAAGATCGCAGCAACCTCGATATTATCCTGCAACCAAATACCTCGGATACGACCGGCTCCATTATCGAGATTGAAGTAGGCAGACAACGTTTCATGTCCGGGCTTCAGATCCATGGTGCTGGGATCGCCAAAATGTCTGCGGACGTAAGACCGCGACCCAAGCAAACCTTGTTCTTCGGCTCCCCATAGCACGATCCGAATTGTGCGCCTCGGCTTAGCATCAACTATCTTGAGAATCCTCAGTGCCTCCATCATCGCAGCCGTCCCGCTAGCGTTATCAGTTGCTCCTGTGGCTGCGTGCGTTGAGTCCAGATGTGCTCCTAGGATGACCACTTCATCTCGTAGATCGGTTCCTGGAATCTCGCCGATGATGTTGAACCCGTTCAGACGCTCATCTTCACCATGAAATTGAGTCTGTATGTTAATCTCAGCGAAGACTGGTAGACCCTTTTCAAGTATCCGGACCATGCGGTTGTAATGCTCGACGGCGATGGTCGCAGAGGGTACGACGTTATCTGCATGCTCACGCCACGACCCGCCACGCCCAACAAAGATCGTTCCTCCATCAGCTCTCTGTGTTGGCCAAGCGAGCCGGCTCCCTGTAGGAGCACCGTTCACCATAAACAGGTCATTCCCTCGGTCAAGGACGGCTACAACTCCCTCTTGGAAATAAAAATCCATCACCAGATCGGTTAATCCTTGTTCCGATGTTGTTTGACGAGTCAGATTCTTGGAATCCGGTAACATTCGTTGAGCTTCCGCCAATAAAGCATCATCCATTCGAAGTACGAGATCACCTTCTAGCATTCGAACCTCCCGCACAGCTTGGGGAAGCACGATTCTGCCGCGGAGTGCGCCACGATATCTGTCTAGGTCTTGTTTTGCGCGAATGTCAACTCGAACAACCTCGGCCTCAATAGTGCCTTGTGTGCTGCTCGTCCATGCCTTTGGGTAACCGATAATCGGCATTACCTGTGGCTCTGTCATGTGAGCATGAAACCGCTCGAGCGACCATCCTTGGCCGAAAGCAAAACGTTCGTCGTGTACGTTCGTCAAATTCCACTCGTGTAAACGCTTCATCACCCAGGTCCTGGCCTCTTCAATTGCCGGCGAACCCGTCACGCGTGGACCATATACGTCACTGAGCCAACTGACCAAGTCCATGACCTGCGACCTCTGCAGACCCTCTTCTTTAATTGCAGCAATCGTCCGCTGATTGAGATCTTGCGCCGAGACAAGTGGCGCGGACACCATCCACACTGCAGCGAATAGCGAGATGACGTGCCTCACGGATTTCTGCCTATTACTGAGAAACGACACCATCAGCCCCGACAACTAGAACCAAAGCATCATTGCCGACTATGGTCCTAAGAGGGGTGCCATTGGCGGTCACACCCTCGGTCACCCGACCATCAGCGAGCCTCCCTGGACTTCCAAGAATCACGGGATGACGTCGGCATTCGTTTACATCGTGAACGGTCAGCGTGAGCTGGACATTCGCTGGTACATCCTGAAATATCGTAGAAAAGGTGTTCACGGTAGTTTCTGTGAGCGGAACCTGCTCCGGGTCAAACTCGGTCGTATTGCTGTTGTCCCGCCAGCTGGGGCGAACATGGTTCCCGACTTTACCTAAGCGATCGAGGCAGGCTTCAAATTCTTCCTTTTCGACTGGCTCCCCAACCGGCGTACTGGCTAGTACGATCTCGACTGTCACTATGCTGGTCGGAACAGAACCCCTAGGTGCTTCGTCACACTGGGTCGCTAAAGAAGCCAAAACCGGGCACAAAAACCAGAACCTTCTCAAAGTCTTATACATATCAAACTTCTCTAGCTTATCGCGAATCCTTCTCTGGACCGCATCCCCACCAAAGAAACGACGGACAATGGCCGATACACAGTAGAGTAAGCAGAAACGACTTGGAGACCATTTATGTTTCGACGATTAATCACTTTACTGTTTGTAGCGTTACTCTCAGGAACAGCCGGGACGGCCGCAGGCATCTTGATCGCCCCAGCGGCAGGTTCAGAAACACGGGAACAGATGTCCGTTTTCGTTGAAAAAAATGGGGATTTCGTCCGAAATGGAGTCCAGTGGAGTCGTCAATTTCTTGGAAATGTAACCGCGTTTATCTCGTCCCAATGGTTCACCGCAGATAAGAACTGACGTCCCAGCATAAGAGCCTTCGATTCCTGTCGCTCCAGATTCTCAAAAATTATCACGACTCTTGAGGGATCTATTTCCCGTTATCCTGTTAATCGAAAGGCTTCCATTTAGCAGGACAATGTGGCAACTCATACAACGACTGTTACAACTTATTCTACTGACCGCCTCGGTCTCTACAGTATTCGTTGTCAGCACTGCTATCGTCACGTTATTCCCTACACCTGATACTTATTCTGAGTTCGCTGCTCCATCTTCAAAGAAACAAACAGTCGAAGTACGAGTGTCGACTCGAGGCGAGCAACCTTATATGTTTTTGGGACAGCCGCTGGTTGTAAGTGTGGAATTAATTAACTTGCAGTTAAGTAGCATGCACAACCAAGAACCTGAGGAGACCGCAAATCAATCAAGCATTCAACTCGATAATCTTGCCATACCTTGGGAACATCGTCTGATGATGACCGTCTCCACTGATGATAAGGCTGAAATACTTGAAAACTTGGACTGGCGAGAGCATTTGCTGGAGCCCGCACCCTTGGCGTCGGGTCGGCGATTAGGGCCGGCAGCAACCGTCCAAACTACGTTTGTCTTGGATGTGACGAACCTCGAAGATATCGCTCCCGGAAAATTAACGATTCGCGCGACCCTACCAAAAAACTCTGTCCCGCCAGAACAGGTTCGGCTCATCCCATTAACTTTGTACGTCCGCCCACCACCAGCTAACGACCCCGATCGCGCTCTCGTGAGCATGGCAATCGCCCGCTTAGCCGTGCTCCGTAACGAGCCAGCGGCCGCCATGAAGGCAGCCCTGGCGACTCTTGACCTCGATCCACTGCAAGATGAGGCGCTGATTATCATCGCTCAATACTGGGAAACGCAGGGGGACCTCCAGCGGGCGATCAAATGGTACGACCAGTATCTCGAAACGATTCCTAAAGCTGAAGCCCACTGGCGCACCGACCTCGAAGTTTATTTGGAAGCGCTTCGGCGCCAACGCTGAACGCTCTGCTAAAATTAAAGGGAATGACTTTCTAACGTAAACTGGCGGGTAGTTTGACAGGAGGTGTAAGTGGCTAATCGTGGACGACCAACGCAAACGAAGCGGCAGCGTGAGAGGAAACGGCTCGAGCGGTCAAAAATGAAAGACGTTCTCCGAGCCGAGAACAAAGCGCGCCGAGACGCTGCCCCGCCACGCCCGACTGACCACGATCCTGATATCGCAGGCATGGTGGCCGGTCCCCAAGAGCTTCCAGACTGGCAACGTGAATTCTTCGAAGAAGAGAAAAAGGCCAAGGAAGCGGCCGAGCTTGAAGAACAAAAAAATCAGTAGTTATCTTCACAATTTAAACGCCGCGACTACAACTCCATGAACCCGTGTTCTCAGGGTTATCTCTTGTTGGTGATCGAGTGCGCACCGAATGTGCGAGACTTCGCTTCAAATGCTCCAAAAGTGCCTTCATTGTATTGTCACGATACACCCCCATTAGAACAAACATTTGCTCTATCTGTGTCTGCTCTGGTGCCATCTTCGACAAACGTTCTGACCAGATCATCGTTGTAGTCTTGATACTACTAGGCTGCTTGATCTGGTGTTTTGACACTGACCTCGATCCGGCGTGGATTGCGAGTGGATAATTCCTTAACTGGGAACCTGAGCTCCAGCATTCCGTGTTCGAAATGCGCTGTCACCTTCTCAGTGTCAACATTGTCCGGCACCGTGAACCTCCGTTCGAATTCACCGTAACTAATTTCTGATAGATACTGGTCCTCTGTCTTATTCCTCAGACTACGCTCACCCTTCACAGTCAGGATGTTGTGATTGAGTTCTACATGTACATCACTGGGATCCAACCCCGGAAGTTCCATTTGGACGTTCCAACCGTCCTTATCTGCCGCGACCTCTGCAGTGGGAACCCAAGAAGAATTTTTCTCTCTGGAAAATTCAATCCAAGATTGTCCAAAGATGGGCGCTCGTTGATAGTGCAGATCGGTCAAAGCATCAAAGGGATACCATCGCGTTAAGTTAAGCATGTTCGACCTCCTTAAAAATTTTGAAAGCAAATTATAACATATCTTCATTATTTTATTAATATAATCTGAGTGCTAACAGCTAATATTAAAAATGTCTTGAAACAGCCCGTTCCTGAAAATAAATATCCTTCTTTTTTCCTGGGGATGACAGGAAATCTGCCAAAGAACTTAGCAGAGGTCTACTTTAGTACTGTTGAGCTGGTGGGTTTGTACTTTATGGAATGTTCTTCAACTGGAACCAAGCATTTAGACTTTCCTCGCGGAGTCCGCCAAAGATTGCCTCTCGATCTTTCCAAATTTTCCTACTAGTCACGTCGACACCTGACGCATCGCAAAATATGAGGGCAAAGGCCACTGCATACGGAGGGGGAAGCCTGTCGGCATTAATGTTACGCGAGATAGTTTTGTAGTCTAGGTCAGCATCGGCTACCCAAACAGCCGCTTGTTCCATCCCGAATGTCCGGGGCGCATAAAACGCCGGTGAGTCATTAATAAAATATGTACCGGTCTGAATTGCCTCCATCAACGCTTGGATCGCCGGAACCGTTGCTCCGCTGAGCAACTCTAGCCGGTCGTCTCGCTCAGGCGACAAACCGCTCAACTGCCGGGCAACTGCACGGATCGGCCAATTCTGCCACCCATCTTCAGTTAGTTTGATCCAACCATCCCGACGGGCGATCATGTCTCGAGTGGCTCCACTACCACTAGACCGAAAGTACGCACCGGCGGGAGACGTAATCACTACATCCCGCTCGCCTGTGCGCCTAATACGCACCGTTACATTTCCTTCATCTGCGCCGCTTACTTCGACTTCCACAACGCCTTGATTGATCGCATCGTGGAGATCGTAGTCCCGCAACACTTCTTCATCGTCTTTTGAAATTTCAGGTCGGAAGAAAAAAAGGTGCTGGCTGGGAAGAAACTCATGAAGCTCAACGAGCACAAATCCTGCATCCTGCCATTCATCAAGAACCTGTCGGACCGACATCGTGTGGTCCGCTTTGATTTGATCACCCGTCCCGTCCTCGACTCTGTACTCTAAGAGTGCGACTCTTCCCGTAGGCGAAAGAGATTCTCGAATCCCGGCGAGCATTGAAACCGGTTCAGACATTTCATGGTAGACATCGGCAATGATGATCCAGTCAATCTTTCCGCGCGGAAGCTTTAGATCAGTGGACGTGCCCAAAACAGCCCTGATGCCATCAACCTGTTCGTCCTCAGCCAACTTCTGCATGATGTCGAGCATTTCGGGTTGAATGTCCTCACAGTAAACCGTGCCTCCCGGCTGTACACGAGGAACAATCCGACGAGCGTAGTAGCCGGACCCACAACCCACATCCGCAACAACATCACCAGCCCCCAACCTCATGGCATCCAGCACTTTTTCCGGCTGCTCCTGATCAACTCGCTCTTCTCGCTCCAGCCACTGGGCTCCAAGAAAACTCATGTAATCGGCGGGAACGCGATGCTGAACCGAACGCTCAGACTGTGCAGTAACCGATTCCGCAAGGGTTAATACGGCAACACATAAACCTACGAAGCCAATCCTGACAACGCGAGACTCGATGCTAATCACCATTCGACATCCAATCCAAATTGCTACGTATCGTGCTCTAGAACCAGCTGCGCAGCAAATCTCTGCATCAAATAATCGCCTCAGACCCATTGAAAGAAATCCATGTCGAGCCAGAGCTTCCCATACCCATAGTCGGTGTTTGTTCATTAGTACCCCATGGTATCCTGCGTACTTCCTATCTGGCGAATAACTGTCGGCCCCGGGGGCAACAAGATGTCACCTCGCTACCGTTTGATCGTCTTAGTTCTTGTGAACTCCATGCTGCTTGGCACGGCTACGGCAATGGCGCAATCGATTCAGACGCCGAAGAACTTTTTCGGTTTCGAGATCGGGACCGATGGCGAACTCGCCCGGTATCCCATGGTTCTCGAGTACCTTCGTCACCTCGCTGAACGTTCCGACCGGGTCACCTATAAGCGGCGTGGTACAACGACGAACGGCAACCCGTACGTTCTCGTTACGATCAGCTCACAATCAAATTTTGACCGTCTGGACCGACTGATCGAGATCAATCATCGCCTGGCTGATCCGAGGGACTTAACCGAGGCTGAAGTCAGGAGCCTTACGCGAGAAGGTGTCCCCTTCTACTTTCTCAACGCAACCATCCATTCTAACGAGGTTGGAAACGGACAAACGATTATCCAGATCGCGCATCGTCTAGCAACCGAACAGTCGCCGCAGATTCGAGAAATTCTCGACAACACGGTCCTTCTCCTTGTTCCATCCCAGAACCCAGACGGGCAAATTCTCGTTGTCGACCACTGGTATGAAACAAGGGGAACCAACTACGCGCGATTCTATCCGGACCTCTATCACCGCTATACCGGACACGATGACAACCGTGATTGGTTCATGTTCACGCAAAAGGAAACACGCCTCGCTGTCGACATCCACCGTGATTACAAACCTCAGCTGACCCACGACATGCACCAAATGGGACCAGCTGGAGCGAGAATCTTTGTACCCCCATTTCAGGAGCCACATGATCCAAACATCCACCCACTCTTAATCAAAGGGCAGGAACAAGTCGGCATGGCGATGGCATCAGCGTTAATCGCAGCAGGAAAAACGGGGGTGGTTTATAGCGATCAATATGATCTGTGGTCGCCAGCTCGTCAGTACATGCTCTATCATGGCCAACCCCGCATTCTTACCGAGATCGCGAGCGCCCGGCTCGCCAATCCGCTGTACAACCCTATTGGGATAGGACGACCAATAGGTCCACAACAACCTCAATGGAACTTTCCGGTCCCTTTCGACAGAGGAGTGTGGCGACTCGCTGACATCGTTGAGTACGGCCGGATCGCAGTATTTGCTGGACTCGAACAGATGGCGAGGTATCGCGTTCAGTGGTTGGAAAACTTTTACACGGTTCATAAAGAATGGGTAGATCGTGATGAATCCCCTCACGCGTTCGTAATCCCCGCTCAACAACGCGATCCGTTCGAAACATTTGAACTGCTAAAGATTCTAGATTTTGCTGAAGTTGAAATTCATCGAGCTCGATTACCGTTCTCTGCAAACGGCCATACCTATGCCGCCGGATCGTGGGTAATTCAGCTAGCTCAACCTTATGGCGCCTTTGCAAAAACGATGCTCGAAAGGCAAGTCTACCCAGATCTTAGATACCGTCCTGGTGGCTCACCGATTCCACCATATGATGTGACCGCCCAGACGCTCGGCTTGTTGATGGGAGTCGACGTCAGGCAAGTAGAAGAACCGATTCGGGCTGACCTTGAGTTGTTGGATGAAATCATTTCCACGTACACGCCTCTGCCATCTCGACCAGACTGGGGATATGTCATTTCTTCATCATCGAACGCTGGTTTTATGGCAGCTGGCAAACTGCAAGCTTCTGGAATACCCGTGTTTCGCGCGGCAAGAGAATTCGACCTGTCCAGCGGAGAACGACTTGAACCTGGCGCTTGGATTGTGCCACCGCGTCGCGATGCCGAACTGGCACTAGAAAACATCGCGCAGAAGACCGGTCTCGTTGTATCGGCAACAAACCAGCCTCCTGCCGTAGAGGGTTACCGTCTAAAATTTCCGACCCGGGTCGGCCTGTGGCGCGTGGCCAACAACATGCCGGGGGGATGGATGATGTGGCTATTCGAACAATATGGAATTGATCACCGCATCATCTCAGCCGAAGATTTCCGGACCGACCTCGCTGATCAATACGATGTCATCGTGCTACCCGCCGGCACTACGCAAGACCGGATGGTCAACGGTCTCGACCGAAGGCGACACGATGAATCGTGGCGGTGGGCATTTGGGATTGGTGACCAGGGATGGAATCAACTACGTCAGTGGGTAAGCCAAGGCGGCACACTGGTTGCTTTAGGTAGCGCAGTTGGTGCGGCGCGCGAGTTGCTTAACCTTCCAATTGAGTCAGTACTCCCGCAAGATGGTCGAAGCCGAATCGCAGCAGCCGCAGGGGAACAGTCGTTGAATCGAATCGATAACAATGTCGATCCCAACTCCGTCTTCTACGCCCCAGGGTCATTGGTCCGGCACTCTTATAATACAAACCACCCTGTTGCCTACGGTATGCCCTCCGACTGGCCCATTTTCTTTCGATTGGACCAAGCATACAGAGTCACGCCAGATTCCAACATTCCCGCCGAGATCGTCTCAAGCTATCCAGATACTACAGACATGACGGTCAGTGGGTGGCTCCTCGGCGGAGCGATGTTGCGAAACCGGGCCAATGCCGTATCGTTTTCGGTCGGTCATGGAACAGTTGTTACTATCGGAAGTCAAGCTACGTTTCGCGCTCAAACACGTGCTACGTTCAAACTTCTCTTCAACGCGATCTTTTATGGACCAGCTACGAAGATCAATGCTCAGGAACTAGCGGCCTGTTGTTCCAAATGAGCCACAATGTGAGTGTTAATCAAACGAGGGTGAGTAATAGGCGCCATGTGCCCTACACCAGAAACGAAATAAAGCGACTCATCACCAAGAACCCGTGCTAGTAACTTGGTGACCTGTTGAGCAGCTGAGCGTCCAGTGGTCCCAGCGGTCATGTAAATAGGTTGTTGTAGCGCACCGTATTCCTCGAAGCTGTAGGATGTTCCGAAGATAGCCCGTAATTCTAGAAGCACCTTTGAGATAACTCGTGCCGCTTCTCTCTGCCCCTTCTGCGGCAACTTTTCCCAAGTCCCTGCACCCCGCCAGTAGTCAATAAATACCTGCGCGGCCGCAGCAGGTAACCCAGCCCGAATCTTCTCGGTCAGTTCTGCCGCCATCCGACCGATCCCGTCGATAACATCAGTGAGTCCAGCCAATCTCGCTAAGTGGAATACAACCGGCTCATGTAAAGTAAGACTGCGGATTCGGTCAGGATGCTGAAGCGCCGTGGCTAACGCCACTGCGCCACCGTACGAATGCCCCACTAGATGGACAGGGTTTCCTACGCGATCAAGGAGTGATCCGACCAATGCAACCTCATCTTCAATCGTGAAAGTTTCTGGATGCTGGGGAAAGTCCGTCTCGCCATATCCATACAGATCCAATGCTAAAGTCCTATAGCGACCACTGAGTTGCTTGACAAGCGGCCGCCACTGGCGCCGTGAGTAACAAGAACTGTGAAGAAGAACAACGGGTTCACCGCAACCCGAATCATCCAACCCGATACGCATCAGCGGCGTCCTCCAGTTACCAACAGTATCTAGTCGATCCGCGTCTCAACAACCTCTCCCGTACCCTCGACCAAACTGGCTGCCCCGATTGTCTCGCGTAGCGGTATCTCTCGTAGAAACCAGGACAATACAAATCCCAATACCATTGGTGGGACACACCATACGAACACCTCGTGAACTGCCATCTCCACAGAGGTCGTAACACCCACCGCCACGTCCGGAGGAAGCGCGCGAATCGCAGCCGGGCTGCTTAGAAGTTCACTAATCTCACCGCCCACTCCTGACAGTGCTCCGGCTGGAACCTGATTAGGCAAGTCGGTGGCGAGGCGATAGTTCATGATGGCACCAAACGCCGCAGTGCCAAATGCACCACCCATCTGTCTGAAAAACTGAATGACCGACGTCGCGATACCGAGGTCGCGGTGCTCCACGGTATTTTGGGCGACAAGAACAGTTACTTGCATCGTGGCACCCACGCCTAGCCCAAGAATTATCATGTAGAGTGAGACATATAGAAGCGGCGTCTCGGCCTGCATCAGTGTTAAGAGAAACGTACCCACCGCCGCGAATGCCAGTCCTCCGATCGGCCACATTCTGTACTTACCAGTACGGCTAATAATCCGACCTGAACTAATAGACCCGATCACGACACCAGCAGTGAGCGGAAGTATGAGGAGCCCGGAACTTGTGGCGGAAACCCCGGTCACAACTTGCAGAAACAAGGGCAAGAAAATAACGCTCCCGAACAGAGCACAACCAGTTAAGAAGCCCAGCGCCGAGCTAACCGAAAAGATTTGATCTCGAAACAGACGTAACGGCAAGATTGGCTCAGCGACCCGAGACTCCCATATCAGGAAAACAATCAGCAACAATATCCCGCTGAGAACCAAACCACTGATCACGGCCGACGACCAAGGGTACGCCGTCCCGCCCCAGACTAAGGACAATAGGAGACAACTCGTGCTTGCAACAAGCAACATCGCTCCTTCCACGTCTATTCGATGCGAACGGCGCACATGGGGAAGATGTAAAACACTCGACGTCACGAAGAATGCAATTGCGCCAATGGGAAGATTGATAAGGAATACCCATCGCCATGACATGTTGTCGACGATGAACCCGCCAATGAGAGGGCCGATAACACTTGCGAACGCCCATGTTCCCGCCAGCAACCCAATGTAGCGTCCGCGCTGGCGAGGAGCTACGATGTCACCAACAACGGCAAACGTCATGGCCATCAACCCCCCAGCACCAACACCCTGAATAGCCCGAAAGAAGATAAGCGGGATCATCCCCTGAGCAATGCCAGCGAGTAATGAACCTACTAGAAAGATCAGAATAGCGACCTGAACCATGATCCGTCTGCCATACAGATCACTGATCCTTCCGTAGAGAGGCGTAGAGACTGTAGAGCTCAGTAGATAAGCAGTAACGACCCAGGAGTAGTACTCGAGACCACCCAGTTCACCAACTATTCGGGGTAAGGCGGTCGCTAAGATCGTCTGATCAAGCGCGGCCAAAAGTAGACCCGTCATCAAGCCTGAGAAGATAATGAGGATCTGGCGGTGAGTGAAAGGCTGCTGATTGTCCGGTGTCGCTTGGGAAACCTCTGCTCGAACTGAGGTCACGACCGGATTAACGTCGCTGGTTTAGCTGCCATGAGCTGCGCATAAAAATCGTTGCCTTTGTCATCAACGACTATAAAGGCTGGAAAATCCTCAATCTCTATTTTCCAGACCGCTTCCATTCCCAGCTCAGGGTACTCAAGCACATCGACCTTTCGGATACTGTGATCAGCCAGACGGGCCGCTGGGCCACCAATCGATCCTAGATAGAAACCGCCATAGCGCTTGCAAGCCTCTGTGACCTGAGTAGAGCGATTGCCCTTTGCCAGCATAACCATGCTCCCGCCATGAGACTGGAAGAGATCTACGTAGGAATCCATCCGCCCGGCAGTGGTAGGACCGAACGAACCCGACGCTCTCCCTTCAGGGCGCTTAGCAGGTCCAGCATAGTAGACCATGTGATCCCTAATGTACTGTGGAAGGTCTTCGCCACGATCGAGACGCTCTTTTAACTTCGCATGCGCGATGTCACGCGCCACTACCATCGTGCCGCTCAACGAGAGACGGGTCGCCACAGGATAACGACTCAGCTCTGCCAGAATCTCCTTCATTGGACGATTAAGGTCTAGGTGAACAACCTCCCCATCCAGTTCGGTATCTGTGATCTCGGGAAGATACTGAGCTGGGTTCTCTTCCAATTGCTCAAGAAAAACTCCGTCACGGGTAATCTTAGCCATAGCCTGACGATCAGCCGAGCACGAGACACCGAGACCAACGGGACACGAGGCGCCGTGTCGAGGGAGTCTGATGACGCGAGCATCGTGAGCGAAGTACTTTCCGCCAAACTGGGCGCCAACACCAATCTGCTGAGCGATCTTAAGTACTTGTCGCTCCATGTCATGATCGCGAAAAGCTCTGCCGTAGTCGTTCCCAGCAGCGGGGAGTCGGTCTAGGTATCGCGCACTCGCAAGCTTGACAGTCTTCATCGTGAACTCGGCTGATGTCCCACCCACAACGAGGGCTAGGTGGTAAGGGGGACAGGCCGAGGTACCAATCGTCTTTAGCTTGGCCTCTACAAACGCTAATAATGAACTGGGGTTAAGAACGGCTTTGGTTTCTTGATATAGAAACGTCTTATTCGCTGATCCGCCACCTTTCGCGATGAATAGGAGCTCATACTCGTCACCATCGTCTGCGTAGATTTCAATCTGGGCGGGAAGATTGGACCCGGTGTTTTTCTCCGTGTACATGTCCAGAGGGGCCAACTGCGAATAGCGAAGGTTACGTTCCGCGTAGGCATCAAAGATCCCTTGAGACAACGCTTCGCCATCGTTACCACCTGTCAGCACGCGCTCACCTTTATGGGCCATCACGATCGCAGTCCCCGTATCTTGACAACCTGGAAGCACGCGTCCTGCAGCAATATTGGCATTCCTAAGCAACTCAAGGGCTACAAATTTGTCATTGGGAGAGGATTCTTGGTCATCCAGAATCCGTTTCAGTTGTGCCAAATGGCTCGGACGGAGCAGGTGCGCCACATCGTCGAAGGCCTGACGCGCCAGCAGCCGGAGCACACCAGGCTGAATCTGGAGGAAATCCTGACCGTTAACTGTGATTATCTCGACACCATCAGTCGAAAGTTTTCTATAAGGTGTCTCGTCTGGCCCAAACTCGAATAGAGGTTGATAATTGAACTCAGTACTCATGCTGTTGTTTGTCCTTATGCGCAAGACCGTTTAAAAGTGACTTGATTCTACAAGACACACAGACCTCACCACCAGATAGACTAGTGGGTAATGAACGGATTCGCGATCATCATTCTTGTCGCCCTTCTTGGTGAGTACGTACTATCGATTGTATCGTGCACATTGAATTTGCGCGCACTCAGTCCTACGTTGCCACCTGAGTTTACCGGCGTATTCGACCAAGAAAAGTACGCCCGCAGTCAAGCTTACACGCGGAGCCAGGCTCAATTTGGACTTGTGAGCAGCACTGTTAACCTGGCTCTCATTCTGATCTGGTGGCAGATCGGTGGTTTCGAGTGGTTGGATCAACTACTGCGGGGATTCTCTGACAGTCCACTCGTTAGGGGCCTACTCTACATAGGGTCCCTCGTACTAGCGTCGTCGTTATGTAATTTACCGTTCCGCCTCTATTCCACATTCGCGATCGAACAACGCTATGGTTTTAATCGCACGACCGCCTCCACATTCGCGGCTGATTTACTGAAAGGGCTACTTCTCTCCTGTGTGCTAGGTGGCATCCTACTGACAGCGATCCTTCTCTTCTTTGAATGGACGGGCCCCCTCGCCTGGCTATGGTGCTGGTTCGTCGCCACCATTTTCCTGCTTGTCGTCCAGTTCATTGCACCAACATGGATTATGCCAATCTTCAACACGTTCACGCCGCTCAAATCCGGTGAACTACAAGAGGCGATTCTCAATTGTGCTCGCGGTGCAGAGTTCCCTCTGAAAGGAATTTTCATTGTTGATGGATCGCGACGTTCGTCCAAGGCTAATGCGTTTTTCACGGGCCTGGGCCAGAACAAACGAATCGGTCTATTTGACACACTGGTCAAGAAGCACAGTATCCAGGAGCTTGTTGCCGTGATCGCGCATGAAATTGGACACTACAAGAAGGGCCATATCCTGAAGGGGATGCTGGTACAAATCGGCTATATGGGTGCATTATTTCTTGTGATGTCGCTCGCCTTGCAACAAAAGGGACTCTTTGACGCCTTCTACGTGAGCGAAACATCGATCTACGCGGGATTGATCTTCTTTGGACTCTTATTTACTCCCGTCGAGCTGATGCTTTCACTGTTTGTTAACGCGTTGTCACGGAAGAACGAGTTCGAGGCCGACGCGTTTGCAGCTGCAACCACGGGGACAGCCCACGATTTAATCTCGGCGCTCAAGAAGCTGTCAGCCGATAGCTTAACAAACCTCACTCCTCATCCATTACACGTGTTCTTGCATTATTCTCACCCGCCAATCCTCCAACGCATCGAGGCACTTCGAGGCGGCTCATGAACAGAGAAACAAGGGTAAGCCCCTACACTGACTCCGATTCGCAAACCTAAGCTAAGGTTAACGCTGGGCCTCTCGGATTGCCCGAAACTCGCTGGTCGCAGTCCATTCCGGCCAGTCACCATTCGCCGCCAGCTCAGCTCCCATGTGATATAGAAACGTGAGATCCTCAATGGCGCCAGAGAGGTCCCAGTCAGGCTTCACTTCATCAGAGGGACTGTGGTAATCCCGGGCCGTGTACTGTTCCCGCTTCTCAATACCATATCCACGAGGCTTGTCTAGATATGTGATCCCTGGATCAGCGTAGAAAGCAGGAATCCCGGCACTTGCAAACGAGAAATGGTCAGACCGGTAATAGAAACCCTTTTCAGGCTCGGGATCACGGTTCAGCACGCGGCCGAGCCGACCGGCTACTGAACCCGCCACATCATCCAATTCGGACTGCCCCATTCCCACAACTGTTAGATCTTTGGTACGTCCCCAAGTGTTGAGCACATCCATGTTAAGTGCCGCGACAGTCTGGCCGGCTGGATAAAGGGGATTCTCAGCGTAGTGTCGAGAGCCAAGTAAACCTTGCTCCTCGGCTGTGACTGCGAGAAAAAGAATCGAGCGGCGAGGCGACGTCTCAGCCTGGACGAATGCCCGGGCAATTTCAATCAATCCAGCGGTGCCAGTCGCATTGTCGGCCGCTCCGTTAAATACTTGATCATCACTCAGGCTAGTGTCAGTACCTAAATGATCCCAGTGCGCGACATACATCACTAGCTCATCCGCTGCGTCAGTGCCAGGCAACTTCGCAATGACGTTTCTCGAGTCGACTGTCCGGAGTGTGTTGCGGACCCGGGTCGTACCAAACACACCGAGCGACATTGGTCGAAACGAACGACTAGCCGCTTGTTGTTTGGCATCCTCAAAATCATGCCCGGCCATCGCAAACAACGCGTCGGCCGTCGACCGCTGGATCCACCCCTCAACTTTCGCACGACTTAAGTTCTTATCTTCAGTAACAAGGTCAAACGACTCACCGTACGGACTACTACCCACGACCTCCCAAGGGTATCCTGCCGTTTCAGTTTCATGGATGACAAAGGACCCCACCGCACCCTTCGCTGCTGCAATTTCATGCTTGTAGGTCCACCGACCGTAGTACGTCATAGCCGAACCGCCAAACACATCATCGAGTGGTGGATCGTTAACGAGGAACAACAAGATTTTCCCAGTTACATCAACATCGCCAAAATCGTCCCAAGCGTACTCTGGCGCTACAGCCCCGTACCCAACGAAGACAAATTCAGCATTGATCTCTACAAAATCGGCGACGTGTTTGGTCCAGGCTACATAATCATCACCTGGATGCCATGTCTGGGAATTGCGTTCCCCCGACACCTTAAACACGTCACCTTCCTCGGGCGTGATACCGACAAGAGGAACCGCTTGGACCCATGTGCCGTCTGGGTTGCCGGGAGTCAATCCAAGATTTGAGAATTGTTCGGTTAAATAAGCGACCGTCTTCTCTTCGCCAACCGAACCAGGTGCTCTCCCCTCGAACTCGTCAGATGCAAGGACACGCGTAGCCTCAAGCAATGTCTTTGCTTGAATCGCCGTGGCTTGGGTCACACCCGTGTCATCCGACAAGACGCCACCTCCCCCGCCACAGGCCACAGTCAATACCATTGCGACGGTTGTTGGTCCGTATGCGACGTCGCCTCTCATCATTGCTCCTCGATTCTCACTGCTCCTGGAAACCGACTTGCCACAATAGAAAACTGACCATATCGACCATGTCGTCAACTTGTTGCCGCACCGGCTGTGCACCCGAGTGGCCGGCCTGCGTGTGATACCGAAGCAAGATCGGATTCATTGAGCCATTTTTCGCCTGCATCAACGCTGCCATTTTTCGTGCATGGAGCGGGGCTACTCGTGTGTCACCATCACCAGAAATGTACAACGTTGCCGGATACTCTCCACCGTCAACTACATTGTGGTAAGGCGAGTATGCATGGATGTAGTCGAATTGTTTCGGGTCGTCACTCGAACCATATTCAGGAATCCAGAAACTGGCAACCAAGAACTGGTGATAACGCACCATATCGAGCAACGGATACGTGCAGACGACCGCGCCGAACAGATCGGGTCGTTGGTTTGACACCGCACCAACTAACAGACCACCGTTACTCCCTCCTTGGATCGCAAGGCGCGCTTCAGTCGTGTAACCTGACGCAACTAGGTACTCCGCAGCAGCGATAAAGTCATCAAAAACATTCTGTTTGTTCTCAAGCATGCCCGCCTGATGCCACGCTTCTCCAAACTCCCCTCCCCCCCGCAGGTTAGCCACGGCGTACACACCTCCGTTTTCAATCCATGCCGTCGCTAGTGCCGAAAAACTTGGTGTCCGGCTCAGATTGAAGCCGCCGTACCCGGTAAGCAACGTCGGGTTCGATCCATCCAAGTGGAGCCCCTTGGCGTGAACTATAAACATCGGAACTTTCGTGCCATCTTTTGAGAGATACCACCGTTGTTTCACCTCATACGTATCGGTTTCGACAGGAATTTCTACTTGCGACCACAAGCGCTGCTCACCCGTTTCGAGGTCATATCGATAGATCGTACTAGGCACGAAAAACGTCTGAAACGTAAAGAATGCCTCGTCGCTTTCCCATCGACCCGATCCACCCCCAATCGAACCAATCGTCTCGGCGCTGATGTCTCGTAAATGTTGACCTGACATCTCATGGATGGCGACCCGCGGCTGAACGTCCTTAAGATACGAGACAACGAGCTTGCCCCCCAGTCCCCACGCCCCCAAGATCACGTTATCTTCACGTTCGTGGATTAGCTCTTCCCAATGCTCGACCGAGGGGTTCGCTGGGTCCACGATGACAACCCGTTTATTTGGGGCATCTAAATTTGTCGTAACGACCAAACGATCGCCGGCAAACTCTGCCCAAGACTCCGATGCTCCGTCGGCAATAGCCGTAACGAACGGCGCATTGGAATGCAGATCCTTCACATGTATTTCAGTTGGACCTGACGACCCTTCAATTACGTGAACGACCAACCACCGGCCATCGTTAGAAAGCTTAGTTACCGGAATATGATGCTTTTTATAACCTTCACCGAATACCTGCTGATCATCCAACACATCAGCGCCCAACTCGTGATACATCACCCGCGGTGTGACATCGCCATAGCGCTCATAGAAAAATCCATGCTTGTCTGGTGTGAGTGAGACTGCTCCGTACCGAGCGGTCGGTAATATATCGAGGAGGGGCTCCCCCGTTGAAACGTTGAGCACATGAAGTGACACTTCATCAACTCCGCCATCCCGAACGGCGTAAACAACGAGCTCTCCATCGTGCGAAACATCTTGAAGTTCTACGCTTGTAGTGTGATCTTCACTGAGTGGATGTGGATCCAGCAAGACTCGGTCGTTCCCATCGATCCCCTCACGCACGTAGAGAACCGACAACTCTTGGTCCGCCAAGCGCTTACTGAAAAAGTATCGGCCACCGCGTGCTGTCGGTAATCCAATAACATCTCGCTCCAAGATACGCGTGACAATATTCCGCAAGTGGGTCCGCCCAGGCAACTGTTCCAAAACGGAGTCAGTGTGAGCGTTTTGATCCTCAAGCCACCTACGCGTCTCAGGTGATTCTTGGTCTTCTAACCATCGATACAGATCGGGCACTTCGACGCCGTGTATCAAATCAACGATGTTCTCAGATCTAGTTAAGGGAGCTGGTGACACTACGATGCTTGACTCCTTTTCAGATGCAGTGCAGCCGCTTAAACACAGCACACTGACCAACGTCATTATCCGTGTGATCGTGACCATCACGCTCCTCCATGACGTATCAACTCGCGAGCACGCTCTCAAGCCAGAGACCAATGTCCCGTAGTTCTTCGCCACACACCTGGTGAGCCATTGGGTAGTCATGCCACTCCACTTCATAGCCGGCTGCACTCAATGCGTCACGGGTAGACTGACCCATCTCATAGGCCACGACCGCATCTTGTGTGCCATGGGCCTGGAAAATCGGCACGTTTCGATTCGCTGGATTCGCCTCCTCAACAAGAGTCTCAGCAAGTGGAAGATAAGCCGACAAACACATAATGCCTCCAAGCGCTTCTGCGTGCCGAAGGCCTGTGAACAATGCCATTGCTCCACCTTGAGAAAAGCCTGCGAGAATCACCCGCTTAACCGGAACGCCACGTGTCACCTCGCGGGTCACGAGATCAGCTATCCAGCGCGCCGAGTCACGAATGCCAGACTCGTCCTCTGTGTGGCCCCCGAGTGCGCGCACGTCATACCAAGCCCGCATAACCATTCCCATATTGATCGTAACGGGAATCTTAGGAGCATTTGGAAAGACGTAACGAACTGGAAGATCGGCGGGTAGACCGAGCTGCGAAGGCACCCCATAAAAATCATTGGCATCAGCACCAAGACCATGCATCCAGATAACGGATGCAACCGCAGGCTGTGCGGGATCGAGATCAAGTGTTTGAAGATAGGCGGCAGACACGCGAGCGCAGAGATAAAGCGTTAGTCGTTTCTGGACAGCACCCGGTAGTACTCCTCAATCAAGTCTCGGAATCCGGGTGGAACATCATCAGATGAAGCAAGAAAGAGCTCTTCGCTCTCTGAATCAACCTCGCGACGTAAGCGGTACTCGAAACGCTTTAGCTCTTCCAAAATTAATGTCTGCAACTGGGCAATGACTTCGGAATTTTGATACACACGGGGGTCATCAAATTCACGCATGCTCTGGATGACTTCATCTAAGTCTCCGGCAGAGAAACCTTCCTGATCTAGTAGCCGGCGGATATCTTGAGCTTCAGACATCCGCTCTTGGAACTCCCGTTGCCACTGCCGGATGTCCTGCGAATCGAACCCAGTCGTTCCAGGACGCCGATCGCCCCAGCCTCCCGCTCCGAATGGACCACCGACCGTATCACCAACACCAGGCTGTCCGTCCGCAATACCAGGCGCCGACTGCTCACCGCCCTGCTGACCACCTTCCTGCGCTTGTCCGTCCGGGCTCTGACTATCAGGCGACTGATCACCTGGCTGATCCCCTTGTTGCGACATCCGATGCTCAAGGGATTCCAATCCACGCATCAGATCTCGTGTTTGGTCAAGCGCCTGGGTCATCGAATCCTCTTCCGATTGACCGACTGCTTCGGCTGCCGCCTGCAACTTGTCGCGGAGATCGGCAATATCATCTCCAATCTCTGCTTCGAACGCTTGGGCCGTCTCTGGCGCACGACTCCGGACGAGTCCCTTCGAGTAGCGGATTTTTTCTTTAAGCTTATTGTCTCGGATGCTGTTACCCGCATCCGCGAGGCGACGGGAAGCATCGCGTTCTTCCCGACGGAATTCAGCTGAAGATGAGTCGATCTGGCGTTCCAAATCCGCGACCTCAGCCTCCATGGAGTCCTTGCGCTCCATTAGCCCTTGCAATCTCTCGAGACGCTGATCATCTTCGAGACCAGCGAGTTGATCAACGGAATCAGCGACCTCACGCTCCTCGCTCGCTAGTCGATTCGCCCGCTGTAGCGCCTCTTGGATGTCACGCTCCAAACGTCCGGTCTGTTCCGTTTGCAGGCGATCCTGCACTTCACGCAGCCGGTCTAGTGCAGCTCCCGCCTCGGCAAAACCTAAATTGTCATTGTTCGCCGCTGCTCGACGCATCGCATCCGCCGCTTCTTGCAACTGCCGTGAAGCGTCCATCATCTGAGACGAGTTCATTTCACGCGCAAGTCGCTCAAGACGTCTGGCAGCTTCTTCAGCTTCTTCGGCTAATGCTCGCTGCCCAGCACCACCTCCCTGCGCAGACTGTTGGCCACGCGCCCGGCGACGTTGTCGTTCGGCTTCCCGTTCTTGGCGCTGAGCTAACTCACGCAACCGTTCCATAAGCTCATCGATTGTGTTGTCAGCTTCCTGCTGTTGCCCTCGCTGCATCGTTTCGTACTGGTTCTGTAGCTTGTCAAGCTCGAGTTCAAACAGATCGGCGAGGTCTTCAGCGGCTTGACTCCCCCCACCACCGCCACCACCACCGCCCATTCCCATGGAGACCATCACCTCTTCATAAGCCTCCTCGGCTCGCTGGAGAAACTGCAGGGATCGTTGTTCAGGTGGCAAAGCTCCGTTTGCATCCTGTTCTTGTAGCTCCGTTTCGGCATCACCCATAGCAGCCGCCGCTTGCGGTAAGAGCTCACTAATTGCCGCAAACTCCGGATCGGCAGCCACTACTCGGCTGTTCATCCGACGGAGAAGCGTCTCAACCTGTTCACGGAGTCGTCCTTGGGCTAATGTCAGAAAAACAAGATTCTCACGATACTCCTCATCGGTGTAGTCGTCACGATCTCGAATGACGTTGAATGTTCCAGACACGATCTCTCGTTGAGCCTCCGACAATGCTCGAGGATCAGCCCCCGCACCACCGCCGCCACCCATTCCACCTTGTGACTGAGCCGCACGAAAATCCTTACTGAAGGCACGAATCTGCACGAAATAAAGATCGCTTTTCACATCTCGATCTTGCTGAGCGAGATTTCGGTCAGTCGCGCGGGCATAATAAGAAACGAAGTCGCCAGGTTCGATGTCAAGTTCCTCTAAAAAGAAAGTGTGCCCTGCTGATACTTCTTTCAGTGCGCTGCCCCGACCATCGAACAGTGCAACGCTCTTCTCCAAGCCGCCGTTAACCGAATACATCAGGTCGAGCGAAAAGAGACCGAAGTCATCATCGGCACGAGCCTCTACGAACACCTCCTCAAGTGCACTCGCTGTTGTATCGCGACCAGGGTTGATGAACATCACCGCAGGGGGCTGATCAGTCAACACATCAATCGTGTACTGCGGCGAAGCCGTAACGAGCTGGCCATCCGGAGCTTGAAGCTCTAGTCGGTAGAAACCATCCTTTTCCACAATGAAGTTACCAGTTAGAGTACCGTCCGGTTGGACGACCAGCTGACTCTTATCATCTTCGTCGAGTACCAGCGCACCCCCAGCAGTGGCCATTGTAGAAAAAGCCTTTAGTCGAACTTCTGTACCACTGAGCACAGCAATATCCCCACCATGTTCGATTGTCCTCGGCTCAAGGCTTGTGTAGGTCGGGAAAACGTACTCAATCTCAAGCCGGTCGACGTAAGGGAGATCGATGACGTCTAACGTGAAAGTTGATGTTTGTACACCGGCCGCCTCGACAAAATAATCGGTGCTCTCCTGGAGATCGAACAACAACACCTCAAAAATGTTCGTCTCGTCCATCGGTAGAAGCGGGAGACGCTCGAAGGGAGCGCTCGAGCTACCGCGCATGAAAAGATTCACGTCCTCCGATTCGAATCCGACAAGATGTGCGGTGACCGTTTGGTCGGCACCGCGTGCTACTGTCGCATCACCAGGCAACACCTCTATCTGGTACGGACTCGCTGCCTCAACGTTGCCAATGGGCGTCAATAGCGCGACTATGCCATGCCGTAAATAATCCGGACCAAAGGCAAACAAAATCAAAGCCCCGAGCGCAGCAGCACTTAGAAGTCCTGATGTGCGTTTCAATTGTTGCTGCTCGACAGCCCGACCCATATCAATATCACGGACCTTCGTCATCGCCGACTGGATCAGACGATCCACAATTTCTGGCGAATGATCGGTTCGCGCAACACGCTCGCCTTTTTTGCTCTCCTCAACCGCACTCAGCACAGCTGCCTGCAGTGATGGCTCGTGTTCCTCAAGATACAAGGCAACCTGCTCGTCAGACACCCGCTTGGACACTGGGCGCACGAACAGCCACCAGCCAAAACCGATAAGCACCAGATAGGTGATGATGCGGAACGTTACAATCGCGCTAGGACTGAATTTGTAAAACTCCAGACCATACGACGACACTAAGAAAGTGCCGAGCGCCGCGGCGACCAGTACAGATATACCTCTCACCGCCACACGAAGGCGCCAACGATTTCTCACATGCCGGATAACCCGGAGAATCTCATTACGATCACCGGTGAACAACGGCTCGTTGAGTTTCATCCCCATGGTCCTTTCATGTTACTCGACTTACACCGTTTCGACTGCATGGCGTGACAATCGGTTCGACACGATGGTCTCACCAACGAAAAGCAGAAGCGCCACTACCAAAAGGTTCCACCAGATTCCTTGGCGTCGCTCCAAATCCTCAGGACTGATCACTCGGGGTGGCGCAGCCGCAGAGCCTCGGCTACCTCCAGCATAGCCGGTGACCAAGCTGGCTAGCTCGGCTGGATCAATCGTAGTCAGATCTGACTCAGCCAGATCGACATTAACAGCCAGGGGTATTGATGGGCCCCCAGTCGTCTCCACGTCTCGAATCTCATAGAGGCCTTGCTCTTCCAGCGTGACGAATCCTGCACGATCACTCTCACTGACAGCCACACGACGACCACTCGGCAACACGGCTACCAAATCTGCTTCCCTCAACCCAATATTCGCCAACAGACTGCGTTGCTCTGCAAGATTCAAAACCTGTCCGACGTCGTGCCAAGAAGTGGATGGAACGTAGGAAGCTAAATGCTGCGTCACTCGATGGATAAATGGTAAATACACTGGCTTGAGTGCTAGATCGTTCCAAAAACTGTCGAGCGAAGAAGACCACAACAGTGAGATCCCGTCGCCGACACGCCACTCCGTGAGCGCCGGTTCGCCATTATCGTATCGGGCAAGTACCGTCGCTGTCGGTTCCGGGTCAACTGGACGATATCGAAAGAACCGGGCGCTGGTCATGTCTCCACTTCGCGGAGCCGTGAAAAGCTCAAAAACTGGGTGACTATAGTCGACAAAGCCGAGAGCACCGCCTCGACCCATCCTGTCGGTCGGGCGCCCCAGCGTCCCCGGGAGAAGACCCAAGTCTTCTGTTGACCAGTTGCTCCGCTCACCCGCCACAACCAAAAGCCCTCCCCCATTTTCGACGAAACGCCGGACAGCTTGGCCCATCTGACCGGATGGTGCCTGGGTGTCATTGAAGATAACCACTTGTTGCCCGTTTAGGTCGGATGAGACGACGTCTCCCAGGGACTTTGTGATGAGATTGAAAGCGGGGGTTGCCCCTATGCCAAGGGCTCGGTTCAAATAGAGACTAGAATCATTAGTTCCGCGAGAGTTTCCCACAAGGAGCACGTTAATAACCTGCCCTGGCGAAATGACAAAGTGGAAAACGTCGTCGGTTGGCAAAGCATCACGCTCGATGCGAACAGTTCCGGTCACCGGCCCGTCACCTAGGGTTACCGCCGAAAAATTAACGGTCGCCGACCCATTCAGCGGAAGATCAGTCGCAAGGCTTTCAACCTCACGTCCGTCAAGTTCCAACATGACCGCAAGTCCAGCCACCGGATCGGAGCCTCGGTTAGTTACCCTCGCCACTACAGCAACCCGCTCACGTCCTGAGAAATACTCGCGCTCAAAGAGCACACCGGCGACGCTAACGTTTGCACGTCGTTCGGTACCAACCGAGACAGGCATCAACACCGCACCCTCAGGAAAATGCACCCCAGTGACGCTGTCGAGACCAGACCGTTGAAAGTCGCTAATCAGCACTGCCTCCAGTCGAGGCAGGCTTGAGTCTTCAAAAATTCCCTCTGCTAGTTTCAGTGCGGGTCCGTAGCGAGTAACGCCAGCGCCAAGGTCCGCGTCATTCACCAGACCAGTCAAGCTTGCAGAATCTGTCATCGAGCGAGGTCCTACTTGAGCGCCACTATCAAAGAAAATGATAGTGGCACGGTCACCGACACCCAGGTCATCAATTACATTAGTCGCCGCTGTTTTGGCACGACTCCAACGGTCTTCGTATGCCATGCTGAACGACCGATCCAACAGGATTACTACCTCCCTTGCACCGGAAGTTGCAGCAGCGGAAGTTGGTGTCTGAAAAAACGGGCGCGCAAACGCGGCGATCAAAAGCATGAGAGCCGCACAACGCATCAGCAACAACAGCCAGTGCCTGATTCGCTGACGACGAAATGAGTGAAACGGAATCTTACGCACAAACATCAACGAGGGAAACTCGATCACGTCTTTTCGCTCACGTTGGATCATGTGAATGATCACCGGTACGGCAAGAGCCGCGAGACCAACCAGAAAAAACGGTGCAAGAAAGGCCATTAGCGCACTCGACTCAGTTTTTCCCGCATCGCCAAAAACTTGAACAGCGCATTGTCAAGTGGCATGGCGGTGTTAAACAACGCGTAATCAATCCTATTTTCACCACACAATTTTGAGATAGCCGAGATGTGCTCTTGCACGAGTCGACGATACTGACTTCGAAGCTTCTCGGGAACGACTGGCAGCTTCCGACCGGTCTCAAGATCCTGGAAGCTTGTGGCATCGTCGTAAGGAAACTCAATCTCGGCCGGGTCAAGAATGTGAAACACAATTAGATCGGTGCCTCCGTATCGCAACGGCTTGAGTGCATCAACGATCGTCTGTGGATCCTCATACAGATCTGAGATTACTACAACAATTCCACGGCGTTTAAAGAATTCGGTTGCCTTGAACAGGGGAGCCTCGAACGCACCAGGGCGTCCGGCATCGATCCGGTCGAGCTCGTGGAGAACAACATCGAGATGTTTTGCCGAAGGTGGGATCCGGGTAACGATATCATCGTCAAAGGTCACCAGCCCAACACGATCGCGTTGCTTTGTGCAGAAATAAGTGAGACATGCTGCAAGATACCGACCATAGTCAAGCTTCGTAATTCCTTTGCCGCCAAAACTCATCGAACGCGAGATGTCAAACATGACCGAGAAGTTCGCGTTCGTGTCCGCTTCAAATTGCTTCACATAGAACCGATCGGTGCGCGCAAAGACACGCCAGTCAATGAAACGGATGTCGTCTCCCGCCATGTAGCCACGGTGCTCTGCGAAGTCAACCGAAACACCTAAATACGGTGCTTTGTGTAACCCGTTGATGAAACCATCCACAACCGTGCGGGCAAGCAGATTGAGACTACCGATGCGAGAAAGCACCTTCGGATCAACAAACCGGGCCCCGGGCGGTGAATGGGAAGCGTCCACGTTACATTTGCGAGGTTGGAAGCGGAACAGCCTCTAAAAGCTGATCGACAATCTGGTCTGGTGTGATTCCTTCAGACTCAGCGTGGAAATTAAGTAACACGCGATGACGCAGTACTGGGTTCGCTAACGCTTGAATGTCGTCAAAACTGACATGGTAGCGTCCCCGGGTCACTGCGCGCGCCTTGCCGCCGAGAATCAGATACTGTGCGGCGCGGACACTCGCCCCATAAGCTACCCATTTTTTCACGAATTCTGGAGCATTGTTTGCCTTTGTACGACTTGTGCGTACCAGGTTCAGGGCATAACGTAACACCGCTTCCGACACGGGCACTTTTCGAATCAACTCTTGAAACGCTACGAGGTCAGCCCCCGTAACAGCGTGCTTAAAATCGTGCTGCTGTACCACCGTCGTGGTCCGAACGACGTCTAGTTCTTCATCTTCGGGTGGGTGATCGATGACAATATGGAACATAAATCGATCGAGTTGAGCCTCTGGTAGCGGATATGTTCCCTCAAGCTCGATTGGATTTTGCGTTGCGAAGACAAAGAACGGTTCCTCTAGCTCATATGTCCGGCCCTGTACCGTCACTCGGTGCTCTTGCATGGCTTCGAGCAACGCTGATTGTGTCTTAGGAGGGGTCCGGTTGATTTCATCTGCTAACAGAATGTTCGTGAAGACAGGTCCGGGCGCAAACACCATCTTACGGCCACCGGTCCCAGCATCCTCCTGAATAATGTCGGTTCCGGTTATATCTGACGGCATTAGGTCGGGTGTGAACTGAATCCTGGCAAACTTAAGATCCAGCACCTGCGCCATTGTTTGAATCAACAGCGTCTTGGCAAGACCGGGAACGCCAACGATTATGCTATTGCCGCCCACAAACAAGGTCAGCAACGCCTGCTCTAGCACCTCCTGCTGACCGATTATTAGCTTGTGCAACTCAGCGAGTATTTGCTCCCGCCCAGACTTCAACTTGTCAGCAAGCGCGATGTCATCCGGTGATTCAAGATCAATGGGTTCGTCAGGTTTGAGATCGAGATCCAAGAGCACTCTCCTTTTCGAAAAAGAGGCCGACGATCGAAAGTAAACAGAAAAGTCTCAACATTTACAGATGTGGTATTGGCCACCAACTTTTCTTTGACTTCCGTCCTCTGTCTCCTTACTTTTTAATGTGTCATCGCGTACATCACATAGTTCACACCGAACTTGTATGCCTCATTTGACAGGTCGATCGGGACCCATCCAGTATCTGAATATTCCCAGTACTCACCAATATCGTTGTTGTAGTTCACCACGATCATGAGCCGCGCGTTAGGGTCGTTGTCTTCGTACACTCCATAGAACCGTGGCGGCAGATTGTACATCCACGGCATCGCTAAGGTTTCGATATCGAAAAACGAATGAAATATTTGGTGGGATACGTCCAACTCGACGAATCTCGCGTCCGGCAACACACGCCGGAGTTGGTGTTCGAAATTGAACCAGTGATCACCCCGAAAATCATCGAAGACAAGAAATCCACCCTTCTGAAGGTATGACCGTAATCCCAGCGCTTCTGTGTCAGTCATTGTCCAAAATCCAGGCTCCGACATGTACGCAAACGGAAACTTGTGAAGTGTTGGGTCGTCGAGGGTCAAAATATTTCCGCCGTTCGGTCCTTGGAACGGACTGATGCTAGTAATCTCATCTAGGATCTTTGTTAGGTTTCGCTCGGCTCGGGGATAGTCATGGGCCCACGGTAAGTCACGTCTCGAAAATCCCCCTCCTGCTCCTGCGCGGAGTCCCATTTCGTACCGTAGTCGTACGAAAACAAAACGACCATCGTAGTCTGTGTTGCCAGATTGGGAATCAGTCGACACTCCTAATCCTCCGGCGGCACGACCAGCGATAGACTCGATCGCCAGACTACTGAGCAGGATCGAAATCCCCGCTGCAACCGCAATCCATCTAGGCATCACGATGTCACCGAACCTCAGAATCCTTCATGGAGGCTTCTTTCTGCCGAATTTCACGACTCTTCAGAGCAAGTTCAACCAACAGCCTCTCAAGTTCCTGTTCATATTGCTCAGGGTCAGCCCCGTCTCGGAGCCGCCTGAGCTCATCAACTCGTCTCTCAAGTGTCTGCCGTTCTTCGTATAACCTCCCAAGGTCGATATCATCTGGAAACGCCATCGCTGAGCGCGCTGGCGCACCGCTCGTGAAGAACAGCGTTCGCGCAACTGTTCCATCACCCTCTAGCTCATCAGGTTCACTTGTTCCTTCACCATCACCGTTGTCATCGAGCAAGGCGTGCTCGGTGGCAAGTCGCCCGTCGGCCTCGTAACTCTGCTCAACTCGTAGCCGAGCAAAAACAAAAGCTTCAAGCATGGAGACGCGATTGTCCTTGTTCTGGTCCGCATCAGGTTCACCGTCGGCAAATGCCTCAACGAAATATCCTCCAAAGACTGAGGCATTTCGCTCACCACCCGTGCGAGTTGCCGTCATGACAATTCGGCCCTTACCAGACAACTTCTCAACAAATGGACCACTAGCGCTGGCGGTGTTGACGAAAGTCACGTGCTCAACAGTTAAACGGTCAAGTAACGCTGCGAAGTCATCGGCAGACAGATCTCGTCCCGGTAAATTAATCCGAGCCGTGTCAGTAAAACTGCCATGGCCAAACAAGACGATGACCACGTGATCTCCCGGCTCTGCACGCGTTGCAATGGCATCGATAGCCGCTTCCACATTCTCGCGTGAGGACCGGTCAGCAATGACCTCAGGAGCAAGCGACGGCATCTCGCCTAAATACGTCAGGTTGTCGACGGGCACCTCATATCCATTGGCAGCCGCGTCAAGAAGAGTCGTCGCCCATTGGTGAAACTTCGTCGTGTAGTCTGGCTCCCCACCAAGACCCACGATCACCAGAATGTGTGTCTGCTGCGCAGCGGCTGGCACTGCAATCCAAGACGCCACCCACAGCCACATGAGTATTGCCCGCACTCTCACGCTAGACCCCTTAGCCGCCGATATCCCCACTCGCCCAAAATCAACGTCACTAACAGCAACAACACCACCGGCATGTCCCACAAGTCACGTTCCTCAACAACGGTGACACCTCCTCCCACGTACTGGATATCATCGGCCAGAGATGCCGCTGTGTCCGGCGTATAAAAACGTCCTCCCGTGTCGTCGGCCATACGCTTAAGCAGTGAAGCTCGCATCGTGGAGTCATAAAACTCGTTATCACTCGAAGCGACTTGGACGTACGCTACATCCTCACCAAGCAACTCGCCGTTGCTCGAGGCTTCAACTCGCACTTCGTAAAATCCTTCGACCCCAGCCGTAAACGTAGTGCGATATTCGCCGTCCTTCTCTGCTGTCCACTCCATCGGGCGCTCGGAAAGGGTACCCGCAGGGTCCGTAACGACGGCCACAACACTGCTGTTGTTGAGTTCTTCAAAATTCGCGTCGCCCACTTCGGCTAGCACGGTAACGGTTTCCTGAGGCTCAACTCGATCTTGTGGCAGTTCCACAACAACCTGGTCGGGAACACCATCGACCACCCACCGTAATAGACGGCGCCAGAACGTCTCGTGAGTCAGATCATCAACCGGAACGTCAGCGTGCATCTGCCACATCCAAGAATCCTGGACCGGAAACGCAAGGGCCTTACCTGCGCCGTACCGTTGGAATGCCAGCACAACCAAGTCGTTTGGCGACGCCGTCAGCAGCACAGTAGCTCCTGGCTTCGCCTCGGTAATTGGGTTAACCACGGTTACCGGTGGCAGAGTATTCCAGCGATCAACCGACGCCTCTTCCGTGTCCGCAATCTGTGTGGCTGCGTGAGTCGCGCCCGCACGCGTGGTTTCAACTTTTACTTCGGCAAAAAAACTTTCCTCGGAATCGACCTCCACTCCATCTAGCACCACCGGCAGGACATCAGCCACAGGAGTGCCTGCGTATCCACCCTCCGCAAATGACCGGTGGCTACCCAGCATTAACAACCCGCCTCCCCGGTGATTAACAAAATCGGCAATCATCCTAAGTTGGTCAGGGGTGAAATAGTTTGCCTCAATGCTGCCTAAGATGAGACCGCTGTATTTAAAGAGATCGGCGCGCGTAGTCGGAAAACCACCAGGCAATTCATCCGGCCCATCAACATTTACACGGAAGAACTTATTCTCCGCGGTGCGCTGCAACAACGTGGCTTGTAAGTTTTCGTCATCTTCGACACCTCGCAAGAGAAACTTCACCTCCCACCGAGGCTCACCTTCAAAGTACAGCAGCTTCTTGCGATCATCCTCGACCAGAACCAAAGACTGGCGAACATTGTTTTGGGTAACCATCTCGTCAGGCTGCGGCGCCACCCGAAACGTCAGAAGCCTCGGACCTTCCTCGGCAGCAGTGAAACGTATCCGAACAGTTTGGGGTTCCCCATCGTCAGGCAACTCCACATCTTGGGTGCCAACGATACGCCCCTCGTCCTCAACCTGAACCGTCACCATTTCACCCTGATAGCCATGATGCGTTACCACAAGTTCCACAGAAAGCGCCGCGCCCTTGAGCACGCGGCGAGGGGTGTCAACCCGGCTCATTTGAATGTCCCGGTCAAACTCCTCTCTCCCAAGGCCCACCGTAAACACAGGAACTCCTGATGCTTGCAAAGGAAGCAATGCCTCACCCAGTCCACTGTCCGCGTTGTCAGCACCATCACTCACAACCACGAGGCCTGACAGTGGCACACCTGACAGTTCACCATGCGCACTTTCGATCGCCTGGCCAACATGGGTTCGCGTACCACTGAACGTCAGGTCTTCTATGTCGGTAATTCGATCGGTCTCGGACGAGAAACGGAAAAACCGCAATGCAAAGCGATCGGCCAAGGCAGACCTTAATCCGCTTTCGGCCATACCGAACTGTTCCTCGACAAACCGATAACGTGGACTCGCATTACGGTCAGCGATCTGCATGCTCTGTGAGTCATCGATCAGAACAGCTAAAAAGTTTTCCTGAGGCACAACAGAGGACAACACAAGGACTGGCCGCAAGAGACAAAAAGCCAACACCGTCAACGCTACAATGCGCAGACCCGTGAGGATTGCGCGGTCTAAGGGTTGACTGTTACCACGCACCTGAAGATAGGTCCGGAAGGTCAGAAACGCCGAGACGACAGCGACCACCGCCGCCAAATAACCGACCCACGAAGCCCGGAAAACAAAGTCTCCCTGGTCGAAGATCAAAGGACGATACTTGAACAGAAATTCGAACAACGTTTCCAACACAATCCCTCTAGTATCAATGACTCATTGCGTAGACAATAAAATTAATGCCCATCTGGACTGCAAAACTCGAAAATTGTAATGGGTACTCCGGACGCTCAAACCACTCCCACGCATCTCCAAGATCGGTGTTCCAATTAATAACCACCATCAGTCGACCCTTTTGATCAAAAATCCCGCGCGCACGGGGTACGTAACCATCTTGTTCCCAGGTTCGCCCCCGATAATGATTCCCGATGGCCGGCACTTGTATGATCTCATCGATTCGATAGACCGCATTAAAAATCGGGTGGGTGAGAGGAATGTCGACAATCCGATGCTCTGGAAGCACACGTCGAATCTCACGCTCGAAGTTGGCCCATTCCCACGAACCCCAAAAATCGTCTATCACGAGAAATCCGCCCGCCAGCAGGTAATCCCGCAGTCCCTTCGATTCAGACGGAGACATTGTCATGTTTCCGACTTCGAGGGCGTACAGAAAAGGGAAACGTCGGATCTTGGGGTCATTCAGTCGAATCGCGTTCTCGTGTTCGGCGGCGCTAATGTCGATGAGACTTTTGACAGCCAGCATGAATTGCCGATCAGCCTTCGGAAAATCTGTGGCCCAAGATTGCCATCGCCAGCCTGAGGAATACACCCCACGCGTGAAATAAAACTCGCGCGGACCACCCGGAGACTGGAGCGACGGACGGGATTTGCCAAGAAGTGAACGAAAATCAGACGCCCCCTGTTGGGGGGCTGCGCGCAGAACGCCGAACCCGACGCCACATAGCGCCACGACGACCAGGGCGATCAAGCCAATGGCTAATGGCCGCATGTGCTGCTCCGGAGGAAAGGCCCGTTAGGGCCAATGGGCAGCACCGTCCCAATCAGACGAAAAGGAGCATCTGGGAAACACCCCCGTGCAAAGGCCTCGACCCGTGACCCGAAACTCTGCTCGGAGCATAGCACATGCCCGACAACTAACGCCTCTGTCATTCGTCGTACTAAATAGTTACAAGAAGTCGCGAAAATAAAAGATACGAACTCCACAGGTCCTAATCCGATCGAACACTACCCCATAATAAGTCTGGTTCTATTACTCTAGTACGATTCTCTATAAATTTCGAGGCCGATGAATGAGTCATGTGCATCAAAAGCACCGGCTAAGCTGGGTCAGCTGTCTCATACTGCTATCTTCCGTAGCGGTATTCGGTTCGGAGTCCAATTCCGAACGCCCAAACGTTGCCAAACAAGCCAGTAATCAATCACCTGACTTCTTGTTCGGTCGGCCCCAGACCACAATCGGCATACGGGGAGGCTGGCATCGGGCACATACCGATAGCGAAATCTTTAATTTCACGACAGATCTACTGTCACTTCAGAAAAGTGACTTCAGCGGCACCGGCATTATTGTCGATGTCGGTTTCCCACTACGCAACCGGCTGGACGTATTGATTGCTGTTGAGTACAACCGCGCATCGGCTCTCTCGGAGTATCGCGATTTTGTGGAGGAAGGGGATCTGCCGATAGAGCAGGCGACTACATTTGGTCAGGTCAACGTGAACGGAAACCTTGAGCTGGCCCTGCTCTCACGGGGTCGAGCGATTGGCACTCACGCCTGGGTACCGAGCAAATTCATACCATACGTCGGCGGCGGCGGCGGTTTGCTACGGTATTGGTTTGAGCAGGAGGGTCACTTTGTCGATTTCTTTGATCTATCGATCTTCACTGACACGCTAACTTCAACAAACTGGACCCTGAGTACAAACGTTTTTGCAGGAATTGACGTAAAGGTCAATCGTCGTTTTTCAATCAGCGTCGAGGCAAGGTACTTGTGGGCACAGAGCGAATTGACTCAGGACTTTGTTGGCTTTGACAGTATTAATCTGTCCGGTTTAAGTATCACTAGTGGCGTGCAGGTGGGGTTTTGACGTAGGCTCGCTGGAGGAGCACTTCATGCAACACATGGTAGGCTGCACACGACTCGCAAAATTGTTTGCCGTGATCCTTCTATTCACGGCCAGCGCCAGTGCCTTGGCGCAAGAACCTGAGTTGGACACCCGTGTGCGGACCGAAAACAACGATCCGCGCTGGCACCCATGGCTTGGGTGTTGGCAACTTTGGGAGGAACAACTCGATCCATCCGCCGTCGTTGACAATAACGAGACCGCAACGCTTTTAGGTCGCACTTCCGTCTGTATGAGTCCGAGCCATTCAGGCGATGGCATTAAGTTAACTGCGAAAGCGGGCGAAAGAATGTTGGTTGAGCGTGTCCTCATCGCTAACGGATCCCGTCGTAATGTACGAGAAACGGACTGCATTGGTTGGGAACAGAGAGAGTGGTCATTCGATGGCCGGCGACTATTCACCCACGCTGAGCTTCAGTGTGGCAACACGGAAACACGAAGAGTGAACGGCGTTAGCTTCCTCTCCTCGCCATCCGCCTGGGTAGACATTCAGGTTATCGAGATTGAAACGCGCCAGTATATCGAAGTCCGACGCTATAACCCGGCGCCAGCTACGGAGCAAAAAGACCGATTGGGAGCCACCACTGATTTAGGAGTTAGCCTCGCAGAAATCCGCCAAGCACGAAGAGAGGCATCGAGACCAATCGTATTACGCGACGTAATAGAAGCGAGTAAAAAAACAAACCGCCGGGTCGTCGAAACGTTGTTAGTTGAGACAGAGCCTCGCTTAGCGCTTGACGCCGACGCCCTGATTAAACTGGACGATGTTGGCATCAGCGGCGGAGTCATCGACTTACTTGTCGCGCTCTCCTATCCGGAGCGTTTCGTCGTGGAACGCCGAGACCGCGATGGGTCATGGGTCAACAACAGGCGCCGCGGATTTTCTGGTTTTCACGACCCTATTTGGTACAACAACTTCTATCCCTACTACGTCACACCCATGGGGTATTACTACTGGAATCGTCTATACAATCCCTACTTAATCGGGGGGCTCGCAACCCCATTCGTTGTAGTTTCGCACGCCGACGTGAATGGGGCCCCAGGGCGAGTAGTCCACGAACGTGGTTATACAAGAGTGACAAGTGAGACACAGGGAATCCCGGGCGCGGAAGGAACAGCATCACCCAAGGGCTATTCGCGGGTTGGATCCTCTAACGGAACAGTCATCCGAGGGGGATCAAGTGGATCGTCCGACAGAGGAACTCGCGGCGGTTCCAGCACAGGACGTAAGGCCGTACCGCGCAAGTAAGACCTCCGGTTTGTATTTTTTAGAAACCTATTTACACACAGAAGTCACTCTCACCACCCATCGTAGTTCACGCAGAAGCGTTTTCCACCTTAGGCAATTAGTCGACAAAGCTAACCTCGAACATCTTCGGCCACCATTTTCCCGTGATATAAAAGGTGTCAGTTTCAGGACTGTAAGCAATCCCATTAAGGACATCCACACCTCGAGCTTCAGCACGCGTCAGCAAATTAGACGCATCAATTTGGTGTGTCACCCTACCGCTGGCGAGATCGATCCGTACGATGTAATCGTGTTCCCAGACGTTCGCGTAAACGTTTTCATCGACACATTCCAATTCGTTCAAGTTACCCAGAGGCCGACCCCGCAACGTCACCCGCACATCACCGATTGACTCGAACGACTCTGGGTCGCGAAAAGTCAGCACGTCGGAACCGTTGCTCATAACTAGTCGAGCACCGTCATGACACAACCCCCATCCTTCACCTTGGTACCGCAACGTACGCAGAGAATCGAACGTCTTCAAATCGAACGCCAGAACTCTCTCAGACTTCCACGTAAGCATGAATAGTTGGTCGCCCACTCGAGCCAACCCTTCACCAAACAACCCTGGGTCTATGTCTATCCACTGCTCTACCGCCCCGGTCTGTGGATCGAGCCGACGCAAAGTCGATTCACCCCACCGACCCGTGCTCTCGTAAAGACGGCCGGCCCACCAGAGCAAACCTTGAGTGTAGGCGCTGCGATCGTGAGGAAACTCCCGAACGATATTGACACCCAAGGTGTGCACGACAGCGACAGACGGCTGAGAGACAGCGCCAGACGGTAACCCCGCAGATCGCAACACCCACCCGCTCGCGATGAGCGCCAAGACGGCTAGAGCAATAAGCTCCCAACGTGTGCGGGATCGGATCAACGGTCGCTGCTGTCTGGAAACCCGATGGGTGCGTCTCGATTTGGACATGTCCCCATGGAATCTTTATAGAATCAGCCATCCACTTATCCGTCGATGCAAAACATCACCGGGTCAGTGGTCAAAACTTTTGTGTCGGTTCAGTCTAGCAGGCTATCTAAAGGGCTAGACTCGTAACAACATTGGAACCACAGGTTCTCCTGTCACTTTATTGATTATTGATGCATATATCGCTACCTGCTGACGGTAGAGATCCAATGATGCATCAAGCTCCACATCCGTCTTAAAGTCAACTACAGTCCAACCATTTGGCTCGCGGAATGCTAAGTCAACAACGCCCTCGACCAGTGCCCCGTCCTCGTCTCGCGATGCCAACGGAACTTCCCGTCGGCACTCGCCACGAGCCGCCGCAGAACGTGCTCGTTCCAAGACAGGATGTTTCATGGCCGATACTGCTACGTTCGCTGCAGCTTTCACTTCGGCGTCCGTTGCACCAAGAATGCGACCGTGCAGAGCGGCAGTCTTGTTCGCTGATAACGGATCATCTAGCGCCACGGTAGCCAGCACCGCATGGACCAATGACCCGAATCGCTTTCCAGACGGGCGGCGAGGATTCTTGGCTAAATTCACGACAACAACACCGGCGGTTGCATTTTTATTTCCCTGACCTGACTTGAGCATCGAGTGAGCGCGCTCCGTGACAGTCTCTACCACAAGGCTTGCAATCGACGCACGCTCCAGCGTCTGCTTACGCCTTTGTCTCCACGCTCTATAGCGATGCAGGTCACTCTCAACCGTTTCCTCGGAGTTATCCTTGGCAAGCAGGTCTTCCTGACGGATCCCGAAGTTAGCTTCTACGTCGAGTCGAAGCACGTGCGGATCCCACCACACAACCGTGTATGACGAGGGCCGCCCGACGTCAACGGGCGACCTGTCATCCGAAAAGCCATCACCCCTCCGGTCCGGGAATGGGACTACTTTCCCCCGTTGGTTGGTGGTCACTGACTCTGTATCCGACGCCACCTGGTCTTCAAAAAGATACTGTCCTGGCGCCACGGTGTCGGGCGACGCCGGATCACCATCCGGTCGGTCCATTACAGAGTCACTACCAAACTCAGGGCAGCTTGAAGCATTTGCCGGTGTCCGACGGTCCGAAACGGTAGGATAGATCGCTGAATGGAGAGGACTGGTCCACTCGCCATCGCGTGGCCCGTCACCAACCCCCGGCACAACCAGTAAATCGCGGGCACGTGTAGCGGCGACATATGCGAGTCGGATCCCTTCTTCACGGTCTCGATCAACTTCTTCCTGCTCGTGGTCAAGTAGATCGAGCGGTTGCCAGCCAGCTAGTCGTAGTGCACAAAGCCCTCGTCCACTATCGATAAATCGATCCGCTGTCTTCCGATGAAGTTTGCATGTAGGGTCTGCGAGAATCACAACTGGGAACTCAAGGCCCTTTGCACGGTGGACTGTCATGATCCTGACTCCGTCGCTTCCCTCTTCCAGAATAGGAGCCTCTCTGGCCTGGCGTGTCTCAGCTTCCTCCAAGAGATGTTCCGCAAAGCCACGGAATGAAAGTCCCCTCTTGGCATCATAACGACGAGCGATCTCAGCCACCTGAAGAACGTTTGCGAGCACCTGCTCGCCGGCGGGCCGCATAACGAAACCAGCATGGGCGCGCGTAGCTTCGAGGAGTTTTTCAATGGTTTCCGCCACTGGCACAGAATTTCGTTCGCGATGTAGCTCTTGGAGAAGCTCAAGCGCATCAGTAACCGGAAAGAAGCAATTTAGTTCGGGTCGACTCGGGGCTCCGGGTCGAAGCTCGGGAGGAATCCGGAATGGATGAGGTCGTCCAAACTGGTGATGATAAGAAAATAGAGTCTCGTCATCAATCGCGAAAAGTGATCCGCGCAATGTCGCAAAAACCGAAAGTTCGTCATCCGGCCACTCAATGGCGCAAAGAGCCGACCGTAACGTTGCGACCTCCTCTCGCTCATGAAATGTCCGGCCGCCGACAAGTAGATGTCGAAGTCCCCGTGCTTCGAGAGCATTGACATACGGGCGCGTTGCATCCTGTCGAAAGTTTTCGAAACGTCGAAACAGAAGACACACATGCCGAGCTTCGATCGGCACACGCCGTAATCTGTCAGGAGCTGCATCTTCGTCATCACCTGGTGTTCCATCTGTGACTTTCCAACCACTCTCGTTGATAAGCCAGCCCACAAATGCGCCCACCGCGTCTGGCAGCGATTGTTCTATTGCCTTTGCCGAAACTTTCCTAAGCCCGTACGGCCGTGGTATTGGCAACGTGACAATCGCTGGCTGATCGGACAACTCCGAACGGGTCGGAGATAGCGGCACGTAGCCGGAAACGTTACCTGCACCTGTCGTCGTCGTCACCATAAGCGGTGCAAAAGCCCTGTTGATACAGTGCTGGATAGACGGCGTGCTACGAAAACTACTGGTCAGCGATAACAACGAGACACCGCGTTTCTGAAGCTGTGCCTTTACCTTGTAGTACACATTAATGTCCGCTCGACGGAAACGATAGATGGACTGTTTCGGATCGCCAACAATGAACAGTTTTCCCGGATCTGGAGTTATACGCTGCCAGTCTCGCTCCGTAGAATCACCAGCGCTCAAAAGAAGCAAAATTTCTGCTTGCAAAGGATCAGTGTCTTGAAACTCATCAACAAAGATATGGGTATAGCGACGCTGAAAATCCCGGCGCACACCGGCATGGCTACGGATCACGTCTCTCGCAACGAGCAACAAATCTACGAAATCAAGCCGGCCTACTTTCGTCTTGAGCTCGGCATACCGCGCAACGGGAATTAATAATTCCTGTTGCAAACAGGCTGCCAGATCAGCATCTGAGACACGCCGGAAATTCTGAAGCAAATCGATAATCCTCTGGTGCTGTTCAATAACGTGACTTCTCGTGATGCCATCCCCATAACTTGACCGGCCACCTCTGCGAGGATGGGTAAATGCTCGGTTGAGTGCTAACTCCACCAGTCGGGCCTCGATACCGTCAAAGTCTCGGCGGCGTGGTCGAACCTCATCTTTTGTACGAATAGCCCTAGCGACTAGCCTGCCCGGTCTGGTGTCGAGATAAAGTCTGTCGTTTCGGCGGTTGGTCGCCTTCTCCGTTAACTCGGCGAAGTCGTGCAGATGAGCCACAATCTGGTCGATCACAGCCTGTCGCTGAAATGGCTGCCGTTTATAAGGTTCCGTAAAATCTCGCCACGCAGCCAACCGCCACGCAGCATGTCGCAGGTGGTCAGCAGATCCACCTGTTGATGGAACTTCGTCGAAACGTATCCCGGATGGCCGGCGCCGCAACGCGCGGCGTACTCCCTGAGGTGGATTCGCTAATGTCCCCTGGATCCAAAGGTCAAAAGCGTGCCCAAACAACTGTTGTGCTTCTGGATCGGCCAGGACTTCAAAGCTCGGGTCGAGACCAGCTTCAACGGGACGCTCGCGCAAAAGATCTGCGCAAAACCCATGAATCGTATTGACCTGCGCCTCTTCGAGATGGGCTATGGCATGCTCAAGGTGATGTCCCGCTTGACTTTCACGACGCACTCGCTCCAGCTCCTCACGGAGACGAAGCTTGAGTTCACCAGCAGCTTTGTCTGTAAAAGTCACGGCCAAGATCTGATCCACGCGGGCTTTCCCAGCGGCCAAGATATTGACTATCCGCGCAACAAGCTCGGTTGTCTTACCTGTGCCAGCTGCGGCTTCGACAAATAAACTCTCGTCGAGCGAATTCCGAATACGTCGTCGTGCGTCCGCGTCAACGAGTGTGGCTTCAGCCATTAATCTCGCTCATAACCTCAGTTCATTACGGCAGTCGCCGTAACGCATATAGATCAGCTAGTTTTGTCTGGTCTTTCTGCGCAACACGTGTTTCCTCCCACGGTCCGCAGATCTCTTTGAAATCACACCACGCACAAGCGCCATTTTTCGGAGCCGGTAGCAAGCTACCCCTCTCAATTGATCGGTCGATGATCTCGACGACTTCGAGCCCCGTTTGCCGCTCCATTTCCCCAAGCCGGACGGAACAAGTTGAAAATTCCCCATCGACTGTGCAAAAGAACAAGCCGGAAGAAACGACCGGCCGTCCCAGCGCCTCCTCAACAGCCAGACCATAGAGAACCGGCTGAAGCACTTCGCCCTGACCAACGACTAACCGCTCACGGGTCCGGTTACGCCCGGTTTTATGATCTGTGACTCGCAGTTCTCCCTCAGATGTTGGGCCAGCTTTGGCCTCAACAAGATCTACAATCCCGTGGAGGGTCCACTTGCCACCAACTATGACCGGTTCTGGAACGCTCTCGGGATCGCGGCCATTTCCCCCAGGAAATCCAAATCCAAACTCCTCTCGAATAGGAATCCACTCACCGCCCTCGTCGGCTACGTGATGAAGCCAACCCTTCAGATCCGTTCTCATCATCTCGACCTCATCGGTCCAAACACGGTCAATAGCAGGTGCCAAGTTCTCGTAATAAGTCGTAGCAACTGCGTCGAGCGTTGTATCCAGCAAATCCTCCGCTTCCGCAAGACGCACCTGAGTGACGGGAACCGCCTCATGCCGGCGAAGAGCACGGATAACCTCTGCTTGTACCTCGTGGAACATTCGTCCCCGAGTCAGTGCATCCAATCGTTCGAGCGGCTGTATCTTCTTGCGGGGCTCTAATCGATAAACGGCAGACAAAAGAAACTTATACGGGCAGACTGCAAAGCGCTGAAGCGCCGAAACAGAATACGGGCGCTCCGTAAGCCGGTACGCCGACAAGAAACGCATTGATTGCGCCGTCAAACCGTGCAAACCGTCATACCGCGACCATGTCGGCTTCCATCTGGCCCAACGGGTGAGCAGAGACCGTCTCAAACCAGGATTCAGTTTGAGCAAGTATCTTGCGCGGCCTTTAACTTCAAAAGCACTAGGGTCATCGGCATGGAGCAACGGTTCCAACACCGCTAAATCATGTTCGGCGTCGTCGATCGCAGTATCAGGATCCACCGGTGCCGGCCAAGCAAGCCGGGCTCCCGCACGTTCATACGCCGCTTGCTCAAGTGCACGGAAATCTGGAACATTGCCTCCCCGCGCACGCTCAATGTCGAGCGCATAAAAAGACGGAACTCTCGGCCGTGACTCAGCAGCCTGCAACCTAGGATAGGAGAGATAAAGACGTTCACCGGCAGCACCAACCGCCAGCTGTAAAAGCAAACGTTCGCGATTAGCTCGGTCGTCTTGAAGCGACAGTCCTAAAACTTTGGTTCGGGTTGTTTGATTTAATTTTCGTCTTAAGTCATCGAGCAACAACGGATCTTGCCGCTGTTTCTGTGGAAAAATGCGCTCAGCAAGCCCTGGCACGAACACAACATCAAAAAGCCGCCCGCGAACATGTTCAGGCCTTCCTACAAACACCCGGCCATAACGCCGGCTGGGAGGATCGTCTTGGAGTTCCGTAAGTCGTTCCGATAAGACATCCCGAACCTCTCCGAGTCTCACAGGCCCGATGGGGGACATTGGACGCAACTCACCTAGCACCGCTAGCACGCGATCTGGATCCTTAAGCACCAGCGGCGCAAGTTCCTCAAACACATCCAGCCAATCACCCCAGAATGCACTTTCAGGAAACGCGGCCAGACGCTCAATCACCGGCACCGCGAAACGTCGAAGATGACTCAGATTCCTTATGTCGCGTTCGATGCCTCGGATCCGGGGTGACTCTGGCTCATCACGTGACCATTCTTCGCGTTTCAGTTCCAATTCTCTTGATAGTCCGTCGAGTCGACGCGTCCAACGATCAAGACCACCGATGACTGCTGACTCGACCAACAATCGATCCCATTGCCATGGTGCGCGCAGCGAACCCGCGACAACCGGTTGATCATCCGAGTCACTTGGCTCATCCTGCCTAACCGAAGAAAAATCAGAAAGCGTCGCCTGAGTGGGTACCGCTGGTCCGGGCAGCACTTCGTCAGCGTTGGCAGGATGAATCCAAACATTCTGTTTCTCTAAAAATTCATCGCCGAGCGGCAGTAATGGAACTTGGGCGAGCGATAGATACTCGGAAAAGCGTCGGGCAGACAATCGTTCAGTTGCACAGGCGAGCAGCGCAAGGAACGCCCGCCCGGCTGGATCTGGGATCTGTGTACCACGTGCAAACCAAGCTGGAACACTAGCTCGGTTTAGGGCAGTCTCAATCAAACCAGCATACATGTCTGGTGAACGAATCAGAATGGCCATGCAATCCAGAGGAACACCACGCGCCGCCTCTCGTAAGATTCGGCGAGCAATTTCCACACATTCACGACTCTCTCCAGGCGCAGAAAAGAACGACACTTCCTGCGAGTCACTCGGTTGGGAATGCGGCGCGTCGGGAAGATCGGCGGCCATAAAAAGATACTGGCGCACGCGCTCGAGCGATGTCAGACCCACGATCTGATCCGGTGATTCAGAGCGGGCACCGGGCAGACGCTCCAAGGCTATTCGCGTGGTCCGGTCACCCTCCGGGATGGTTGCCAAGATATGCGGAGAACGCGCCACCAACTCGCCAACCAGAGTTTGCGTGGCATCATCGTGCACTGCAACATCCAGTAAAATCAGGGGTCCGTCGATCAGAGACCCAACGTCGTCCCCACGTGCTGCTGCTGCTGCTGTCCACAAGAGACCAGCTGAGTCAACGAGCATGGCCTGAGCCAACTGTTCTTGGTACTGTCCGGCAAGCGCGACTAAATCGTCTCCAACATCACCGTGACCAGCAAGCTGCGATATGTTGATGTTCGCATGACGTAAGTCCTCCAGGGTCCTAGCGAGTGTTCGAGCGACACTTCGCAATCCAGCGACAGGGGTTAGGTGCTTAAGAGTCTTTGCAGCAAGTGCCTCAAATGCTGCACGTGAAGCTACCGCCTCGACATTAAGGCCGGTGGCTGGTACTGATCCCTGCCGGGCTAACTCCGCACCAGCAAGTTTTGCCGCCAGTTGCCGAAGACTAAAACGATGGAGACCAAAGACTGCTCCCGCTCGACATGACACATCGCGGGAAAAATCGTCTATGGATTCACGGGTTTCGCCAATTAGTAGACACTCTTGCGCGGAAATGTGGGAAAACAGAAACCGTCGAGCTGCCTCTATTCGAATGGCGGCAGCAGACGAACGGACAATGGTGAAATCGTGTTGGGCGGAAAGACCGGTAATTTCAGCCACCGTGTCCCCGAAGCCTCTCTGTCGGGGTTGCCGTTACGACAACGCCACGCTGCCGTCTTTGTGCTACCCACGATGGTAGCATTTCGTCCCAATCTAGTGGCGGCCCCCAAACGACAAATGTAACCTATGTTTTGGATAGGAGAGTCACGCCTCGTGTGTTCACCGAGCCCACGTATGGGTTACTGGTCAGTCCTACCGCAGCGAATGCCGCCTGCATGGCACTAGCGACGGCATGAGCTATCTCCTCCGATGCAGTAAAAGCAAACATGGATGGACCCGAACCTGAGATTGAGCACCCAAGGGCTCCTGCGCTAGCGGCTGCTTGTTTCACCTGTGCGAACGCTGGAACTAGCGGAGCTCGGATCGGCTCAATCAAGTCATCCTGAATACTGCGACCAAAGAGCTCGAGGTTCCCGGTGTGCAACGCACTGACGAGGGCCGCGATGTTACCAAGATTGGTCACAGCTTGACGGATCTCAAAACGGTGTTCCTCAACGAGTCGGCGTGCAGTTACGGTTTCAACAGTCGTGTGAGGATGTACCACCACAATACGCAGAGCAGGCGGAACCGGAAGTGATACGACATCGAGTGGGTCGCAACTGCGAATCAGCACAATGCCGCCCAAGACACTCGGCGCCACATTGTCGGCATGGGCCGTCCCAGAGACCAATGCTTCGCCCTCGAGCGCGCACCGGATCAGTTCTATCTGAGAGAGTCGGCCATCAAGAAGATGATTAACGGCAGCCGCGCCAGCAACACTGCTGGCTGCTGAACTACCAAGACCACTCGCCAGCGGCATCTGTTTGTGCAGCCAGAGCCGCACACCCATCCTGGCTTCAAGATCAAGTCGGCGAAGAACAGCTCTGGCCGCGACACCTACGACGTTCCGCTCGGGATCAGTCGTCAACGACTCGGCCCCAGTGACTTCGGCAATCTTGACCCCAGGAGTCTGGGACAACTCCGCCTCCACAACATCTCCCGGTTGTTCAAGGGCGAGTCCAATCACATCAAACCCTGGGCCTAGATTTGAAGCAGATGCCGGAGCAAAAACCTTTATACGTTCGGACATGCCAGATTCAGTCTACATAGCTAAAGCTTAATTTACCGCCGATCACGTTCACATAATATGATGGACTGCCTGCGAAACCCTTAACTGGCAACACTCGCGGGAGAGAGGAATCATCGATGCGCGTGTACATCGTCGGCATTATTTTTCTATGCAACACACTCGCAGCGTGTAAATCCGGAAGTGCCGGCCTCGCACCTGGTACACCGAACATCGTGGCAAAGGCTATGGAATTTCATGGCAACGAGGTATTTCAGTCGGCAGCGCTATCAATGACGATCACCTCGCTCTCCGGAAGTTTTCGAATCGAAACGAGCCGGAAGAATGGCCGTTTCGAATATATCGTCACTGACCCGCGGAGTCAGCGTCGTGTGCTGCTCAACAACGAAATGGTTCAGGAGTGGAGGAACGGCACTGAAATTCCGCTCGATGAAGAGGAAAAGCGGCGTGCTCGGGCTTTTGTAGACGCACGTGTTTTCTTCCCACTGCTGCCGTTCACGTTGAATGGCAACGACGTTCACTTTGAGGATTTTGGACTTGACCATTGGAATGGCCAGGACCTCCAGAAAGTCAAAGTGTCGTTTACCCCGGACTCAAGCAACGATGCCGATGACAGCTATATGTTTTGGTTTGATCCAGACACCGGTCGTGTCGAACAGTTCGGTTACGACTTCAGCGGTGGTTTGCGCTACCGCAAAGCGATCGAGTTCAACCGTGTGGGCGGAATCCTCTTCTCCAATCAGGAGAACTACGCGGTCGATGGAGATCGTGTACCGGTCGAGATGCTTTCACCCGAATACGTTAAAGAACATCTGGTCCTGCTCTCGACAGTAGTTCTTTCCGAGGTATCGGTAGATCAATTGTGAAAATCACTGAACCGGATTAACGGCACGACCTGGAGGCTGTTCGAGCCTTTGTCGAAGTCAGCATCAGCTTCTCTCTAAACTTCTCATCTACGTATCCTGGGTCTTTTCGGTGCTCTCAATCGAAAATCCCAAGCTCAAGCTTCGCAGCCTCAGACATCAAATCCTTAGTCCACGGCGGCTCCCATACGAGATCGATGCGAGCATCGCTCACGCCGTCTATTGACTTGACCTTGCCTTCGACTTCTGCGGGCAATGTCACAGCGGCTGGGCAGCCAGGAGCGGTTAACGTCATCTTGATGACGGCGAGACCGGTCCGGTCGACGATGACGTCATAGATCAATCCCAGCTCGTATATGTTTACTGGAATCTCAGGGTCATACACCGTTGAAAGTTGCTCGATAATCTGTGGCTTGAGGGCCAGGGTCTTTAGAGGATCAGCTTCGATTGCAGTGGCGTCAGGCGCCGCGGACACAGGAGGAGTAGTCAGTGCACTTGTGTCCAGTGCCGAAGCCGCTGATGAAGATGGTTCGACCCTCTCAGATCCAGCAGGTGGCTTTGGTGGTGGAACGTCATTCAAATTCAGGATACTCATACTTCCCTCATATCACTCGGTCGAGATAGATTGATTGTTTTCATCGACAGCAGCCCGGAGTGCATGCCATGCCAAGATCGCACATTTTACACGCATGGGATAGTCACGAACGCCAGCTAGAACTGCGAGCTTGCCGATCTGACTCTCGGAATTCTCATTGGCATTATTCGTAATCATCGCGTGGAATCGGTCAAAGAGCAGGCGGGCCTCCGCCACGGTCTTGCCCTTAACCGCATCGGTCATGAGAGATGCCGACGCCTTCGAGATCGCACATCCCGATCCCTGAAATGCAACTTCAGTAATGACATCTTTCTCTAAGTTGAGATACACAGTCAGCCGGTCGCCACACAGAGGGTTATAGCCTTCCGCGTGCCGGTCCGATCCCTCAATTTCGCCGAAGTTCCGCGGGTACTTATTGTGATCGAGAATGACTTCTTGATAAAGCTCACGGAGGTCACTCATGAGGTAAACACCTGGCGCACAGTTTCAAGAGCTCGGATCAGAACGTCGATTTCCTCGCGAGTGTTATACATTGCGATCGATGCCCGTGCTGTGGCAGGTATACCAAAGCGCTCCATTACTGGCTGCGTACAATGATGCCCCGTGCGAATCGCCACACCTTCAGTATCCACTATCGTTCCAATGTCATGTGCATGGACTCCCTCTAGCACGAACGATAGGATGCTGGCTTTCCGATCGGCTGTCCCGATCAGACGCAATCCTGGCACCGACGACAGTGCTTCTGTCCCGTACTCTAACAGGTCTCTTTCGTGTTTCGTAATTCGATCAAAACCGATGTTGTTAATGTAGGCAATCGCTGTTTCCAAGCCCAGAACCCCAGCGATATGTGGCGTACCCGCCTCAAACTTTTGCGGAAGATCAGCATACGTCGTCTTTGCGAACGTCACCGCCCGAATCATGTCGCCACCGCCTTGATAAGGCGGCATTGCATCCAGCAACCTTTCCCGCCCGTAGAGCACTCCGATCCCAGTCGGGCCATACAGTTTGTGCCCTGTACAGACGTAAAAGTCGCACCCAAGATCTTGGACATCAACCGGCATGTGATAAACAGCCTGCGACCCGTCAATCAATACGGGCACACCGCGGTGGTGAGCCATCTCGACGATTTCTTTTACGGGGTTAATCGTGCCAAGAGAGTTCGATAGGTGAACAACGGCTACGAGTTTCGTGCGTGGGGTGAGAAGCCGTTCGAACTCATCCAATAAAAGTTGCCCCTGATCGTCGATCGGTGCCACTCGCAACTCAGATTGGGTTTGCTCACACAACAACTGCCACGGCACAATATTTGAGTGATGCTCCATATGCGTGATCAAAATCTCATCGCCAGCGCCGATTGTCTGCCGACCAAAACTCTGCGCCACCAAGTTGATGCTTTCAGAGGAATTACGTGTAAAGATAATCTCTTGCGGGGCAGATGCATTGAGAAAACGCTGAACCGTCGTACGTGCTGCTTCGTAGGCTTCTGTGGCCTGCTCACTAAGGGCATACACACCTCGGTGAATATTCGCATTGCCCTCGGCATAGTAACGCGCAATTCTTTCAAGCACCGAACTAGGCTTCTGAGTCGTCGCTGCGTTGTCGAGATAGACGAGTGACTTACCTCGCACCATTCGCTGCAAAATCGGAAAGTCTTGCCTAATCCGTTTCACATCCAAGGGAGCGGAGGAGAGGTTAGGCTGGCTGTTCATATATGGTCGGTCCATCAGATCCGCGGAGTTGTTGCAGGAGTATCGCGTCGAGCTGCAACCGGATTGAGTCGATCGTAATTCGTTGGAGTAAATCGCTAGCGAAGGCATGTATCAGAACACTTCGTGCTTGATCCAACTCAAGTCCCCGAGATCGCAGATAGAACAACGCGTCTTCGTCAAGCTGTCCGACCGTGGCGCCGTGTGTGCATTTAACATCATCGGCAAAGATCTCAAGCTCCGGCTTGGTGTTGATTTGTGCATCCTCCGACAAAAGTAGAGCCTTGTTCGTTTGCTTCGCATCAGTCTTCTGAGCATCAATCGCAACGATGATCTTGCCGTTAAACACACCGCGAGCCTCGTCGTTCAGAATGCCCTTGTAGAGTTCGTGACTTGCGCAATGTGGGTTCATATGCCGTATCGTTGTGTGGTTGTCGACGAGGCGGCGAGCATCTACGAGATACAACCCGTTCAGTGTGCACTCTCCGCCTTCTCCCATCAGTTCGGCATCAACGTCATTACACACTAGCTCACCCCCGAGAGTGATGGAATGAGATGAAAAACTGGAGCTACGTCCCAGACGCACGTGCGTGCTGCCAACGTGATAGGCTGCCGCGCTGTCTCGGGTGAGTTTGTAGTGGTCAACGATAGCACTGTCGCGAACGACAACCTCCGTCACCGCATTTGTGAAGTAGCGAGCGTTGCCTAACCCGACGTAACTTTCCACCACTCGAACTTGGCTGTTCTCGCCAGCAATCACCAAGACCCGGGGGTGATTCATCTGGTCGGGCGTGTCCGTTGTTAGAAAAAGCAGATGCACCGGCATTTCAATAATTGCATGGTCGGAAACGTGAACAACCGCTCCGTCATGCAGAAACGCGGTGTTGAGTGCGGTAAAGGGTTGGGAGTTAAACTGTGCGAGGCTTCCAAGATGCCCGAGAACAGTCTCGGGTTTGCTGGTAAGCGCCTCTGCCAAACTGCCGATTTCTACACCTGGGGGAAGATCATCGGTACGCGAGAGCGCAGCGTTGAAGCGACCATTGACGAATACAAGCTGTGGACCGACCACACCTTCGAGTTCATACGATGCGACCGCAGACGACTCTACTTCCTCCGCCTCACCGAGCCTGAAGTCGCTACTCGCAATCGCAGCCACGTTCGTAAACCGCCAGCGTTCGAGCTTCGTCGTAGGAAAGCCGAGAGCCGAGAAGCGAGAAAACCCCTGGGTCCGCAAATCAGCAACCTGCGATGAGGTTTCAATGAGTCTGAGACTCTCGAAAGCCGTGAGATAAGCGTCGTGGGGTTCAGCGAGATGGATCATCGAAACCTCTGCTCCGAACTTGCAGCGATCTAAACATCGGCGGATTCAATCCACCCGTACCCTTTCTCTTCCAGTTCCAGCGCAAGTTCTTTACCCCCTGATTTGACGATACGACCACCCGAAAGGACATGCACAAAATCCGGAACGATGTAGTTAAGCAACCGCTGATAGTGGGTGACCAACACGAAAGACCGATCCGGCGCACGGAGATCATTGACCCCTCGCGCGACGATCTTGAGTGCATCTATATCGAGCCCTGAATCAGTCTCATCCATGATCGCCAGTGTCGGTTCCAGCACAGCCATCTGAAAAATCTCGTTGCGCTTCTTCTCACCGCCCGAGAAACCTTCATTCACGGGACGGCTGAGCATCTGGTTGTCAATCTCCAAGCTTTTCATCCGTTCTTTAATAAATGACATGAAATCCATCGCATCAAGCTCGGCATCACCCCGATGTTTCCTGAGCTCGTTAAGAGCGGCTTTCAGCAAATAGGCGTTGTTGACCCCTGGGATCTCAACGGGATACTGGAAGGCAAGAAAGACCCCCTTGCGGGCCCGTTCCTCAGGTTCCATCTCCAGGAGGTCTCGTCCCCCAAAGATCGCCGACCCGGCCGTGACCTCATAGTCGTCACGGCCCGCCAGTACACCAGCCAAGGTGCTTTTTCCTGACCCGTTCGGCCCCATGATCGCGTGTACTTCTCCCGGCTTGACAACCAGATCGATACCTTTGAGAATTTCACGTTCGCCGACGCGAGCGCATAGATTATTCACTTCGAGCATTGTGTGTCCGTTCACAAAAAGTTGGAAACCAGGACTATTTGGCCCTGGCTAAAGATTGGCGATAATCCACCAGCCGGCTTTTATTTTCTATCCAACACTTCCCTCAAGACTGACGCCTAAGAGCTTTTGAGCCTCGACGGCAAACTCCATCGGCAATTCGCGAAAGACTTCCTTACAGAAACCATTCACGATCATGTTGATGGCATCTTCAGTCGACAGACCCCGCTGACGGCAATAAAAGATCTGATCCTCGTCGATCTTTGCCGTAGACGCCTCGTGTTCAACTCGAGCCGATGTGTTACGCACCTCAAGGTAGGGAAACGTGTGCGCTCCACACTTATCACCAATCAACAACGAGTCACACTGCGAGAAATTACGGGAGTGCTTGGCATTCTTTCCAATCCGTACTAGACCGCGGTAGGTATTCTGCCCACGACCAGCTGAAATTCCCTTCGAGACAATGGTGCTTGACGTGTTCTTCCCTAGATGAATCATTTTCGTCCCAGTATCGGCCTGCTGGTGATTGTTTGTGACGGCAACCGAGTAGAATTCGCCGACGGAATTGTCACCCTGTAGGATGCAGCTTGGATACTTCCAAGTAATAGCTGAGCCGGTCTCGACCTGAGTCCAAGTAATCTTGGCGTTGGTTAAAGCCTTCCCGCGTTTAGTAACGAAATTGTAGATCCCACCTTTGCCATCCTTGTCGCCTGGATACCAGTTCTGCACGGTCGAGTACTTAATAGTCGCATCATCAAGGGCAACCAGTTCCACCACAGCCGCATGGAGTTGGTTCTCGTCACGCTGAGGTGCTGTGCAGCCTTCAAGGTAGCTCACCGAAGCACCTTCGTCAGCGACCAAAAGCGTTCGCTCAAACTGCCCTGTCTGCGCGGCGTTGATACGGAAATAGGTCGACAACTCCATTGGACACCGAACACCCTTAGGGATGTAGGCGAACGAACCATCGGTAAAAACTGCTGAGTTGAGAGCCGCATAGAAATTGTCAGAAGCCGGCACCACCGACCCAAGATATTGGCGCACCAGATCTGGGTGGTCTTGCACCGCCTCTGAAAAAGAACAAAAAATGATCCCAAGCTCGGCGAGCTTCTCTTTAAAGGTAGTGCCGACTGAAACACTGTCGAACACCGCGTCGACAGCGACGCCAGCCATCAGCTTCTGTTCTTCAAGCGGAATTCCAAGTTTGTCAAACGTGGCTTTAATTTCAGGATCAACCTCATCGAGGCTGTTCAGTTTCGCTTTCTGTTTCGGAGCTGAGTAATAGATGATGTCCTGGAAGTTAACCTGCGGGAACGAGACATTGTGCCAATTGGGCGCTGCCATCGTCAGCCAGACTCTATAGGCCTTAAGGCGCCAATCCAGCAACCATGCCGGCTCCTTTTTCTTCGCCGAGATCTGTCGAATAATGTCCTCGCTGAGTCCAGGCGCGATCTTGTCTTCCTCGACGTCAGTGACAAACCCATACTTGTACTCGCGGTTCGCGAGCTGTTCGATAGTGTCCGTGGATGTGCTCACAGTTATTTCCTAATCCGACTAAATCAGTCGCATATAAGTCTACACCATTAACTCTGCACCTTTTCAGAGGATGACCGTCGCTTTACGTCACTCAGGGGGCTGCGCCAGAGGATTCAAGCTGTTCGCGGTGAACCCTTTAAGCTGATAAACACACCCACTAAAAACACGGCGGCGGCACCAACCAAGTTCAGCCATAGGTACGAAATGGACGTGGTTGAAGCCACCGTGAACACTGCAGCCATGCCTCCGACGAGACCCCAAAATGCTCCAGCTGGAGTGGCCCAGCTTATTCCAATGGCAAGGATGAATACCCCAAGCAACGACCCGTAAAAAAACGATCCGAAGCGGTTCACCACCTCAATTAAAGACCCCAGATTGGCAGCGTACATCGCTGTGATCGAGGCAAAGAGACCCCAAAAGCCCGTCACGACCTTCGAAACCCTTAGATAGTGCTGGTCTGAAGCGTCTTTCCTGTAGTGTCTGCGATAAAAATCGATGACACTAGCTGTTGACAACGAATTGAGTTCGGCGGCAACGCTTGACATCGCCGCAGCAAAGATTGCGGCGATCAGTAATCCAACCAGTCCCACCGGCAACTGCGTAACGACGAACGTGGGAAAGACATAGTTGACATCGGTGTAGTTATCATCTCCGCTTACCTCCTTAGCTAACGCGACGGCTCGACCTCTAACGGCCCGCAGTTGAGTGTCACGCTCGACGAAGGTCTCTGTTGCCGTGTGCACCTCAAGAGTGTTTCCGGCTTTCCTCGCGGTAATAACCTCAGCAGCTGCACGCCGCCTTGCCTCTACGGCGTTTTCGAACTCCGCATGCAGAGCCGAATAATCGGCGTTGCGACTGACTCGTATCCGCTCGTCATGTAGATTGTTGAAGAGCATCGGGGGCTCATTAAAAATGTAAAACACAAACACCAAAACACCCATTAGCAAAATCAGCATCTGTAGCGGGATCTTGGCGAATGCGCTCATCAACAGTGAGCGCCGTCCAGCATCAACAGAGTCGGCCGTGAGATACCGTTGCACCTGGCTCTGATCGCAGCCGAAGTAACCCAGCATTAAAAAAAGACCGCCAATCAAGCCTGACCAGAATGTGTAGGTTTCGTTTAAATCGAAGTTGAAGTCGACCGCTTGTAATCGCCCTGTAGCCCCCGCAATATGCAAGGCGGGCTCTAGGTCCACACCGTTTGGCAAACCGAAAATCAGAGCCACCGTGGCCGCAGTCACCCCGACAAGGATGACGACCATTTGCTTAACGTCTGCCCAGGTCACCGCTTGGACCCCTCCAAACATCGTGTAAGCAGTCGTTGGAATGCCGATGGCCAGGATCGTAAACGGAAGATTCCAACCAAGTATGATCGAGAGGATGACAGCCGGTGCAGCGATAATGACACCGGCACTGAGACCGCGTGAGACTAAGAACAGCAGACTGGCCAGCGCCCGCGTCTTCGCATCAAACCGTTGCTCAAGGTATTCATAGGCAGTAAACACTCGGGCGCGATGAAAAAACGGTACCAACGTCACCGAGAGGATAATCATCGCGACGGGTAAGCCGAAGTACAGCTGCACAAACCTCATACCATCGGCATATCCCTGTCCGGTGGTGCTAACAAGCGTGATAGCGCTCATCTGGGTGGCCATCACTGACAGACCAACGGCCCACCACGGCAACGAGCGGGATGCGAGGAAATACCCTTCAACAGCATGCGTGTCCTTCGCTCGTCGGATCCCGTCGTATAGGATCCAAACTAGATAACCGATGACGATCAGCCAATCGAGTGGGTGCATTTGTGAAGGGGTCAGGAATTAGGACTATTCATGTTCATCTTCAAAGTCCAAAATGTGCAGAAAAAAGCCAGAGTCCTATCAAAAAGGCGGTCTCGACCGCGACGACGAGCGCATAGGTTCGGTTCACTATCCGCAGTATACCCGTCGGTCTCTCTGGGAACCTTCTTCTCTCTGGAGACATCTGAAAAGGTTGCGGTGACCGCATAATGGATCTGTCTACTACACCTTCAAAGCGAATCCCGATCGAGCGCGTTTTGTTCGGGATCATCACCGTCGTCGCACTGATTGCAATTGGGCGCCAGCTTGGTGGATATCTTCCGGCATTTGTCCAGTGGGTCGATGGACTTGGCGCCTGGGGGGCTCTCTTTTTCATCGTCGGTTACGCCGCAGCCACTGTCGCATTCGTGCCAGGTTCCGTTTTGACACTGGTAGCCGGCACTATTTTCGGTCTGGTGGAAGGCGTGGTGCTTGTTTTCATCGGGGCAAGTCTAGGGGCGGCGTTAGCGTTTCTCGTGGCGCGATACGCAGCCCGGGAAGCAATCGAACAGCGACTTGAGGGTAACCGGCGATTTGCGGCCATTGACAAGGCCGTTGGACGACAGGGGTTTAAAATCGTCGTTCTGCTTAGGTTATCTCCCGTTTTCCCATTTAATCTCCTTAACTATGCGCTTGGATTGACGAACATACGGTTCCGCGACTATGTCATGGCTTCAATCGGTATGTTCCCAGGCACACTGATGTACGTCTATTCCGGCAAAGTAGCAGGTGACATCGCCCGCATTGTAAGCGGGGCACCGGTCCGAGGAATGGCCTACTACGCTGTGCTTGTCGTCGGTCTAGCGGCGACGGTCGCAGTGACTGCATTTGTGACCCGTACAGCCAGACGAGCCCTCCACGAAGTCACAGAGCCGCAATGACACGGGTTGCACGTCTCTTCCCCTCCGGATAGAATTCACCCGGCCATGTCCGCTTAGAGAATCTCCAGAAGCGTGATGTGTCTCTTACTGTATTCAAGATTCGGTCTCCCGACCCCACGGTTATTACCTTCCGGGTTGTTTGGGTGTCGAGTCTTACCGAGCTAAGTTTGAGAAAGGGGTCACGAGTTGGACGACGTGGCGACGACTGAACCTGCTGCCCACACTAAGCATGAGCACCACGGAGAAGATCTCGGGTTCCTGCGAACTTATATCTTCTCACTTGACCATAAGGTTATCGGCATTCAGTACGCGATAACCGGCCTGCTGTTCCTGTTGTTCGGCTTCTGCTTGATGATGGTCATGCGGTGGCAACTCGCCTATCCATTCCAGCCGATTCCCCTGATTGGTGGACTGCTCGGCGACACGCGTGCCCCTGGGGGCATCATGCTACCGGAATTCTACAACCAACTAGGGGCGATGCACGGCACGATCATGGTGTTCATGGGAGTGGTGCCGCTAGCCGTTGGTGGCTTTGGTAACTTTGTGTTGCCCCTCCAGATAGGCGCGCCGGATATGGCGTTCCCCAAACTCAACATGTTGAGCTACTGGTCGTTTTTTCTTGGTGGCGTGGTGATGTTTGCGAGCTTTTTTGTGCCCGGCGGTGCCGCGAATTCTGGCTGGACCTCTTATGCGCCGCTCTCAGTCATCGCAACTACAGGGCAAACGATGTGGCTCATCGGAATGCTCTTTCTTATCGCTTCATCGCTGCTCGGCTCAGTGAACTTCATCGTCACCACCATTCAGCTGCGAGCGCCGGGGCTGAGCTTCTCGCGTCTTCCGTTCTTCGTATGGTCACAGCTTGTCACCTCGTTCCTCTTGCTGCTCGCGTTCCCACCACTTCAAGCAGCGGGGGTTCTCCAGCTAATGGACCGCGTGGCTGGGACCAGCTTCTTCATGCCGAGTGGTCTTGTCGTTGGCGACGCACCATTAGCAGTCAGTGGCGGTGGTAGCCCACTGCTCTGGCAGCATCTCTTCTGGTTTCTAGCCCATCCTGAGGTCTACGTCCTTATTTTGCCGGCAATGGGCATCGTCGCGGAGATCCTTGCCAATAACACTCGGAAGCCTCTCTGGGGCTATCGAGTACTGGTGGCTTCGGTCATCTTTCTAGGATTCATGTCATTCGTGGTCTGGGCACATCACATGTTCATGACTGGAATGGGCACGACGATGAGCTCGTTCTTTCAAACAACAACGATGATTATTTCCATCCCCTCTGTCGTCATCTTGTCGGCCTTAGTCCTGACACTTTATGGAGGATCAATTCGGTTTACGGTCCCGATGCTCTTCGCACTTGCGTTTATTCCGATGTTCGGGATCGGGGGTCTGACCGGCTTGCCTTTAGCGTTTAACGCACCCGACATCCACCTACACGACACTTACTACGTCATCGGACACTTCCACTATGTCGTCGCGCCCGGCACCGTCCTCGCGCTTATGGGAGGTATCTACTATTGGTTTCCTAAAGCGACAGGACGCAAGATGAACGACTTACTTGGAAGAATCCACTTCTGGGGTTCATTCGCTGCGATCAATGTCGTGTTCATGCCGATGTTTTTTCAAGGCCTCGCGGGAATGAACCGCCGGATGGCTGACGGTGGTCTCGAGTACACAATGAACGAGGATGTCCTTGTGTGGAATACCGTCATTTCGATGGGGGCTTGGACCCTCGGCTTGTTCCAACTGCCTTTTATCTTCAACTTCTTCTGGAGCATCAAGAAGGGAGAGAAGGTCGGAGACAACCCGTGGAAAGCCACGACCCTGGAATGGTCGGCTCCGTCGCCACCACCACACGGCAACTTCGCCACTCCCCCCAAGGTACATCGGGGACCATACGAGTACAGCGTGCCGGGCGCCGACGCCGACTTCCTAATGCAAGCAGAAGCCGGTGGATCGCAGGCTGAGCCGGCTAAGGTGTAAGGGACACAATGGAAATACCCTATGTCGTAAACGAACGGCCTGATACCGGGCTCAACAACGTCAAGTTAGGCATCTGGCTGTTCCTGGCTTCAGAGGTAATGCTGTTTGGCGGTCTATTTTCAACATACATCCTGTTACGGATCAACGCCGTCGAATGGCCTTTTGGCTCGGACATCCTGAGTGTTCCCATCGGGGCCTTCAACACGGTCGTGCTCATCGCTTCCAGCGTCACAATGGTCTTGTGTTACGCAGCCCTCAAACTAGACAACTTCGCCGGCTACAAAAAGTACATGGGTATCACGATTGGCCTCTCGTTACTCTTTTTGTGCGTCAAGGCCTACGAATACGCCGACAAGTTCTCACACGGGGATTTCCCGAGTAAAAGCACATTTTTCGCCATCTACTTCACGTTAACGGGACTCCACGCGCTGCACATCATCGGAGGAGTCATCGTCAACGGCTATTTTCTAGGGCCTGGAAGTGCCCTGTGGAAAGTCAACCCCAAACAGTTCATTAATCGTATTGAGGCCGCCGGCCTGTACTGGCATTTCGTGGATTTGGTTTGGATATTTCTATTTCCAGTTTTGTATTTACTGTAGGTCGCTTAACACTGTGGCCGTATAGGAGAAGTGCAAGATGAGCGAAGACGTCCGACAACACATTAAGCTGTACTGGAAGATCGGTGCCGCGTTGTTGGTACTCACGGTTGCAACCGTCGGCGTTTCCTATATTGAGTTTGCTGTACCAATGGCTATTTTTGTGGCACTCGTAATTGCAACCACAAAGGGTTCGTTAGTCGCCAGCTACTTCATGCACCTCATCGGGGAACGCCGCAGCATTTACGCGGGTCTTCTACTGACCGCGTTTTTCTTCATTCTTCTGATATTTATCCCTATTTTTGGCCATACAGACACTTATGGGGAGCGTAAAACCGTGCCGAATGCGAACGCGGCGATGCCCGAAGAGGCTGGCCACTAATGATGTCTCTCCGGGGAATCCATCTGGTCTTCATCACCGCATCGATCGCCATGACCGCCGTGGTGGACCTCTGGGCCATTGGGATGTACGTTTCCGACCGCGGCTCGTGGGGACACCTGATGTTCGCCGCGGGATCGCTGATCTGTGGGCTTGGCCTGGGAATTTATCTGATTGTATTTGTGCGTAAGACTCATCAAATTGGCATGGAGTAGAAAAACAATGGATCGTAGATCCGCAAGTCTGGTTTTATTTGCCGTTACCGGGTTGATGTTGTTACCCCAGGAGGTGCTCGCTTGTCCGATCTGTTTTGGCGGCGACCCTGACTCCCAAATAGCCCAAAGTATGAACTGGGCCGTATTCACGCTTCTCGGAGTCACCGGCGGCGTCCTGAGCGGATTCGTCGGATTTATCTTTCACTTAATCAAACGGTCGCGCCAGGCACTGGGTCAGGAAGAGGGAGATCGCATCGATGGGTAACTGGTTGGGACTGCCTGTGCAGGCATCTGCACATGCCGGCGAAATTGACAGCATGATCATCTTGATTCACTATCTGATGTTCATCCTGTTTATCGGTTGGGGCATCTTCTTTGTTTGGATACTGATCAGGTTCCGCGCATCGGCAAACCCAAAAGCAAATTACACCGGTGTCACTAGTCACACATCCAGCTATCTTGAGATCGCTGTAGCCGTCATCGAGGCCGTTCTTCTGATCGGCTTTGCTATTCCGGCATGGGCGAACAGGGTAAACGAGTTTCCACCCGAGTCCGAGTCAACCGTCGTGCACATGATCGCACGACAGTTTGAGTGGCACGCCCACTATGCCGGCCCTGATGGGCGCTTCGGGCGGCGGGACCTTAGCCTAATTACACCGACCAATGTGGTTGGACTCGACCGAGACGATCCTAATGGTGTTGACGATATTGTCTCGATTAATCGCATGAATGTTCCGGTCGACAAGCCGGTGCTGATTTACTTGTCGACACAAGATGTGATTCATAGCTTGGGCATCGCAGAGATGCGAGTGAAGCAAGATGCGATTCCAGGAATGGAAATCCCGGTCTGGTTCGAGCCAACAAGAGAGGGTGACTATCAGATTAACTGTTCCCAGCTCTGTGGTTTAGGGCACTACCGGATGAAGGCTGAGGTGTCTGTCCAGACACAAGCTGAGTTTGATGGTTGGATTGCCGAGGAACTTTCTTTTCTACAGTGAAAATTGGCTTCCGCTGAGTCTCCATCGACTACGTTCTTCTGACAAACCTTACGGCTCTGCACTAGATGAAGACTGCATCAGCGTCACATCCGCGTTACTGGCGGGCAACAGCGGCAAGCTCTTCTTGAATAATCTCGTCAAACGTGTCCAAAGGCATCGCCCCAAATACAGGACGTCCGTTGATGAAAAGCGTTGGCGTCGAAGTGGCACCATAACTCCGTCCCTCCGACATCTCCTCGGTGACAGTCTGTTCGTGCCGAGATTCCTCAAGGCAAGTACTGAATGCGTCGACCTCAAGGCCAAGTTCACCTGCGTAGATTTTGAGCGACTCGACATCCAGCGTGTCTTCGGTAGCGAATAGTTTGTCGTGAAATTCCCAGAATTTTCCTTGTTCGTCTGCGCAATGACCGGCCTCAGCCGCTTTGAATGCGTTCGGATGACTTGGTAGAGGAAAGTCTTTGTACACAAATCGAATTTGATCGGGGTACATTTCAAGTAACTCGGCGATGGTGGCTGTCGCTCGTTCACAATAGGGACATTCGAAATCAGAAAATTCCACAATGACTATGGGCGCGTCGGTTGGGCCTCTAGACCGATCGCCCGGCAACACGTCAATCCGCTGTCGCGGTGGATCTAAGGTAACGACGACGTCTTCTGACGCTATCCGCAAGTCGCTCATGAACTGCCGGAGCGCCTGTGCCGGACGTTGCTGCTCAATCGCGGCACGGATTTCTGGGCGCATCTCCTCTAAAGTTCGCCCATCTAGTCGGTCCTTATTCCGCTCATAGATCAAATCGACTTCTTCGTCCGTTACGGGAAGGGTTCGTTCGGGCAGTTCTGCCGCAAGCAGTTCATCGCGTCCGAGACCACGCGCTTTCGCTTCACGGTCTATCAAACGATCCCCAACCAAAAGATCAAGGACGCGTCGGCGTGTGTCATAAAGATCCTGCATCGTCCGAAGCCGTCCCCGTGGATCCTCTCGGTTCCACATTTCCTCAAGATCTCCGAGAGTGATGACTACATCACCCACATGAGCCACTACCTCATTCTGGTCCTGAGCCGCCGATATCCAGGCACAACCTGAAAACGCGGCAACCATTAACCCAACAACACACGGAGTCCAAAACCTTGCCCTCATAAGCATTCGCCACTGTACCACTGCGTGTCGGTCCCGTCTACGAGTTGCTCCAGCTTGGGTGTATGGCATACCGTGTCTGACCAAGTCTAATGTCACCGTCACACTGGGCCTATCCACGTCCCGCAGCCAAGTATGAGGGCTCTCTCATCGTCGCCCGAGACACGACAACAGTGACTAGCTTTCTTGAAGACGCGGCGCACTACCCTAATGGTCACACTGCCGGCGTCGCACGTCCCAGCTCTGAAGCGGAAGTCGCCGCATTCGTTCAAGCGGCACGACGAGTTCTCCCAGTTGGCGCACAGTCGTCGCTTACCGGGGGAGCAACGCCTATGGGTGAACTAATCGTTGCAACTGATCGTCTCGACCGTATTCTTCGGGTCAATGATTCGGAGATCACTGTGGAAGCAGGTGTCCCACTCGTTGTCCTCCGAGATACCCTCGCCCGTCGAAAGGCATGCTACCCACCGGTACCAACATTTGATGGGGCCTTTGCCGGTGGAATAGCAGCTACCAATGCAGCAGGAGCAGCAACCTTTAAATATGGCACCACGCGTGATTGGGTGCGAGGGATAAAAGTTGTGCTGGCTGATGGCAGCGTGCTCGAGTTGTTACGGGGACAGGTTCGCGCACACCCTGATGGCTTCTTTGAGTTTCATGGACCTAATGGGTCCAAACGTGTACCAGTACCCACCTACCGGATGCCACAAGTGCCAAAAAGATCTGCTGGGTACTTCGCACAGCCTGAAATGGATCTCGTCGATCTCTTCATCGGATCAGAAGGCACTCTCGGCATTATCACCGAGATCACTTATGCCATCGTCTCTCCCTGTCCGGCGACATGTGCAATTTGGTTGCCAATGTCTGACGAAACAGCGGCTCTTGTGCTCGTTGAGACACTACGACAAGAAGCTAAGAACACTTGGCGAACCAACGACCCGTGTGGAATAGATGTCACGGCGATTGAGTATCTCGATTGCCACAGCCTGGATCTCGTGCGACAAGACGGGATCGACCGAAAACACAATGTTCAGATACCTCATGACTCCGTAGTCGCGCTGCTGACACAAGTCGAGCTTCCCTCAGACACCACACTCACTGCCGAATCAGCTTACGAACAGATCGAAGCGTCCCTTCTATCCACTGCTCCGGATACACCGTTGGTGCGCTTATGCCGCATTCTGTCCCGCGCCGGCGTACTGGACCGAGTCGAACTGGCACTTCCCCAAAACGAACTGCGACAACAACAACTGTTCGCGATCCGAGAGGCGGTACCCGAAGCAGTGAACCGACGGGTGGGACTCGTAAAACGTAACATCAGTGCCAAGGTCAAGAAAACGGCGGCTGATATGATCGTCCCTGTCTCCCGTTTCGCCGAAAGCATCAACCTCTTTCAAAAAGCCTTCGAACAGAGAGAACTGGATTACGCAATCTGGGGACACGTCTCGGACGGAAACGTGCATCCCAATGTTATCCCGAAATCAAACGAAGACGTAAAAAAGGGCCAAGAAGCCATCCTTGAATGCGGGGAAGAGATTATCCGGATGGGTGGCTGCCCTCTCGCAGAGCATGGGGTCGGGCGGAACCCCGTCAAACAAACCCTACTCCGCAGGCTTTATGGGAAAACAGGTGTCGAGCAAATGCGACGGGTTAAAGCTGCTCTAGACCCGGAGGGAAAACTTTCTCCGGGAGTACTCTTTCCAGAAAATCCTGTCGCAACGGAGTAACGGATCAACGTTAAACGAACGCAAATCGGAGACAATTTGTAACACCACCACTCCTCAGAGAACTGAAAGCCCGCCAACTGTTCATCGGGTATTTCCTTCTCTCAGATCTACAGCTTGACCTTACGAAGTCTGAGTGCGTTGCCAATCACCGACAGCGAGCTCATGGTCATGGCCGCGCTGGCCCAAATCGGACTGATCGCTAAACCGAAAAAAGGATAGAGCAAGCCGGCAGCTATCGGTATACCGAGCGAGTTGTACACGAACGCAAGAAACAGGTTCTGACGGATGTTACGCATAGTGGCACGACTGAGACGGCGGGCGCTTACAATTGCTCGAAGGTCTCCCCTGACAAGCGTCACACCGGCACTTTCCATAGCAACATCTGTGCCTGTCCCCATAGCGATACCGACTGTCGCCTCAGCGAGCGCCGGCGCGTCATTAATTCCATCCCCTGCCATGGCTACAACCTGACCTGCGGCTTGTCGTTCAGTCACGATTCGGCGTTTATCGGCAGGAAGCACCTCAGCTATTACGTCGGCACTGTCGAGTCCCACCTCCGCCGCTACTGCCTCGGCCGTGGATCTATTGTCGCCAGTCGCCATAACGATACGGAGTCCATCCTCCCGCAATTGGCGAATTGCTTCGGATGTCGTCGGTTTCACGGGATCGACAATCCCCAGCAATCCGACTAGCTCATCCTCTAATGCCACGAAGACGACCGTCTCTCCGCATCGGGCTAACTCGGAAGATTGATCGGTAAATCGACTGGTATCAATGTCACGGCTTTCGAGCATCGCAGCCGTTCCCACGACAACCCGTCGGCCGTCAACCATACCGCTGACACCTCGACCCGCGTAGTATTCAAAATCGGTAACCCGTGGGAGCGCGAGACCACGACGCGCCGCTTCGGCAATGATTGCAGCTGCTAACGGATGTTCGCTGGAACGCTCCAATCCGCCAGCAAGCTGAAGAACTTCGTCCTGGTCTTTACCTCGTACGGTAAGGACTGTACGTACATTGGGTTGACCCTGAGTCAGGGTCCCTGTCTTATCAACGATCAACGTATCGACTCGCTCGAGTGCTTCCAACGCTTCCGCATGTCGAATCAGCACCCCTTCGGTCGCACCGCGACCAGTCCCCATCATGATCGCCATCGGAGTCGCGAGACCGAGAGCACACGGGCAAGCGATGATTAAAACCGCGACGGAACTGACAAGAGCCGATGCAAACTTCGGTTCTGGTCCCCAGAGGATCCACGCAACAAACGCCACGAGAGCCACGATCACAACAACTGGAACAAAGTGCCCGGCGACACGGTCCACAACCCGCTGAATCGGTGCACGACTCCGCTGCGCTTCAGAAACCATCTTTACGATTTGCGCTAGTAGCGTCTCTTTGCCAATTCGCTCCGCCCGTACGATCAAACTTCCCGTACCGTTCACGGTAGCACCGATCACCGAGTCATCAACTGCTTTCTCGACCGGGATCGGCTCTCCACTAATCATCGATTCATCGACCGCACTACGACCATCCACTACGACACCGTCGACGGGGATCCGATCGCCCGGCCGAACACGCAGTACATCATTAACCTGAACTTCCTCTAAGGCGATATCTTCCTCGCGGTCTCCCACAATCCGATGCGCTGTGGTCGGGGAAAAGCTCAAGAGTAAACGCAACGCCGCACCCGTGCGATGGCGGGCACGCAACTCCAAGATTTGACCAAGCAACACCAGCAAAATAATGACTACTGCCGTGTCGAAATATGGTTCTACAACGCTTTCTGTATAAGACCATTCTGGGAACCAGCGTGGTCCAATCGTTGCAACAGCGCTGTATGCGTAGGCCGAACCTACTCCAAGTCCGATTAGGGTAAACATGTTAGGGCTTCGGTGGACTAGTGATGCCCAACAACGCTCGAAAAACGGCCGACCGGCCCAGATCAAAAACGGGGTCGCAAAAACAAACTGTAACCAGTTCGACATCGACTGGCTAACTAAGAGACTCCCGCGGTCCTCAACAAACATGTTCACCATTGCCAGCACAATCACGGGCAAACCTAGGCCAACACCAATCCAAAATCGTCGCGTCATGTCGTGCAATTCAGCATTGGCTACGACGTCTCCGGCTGTGGCGTCCGGCTCAAGCGCCATGCCGCATGACGGACAAGCACCCGGTTCCAATGCTTGGATACCTTCACACATTGGACACACAAAACTTGCGCCTTCAGTCGATCCACTTTGAGCAGCCGATTCCTTCAGCCGATCGGAGCCGCTAAGAAACTGGTCTGGATCATTCATGAAAGCACTGCGACAACCAGCGCAACAGAACAGATACCTCTTTTCCTCATGCTCATAGACATACCGGGTCTTGTCTGGGTTTACCTGCATGCCGCAGACCGGATCACGGAACTCAATTGATGTCATCTGGATTGCTTACTACCTAGCCACGCAGCGCGGAATGCTCGTTGCTGGGACGTGAGGTTCTCACCCATAGATTCAACTGTTCTGAGTTCAATATGCGGCCGCGCAGCCAATGTCAGGGTTCCCTCCACCTGCCGACCTCGACGGGAAAAACGAATGTCCACACGCTGTCCCGGACGTTTCGTCTCAAGAATTGCATTTAAGTCCGTGACTGTTGACACCGGTTGATTGTCGATGAACTCAAGGATGTCTTCCCGATCAACACCAGCCTGATGAAGGGGTGACCCGTAGGCTGTCGCCGACGAAACCCGCAGACCCGATGCGAACGATACCTCACCTAGCCACGCACGGCCCGGAGATTGAAGGCGAAGGTCGATGCCCGCAGGCGCCAAAACGTTCGCGTAGTCGACAAGTTCATGTCCCTCTATAAAACGGGAGAAAAAATTCTGGGCAAAAGAGACCGATCCCGCGATGTCACCAAGCACGTCACGCGCGTCAGCCAGATCGTATGGTGTGGAAACGAGACCAGGTCCGGCTCCAGCAGGCCTTCCGAAACGCTGCCACATTGCACGCATGTAGTGGTCCAAAGTCACTCGGTTATCGGTCCGAATCCGAAGGGTTAAGTCCAAACCCAGCGCGATGGCCTCACCCCACGTGTAATAAGAAATAAAGGTGTTTCCCCAATTAGTGCGATCGATTGCTGACGCGGCGTCTGTGAAAGGTGCAAGCTGGCTCATCTCCACGACCGTATTTAGGCGGCGCCCAGGACTCACGAGCACAGTGTTAATAACCGACGACAATCGCTCTACAATCGTGTCGAGTTCTATCAACCCTGATCGCGCGGTGACGAGTACTCCATAGTAGTTCGTGAATCCTTCGGCGAACCAGAGCAAACCCGATACGTTCGCGTCCGTGAAATCAAACGGCGTCAAGCTCTTCGGGCGAATTCGTTCTGCATTCCAAGCGTGAAAAAATTCATGAGCAACTGATCCAAGGAGCTGCGTCCGCTGATTCGCGCTATCGAGCTGCGCGGGCGCCGTCAGAATTGTGCTATTGCGATGCTCCATCGCATCCCCGCGCGCATATGGCAGATAATCCGCAATAAACGTATACGTGTCGCCCTCAAAGCTCGGGAACTCACCAAAAATCATGACGGTCTCCCTGACAATTCGCTCGACGGCAGCAGTAAAAGTATCAACCGCCGCAGCTGAACCGTCGTGGTGAACAACCACACGAAATATTGGCCCGGCGCGTGGAGTTACCGGATTGTCGACCACGAATGTCCGCGCATCGAAATCGCTAAACTCCACAGGACTATCCATCAAATATTGAAGGTTCGGTGCGGTGAAAACCAGAGGGTCATTCGTGGGAAACAGCTGAGTCGCCACTTGCCAGTCCACTCCAGGTGGTTGCTCAAACGTGATCTTCACCGGCTGATCATGCAGACCAGTTACCCAAATCAACGTAGCGGGCATGTTCACGTGTGCATGGGTTGAATCGACCGCCAGGTAAGTCCCATCAAGGCGATCTCCAAAAACCCGATACTTCACCCGGATCGTGCCATCATGGCGTGTCACCAGCCATCGGTCCGCGCGCGGTCGCATAAAACTCATTTCCCGATTCTGGCCATCAAATATCTCGATCGCATAGATGTTCTTGGCGAACTCATGTCGCGCATATCGACCAGGAGAAGCGCTGCTCATCTGGAGTTGCACAGGTAAGTTTCCAAGTCCAGCGAATACAGCTTCTACGTACAGCCAGCGGTGCTCAGGTTCTGGAAATGTCAAGCGGTATTCGACTCGAACCTCTGGCTGAGATTGCTCCGCCAAGGATAACAACGACCAAGCAGCCAAAACCGTCACACCGGCCCCAACGTATCTTGCCGCGTGGGCAACCAGTCTCAAGAAGAAGGTCCTTCCAGAATTTGCTGCAAGGCTTCTCTTACAAAAACCTCCTCGGACTGGTGACCGAGGAGGTCGATACGGTCATTGATGACGGTCTTCGGCACACCAGATACGCGATATTTTTGAACCAGTGCCGGAAATTCCGTTGCCTCGATGACCGATGTCGTGATGTGAGAACTTGCAGCCGCAAGCCGATAAGCTAAGCTGACCATTTGCGGGCAAAATGTGCACGTAGCAGTAACAAACACCTTGATATCAATCGGTCGGTTCACCTTCGCGACAACTGCGAGACTCTCTGGAGTGAGACCAGTGTCTCCGTCGCTCGCCAACACGACTGCATCGATAAATGAGGTCAATTCGTGCCCCTGCGGGACACCGTAATATCGCAGTCCCAGGTCTCGGGCTCCCACAACGGCAGTAGCAGGGGCCCAGTCGACTCCAAACTCGTCCACCTTTTCCTTGTCCAGCACCAAGTTGTATTCCTCGACGGCGATCTGCTTAGAAAGACTCGCAATCTCGTCAATCACCTGCCGTGCCCGAAGGCAAAAATCACAACCAAAAGTTTGAGTGAAGAAAACTAGACGAACAGGCTCGGCAAGTGCTGCCAAACGCTCGGCAAGAAGACGGTCGCCGTGAACCATAGGGAAATTATCGCAGAACAGGAGAGAACGTGCGTCTCACAATTGTTCTAGAAGTTGATGGCAGCCACTGGTTTTTTCTTTCTTCTTTACTTGAATAGATCATCGAAGTCTTGGCGAGCGGTTCGGGGCCCCGTTGAGTGTGTCTCTCGTTCAACCGTGACCCGCCCTTCGAAGAACGTACACGTGTTTCGTGTCTCCTTCGGTGAGACACGTTCGAGAATTGGCTGCCCGCATTCGAAACGACTGGCAGTATCGAACCACGTGCATTGTGCACAACTATGAAGCTCACTCGCGCATTTCGGACAAGTGCTGTCAACAGTAATATTGTCCGTTACCTGCTCACCACACCGAGCGCACTTGAGTACGTCTCGAAAACTCGGCATGTTGACGGTGCGAGGTTCCCTGGGCCCATAACCGCGCCGCGGACCCCGCTCGCGATTGTCTTTCGTCGAAGGACGTGACGGTTCCCGATCACGAGGGTCATCTTGATATCCGCTCTGCCGATACTTTCTAGTCATGTTGGACCTTGTGTAAAAAGCCCGTCCATTGCCTGATTTATAGCACTGTTCCGTGTCTGTCTACGCGAAGTGTGACACATACGTCGCGTGGCATCGAGTTGACAGTTGATCCGGGGATGCAGGATCCTGTGTGGTTGTGGTCGCTGATCGACCGTTGACCCCGTGAAAGGACTTCTGAATGGCAGGACGCAAAGTGGGCACCGTGAATTACAAGCAGGACCTCTCGTCTATTCTGACAATCTTTAGACTCATGCCGGCAGATGGCAGCGTGTTTCCGCCATCGAAAGCTGGCCAATATATAGCGCTGAAACGTGACGACTGCAAGCTTACGAAAAAAGTCGGTGTCGGAGACGATGGGGCCTCAATTTACGGACCGGATCTAGACGATACTGGCAGCCAGAAGATCGGGGCAGTCACCCATTCATACTCGATCGCCTCAGCTCCTTGGGAACAGGAAGAGTACGGCTACCTCGAGTTTTATGTCGTCTTAGAAGTGATAAAGAAAAACGAATTCGGGCGGCTTAGTTCAGTCTTTATGAACCTGGATCCCAAGACAAATACCCAGGTGACCTATTTCGATCGTATCACTGGAAATTTCACGCTTGACCAGCGGGCGGCCGACGTTGATAGCGTGCTGATGGTAGGTACCGGAACAGGCCTTGCGCCGTTCATCGCTATGGCTAAACAGCTACATCATGACGCAAAAAATGGGTCCGGAGACAGTAGAAAATACACAATCCTCCATACCAATAGAACCTATGACGAACTCGCCTATCACCAGGACCTTCTTGACATAGAGAAAGCGGGACAGTTCGATTTTGCCTATGTCCCCACCGTCAGTCGACCCACCCAACGAGACCTTGACGATGAAGGCATGGGTGTAGGCCGAGCTAACAACGTGCTGCGGCACATGTTTGGACTTCCCATGAAAGAAGAAGAAATAATTGCTGCTGCGAAGGCCGGGAACGGAGATCTGGCACGCGCCGAAGCGGGTATGCAGCGCACGCCCAAACCCGAACTTCCCAAGAAATTCTCAATAGAGGGACTGCAAGACCGCTTTGATCCCGCAAAAACGGTGATCATGACATGCGGCAATCCATGGTCAATGGCTGACATTGAAGAAACGGCTAAGCGGAGCAACATTAAGTTTGAGATGGAAGAATGGTGATTCGGAAAGGCTTACTCAAGACAACTGTTCGATCGCTCGCCGCACATCAGCATTGTCGGGTAGCGTGGGAATTTCATAGATCCTCTTGAACACTATGGTGCCACGCTTGTCGACAACAAAAATGGCGCGTTCGGAGAGACCGTCTTCACGAGCAACACCGTATGCTTCTGCCACCGCACCGTGGGGGTGAAAGTCGCTTAAGAAGTCGTAAGTAATTCCGCCAAGGTCCGTGGCCCATGCCACCTTGGTTGGCACGGCATCAACGCTAAGACCGAGCACACGAGTATTATGCTGCTGAAACCAAACTATGTCCTCCTCGTAGTTCTTCATCTGGCTGGAGCATACAGGCGTCCACGCGAGCGGATGGAAAGCAATGATGACGTTGTGCTTCCCACGAAACCTTGACAGTCTGATGCGACCGCCTTGGTGGTTCTCAAGTTCAAAATCTGGCGCATCATCACCAACACTCACGGACATATGAAAACCTCTCAGGTGGAGAAAGAATACTGTAATCCGATAGGCTTTGGCGGTCCTCCAATGTGGATAGTGTTAATTGTTATTCTGCTGCCGATCAGTTCAGTATCAGCCCAAGCGCAAGAAAATTCGGCTCTTGAAATCTCTGGCGGCTACAGTTTTCTTGGTAATTCTGAGGTCGTTGATGGCTACGGAGCCGGATGGGTTGTAGCGGGCGCTTGGAATGTAACGCAGTGGTTCGGGGCTACTGTTGAGGTTAGTGGAAACTCACAGCAGCAAGATGTTGGTCTGTTGGACGTTAATGCCGGTTTCCTCAGCGTCCTCGGCGGCCCAAGGATATCAATTCCGGTCGGTCGGCTACGTCCATTCACGCATTTCCTATTTGGATCAACAAGGGTTGACCTTGCAGTGACTTCAATGTTTCCAGTCCCGTCGACCGGAAAAGTAGATGATGTGCACTCGGCGCTTCAAATCGGTGGAGGGGCAGATGTCCCTATAGGCTGGGGATTTCTAGTTAGAGTGGCGTTTGACTACCGCCGAGTTTTTGCAACGCAATCAATCAATCAGCACCGAGTACTGACCGGACTTGTCTATAACCTGCCGTTCATGAGGCCGTAACGTCTACGCTTAGTCAGACCAACCGTCTAATCAGCTCGGTGAGATACCGCAGCCGGTAGTTTCCCTCGTCTGGATTGTGATATTCGAAAGACCGTTCCTCCGGAGTAAGAGCTATCTCATCCCTCATCGGTTCAAACGCCGTCCCCTCATGCCACTCGTTGAACGATGTGATGTACGTGAGAAAAAATCCTTCGGCCACGTTTCCGAGCCAGGGATGAGTCTGTAAAAAAAGGTTGGACTGAAAACTCTCCAGTATTCTCCGTTCTGATAGCTGACGCGCAAGTTCCCGGTCATTGATTGTTGACCAATCGAGCCCTCGCGTTCGCGGCAAGAACGGCCGTGGTTGATAGCACGATCCAGGCTCAACCGTTCGCCGATCAATTTCATCCCATCCAGGATTTACATTAAACGAGAAGAGCATTCCTTGCCGACTTGCATTGAGAGCATAGTTAAGATGTTGGTCGGGCTCAATCGCGGGATCATAAGTCGCGATCCCATCAAGACCAGCTGTTCTAACTCGACCCGCATCCCAAGTGTCCGAGAGAAGAGTGACATGTGGAAAATTGCCATCGAGTAGAGCGTGAGCCTCCTCAATCGCTTGACGCCACAAGTCGTCCGGCGTGTAGCCTGGCACTTGCCGTAATACTCCGTGACAATCTTTGAGTTTCTCAGGAAGTGTTGTAGCAAACAGTTTAAACACTGGACCCCGGGTTCCATCAGCCCGCTGGTGCAAAAAGAAGCAATCCCACCGTCGCTTTTCGCCAAATTCCCGTAATAGATACTGTAGATCTGACGCGAGACGCTCCACCCGGAGCGGACCGTAGGGCTCTAGATGAAAAGTGACGCGAATATCATGAGCAGCCATCACATCCATGACGTCGGAAACCACGGAATCACTAAAGCTCCCACGTCCCCACCAACTCAGGTTTACGACACCCACGCCACTTTCAGCAATCCAGAGGGCATGTTGCTCGAGAACCCTTATCGAACGGGAATCGTAGGCGCCGAGGCGGGGCATAATGTTTGCCGCCAGGTCAAGTGGTGGCACGCGATCCCACTGTTGCCAGTGGCGGAACGGTGAATTCGCATACCAGGGGTAGTACTCGAAAACGAAGTGACGGCGTAAATCAGGGTACAGATTCTGCAACCGGCGTTTCAAATCGACCCACGGGAACTGAATAACGGGTTCGCTCTGAGTTGCAGAGAGTTCCGTGGGAATTAATGGCGCAAGGCTGGAGGCCAAAAACGACCGACGGGACAATTCCATGGTCTAAGATTCTACCTATTGCGTTCGAATGACTGAGTCACATAGGCTTCAGGGAGAAGTGAATCCCGACTAGCGCAGCGGACAATACCACGCGGCGGCACGGGAAAAGCGAGACGATTATGCCAACAAGATTTTTAATTTCTGTGATTGCCCTGCTACTACTGGTTGTTTTTCCATCGGCTGCGCAGCTTTACACCGACTGGCTGTGGTTCGGAGAAACAGGCTACCAATCCGTCTTTCTTAAGAGCTTGGCAACTAAAGGATTCTTGGGCGTTGGAGTATTTGCTGTGGCGTTCGGCTTCCTTTTCGTCAATCTCCGACTCGCCTTACGTGGCTTGCAGCACCCATACGTAGTGTTTCCAGGTGGCGGCGATATTCAACCGATCGTGTTGCAACAACGGCATGTCCGGTGGCTTGCGGCTGGCGCTGCTGCACTCGCTGCATTGTTTATTTCAGGTATCGCGTCGAGACAGTGGTTGGTTTTTCTCAACTACCTGGATGCTACACCGTTCGGAGAGACCGACCCGTTATTCGCGCGTGACGCAAGCTTTTACATCTTCAGTTTGCCGTTTTTCGATAGTGTCCGCTACCTCCTCTTGGCCATCGGCGTATTGTCAATCATCGGTTCGGGAACCGCTTATGTGATGGTCGGACAACTCGGATTGACTCCACAGGGACTGCGGTTTGACTCTCGCCCAGTCCAGCATCTTGCCGCCTTGATTGCTCTCATCTTTCTCCTTCTTGCGGCGGGAGCATATCTCGACATGCCGCGCATATTGACAACGCCGGCTGGCATCATCCACGGAGCAGGATATACCGACGTAGAAGTTCGGTTGCCAGTGCTACAGCTGCTGATGATTGTCGCGGGGCTAGGGGCTGCAGCAACAGCCTACGCTTCCTTTTCATCAACTACTTGGCCCATTGCAGTTGCCATCGGCGGTTACATCTTGGTTTGGGTGGGTGGTGGTGGAGTTGCGACACTTGTGCAGCAATTGCTCGTAACACCAGATGAACAACGGAAAGAGGCCCCGTACATCGCCAGGAACATTGAAGCAACGCGCGTAGCATTCGACATTGACGAGGTTGAAGAACGACAGGTGTCCGGCGATGCGTCTCTCACACTTAACGACATTGCCAACAACGCAGAAACGATTAATAACATCAGGTTATGGGATCACGAACCTTTACTTGATACGTTTGGCCAAATCCAGGAAATCCGAACCTATTACCAATTTGCCTCCGTCGATAACGATCGGTATGTCGTAGACGGCGAATATCGTCAAACCATGGTCTCGAGCCGCGAGCTAAATTCGGATAGCCTGCCAAACCGTTCCTGGATTAATGAGCGCTTGCAATATACGCACGGTTTCGGCGTTGCACTCGGACCGGTTAATCAGGTGACTCAAGAGGGCCTCCCTGTTCTGTTTATTAAGGACTTACCTCCGCGGTCGGAAACGGACCTCGCGATCAGCCAGCCAAGCATCTACTTTGGAGAATTATCGAACGACTACGTTTTAGTGAACACCGGAACCGACGAGTTCCATTACCCAGAGGGCGACGACAACGTCTCGACCCGGTACGACGGAAGCGGTGGGGTGGAACTCGGGAACATCTTTCGGAGACTAATGTTCAGTTTACGATTTCGCTCGTATGAAACCCTCGTGAGTGGCCAACTCAGCGCCGAAAGCCGAGTGCTCTTTCACCGAAACATTGCCGACCGTGTGGCAACAATCGCGCCATTTTTACAATTCGACTCCGATCCATACCTGGTCATCGCTAATGGAGGTCTTTTCTGGATACGCGATGCATACACCTCAACAAGCAACTATCCGTACGCCACGCCCGTTGCTGGACATATCAACTACATCCGGAACTCGGTCAAGGTTGTGATCGACGCTTACAATGGCACGACGACCTTTTATCTGGCTCAACCTGATGATCCGCTTGCTTCGACTCTCAGCAAGATCTTCCCAGATTTGCTCAAACCTCTCGACGCTATGCCTGAAGCGCTCAGGAGCCACCTGCGCTATCCGGAGGGAATCTTTGCTCTGCAAACAGCAATGTACTCAACCTACCACATGACAAATCCGGCGGTGTTTTACAACAAGGAGGACGAGTGGGAAGTCCCAGTTATTGATAGCGAACAAATGGAACCTTACTACACCATTATGAAGCTCCCCGGCGAGGAACGCGCTGAATTCATCCAGATGCTTCCATTTACTCCGAGGGGGAAAAACAACCTTGCGGCATGGATGGTGGCGCGCAGCGACGGTGAGCACTACGGCAAGATGCTCGTGTTTCAGTTCCCAAAACAGAAAGTTGTCTTTGGACCGTCACAAATCGTGGCTCGGATTAACCAAAACCAAGAAATCTCTCCACAGATCACTCTGTGGAACCAGCAAGGATCCGAGGTCATCCAAGGAACGCTCCTCGTAATTCCGATCGAAGAAGCACTGCTTTATATCAGACCTCTTTATCTGCGTGCATCAGGGGGACGAATCCCTGAACTTAAGAGAGTCATTGTCGCTTATCAAAACCAGATCGTGATGGACGAAACCTTGGATAAAGCATTGGGACAAATCTTTGGAAGCGCACCGGCCAGTCCATCTGAAGCACTCGCGGCTCCAACTCTTGCTGCTAACGCGGAACTGTCAGAAACAGAGATGCTCGCAGCAGCAGCGCCTTCACCCGATGCCAGCTCCCCAAATCTCGCGCGACAGGCCCAAGAACACTATTCGCGTGCCCTACAAGCTCAACGTCAAGGCAACTGGTCAACATACGGCGCTGAAATTGAGCGATTGGGTTCCATCCTCGAACGGTTGGACGATTTAGAAAGTCAGAACTGAAACACCGCCGCTCGCATATTACTTTCAGGAGTGTATCGAATGACTCCCACGTCTCGTCTCGGAACATTCGTACTGTTGTGTTCCATCCTTTTTGGCTGTGCGGAACCTGAACTTGTCGAACCTACGCCGGGATTATTTGCGTTGACTGGCGCACGTCTTATCCTGGGAACTGACGAGGATGTGATCGAAGACGGCGTCCTTATAATTCGTGACGGTTGGATCGCAGCAGTAGGGTCTATAGAGGAAACCGAGGTTCCCGTTGATGCCACTCTGATCGATGTATCTGGCAAGACGATCATGCCAGGCATGATCAACGCGCATGGTCACGTCAATAACGTGCGTGGTTTAGAATCCGACCCTTCGTTCTACACGGAAGAGCACGTAGAGCGACAACTCGCGCGTTATGCACGTTATGGCGTCACAACGGTTTTAAGCCTAGGGAGCGGAGGTAAAGCGGGAATCTCTGTGCGGGATCGTCAGAACCAATCAACCGAATACGCGCGTCTCTATTTATCGGGGCCTGTGGTAACAGGGAACTCTCCTGGAGAAGCAATCGAACAGGTGGATGCCGTCGCCGACTTGGGAGTAGACATAATAAAAATCCGAGTCGATGACTCTCTAGGCACGGCGGAGAAAATGCGCCCCGAGGTATATCAAGCAATCATTAACCGGGCCCATTCACGTAACCTGCGAGTGGCTTCGCATCTATATTATCTTGAAGATGCCAAAGAACTTCTAACCGCGGGCACTGACTTCATAGCTCACAGTATTCGTGACCAACCGATAGACGAAGATTTGATCTCGTTAATGCTTGAACACGACGTCTGTTATTGTCCTACGTTAATGCGTGAAGTCTCAACGTTTGTCTATGAGACGAGGCCTGATTGGTTCGACGATCCATTCTTTCTTAAAGAGGTCGATCCAGCCGTTTTGCAAACCCTCGAATCGGTTGATTACCAGGAAGAAGTGCGCAGCCGCTCGAGCACACAAGTGTACAAAGAAGCACTAGCGATGGCCCAGCGAAACCTAAAAGCTCTCGCCGACCGTGGTGTCCGAATTGCCATGGGAACCGACTCTGGACCAGCAGCTAGGTTTCAGGGCTATTTTGAGCACGGCGAACTCGATCTGATGGCCGAAGCCGGCCTCTCGTCGATGCAAATCCTTAATTCGGCAACAAGTGAAGCCGCACGTTGCTTGCGAGTCGATGACAAAATCGGTTCTTTGGAATCTGGTAAATGGGCCGACTTCGTAGTGCTCGGAGCTAATCCGATCGAGAACATTCAGAACACCCGCAGTATCGAATCTGTCTGGATTGGCGGCAGGACAATTCAAGATTAGAGACGTAGCAACTTCGGACGACACTTCCTCTGCTCAGGAATTTACTGGCTCAACGCCACGCTGTCGCCAGTAGCGAACCAGTCCAAGCCAGCCAAGCGCAAGCGGAGCCGCGAAATCGTAAAGGTCGACTTCGTCTGGTGGAAGACACCTTTGTAAATAGACATGTGCGTCGGCCGTGAACATTTCCTGTCTGTCCTCGTCGTTCGCGTCGCTCTCAAGCACGTGGCGGGCAATTTCCGTCATCGCAGTAAGATGTTCGACAAACGCATCGAGGTGTCGGGCCGCATCCTCATGTGGCCCAAAGTGGGTCACGAAGAGCGTTGAGGGCTGCCATCGACGTATTAAATCGATACTCTTCAGCCAGATTTCAACATCGATATCAGGGGGAGGCGTCGGGGGCATGACGAACAGTGCGTTTCCGGTCCGCACACCTGCGGTGTCGCCGACAAACGCTACCCCACTTGAACGATCGAAAAATCCAACGTGATGGGAAGCATGCCCTGGGGTGTACTCAACCTCGAACCTTCGGCCAGCAACTTCAATTTTTTCCCCACCGCTCAAAGGACAAATGTTAGTCTCAGGCACTGGTAAGAACTGGCCCCAAAGACGGTCCATGTCATCACCGTAGAGTCGGCCTGCACTCGCCAAAAGCTTGGATGGATCAGCCATATGTGGCGCGCCACGATCATGTACATAAACCCTAATTTCCGGGTTTTCCCTAACTAACGATCCAGCTGCTCCCGCATGATCAAGATGAATATGAGTTAAGAGTATCGCTTGGATATCGCCCACCGCCATCCCGTGCAAGCCAAGTGCAGCATGGAGAGTGTCCAGACACGTCGAAGGACCTGGGTCGATGACCACCACGCCGGCTGCGCTCTGTGCGACAGCGGCCGCAATTACATGCGTCCGTCCTTGGAAATTGAGGTCAGCATACATAAGGCCATGCGCAATAGTGAGCATTACAACCGAGAGTCTACACTGGAGCACAAGACCTGTCTGACATCCCACGCTTGACCTGTCGAAACTTGTCTCAGTACTCTGGTAATCAGACCTGATGACCGGTAAGCCTATAGACCCTAGCGGTGCCATCCTTGAGCGACAGAAACAGGAAACGCGGACACCGAAAATGTATCGAGTTGTGTTGTTAAACGATGACTACACAGCAATGGAGTTTGTAGTCCAAGTGCTTGAAAACGTATTTCAAAAAAATCCGGCCGAAGCATTCCGATTAATGATGCAGGTTCACACGCAAGGCCGCGCGGTCTGTGGAGTCTACACGCACGAGGTGGCCGAAACGAAAGTCGAAACTGTTTGTGACCTGGCGAAGCGGCAGGGATTTCCTCTGCAGGCCAGTCTCGAAGAAGGATGAAATGTTTAGTGCACCACTTGAACTTATTCTAAACGTCGCATACCGCGAGGCAGCGTCTCGCCGGCATACACACCTAACTGTCGAACACTTGCTTTACGCGCTAGCGCACGACCCTGATGGCGAACGTATCCTCTCTGCCTGCGGCGGGGATCTCCCGGCACTCCGACGAACACTCGATGAGTTTCTGGACACACTGGAAACGTTTGCCAAGGGAGAGCGTGTACGCGAACCGGCCCAGACGCTCGGGTTCCGGCGCGTACTTCAAACTGCAGTGCTGCATGTTCAGAGTGCGGGCAAAGATGAAGTACGTTCAGGCGATGTACTTGCGTCTATCCTTCAGCAACCGAAAACCTACGCGGCCCAACTACTCGAAGCTCAGAACATCACGCGTCTCGACGTGCTCAATTACATTTCTCACGGAATTTCCAAGGTCCCTTTAATTAAAGGTGACAGTGAGTCATCGAACGGAACAGCTGAGTCCGGGGTAGGACAAGAGGGCCCAGCGACGGCACGCGATCCACTTACTGCTTATGCGATCAACCTGACTGAGCAGGCACAAGCCGGCCGACTTGATCCATTAATCGGGCGCGTTGAAGAATTACGGCGCACGATGGAGATCTTGTGCCGGAGACGAAAGAACAACCCAGTCTTTGTCGGGGATGCAGGTGTCGGCAAAACGGCGCTTGCCGAGGGATTAGCTCTCCGCCTCATTGAAGAAGACGTTCCGCCGCGGCTTCAGGGGGCCGAAGTTTTTGCTCTTGACACAGCAGCTTTGCTCGCGGGCACGCGTTTTCGAGGGGACTTCGAGGAACGATTCAAAGCAATCATCGCTAGTCTCAGCGAACACACCATGCCGCTTTTATTTATCGACGAAGTCCACACCACAGTAGGGGCGGGCGCGACAACAGGCGGTACGATGGACTTAGCCACACTCATTAAACCGATCTTAACCTCCGGTGAATTCCGTATCATTGGTTCAACGACCTTCGATGAATTCAAACATGTCGAGAAAGATCGCGCGTTGGCGCGAAGGCTGCAGAAAGTCGTGATCGTTGAGCCGACTGTCGAGGAAACCACCAAGATTTTGAAGGGTCTCCAGTCTCGGTATGAAGCGCACCACCAGGTGAGATACAGCGACGACGCCATTCGTGCTGCGGCAAAGCTTGCCAGCCGGCACCTTCGGGAATCACGTTTGCCCGACAGCGCAATTGATGTCGTCGATGAAGCGGGTGCGGCGCTCTCGCTGTACCACTCCGCATCCGGAAAAGAGAACGAGGTCGAGTCTCCTATGGTTACGATCGAAGCTCTTCAGCAGGTTGTTTCGAGGATGGCCCGAATCCCAGAACAACAGACTTCTTCCTCGGACAGAGATCGGTTGCGAACATTGGAGGAATCACTTCGGCGAGTCGTGTTTGGCCAAACCGCGGCCGTACAGGCTGTTGTCACTGCAATCAAGCGGGCCCGCGCCGGCTTGGCGCAACCCGATCGCCCGGCTGGCTCATTTCTCTTCGCGGGACCGACCGGTGTTGGCAAAACTGAGCTCGCCAAACAATTGGCCCTGCACTTAGGCAACGAGTTCATTCGATATGACATGAGCGAGTACATGGAGAAGCATGCCGTGGCGCGCCTGATCGGTGCTCCTCCAGGATACGTGGGGTTCGAGCAGGGCGGGATCCTAGTAGACGCGGTCAGAACACATCCCTACAGCGTAGTACTCCTCGACGAGATCGAAAAAGCCCACCCTGACGTCTACAATATTCTGTTGCAAGTGATGGACCACGCAACCCTGACTGATAACAACGGCCGGCATGCTGACTTTCGGCATGTGGTGCTCATCATGACGTCAAATGCTGGATCTCGAGAAGCTAGTGCTTCTGCTATTGGTTTCAGCGACGATCAGTCTGTTTCGTCACGGGGGCGGATGAAATCAGCGATCGAACACATATTTAGTCCGGAATTTAGGAACCGGCTCGATACCATAGTGACGTTCGATCCTCTCACTCCAGCCGTCATGGAGATGATCGTTGAAAAGTTTATTCTTCAACTTGAGGCACAGTTAGCTGAGCAACGGGTAGCCATAAGCCTAAACCCAGAATCCCGAGCTTGGCTCGCCGCCAAAGGATATGATGCGATCTATGGAGCACGGCCTCTCGCGCGGGTGGTACAAACCAACGTTCGTGATCCTCTGACCGAGGAAATCCTGTTCGGACGGTTACAAAATGGCGGCACGGTCCGCATTGGACTCGGCAACGACGCGCTAACATTCGAATACGAGTCGACTCAGCCAGTGACACATTTAACACCAGAGATAGTAGAGAATGCCCCGAGTGATTAGTCATCCTGAGACACCTACGGCCCCGCGTGAGTCGGATTTGTCCGCTGCGGACAAACGTGTGAGTCGAGAAGAAACCGACGACGTCAGGATCGTCGATAAACGTTGGTGGGCTCAGGACAATGAGACTAACAGCGACGAGCCGCGATCGACCAAACCTTCGTTTGTCCGGGACCTCGAGGGAAAACTCGCTGCCAGCGAAGAACAGCGGAGGAGCCTTGGAGCCAAATACAAAGAGGCCGCCGCTGAACTTGAAGACGATCGAGTTCGTTTAAAACGAGAAATCGCAAAAGATGTTGCTCGGGAGAAACGGCGAGTCTTGGCGACGTTTCTTGAGATTATCGACAATCTCGATCGTGCTCTCAAGGCCGGGCAAGAATCTCCATCGGACGGAGCGTTACTTCAAGGCGTAGAAATGATCCAGCAACAATTCTTAGACACGCTGCAGAAACATCAGGTTTCCCGCATCGACGCAACTGGGGACACGTTTGACCCGACCAAGCACGACGCTATCTCGATGGTGCCGGTGTCCACAGCCGCACAAGACAACGTCGTTATCGAGGTCGTGAAGCCGGGGTATTTGGTTGGTGCCGAAGTCTTGCGGCCAGCTAACGTTACGGTTGGTAAGTACGAAGAGAACCCCGAGTAGGGTTCATCTTATCTGTGAAGACCTGGTTTGACGGGTGTTTCCAGCGCTTCAATCAGCTCTTGCAAGTCGACAAGCTCCTTCTGCGCAGCGTAGAGAATCGCTCGACGTTCCTGGAGACTTGGCTCGCTCCAGTCCTCGCCATCCAATCTAACCCGACCCTCCTGGTCGCACTCCAGTAAAACGGCGTCCATTGGCCCAACATAAAGACGCATGTCTGATTAGATACCGGTAGCCATGGCTGCCTGCTGGGCATCCTCAACGCCGGCGACAATCGCCACAATCGGCTGATCGTCTAGGGCCGAACCGTACAAATAATCAACGTTGACCCCGGCAGTGGCGAGCATCCCAGACGCTTTCTGTAAGGCCCCTGGGTCGTTCGGAAGCTGCACGAACAAGACATCGCGACGATCCACAACATATTGTTGATCTTCAAGCGTTCCAGCAGCATGCAAAGGATTATCTACAAGAAGACGAAGTGTTCCTCCCACCTCAACGCTCAAGGCTAGGACATTGATGCGCTCGTCTGACAGAAGCTGGCACACTCGGCCAAGCGTGCCCGGGCTATTCTGCAACCTGACCGCGAGTTCCGTTCGAATTGCCATACTTTGAGCTTACCCTAACAGATACTGCGATGAGTAGTTTGGGCGAGCCGCACGCTGAGAAGGAACATCCGATAAGATCAGTGTCATGACGACACACAAGGCCACATCCATCCAAGTGGCCAGCCGTCTAGACGGCTTCGACTATGCCATCCGTAACATCGTAGCTGAAGCACGCGCAGTCGAGAAAAGCGGACGGACTGTTCACTACCTCAACATCGGCGATCCTGTACTCTTCGGCTTTAAGACACCACCGCATCTCGTCGAGGCGGTCGTGCGTGCGATGCGAGATGGGCAGAACGGATACACGCCAGCGTCTGGCATTATGCCTGCTCGAGAGGCAATCGCTGCCGAGTACGACTCACGAGGCATTGACTTATCAGCAGACCGGGTGATCTTAACGTCGGGAACATCCGAGGGCATCGAGCTTGCGCTCAGCGTAATCGTTGACCGCGAAGATGAAGTGCTTATTCCACTTCCAACATATCCGTTTTATACCGCTGTCCTCAACAAATTAGGTGCTCGGGCCGTCTTTTACAAAACAGACCCGTCCCGTGGATGGGAACCTGATCTAGACCATGTTCGGAGCTTAGTTGGGCCTAGGACGCGAGCTCTCGTAGTAATTGATCCAAACAACCCAACCGGAGCCGTTTATTCTCAAGACTCTCGGCTGGCATTGCTAGACATCGCCGACCAACACAACATTGTGCTGCTGTCAGATGAGGCGTACACGGATCTTGCTTACAGTGGACCCGTTTTGCCAATTGGGGCACTCAATCCGGACGCGCCGGTTATCTCATTTTCCTCAGCATCGAAGGCGTATGTAGCCCCTGGGTGGCGAACCGGATGGATGGCAGTCGGAGGCGGTGACCGTCTGAACAATGTCCTTACAGCAATCAAACGTTTAGCCGACGGTCGCCTTTGTACTAATGGCCCAATGCAGTATGCGGTCGCCGCCGCGCTTACTGGAGACAGAAGCTATCAAGACGATTTTCGACGGCAGCTCAAGGAACGGGCTGAACTAACAACCCGCCGGTTAAATGCCATCGACGGAATCTCATGCATTGCTCCGGCCGCTGCTTTCTACGCGATGCCAAAAGTTGAGCTCCCTCCAGGACGAACGGACCAAGATTTTATCCGCGGTCTACTGCAGGAAACTGGCATCCTCTGTGTGTACGGGTCTGGCTTTGGAACTGAGCCTGCTAGTGGGTTTTTCCGTATCGTCTTCCTTGCATCACCCTCCGAACTAAATTCCTACTTTGACAACATTCAGGCTTTCACAGCTACATTCTGTCGAAATTGAGAGACTAGGTTTTTTGGAGCTCGTGCTTGCATCGGGATGTCCTGACGCGGGACACTGGTATCAATTCAATGTCGATGGTTTTTCCCATGAAGGGAATTACGTTTTCGGGGTTGTTAGCTGCTTTTTTCTCTTCCCTCTAACAACTGTTGCGCAGCAATCAGTGGCTATTGCTAATCTAGAACCCCTCGTTACCAAACTACAGTCGGTCGTGGAAACATCGGATGGAGAAGATTTTCTATCGCTTCTTACCCCCGACGTGGACGTGGTCTCAGCCCTAGACTTCATTGAGGACGCGTTACCAAATCGGGTCACAAGAGCTGTAGCTGTGGCAAGATTTTTAGGGCCCGTCGAAGACGGTTTGGATGACAGTCGCTATCGACTTACCGTCGAGGTATTCGTAGAAGACGGTGATAGGGGACAGTTGCAAACGTGGCAACTTGACGTAACTCGGACAAAGCTAACCGACGGCTCCTTCGGCCCCTGGAAAATATTCGGCTATGAGTCGCCGGACATAATTGATGGGTTGCACCATCTATCGCTCGACCCGGGCTATCAATTTGACGCGCGTGGACTAACAATTACGGCTGAGGATATGACGCTGAAGATGTCCCGTGGCGCTGAGGGGACCGCTCCGGAGTCTCGACGTGAACCCTGATAACGCTGCACTGGCAGAAATAAGACGGTAAAATGTTTTGTTTAAAGACTTTAATAAAATTTTATGGGTTACTTCGTCAGGGGCAACCAATCAGATAAGGTTTTGATTTAGCATACTGCGGGCAACTCGGAATGACTAACGCGCGAAATCTGATCAGCACAGCGGTCTTGGTGGGCCTCAACACTCTGACTCTTTCGGCCCAGCCCGGTCGGATTAGTGTCGATCTCACACCGATTGGCGAGACGCCTGCAGCACATGCCGATACCACGTTCCGTGTCGCGATAAAGGCGCACCTCGACCAAGGCTTTCACGTGAATTCGAATGAACCTTTGGAAGAGTTTCTCATCGCCACCGGCCTGAGCCTTAATCCACCGGAGGGAATTAAAGTCGATGCCCTAGCCTGGCCAGAACCAATCATGCTTAGCCAAAAGGGCGCGGATCAACCCTTGGCGGTGTTCGAGGAGGAATTCGTCATTGGTGTTGCCCTCTCTCTGGATGCCGACCTTCGACTGGGAACGTACACGGTGCCAGGTCTGCTCCGCTATCAGGCATGTGATGAAACAATGTGCTATCTACCAGCGACCGCCACTCTCGAGTTTCCTGTCACGATCGTACCAAACTCACAGCGGTTGAATGAATCACATGCCGAGCTTTTTGCCACACTCGAATTTGATGCAACCCTAGCGAGACCAGCAGCCGGCGCTCTACCGGACCCAGCCAGACCAATGGCAGACGAAGACGGAGATGCACTGACACAGTTGGACTCATTTGCCGTGCTCGGAACAACCGGCGGTTATCTTGATGCTAACCAGTTCCTTGAGTTCGTGGACCGAGCAGAATCAGGTCGACAAGAAGAGGGTTGGTTTGAGGGAAGAGGACCGCTGGCGATTCTAGTTTTAGTCTTGATCGGGGGTTTAGCCCTTAACCTTACGCCGTGCGTCCTCCCTCTAATCCCGATCAACCTAGCCATCATCGGCGCAGGTACGAGGGCCGGGTCACGAAAACGAGGCTTTGCGTTGGGAAGCGCTTATGGACTTGCGATGGCTGCAGTCTACGGAATCCTTGGCCTTGTTGTTATCCTCTCTGCTGGAACATTTGGAACGATCAATGCATCGCCGTGGTTCAACCTCGCCATTGCCATACTGTTTGTAATACTCGGACTGGCCATGTTCGACTTCCTTTCGATCGATTTCTCCCGTTTCCAGAACAGTCTCAGCCCAAGTGGTTCCGCCGGAAACGGATCTTTCCTGGTTGCGTTCACAATGGGCGGTGTAGCCGCGTTATTGGCCGGCGCTTGCGTCGCACCCGTCGTCATACAAGTGATTGTTTTCTCAAGCAGCTTGTACTCAGCAGGAACGTCCCTAGCACTTGTCTTACCCTTTCTTCTAGGCCTAGGGATGGCGCTTCCTTGGCCAATCGCCGGCGCAGGTTTGTCAGTGATACCACGACCGGGACCATGGATGATTCGCGTCAAACAGGCATTTGGCATCTTCATTTTGGGTACGGCGTTCTACTATGGCTCTCTCGCCTACGGGCTTTTTAGCCAAAGATGGGTTAACCCTGAAGCAGTGGCAAACAGCGTGCAGGAGAAGCTGGACCAAGGTTGGTATGCATCTTTAGGACAAGGACTTCAAACCGCCCAACAAGAACAGAAACCTGTCTTGGTCGACATATGGGCGACGTGGTGCAAGAACTGCTTGACAATGGACATGACAACGCTGAAGGACCCAGCCGTCGAAGCAGCTCTCGAGGGCTATGTGAAAATAAAATTTCAAGCTGAAGATCCCTCTCTGTCACCTGCAAATGAAGTGATGCAACGATTTGATGGTGTCGGCCTCCCTACCTATGCGATTCTTAGTCCCAAAGATCTTAATTCGTCAGCGATTGTCACAAACTCTTCCCTACCCGTACGGTAAGTGCGTCAAGGTGCAGCTTAATGGCAAGAACCTTCGGTCCCGTCACGACTTCCCCATCCACATGGAAGTTTAAGGGTCCATTCCCGGACCCAGACGGAACGATTCCAAGGACTGTCTGCTGAAGCACCAATTGAAAGGCCACCTCATTGATGGTTCCATCCCCGCCCCAAACCACAATCGTATCGACGCCACGTTTAACCCACACCCGTGCAACCTCACGGCTATGGCCACGACGCTTCGTGATCATGACGGGACCATCGAACCCAACTCTTTGGAACACCTCGTGCACCAGCGAAACCCTGTCACCAATCCCGATACCGCAATGACCACCGGCTTTTGGGTTGATGACCACACCAACACGCATACAAGTGACCCCTTGGGCCATTCCGTTCATGAATTTCTACCCATTGGATCAGTGAGTCTTCAGGAACCAAGTGCTATAGTAACCAAGATATGAATCGTCGGTTGGTGAGATTTAGCCTCGTCCTCATCATGCTGGCGGTCACAGCTAACTCAGCATTCACCCTCTTTCAGGCCGAGCAGCAACTTGAATCGCAGCAGCGGGACGAGCATGCATTCATGTCTCAATCCTGGAAGCTGGCGGTCTCTCTCTCCGAACTCCGTGCTGCTGAGCAAGCCTATGTCGCTGCTGGACAAGACACCGGCTATTGGGTAGAAAAAGTCTCTGCTGCCGTCATCAACATCACCGCTGGGCTAAGTACATTGCGGAAAATGGCATTTACATCTGATGCGACCGAAGCGATCGACGAAACCACTGCAATCTTGGGTCGGATTAGTTACGTAGACGTGCTCGTGCGGGAGCACACCGCTTCAGGTCAAGATCTAATGGCTTCTGACCTGATTTTTTCGGATGGTTTCGAACTAGTGACCCAAGCAGCGACCCAGATCGAGCTAGCTCGGGTTGCCGAGGAACGAACACATCGGGCATTTCGCCGACAAAAGCGTCGCAGTCAGATCATCGCCGTCGGGACCAGTTCCAGCGTGGCAATTTTGGTTGCCTTCTTACTTTTACCGGTTAGGCGACAACCTCCACCAGCAGCCACAGTGAATCAAGAAAAAGACACCGACTCCGACGCGATCGCCGTGTCGATCCCTGTTTCAGCTGATACTGAAGTAACAGATGTTGCGAACCAGCTTCAGTCTGTGACTTCTGAAAGCAAAACGTTAAGCGTAGAAATATCAACCGACCAAGCTGTACTGAAACGTGTGGCCGATCTCTGCACCGACGTTAGTCAGCTCGATGATTCAGACCAACTCCCTCAGATCCTTGAGCACGCAGCTGATCTGCTTGAAGCATCGGGACTTATTCTGTGGGTTCGTGATTCAAGTGGCACTGGTTTGAGACCGGCCATCGGTCACGGATACACTTTGGAAACGCTAGATAAACTCGGCCGTGTTAGCTACGAAACAAATAATGCTGCGGCGGAAGCATTCCGCTCACAGCAGCTGCAGGTTGTCCCGGCCGTTAATAGATCAAACCGCGGAGCGCTTGTCGTTCCCCTACTCGCTCCGAAACATTGCGTTGGCGTGCTATCGGTCGAGCTACATGCCGGTTCCGAAAATAGCGAGATGGTGCAAGCGACGGCTGCAATCCTTGCTGCGCAGCTTGCTACTGTAATCACAGCTGATCCTTCAGCTGGAATTGATTCTGACCTTTCCATCCAAAAAGAGCGTGCACAGGGCTGAAATCACGTCTGATCGAGCGGAGGGAAGCATTACAACTTGTAGGAAAAATGATTCGCCACACCAACATCCGGACATCATCGTACGCCTCAGTACGTTCTTGCTACGGCTTACCTGTATAATGACGCACCCTGTAAATTGTCTGGCTAGGTAAGAATTTTATTGGGGCTGTCAAAACTTAACGCAACACGAACCGATGGAAGAAACGACAAACGACTGCGGCATAATCATCGACAAAAGGGTTTCGGATGAGTCTTGGTGCATACGTCATTTTTCCCTGCACCCGCTGCTTCGAACGAGATTCAAGGAAGACAAATTTGGCCGCGTTTCACGTTATTATCTATTAACCAGTCCACACAGCTAAGCTGGCAATACTCACACGGTGACAACAGATCTCAAACTTCCTCTCGACACTGCTGCGATCGAGCGAATCCTGCCTCACCGCTACCCATTCTTGCTCGTTGATCGCATCACTGAATTTGAAGCAGACAAGCGCATTGTTGGCATCAAGAACGTTTCATTTAATGAACGGTTTCTCGCCCATCGTCCAGGTGAAATTCCGGTGCTACCGCCAACCATTTTGACCGAGGCCGTTGCACAGGTTGGAGCGATCCTGATCCTGGCAAAACCAGAAAACCGAGAGAAGCTTCCTTATTTCATGGGAATCGAAAGCGTCAGGTATCGCCGCCCCGTTCACCCTGGCGATACAGTTGTTATCGAAGCCACGGTTGATCGACTCCGTAGCCGAATGGGACGTCTAAAAGGTTTTGCCCGGGTTGGTGACGAAATCGCGGTCGAGGGAACAATGGCCTTCGCATTGGGTCCTGCTTCTAATAGAGAAAGCGGTTAATCATCCCGCCGGTGAACTGCTTTTTTGGGAAGGGCTCTCTGAGCTTTGCAGTGTTATAGAGCCGCTGAAAAAATGTCGTTCGGTGGAGCCCTCAAACCTATCGGGTAGCCTCCTTCAGCGCTGCTGGAGCCAACAATTGCGTCAGGTCATTAGATCTTCTTTCTTTTCCCATCCTCAGTCAGCCAGATCCGATTGAACTGCGCGACCGGGCTTGTGCACGCTGATAGCTCTTGAGCACGAGAGATTTTGATATAAAATGAAATATGCCTTCCGAAAAACACCACGTGGATAAAGTGTCAGATCGCAATCAACGCGGAGCGAGTGGAGGACCTCCCTGGGTATTGATTGGAGGTGTGCTGGCGGTCGCAGCTTTGGCCTTCGTAGCTCTTTATCCAACTTCGGGCTCCGAAACTAGTAATCCGATAGCTGATACGGGCGCTTCGTCGCCAGATCCTTCCGCTACACCAGAATCACCACCGGCCGAAACCATAGAAGCACAAGCTTCGGAAGACTCCGCAGCCGCGGCAGAAGCACAAGCTGCGGCAGCCGCTGTCCCAAAACCACCCCCTAACGCTCTACATCCACCACTCCCTTTCATACCAAACGGGATGCCTCGCCCCCCCGAGGTTATTACGGAAGTGTACGAATTCGCTGGGGCAAACCCAGACATTTTAGAGTTCGTCCCGTGCTTCTGCGGGTGTGAAACTGCCGGGCATAGAGCAAACGCTCACTGTTTCGTGCAATCACGGAACACCGATGGAACTGTAAAGGATTGGGAACCCCATGGTATGGGATGTGCAGTGTGCATAGACGTCGCACGTGATTCAATGCAGTTGCACGCCTCTGGGGCCTCAGTGCGTGACGTCCGTGCTTCGATCGAATCGAAATACTCCGACCGCTTTCCTCGAATGACCCCGACACCCGCCCCTCCACAAAAGTAATGGCGAAGTCGACACATTCATATCCGAAGCCCCTGCTATAATCGGACGTGTCGTCTCGCGCCATAGGTTCTGAGCGCGCCACCGCGACGATCCTCTCTCAAGCGCTTCTCGATCTATTCGAATCGGTCCAAGAAGGGATCTATTTCGGCACTCTGCAGGACAATGATGATGCAACTATCGCGGCAAACCCTCATCTAAAGCTGATGTTCGGTCACCCTCCGGATGAAAACAATGAAACAATCCGCCCGTTCGAGCCCACACGATTCGTCAACCCCGAAGACAGAAAAGCATTTTTTGAACGCCTTCAGCGCGATGGAACCGTTTCAGATTATCTCCTCCGGCTCAGACGAGCTGACGACACTCCCTTCTGGGTAGAGGTTACTGCGCACATCGATAGCGCTCTGGGAACAGCTGTACGCCCGCTAGCCGCACTCATTCGGGACGTCAGTGAGCGACGGAGAATCGCTGACCAGGGTCGTAATATTCATCACCAAGTGACACAGGCAGAGAAGATGGCGGCGCTCGGGCAAACTGTTTCAGGGGTCGCCCACGAGCTCAACAACCCACTAGCCACCATACTGACTTGGTCTGAGCGCCTAGCTGAACGCCCGCTGGACGACGTGACCAAACGAGGCATCGCAACCATCTTGAGCGAGTCGTTGCGTGCCACTAAAATCGTCCGCAACCTTCTGACTTTTTCCCGAAAACGTCACACTACACGGTCGATGGTCGATCTCAACCAAATCGTACGAGAGACACTGGCCCTTCGTACCTACGAACAACGAGTCTCGAACATAACAACAATAGACGCCCTCGCCACAGGACTACCCCAGGTCTTTGCCGACCCACACCATCTCAAGCAAGTTTTGCTTAACCTTATTATCAATGCCGAACAGGCGATGCTATCAGCTCACGGGCGAGGCACACTGATCACACGCACTTGGTACGACTCCGAAGAAGACACTGTTGTACTGGAGTTAAATGACGACGGTCCAGGTTTATCAGAAGACGTGAAAACAAAAATCTTCGACCCATTTTTTACCACCAAGGATGTCGGGAAAGGAACTGGACTCGGACTCACGGTAGCCTATGCAATCATGCAGGAACATGGGGGTCAGATCCGGATACAGTCGGAGTTTGGTCACGGGGCCTCATTTTACATCGACCTCCCGGCCAGCAGCAGTAATGTCAGCGAACCGCGTACTGAAAAGATTCCCCAACAAATTGACGAGAGCTCCGGCCAAACGGCCTCTGTTCTGGTAGTGGAAGACGAACCAGCACTTCGGGCGGTCTTATCAGAAGCACTGACCGACGCTGGCTTCTGCGTTGACCATGCGGTCGACGGTCAGGCCGCACTTGAACGAGTCGAAGAGACGAAGTATGACCTTGTGGTGTGTGATCTCAAGATGCCAAGGATGGATGGACCTGCTTTCTACCGCACGATCATTGAAACCAAGCCCAGCCTGGCAAAGCGAATTCTCTTTGTGACGGGAGACGTTGCAGGAACTGACGCCGAGCGATTTCTTGAGGATAGCGGATGCCGCTGGCTCGCGAAACCATTCCGGCTCGGTGAACTCCTTGCCGTTGCCAGAGAATTATTGAATTAGCCTACCGTCAGATACCACGCTCAAGCTACTGCCGATGACTTACTAACATGGACGACCCGCTTCGCTACGGCGCGATGACACCGTGCATCTAAGTGCGATATCACCATTCCCATATCTCGTACTTCCCTTTGATTTGTTGTCATCAGCTTTCGGGCCGGACTGAGGCTTGCTTTCACCATCTTCAGGTTCGTGGCGTCACTGATGTGTGTAAGGGCTGAACTCAAAATGTCCGTTTCTACATCTGGACCGAGCAATTTGCGCAACCGCTGGATCGCCCTAGCATGTAGTTGGGAAACGCGTGACTCGTTTACCCCAATCTCAGAACCAATTTCCTTCATGGTAACTTCACCGAAGTAGTACAGACCCACCACCCTGCGCTCGCGAGGAGGCAGCGCCGCTACGGCAGCTCGGACACGCTCCCTAACCTCGTCAAGCTCACACGCTTTGTCGGGAGGCGTAGGTTCTGAAGGAACCATTACGGGTGGTAAGTTAGCCTCGTCAACAGACGCATTCGCTGCTAACGGGGATGTAGACTCGATAGTGTTAATTCGCACGATCGTACGCCCAAGACGACCCTCGTCGGCACCAATGTGATTGGCTAGATCCGAAAGAGAAGGCTCGCAACCTAGCTGATGCCTGAGCTCCTCACGGGCAGCTTCAAGTTCACGTCGCATGCGGCGGATTCCGCGAGGCCAGGCATCACGTCGTAAGGCATCGATCATGGCTCCTCGCACGCGACGTTCGGCAAAAGTTTCAAACTTAATGCCACGCGACTCATCGAATCTGTCGGCCGCATCAATTAAACCGATCATTCCATCTTGCACGAGATCAGCAATTTCGACTGATTTGGGCATGGAAGCTGCCATCCGTCTGGCCAATGCCTGTACAAACGGCAGGCTCCCCTCAACGCGCTGTTGGTTGTTTGTCGCTAATTGTTTTCTCATCGTTCTCTGCTCCCTAGTTCTCGTCGGAGGTATCCGGAAACGAGATCAATCTAAGAGGCAAGGTGCGTGCCAACATTCGGCGCGCGACAGCCACACGTTTTGCAACCACGTGAAAAGTCGTTAACTTCCTGTTTTTACAGTCATCTACATGAATTGACAGTGCGTGCAAATACAGGAAAACAAGTGCTGCCATGAGAATTATGATCGTCGTTTATTTGACGGTGCGACACCAGAACTGTCATTTTATTGACGGTTCAGGATTCTATTCTTCTAGAAAAGCTTCCGGGGGTTTTACTCAGGGGAGGATTGGGTATGTTCTCTAATGTCTCTGGCGGTGCTAATAGCATCGATCGCACTGGAAACGATCTGAGCGGCCCTCACTCGGTGCACCTGTTGTTCCGAAAGCTTTTGCTCAAGAAGCTCAGCATTAGCCAAGATGATCCCAAGCTGGTTATTTAATCGATGGAAGAGGACTCCGCATTCGGAACCAGTACCCTTATTAGCATCTGGAAGAAATCGTTTTTCTCTTGGCATCAAACAAGCCGCTGTTGTTCGCCAACGCCGGTTTGTGTCGATTGCCTACCCTTCGGTTCTTCTGGTTTCCGCCACAAAGTATCGACAAAGATCCGGATCGAACCGCCGGCCGTTCGCACGTACTCGACCTTCTCACCGGCTATCCAGTTGTAGATGGTTCGACGACTAACGCCGACAAGTTCACAAGCTTTCATGATAGAAATTGTTTTTCTATTCGTAAACATTGATTTGCCCACCATGCAGATGTTTCAGAATTAAGTTCAGCACTCGTCGGATCAGTAAGAACCGACCGGCTAACAGCCTCAAGATAACGTATCGGCACGGCAGCGTGTAACCTGTAGCGTGCGCAATTCTGACAAATGTCCGTACTGTTAAGATGCAATACAGATTCCCTCTTCTTGACGCCGCCTCCGTGCAACGTCAAAATACTGGCACCCTGGTAAATGTCTGAAAAAAAAGTACATCTTCTCCTTGTTGAGGATGAGCGCGCCTTACGTGAAGTGACTGCCGAGCGCCTTGAGGATCACGGCTATAAGGTCACTCAGGCCGAATCAGGTGAAATAGCACTTCAGTTCCTCTCAGATTTTGCGTTTGATGTTGTCATCGCCGATCTTCGGCTGCCGGGAATCGATGGCACTCAGCTAATCGCGACAGCCCTTGAACGCTATCCAAATATCGTCGGCATCATTGTCACTGGTCATGGAACCATTAAGAACGCTGTTGAGGCGATCAAGGGCGGCGCCAGTGATTTCATCACCAAACCGTTTCATTTCGATCACCTCCTACAGTTGCTCTCAAAAGCTCTCGAACAACGGCGCTTGCAATCAGAAAATGCGTATCTACGCTCACAACTTGAGGAACGTTACCGCTTTAAAGGAATCATTGGTAAAAGTCAGTCGATGCTCCGCCTGTTCGATATGCTAGAAACAGTAGCAGCCACGACCAGTACGATTCTGATCTCGGGAGAAACAGGAACTGGCAAGGAACTTATTGCCAGAGCTCTTCATCACAACAGTTCCCGGCGCCACCATCGTTTTGTCGCGCTCAACTGCGGGGCCGTGCCCGACACTCTTCTTGAAGCTGAGTTGTTCGGTCATGTTCGAGGCGCATTCACCGGCGCCGTCAACAACCGCCAAGGTAGACTTGAGCAAGCGCACAAAGGAACATTTTTCCTCGATGAAGTCGGCACGATGAGCGCTAGCCTACAGGCCAAACTACTTCGGGTACTTCAAGAGCGCGAGTTTGAAAGGGTTGGTGATACGGAACCTATTCGAGTCGACGTCCGGATTGTCGCTGCTACAAATTCTGACCTGTCTCAAAGTGTAAAAGAGGGGACCTTCCGCCAGGATCTTTTCTACCGCTTGAATGTAATCCCCATGCATCTGCCCGCACTGAGGGATCGACGCGAGGATATTCCGCTACTGGTTCAGAGCTTCTTGGAAAAACTCAGTAAAGAGCTTGTGCCCCCCAGAGCCGACGTTGTTTTTTCGCAAGACGCGATGCGGCGCATGATGGCGTTCGACTGGCCGGGTAACGTACGACAACTCGAGAACCTTGTCGAGCGCGTCTTGGCACTGACACCAGGACGGAGTCGGATCGACATACAGGACCTCCCCCTGGAAATTCAAGAAACAGGAAAAGATCAAACTATCGTGGAGAAAACGCTTCCAGAAGCCGGAATCGACCTTCAGCGCCAACTAGAGGACATGGAGCGCGAGATGATCCAACTCGCTTTAGAGCGAACAGGTGGTAACAAGAACAGAGCCGCGCAAATTCTTAATGTTAAGCGCACGACACTAGTCGAAAAGACCAAGCGGTTGCGCCTCTAGTACACTTCCAAGCGATAATCCAACATCCGATCACCTTCGAAGATCCAATAACCAGAGAAACGTTTGCCCGCTACCAAAAGCGGCAGCCACAGTCGATCGTCCTCCCACATTTCATCAAATGGGATCGCCTCAAGATTAACCCACATTGGGATCGCCTCGTCGGTCTCAACCGGGATTCCCTGTAGATCCGACGCCCTGTAAACATGGACATACGTCGAGTATCCGTCCACAAACTGAAATCGGTGGTCACCGAGTCTTATGGGATCAACTGCCACCACACCAAGTTCTTCGTCCAGTTCTCGCATCGCGCACGCTTCCGGAGTTTCACCTGGCTCGAGACGCCCCCCGGGCCCATTGATCTTGCCGGCGCCTAGACCCCTCTTTTTACGGATCAGTAAAATCTCCCCTCCCCGAATTACGAAGATTAAAGTGGCCGGGTCGACAGCAGACCAATGAACCCAGTCAATCTCCGCCACGGTTCTCGACTGCAGACCTAACGGTTTGCCCTCTTCCCTCATCATTTCTCCCCTACAATGGGGGCCCCACCTAACGTTCTAGTCTGCGGCGTCCTGAAGGAAGAACCTGTAGATAACATCGCGCAACTCATTGATCGACTCGGCGTGGTTGATCTCGGTCCGTAACACTGACCCCCCATAGAGTCCTTTTGTGTACCACGACCCAAGCGCCCGCAGTTTATTTACCACCCACCGGTCACGACCTGCCGTGTGCCGTGGTTTAATACGCCGCTTCGTTGGTGCTATATGACGGAAACCATACTTTTCGTTGACTCCCTCAGAAAGCAGAAGATCAATGTAGTCGAGTAAGAACTGACCGCGATCCGCATCAGTTGCGCCGGGAATGTCCTCTTGAGAGTCTATTGCCATCGCTTCCTGAAAGATCCAAGGATTTCGCAGTGCTCCCCGACCAACAAGAACTCCGGCCACCCGTGTGCTCGCGTGGCGTTCAACAACTTGATGAGCCGTCACACAATCCCCGCTTCCAAGGACAGGGATTGACACACGCTCCGCCACCTGATCAATCAAGTTCCAATCAGAAGAACCTTTATAAGACTGCGCTGCCGTTCGCCCATGCACGGCAACAGCAGAAGCTCCAGCATCTTCCATCAACTGAGCCATTGTTGGAGCATTGATCTCGCTTTCATCCCATCCCGCACGCATCTTGACCGTGACGGGAATCTTCACAGACTTAGCCATCATTTGGACGATGGCTGCTGCGTGTCTCGGGTCTCGCATTAGGCTACAGCCAGCGTTATGCTTCGCGATCTTGCGGACAGGACACCCCATATTCACATCAACAATATCTGCACCTATACCCTCAACAATCTGGGCGGCCGCTGCCATTGTTTTGGGATCGCCGCCGAAGATTTGGATCGAGACTGGCCGTTCCTCCTCAGTGAACTCTGCGTACTCGAGCGTCCGGTCAATGCCACGTACGAGACCCTCGGAACTAACCATCTCAGTGACGACAAGACCACACCCTCCGCGCTGTTTCACCAAACGCCGAAAAGCGGTATCCGTCATTCCCGCCATCGGCGCCAGGGCAAATGGCGGATCAAATAAAATTGACCCTATTTTCATGCTTCGTACTGTGCTTATATCGGAGGCGAAACCGCCGGCTGGGTTGCTAAGAATGCCTCAAACTCCTTGCGAAGGTCCTCGTTCTTCCATTCGATGATCGCTTCTTCGCGGAGATTTTCAAGGTACCCGTTGTACTCTTCAAGTCGACGATCATTAAAGACGTTATTTGAGATCTCATCTCGAACATCCTCGAACGGCTGAGCGGTGTCCTGGGTTAGCACTTCCAACTTAAGGATTTGATAGCCCTGCGGAGTTCGCCGCACATCACTTATATCTCCAACTTCAAGCGTCGCAATCAATTTCTGGATCGTGTCAGAGATTTCCGAGAGTTGAAACGGTCCGATTAAACCACCATTATCCTTTGACGGCGAATCCGACACCGTCTGAGCAACTTCGGCGAAGTCTTCGCCGTTCTCAAGGTCCTGGAGAACTTCAGTTGCCCGGGATCGCGCCTGCCGATCAACCATTAGATTTGTCTCAGCGGTTTCTGGCACCGCAATGATGATCTCTCTAAGTGTGGCTGTCGCAGGCTCGGTAAAATCCGCGATGTGTGATTCATAGTACTCTCGAGCCTCGACATCCGTAATAGCAACTCGATTGAGGATTTCGATCTGCTGAACCTGACTCGCCAGCATCTGCCTCTCAACAAGACGTCGGAAATCATCGATTGTTATTCCTTCTTGTTGACTCAAAGTTTGTATGAATTCCTCGTCTGTCTCAAACCCGTTCTCTTCCTTCAAATTATCCAGGAAGTCTCGGAACTGATCGTCAGAAAGTTGATATCCCAACTCCTTTCCTCGTTGCACGAGCAGCAACTCGTCAACTGCCGCAGCGATGACTTCAGGAGTCACCTCATTCAACAGCTGGAACAGTTCGGCATTCGTTGACGGCTGCTCACCCCGAGCGCGAATCGCCGCGACCTGGCGATCCTCAAGTTCAGTCTGAGTGATGATCTCACCATTGACCTTAACGAGAATGCGCTCGATGACCCGAGCGTTCGGCCCTGAGGAGGTAATTTCCTCGGTTGGTAACTGTGCCATCACCGGAACGGCAATCGCCCCTGCGGCTAAGATAGCGTGCGCTGTGCGGATAATGATCCGATATGTCATAACGTTCTCTTTGGATTCTAATCCTTCAATGTAGGGCCACTCAAATCGCTCAGTAGCTCATTTACCTCTGCCAGTAGATTCTCCGTTTCCCCTTTACGGCTACCCTCAAGAATCTCATTTCTTGAAAACCCCTTCGTTGCGTGGCCGAATCTAGCTCTTTTTGTCCACCAAGAGGCTGAACGAGTCGTTACCGTCCGACGCGGGGGAACATCATCCGACCGACGGAAAACTCCGAGGTCGACGCGGATCACCGCCGGAGGAGTCAACGTCACGGCCGGGCGATCCTGAACGAAAGAGATCAATCGATCGGGTTCAATCTTCGTATTATCTCTGAATCGTATAACGAGTAAATGTTGTTCCCTTTCGACCGACTCCAAACCCAGTCGGTCGGCCAACACTCGAATTCGTCCATACTCCGCTAACCGTATAACCGACGGTGGCACAGGTCCGTAGCGATCCATGCTCTCATCAAGCACTGCCGATAATGCCTGATCATCTCGGGCTTCAGCAACTTTGCGATATAACGCTAATCGCTGGTTAGTTTCGGGAATGTACTTCTCGTCTATCCGCAGATCGAGTCCGAGGTTGATGGCTGCTCGGTGATCGTCCTCTACTATTTCGCCTTTCAGCTCGCGTACTGTTTGCTCAAGTAACTTGATGTACATATCGAACCCGATCGCTTCAATGTGACCACTCTGCTGAGCGCCAAGAAGGTTGCCGGCGCCTCGAATCTCCAAATCCAAAGCAGCCACGCGGAAGCCGCTTCCGAGATCGCTGAACTCTTTAATCGCAGCCAGACGCTGGCGCGCGACTTGGGAAAGCCCATCCTCCGTAGGAGTCAGCAAATAAGCGTAGGCGCGTCGGTCGGACCTACCCACTCGTCCCCGAAGCTGGTACAACTGGGACAGACCGAACCGTTCGGCATGGTTAACGATAATCGTGTTCACATTTGGAATATCGAGCCCGTTTTCGATAATGGTGGTGGAAAGTAAGACATCATACTTGTGTGACATGAAGTCGAGCATGACCCGCTCAAGATCCGATTCGGTGGATTGGCCATGAGCCACTGCTAATTGAGCTTCGGGCACCAGCTGTTGAATCATGTCAGCAACCGTATAGATGGTCTCGATGCGATTGTGCACCACATAGACTTGACCTCCGCGTTCTAACTCCGTGCGAATCGCGCGCGCCAGAACTGTCGTATCGAATTTCACCACGTTAGTCTGAATTGATAGTCGATCTTTTGGAGGGGTCTCAATCACCGATATGTCGCGAATTCCCATAAGTGACATGTTTAACGTACGGGGAATCGGGGTTGCCGTCAGAGTGAGGACGTCAACATTTTCGCGAAGGCGTTTTATTCGCTCCTTGTGTGCCACCCCGAACCGCTGCTCTTCATCCACGATAAGTAGACCTAAGTCCTGAAACCGCACATCTTTTGACAGAAGTCGGTGGGTGCCAATAATCATTTCGATCTTGCCAGCCACTAGGTGATCCAACAAATCCTTCTGATTTGACCGACTCCTTAACCGACTTACCATCTCAATTCGAATCGGAAATGCCGCGAAGCGTTCGCTTGCCGTCTTAAAATGCTGAAAAGCCAGCACTGTTGTTGGGGCCAAAAATGCTACCTGCTTGCCGTCCATCACGGCTTTGAAAGCCGCGCGCAGGGCCACTTCTGTCTTGCCGTACCCAACGTCCCCACACAAGAGCCGGTCCATAGGAGACAGCGCTTCCATGTCTTGTTTGATGTCAGCCACTGCCGTCTTTTGATCGGGCGTTAGTTCGTATTCAAATGCACTTTCAAATTCTTCCTGCCAGTGTGTGTCTGGGGCAAACCCATGCCCAGTAATTGCTTCGCGCCGCGCGTAGAGCCCAAGAAGTTCTTGGGCCATGTCCCGCATGGCACGCTTGACTCGAGTTTTCGCCCGTTCCCAAGTCGTTCCCCCCAGTCGGTTTGCAACAGCTTTCTGACTACCGGTGTACTTCTGAATAAGGTCTAGGTGCTCCACCGGAACAAACAGCTTGTCACCTCCAGCGTAACGGAGCTCCATGAGTTCGTGAGGGGTGGCATCAACGGTCATTTGCGTCAAGCCAACGAAAGTGCCTACTCCGTGATCCACGTGGACTACGTGGTCTCCAACCTTGAGATCGCGAAGGTTTGACAGGAAAGACCCCGCAACCGAACGCTGACGATCGCGTCGTTTCTCGGCAAACAAGTCATTCTCGGTATAGATGCGTAAATTGGCAACGGGAAGTCTGAACCCTTGAGACAGCCGCCCCGTGGCGACCAAGAGCGCGGCCCCTTTTGTGAAATCAGCCTGCTCGACCGAGACAGCACGAAGGTCATACTCCTCTAACAGTTCGGTAACACGATTCGCATGACCAGGGGTGCGAGCAACGAACAGTTGAGTTTCCTCTCGCGCACAGCCGTCCCGAATCTCGTTTATCCAGTCGGCCAACCGGCCATGGAATGGAACGACGGGTTGACACGAAATACTGGTTCCCATTTGGTTTGAATCGTCAAAGGTGAGTGTTTCGAACCTCGTGGCTGAAGATAACCTTTCCTTAACGTCCTCCCATCTAATAAAAAGTTCTGCTGGTGGTGAAACGCTCTCGCCCTTATCCAGCGCTGTTTGATGGCTCACCTCAAACTGCTCGATCTGCTTCACGACAAGCCGCTCACATTCCTCAGCTTCCTGAACAAAAATCTCCATCTTGCATTTGTTCAAATAGTCGAACACTGTACCTGAACGATCTAATACGAGCTGGCTTGGATTCTCTCCCCCTGCATCGCCTTGGGAGAATGTGTCGCGGAGAGGGATTACTGCCACGCGGTCTAGCCTTGTGATAGATCGTTGATTCTCTGGATCGTAATGACGGAGCGACTCGATCATGTCTCCAGCAAACTCCACACGCACCGGATACGTTTCGCCGGTCGGAAAAAAATCGACGACGCCGCCACGCAGACAGAACTCTCCGCGTTGATCAACGGGATCTTCCGGTGTAAACCCAGCGTCCGCGAGCAACTCAGTTAACACTGTCGGTGAGGAAAAACCTCCCACTACAAGGTCTTGCGACCCCTTAAGAAAACGGGCCGGCGGACTTAATCGAGGCAGTAGCGCGGCCACGGATGCAATAACCACCCTGGCAGTCCCCACCGCCAGTGCTCTTAGCGCGCGAGCCCGCGCTGACACCACATCCAAGTGTGGAGTGACTGCGCGATAAGGGTCGATTTCTGGTGAAGGAAACGACAAAACAGCACGGGCCAGTTCACTGTCTGAAGCTCCTGACAGCGACGCATAGAAGAAGCGAGCGTCCGCGGTCATCTGCTCTACTCCGACATCGCGGGGCAGCACGATCAAGACTGGTTTTCCTGTGGCCGCGAGGGTCGTCACTGCCAAGGCTTGCGCAGGCGGGGAAAGCCCAGCTAGAACCTGCGCTGCATCGCTTAATCCGGAACGAATCGCAGCGGTCTTGAGGAGCGACCTGAGCGTCAGCGGGGTAGCGGAGGGCAACACGCGCAAACTTTCTGAAGATGGAAAAGTCGAAGTTTATAACTCGCTCAGCTCTCGAAAGCGAATGTTCGGTGTGAACGACCAAGAATGGGCCGGCCGATAGATGCCCGTGTCCTTCGTGCGTGATTTCACACGAAACGTGTAAAGTAATCGATGGTAATCGTATTGAAAACCATCCCGCGTGTGGACCGCCACATCCAGTTTGTAGGTGCCTTCAACTAGATCGAGGCGAGCGATTGAAAACATGACTTCACCATTCCCATCCATTTCTTCAGATTTCAAGGACTCAATGTCAGTGTTTGTCCCGTAGCAACAGACCCCCTCAGTGTTGAAAATACTGATACCGAACACGAAGTCATCAACAGCCGCCGTAGCCGTCACACGCATCCTGACCACCAATCGGTCTCCAGAATGAAATACGTGCGCCGGCCCATCATCTCCTTCTACTGTCACTTCGACAATTTTTACCGGTCCAGATCCCCAACGTCCCTCTGACGCCCGAAACATATCGTCAGGCGGCGCGAGTGTTGTAACGTCTGTATCTGAATTGACCTCCTTCGACTGTCCTCGCTGTATTGCTTCGCGGACTTTTAAATCGCTGGCTGCCAGCACCTGTTCCTCCGTCTTTTCAACATCTCCGACATACTCGTGCACGACCCTGCGCGGATCACCCTGACCACGAACGGCTCCTTCGTCTAGCCACAGCGCCTCATCACAAAAACGTTCCACCATTCCCAATCCGTGGGTCACGAGCACAATCGTTTTTCCACGTCGCTTATAGTCAGAAAACTTGTCGATGCACTTCAAGCTAAACCCTTCGTCTCCCACAGCGAGCACTTCATCGACCAGCAAGATGTCGGGATCAACATGAACAGCCACAGCAAACCCTAGCCGCATATACATTCCCGACGAGTAAGTCTTCACGGGAGCATCAATAAAATCCTCCAGCTCTGCAAACTCAACAATCTCATCGAACCGACGCATGATCTGTCGCCGAGAGAGCCCCAGCATTACACCATTGATAAAAACATTCTCGCGACCAGAGATTTCTGGATGAAACCCAGCCCCTAACTCGATCAAGGCCGAAATCCGTCCCTCAGTCCTCACTGTCCCTGAAGTCGGCTTGGTAATACCGGCGATCAACTTAAGCATGGTGCTTTTGCCAGAGCCATTGCGGCCAACGATGCCGAAGGCGCTGCCAGCTGTGACACGGAGCGAGACGTGGTTAACCGCTAAAAAAGTCTCTTCCGGACTGAGGTCACTCGCAAGACTCCCTTTGAGAAAGGCGCTCTTGAGAGTAGCGAATTGTCGACGATAGGCATACTTCCGGTACATTTTGGAAACGTCCGTCAATTCAACCGCCGGCTTCATACTTCCTCCGCAAAGGAGTCCCGCAAACGATCAAAGAGTCCGTATCCGATAGCAGTCAGCACTATAGACCCAGCGGCAAGCACTACGAGCCACTTCCAGTGGCCAAACGGCCCATCATAGAAAAGAATCTCCTGATACGAGATAGCGAGATGAGTGAATGGGTTGAGATCCATTAGAAACTTCCCGCCGGCTGGTACCATCGACATCGGATAAATGATCGGCGTGGCAAAGAACCACAACGTAAGCAAATTCCCCAAGAGATCTTTAATGTCGCGGAAGTGAACAGTCAGGGCAGAAAGAATTAAACTGAACCCAAGGGTCAACATGAACTGGACCGCAATCACGAACGGTAACCAAATCAGCTCACTCACTCGCAGTGGCCCTGGAAGTTGACCAGCTATCGCGTAGAAAATCAGGAAGGCCCCTAAAACAGGTAAGGCAAAGAAGAAATGGAACATGTTCGACAGTACAGATACAAGCGGAAGAATCTCCGCAGGAAACATCACCTTCTTAATCAAGTTGCCGTTGGTGATAAGAACATTCGAAGATTCCGCCAAGGAGGATGAAAACCAAGTCCACGGAAGGAGGCCACAAAAAAGGAATTGCGCATACGGATCAAGCTCACTCCCCCGGAAACCAGGGAGGATCACTGAGAACACGAACGTGTAAACCAAAAGGAGCAGCAACGGGTTCGCAAAGGACCAAAAGAAACCAAGGATTGAGCCCCTATAGCGTGCCTTGAGCTCACGCCCGACGAGCATCTGAATGAGTCCCCGATAACGGAATAGTTGAAGCAGATTAGCCAGCATTGATGTCAAGTACAACCGTTGTCACGTTGTCAGGCCCGCCATTCGCATTGGTGACATGAACGAAGTCGTCGCACATGGTTTGTAGGTCGGCGTGTCTAGAAACGATTTCGCCAATCTCGGAGTCACAAAGCACTGATGATAGACCGTCGGAGCAAAGAATCACACGGTCTCCAAGTCGGAGATCAAGTTCCGTTAACTCGACCTCAATCATCCCATCGCCAGACAGGGCACGCGTCACGATATTACGCCACGGATGTTCTCGCGCCGCTGTTTCCGAAAGCGCGCCCGTCTGCACCTGCTCCTCCACCCACGAATGATCACGCGTGAGACGGCTCAGATCAGCGGCCCGATACAGATAAGCGCGGCTATCTCCAACATGGGCAAGCGCAGTCGTCTCGTCACCAACCAGTACAGCCACTGCTGTAGTACCCATCCCATTAAGCGCCGGCACCATAGTGCAGCGCTCCCTAATTTTTCGATTCGCTAAATCGAACCCCGCGCGGAGACGGTTCGCATCCCGACTAACCGAAACATTAAAAGGAAGAGGCCACGCATCTTGATCACTGAGGGTGGCCGTTACTTCAACCGCTTCGGCAATAGCGTCGACAGCAATCTTCGACGCAATTTCGCCTCCTTCATGTCCGCCCATCCCGTCTGCTACCACGAACAAACCAATCTCTGGCCGCGCGACATAACAGTCTTCATTCTGTGAGCGATGACGACCGGGGTCGGTGCGGGCAGCCCAAGAGGCGTGCATCAGTCTACCGTTGGTGTCGGCCTGTTTGTCGTTGAATTAGCCGTGCTCCACCACCCTCTCAACAGAGGGTCGCGCAACGCGGATCAATCTTCACCGCGCAACCTGTGGGTTGACGCGAACCCTGGAAGCCACCTGTAATCGGATGAGTGATTTCATCAGAGCGATGCGAGCCCTCTCGAAGTCAACCTCAGCCGTTGGCGTGTTTAGTCGCTCGCGCGCCCGAGCCTGGGCTGCTTCTGCTCGAGCGATATCAATCTCTTCCGCACGTTCAGCAAGCTGAGCAAGGATAATCACTCTATCTGGAAGAATCTCGGCGAACCCAAATGCCACTGACACGAAAACCTTTTCCTCTCCTTGGCGAAACCAAAGCTCGCCAACTTGAAGCGTCGTCAAAAGTGGTGTGTGCCCGGGCAATACACCGAGATACCCTTGAGCGCCAGGAATCTGGATCTCGTCCACTTCTTCGTGCACAACGGAACGATCAGGCGTGACCAACTCAATCGTAAGGTGTGACATGAGTTCCTTCTAGCGTTCCCCGGTCTGGCCCTGCCCCGCTACTGGGAAGACGCCTTCATCTTCTCAGCCTTTTCCAAGGCTTCTTCGATCGTGCCAACCAGGTAAAACGCTTGTTCGGGGACTTCGTCGTGTTTTCCATCGACAATCTCGCGGAAACTCCGCACCGTGTCCGCAATCGGCACGTACTTGCCCTCAAGGCCGGTGAACTGCTGCGCCACAAAAAATGGCTGGGATAAGAATTTTTGGATCTTTCTTGCCCGTGTAACGCTTAATTTATCTTCTTCAGACAGTTCGTCGATCCCGAGGATGGCAATGATGTCCTGCAGGTCTTTATATCTTTGCAGCACTTCCTTGACATCGCGTGCGGTGGAGTAGTGCTCATCACCAATGACCCGTGGGTCGAGAATCCGGGACGTAGACGCTAACGGATCGACAGCGGGATAAATACCTAGCTCAACGATCTGACGCGAGAGATTGGTCGTGGCATCGAGGTGAGCGAACGTCGTGGCTGGAGCGGGATCTGTATAGTCGTCTGCCGGGACGTAGATGGCCTGCACCGATGTGATCGAGCCCTTCTTTGTTGACGTGATCCGTTCCTGGAGCGCCCCCATCTCAGAGAGTAATGTAGGTTGATAACCAACGGCAGAAGGCATCCGCCCAAGGAGTGCCGACACCTCAGATCCTGCTTGTGTAAAACGAAAAATGTTGTCAATAAACAACAAAACGTCTTTGTTCTCAGCATCCCGGAAGTATTCTGCGACGGTCAACGCGCTCAAGCCCACCCGCAACCTTGCGCCAGGAGGTTCCGTCATCTGTCCATACACCAGTGCCGCACGCGATTTGCTCGGATCCTCAGGGTTGACTACACCGCTTTCTTGGAACTCTAGCCAGAGGTCATTTCCCTCTCGTGTCCGCTCGCCAACGCCGCCGAAAACTGAGACGCCGCCGTGTTTCACTGCAATGTTATGAATTAACTCCTGAATGATGACGGTCTTCCCTACACCTGCACCCCCGAAAAGACCGATCTTTCCACCTTGCAGGTAGGGTTCCAGTAGGTCGATAACCTTGATGCCGGTCTCAAACATCTGGAGTTCGGTCGACTGGTCTTCCAGCGGTGGCGCAGGCCGATGAATCGGCCACCGTTCTTCAGTAACAACCGGCCGATCTGGAAAGTCAACCGGCTCCCCGAGCACGTTCAAGACACGCCCCAACGTCTGGGGTCCCACCGGCATAGAGATCGGCGCCCCAGTATCAACGGCAGACATCCCTCGCTGCATTCCATCCGTCGGTTTCATTGCAACCGCCCGAACCCGACTCTCGCCGAGGTGTTGTTCAACTTCGGCAATTACGTCAATCGCCGTCGCTCCTTTGTCCGTCGATTTAATGTGGATCGCATTGTAAATCGGAGGAAGGTATCCACCGTCGAACTCGACGTCCACAACCGGGCCAATGACTTGAACAACCTTGCCGACCTTCACATCTGTACTTACTTCGTTCGCCATTCTGTTCTGGCTCCTTACAAGGCTTCCGCGCCGGAAACCACTTCGATCAACTCGCGTGTAATTGTCGCTTGCCGCATTTTGTTCATATATAACGTCAACTGATCGATCATCTCTCCCGCGTTTCGACTTGCTGCATCCATTGCCGTCATCCGCGCGGCATGCTCTGCCGCCGCTGATTCGAGCATTGCTCGAAACATCTGGGTTTCAACATGCCGCGGGAGTAGATCTTGAAAGATCTGAGCGGGGGCCGGCTCAAATAGATAATCAGCCAACATGGCCGTCTCGTCTTCGCTTGGCTCAAGTCTCGGAATCGGCAACACTCGTTCCACCACCACACGCTGCGTCATTACGCTCTTGAATTCGTTGTAGAGCAGATAAACATCGCTAACCGACCCAGCCGTAAATTCTTCAATTGCTGTCCGTGCTAGTGCCTGCGCATGGGTATATCGCAGGTTGCCAAAGACATTGGTGTCCTCATAACGAACATCGAACCCTCGTCGCACAAAAAAGTCCCGGCCTTTCCGACCGATGAGACCGAGTGCAACTTCCCGATCGGTGTCGCCGATGTAGGAACTCGCGCGACGGAGCAGCGTCGAATTAAAGCTCCCGCATAACCCTTTGTCAGCAGTAACAACGACGAGCAGAATCGGCGCGTCTGGTGTTCCCTCTAGCGGCGCAGCGAGCAACGGGTGTAATGACGGATCGCACCGGACAGCCAAGCTGTTCAACACGCTCAGCATCAAGCTGGCAAAAGGACGGGCCCCCATCATCCGGTCCTGCGCCCGACGAAGTTTTGACGCAGCGACGGTTTTCATCGCCTTTGTGATCTGCTCGGTTGAACTAACGGCGCGGATACGGCGCCGCATGTCTATCAGCGACGGCATCGCTTATGCGGCAGCTCCTTTCCGCGATCCTATGAATTGCTCAGTGAATTCTTTGACTGCTGCGGTTACATCGGCTTTGAGTTCGTCGTCGAGTTTCTTTGTTTCGATCAGGCGCCCCAGAAGTTCCCCGTGCCGCGTCTCCATAAACTGATACAACTCCCGCTCGTACGTGGCTACATCGGTTTCCCCGACTGCATCAAGATACCCGTTGGTGCCAGCAAAGATGATCAGCACCTGGCGCTCGACTGTCAGTGGTTCATATTGAGGCTGCTTTAACACCTCTACGAGACGACGCCCGCGGTTCAGTTGATCCTGCGTAGCTTTATCGAGGTCACTTCCGAACTGGGCAAAAGCAGCCAACTCTCGGAATTGCGCCAAGTCAAGACGCAGTGTGCCCGCAACTTGCCGCATCGCACGCACTTGAGCCGACCCACCGACCCTCGAAACCGAGTTTCCAACGTTGATTGCCGGTCGAATACCTTGGTGAAAGAGATCCGACTCAAGAAAAATTTGACCATCCGTGATTGAAATTACATTTGTTGGAATATAGGCCGACAGGTCGCCCGCCTGAGTTTCAATAATCGGCAACGCGGTTAGCGATCCTCCTCCGAGCTCGGCTCGCATCTTCGCCGCTCGTTCTAACAGCCGCGAGTGCAGGTAGAACACGTCACCCGGATACGCCTCACGCCCAGGTGGTCGACGCAGAAGCAATGAAATCTCGCGATACGACTGGGCGTGTTTGGATAGATCATCGTAAATGCACAACGCATGCCGACCACTATCACGGAAGAATTCGCCCATGGTGCAAGCGCTATACGGACTAATGTAGAGAAGCGGCGCAGGATCACACGCCGCAGCTGCTACGACGATGGTGTAATCCATCGCACCCTCGTCTTCAAGTGTTCGAACAACCTGCGCAACGGTCGACTGTTTCTGACCAATCGCGTTATAAATACAGACAACGTCAAGGCCCTTTTGATTGATTATCGTGTCGACTGCCACCGCAGTCTTTCCCGTTTGCCGATCGCCAATGATGAGCTCCCGCTGGCCGCGGCCAATCGGAATCATGGCATCAATAGCCTTAAGACCCGTTTGAAGAGGTTCTTTCACTGGTTGACGATCAACAACTCCTGGAGCAATCTTCTCAATTGGAGCCTCTTGGGTTGTCGCGATCGGTCCCTTACCGTCGATCGGCTGCCCGAGTGCATTAACGACACGGCCCAACAATTCATCCCCAACGGGCACGGAAATAATGCGCCCTGTCCGTTTGACTGTGTCGCCTTCCTTGATCTCCGTTGACTCGCCCAGGAGCACGGCACCAACACTCTCCTCCTCAAGGTTTAGCGCAATTCCAAAGACACCGTGGGGAAATTCCAGCATCTCGGTAGCCATTGCTTTTTCTATTCCGTGAATGCGCGCAATCCCGTCACCGACTGACATCACCGTGCCCACCTCTGCGACGTCGATGTCGAGCGAGTAATTGCCGAGTTGGTCCCTAATGATTTTAGATATCTCGTCTGCTTTGATGTCCATCCTTCGACTCCATTTATCCCGCTATGCTTTATTCAAAAACCGTTGCCGTAACCGTTCAAGATGACTCGATATGCTTCCATCCCACACAGTGCTTCCGATCTGCGTTACCACTCCCCCTATCACAGAAGGGTCGACGTCCGTTTCGACAAGAACTTTCTTACCTGTTGCAGTACCGAGTTGCTCACTGATCGCCTGGGCGCGACCGGTTGGCAAAGCTGCGGCCGTTGTAATTCTGGCGCGTACCACACCATCGTGTTCCATGAGCCGCTCTCTATACACCTCAAGAATCTCGCCAAGAAGCGACAACCGATTTCGTTCGGCAAGTAAGGTCAGGAGCCGAACGGTTATTTCTGAGTAACCCTCAGAACGTCCAAGAAGCGTTTCCATCAAGACACGTTTAGGTCCAGGCGGTACGGCTGGACTCAGCAAGCTCTTCCGAAGTAGTTGGTGTTCATCCATCACGCTGGCGAACTCTTCCACTTCTCGCGCGACCCGCTCGAGTTCACCTTCCTGCTCACTAACGCTGAGCAGGGCACGTGCATACCGCGTAGCGGCAGCGCGATTCGCCATCGTCAGAAATCTCGCCTAACTCTTGGGCCCTCTGGAGGCGCGGAATGTCGCGCGCCGAACCTATCACGTGGGGATGATTCGCGGCGGGCCAAACAGCAATTATACCATTCGGCGCGAAACGGGGCAGGCGTGTAGCTCTTCGTTTTTGCTTACCTAAGGTTCACCGCGGCGCGTTCTCAATGAGCCGTAAGTTGGGAGAATAGACGTTGCAGTTCATCTTCTGACCCGAACGGGATCTCTATTTGCCCGCCCCGCCCTTGGCGCACTATCCGCACGCGGGAACCCAAGGCTAGCCGCAGACGTTCTTGCGCTGCTTTCGTGTGCACATCCGGGGCCGCTTGCGGTTGTCGTGGAATCGCTGGTGACAGGAGTTTCTTCACCAGGACCTCTGTGTCTCGAACAGACAAAGCGCGAGCGTAGACATCACGAGCAGCACGTCTCTGTGTCGCCGCATCTGGGAGACTGACCAGCGCACGAGCGTGGCCCATGCTCAGCGCCCCCTTACCAACGTCTGCTTGCACATCCTCCGGTAGTGTCAGCAACCGCTGATAATTGGCTACTGTTGCCCGATCTTTCCCAGCAACGTCGGCGATCTGTTCCTGTGTGAGATGAAACTCTTCTGCTAGTCGTTTATATGCTCTTGCCTCCTCTATTGGGTTTAGGTTCTCTCTCTGCACGTTTTCAACTAGGGCAAGCTCAAGTCTTTTTTCATCCGCCACTTCACGGATAACCACTGGCACCCTGAGCAGTCCTGCCCTCTGCGCGGCACGCCACCGTCGCTCACCAGCTACGATCTCATAGGTGCCGGTAGTCTGCTGCGGGCGTACGACAATGGGCTGTATGATGCCGCTTCCCTTGATGGATAGCGCCAGGGCATCAAGCCTGGCCTCGTCCATTACCCTGCGCGGCTGGTCTCGATTCGGCTCAAGTAAATCAAGGTCAACCTCGGTTGGACCCTCCGTCGGCGGCTGAGAAGATGGAACGTCAGGAATGAGCACGCTTAATCCACGTCCAAGGGCGGGTCGTTTTTCAGGCACTTTCTGAACTCCTTGCCATGTCGAGGGTTTGTTCGAGCCCCAGAATTTCGTCGGCTAAGGCAATGTACGCAGCTGCACCTCTTGAGCGCTTGTCATAGACGATCGCCGGGAGCCCATAACTCGGCGCCTCACCCAATCGCACATTCCGTGGGATAACCGTAGTGAAAACTTTATCCTTAAAAAATCCCCGCACTTCTGCTGAGACCTGTCGGCCCAAGTTTGTCCTTGAGTCAGCCATTGTCAGCAGGACCCCTCCAATTTCGAGATTTCGGTTAAGCCCGGCGCGAACCCTCTGGAGAGTGGCTGTTAGTTCCGCTAAACCCTCCAGGGCGAAGTACTCACAAGTCATTGGGATCAATACTTGATCGACAGCAACGAGGGCATTAAGTGTCAATAGACCGAGGGAAGGAGGTGTATCTATGAAAACAAAGTCATAGTGCCCGCGTGCCCCAGTTACCAGAGGAACCAACCTGGACTCTCGATTCGGTAAGCCCACCAACTCAAGTTCCGCACCAGTCAAGTTCCGATCGGCTGGGATTAGCGAGAGCCCAGAAACAGAGGTAGGCACAACAAAGTCCATCACGCTCACCGTCGAATCAGACATCAGAGCGTTGTATACCGTCCCACCAGGAGCCGGCCGCCCCTTTAAACCTATGCCGCTAGTTAGGTTGGCCTGTGGATCCATATCGATTAATAAAACCGTTCGTCCCCGGCGGCAAAGCGACGCTGCTAAGTTAATAGCAGTGGTCGTTTTACCAACCCCACCTTTCTGATTAGAGACCGCTACGACTGGCTTCATAACTTCGCCCGCACGCACACGACGACACTATATTAGGTCTAATGACCAATAACTTATGTCAAAAACCCTAATGTTTGAGTGATTAGTTTATCGTGCCTCGCTACATAGTTTGGAGCCACCGATGTTCCACGTGGAACCATTTGTTTTTCTCTTATCCCCAGAAATGAGATAAACACTTCTTAGTAGGCTTTCGATTTCTTGGGAATCGTTGCCTCTTATCAAGCTTTTACTTAAGAACTATTCTACGTGTACAGCCAGATTTAACTCACCAAAAAATAAAATATTTCTACGCTCGATTAAAAACATCATGTTCCACGTGGAACAAATGTTCGCCGCACTTGTCCAACGATCCAGCATCACGTGAAGCCAATATATCACCATTAATTAAATCCTTCACTGTTTAGCATCAGCAAAAACACTTACTGTGTACCGATTCAAGGCCGTAGCCTTCATATCACTCGGTGGCCAGGAGCCAAACACTGGAGGGAGAACCAAGATCAGATTTTATTAAGTTAGAACCAGATTCATCTCATGGAAAACGGTCAATCCAACTTCCTTTTTTCATAATGATTCCCACCGATCAACCACGGCTGCACTTCTACAACAAAAACAACTAGACCCAAGAAACCTTTTTGGGTTTCTTTTATATACGCTTTTTCTTCGCCCTTCTACCGATATCCAACTTCCGCAAGACAACCAATCGGCTGCGGAGACTCTCAACCAGTGGATACGTCGCCTCCCACACGAGAGGGGGCTCTACCCCCTCTTGCTCCATCCCCCCACCGGTTCCCCTAAACAACAATAGTTCTCCTTCCGGCCGAACAAAAGCCTGTATGCCGCGCAGCACCCTCTCGTCAATTCTGACGGCCCGAAGGCTCAGTGCATCAAACGCCTCGTGTAGCTCTGCCCGCGTCAAAAGTTCCTCAAATCTGGCAGTTGCCACTTCAACGTCTTCAAGCTCTAACTGTCGAATAACTTCCCGAAGAAAAGCTGCTTTCCTCGTCTTAGACTCCACCATCAACATCGATCCGCCCTCCATCGCCAGTCGGAGGGGAATTGCAGGAGAGCCTCCACCTGAGCCAATATCGACAACCCGTGCGCGCAAGTTTTTCAGATGGCTCGCTGCCACCAGCGGCTCGATAATCAGACGATCCACGCCTGCATCGCGATCGTCCAAATTTGTCAAATTCATCTGCTTGTTCCATCGTTGTAGCAGCTCAAAATAGACACCTAGACGCTCTGCAAGCAGGGAGGACAGCTCTAACCGCGCTCTTTTTGCGCGGCGTTCAAGTCGTGCCTGAAGCCCTTTCTTCGCCATCAAGGCTAACGTTAACTGGTTTTTCTTTTTTACAACACACCGAAGCCGTGCGTGTCGTCAGGCCTTCTCGGAAAGAACCGCTAGTGGTCTTCGTGATACATAGGCGCCGATAACTGCCACCGCCGCAGGCGTAACCCCCGGAACACGCAGCGCTTGCCCCAAAGTCCTTGGCTGCGTCTCTGTCAAACGCTCAACAATCTCTCGTGACAGACCGGCCACACCCTCATAACAAAAATTTTTCGGTATCTGATGTTGCTCCTGCCGCCGGCCGCGCGCGACCGCCGCTTTTTGCCGCTCTAAATACCCAGCGTATTTGAATTCTGTTTCAATACTTGACAAATCCAACCGACCTTCAGTTTTCGTGAAATCAAGTTCGATCGCATCAGCGTCCACCAATTCCTGAAGTCGGATGTCTGGACGTCTTAACGCCTGCGAAGCCCTTACCCGTTGCCCGTTTTCCAGAGTCACTGTTGTTAACCGAACCCGTTCCATGTTGCGTTCGTAGCGTCCACGGCGTCGCTGGAACCGTTCCCATCGTCGATCGCATACAAGTCCAACATGTCTCCCTTGTTCCGTAAGACGAAGGTCGGCGTTATCAATCCGCAACAGCAACCGGTATTCTGCCCTTGATGTAAACATTCGGTACGGCTCAAGGCAACCTTTGCTTGTCAGATCATCTGCAAGCACCCCAATATAAGCTTGGTCTCGACCCAGCACGAGAGGTTCTCGCCTGCGTACTTTTAAAGCAGCATTAATACCCGCCAACAACCCCTGAGCGGCAGCTTCCTCATACCCCGACGTACCGTTGACCTGCCCGGCAAGAAATAAACCCTCGAAACGTTTCGCTTCGAATGTCGGAGACAGCTCCGTGGGCTGAATGAAATCATATTCAACTGCGTACCCTGGTCGCAGCATGATCGCGTCTTCTAAACCCGGTAATGCGTGAACAAGCTCTTCCTGAACATCACGCGGGAGGCTCATGGAATAGCCGTTAACATACGTCTCGTCCACATCAACGCCTTCCGGTTCCAGAAAAATTTGATGTTTCTCCCGGTCTGGGAAACGCATGATTTTGTCTTCAAGTGACGGACAATACCTGGGCCCAATACCAGCTATTTGCCCGTTGTAAAGCGGGGAGTGTTCAATATTCAACTGAACAAGATCCCGCACGCGTTCGTTCGTCCGTAGTAGATGACACAGGATCTGCGGTCGGCTTATCCCGTCGGACATGAAGGAAAAAGGCACAGGCTGCTCATCTCCCGGTGCCTCCTCAAATCTCGAGAAGTCAATGCTGCGTCTGCTGATCCGGGGCGGGGTTCCAGTCTTAAGCCTTCCCCACCTGAAGCCAAGCGCCTTGAGTGACTCCGCCAACTGATGCGATGCTGGTTCACCCACACGACCCGCCGAGTATGTCTCGGGCCCGATATGGATCAACCCATTCAGAAAGGTGCCGGTTGTTACAATCACGTTCTTGCAGGCCACTTTACCGCCTTCTTCCAGCGCGACGCCTACAACCCTTCCGTGTTCCACAAGAACTTCGCCAACCCGTCCAATGATCCAATCGATTCCAGGTTGACGCGTAAGCTCCCTTTTGACCCAAGCTCCGTATTGTTTCTTATCCGCTTGCGCCCGCGGTGACCAGACCGCAGGACCACGGCTGCGGTTAAGTAACTTAAACTGAAGGCCGGTCGCATCTATCGCTGTACCCATCAGTCCACCCAGCGCGTCGATCTCGCGCACTAGGTGACCCTTAGCCGTGCCACCAATCGCGGGGTTGCAGGGCATATGAGCAACTGTGGCATTTGAAAGCGTACAGAGACCTACATGGCATCCCATGCGCGCTGCAGCATAGGCCGCCTCGCAGCCTGCATGGCCGGCCCCGATCACTACAACATCGACTTCGTCCATCTCAAAAACTTGCGGTGGTTATTTCCCGATACAAAACTGTGTAAAGATCTTCTCAAGCACATCATCAGACGTTCGTTTCCCCGTTACCTCTTCGAGCGCGCCACGGGCTTCTTGCAGATCAGCAAGCACTAACTCTTCCGGGGTTAACGCTGCAGCTGCATCTGCAGCGCGTGACAACGCAGTGCTCGCACGTTGTACCAATCCAATGTGGCGCAGGTTCGAAAGGATCGGGGTATCACGTAGCGGCTCCGTGGCCCACAGCATGTCCGCTAGTGCCTGTCTGAGCTCCGTGAGTTCCGTATCTTCAAGCAACGAAACCGCCACTCTTCGGCCGGATTCGGCGAGCTCGCTAGCAGCCCATTGGGCAGCTAGGTCAGCCTTATTGATAACAATCACACGATCCCTTGTCCGAGTTTCTTCGATTAGCTCACGATCCTCGTCCTCAAGTGGCCGCGACTGATCTAGCACCAAAATAATTGCGGCAGCAACACCGAGGGCGCCACGAGCTCGATTCACGCCTTCTGATTCGACAGTGTCGGCAGTCGTCCGAATTCCGGCGGTGTCTACCAGGGTAACCGACAGTCCTTCAATGTCGATCGTTTCGGTGAGCAAATCACGAGTCGTCCCCGGAATGTCAGTCACAATGGCTCTGGCTGCACCTAGAAACCGGTTGAACAAAGTAGACTTGCCCACATTCGTCTTGCCAAGAATGACCACTTGGCACCCTTCGCGAATCAATCGACCGCTCTGTGCGTTGGCCAGCAATGTCTCTGTGCGGCGCAGAAGGTCGCGTATCTCGTCGGCTACGGCCTTGGCGTCTCCAAAATGGTAGCCCTCTTCCGGAAAATCCACCGAGGCCTCCAAGCGTGCAACTAAGTCGAAAAGCGCCGCGTCTATTTCGCCGATAACGCCCGTTACGGTACCTTCGAGTTGATCAAAGGCGACACGTGCTTGGAGTGGTGTTACCGCCTGGATCAGGTCCCCAACCGCCTCAGCTTGTACCAAATCCAAACGACCGTTAAGAAATGCTCTAAGTGTGAACTCCCCAGGCTCTGCCAACCTTGCCCCTGCCGCCACAAGAGCCTCGACAATCTGCCGCAGCAGAACCGGGTTGCCATGACCGCTGATCTCTAGGACATCCTCACCGGTATAAGACTCGGGTCCGGGAAAGTATGTTGCCAGCACCTTATCCAACCTTCGCGCTTTTTCAGTGTCTCGCCACACAGACGTTAGAGTTGCGTGTCGGGGTTGTAGTTCAACAACTCCCTCCAAGACCCGCGTGGCGGCACCGACGACCTCAGGCCCACTGAGTCGCACAACCCCGAGACCGCTACGCCCAAGAGCTGTTGCGATAGCGACGATCGTGTCGTCGGGGTAATACATATAGGCTGGCGCTAGGAAACAGAAAAATACCGTAAACTCAAGTACGCTAACCGCACTGGAGATGGGCCCACTCTCAGGCCTACTGAACTCTCCTAAAATCCTTCTATCAGTTTCTCGGCTCGTTCCCGGTGATAACGACTGTTTTCATGAAGGCATCACCAATACTTTCCGACGATGCAGCAGGGTCTGTGGCCACGGCGAGGTGAACGATCCGTCGGGCGTAAGGGTTAAGAGGGCCTATTTCTTGGGGCTGGCCTGTCTCGCGAGCCCGCTCCGCAAGAAACTTGGCGGTTTCCTTTAACTCCGCGTCCTTCCCTTTACGGTAATCGAGGCAGTCCACGACGATATGACGACCAGGATGTTCGCGACGAAACGCAGCGTTGACCAAGTGTTGCATCGCGTCAAGAGCCACAGCTTTACGGTGTATAAACACCTCACAGCCATCACCAGCGATCACGACCCGGGTTCCGTCAGTAATCGCCTCAACCGTAATCTCCAACTCGAGCCCCATGGCTTTCGTGATCGACTGCACGAACTCAACCATCTGTGTATTTAGATCCTCATCCATGGTTTCTCGCTCCTACTCTGGCGGGTGCTCCTGCTTTACGCTCTTTCCCTTCCGAGCGTTCTTTTTTTTGATCCGCCTCTCTGCCGGAGGTCGTACGGTCCGCACCTTTGGCGGCCCAATCCACCGATTCGTGATCAACTGCTGCCCGATCCCCAACACGTTACTCGTGAGCCAATAAACCACCAATCCACTTGGGGCCCAGAGAAACATAAAGGTGAAGACAATGGGCATTAACATCATTATCTTTTGCTGCATCGGGTCCGCTTGGGTTGGTGTCAATCGCTGCTGTAAAACCATTGTCCCGCCCATCACGATCGGTGTGACGTAAAACGGATCATGGACCGACAGATCAGTAATCCACAACATAAACGGCGCGCCACGCATCTCGATGGCCATCGAGAGAAGTCGGTAGAACGCGAATAAAATCGGCATGGTCGCGAGCATCGGTAGACACCCGCTCGCAGGGTTTACTCCTTGTTCACGGTAGAGATTCATTACCTCCTTATTCATCTTCTGCTTGTCCGGATCGGTCGCCTTTAGATTTTTGTATCGATCCTGGATCGCCTTCATCTGTGGCTGGAGCTCCTGCATCTTTCTCATGGACACAACACTCTTGTGTCGCAAGGGGAAGATAACAATGTTGATCAAGATCGTCAGGATAATGATCGAGAGTCCCCAGTTGCCCACACCAGAGTGCACCCAGCTCAGAGATCGATGCAACGGAACGACCAACCAGGAAAGAAATCCAAATTCGATTGAGAGTGGGAGTCCTGAATCGGCGATTTCGAGGAGGTCAAAATCTTTGGGCCCCAAATAAAAGGCTACATCGTTGAATCCACCAGGCAAGCTGAGATCGAAAGCCATGAGCTCCCGAGGTTCTCCTTCGGGGTTTCGCGAAGGCAAAGGCACCGGTCGAAAACGGACCAGCGCGTCCTGCGCCTGTGGCAGTGCTGCTGCCAAAAAGTAGTGATTGTCCACACCCAAAAAGTCCATTTGCCCCTGATATGTTGGTTGTGTGACAACATCTGCCGCGTCTACCCGCGTGGTGTCAAGATCTTGAATTGTTCCCTCTTCTAGTAAACGCCCGTGCAGAATGCCGCGTGGTCCTTGGCGAAACGCAAACCCAGAACTCGTGCTCTCCACCCCGCCAAGCGCTGGACCCCACCGCAGAGTGGGATTTAGCTGCTGCTGCCCAAAACTCGCCTCGATGGATAAAGTAAACAGGTACTGACTACTTGAGGGATTAAAACGAAAACTCTTGCGGATACGAAGACCCGTAGCATCTTCGTAATCAAAAGTCAGTGTTTCCTCACGATCAGTTAACGTCACATGGGAACTGTTAACACGGTAAAGCGCCTGGTGCGCTAGATCGGTGAATCGCTCATCCTCGAACGCCAACGAGAAAGGCCACGGTTCTTCTACCGGGAGCTCAACCGGCACGAGCTCAACCGGCTGGCCTCCATCGAGATACTCTTTCAGCTGCCAACTAACGAGTTCCGCGCCACGGTTCGCGAAGACAGCTCGAAACCAATCGTTTTCAACGACTATGTCTCGCGGCTCTGTGTCACCCACGACCGGTGCCGGTGTGGGCTGATCCACTGCAGTGATGCTAGGTGGTGAAACCGACCGTGGCTCAAAGGACGGGTTGTTGGACGCTGTCGTTGAGGAGGATGGGGGACTTTCGGATGACGAAGTCATTGAGCCACCCGCTTCATCGACTGGTGTCGATGGAGGTGGCGCAATGAGTGCTCCGTAAATGTACAGCACCATGAACGACAGGAATACGGCGAGGAGAACCCTTCTCTCCATAACAGTTGTACTTGACTAGACCTACCCGACCGCTATCTTCGGGGGACAGTTTGATCTCGGCGTCTTCGGCACTTGGTCGAGACCGCCTTTACAAAGTGGGTGGCAACGCACTAGACGTCTAATCGCGAGCCAAGAACCCCTCAATGCCCCGTGGCGAGCCACAGCTTCGCGAGCGTACGAGGAACACGAAGGCACAAATCGACATGATCCGGCGAACAACGGCGAGAGCATGACCTTGTAGACAGTTATCGCAAAAAGCAAGCCCCTACCCGGAAGACTAATAAATGGTTCTTGGTGTCTAGCCATGCGATTTTTCAAAACGTCTAAGAACAGCACAGTAGTCAGCTTGAAGCGAGGCGAACGGGACGTCAAAAAACCCAGGACGTGGAAGCACGACAAGATCAAGCCCCGGTCGCCCTTTATTGAGGCGAAACATCTCACGAATCAATCGCTTCGAACGGTTCCGGCATACTGCGCCACCTAACCGCCTCGTCGCGATAATGCCCAACCGACTTAAACCGTGTTGGTTCGGCAGAACGAACAGCGTCTGGTAGCGGCCTCGGGCTCGGATACCCGCCTGCTGCACCTTGAGAAACTCTGGCCTTCGCCGTAGGCGTTCTCGGCGAGTCAGGGCACTATTCACTTTCAGTAAACTTCTTTATTTTTAAAGAGTTACGAGGCAGAAAGCCGTTTGCGGCCTTTGGCTCTCCGACTCTTGAGGATGAGACGACCGTTCTTTGTACTCATCCGTTTTCTGAACCCATGCGTGCGCTTGCGGCGGCGGCGATTCGGTTGATACGTCCGTTTCATTTCGTTCAATCTCCCCAAAATGCCGCAAGAAACGGCGAGCAAACCGCATTAAAAGACGAACTTGACATGATAGTAACTGTTCTCGATCCTGTCAACGATAGCCGTAATCGGCTAGCCGGCCACCATGCTTTCTCCGTGTACTTCCCAAAAAATTTCGCGTTGCTCGACATCCGCTCCGAGCGCTGCATCATCGAATGCTGCGAGCACGATCGCTCAGCATCTGGACTGCTGTTACAGCGGCCCGATCCTCGGATCAGCTCGCCTTATTCTGGCCCGGATTGTTTAACTTGCCATAGCCCGCCAGAAAAACAGACGAACAATCGTTTCTAGTTCAGCGTTCTTAATTCGTTCTGAGAGGATTTTGTTTCATACTTCCCGAATGCAGTTTTCCGGAATTCTCGGCCCACTGGCAACACTGACCCTCGTTTCCGTCCACTTAGTGGCGACCACCCAAGCTGAGCAGGTCGAGGACCCGATCCCAAAGCGCATTCGGAAGGGTGACGTGATCATCGCCGCCGAGGAGTTCGTACGTGCCCCCGAGACGTCGGACTCGAGTTCGCCAGCCGGCACCACCGCCGCCTATGCGCGCATCCAGTATTTGATACCCGTGGGCGACGGTTCCGGCCGGCTGGCCATGAACGACACCCGCGGGCTGGTGTACTTCACCGACGAGAGCGGGAAAATGCCGACCACCTTTCTGGACATCCGCGACCAAGACGTCAGTTTCGACGATTCCATGTTTCCAAACGAGTCCGGTCTCGTCAGTGTGGCGTTCCATCCGCAATTCGGCCAAGAGGGTACGCCCGGGTTCGGAAAGTTCTACACCGCTTACAGCGCTAGCTCGGATAGCGGCGTCGCTGACTATCTGGATGACGTCGCCGACAGCCACGAAAGCGTGATCCGCGAGTGGGCAGTCGCAGATCCGAACGCCGACGTGTTTAGTGGCTCCTCGCGCGAGGTATTCCGCATCGGTGAGTTCGCCCCGAATCACAACATTGGAACGATCGCGTTCAACCCCTATACCGAAGTGGGATCGCCCGACTACGGAATGCTCTATGTCTGCCTTGGTGATGGCGGACATGCACATGACCCCAAAAACTACAGCCAATCACTCGCGGTTCCGCAGGGAGCGATCATCCGCATAGACCCGCTGGCCGCCAATGGGGCCAAGGGATACGGGATTCCGCCGGACAACCCGTTCGTCGGGAGGGACGGCGTGGCTCCAGAAATCTGGGCCTACGGCCTGCGCCACCCTCAGCAGTTTTCGTGGGACACGGACGGCCGGATGTTCATCGGGGATATCGGCCAGAATCAAGTTGAGGAGGTCAATCTTGGCGTGTCCGGTGCCAACTATGGCTGGCGACTCCGCGAGGGGACGTTCGCGAGTGGCTATGCCGTCGGAGCAGGGCCGGGACCAGTCTATCCGCGACCGTCTCAGGACGACGAGTTCACCTATCCAGTGGCGCAGTACGACCACGACGAGGGCCATGCCATAGCCGGAGGCTTCGTCTACCGGGGGCGGGCGATTCCCGAGCTCCGAGGCGCATACGTCTTTGCAGATTTCACCCGGGGCCGGTTGTTTGCCATCGACGCCGACGCGCTTGACACCACTCAGCCTGTCGACATCGTGGAGCTCAGATTGGTGTTTGATGGCCGCGAGCAGGATCTGGTCGACGTGGCAGGCTTTCCGAACACCTATCGTCCCGGCGACAACCGGGTTGACCTTCGTCTGGGGATCGACTCGCTGGGCGAGCTGTATCTGCTGACCAAGGGAGACGGATGGGTGCGTAAGCTGGTGCCGGCGTTGCCACGGTAGGATGTTTCCAAAGTGGAGGTGCGCTCGAACATTTCGTGGCCAGGTTCGGCCTCTACTCAGGGCGCTGCATTATCGAATGCAGCGAGCACAATCGCTCAGTATGTGGACCGCTGTAACATCGGCCCGATACCCGGATCAGCTATCAGCTACCCTTATTCTGGCTCAGACTGGTTAGTTCTTCAGCCCTACAGAAAACAGTATGTGAATATATTCACAAAACAAAAATCCACTACCTTTAGGGCCCCAGATTTCACCAAGTGATCTCTTCCGGATTGCCAGTATCTACTGGGTGTGTTACATTCCCCGGCCTCAGGGGACCCCACTCGCAGTTTTCCACACCTGTGGAAAAAATGTGGAAATTCCAGGGTTTTACCCAAAGCAGCCCTTAACCAAAGCTCTTGGGCTTAGTAGGTGCAGCGCCGGGTAATTAGAAGCAGCCTTTTTGGGAAGTTTTGGGGCTTATTTAATACTCAGGGGTTGCCCCACAAGGTGCTCGGCCATGTCTGCTAATGTTTGGAATGAGATCCTGTCGCGGGTCGAGACAAAGGTAAACCGCCACAGCTATTACACATGGTTTAAGCCTACTTCCTTTATAGGAGAACGCGGGGAAAAGCTGACCGTCAGGGTCCCGAATGGTCTATTCCGGGATTGGCTCACCAAACATTATGCTGGCGTAATTAATGAGGCTGTTTCAGAAATACATCGGGACGGTATACATATAGCGTTTGTTACAGCGGTTGAAGCTGAAAAGGCGGCCGAAACAAAAAAGGCAGATTTGGAACCGCCTCCGCCTCCTTCCCCTGGCCAAGAGAAGCCCCTAACAGCAACCCCCCGCCGGGGTTTAAGCGCTCGGTATACCTTTGACCGGTTCGTTGTGGGTCCGTCTAACCAGTTCGCTCATGCCGCATCTCTGGCGGTTGCAGAAGCACCTTCGCGATCGTATAACCCTTTATTTCTCTATGGGGGGGTGGGACTAGGAAAGACACACCTCATGCACGCCATCGGTCAGTACCTGCTTGACCAATCTCCGAATCTAAAACTTACATACATTTCCTCTGAGCGGTTTATGAACGAGATGATCAATGCTGTTCGGTATGACCGAATTCTTGAGTTTCGGGAGCGATACCGGAGTATGGACGTTCTTTTAGTAGACGACATTCAGTTTCTGGCGGGCAAAGAGGGAACTCAAACAGAATTTTTTCACACATTTAATTCTCTTCATGATGCACAGAAGCAAATTGTGATCAGTAGTGACTGCCCTCCTCATGAAATTCCATCCCTGGAAGAACGACTCCGTTCACGTTTTGAGTGGGGTTTAATTGCTGATATTCAACCGCCCGATCTTGAAACAAAAGTTGCTATTCTCAAGAAAAAGGCTGGTGCTGAGGCGATTCCTCTACCCAACGACGTCGCGTTGTATATTGCGGAGCGTATTAAATCAAATATCAGAGAGCTTGAGGGATCGTTAATACGTTTGATTGCGTATGCGTCACTAACCGGATCTGAGATTTCTTTATCTCTCGCCAAAGAGGTGTTAAAAGATCTTCTAGAACGAGACAATCAGACAATTACTATTGAAATGGTACAAAAGTTTATCGCCAATCACTACAAGCTTAAAATTGCCGACCTTAAATCCCGCAATAATTCTAAGACTGTCACCCTTCCCAGGCAGATCGCTATGTATCTATCAAAGTCGCTGACAAATACATCGCTACCGCAAATCGGAAAAAGTTTTGGTGGAAAACATCATTCCACTGTGATTCACTCGATTCGGAAAATTGATGAGCGCTGTAAACGCGATCGCGATTTCCACACACTTATCAACAGTTTCCTACAGTCATTTAATTAACAAAAATAAGCTGTTACTTTAATCCTTCCACATTGATCGCGTAATTTCCAAACCTTCTGATTTGTGCGTTTTAAACCATCCACAGCTTCAGTATTTAAAGGGCTGGTTTATCCACAGATAAAACACAATCTAAATAACTTATTTATAAGAACTTATAAAAACCCTATTACTTTTAAAACACCTATAGTTCCTGATATAATTTACATAGTTTTAAACGATCATATATACGGTTTTGATCGTCGGTCTAGACCCCCGCAATAGAGGTCATCAAAAAGATGGAATTGAGCGTCCGCAAGACTGATCTCTTACGTGAACTACAACTCTTCCAGGGGATCATCGAACGAAAAAACACGATCCCAATTTTGGCAAATGTACTAATTGAAGCAAAAGAAGAGAGTGACGTGCGCTTGGTGGCGACCGATCTAGAGGTAACTCTTCGCAGTACATGTCCAGCATCAGTCGGAAAGCCTGGAACCGTTACGATTCCAGCCAAGAAGCTTTATGAAATTGTGAGGGCTCTGCCCGAAACAGAGATTAGGATTCAGGAAAAAACGAAAGGTGTTGTAAAAATCGCCGCGGAGAAATTTGAGTCGCGCATACAAACGTTGCCCCGAGAGGACTTTCCAAGTCTTCCGGCCGGCGGTGACGGCGAGACAGTGTTGTTGCCACGGGATGTTTTAAGGGAGATGGTGACAAGAACACAATTTGCGATCACCGGGGAAGACACGCGGTATTTTCTAAACGGAGCACTCCTTCTATTACAAGCGGACACCATCAAACTGGTCGCAACAGATGGTCACCGACTAGCCCTTGTCTCAACAAAAAGCGACAAAATAAAAAAAGGAAAAACCCAAGAGGAGTTAAAAGCAATCCTGCCTAAAAAAACCCTCTGGGAATTATCGCGATTACTGGCGGATGATATTAAGAAAGACAATGGTGGCACGAAGGAAGGAAAAGAAGCTGTGCGGTTTCAGTGTGGTGAGAACCACTTGTTCTTTGATCTTGATGGGCGACAACTTATTTCCCGTGTGATCGAAGCACAGTTTCCATCATATGAACGCGTAATTCCCAAAGAAAACGACAAAACAGTAGAGTTTGAAAGGGACAGGCTTGCGAATGCAATTAAGCGGGTGGCGTTGTTGTCAAGTGAGCGATCGCGGGCCGTTAAATTTCAAATAACAGAGAACAAAATCGACATCATCTCGAATAGTCCCGAAGTGGGAGAGGCCACAGAAACTCTCACCGTAGATTACCCAGGGGATCCTCTGGATATCTGTTTCAACGCGCAATACATTTTGGATTTTCTGAGCGTTGTGGATACCGAGGCTGTCAAGCTTGAGTTTAAAGACGAGATGAGTCAGGCCATCATGCGGCCGGCTGGTGACGGTGGATGTGACTACACGTACGTCATCATGCCAATGCGCGTATAGCAGCCTCCTACGGCTCAGCACAAAAGACACGTTGACAATTCATGACGCAACTCGACCGCGAAAACACCCAGAGTAACCCCCCCGCCACTCCAGAGGTTGAGCTGGCCGGACAACAAAGCGAAGACTATAAAGCTGACAAGATTAAGGTTCTTGAAGGCCTTGAGGCCGTGCGGAAGCGGCCTGCTATGTACATTGGGTCAACGGGTGCACCAGGGTTACATCACCTTGTTTATGAGGTTGTTGATAATTCCATAGATGAAGCACTTGGCGGTTTTTGCGACACTATTTCTATCACCATTCACATAGATAACTCGGTAACCGTAGTCGACAACGGCCGAGGAATTCCGGTCGACCAGCACACAAGTGGGAAGACCGCAGCGGAGGTTGTCTTAACGGTTCTACATGCCGGTGGGAAATTTGACAATAAGAGTTACAAGGTCTCTGGCGGGTTACACGGTGTTGGTGTGTCGGTTGTTAATGCGCTGTCGGAATTGCTCAATCTTGAGATCTGGCGAGATGGTCAGGTGTACCACCAAGAATATATGCGCGGAAAACCCGTCGGTGGTTTAGAAGCCACAGGAACAACCAAGCGCCGAGGCACACAAATCACATTTCGTCCAGACAGCGAGATCTTTGAAAACGTCGAATTTAGCTTTGACACTTTAGCGCATCGCTTGCGCGAGCTGGCATTCTTGAACGCCGGTGTCACCATCGAGCTTGAGGATGAGCGGACAGGAAAGAATCACCGATTTCAGTATGCGGGTGGCATTAACTCGTTTGTACAGTTTCTCAACAAAAACAAAACCGCTGTTAACACCTCACCGATTTATATGAAGGGACAGCGAGAAGGAATCGAAGCCGAAATTGCGCTCCAGTGGAACAACGGGTATGCCGACACAGTGTATTCGTTTGCGAACAATATCAATACGCAAGAGGGAGGCACCCACCTCTCAGGTTTCCGCTCGGCTTTGACACGGACAATCAACTCCTACGCCAACAAAAAAAACCTCGCCAAAGATCTCAAGGAAAGCGTAAGTGGGGATGACATCCGTGAGGGCTTAGTTGCGGTTGTGAGTGTCAAGATTCCAAGGCCGCAGTTCGAAGGTCAAACCAAAACAAAACTGGGGAATACTGAGGTCAAGGGGATTGTTGAGGCGATTCTCAACGACAAGCTCGGAGCGTATCTCGAGGAAAACCCAGGTGTGGCCAAACGAATTGTCAATAAGGCGATTGAAGCCGCGCGGGCACGAGAAGCGGCGCGCAAGGCTCGGGAATTAGTAAGGCGAAAGGGGGCCTTTGACAGCGGTTCTTTGCCAGGGAAGCTAGCTGATTGTCAGGAGCGGGATCCAGCGCAGAGCGAGCTCTATATCGTTGAAGGGGAGTCAGCAGGTGGTTCCGCCAAACAGGGCCGAGATCGTCGGTTCCAAGCCGTGTTGCCGATCAAGGGGAAAATCCTGAACGTCGAGAAAGCCCGGTTTGACAAGATGCTGAGCAGTGACGAGATCAAAACCATGATCGCGGCGCTAGGCTGTGGTATCGGTAAAGAGGACTTTGATCTTTCTAAGCTTCGCTACCACCGGATTGTAATCATGACCGACGCGGATGTGGACGGTTCGCATATTCGAACCCTGCTTCTGACCTTTTTCTACCGTCAAATGCGAGAGTTGATTGAGCATGGGTACACCTATATTGCCCAACCACCGTTGTATCGAGTTAAACGAGGACGTAGCGAGCACTATATCAAGGACGATCGAGAACTGGAGGCATGGCTGATCAAGCGCGCGAGCGAATCGCGAGTGCTTCGTTTGCCAGACTTGGGCAAGGAATACGCGGGAGGGCGACTGGAGGAGCTACTGCATAAGGTGACGGCGTTCCGAAAGTTGCTCCAAGTTGTTGAACGACGAGGACTGAGCCGAGATATTGTGATGGCTTTGCTTTCGCGGGGTGCCCGCACGCGGAGTTTTTTCGCTGATCGCGCGGAACTTGATGGCATTGCCGGCGAGGTTGCGTCCCCAACGCGTGCGGTGGTCGTTGAATCTGACGAAGAGCACAACACATTCACATTAAGCGTGGAAGATCGGACAGGCGGTTATCTGCGACGGCACAGAGTTGGTGTCGCATTCGGAGAGTCGGCGGAGTATAGGGCGTTGTTGGTGGCTTTCGAGGATGAAGATTTGCGGGAACTCACTGGTCCGATGGTCGTGTCGACCATCACGGCGGAAAACAAGACCGGCGCCGAAAGTGCTGGAACCTCAGCTGACGACACAAAGATCGGTGGCCCGCCAATTGATACAACCACAAAGTTGGCGGCTGATCCGCGCATGACTGAAAAAGGGAAGGATGTTCCAATCAAAACAATCGATCAGTTGGTTGAACATATCATCGCTGCCGGCAAGCGAGGAGTCGCCATTAATCGCTACAAAGGTCTGGGGGAAATGAATCCAGATCAATTGTGGACAACGACGATGAACCCCGAAGACCGCACGTTGCTGCAGGTACGCGCAGAAGATGATGCGGAAGCGGATCTGATGTTCACGACTCTGATGGGTGACCAAGTGGAGCCTCGCCGAAAATTTATCGAAGAAAATGCCTTAGATGTAAAGAATCTGGATATATAGGGAACGATGCCAGACACTACACATTTGAGTGTCGCCGTCAACATTGAAGACGAGATGCGGCGCTCGTACATGGATTACGCCATGAGCGTAATCATCGGGCGCGCATTGCCTGACGTGCGCGACGGCCTTAAACCGGCGCATCGTCGCGTCATCTACGGAATGCGGTTGATGGGTCTTGCGGCGAATCGTCCCTACCGTAAGTGCGCCAAGATTGTGGGAGAAGTGATGGGGAACTATCATCCCCATGGAGATGCTTCGATCTACGACACGCTTGTTAGGCTCGCTCAAAATTTCAACATGCGGTATCCCTTGGTTGATGGACAGGGGAATTTCGGATCCGTCGATGGAGATCCGCCAGCCGCCATGCGATACACCGAAGCCCGGCTTGAAGCGCTGGCGGATGATCTCATGGCGGACTTGGACAAGGACACAGTTGATTTCGTTCCTAACTATGACGAGACAACGGCAGAGCCAACGGTTCTCCCCGCACCCTACCCAAACCTCTTGGTGAACGGATCGGCGGGGATTGCCGTGGGCATGGCAACGAACATACCCCCCCACAACCTAAGAGAAGTTATCAGTGGAGTTGTTTGGGCTGCTGAGAACGCGCAGGAATCTCAAGAAACCAAAGAGCGCACGCTTATGGGCCTGATTCCCGGGCCGGATTTTCCCACCGGAGGATTCATCGTAGGACACACGGGGATCAAGCAGGCCTATCGCAGTGGGCGTGGTGCAGTCACGATGCGGGCACGCACGTCCGTCGAGCCGACCAAGAAGGGGGATAAAGTCGCGATCGTCGTGACGGAAATACCTTATCAGCTCAACAAAGCCAGGTTGCTTGAGAAGATCGCCGAACTGGTTAGAGACAAAGTCGTCGAGGGAATCACAGACCTTCGTGATGAATCTGACCGCCAAGGGATGCGGATTGTGATCGAGCTACGGCGCGGCGAAGTGCCAGAAGTGGTGCTGAACAATCTGTACAAGCATACGTCGTTACAAACGTCATTTGGGATCATCATGCTGGCCATTGTGGGCGGGCGCCCACGGGTCCTGTCATTGCTCGACCTTGTTGAACACTTTGTGGAGTTTCGTCGCGAGGTTGTCAGGCGGCGCACGGAGTTCGAGCTTCGTAAGGCGGAAGCAAGAGCCCACGTACTCGAGGGGCTCAAAATTGCCTTGGATCACTTAGATGCTGCGATTCAGCTCATACGCGGTGCGAAAGCTCCTATTGAAGCACGTGTTGGGTTGATGGACCGCTTTTCCCTTTCCCAGATACAGGCTCAAGCGATTCTTGACATGCAGTTGCAGCGCCTCACTGGGCTGGAACGACAGAAAGTCCTCGATGAATTGGCGGAGTTAGTGAAAACCATTGCCCGGTTACGCGCCATTCTTGAGAGTGAGACACTGCTGATGGAGATCGTGGTCTCAGAACTACGTGCTATCCAGGAGGCCTACGGAGACGAACGCCGCACTGAAATTATTGATGATGAGGGAGAGCTTCGCATTGAGGATCTAATCGCCGACGAGGATGTGGCAATCACTGTGAGCAACACAGGTTATGTCAAGAGAACCGCGGTGACGCAGTACAGGAATCAGCGGCGTGGAGGCAAGGGCCGGATTGGCATGCGCACGCGGCAGGAGGACTTTCTTACTCACGTGTTCATCGCGTCGACCCATGCGTACATCCTGATCTTTTCGGATCGTGGAAGGGTGTACTGGCTGAAAGTTCATGAAATTCCTGATGTAGGACCGGCTGGTCGTGGCAAAGCCATTGCCAATTTGGTGGCGATGGAAGATGGGGAACGGATAGCAGCGCTGGAGACGGTCAAAGAGTGGCCGTCGAATGATGGGGAAAAATTTGTCGTCATGGGAACGCGCAAGGGTGTCGTCAAACGCACCGATCTTCGAGCTTTCCGGCGCCCAAGAGCTGGTGGAATCATCGCGATGGGAGTTGGGTCAGGCGACGCAGTTGTTGGCGCGGAATTAACCGATGGGCGAGGCGACGTTTTTATCGGTACACGCAAGGGAATGGCGATTCGGTTCAAGGAGACCGATGTGAGACCGATGGGCCGAACAGCCTATGGTGTGCGCGGGGTATCACTGCGAGATGAAGATGAGGTTGTCTCGATGACTGCGGTGCGGCCCGGAGGGACGCTACTCACCGTGACGGCAAAGGGATATGGCAAGCATACAGCGCTTGAGGAATACCGCGTGCAATCACGAGGGGGAGTCGGTATCATTAATATTCATACGAGTGAGAGAAATGGTGAAGTCGCGGGTGTGGAATGCATGGAACGTCAGGATGAACTCATGCTGGTCACACAACAGGGAAAGATCCTACGAATGGACACTCGCGACATTCGGCCCATTGGTCGAGTGACCCAAGGTGTTCGACTGATTGAGATTGACGATGAGGATGGTGTCGTCTCGATCGCTAGACTGGTCGAAACGAATACAGGTGGAGATGGCGAACCGGAAGCGTAACGATATCGAAGTCAGGGGAGGCAAACAATGTCAGGCTGGCTAATGTCAAGAACTTCCAAAAGTGTGGGTGCTGCTGTGGTCTTGGTGGGTGGTCTCACCATGGGGGGATGCAGCGGTACGGGTGAGGAAAGTTCGCTGATCCGGAATTTTTTCACGGCTTCTAGAGTCAACGATCGTGCGACGTTGGGCAACATAGCGATGGTCGGATTTAGTCCACAAGAGGAAGGAACAGTCGGCAGTTTCGACGTTGAGAATGTAACGGAGGAGCAACGCCGTTCATTGCGCATGCGGGAACTAGCGACCGCTGTGACTCAGGCCCAGCAAGATCAACAGGAGTTTGCAGGCCAGATGAAGGTTTATCAAGATGAAAATCTTGATGCCATCGCCCGGGTTATCGAGGCTGAACGCGGAAATGAAGATGTTGCTCGGCGGGATAGAGATGTTCAAGAGGCTTGGACTACTTGGAGGGAAGAATCTCAAGGGCATTCCCGGACCGTTTCAGCGGCTGAGAGTGATCTCAGCACAGAAAGCTCGGTTGCCCAGGTTAGCGCCTTCGATCCTAACAACCCACTTGATGTGCAGGCTTTCAGCGGAGAACTCGTGACGAAAGAGGTTACGATTACGGCTTCAGTGGAACAAGGTGACTCCTCCACAGATCGGATGCTGACGATCACCCTTCAGAAAGTAGAATTGAATGGTCCGGATGGGTTGATCGACGGCCGTTGGGTCATTAGCGACATTAGTTAGAGTGCTGTTCGTTCAAAAAGAGTCAGAAGACGAAGGCATTGGATTTCAAACGAAGGCCGTCTTCTAACAGAAAGACCTTTCTCACATGCCTCCGATAATCCTGTGGAAGAGGTCCATCACGAAGCGTGGGTAAAGACCCAAAACGATAGACGTTCCCGCCACGACAAACAAAGGCCCGGTCATTGTCCAGCTTGGGTCGGATAGATCTCGTTGTTCCAGTTCGGGGTTGATTGGCCCGAAAAAAATTTTCCGGGCGGACCCGAATGAGTACGCAACAGTAAGCATGATCGCGAGAAGACCGCCAATGGCGATCACGATACTGAACGGGCTGTTAATTAAACCTCGTTCGAATACTCCAGTGAACATGATCCATTCGGCGGTAAAACTACTGAATGGCGGAAAGCCGGAGAGCATCATGCAGCCGATGATCCACAATGTGGCTGTCACCGGCATCTTGCGCGCCAAGCCACCCAACTTCCGCATATCCCGAATCCCGGTCGTATAGACCACGATACCAGCTGTGGAAAAGAATAATGTCTTTCCCATGATGTGACTGAGAAAGAAGAACATTCCCCCTTCAACACTCGCGCTCGTCAAAGCGCCGAGACCGAGGACGGAGTACGCAATCTGGCTAATCGTTGAGCATGCCGCGAGCCGTTTAATGTCTGTTTGAGCCAGCGTGAGAAGAGATCCGTACACCATGGTGAATAAAGCCAACGCCATGAGAGGCACACCGAAGGGCTGGAAATCCACGCCGAGCGACATGACGAGGATCCGGACGATGAGATAAAGTGCGAGGTTTGCATAGACGGCGAGTAGTCCGGCGATACACGTGGGATGTTCTGCATGAACCCGCGGCATCCAAACGTGGAAGGGAACTAAAGCAAGCTTCATCATCAAGCTGACGAGAAACAATGCAATTGTGCCAGTAACGAAACGCTGGCCTGCAAGTCGATGTAACGCCGAGATCTCCAGAGTCTCTAGTTGGCTATACACGATCAGTGAGGCAGTGAGGAAAAGCAGAGCTCCGATGATGCCCCAGGCGAGGCTGATGAAAGCGGTGCGCACGCGCTCCTGATACCCAAAGTAAGCCATCAAAAAAAACAGGGCGATAGTGAGCACTTCTAGAAAAAAATAAATTGACACTAGATTTGTGCTGAGGATGGTCCCGATGAAGCCAGTAGGGAAAAACAAGAAGAGGTAAAAGAATCGCGCATAGTAAGAAAGCTGGATTGACCCACTCTCGTCGGCGTACAGTAACTCGACTCGGTGTTCGACATACCGGATGGAGTAAAACGCTAGAGCCGCGCACAAGAGACACACAACTCCGAGAGTAGGAAGACTCAGACCATCCGCCATAAGACCAAGACGGATATCTGGAGCGATTAGGAGATATTCCTCTGTCACCACCTTTCCACCGTAGACTTTAGCGCCGACGAGTGTGACGAGACCGGCGGTGTAAGTTAGTGCCAACGCAGCGATCCACCCTGCAAATCGCCCGAGCGTTCGGCGCGTGAGAAAAATCAGCAAAGATGCCAGAACTGGCGTCACGAGAATTTGAAGTAACAAGCTTGGCATTCTCAGCTGGGATTCAAAAGCAAGAAGGTTAGTAACAATACAAACAGTACGAGTACATATGAAACGTTGTAGAACAGTTCCTCGGTATCTGTCCGCAGGCGTTGGAGTAGTCGCTGAGAGCTCTCAGTGAATAAAAGCGGCAACCGCCTGTGGACAACCTCATCCCAGCGGTTCTCTACGTCGTGTGCGATAAGCGATGCTAGCTTCCGTGTTCCGTCGACGAACGTCCTTTGATAAAAGGAATCGATCAACCAACGGTCCCAGAAAAAACCGCGGAGTACTACAAGAAGTCTTGACCCCTTAAACCACGTGTCAAAAGATGCTTTGCGCGCGACGTAGAAAATGTAGGCAGGGAACGCGCCGGCCACGAGGAAGACCAAGGCAAGAACTGAGACGACCGCATGAGATTCTCCAACCGCATGAGTGTCTGCCTCGGATCTCACCGCCAGTTCGTCCGGCAGGCTGGTTTCAAAACTGTTGTGAAGCATCGCTTCCATCATGGGTCCACCGATGCCCGCAAGGACGATTAGGATGGCGAGCACACCCACGGCCCAGCGCATCGATGTCGTGCCGTCGTTGACATGAGTGCCCTCCCGCACGACCCGTGCTAACGACTCGCTTGGTGATCCGTGAAAGACCATTCCCAAGCAGCGCACGGTGTAGAACGCAGTGAGCGCGACGGTGACAAGAGCGAGTCCGAAGAGAGCTACGTTTGTGTTAAACACAACTAAGAGCACCGCATCTTTACTCCAAAACCCTGGAAGTGGCGGTACACCCATCAGAGACAGCGAAGCGATCAGGGCAAATAGCCATGTTAGTTTTAAAAACGTCCGAAGAGCTCCCATGTCTTGGATGTAAATGGAGTGGGCTGCGTGAATCACGGTTCCCGCACACAGAAAAAGGCAGGCCTTGAATAACGCGTGGCTCACAAGATGAAAAATGCCAGAGGTATATCCTTCGAGGAGGAGGTTAGGCGCCAGCCCCGCTGCACCAAGGGCGAGCATCATGTAGCCGATTTGACTGACCGTCGAGTAGGCCAGGATCTTCTTGAACTCAAGCGCCACCATACCCTGCGTGGCAGCGAGCAGCGCGGTGAATGCACCAATCCAAGCTGTGACATGAAAAAACCAGCCAGCAGCTTCGATGCCCACGCCCCAGTAACCTACGTAGAACAGTGGGACCAAACGTGCGACGAGATAGACACCACTCTTAACCATGGTGGCTGCGTGGATCAGGGCTGATACGGGTCCTGGTCCGGCCATCGCTTCAGGCAACCACTCGTGTAAGGGAAACTGAGCCGACTTACCCACTGGTCCGGCTAGAAGGAGAAGGCTTGTAAGAACAACCATTCCCGGTGTGGTCGCCATGTGAGAAATCCACGCTGGCGCTGTGTCATAGAGCTCAAGAAAGTTCAAGGTTCCGGCATAGAAATAAAGGATGAGGATTCCCCCCAACATGAACATGTCGCCGATGCCTGTTACTAGTAAGGCTTTGAGGCTAGCCTGTGATGGAGTCACATACTTGGCCGGAGGTGGGCCGCCGATCCAGTACGTTCGTTGGTCTTGATAGTAATATCCAATCAGCCCGTAGCTACATACACCGACTAGTTTCCAACCCACGAACAGAAAGAACAAATTGTTCGAGAGAACGAGCAGCAACATACTGCCGATAAAGCCGTTCATCCACATCCAGAAACGTGTCTGCGCCGGATCGGCCTTCATGTACCCAAGGCAATAAACCATGATGATGAAGCTCACCACAGCCACAACATTGCTCAGCACAATGCTCAAAGGATCGATGAGAACCCCGAATCCGATCTCGATGGGGTTATCCAGCCAAAGGACGCGACTCTCTATCGGCAGAGTCTGAGGGTCGAATAGAACAGGCAGCAACATCAATGCTGAAACCGCAGAAAGGAAGGAAAAGCACACTGCCCCGCCTCCGCCGGCACTAAGCGAGCGGCGAGCCAATAGAGGGGTTACGGCAGCCCCGATGAGTGGTGAGAATATACAGATCCACGCTGCGCAGACGATTACAGTCACCTCAAGAAACTCTCCGGTATTACTGGGACGAGAAATTGTGACACGACCTCACCGTTGAAGAGACCCAAGAGGACCACCCCGATAGCCAAAAGCAGAGTTGGAACAAGCATTGTCAGGGGAGCTTCGTGGCGGGTTAGTCCGGAGAGATCGGAGACGCCACCGGAGTTGTCTGACCCGGGCAGGTGTTCTTCTCTCGGGAAATAAATGTAGCGGATGACATTTGCGAAATAAATTAGAGCCAAGGCCGTACTGAATAAAATCACTGCCACGAAAAACCATTGCTCTGACTCGATCGCGCCAAGGATTAGGTAAAGTTTGCTAAAGAACCCGCACGTCGGCGGAATTCCGATCATGGAAAATGCGGAGACGGTGAATGCACCGGCGGTCCATGGCATCTTTACTGACAAATTTCGTAATCCGCGAATTTCACGGATGCCTGTCCGATAAACAATGGCGCCAGCCACTAAGAACAGGCATCCTTTCATAAACGCGTGATTGACGATGTGTAATAACCCTCCGGTTAACCCATCTGCGTTAGCGAGTCCCACACCGAGCACGATGTAGCCAATTTGAGCTACGGATGAGTACGCCAGCATACGTTTGAGATCGGATTGCGCAAGAGCCATCACTGAGCCCAGGATCATTGCGATGGCCCCCATCCAGCACAGCAGTGTGGTCACGGGGATCAATTCAACGGAGAAACTCGGCTCGAAGACAAAAAACAATATTCGTACTAATGCAAACGCCGCGACCTTTGTTGAAGTCGCAGCAATTAGTGCGCTTACGGCCGATGGGGCATCCGAATAGGCACCGGGGAGCCACGCATGCATCGGAAAGAGAGCCATCTTGATCGACAAACCGATAACCAAAAAAGCGAACCCCACGCGGACAGCGTTCGATTCGTAAAGGGAGGGGAGGATCTGAGCCAGATCAGCCATGTTGAGGGATCCCGTAACACTGTAGAGATACCCAACGCCTAGAAGATAGAAGGCCGCTCCTACCGTACCCAGAATGACGTATCGAAAAGCCGACACTACAGCGCCGCCTGTCCCGAGGGCGATCAACGCGTAACTTGTGAGGGATGAGATTTCGAGAAAGACGTACATGTTGAACATGTCGGCCGTGGCGACAATACCGTTCAAGCCACTAACCAAAAGCAGATACACGCTATAGAAAGGAGCCTCGCGGTCGGGCACCTCCTTCAAGATGCTCTGTTTCGAGTAGATCGCGACGAGCAGGGTAATGAAGCTCAACAACAAGAGCATGAGAACACCCAGATGATCGATGCGAAACTCGATGCCCCAAGGCGGTATCCAGCCCCCCATGAAATATTGGACGGGGCCAGAGGTTAGCACCTCTCGGGTGGTTAGGATCGATGTCCCGAATGAGATAGTTAGAGCCGTAATCGTTAACGGGAAGACCCACGTCCGGCGCCAGCGTCCAACGACCGGAAGGACAAAGGAAGCAAGGAGCGGTGCCGCGACGATAAAAAGAGGAATCGTGGATTGACGAATGTTCATTTGATCGCGGCGCGGATTTTTTCAAGCAGTTCGTCTTCTTCCAGCGTGCCATACTGCCTGTAGATTCTGAGAAGGAGGGCTAGCGCCACCCCAGTGGTCGCCACGCCAACCACGATAGCGGTCAGCATTAGCACATGAGGCAGTGGGTTGGCATAGTGCACGGCATCGAGAATCATTTCCTCGGAGCCATGCGCCGAGGATGAATTGCCGCGAACGATTGGAATCGTGGCACCACGCTTCGCACCGAGGGACACAAAAAACAGGATAATCGACCACTGAAAAATATTCATTCCCACGAGTTTCTTTACCAAATTGGTCTTACCAGTCATAGCGTAGAAACCAATCATCATGAGGACGATATAAGCGACAACGTTGAAATGGCCGATGATGAAATCAATCACGTTGTATCTACTCAAAAGTAATTAGCTCGTAGAAAATCGATACCATGGCTGCCATGACCGTGATACCAACGCCGACCTCAATACCCAGCATGCCCAAACTCCTAGGTTCGGCGCCTGGGAGCATACTGTAATCGAGAAAATTTCCGCCCAGTAGGACGCAGAGAACACCGATTCCAGCAAACAGAAAAACCCCCGTGCTTGTGAAAACGGTCAGGGCCGTTAAGGAAAACCGTCGCCGCATCTCTTCAATTCCATAGGCGATTGCCAGCAAAATAAAACTTGCTCCCAAGATGACCCCACCTTGAAACCCTCCACCTGGACTGGTGTGGCCATGAATGACCACATAAAGACCAAACAATTGGATGAAAGGAATGAGACGGCGACACACAGTTTTAACGATGAGGCTCTGCTGCCGGTCGATCATGACTCACTCCTACCGCGGCGCCCGCGCAGAATTAACAAAGTAGCCACTGCCGCGGTGAAGATCACAGCAACCTCACCCAGCGTGTCGAAGCCGCGATAGTCGGCGAGAACGGCTGTCACCATGTTTGGCACAGAAGTTTCTTTCAGTCCGTCTTCGATATATCGGGGAGACACGTGAAGACTAGGGGGAGATCCGGTATCGCCCAACTCAGGCATGTCTAACGAGCCAAAGATTAGTAAAAGGCCAGTCACTCCGGTCACCACGAGGTGCAGATATTTCAATCCTTGCTCACTCTTTCTGTCTTAAACACAGCGATTACAAACAAGACCGTTGTTATTCCAGCTCCTACGGCTGCTTCAGTAAAGGCGACGTCAACGGCACTCATTTCGACCCAGAGCAGACACATGAACAGGCTGAACGCCGACAAGAGAATCACTGAAGCGAGCAGGTCCTTGACCGTGACGGCGCACAACGCACAAACCACCGTCAGCCCCAGAAGGAAGATGTCGAGTTGCCAAATCACAGTCTAACGGTCTCCTCCGGTCTCCCAGTTCTTGTTACCTTGTTGTTAAGTGCAGCACGGGCGATCGCGTGGGTTGCCGTCGGGCTGGTCAGGAATAAAAAGAGCGCGATCAGTAAGATTTTTGCGCTGGCAAGACTAAATCCTTCATAGATGGCTAATCCTAGAAAAGTGAGCAGCACGCCGAGTGTGTCGCACTTTCCCGCAGCATGCATACGGGTGTAAAAATCTGGAAACCGAAGGATCCCTACTGCTCCTAGAAGTAAAAAAAACACACCCGAGCAGACAAATACCACTGCAAGGACTGTCATTTATCAGTCCTCCAACTGGTCACTCCCTTTCGCTCAAAATATTTTGACAGGGTGAGAACCCCGAGGAAATTAATCAGGGCGTAAACGAAGGCAATATCAATAAAAAATTCTATCCGCTCGAATAGAAAACCTATTAATAAGATGATCGTAATGGTTTTCGTCCCGATGACGTTAAGACCGACAATTCGGTCGATGATAACGGGACCTTTGATCACCCGATACAGAGCCAGCAGCACCGCCAAGAGAATGACCAACGATGTCGTGAGGAAAAACACCTGCATTATTCCCCCGGCTCCTGAAAAATTCGGGCCACGCGACGTTCCATCTCGCCATCGGCAAGTTCCCGGGCTACCTTTTCACTTAGTGCATGCACAATCAACTCATCGTCCTGAATGTCCATCGTGATCGTACCTGGTGTTAAAGTGATGGAGTTTCCCAATATTGTCTTCGCCAGATCTCCAGACAGACGAGTTTTAACGCGAATGATTTGGGGGCGAATCGCGGTCGGGCGAAGCACGAGATAGGCGACGTGAAGGTTCGCAAGAACAACCTGCAGGAGAAGCCAAGGGAGATAGGAAACCAAACCCCAAAACCGAAGTCGGTCCTGTCTGTCCGTATTGAGGGACGTTAGGCCGACTGAGAAGAAGGTTACCACCGCAGCAGAGACGATGCCCCAACCGATGTGAAAGAGATCGTAGTGTCCGGACAGAACTAACCAGAATGAAAGCAGCACGAGGAAGCCAGCGAGCCTTTTCACTGAGAAGGATTCTAAAGGAATTTGATCAAGCCGGTTCTAGCTTTGCGTAACGCGCCAGCAATTTTTTGTCCCCAATTCTCTCAAACCGGATGGTTAGCTTAAGGTCATTGTGCATCGGCTCGACCGATTTGACAGTTCCGGCGCCGAAAGTAGGATGACGGACACGCATTCCAGGTCGAAGGTGGGTTGTTGATTGGTCTTCATCCGAATCGTCGAAGGGTACAAAGCTCGCATCTGGTGCCTGGCGTTGTTGGTGTCTGCCGCGTCCTTCGATCTTTTCACGATAGACAGGAGGCTCAGAGGGTTCGATTTCCTCCACCAGAGCGCTGGGTACCTCGGCCAAGAATCGCGAGGGCTCCGAAGCCTGATACTCACCAAAGACGCGCCGTCGAGCGGCACTTGTCAAAACAAGTCGTGATTGAGCTCGTGTCATACCGACGTAACAGAGGCGACGCTCTTCTTCGAGTTCGTCTTCGTCATCTGTCGAACGGGCATGGGGAAATAGGCCTTCCTCCATCCCTGCGATCATAACGAGTGGAAACTCGAGGCCCTTGGCCGCATGGAGTGTCATCAACCAAACCCTTGCATCTTGGGCTCCATTTTCTTCGTCGGTCTCGGAAAGAAGAGAAAGGCGGTCGACGAAACCTGCCAAAGTCGCGTCCGCCTCGCGGACTTCGTAATCTCGAGCCGCCGAAACTAACTCTTGGAGATTACCTATCCGATTCTCGGCTTCCTCTGTGCCGGCGTGGCGAAGCGCGGCAATATAACCGGTCTGGTCAAGCATTTTGGCAAGCGCAACCGATCCAGGCTCGTTCTCGGCCACCACGGTGAGGGAAGCGATTAAATCGCGGAACCGGGTCAGCGCTGTTCTCGCACGTGTCGGCAAGAGATTTTCGTTGATAGTGCGCTCCAGTCGCGTCCAGAGTGAGTCCGACAGTAGCGGCGGTTCGGCGTCGGAACTTGAGAAAAGGGGCGTGCCATTGATAGGTGAAGACGACGGAGCCGTGTTGATTTGGTCAAGTGCCCCTAAGACTCCCTTTCCAATTCCACGCGCCGGCATATTAATCACGCGCCGGAGACTTACGTCGTCGTGGGGGTTAAAAAGCAGCTTGAGATAGCATAGGGCGTCCTTGATCTCTTTCCTTTCGTAGAAACGAACGTTCCCCACGATTCTGTAGGGAAGACTTTCACGAGTAAGTGAATCCTCGATGGCGCGGGACTGCGCGTTTGTCCGATATAGGATGGCTACGGACTCGTCACTTTTTTGGTTGAGTACCTGACGGATCTGGCTGATGAGAAAATCAGCTTCTTCGAGTTCGTCATGAGCCCGGTGATAGAGAACAAGGTCGCCGCCCGCACGATCGGTCCACAGGCGTTTCTTACGACGCCCTCGATTGCGTTGTATCACGCTTGATGCTGCGTCCAGGATGACCTGGGTCGACCGGTAGTTTTGTTCCAATTGAATAACAGTGGCGTTTTTAAAATCCCGTTCAAAATCCAAAATGTTTGAAACATCAGCACCTCGCCACTTGTAAATCGATTGGTCGGGGTCTCCTACGACACAGAGGTTGTGGTGTGAGGCCAGATGACGAATGAGGAGGTACTGGGGACGATTCGTGTCTTGATACTCGTCTATCATGACGTATCGAAAACGTTCGGAGTAGCGTTGCTGAGCTGATTCCGAGGCCTCGAACAATGCGACAGCTTTTAGCAGCAAATCATCAAAGTCGAGCGCGTTGGCGTCGGCGAGTGCGCGTTTGTACCGTTTGAACACCTCAGGAAACTGGTTGTGGCGGAAATTCCAGGCTGAGGAGTCCAGCGCCGCTTCTTCCTGCATCTGATTCTTTGTATGGCTGATCCGGCTCAGCATCGCTCGTGGCGACGTGGCCCGATCGTCGACATCAAGTGACTTCATAACTCGTTTAACGACATTCAGTTGGTCGGAGGAGTCGTAGATGACGAAATCTCGTGAGAGCCCGATCAATGGTGCTTCTCGGCGTAGCAATTTCGCACAAAACGAGTGAAAGGTTGAGAGCCACAATCTAGGAAACTCAGATTCGAGTAATCGCTCGACGCGCGAGCGCATTTCTTGCGCAGCTTTATTGGTGAAGGTCACAGTGAGGACTTGCTCGGGCTCAGCGTGCCCACCAGCTATCAGGTGCGCCAAACGGTAGCAAATGACCCGTGTTTTTCCAGAGCCGGCCCCTGCCACGATTAAAAGCGGCCCCTCGCGATGCAAAACCGCTTGACGTTGTTGAAGATTTAGCTTGTCCAAGAACGACATATGTGTCGCGTGCCGAGAATTAATTATTCAGATGTTACTCAACTTGGTGTCAATAGCGGATGACTTCAAAGGATGCTTCAGTTCATTGTCTACGATTGCCGACTATTCCACAGTGACGCTTTTCGCAAGATTCCGGGGTTGGTCGACATCACAGCCGCGGAGGACGGCGATATGGTACGCAAGAAGTTGAAGAGGAATCACCATCAAAATGGGTGTGAGCATAGGATGTGTCATCGGAATCGGAACGACAGCGTCATGTTCAGGGTCAAGGATCTCAGCGAACGCACTTGGATCGGCATCGGTGATGACGATCATCGCCCCACCCCGTGTCTTTGCTTCTTGGAGGTTGGACATCATTTTTTCAAATAATGGCCCGCAAGGCATCAGAGCAACAACGGGAAGATTTTCTTCAATGAGAGCAATCGGCCCATGTTTCATCTCTCCCGCCGGATAGCCCTCCGCGTGGATGTAAGAGATTTCTTTGAGTTTAAGCGCGCCTTCTAGTGCAATCGGATAGTTGATGCCGCGGCCTAAATAGAGAAAATTGTTTCTGCGATAAATGCGTTTGGCTATGCGGGCGATTGTCGCGTCAGACTCAAGCGTCTGCTGGATCAAACTAGGCAGATGTGTCAGTGCTTCGATTTGTTTCTTTGCTTCCGCTTGGTCCAGGGTTCCTCGAATTCGACCGAGATGTAGCGCGAGTAGATTAAGCGCAGCCAGTTGAGAGGTGAATGCTTTAGTTGACGCAACGCCAATCTCTGGTCCGGCGTGCGTGTACACGGTTCCGTCGGCCACACGCGTGGCCATGCTACCAACGACATTACAGATGGCAATACTTTTTGCTCCGCGCGATTCAGCTTCACGGAGGGCGGCTAAGGTGTCTGCGGTTTCCCCAGACTGAGTGATTACCACTGCCAACGTTTGTTCCCCGACAATGGGCTGACGGTATCGATATTCTGAGCCGTAGTCTACGTCCACTCGGAGGTCTGCGAGTTGCTCGATAAGGAATTTGCCGATGAGGGCGGCGTGCCACGATGTACCACATGCCAAGATCACCACTTGCTTGACTGCCTTAAGAGCGTCACTAGAGAGTTCGAGGTCGCCTAACAAGACTGAGCCGAGCTTTTCCGACATCCGGCCCAACACCGTTTCTTGAATGGACCACGGTTGCTCAAAGATCTCCTTGAGCATGAAGTGTTTGTAGCCAGCTTTTTCAGCCATGACCGGATCCCATTGGATCCGTTGGGTTGCCTTTGAGACTGTTTGGCCGGCGAAGTCCGTAAATTCCACTTGTTCTCTGGTGATGACAGCCATTTCTTCGTCGCCGAGAAAGACAACGTCTCGTGTGTGGCCAAGTACAGCTGGGATGTCAGACGCGACGACAAATTCTCCGTTCCCCATGCCGACCACGATAGGAGGGCCGTTGCGGACAGCAATAATTTTGTTGGGATCATCGGCGTCCACCAGCACCATTCCGAACAAGCCGCGTAGCTGTAGCAAGGCCCGCCGCACCGCGTTCTCTAGGCCGTCATCTTGTCGCTCCTCCTCAACGAGGTGGGCAATAACCTCAGTGTCAGTATCAGTCTTGAAATGGTGTCCTTGAACTTCTAGATGTTGTTTTAGGGAAAGGTAGTTCTCGATAATCCCGTTGTGGACAACGACGATATGCCCGGTGCAATCGCGGTGTGGGTGTGCGTTCTCTTCGGTCGGACGTCCATGAGTTGCCCACCTGGTGTGGCCCACTCCGTAATCCCCTGTGACGGGGTGTGAGTGGATCGCCTCTTCTAGTCGTACCAGTTTGCCAGCGCTGCGCCTGACCTCGATCTGTCCTTTATGAACCAAGGCGATGCCGGCAGAGTCGTAACCACGGTATTCAAGGCGTCGGAGCCCATCGATCAGAACGGGCACGACATCTTTTTGTCCGATGTAGCCGATGATTCCACACATGCGCGTTATCCTTAACAACCAGCATATCGCCTCTGGTTTCTCTGGGCTAATCTCCGCGATCTTTCTTTTCTGCCCACCCGGTCTTGTTCTCTTGGTGAGCACGGGCGATTGCTAAGGCCTTAGGAGGAACATCCTCGGTGACACAACTTCCGGCAGCAACATATGATCCACGCCCGATTGTCACTGGTGCCACAAGTTGGGTTCCGCTGCCGATGAAGGCGTGTTCCTCGATCGCGGTTTTGTGCTTGGACTGACCATCGTAGTTACAAGTGATGGTCCCCGCGCCAACATTTACGCTTCGGCCTATTGTCGCATCGCCGACATAGCTCAGATGGTTAACTTTTGAGCTTGGCCCTAGGGTGGTTTTCTTAAGTTCAACAAAATTACCAACCTTGGTTCCTTCTCCCATGACGGTACCCGGCCTTAAATGGGCGAAGGGGCCAATTTGGGCTCCTGTCTCGATGCTCGAATCGGTAATCACGCAAAAGTTGTTCACCGTTACGTCATTACCTATGGTTGAGTTAATAATCCGGATCCCTGAGTGCAGCTCGCAACGCGCACCAATCGTCGTTTTTCCTTCCAGTGTCACGCCCGGGTGGATTACGGTATCAGGGCCGACGGAAACATCTTTGTCAATGTACGTAGTGGCAGGATCTTCGAGTGTAACTCCAACGGCCATCAGTTCTTCGTTTTTGGTTTGTCTCACCATGATGCTCACTTCTGCCAGTTCCGTCTGGCTGTTAATGCCGCGGACCTCGCTCGGGTCATCGGTGCCGACAGTCTCAACCTTGAGACCGTGTCGCCGAAAAAGTGAGAGAACCGCTGGCAGATAACGCTCTTTTTTTGGTCCGGCTTCCGGTATCTGGCGGAGGGTTCTAAACAGCGGCTTCAAGTCAAACACGTAGATGCCGCTATTGATTTCTCGGATCGCTCGCTCAGCAGGTGTTGCGTCTGTTTCTTCCACTATCTTGGCAAACTGACCGTTCTGACGAATGATGCGCCCATACCCGAAGGGACGATCAAGGACCGTGGTCAGAACAGTGGCGGTGGCCCCGGTTTCCTCATGTGCTTTGAGGAGACGACTTAAAGTTTTAGGCCTAATTCGTGGTACGTCTCCCGAAAGCACGACCAAACTGCCTTCCTCGCAAGTTAGATTCTGTTCGGCTTGGAGCAGGGCGTGGGCTGTGCCTAGTTGCGGACTTTGCCGAACGAATCGGATACTGGAACTAACCTCTAAGGCTTGCGCAATGGCCTCGGCGTGATCGCCAACCACAACCGTTGTGGTTGCTGGTTTTAAAGACTGAGCCGCGCGTAGCACGTGGGCAATTAGTGGAACTCCCCCAAGGCGGTGCAACACTTTGGGACGGCTAGCTTTCATCCGTGTGCCCTTGCCGGCACCGAGCACTATGATGTGACGCTTGTCCACGAGCGATGATGAGACAGAAAAGTCGTGGGGAGCACTCTGTGGGCTCACTGGGTAGACTGTTTTTCCGATGTTTGAGTCAAAGGCTCCAGTGCCTCCTGAATCAGCTCATTATTTTGGAGCACATCGAAAGCTGACTCATGCCGGGCCAAATAGCGATTGTCTGGGTCTAGCTCGATAGAGCGCAATAGATGATCGGCCGAGCTCTCAAGCTCCTCTTTGCCTGCCTTGGCCAGGGCCATCATGTAATGAATTTGGGCCGGGTCGGCATTTAGTTGCTCTGACGCCGTGAGGTGTTGTATCGCTTCGTCAGGTGCCCCGTTGTTCAGAGCCAGCGTTGCGGCGTACAGGTGCTCCTCTGCTGTTTGTGGTGTCGAAACTGTTGACAATTCACGTTCACAGACTTGCATATATTGGGCACAGCGCTCGTGAAGCTCCCGTTCTTCAGGAAAGTCGTCGAACAAGCCTTGAAATTGTCTGAGTGCTTTCTCAAAACTCCCAGCATGTAGCAGTTTGAGTGCCTGCTCGTACGCCCGCAAGGCTTTTTCATACAGAAGGCTCGGTTTTTCCAAGGACGAGGCACGCTTTCCCCTTCCGCCCTTCTTCGAACCTATCTTTTTTGACTTGGGTCGCCGAACCGATTTTGAGGCCGGCGCCGGTCGTGAACGCTTCCGCGTAGTTGATTTTTTTACCATGGGGTATATCCGCGTAACACCGGAAAGCGGCCCAACTTAGCAAAATGTTCCCAATTGGTCAAGGTCGTGCCGAAGCCAAGTCTATGTTGGGTTTAAAAACCTAAAATGGTTTCCCTTTCTCGATTATAGAATAGACCTCTCGACTCGTTAAATCATACACATGGGCAACTTTCCTTATAGCAGACCGCCGTGAGAACCCATCTTGTTTGGTTAAATAACCAAATAAATCGCAAACCTTTGTGTTGTTGATGTTTGTACACGGATCTTGGTTTTCATTTGGCGGTGATATAACAATGGTGTACTCACCTCGAGGCTCAGACAACTTGTTGAGCACCACAGAAATAGGTCCATTGACCAAACATTCGTGAGCTTTTGTGATTTCGCGACAGACGGAAATCGGTCTGTCGCCGAAGATGTCCAAGATGCTTTGTAGCGTGGCCCGAATCCGGTGAGGAGATTCAAAGAGAATGAGAGGCCTCGGTTCATTAGAAAGAGCCAAGAGCCAAGATGTTCTGGCTTTTGACCTACTTGGTGGAAACCCAACAAAAGTGAAGGAATTTTCGGCTAAACCAGACATTACCAGGCCGGCGACAGCAGCGTTGGGTCCTGGCACCGCTTGGACGGGGATACCATCCGCGAGAGCTTGGCGAACCAAATGGCTGCCGGGGTCTGAGAGTAACGGTGTTCCGGCGTCTGAAACCAGCGCAAGGGAATCGCCACGAGCAAGGCGTTGGAGCAGGGAGGATTGCTTCTTACGCTCGTTGTGTACGTGGAAGCTGGTAGTAGTGGTATGAATTCCGTAATGGGTTAGAAGCTTGGCCGTTCGGCGGGTATCCTCTGCTGCAATGAGCGTTACTTCGTGTTCTAGGATGCGGAGGGCACGAAGAGTAATGTCTTCGAGGTTGCCGATAGGCGTGGCGACGAGATACAAGGTACCTGACAGTTCGGTTTCCGGCCGGTTGGTATGTCGTAGCACTGGACGACAGAGGTGAATGAATGCACGGTTATTGTACCATTCAGCAAGAGAGATTATGAAACGCGCGTCGTCAAACTCTGCAGAGCCGTTGTCACGGTTACTTGACGGATATTTGGCTTACCTATACGAAAACAATCCGACGGCGGCGGCCGCGGACGGAATCCATCAACATGATGACCTGTTGGAGGATTTTAGTCGGGCGGGAATCGATAGCCAGGTGAGGGAGCTGGGAGGCTGGGCCCGGCGCCTCGATGGCATCAATGTTTCAACGCTGACAGACGAGGAGAAGCTTGAGCGACGAATGCTGGCTGACAGTATCCGTGCGCGCGAGTTCGCACTCGAAGATATTGGTCTCTGGCGAACCAGCCCATTGCACTACGCGGAGACCTTAGCAAATAGTTTGGCAGGGCAAACATTTTTTGATTATGCCCCCGTAACTGAACGAGCCCGCCGAGTTGTGTCCAAACTTCGACAAACTCCGCGGTTCCTTGAGGGAGCACGGGAGAACGTTACGGATCCACCAGGGCTCTATACTCGAGTGGGTCTTGAGGCACTGGAAGGTTTACTGGCTTTTGTTGATCGTGATCTTCCACGTGCATTCCGCGATCTTGAGGATATGCACCTACTCGGCGATCTCGCGGATGCTGCTGTTGTGGCAGTTAAGGCACTGCGTGACTATAGCTCTCACCTGCGGGAGACAGTAGCTCCACGTAGTAGGGCGTCTTTTCGCCTTGGTCCAGAGCGATTCTTAGAAAAGCTGTGTCTTGAGGAAGGGATTGACATTCCTGTGGAGCGCTTGCTCCAAATTGCACTCCGTGAGTTCGGGGAGACCCAGGAGGCCTTCAAGAAGGTAGCTTCTGGTCTCAATGGCGGAGGAGCCGACGCGTGGGCGGATCTTAAGAGCCATCACCCGAGTGCAGACGAGCTGTTTAGCGTTGTTGAAGGGCAGCTTGAAGAACTGGAGGCTTTCGTTTCACGCAAACGTATTGTTACGGTTCCCGATCACGAGCCGCTCGTTGTAGCACCGACGCCTGAGTTCTACAGGTGGAAGTTTGCGAGTATGTGGTCTGCAGGTCCATTTGAGACTAAGCCCATGCCTGCGTATTACTACATCACGAATGTCGAATCTTCCTGGCTAGCCGATCGGCAGGAGCAGCATCTCCGCGACTTCAATTACGGAAAGCTCTGGTCAATTTCTATGCATGAAGTGTTTCCGGGACAGTTCCTTCATCTTGAGCACCTCCGCAAGATTAAAGGACCGCTCCGCAAGTCCAATCTGTTCGCGCCAGTATCGGTTGTGGAGGGTTGGGCTCATTATTCTGAGCAGATGATGCTTGATGAGGGCTTCGAGCGCGGGAATGCTGAAATTAGATTGGGACAGATCGCGGAAGCCTTGGTCCGCCTTGCGAGAACGATTGTTGGGATTCGTCTCCACACCGAAGATCTTTCGGTTGAGCAAGGTGTCCGCTTTTTCCGCGACGAAGCTTTCCTTGAGGAAGGGAGTGCTCGGCGAGAGGCGGAGCGCGGAACATTTGATCCGAGTTATGTGCTGTGTGCGTTGGGGAAGCAAATGCTACTCAAACTACGCACGGATTGCGAAGCTGCTCAAGGCGACACCTTCTCGTTGCGATCATTTCACGACGGTTTACTTGGTCAGGGGAACGTCCCTTTCTGGATGCATCGCCAACTGATGCTTGGCGCGCCTGGGACCCTCGTGGAATAAGGAAGAACGATGCCGCTATACGAATACCAGTGTGACGATTGCGAACATCGGTTTGAACAGATTCAGAAATTTTCTGATGAATTGGTCAAGACCTGTCCGTCATGCGGTGGCCGCGTGAAAAAACTGTTGTCGTCTCCGGCCATTCAGTTCAAAGGAACGGGTTGGTACGTTACTGACTATGCACGAAAAACGGGTGAGAGTAAGACGGACTCCGAGGATTCCAAGAAAGAAACAAAAGACACAAAACAGGCTAGTAAAGAAAGCAAAAAATCGACAGACTCGAAGTCTAAATCTGAGTCTAAACAGAAGTCTAAATCGCCGCCGGCAACTTAAAGATCCTGGGGCTGTTGGTCTACTCTACTAGCGCGCGTAGCGATGCACGAAGTGATGGGCCGAGATCCGGACGCTTCAGAGCAAAATAGACAGACGCTTGAAGAAATCCGATTGTTGTCCCTGTGTCGTGTCGGACTCCGGTTAACTCGCAAGCGTAGAGAGGGCGTTGGTGGAGTAGGCGCCGGAGTCCCTCGGTGAGTTGGATTTCGCCGTCCCTACTTGGCGCAGTCTTTTCTAAGGCAGGAAATAGATCAGGAGTCAAAATGTATCGTCCGATAATGCCCAAGTTAGAAGGAGCCGCTTCGGGTGTTGGTTTCTCGACGAGGTCCCGAATCTCAAAAACTCCGTTTCTGATGGGTGTGGCATCGATGATGCCGTATCGCTGTATGGCTTCGGGGGGAACTCGTTCAACGAGTAAGACCGGTCCCCCAACTTCAGCGAACACGTCGGTCATTTGTTGTAACGCGGGAGTGGTAGCGTCGATTACATCATCTGGTAGCACGACGGCGAAAGGCTCGTCTCCAACCTCTGATTTGGCGGCTAAAACAGCGTGACCAAGGCCAAGAGGCTGCTCTTGATGCACAGTCTTTACTTCGGCCATGACCGAGAGTGCTCGAACAGTCGCCAAGGCGTCGACGTTTCCGCGTTCCTCAAGGATTGCTTCAAGCTCGGGATCAGCGGAGAAATGGGCCTTGGTCAGGGTGTTACTTGGTTTTGTAACCAGCACCACTCGACGGATGCCTGAGTTAACGGCCTCTTCTACGCCGTACTGGATGATGGGTCTATCAACGAGAGGGAGAAGTTCTTTAGGGAACGCTTTCGTGGCAGGGAGTATACGAGTGCCAAGACCAGCAGCCGGAAAAACAACAGTCTGTACATTAGCTGACATACCGCACGATCGTATCGTAGGACTACATTAGAATGAAACGCGTATCATCGACGGAAATACAGAATGCTTGACCCTGCCCTATTACGAGATCATTTAGACGAGATTCGCACAAAACTTGGGCGTCGCGGAATTAGCCTGAGCGATGAGCTCGCTGCACTTGAGCGTTTAGATGCGGAGCGTCGACAGATTCTTCCGGTGCTTGAGGAGATGCGCCGGGCCCGTAAAGAAGTTGGTACGCAGATTGCTCGGGCGAAGCGAGAGGGTCAATCGGCTGACGACTTGTTAAAGGCCGGGCAGGACTTTGGTGTGCAGATCAAAGATCAGGAAGCCCGTTTCGAACAGGTTGAGGACGAACGTCGATCTTTGTTGTTGGCGTTACCTAACATCCCTCACGACACGGTCCCGGTCGGCACGAGTGCCGATGACAACATAGAAGTTAGGCGATGCGGTGAACCACCGGCGTTTGATTTTGCGCCGTTGGCACACTGGGACCTTGGGCCCGCATTAGGAATCCTTGATTTTGAGCGTGCCGCAAAGATTGCGAGAGCAAGATTCGCAGTTCTGGTCGGGCCCGGCGCGCGACTTGCGCGCGCGCTTATCAATTTCATGCTCGATCTTCATACGCGGCGACACGGATATACGGAGGTGGAACCCCCATTCTTGGCAAACGCAAAGGCCTTGACAGGTACGGGCAATTTGCCGAAGTTTGAAGAGGATTTGTTTAAGGTAGCTGGAGATTGGGATCTGTATCTCATCCCAACCGCTGAAGTACCGCTGTGCAACCTCCATAGTAATGAGATTTTGGATGGTCGCACGCTGCCGATTCGGTATGCTGCGTACACACCTTGTTTCAGGAGTGAGGCAGGCTCGTATGGGAAGGACGTGCGAGGTCTTATCAGGCAGCATCAATTCGATAAGGTCGAGATGGTCGCTTATACCACACCGGAGCAGTCGTGCGATGTGCACGAGGACCTTACCTGTCACGCGGAAGAAGTGCTCAAGCAACTTGGCCTGCCGTACCGTACGGTGATGTTATGCACGAGCGATATGGGCTTCGCGGCGGCGAAAACCTATGATATTGAGGTGTGGCTGCCAAGTCAGAATGCCTATCGAGAGATTTCCTCTTGTAGCAACACCGAAGCATTCCAAGCTCGCCGGGCGAACATTAAATTCAGACGCGACGGAAGTGGAAAATCTGAATTTGTTCACACACTGAACGGCTCAGGTGTTGCGGTCGGTCGGGCTCTGATTGCGGTACTTGAGAATTATCAGCAGCGCGACGGGACGGTGGTTATTCCTACGGTATTGCGACCGTACATGCATGGATTGGAAGCGATTGAACCGACCGATGGCTGACTTTTAGATGGAGGGGTGGCCGAGTGGTCGAAGGCGGCGGTCTTGAAAACCGTTAGCGGGGAAACTCGCTCCTGGGTTCGAATCCCAGCCCCTCCGCCAGGATCTCTATGAGTTAGAACATTTTGTGGGGTATCCGGTCTCTGATTATCAACAGGGCGCATCGGCTGTAGGCTCAGCGTCGCCGTAAGGGGCACCAGTCCCCGAAGAACCCACGAAGAACCGCCGACCATCTGTGAACGTGACGTTCCGAGCGTTTGCAATGGCGGCGGAGTGGTCTTTCGCCTGATAGCCATCCACGACGAGTTCGGTCCCAATCGGCAAGCAGCCCCGGCGGAACCCTCGGCGCGCAAGAACGTTGGGCGTGCCTCCTTCGACCATCCACACCCTGGATGTCCCGTCCGCCTCTTGCACCTCCAGGTGGATCCACGTGTGCGGATTCACCCACTCAACCCGCACGACATTGCCCTCGAGGCGGATCGGTGCGTCCGCATCGAACTCGGCGGAAAAGGCGTGATGTGCCTCTGCGGGCACCATGACTGGTGCTCCCGCGTACTGCGCCAGTGTCAACATCCCCACCACCACGGCTACAACCATTACATTCCTCGTCATCGTGCTCCTCCTGACTTCTTCTCGACCGAGTCCCACCAGCGTCATCATTCGTTAGACCCCGCTACGGCTGCTCCTGCTCGGCTCCCACCGGAGTCTTTCTCAAGTGGCCGTACATGAGTTCCTCGACGAACTCGATGCACTTGAACTGACCCAGCCGCGCGTTCGGATCAATCTGCCGATACAGCGGTAAACGGATTGTCCACGGGCGGGAGAACGTGTTCGGGTCCTCCATCGTCGCTTCGTACCACATGTGGTACGGCGTGAGCATGGTGTACCGCTCGGTGACCTTCAGGCCCGCGCTGTGATGATTGCCCGCCCGGTCGAACCACGTCATCCCGTTGAACTGATCCACCTCGATCACGAACGTATCGCCGTCCCACCGGCCAACTGACTGGCCCATCCACGCATCGAGGACGGACGGACCCGGATCGTCCAGATAGATGTCGCGCGTGGCATCGGCGAACTCGTAGGCGATCAACATGTGACTCTCGCTCTGGAAGATCTGGAACGGCATCGGTTCCAGATTCGCGCGCGGTACGCCCGGCAGAAAGCATTTGATCGCGGGGTCCCGATCCAGGTAGTGCTGCCGATTTTCGTCGCGCGTGGCTAGAGCCTCCGGCAGGTACGGAATCTCTCCCCCCTCCACGGCGCCCCAGCCGAACGGCACCGCGCCCAGCGCGCCCAGCGCGACAACCTCCGCCGCTGGCACCGGCACGATCGGCCCCGGTCTGAGCTGCAGTGCGGCCCTAGCCTGGTGCTGCTCGACGTCCCAGTGATGGTTTCCCAAGGCCTGCCAAATCCCGTTCAGGTCCGGCCGTCCCGTCGGCGTTCTCGGGATCTCCATCCTCGGAAGCTCGGCGGGTGGCGTCTGCGCCTCGAGAACGGGTGGGAGGACGCTCCCAGCCACCGTCCCCAACAGCAGTGCCCCGACAACTCTCATGAGAAGCGATACTAGCCTCATTGTTCTCCTTCTTTGTCCGATTGTTCCGGCCGGGGTGAGTGGTCGCCGGGTTTGGAGCCTCCGGACCTAACGGCCCTGCTCGGCCGCCTGGCGCTCCTCGTACCGTGCCCCTCTCAGGATGTTGAACATTCCGTAGTTGGCTTCGTGGCACGCGTACTCATACATCTGGTCGTGCTGGCGCCACATGGGGATCTCGCCCCCCCACGGCTCGGTATAGATGACGGGGTCCTCGACCGTGAACTCGTAGAGCAGCGTCTCCTCATCCACCCGGGTAAAACGCTCGATTACCCGCCGTTCCGCAGACGGCTGGTTGCCCGCACGCTGGTCCAGTTCGTTGGCGAACACGCTCCGTGGGATCACGTCGTTCTGATCTGGATGAATGTTGGTTGTCTCGACGACCAGCGTCTCGCCGTCCCACCGGCCCCAGGAGTCGCCGCTCCACAGCCGGATGTCACGGGCCAGCCGGGGTCCCTCTCCCAAGGGGATGATGCGCGAGCCGTGTAATTGCTCCGCCATGATGACCACGTGATCGGCCGTTTGGACGATCAGGAAGTTGTTGTTGTAGCCGCCGTCGAACATCGGTGGGCCGTTCCTCGGGCCGAGCGGCATGAGACAGCGCTCGGGGGTAGGTAGCAGCTCAGGATGGTCGAATTCTCCGAACTTTTTCCCGAATGCGTTTTGCTCGGCGCGACGGCGCTTGCCCTCCGCGGTGAGCGGCGGCAGCCTCCCGTTCGCCGGCTGTGTGGTGAACGACGATCTGGGTTCCCCGTTCACGATCACCACTCTGTCCCCCGAGTCCACGTAGAAGCGGTCGTACGCACCAGTTCCGCCACCCGCCGAAGGAGCAGGACGGTTGGGATCCAGCGGTTCAAAGCTGTTCTCTAAGACGCTTGTCGCTCGGCCTTCCGCCTCGGCCACTTCCTCCAGGCTGAGTGTCGGCCCTTGTCCTTCGGGCCGCAGGACGGGCGTGACGAACGCGTTGCTCCACTTGCCCTGCATGTCCGGCTGTCCATGTTCCGTTCGCGGTGCGGTCCATTCCTGCGCCTCAGCGACCTGAGCCGCCGCGGTGAGGGACACCGCCATGACGCCAATTGCACACCGGAGCATAAGTTTGGAAGCACTGTGAGGCACGTTCATCTCTCCTCCTTTGCTCTTCTCGACCAACGAACGTTTACCGTTATCATTTGCGATCCGTGAGACTTGCCGACTACGAGATCCTCCCGCCCAGATTGATGGGATCTCTCACAGCTTAGTATATCCGCTGCGCTGACTTTCGCCAGAGCCGCTATTGTTGATCGTTTTGCTGATCGTTCGCCGGAGTGGACTGTGACGGAAACTCGACATTACAGAGCGGGCACCCGATGAGGTAGTCGTTTTTCGTCAGCTGTAGCCTCTCACGCCGATTGGCCATTTCCTGTTCGAACTGTTCTTCGGTTAGCGCGACGGCCTTACCGAGTTGAATAAACATGTTCGCCACCGATCGTCGTCCGCCGCCCGACCAGTTCCGTGGGTCAGCCACGTTGCGGTTCGCGGACGTGGTGTCCAGCCAGCCGATAAGATGCAGGATTGTGCCTTTTGGCAATAGAGGTGCGTAGTCATCCTGATAGACGTACTGTTTCACCCAGTTGTGGTCGTAGCCAGTACAGTTCAGCGTCTGGATGTTGTGGCCCCAAATCGCTTCGAGACACATGCGCATCCCAGGCGCATGTTGGTGGGGTTCGAAGACGAGTAGCTTGGTGTGCTGCTCAAGCACGCTGTAGGCATGGAGTTCCTGATCGGCTTGGTTTGGCTTGATATCGATGTCGACACCGTTACCGACGGTATTTCGCACGTACTCTAACGCAGGCTTGTACCCCGCTGGATGCAACTTGAAGGCGAACTTGAGATGAGCACGAGTTTCGCGCCCGTTCGCGTGAATGTGCGCGTTGCGGAGATGTAGCGCAGACTCGGCCGGCAGGATTAGCCCAGCTTCCGGCGGGAAGACATCCGCATTGCGCCCCACTTCGTGTGTCGGCCACCGAGTTGCTGCCTGACCGTCGGTTGAGTTGGGATCTGTCGAGTCGAAACTCATGTGGTGGAATACATATCGTCCACCCACGGTCTCGTTGTCGCCGTTCTTGGGAATGTCGTTGAACTCCCGAACCTCGACGGCAGCGACGTAGCGGTCTTCAGTCAAACCGGTCTCGATATTGCCGAGCGAAGTCCACTTGTCGGGGGCGGACGCCGGAACAACGATCTCTGGAGACTCGAAAACGAGGTCAGGCTCACCGATCGACCATTCGTTCTCGTTACCAAAATCGAGTGGCGGTGGCAGGTCGGCTGGATTCCCGAGCGCCGCGCCGCTGTCTACCCAAATCGCGATTTTCTCGATTTCCTCTTCACTCAAAGAAATGTCGTCTTTAAAGTGCTGGATCCCGATGTCCTTCTCGATGAACCAGGGCGGCATGGCGCCTCGCTTGTTCCTCAACGCTGTCCGCATCTTAATCGCACGGGCCCAAGGGCGCACATCTTCGTATGTTAAGAGTGACATCGGTGCGACCGAAGCAGGCCGGTGACATTGTTGACAGCTGCGCTGGAGAATTGGCGCAATGTCCTTCGCAAAGGTCACCTCGCTGGGGCTTACTCCAGCCACTTTGTTTGGCTGGGCGTTTACCGTGACGGGTGTCATCAGACCAATAAAAAGAAGACCAAAACAACCCAGGCTCTTCATCAGGCAACTCCCTTTTAAATTAACGAACACTGGCAAGTGTAGTATCTCCCGAAGCCGTTGCTGCCGCAACCGATTAGCTTCCGGAAAAAGAATCTCTCGCCCCGGCTTTAATCCCCAGAGAAGTCTTCTAAATAGCTTTGTATAAAAGAGTTACCATGCCTAGAATGCTGACACGCAATCGGGAAGAGTCAGTGAGTAAATTCACTTACGGAGCTGAGGTTTGGGTTCATGTTGCACGTCGCCGCGGTTTCCCAGCCGCTCGGTCCGTTCTGCCAGCACCGGTACCGGATCACCGACAAATATTAGAAGCACGCAGCCGGTCATGGAACGCAGCGGTTGGCTTCTCCTCGAGGTGCGATGCGATGCACCTGGTGGCAGCCGTAGCATGCCTCAGCGAGCTGATTTGTAATGTCGCTCACTTTCTCCTGACTCTCTTCACGCGCGGCTTCTTGGACCGCCCTCGCCACGGCGCGGAGTCGTTGTATCCCCAGCACAAAATCGGGTTGTTCCAGTGGAACGGGCCTTCCGTTAGTGCAGAGACGTCCAGGTTTTGTGATGAGATCGATACCTTCTTCCAACGCAATCCCAGCATTTTCAACAACCTCCCAGCCTGTATAAATACCGGCGCCCCAATCAACCCAGGAAAAAGCACTGCTCCCCGGTTTATAGGCAGGTTTCGGAGCAGCGGGGTCCTGCCCTTGGACGTTGAAAATGATGTTGGAGTTAGGAAACATGATAGCTTGCATCACCCGTGCCAGATTTGCAGTTGGCCGTTCAGAAGTTTCTGGCGGCTGGGCCATGGAAGCCGACGCAAAGAGAAGAAACAACAAAGAGACACTAGTTGTTCGCACCGCCACCTCCTGTTAATGAGTATAGACTTCCAGTTTTAGTTCTGTCTGGGCAACGCACGCAGAACTCCAATACAAGAACCATTGGACATGGTGCCCCTCAATCACTGGAATCGATCACCGTTCTTGAAATTTGATTGTCTGCAAAGAGCAATTAACTACTTAAGTAAACAACGCTAATTAGGTAAAGCAAACACAAAGAGGTTGTTGCCAGCGCTCGGGCGGAGCTCAGGAGTCAGGCGAGTGAACGCCGAGGCCGCACTGGCGCTACCGGTGCTAACCGCGATGTACTGCCGATCGTCAACGGCGTAAGTGATCGGTGGTCCGGTGACTGCTGAGCCGAGGTTGATCTCCCACAGAATCTCCCCGGTCTTGTGATCGAGAGCACGGAACCGGCCGTTCGTGTCACCCCCGAAGACCAGTCCTCCACCGGTCGCGATGACCGACATTGTGGCGGCCCGCTGTTGGTGTACCCACACCGTTTCCCCTGTCTCGACCGAGATCGCTTGGACCATCCCGAGCTCCTCCTCGCCAGGCGTCAGCTGAGTGCGCACCGCAAGACCGTAGAGACTGTCATCGTCTGTGGCCAGCATCCGCGCGCAGGTGTTCCGCAGCGGGAAGTACATCAGGTTAGTCATTGGGCTGTAGGCGCCAGGGTCCCAGTTTTTTCCGCCAAAGTAACTCGGACACACCATGACTTCCTGACCTACGCCAGTAAAGACGACTTCCGAGTTTGTCGAGACCTCCCCGCTCGCTCCGTCGATACCGCTGACGACGTTCTGCGTAATTGTCGGCGTGGCCCAGAGGAACTCGCCAGTTTCGCGATCTAACGTGAAGACGATGCCGGTCTTTCCGGGAATCCCTGTGACGACCTTACGCCGCTCCCCAGGTCGTAACCGGGGATTAATCCAGCTGACCGTCGACGGATCCGGCGCAACGGCTGTATCGACCAAGATTCGTTCGTACGGATGGTCGAGATCCCAATGGTCATTAAGGTGTTGGTAGTACCACGTGATCTCGCCGTTGTCGCCGTTAAGCGCTAACGTCGAGTTGTGGTACAGGTGCTTGTTTGACACACCGCCAAGTCTAAATTTTGGTGCCGGTGCTGTCACAGAGGTTCCCATGTAAATAAGGTTCAGCGTCGGGTCGTAACTTGGCACCATCCAAGCGCCAACGTGCCACCGTTGCTCGAAAGGGACGCCACCCCACGACTCGTCCCCCGGCTCGCCAGGACGTGGAATGGTGCTCGTGCGCCAGAGTTCTTCACCCGTGGTCGCGTCGTGTGCCGTGATGATGCAGGAGTACGGACCACCTCGGGGACGACAGCTGCGTCCCGAAATCACCTTTCCGTTCGCGATGATCGGACCAGAAGACTGCCGAGCTGGTACTGTTTTGTAATCTAGGATCTGTGTCTCCCACACGACCCGGCCTGTCGTCGCGTCGAGTGCGAAAACGTAATCATCGGCACTCGTGTCAATGATGAGATTGCCGTAGATCGCCAGGTTTCGGTTGGTGTCTTCCAGTCCGCCGACGTACTCGGCGATGTCATCTGGAACATCGCGACGGTGTTCCCAGCGGAGATCGCCAGTAACTGCATCGATCGCTTGGATGACATCTCTCGGGTTCGGCATATACAGAACACCGCCATACACGAGTGGGGTGCCCTGCTGGCTGGTTCCAGCTGAGAGCGCACGCGACCAGACCAACTGGAGTTCGGCGACGTTCTGGGACGTAACCTGCTCGAGCGGGCTGTACCCCCAACCGTCGAGCGTGCGACGCCACATCGGCCAGTCATCAGGAGAGGGGTTCTGCAGCATCGCGTCGGTTACCGGCACAAAGTTGTCACTCGACTGCCCAGCAGCAGGATTGGCTTCTACTGCGCTCAACGTCGCGGCGGCGAGGATGAGTGAAAATCGTAAAGGGAAAAACCATGCGCGCATTACGAGACTCCTGACTCCTGTTCACCGGGGGCTACAAACGTTCCATCGTTGGTTTCGCCAGCAGAAGCAGGGCGATTGTATACCTGCTGACTTTGCGGAAGGTCATTCGACGACAAACGTTCTGAATTGAGGCAACGGTTTGTATCCCAGTGCCGGTGTCGCCCAGTTGAGCACCATCTACTCCAATTGCCCGGACAATCTCTACCCGTAGCAGCACTTAGTGAGTTAACAGACGGGAGAAAGACGTCGGTCAATGCGCAGCGGAAGTGGATCAGCGCAACCCACGGCGCACCAACAATGGGCCGATGTCTGGCGCGCGTCCTCGAAAATCTCTAAACAGGTCCATCGCCTTCTGGCTTCCCCCCTTTGACAAAAGAGTTTGCCGGAAGTAGTTTCCATTTTCGCGTGTTAAACCACCGTTCTCTCTAAACCACTCGACCGAGTCAGCATCTAGCACCTCAGCCCAAATATACGAGTAATACCCAGCGGCGTAGCCACTACTCCAGATGTGGGAGAAATAAGTGCTGCGATAGCGAGGCGGCACCGTTTCAAGTCCTACGCCTGCACGACTCAACGCTGTTTTCTCAAATGCTGTGACGTCGTTGGCGTTCGGGATTTCGCCGACGGTCAGCTGGTGCCATGCTTGGTCGAGTAAGGAAGCCGCCAGATATTCCGTCGTCGCGAAGCCTTGATTAAAAGTTTCCGTTTCTAATACCTTCTCCAACAGCGCAGTCGGGATCGGTTCACCCGTTTGGTAATGCACCGCGTAATTCTTTAAGACTTCCGGCCACCGCGCCCACATTTCGTTGACTTGTGAGGGGAACTCAACGAAATCGCGAGGAACCGATGTGCCGGAAAAGTACGGATATCGCACCGATGAAAAGATCTCGTGAAGTGCGTGCCCGAACTCGTGAAACATTGTTTCGACTTCGTCAAAAGTGAGAAGAGTTGGTTCACCATGGGCAGGTTTGGAAATATTCAAGTAATTGGCCGCCACCGCTTTGGTCCCGAGCAGGTCCGACTGAGACACGAAAGCGTTCATCCATGCCCCTCCTCGTTTAGAGGGACGTGCGTAGTGGTCTATAACAAAAAGTGCCAAAGGGGTACCGTCAACATCGAATACGTCAAACACTCGCACGTCAGGGTGATAAACCGGGAGATCGCTTCGCTCTTGGAACGTTACTCCGAAAAGTCGGGTCGCAGCGTAGAACACACCGTTTTGCAAGACATTGTCTAGTTCGAGATAGAGGCGAAGTTGTGACGTGTCAAAGGCGTATCGTTCAGCACGAACCTTTTCCAAGTAATATGACCAGTCCCAGGACGTTAGCGGATGTGTCTTGCCTTCGGCGGCGACGGCAGCTTGCAAGTCTGCAGCCTCGCGGCGTGTGTTGGCAACAGCTGCAGGAACTAGGCTGGCAAGACGTTCGTTGACCGTTTCCACGGTTTGCGCAGTTTGGCGTTCCAGACTATAGGCAGCATACGTTGGGTACCCGAGCAGAGCGGCTCGTTCCGCGCGCAGTTTGGCAATTTGTGTGATGACATTTCGATTATCAAAATCACCACCTTCACTTCCACGAGTGAGGGATGCTTCTAAGAGCCGATGTCGTAACGCGCGATTTTCTAACAAGGCTAGAGTCGGTTGAGCACTCGTGTTAAGAAGTGGGATCGCGTACTTCCCTTCTAATCCTCGCGCGGCGGCGGCGGCGGCAGCAGCAGCAATTTCAGCGTCCGGTAGTCCGAGCAGTTCATCACGCGTGTCGACGACTACAGCTGACTGGTTTACCTCGCTGAGCACATTCTGGCTGAACTTTGCCTGTAAGCTGGCAAGCTCGCCATTGATGTCTCGTAATCGTTGTTTGTCCTTGTCCGATAGCAGCGCGCCAGCCCGTACAAAGTCGGTGTAATACTCTTCGATGAGCCGCCGCGATTCTTCATCGAGTGATAATGCGGCGTGGGTTTCCCGTACTTTTTTTATTCGTGCAAACAACGCACTGTTCAGCAAGATCTCGTCACTGTGGCCAGAGAGTTTAGGTGCCATTTCGGTCTGGATCTCGTCCAGTAAATCGTTGGTGTTGGCTGAAACGAGGCTAAAAAAAACCCTTTGCACTCGCTCCAACAAACGCCCCGATCTTTCAAGCGCGACCACTGTGTTTTCGAAGTTCGGTGGTTCAACACTGCTCACGATGACATCAACCTCGGCTCGCTGTTCGAGCATTCCCTGTTCAAATGCGGGGCGATAATCAGTGTCACGAATCAGATTAAACTGCGGGTAGTTAAAGGGCAGGGGGCTTTCGGTAAGAAAGGGCGCTATATTCATCTCAGTCCTAGATTTATCCACAAGTGAGTTTATTTCCGGTTGCGCACACGCCGACACTAAAACCATCAGCGCTGTCACCGTTGTGGTCGGTAGCTTAGGCAAACTCACCACAGGCTCCGTAAGTCACTCCCCATGATGCTACTCCACACACCGCCCAAGTGTCTGGCCGAGAAGTGCTCGGTTGAAAGTTCTGACAGCACCGATGAGTCATACTCAGACACATTCCCGCGCCTGAGGTCTTCATCGAAGGGGTAGACGAGTTGATCGGGCGTTAGGTGCTCGGTTCGGAGGGGTTTTGGAATGGCGCTCGATATGTTGAGGAGAAATATCGATGAATGTTTTGATGACGGGGTCTAGTGGATTGATCGGGACAGCACTGACCTCATTTCTAGAACACCAAGGACACCCGGTGCGACGCTTACTGCGTACCCAGACAGTGGAGACGAACGCAGCCTCATGCTCATGGAATCCTGTGGATGGCTCGATTACGATGGGGGCTTTCGAGGGCATCGATGCCGTGGTTCATCTTGCGGGAGAGAATATTGCGGGTGGACGGTGGACTGCAGCGCGAAAGGACAGGATTCGTGAAAGTCGCGTAACTGGCACACGCCGGTTGTGCGAAGCGGTAGCAGCCCTCGAGTTTCCTCCACCGGTATTGGTTGCTGCGTCTGCTATCGGGTTCTATGGAGACCGGGGGAAAGACGAACTCAACGAATCTTCTGCGCTCGGAGCAGGTTTTTTACCGGAAATTTGTCAGGCTTGGGAGAGCGCCACAGCGCCCGCACAGAACCGCGGCGTCAGAGTGATCTTTTTACGGATCGGCATCGTGCTCAGCCAGAAAGGTGGAGCACTTTCACAAATGCTTCCACCGTTTAAGCTGGGCGTCGGAGGAGTACTCGGTTCCGGCGACCAACAGATGAGCTGGATTACCATCGATGACTTGCTGGCAGTTACACTCCTTTCTCTCACCGACGATTCGATTCGTGGACCCGTTAACGCTGTGACGCCATATCCAGTCACTAATCGTGAGTTCACGAAAACGCTAGGGTCGGTCTTACGCCGCCCTACGGTTTTACCAGTGCCTGCCTTCGCTGTCCGCCTGCTTTTCGGAGAGATGGCAGACGCGTTGCTCTTAGCCAGCACGCGTGTTGTTCCCGCAGTTCTCCGTGCAAGTAAGTTCGAATTCATGCACCCGCATCTCGACAGCGCATTACAGCACGTGCTTAATAAGCCTGGAAAACACTCGCGTCGATGAAACGTGTCCGCCCACATAGAGGAGAAGGAAACAGCGAAACCCGAGTGAGTCGGTAGGTAAGAATCTCATGGACCAGCTGAAGCACTTCAAATTGGACACCAGCGTGATCACGACAAGCCGAAACCGATCGGTTCTTTCGTGTTGCTGCCAAAACGTTCGGTGTACTTTTTCGACAGGATCCTTACAAAAGCACTCTGTCTGTAATGGAAACAAACCCAATTAATGATGTGTATGACGTGTTGGACGCGCTAGTCTCTAGCGCTGACGATGGGATAACCTCTGTGCCATGTCACTCGATCATTACGTAACACTCGGAACTTCTGGACTCCGTGTTAGTCCGTTTTGTCTCGGCGCGATGACCTTCGGCAACGACTGGGGATGGGGTTCCGATGTGGCCGAATCCGAGGGAATTCTTGCCCGATACATCGACCGCGGCGGCAACTTTATTGATACGGCAAATGCGTATACAAAGGGACATTCTGAAACCATCATCGGTGACTATCTCAAGAGTACGAGTCTCGGTCGAGACCGAATGGTCATCGCCACCAAGTTTTTTGCCAACTTGTTTCCTGGGGATCCGAATGGAGGTGGCGCAAGTCGAAAGTCATTAACTGCAGCATGTGAACAATCTTTGCGGCGCCTTCAAACGGAGTATATCGACTTGTATTGGATGCATCTGTGGGATCGGTTTACTCCAATCGATGAAACAATGCGCGCGCTCGATGATCTTGTGTGCTCCGGGAAGGTCCGCTACATTGGGTTCTCGGACACTCCAGCGTGGAAAACATCCCAAGCACAGATAACGGCGCGGTTCCGAGGATGGACACCGTTAGTTGCCCTCCAGATCGAGTATTCCCTGATCGAGCGAACCGTCGAGGGCGAACTCATTCCGATGGCGCAGGAGCTCGGGTTGGGAGTTACGCCCTGGTCTCCGCTCCGCGGTGGAGTGCTGACCGGGAAGTACACTCGTGACAACTTCAAGGATTCCAAACCCGGGCGAGGCGGTCGAGTTTCCAGTTACTTCAATGAGCGAACCTTTGCAATCATCGATGAATTGATCCGCGTTAGCAGTAGCCTTGCAACAACGCCAGCAGCGATTGCCTTGGCCTGGGTACAGGCAAGAGCGGGAGTCGCTTCGACGATCATTGGCGCGCGTACGATTGACCAGCTCGAACAGAATTTTGCAGGCTTAGACATTCACCTTGATCAGGAACAGATCAGGACTCTTGAGCATGTATCCAAACCAACGTTGGGGTTCCCGATGGGATTCTTGCAGGCCGCTTCCACGATTATGCATTCGGGGGCAACAGTCAACGAGGAAGCCTCTGAAGTGTGGCCGATGTCGCCAGCAGACGACAGCGAGCGCTACTAGAACGGTGAAACAGAGGATGTGGGCGAGGATATGATGGGAATGGAAATATGAGAAAAGAAGCGATGACACGAAAGCGATTTCTAAGACGATTGCTTGCAGTGGCATTGGCACCAGCAGTGCCTGGCTCTTGGCTTAAGGGTAGTAGTGTGCGAGCCAGCCAGGAGACAGCTAAACTGGAAAAATTAGATCTAGAGTGGCAGACCCTCTTAGCCCCAGATGTCTATAGCGTACTATTTGAGGAAAACACGGAGCGTCCTCATAGTAGCCCACTCAACAATGAAAAGCGGGACGGGCTCTATATCTGTGCGGCGTGTTATTTGCCGTTGTTTGATTCACAGACAAAGTACGAAAGTGGAACGGGCTGGCCGAGTTTTTATAAACCCCTGGATGGACGGATCGGCACGAAACGAGACTTTAAGCTCTTATGGCCGCGGACCGAGTATCACTGCGTGCGCTGTGGCGGGCACCAAGGACATGTTTTTAACGACGGTCCGCAACCCACCGGTCAACGCTGGTGCAACAATGGTTTAGCCCTTCGGTTTGTGCCGACCGGCGATCGGATGCCTCCATTAAGAACATGACTACGGTGTTCTCGCGAGGGTTCGGCGCTGCCGTGGTGTTTTTTGCGACTGTCGTTACTGCTGGAGCTCAGCTGGCGGGCAGTTTGCCGTCTGACGAAAACAGTCTAAAAAAAGCAACATTTGCCGGTGGTTGTTTCTGGTGCATGGAGCCTCCCTTCGACAAGCTTGACGGTGTGATTTCAACAACGTCTGGTTATATTGGTGGTCATGTGAAAAACCCCACGTACAAGCAAGTGTCCGCTGGTATTACAGGGCATGCTGAAGCTGTCGAGGTGCTGTACGATCCGACGCAGGTCAGTTACGCGGAATTACTGGACGTTTTTTGGCGTAACATCGATCCACTAACTCACAATCGACAATTTTGTGACCGCGGATCGCAATATCGCGCCGGCATCTATTTCCACGATCCTGAACAAGAGCGCCTGGCTCGAGATTACAAGGCGCGCATAGAGGGATCTGGGCGGTTTGAAGATCCCGTTGCGACTGAAGTCGTCGCCGCAAGTGAGTTCTATCCCGCAGAGGAATATCACCAGGATTACTATCAGAAGCATCCAGTTCGCTACCGCGTCTACCGATTTGGCTGTGGACGTGACCGACGACTTGACGAGATATGGGGCGAGCCAAACTGACGGTCAGAGTTTTTCACTTGATGCTAGATTTGAATTAAAGTCTCGATACTGGTACACGGCAACTCATGATTAGGCCGGGAGGTCTCCCATGAAAATGTTAACTTTGCTGATTCGCTACATCTGTGTGAACGTGCTTTTGATCGGTCTTGTCGCGTGTGGTACAGCCTCGCACTCGACACCGGAAACCCGTGAACCGGTTACCGTCGAGCAATTCCACCAGTGGATGGACGAGCTCTCGAACTGGGGTCGGTGGGGTGATGATGATGAGATGGGAGCAGCCAACTTGATGACGGACGCAAAGCGTCAAGAAGCTGCCGCGCTGATCCAGACAGGCACTACGGTGTCGTTGGCCCATGATTTCCTCACAGAGGAAGCCGTTGATGCGCGTGAACCGTATGTCTTACAGATGAGCATTAATCCTGAGGGGCAGAACTCCGGCGATCGCGTGGAAGTTTATTTCCATGGCATTACGTTTTCTCACTTAGACGGACTTTGCCATGTCTTTTATGAAGATCAGGTGTACAACGGACATGACTATAGGGACGTTGTGACTCAAGATGGCTGTTCTAGGATGGGAACGACCGCAATGAAGAACGGTTTAGTAACTAGGGGGGTTTTGATCGACATGCCTCTACTTAAAGGACTACCGTATCTCGAACCAGGAACGAAACTCTATCAGGAAGACATCGAAGCGTGGGAGGAGCATGCTGGGGTAACGTTGGGTTCCGGCGATGCATTGTTGCTTCGCACTGGTCGTTGGGCGATCCGATCAGAGCATGGACCGACCACTGAAATGTCCGGTTGGGATGCATCGGTGATGCCGTTCATGGCCGAGCGGGACATAGCGCTGCTCGGTGCAGACTCTGTACACGAAGCTCCAGATAGTGTGCCTGGTCTTGGTTTCAACCCAATTCATAGATTCGCGATCGTAGCGCGTGGAATGAATCTTCTGGACAATCTTGACTTGGAGGCGGCGGCAGAGACGGCCGCCCAGCTTAACCGCTGGGAGTTTATGCTTGTAATCGCTCCCCTTCGCGTACCGGGTGGCACGGGATCCCCTGTTAATCCGCTTGCTATTTTTTAATGGTTGACGACGGTCGCGGGGACAAGCCGATATGACGCGCACAGGAGTGGTCTATCGAGATGCGCGTGGCGTGGAGTATGAGTCTGTTCCTCTTCCTACACACGAAGTTACGGATGCGGTCCCGCTGAGTGCGCGACTTGTCAGTAAGCGATCGGTCAAGAGATCGCAGCCTGTGTATGATGGGAATGACGGTATCGAGTTGGCCCGACAACCCCGCGGACACCGCCGGCATTGGACCGATGAGCAGTGGGTCGCATTTGAGGAATACCGGCAACGTGAAACGGAGCAAGCCGCGAAAGATTTACCCGTCGCAACCGCTGTGATCGTCAAACCGCATTACTGACTGACCTCACAGTCACCGTAGTACTGTTCCGGTCGCGAGGTGAAACCTATCAAGGAAACATCTGTGTACTCATGCCGTGTGTGAACGGCCATTAGTTTTCCATCCACAGTTTCTCTGTTAAAGACGGTGGTCGTATAGAGTGGCCCAGCACTGAGCATTTGCACAAAGTGTAGGTAGTCTCCTGATAGGCGTGTGATGATGTGCGACGGCCCAAAAGGGCCAATGACCTCGGCTGTCGCTTCCTGCGTATTAATTGATTCGAACCCAAACTCTAAAGTGGACGTATCCAGCGAAGCTTCAGCCTGTCCATTAGTCCATGTTCCTGTTGAGATCAGCGTGAAGGCGCAGGCCAAACTGTTCGCGGTGGCCAACCCCAGATCCTGGCCCCTGGTTCCTACAGGGGAGACATATGTACCAAATACACACCCGACCAGCACTAAAAAAGCGGCGCCTCGCAATCTCGAAGTCATGTGCCTCCTAGGAAGTCAGAATCCAGTGGAGAGGAATGGCCATGCGAGTACCTCTGGAAAGAATGCTAATCGTCGAACTCCACTCTTTCTCCACGTATTCTCTGGTCGCTCCATCGGTCGAATTGTATATGGGTGAATCACTTGTTGTGTTGATCGGTTTGACCACACGCTCGAGTCACAGCATAATCGGCGCCTTGGAGTACGTCGTTCGATGAAAGAAACTCTGACGGTTATAGCATTGCTGGCGATGATTTTTGGCACCGTTTCGAGCCAGTCGTCGTCTGAAGCACGACTTCAAACACAACTTCGGCGACTTTTTCCTTCGGCGATAGCGTTCTCTCAGAAAGAAGGGTCACCTCCCCACTTCAAAGCTTATGGGGGAGCTGTGGGAGCCGAGAGAAAGGTACTGACCGGGTTCGCATTCTGGACAACGGAGCTCGAACCACTTGAGCGGGGGTACGACGGCCCGATCAAGATCCTCGCCGGCATTGATACAACCGGTACCCTCACAGGCATCATCGTGGTCGATCATCGCGAGCCATATGGGTATTTTTCGATTGACCCGGAACAATTTGCAGCGCAGTTTGTCAATAAAAGTATCCGTGATTCTTTTCGGGTCGGTGGTGACATCGATTCGATTTCCACTGCGACTCTGACGGTAACAAGTGCGACACGGGCGGTTCGAAATGGCGCGCGCCGAATAGCACGACAATTTATTACGCCCCCCGAGACACGGTGATGCGACTTTTTTGCTGTACTTTCGTGTTGATCTTGAGCGTCGCGGGAATGGCGGTCTGCGCGCAGCCAGAAAGTAGCCCCGATCCGTGGCAGTTCGAGGACGATGTCGAAGAAACGGAGACCTGGGGCATGTTGCTTCGGGACCAGGCCTCAGATTTATTGCTGTTCGTAGCGTTCGCAACATTTGCACTGGTGAGTTTCTTTCGGAAGAGTGCCACCCTCAAGTATGGCGTGCTCGTGGCTGCTGTGGTCTATCTCGGTTTCACAAAGAGCCAGCTGATCTCAGTCGTGAATATCTACGGTGTGATGACGGGAAATTTGCCTGTCTTCAAATATAGTTTGGCGTGGTACCTCTTTGCGACTTTCACAGTGATTTCAACGGTGATGTGGGGCCGACTCTACTGCGGGAGGATCTGTGCTTTTGGTGCGCTGACGCAGTTGATGGATCGTGTGGTTCCAGCGCGGATTCGCCTTGAGGTGCCGACATGGCTGGAGCAACGCGCAGCGTTAATAAAGTACGGCCTCCTCATTGTCACGCTGTTGTATTTCGTGGTGACGTCGGAAATTACAGCTTACCGGTATGTTGAACCGTTCTGGATGTTTACTCGCAGAGCCTCGACTGGGTTGTGGATTGGGCTAGGAGTGTTGTTGGTCGCCACCGTGTTCGTAAGAAACCTGTACTGTCGCTTTCTCTGTCCTGTTGGCGCCATGCTCGGGTTGCTGTCGAAGTTGACGATCTTTCGGATTAAACGCTGGTCGGAATGTAGCACCTGTAAGATTTGTGAAAAGACATGTGAGTGGGGTGCAATCCGCGGGCAGCGAATCGTCGAGACCGAATGTGTCCGGTGCGACGATTGCGAGCGGCTGTATCTGGACACCGCGAAGTGTCCACACTGGATCATCCTAGAACGAAAAAAACCAGTGCCGCGAATTGCTTCCTAGCGAAGAATGTCCTATTCGGACAATCCCATATACATGAACCGTTGAGCGCGATGGTTCCTCTGGGCTTCCGCGGTATAGAGGTTTCCTTTACTGTCGACGGCGATATGGTGGAGTGCGTCAAAGTTTCCCGGCTCTTTACCTAGCTCGCCCCATGAATTAAGGACCTCGAGTGTCTGGCGGTTCAGAATGTGGATGTGAAGATTCGCTTGATCGGCCACATAAATAAATTTCTGTTCAGGGTCAGGAGAGAATGCAAGGCCGGCCGCTGTCAGCGAGCGCCCTTCGTACGGATTAACAAAGACTTGCCGCTGGTATCTACCCTCAAGGTCGAAGATCTGGATGCGGCTTTTGTTCCGGTCAGCCACGTAGACCAAACCATCGTTTGAGACTTCGATGCCATGAACTGTGCCAAACCACGGTGGCCCATCTGGGGGTGCGTTGAGATCAAACCCGGGTTCCTCATCGCTCGGTTCTTTCCCAAAGGCAGCCCACATGCGCTTGAACTCTCCGGTGTCAGCATCGAAAACGATTACCCGGCGGTTGCCATATCCATCTGCGACGAAGACCTCGTTGGTTGGTTCATAGACGAACATCTCGGCCGATTTCCGCACGGCGTCTGTGTCTAAGTTTCCAGTGCCCAAATTTCGCCCACCAATTTGCATGAGGAATTCACCCTGATTTGTGAACTTCAACACCATGTTGTCTTCGATGTCGGACGGCGGCGTTCGCCCAGTTGGGTTATTGCCACCGATCCATACATGCCCGTTGTGGTCAACAAACAACCCATGCTCGTTCCATGGCCAATCGAAGCCATCACCCATTCCACCCCAGCCGTTCACAAATGCTCCAGTGTCATCAAATTCTAGAACCGGAGGGGCAGCGTTATCGCGATTCTCTTCGGCGATGGTGTGCGGGCGATGCAGCACCCAGATGTGATCACGTCGATCAACGGACACGGACGACACTTCACCGGTGATCCAGTTGTTTGGGAGTTGGGGCCAATCCGGATCGAGCTCGAAAGTTGGGTACCCGTTTGTTTCTAATTCTAAGGTTGGTTCAAGATCCGGAGCTTCGTTGACGACGGTCTGATTGCAGGCCGTAACCGATAGTATGGCCAGAGACGCTCCAGTCATCAGTATCCACTTCATAGGGGTTCCTCCTTGCGTGGTCCGGCCAGCATACCATTCCCAGGACACAGGGTCATCGAATGTGGAGAAGAGACCGTTCCCATTCTGTGCGGAATGGACACCTAATTTTATGGAGCACCTACGGCATATCCGATTGCAGCGAATGTTGTTTTACGATGGTGCACGCGCCCACCGATACGCTTACGGCAGTCTGGAATGTCTTTTCTCTTAGGATGTTGAAGATATCTGACCATCCATTCAGACGTGCATCGAACAGGCAGAATCTGAGGGAATACCGGGGGGCAGACGTGCTAGACTGCCGGGTTTGGCGATCGCTGTATTGTCCTTGGAACGAACTCGCTCGGTAGCTCTATTTGTTTTCCTCATTGTGGCAAATTCTGCCACCGTACTTGGCCAGGAAGAACCCTTGGGTTCGAGTGTGATCGGCCTTCTCTCGACCATCGATGGCCCACTGCCGCCAGTACCGCCAGATGTTATCTCGCGTGATGCGGAGGGCCGGGTCACGATGCGAGCTGTGCGTGTGATGACGCCACTTCGGATCGATGGACGGCTCGACGAGCGGGTTTACACTACCGTACCTGCCATGTCGGACTTTGTGCAGACTGAACCCGCGGAGGGGCTTCCGGCAACAGAGAAGACAGAGGTTTGGATTCTTTTTGACGCTGACAATGTGTACGTCGTCGCTCGATGTTGGGAAAGCGAACCCGACCGGATGGTGTTCGACGAGATGCGACGGGACAACGTGAATGTTGGTCTCGACGACAACTTGGCATGGAGTTTTGACACTTTTTTTGACCGGCGAACAGGTTTCCTTTTTGAGCTTAATCCAGTCGGCGGTCGGCTGGATGGTGAGACGACGAACGAAGGACACACGAACTTTGACTGGAATCCTGTCTGGGATTTTGGTATCGAACGATTCGATGGCGGTTGGGTTGTGGAAGCAGCAATTCCATTCAAGTCTCTGCGCTATCGCCCGGGCCCTACCCAGGTGTGGGGCTTAAACGTGCGTCGCACCAACATCTGGAAGAATGAAAGCTCATATCTCTCTCCGGTCTCAGCTGCCGTCGGGCGTTTAGGACTCCGTCCAGCCCTTACGGCGCCGTTGGTTGGCTTGGAGGCACCCCCAGGATCCAAAAAGCTTGAGATCAAGCCTTACGCTACGACCGACTTTACGACTGACACAGTTGCCAGTCCGCCGATTAGGAATAAACCAGGAGGCGATCTCGGAATTGATGTTAAGTATGGCCTGACCCAGAACCTAACGGCCGATTTCACTTACAACACCGATTTTGCACAAGTGGAGGCAGATGAGCTTCAAGTGAATCTCACTCGGTTTAGTCTGTTTTTTCCAGAGAAGCGCGAGTTCTTTCTTGAAAACCGACGCACTTTTGATTTTGGTGGAGGTGGTGAAGATGCGCCGATTCTCTTTTATAGCCGGCGGATTGGTCTGCAGGGTAGCCGCGAGGTCCCTATCCAGGCTGGTGGGCGGATGACGGGCCGAATCGGGGGATTCGATCTGGGACTGCTGCACATCAGGACCGATACGGAACCGGGATCAGAAGCCCACCCCACTGGATTTTCGGTGGTTCGGCTTAAGCGAGATGTATTGAGACAGAGTAGCATCGGGGTGTTGATGACGGGCCGGTCAGTGGCACTGACTGGCTCTGGTCGCAACATGGCGTATGGTGTCGACGGGACGTTTTCTTTTTTGGAAAACAGGTTGTCGATTGATACCTACTGGGCCCAGACCCACACCGATGGGGTAGCAGGTGAAGGTTCCAGTTATCAAGGGAAGTTTGATTTCAACGGAGATCGATACGGGGCAACTGTAGAGCGACTTGTCGTCGATGAGGGTTTCAATCCGGAAGTTGGGTTTGTGCGACGACGTGATATGCAGAAGAGCGCAGGCCGCTTCAGGTTCAGTCCTCGTCTCCCGTCAGTGGAGTCAATTCGCAAGCTGTCTTGGAGCGGGTCGGTTGATTACATTGAGAGTAGTGCCGGCCGAACGGAAACGCGCGAAAGTGATGCGGAGTTTGGAATCGAGTTTGAGAACGGCGATCGGTTTAGATTCATCTATAGTCGAACCTATGAGTTTTTGCCCGAGCCCTTTGAAATCGCGCCTGGCGTTGTCTTGAAGGTTCGAGGATACGATTTTGACGCATTGCGCGCTAGGGTCACGTTTGGCCAGCAACGACCGATTTCTGGAAGTGTGCTCGCTGAACACGGAACATTCTTTGGTGGTCAGAAAACTGGCCTCACGCTAAGCCGAGGGCGGATGGCCTTCACGCCACAGTTTGCCGTTGAGCCTTTGTACTCTGTGAACTGGGTGGATCTTGTGGAAGGCGCATTCACTACCCAGTTGGCGGGGTCTCGGCTGATTTACACGGTGTCGCCAAGAATGTTCACCAGTGCCCTCCTGCAGTACAACTCAACGAGTAATACCATCGCAGCCAACATCCGGCTGCGTTGGGAGTATCTGCCTGGCAGTGAACTCTTCGTGGTTTACAACGAGCATCGTGACACGATGGGGCATCGGTTCCCGGAACTCGAGAACCGGGCCCTCATAATAAAGATTAATCGTCTGTTCCGTTTCTAGGTCTAACTAGTTCCCGACGGCGTCGGCGTGTACGGTGTGTGTCTTAAAGCGCCACCCATGTGGAGTCTTTACGAACACGTCGTCGACATATCCTGTTGACGCGAGTGAGGGCGTTTTGTCACTCACATTAAGAACGATCCAGTAAGCACGTCCTTTGGCTCCGTCAGTGGTTGCGGAAAGGTTAATACTGCCATGAATATGCCGACGTCCTGAGTCTCCAACCTTTCCTGCGAAGCTTTGGGTACGCCAAGCTGTAAGCGCCTCCTTGCCGATAACCTTCTGTCCGTTAGGCAGCGTAAATATGGCGTCATCAGCAAACGTCGAAAGCCATAGGTTGGCATCCCTGAAGTCGCTACCCTGATTGAAGCGTGCGTATAACTGGGTGATCTCTACATGATCCTGCGCGGTAAGGATCTGGGTTGTTGCACTGCGGACACTCTGGGTGTAGGCCCACCCGCCGACTGAAGTTGAGACCAGCAGCGGAATTAACACTAGTAGCTTTATCAAGTTTCTCGGGTGCATCAGAACCTCCTTTTGACCTGTGTCGGTGGTCGCTATACTAGGCCACTTGTTCGTATTGAGGGAAACCAGATTTTCTTGGAAAGGCGGAAGCATGTCGAATCGGCTCCTTGGATGTCTCGTTGTTGTATTCGCGGTCTTGACTCAACCGGCCCAAGCTCAGCTTGATCAGACAGAATCATGGGTGGCCTTCGTTGCAAACGAATATCGGGTTGTTCCCAACGTGACCTACCTTATTGCTAACGACCGGGCAAACAAAGTTGATCTTTATCTGCCGGAGAAGTCAGATGGTCCTACTCCAGTGTTGCTGTACATACACGGTGGTGGTTGGCGGCAGGGGAGTAAGGAGTCCTATGTGCTGAGGATTTTGCCGTATCTCGAGATGGGCTGGGCGGTCGTGAATGTGCAATATCGGCTCTCTCACGTGTCTCAGGCTCCTGCCGCCGTTGAGGACTGTCTATGTGCGCTGCGGTGGGTCATCCGCGAATCGGACGATTACAACTTTGACTCTTCTCGCATCGTCGTGACCGGCCAGTCTGCCGGGGGACATCTGACACTAACTACAGGGATGACACCGGCTGATGCCGGGTTGGACCGTCGATGCCCAGGCAATGAAGAATTGCGCGTCGCTGCGATGATCAATTGGTATGGAGTTACGGATGTGGCTGATTTGTTAGACGGTCCCAATATGACGACATGGGCCGTGAGTTGGTTCGGCAGTCGGTCAGACCGGATGGAGGCGGCAAAGCGTGTCTCGCCGCTCGCACATGTGCGGGCAGGTTTACCGCCGGTCTTCACCGTGCATGGAGATGCCGATCGAGCGGTTCCGCATAGCCATGCCCTTCGGCTCCATGCGGCTCTTGACAATGCGGGAGTACCGAATGAGGTTCACACGGTAGCAGGTGGCGGACACGGTCGGTTCAATCGTCAAGAGATGCACGAAATCTATACAAAGATATATCGGTTTCTCGATCGCCATGGACTCTCCACGCAAGGATCGACTTTGCAACACCAGCAATAAAAAAGCCTACCCGAGTCGTCGTTGGGTAGGCTTTTAAACTCACTCTGCTGGATGTGTGACCTACGGTTGACCCGGTGCACCGGTACCAGAAGATCCTGCATAGAATTGCGAGCCGTCGGGCAAGGTAATGTCTCGAGCGTTGGCTGTGTTGGATCCGTCCTTGGCACCGTAGCCGTCGACGACTAACTCCGTCCCTACGGGTACCGAGTTCTTGTTGAGCCCTCTACGGATGAGCGCGTTGGGAGCACCACATTCGATAGCCCAGTTTTCGATGTTCCCGTTGTCATCCGCAACTTCGATGTGAATCCATGAATGTGGGTTAATCCACTCAGTTTTAGTCACCGTTCCCTGAAGTTGCATCGGGCGGTCGGCATCAAACTCAGCCGAAAATGCGTGGTGCGCAAGAACCGGTGTGGCGGTGAGTAAAACAGCTAGGCTAACTATCGCAACAGAAACCTTTATAAGCATGATTCTTTCCCTCCTACTTCCCAACCTTCACGACATGTTCAAGCGCCACATGGATGTCGCCTCCGGCGCCAGTCATTAATTTGAGATTCCGGGCGTTGCCCTCATGGCACGCGTACTCGTACAGGATATGGTCCTCCTCCCCTCGCATAAATGCGTTGTAGGAGATGGTCCAAGGTTGAGTGAAAACCTTCGGATCGTGGATCGTGGCTTCGTAGCGAATCGTGTTTTCATCGACCATCGTGTACCTCTCGACTACGCGGAGCTCATCGCTGTGAAATACACCGTGACCGGATGTAAACGAACTTGCCGGAGCATTTTCTGCAGGTGCTCCGTGACCAACAACCCAGGTGTTTTCGGTGAAGTTGGTTGCTTCCACCACAAGCGTGTTCCCTTCCCAGTGTCCGCGTGAGTCGCCCATTCCCAGACGGATGTCAGACGGGACATGCGGACTGTCATCCAACGGGATGTACCGGGTCAAGTGGTTCCACTCATACAAAAGGATGACAGCATCCGGTGTCTGTAAGAACTGATAAGTGTTGTAACCAACTGGAAGATTCCCCCGGGGAACCGCGGCTGGTAAACACTTAACTCGTGGATCAAGAAATTCAATGTCGTCACGCTTTTCCATGATTTCTGCACGTCTTTCAGCTGCCCATGGCTGCAGCGGAATCTTGCCGTCGGGAGGGTCCACGACCATAGTTTGTTCCTGCCGCACAATGTCAGGCGCGTCCGAGTGGCCGGGGAAGAATCTAAAGCTTGGTCCAAGCTCTCGTTCTGACTCAGGACGCTCCCAGCGCTCACTGCTACTAGGTGTCTCCATCGGCGCAGCCGTGCCTGGTAACCAGTGGCCGCGTAAGTCAGGGTCGCCCCAAGGCGTTTTGGTGGGCGCATGATCTCCGCTCTGCCCAACTGCGACAATTGGCGCCAGTGCCACGAATGTGATGGCAATAATCAGTGTGCAGCGGGGTGCGATGGCTCTGCTGGTCATACGACAGGCCTCCTTCGTTGCTCTCAGTAAATACCGGTCACCAAGAGAAGTCAATCACTCGATGCGTGCTGGGCCGGAAGCTCTTTCTTGGTGTCGATAATTAGGGTCCCTGCAGAGACCTGAACAGGATGACAGCTCCCGTCAAACAACAGTTTCAGGGCACGGGTGTTGTCTATATAAGAGCGGCGCGAGCACAGCGTCGTAGATGCGTTTTCTGAACGCTGGATTATGAACGAAGGCCAATGTTTCGAATTGCCAATCGAGATTCCGTTCCATAAGATCCGCGCTCCCTATGTTGCTCGGTCACAGTAAACTTATGCTTGGAGTTTGGCTATGGTAGAAGCGAGCAAGCGGGAAAAGTCGTTGAGTGAATGGCGCGAACTGCTGTCGGCTGAGGCCTATGTGGTGCTCTTCGAGCACGCGACCGAGCCTTCTGGGACTAGCTCACTCAACCAGGAAAAGCGCCCAGGGACATTCATCTGCGCGGCATGTCATCTCCCTTTGTTTGAATCGGCAGCGAAATACGAGAGCGGGACAGGATGGCCAAGCTTCCACACATCAATAGAGGGACGGCTCGGTACCAAAACCGACTACAAAATGATCTTGCCTCGAACCGAATATCACTGTATCCGGTGTGGGGGACATCAAGGACACGTCTTTAAGGATGGTCCGCCTCCCACTGGTCAACGATACTGTAACAATGGTGTGGCGCTGATGTTCGTTCCGGATGGTGTGGAACTCCCTCCGTTGCGGGACTAGTCAGTATTTGAATGTCGCGTTCAACACCAGTGGTAGCGCGAGTGATACGAGTAATCCCGGATAACCTTGAGCTCCAAATTAGGAAGCAGCATAAGCTTTTGCTGTTTGCGTTCCCTTTCGGATTGAGGGCTATTCTGGAAGGCGAAACGCCATTAACTCGGCTTCGTAACCACTCCCGCCAATGGCAACGACGATGTACTGCGCACCGTCAACGACATAAGTCATCGGGGTTCCGGTCTGGGGGGCGGGCATGAAGACGGCCCCCTCTTCTGCCCCTGTCGCCTTGTTGTAGGCACGTAGCATTGCTCCATTCGCACCCTCGGGCGTGGTGAAGAATCCACCTTCGCCAGCAATCACGAGCGTTTTGGTCACGAGAGTTCCGATTCGCCCGACACGGCCGGTTCGGGGAATCTGGAGGCCCTTCAATTTCGGGTGGTTCCGCACGTTGTCCGGCGTCTCACCGTGGGGGACTTGCCAGACAATGTCGCCCGTGTTGAGATCGACTGCAGAGATCCGTGCCCACGGGGGCTTGACAAGCGGTAACCCCTCCACCGTCAGAGAGAGATCCGCCGGACTAACTCCTGGAATACGTCGACTGCTGACGTAGTCCATGTCCGACCGTTCCGGGTCGTTGATCATCCTGAGTGCGGTCACTTGGGTCTTGGTGTACTGATAAAGAATTCCCGTCTCCGGGTCGACGGCGCCCCCAGGCCAGTTGACGCCGCCAGTGGCGGCCGGAAGGATCAGCGTGCCCAAAGTTCCATTTGGATCGGCAAGGGTGGGCGGAGTGTAGATTGGTCCCAACACATAGCGGTTTGCAATTTGCTCTGCAGCTGCTCGCAATTCGGGTGTGAAATCGATCAGGTCATCGATTCCAATTCCCTGTCTGTCGATGGCGGGCGGCTTTGTCGGAAACGGCTGCGTCGCGGCCAGCACTTCTCCCGGAACCTCCGAGCCTTCTACTGGTCGCTCTTCGATTGGCCAGACCGGCTCACCGGTCTCGCGATCGAACACAAAGATCCAAGCTTGTTTCGTCGGCACCGCGACCGCCTTGATCTCTCGCCCGTCTACCGTAATGTCGGCCAAAATCGGCGCTGCGGGGAGGTCCCAGTCCCACACGTCGTGGTGCGAGACTTGGAAGTGCCAGACCCGCTCGCCAGTGTCGAGGTCGATCGCAACCAAACTGTTGGCGAATAGGTTGTCACCGATGCGATGCCCGCCGTAGTAGTCTCCGGTCGGACACTCTACGGGAAGGTAGGCCATGTTCAGCTCAGGATCGATACTGATCTGACCCCAGACACCGGTGTTCCCGGTGTACTGCCAGGAGTCGTCTAGCCAGGTGTCGTTTCCGAAGTCGTCACTGTGGGGAACAGTATGGAAGATCCACTTTCGTGCGCCGGTCCTCGTGTCATAGCCGCGCACGTGTCCCTGAACGTTCCTTCGCGATTTAGGTGCCGTCCCCGGCCGATGCGCGGCGCCTATAACGATCGTGTTGTTCGCGACGACAGGGGCGGCATGTAAACCAACCTCACCGGTGACCAGGTCGATGTCTTGGTCGAACTCGAGTTTTAGGTCGACGATGCCGTCCGTGCCGAAGCCATTCACGCGCTGTCCTGTTGCTGCGTTTAGAGCAACCAGGCGATATCCTGGCGTCACATAGAAAATTTGGTTTTGCCCGTCAACTTCCGCATAGGTGAGACCGCGACCCGAGAGCCGTCGCGGTGCGGCTGTCCCTCGTTCGCCCTCGTCTATCCGATGCATCCACAACAACTCGCCGGTCGTTGCATCTAGGGCAACCACATCACGGCGGGAACCAGCGGTGCTGTATAAAATGCCGCCGACCATAAGTGGTGTTGACTGGAGATTGAATTCGGGGACGGGCCCTAGGTTCCGGGTCGAGAACCGCCACGCTACCTCCAAGTCGCCGAAGTTGTCAGCGTTGATTTGAGCTGCAGGGGAGTAAAAAGTGCTGGCCAGGTCCGCAGCGTACGACCGCCACTCAAGGTCTCTTCCGTCTTGTGCCGAGAGTCCCACGGTTACGCAGACGAGCAACGTTAACAGACCCCACGAAGTACGTAACATACTTGCCAGCATGGGTTTTAACCTCCGAATAATCTGGATCGAGGGAACCACAGCATACTGCAATCGCACCCATGGTGACTACCCTGGGTAAGCCGCTGCCGACTTGTCGATCAGCACCTTCAAGATTTTCGAGCTGTGGGAGCTATCCAAACTGAAGAAGATCACATTTTTTGGGATGGTCTTAGGCGGTTGAGGCCTTGTCGCTTCTGTCGCGAGTTGGTTGAACTAGCCAAACCAAGAATTCCATATCGATTTCGAGACGAACATGCCATGAACTTACGAGAAATGGCGTCGCACAGTTTCTGTATTCTGAACAAGGACCTTGTGCAGTCGCTTACACACACGACAACTATTGTCAGTCATGTGTAGAATGAGGTAACAAAGACGTTGAGTTCTCCCACCGATTCTCAAATCGCCGAGTCTGCCATACTCCCGCAGCTCACGTTTGACACATTGCCTCAGGCATTACGTCAGGGCGTCGTGCAGGCGGGCTGGACTGAGTTGATGCCGGTCCAGTCCAAGGCTATTCCATACCTTCTCGCCGGTCGAGAAATGATGATTCAGGCGCGGACTGGCAGTGGCAAGACAGGAGCCTTCTTGCTCCCCATGCTGGAACGGTTGAACTCCGACCGGGCGTGTTGTCAAGCTTTGGTGCTCGTTCCAACACGCGAGTTGGCCAAACAGGTCTGGGAGGTTGCCGAGACGGTGTGCCGTGATACGGGTCTGCGCACCGTCGCAGTCTATGGCGGGGTTGGTTACGGGACTCAAATGGAGGGGCTCAAGAGTGGTGCGCAGATTGTCGTCGGCACGCCAGGGCGCGTACTTGACCATCTGCTCCGCCGCACGCTATCTCTCGACGACTTACGGATGCGCGTGTTCGACGAGGCCGACCGAATGCTCTCGATGGGCTTCTATCCGGACATGCAAGAGGTTCAGAGGCATCTTCCGGCATCAACGCGGCGCACCCTACATAACAGCATGTTCTCTGCAACGTTTCCCCCATTCGTGCTGCGCATCGCGAAGGAATTTCTGAGGGTTCCTGAGTTTTTGTCCCTGAGTGGCGATCAGGTACACGTCACTGACACAGATCACGAATTTTACGTGGTGCCAGCGATGGACAAAGATCGGACTCTAGTCCGAATCATAGAAATTGAGAATCCGGCTTCGGCAATCATTTTTTGCAATACCAAGGCGGCCGTGCACTACGTGACGGTGGTGCTCCAGCGCTTTGGCTATGACGCTGACGAATTGAGTGCAGACCGTTCACAAACGGATCGGGAGCGGATCTTGAAGAAGGTTCGCGAGGGAACGTTAAGGTTTCTCGTTGCCACGGATGTTGCTGCGCGGGGTCTTGATATTCCGGAACTATCGCATGTGATTCAGTATGAGCCTCCAGAAAATCCTGAAGACTATATCCACCGTGCCGGTCGTACAGGACGTGCTGGTGCCTCGGGAGTTGCGCTTTCGCTCGTTAGTGAAGCGGAAACTCTCGCGTTAGACGGTATCGCCAAACGATACACAATCAATTTTCAGCAACGAACTGCGCCGACGGATGATCACGTGCAGGTCGTTGTTGCGGAGCGAGTCACCACACTCCTCGAGGCTCGACTACGGGCGCGTGACAGTCTAGAAACAGAACGGAGTCGGCGGTTCTTTCCCTTGGCACGAAGTTTGGCCGAGAACGAAGACGAATCGGCTCTTGTTGCCATGTTGTTGGACGATTACTATCAAGATACGCTGCACGCCGCGGTTGCTCCCGCGCCAGCCAATAAAACTCCTAGCAAATCGTCTCGCCACCGGACCGCGACACGCAGGTCTCGGGGGACCCAGCGCTGACCTCGACAGGGGAACGAGCGAACAGAATAGAATTAAAAGAGTTCGAAGGAGAACGTTATGAGTATGAGTTCACCGGTCGCCGCCAAACTCCACCCTTTTGATGAGACCGCCAAGGCTGGCCGGGTTCCTTACAAAGTTGCTGACCTCACGCTTGCAGGACGTGGGCGTAGCGAAATTAGGCTCGCTGAGCAGGAAATGCCGGGGTTGATGGCTTTACGCCGTGAGTATGCTGGGAAGCAACCGCTGGCAGGAGCGAGGGTGATGGGCAGCCTTCATATGACGGTGCAAACAGCGGTTCTGATTGAGACACTCGTTGAACTCGGGGCCGATGTGCGGTGGGTATCCTGCAATATCTTTTCCACTCAGGACCATGCGGCAGCAGCGGTTGCCGTGGGGTGTCCAGAGAGTGGTGGGACCGTCGACGAGCCGAGAGGTGTTCCGGTCTTTGCTTGGAAGGGAGAGACGCTTCCGGAATATTGGTGGTGTACTAACGAGGCGCTAATCTGGCCTGATGGTCGTGGACCCGACCTGATTGTCGACGATGGTGGCGATGCCACTCTGTTGTTGCATAAGGGGTACGAGTTTGAACGAGCCGGACTTGTACCCCCGTTTGATCCCGAGCAGGATCCAGAGGAATGGGGTGTAATTCTCGACCTGCTTCGCGATCTCCAGAGCCGAGACAACACCCAATGGCAACGGATCAGTCCTTCTATCCGGGGTGTGAGTGAGGAAACCACGACTGGGGTTCATCGTCTTTACGAAATGATGCGAGATGGATCGTTGTTGTTTCCAGCAATCAACGTTAACGATTCGGTGACCAAGAGCAAGTTCGACAACGTATATGGCTGTCGGCACTCATTACCGGACGGTCTGGCGAGGGCGACTGATGTAATGCTTGGAGGAAAGGTTGCGGTTGTGTGCGGTTTCGGTGAGGTTGGTAAGGGTTGTGCACAGTCACTCCGGGGACAGGGTTGCCGTGTGGTTGTTACGGAGATCGACCCAATTTGCGCACTTCAAGCAGCGATGGAAGGTTACCAGGTCGACACCTTGGAAAATCAGCTTAGAACTGCCGACCTTTTCATTACGACTACCGGGAATAAGAACATTATTACGGCCGATCAAATGGCCCTGATGAAGGACAAGGCGATTGTCGGTAACATTGGCCACTTCGACAACGAAATCGATATGGCTGGGCTCAAAAAGATGCCTGGTATCGAAAGAGTCAACATCAAACCCCAGTACGACGAATGGCGCTTTCAGGATGGCCACAGTGTGCTTGTGTTGGCTGAGGGTCGTTTGCTCAATTTGGGGTGCGCCACCGGACACCCTAGCTTCGTGATGTCAGCCTCATTTACCAATCAGGTGTTGGCACAACTCGCCCTTCACAGGAACACTGGTGAATATGAGAAGAAGGTGTATATGCTTCCGAAAAATCTTGACGAACAGGTAGCCCGTCTACACCTTGATCACTTGGGTGTTAAGTTGACAACCCTGACTTCTGATCAGGCTGAATATATTGGTGTGCCAATCGAAGGTCCGTATAAAGCAGAGCACTATCGCTATTAAATCTGGTGCTTTGGCAGTGGTGAGCTGCTGGCTTCTTTAATTTTTAAATTTGAATTCAAAACGAATGTGAATCTATCTACATAGATCACAAAGAGAAACATCTTAATAGTTGACCGGTCAACTATATGTTTTCTATGGTGCGAGTGATTTGAAGGGTTCTGATTCCATGCTTTGAGAACATGTGAAAGCAGAAGCGATTCAAAGTGTCATGGTCTAAGTTGGTCCCGACTCAAACCTTAGGTCTGTTCGCAAGGAGCTTCAAAGCCGATAAGAGAGGTTGACACTGTGGCTTAGAAGTTATGCGAGCGATTAAGATTTTATTTGCGTCTTGTGAAAGCCTTAGGCAGTTAACTAGCAAGCAGAAAAATGGAGATTTCGAGAGGTTTTACTGGTACAATTAAAGAAAATTTATCGAAACTAGTTCCTCCCACTGTTTTTTGAGCACGAAACTGGGAGGTGTATACCCCACCGCCCGTTCTGGACCCATTTGTTTGGTAATACGCGGCAGGCCGAGAGGAGCCAATTTGTTGACGCAGGAAAGGCAAGACATAGTAAAAGACCTGGTTACGTTGAGCCAGGACCGTGGGTTCGTGACCCTTGACCAGGTTATTGAGCATATAAGTGGCGAGATTGAGGGCGAGGAGATGGCCCTCATCCTTCAGGAGCTCGAAGGCCAGGGAATTGAAGTTGAAGGAACGACCGATCAAATCGAGGTCGAACAACGGCGACGTCCCGCACTGCGGGTTATTCCAGAATCCGAGGTGCACTCAGCTGGAGAGGAAACCGATCAGGGGCAGGATTTAGTACGTACATATCTTAGGCAGATGAGTCGGGTACCGCTTCTGACTCGAGAGGGTGAAGTTTCTATCGCGAAACGGATTGAGCGCGGTGAAAATAGGATGATGACGGCTCTTTCGCGAAGTCTAATTGTTGCACGGCACGTTTTACATCTCGGTCAGTTGGTACGAGAAGGTGAGCGCGACTTGCACGATCTGGTTATCCTTCCTGACTCTGATTTGACTGAGCGGCAATTAGCAAATCGAACTCGGCGTTTTCTTAAAGACATTGACACTCTGGAAACGGCCATGAAGGAATTAACCCGGCGTGAAAATCGGGCAGCGGCTACGCTGAAGCGACACCTGCGCGTTTCAAAGCGCACGAAATGGCGTGTGCTGCGCGCGCGTATCGTTGTATCGCGTGCAGTGCGTGTATTCAACTTTAAGCCATCCATCCGGGCAGACTTCACTGAACAAGTTCGTGCGGCCGGATCGACTTTACGACGTGCGGAACGCCGCATCGAACGCCTTGAGCGATCGGCACCGTCCGGCCGACGAACCGGTGGGCGGGCGCGTGAGGTCGAGGGGCTTCGTGAGGCGCGTCGTAGCCTGGATGAGAGTCAAGAGGAAATTGGAGAAACGGCTGAAACACTTAGTGTAATCGAAGAAGCAATTCACAGAGGCTCGGTCCAAGCAGATATTGCTCGGACTGAACTGACCGAAGCAAATCTTCGTCTTGTCGTATCCGTAGCTAAGAAGTACGCGAATCGAGGCCTGGCATTTTTGGATCTGATCCAAGAAGGAAATATTGGCCTGATGCGAGCTGTTGACAAGTTTGACTATCGTCGCGGTTTTAAGTTCTCTACATACGCCACTTGGTGGATTCGTCAGGCGATTACACGTGCAATTGCTGACCAGGCCCGTACTATTCGAATTCCGGTACATATGATTGAAACACTTAACAAATTGAACCGTGCAGGTCAGACTTTGCTGCGGGACCTCGGTCGTGAGCCGACTGTTCGCGAATTGGCCGAACGCTCGGACTTGCCGCTGGCGGTGGTGCGCAAGGCGCGTCGGATTGCTCAGACAGTCGTGTCTTTGGATTCGCCGATTGGCGACGGTGAAGAAAGCCAGTTTGGTGATTTTATTGAAGATCGTCAGGCCGTCAATCCGGCGGAGTCCACAATCTCATTTGATCTACGTCGGCAGACGGAATCGGTGCTTGAGACTCTGAGTCCCAAAGAACGTGAGGTTATTCGGATGAGGTTCGGTCTAACTGATGGGGCTGAACCAACTCTGGCAGAACTCGGCGAGAAATTCTCACTTACGCGGGAGCGGATCCGTCAGATTGAAGCAGCAGCGTTGCGTAAGCTCAGGGAGCCTTCCCGCAGTGGACGATTAAGTACGTTTGTTGAGCCTCGCCAGGCGCCGTCAACAAAACGCAGAGGTCAGAGTAATGTTAGCGATCGTGAGCAAACAGTTGCCTGAGTTCGAGTAAGGCAGACAAGAGAGCACCTTTAGAAGTTTAAAAACGTGCTGAGTGTGGGCTGCTTGAACAAGCGGCTTCATCTAGTGATTTACTGATTCCTATTTCGATCACCTTTTTCATTCCCCTATGAACGTGTTCGTCCTGGACGGGACGTACGAGTTGTTTCGCCACTTTTATGCGGTACCGTCTGTGAAGGATCAAGATGGCCTAGAAGTCGGGGCCGTACGTGGTGTTATCGGGTCGGTGCTGGCCATGCTTGAGGAAAACGTCACCCACATTGGCGTGGCGACTGACCACGTGGTCGAGTCTTTTCGAAATGATCTTTGGCCAGGGTATAAGACTGGTGAGGGAATTGAACCTGCGTTACTTAGACAGTTTCAGATTTTGGAGGATGCGCTAACGGCGCTGGGCGTGGTGGTTTGGCCGATGGTTGAGTTTGAGGCAGATGATGCTCTAGCTGCAGCAGCGAAGTGGGCTGCCATGGAGTCTCGGGTGGAACAGGTTTTTATTTGTACTCCGGATAAAGACCTTGCGCAGTGTGTGAACGGACGCCGTGTTGTCCAGTTTGATCGTCGGGCCGGCGTGTTGCGTGATGCGGATGGGGTTCGCGCACGATTTGGCGTCGATCCACAGTCGATGACAGATTATTTGGGGTTGGTTGGTGATGCAGCCGATGGGTATCCAGGATTGCCAGGGTGGGGCGCGAAATCCACAGCGGTGGTTCTTGCACGATACGAACACATCGAACAGATCCCTCTTGATTTAGCAGATTGGGATATCCAGGTTCGAGGTGCGGCGAGACTTGCGAAGGTTCTCAATGAGCAGCGCGAACAGGCCCTGCTCTACCGAACCCTCGCAACCCTTCGTACCGATGCTCTCTCTCTGGAATCGGTCGATGAACTTATGTGGACGGGACCCACGGCGGGGTTTTTTGACATATGTGCCCGTCTCAACGTTCCCGGATATTTCAGGCGGGCTCGGTCGGCTGCAGCAGACCGTCTTTCTCTCGAATGAGCGGCTTGATGCCACCGGCGATCGTTGGCTATGATTTTCCACTACAAGAGCAGGGGAGAGAGCCTTTTTGAGGCAAAGCGATAATCGATTCACTTTTCTGTTTACGTAGCGTCAAACTATGGAGGCGGGCGCATGGATGTGACAAGCAGCGAGTCGGGTAAAACGATGATTGAGGCGAAGGGTCTCAGTAAGTATTACGGTCCATTTGTTGCGGTGCGTGACATTTCGTTCGCGATCCCGCAAGGGCAAGTCGTTGCGTTTCTCGGTCCCAATGGGGCCGGCAAGACGACTATGATGCGGATGCTGACCGGGTACCTTGCACCTAGTAGCGGTGAGGCCGCCATCGCTGGGTTCGACGTGCGAACAAATCGGATCGAAGCATCCAGGCGCCTTGGTTACCTTCCAGAGAACGGACCTCTCTACCCCGACATGACACCATTGGAATTGTTGACATTTTTTGGAGAAGCTCGCGAACTTAATCCAACTACTTTAAAGAGTAGGATTGAGGAGGTTGTTGACCTGTGTGCGCTCCAGCTAGTGATTGAGAAGCCGGTTGGTAAATTATCCAAAGGACTCAAGCAGCGCGTGGGACTGGCGCAGGCGCTGCTGCACGATCCAGATGTCCTGGTTATGGATGAGCCAACAGCTGGATTGGATCCCAATCAGATTCGCCAGTTCCGCAAGAACATCCAGCGTCTCGGTCGGACTAAGACATTACTGATTTCGACGCACATCTTGCATGAGGCAGAGGCAACTGCAGATCGAGTATTGCTCGTTAATAGCGGGTCTCTTGTGTTTGACGGTATGCTGACCGAACTTGAGGAAAACGGTTCGCTTGAGGATCCATTCTATCGATTGACCCGCCAAGATGCCGACTCGACGGTGTTGGCTAGTGGTGAGTCGAGACAGGGTAGCCTTTAGGGTGAAAACGATGAACGGAAAACCCAATTTTAAGATTGTTAAAGCTGTAGCCAAACGGGATTTACTGATGTATTTCAGTAATCCCACCGGGTATGTCTTCATTACGTTATTTATTTTTCTGAGCGCAGGTGCGGCGTTTTGGCAAGACCGATTCTTTTTGCAGAACCTTGCCAACTTAGAGCAGCTCAACAATGTTTTCCCAATCTTGCTTTTGTTCTTCATCCCAGCCCTCACGATGAGCGTATGGGCAGATGAGAAAAAACTGGGCACTGACGAGTTGCTGCTGACATTGCCAGCGACCGATCTTGAGGTGGTCTTGGGTAAATACTTGGCAACGCTGGGGATTTACACAACGTCGTTGGCGCTCTCGCTTAGTTACGTCTTCGTCCTGTTCTATCTCGGTAGTCCGGATCTCGGTTTGATGTTCAGTAACTATGCTGGCTATTTTTTCATGGGTGGGGCGTTGATTGCGGTTGGGATGTTGGCGTCGCTTCTCACACGTACTCCAACCATTGGCTTCATTCTCGGCGCAGTCTTTTGTGCGGCTCTGATCATTACCAGCGGCGGAGTATCAATCTTCGGTCCGGCTTTCGAGCGGGCGCTGCTCGCAGTGGGTATGGCGACGCACTTCCAAGACTTCGCCAAGGGGATCGTCAGCGCGACGTCAGTGCTGTATTTTGTGTCGGTGACAGCTTTCTTTGTGTATCTCAACGTCTTAATGCTAAGCCGGCGTCACTGGCCGACTACGACAGGTGGGTATCCAATGTGGCTTCACCACACGGTTAGAGCTGTTGCCATCGTCGTAGCATTTCTAAGTGTCGGCGCGGTTCTTACAAGGGCGAACCTTCGACTGGACGTAACGGCCGAACGGTTACATTCGCTGAGTAGCGAAACACGTACTCTCATCGCCGCTTTGCCACCAGATCGCCCGGTCTTCATACAGGCTTTCATTAGTCCGACGGTGCCGGAGCCGTTCGTTCAGGCGCGTTCGAATCTAATTAGCGTACTTCAAGAGATCGATGCACTTGCGGGATCACGCGTTGAAGTGGCGGTTCACGAGACGGAATCGTTCACAGATGTGGCCAGAGACGCCCGGGAAACTTTTGGGATCGGGCCTCGGCCATTCCGTGACGTCAGTTCGACTCGGGCCGACGTAACAGACGTGTTCATGGGGTTAGCCTTTACCTGTGGTGCGGAGGAACAGGTAATTGGCTTCCTTGATCGCGGTCTGCCCACCGAGTACGAAATCGTTCGTAGTATTCGAGTCGTTGCTGGCGCTGCTCGCAAGCGTATCGGCGTCGTACAAACAATGGTAAATCTGGTTGGTGGCGTCGACTACCAGCAGGGGCGTTTCGATCCGGCTTGGCCGGTTGTTAGCGAGCTCCGGAAACAATATGAGGTCTATCCGATTGACCCCGAGGCCCCGATTGACGTGAATGTTGATGCTCTTCTTGTGCCGCTACCATCGTCGCTCCAGACCGATGAGATGGCGAATGTTGCGGATGTTATCCGGAATGGAACACCGGCGATGCTGCTTGTGGACCCGATGCCGGCAGTCGATCCAAGTCTCTCCCCAACGGAGTGGGTGGGAGATGGTAACCCTATGGCCTATCCTCCCGGGTCTGCACGCCCTGGGCCCCGAGGAAATGTGCGGCAGTGGATGAGCGAACTGGGTGTAAGTTGGGAGCCAACACGAATCCTGTGGGACACCTACAATCCTCACCCGCAGCTTGGACACATGCCGGATGATGTGTTGTTTCTCGGACGAGGTAATCGGAACGAGAACACCTTCAACGTAGAAAATAGCGTCACGGCAGAGCTTCAAGAACTCGTTTTTCTCTGGCCAGGATTTCTTGAACCTGTGGAGGAAGAAGGTATTGAATTTGAGCCGCTCCTTCGTTCTGGTATGGCGTCGGGGACCAACGGTTATTTTTCAATTGTTAGGAACACGCCATTCGGGCCGCAGATTAATCCTGAACCTCCCCGTGAGCAGGATGAGGAGGACTACGTTGTAGCTGCTCGGATTACTTCCTCCCAATCGCAGCGTGATGCTTCACCCGAAGTAGCAGATGTAGACGATGGAGTGGATGAGACGACGAGTGGGTCTGAAGTGGATTCTGTCGAGCCTGAATCGAATCAGACGCCGGGATCTCTTGACATGATCGTGGTGGCTGATCTTGACTTCATCGGAGAACAATTCTTCGCTATTCGTGAACAAGCTATTGGTAATCTGAGCTTTGACAACGTCACCTTCTTCCTCAACGCAATGGATACGCTCGTCGGAGACGACTCATTTATTAACCTCCGCAGCCGGCGAGCTCGACACAGAACTTTGGAGCGAGTTGAGGAGCAGACGGCCCAGTTCACTGAACAACGAACAGATAATGAGAAACAGGCAGAGGAAGAAGCCGAGCTGGCAATTGAAGAGGCTCAGGCCAGATTAGACTCACGAGTCACAGAGTTACAGAGCCGAACCGACATTGATGCCCAGACGATGCAGATCATGGTCCGGAATCTTGAAGAGATAGAAAACCGTCGGTTAGAAGTGCTATCGACTAACATCCAGGCTGAAAAGGAAACGAAGATCCAAGCCAGTCGAGAGACTATGGAATCGCAAATACGTCAGATCCAGACGTCGATCCAGACGTTCGCCATTTTGTTGCCACCGGTTCCTGTGTTTCTGGTGGGCGTGGCGATTTTGCTTCGACGGCGGCGACGTGAACGGGAAGGTGCAGTGGCGGCAAACCGGTCGAGGTAAAAATGATGACTGAGATGAAGAAGACATTGATCACGGCAGGTGTCGCGGTTTTACTTGGTGTCGTGGCGCTGGTGAGCGCGCCGCGCCGATCGCTGCCTGATGCATTTTTTGATGTCGGCGAACCATTCTTTCCGGAGTTTGTTGACCCGGAGTCAGCTGCGACACTTGAGGTGGTCGAATTTGATGAAGCAACAGCATCGGCGACTCCCTTTAAAGTGACCAATCGCAACGGGTTGTGGACCATTCCGTCACATCATGACTATCCAGCGGATGGTGCCGAGCGCTTGGCCAACGCGGCAGCAGATGTCATCAGTGTGATTAAGGATGATTTTCGTTCCGACAACATTGCTGACCATGAGGCATTGGGTGTCGTCGATCCAACGGATGAGACGGTGAGTACGCTTCAGGGTCGGGGCACGCGTGTGACATTTAAGGCGCCGGGTGAGGAAGTACTAGCGGATCTCATAATAGGGAACTCTGTTCCCGGACGCGGAGGGCTTCGTTTTGTTCGGGTTCCTGGACAGAAACGCGTATACGCTGCACGGTTCAACGCAGACATTTCAACCGCGTTCGAGGATTGGATCGAAACCAACTTGCTTGATGTTGAACGCGACCAGATTGAGCGGATTACTCTGAACGAGTACTTCATCGATGAGCGCACTCTCTCAGTCGTGCGACAAGGTGAGTTCATTCTTTCCAAAAAGGAGGACGAATGGACGGGAAATGTAGTTCCTTCAGGGCAGGAGGTTGATACCACCCAGGCCAATCTGCTCGTTGGAGCCATCATTACCATGAAAATTGCGGGTGTAAGACCCAAGCCACCAGGGCTCTCGGGTAATTTACGCCAAGCGTTTGAAGAGGGACAGATTAGCCAAGCTGACGTGCAGGCACTGACAAGTCGTGGTTTTTATCCGACAGCAGATGGTGGTCTCCTTTCAAACGAAGGTGAGGTGCTTGTCCGCACGACAGAAGGTGTGGTCTACACGCTTCGATTTGGTGAGATCGTATATGGTCGAGGTGAGGCAATTGTGGTTGGTGACGAGACCAGTGATGAGGAAGAGACAGGGACGGGTGAAAACCGCTACGTTTTTATAACGGCGGAGTTCGATGAATTAATGTTTCCCGAGCCTTCCTCCGATGACACCGGTGCACATGCATCTTGGGAGGGGCGTATTACGGAGGGTCGCGACAAGGCAGAACAGCTAGCTGCCCGGTTCGCCGGCTGGTACTACGTCATTGACGCTGGTAGTTACGGCCGGATCCATAAGCCCAGCGAGGATTTTTTGAAGGAAATTGAGGAACTCTCCCAAAGTCAGTAAAGAGGGCGAGATAAACTTAGGGGAGCGACGCCGACGGGTGGGTTGTTTTTGACCCCGTTCTCTACAATGCAACTATGGGCCAGACTCTTCTCCAGAAGGTGTGGGACCTCCACACAGTTCGGCGTTTACCAACAGGACAAACGCAGCTATTTATTGGTCTGCATTTAATCCACGAGGTCACCACACCCCAAGCTTTTGATATGTTGCGTAGTCGCGGTGACACCGTGGCCTTTCCAGATCGAACGTACGCAACGGTTGACCATATAGTGCCTACGCTTGACCAACGTCGCCCTTTTGCCGACGAGATGGCCGAGCAGATGATGGCAGCACTGGAGCGGAACTGTCGTGAATTCGGGATTCGTTTCTCGGATTTGACGACGGAACGGCAAGGAATAGTGCACGTTATCGGACCAGAGCTCGGTCTGACCCAGCCTGGTACTACAATTGCCTGCGGCGATAGCCACACCTCGACCCATGGAGCATTCGGTAGTGTTGCGTTCGGGATTGGGACGTCTCAGGTCAGGGATGTCTTAGCCTCGCAGTGTTTGGCAATAGATCCGCTGAAAGTTCGTCGGATCAAAGTTGATGGCACATTAGGATCCGGGGTTTATGCCAAAGACGTGATCCTTGAGATTATCGCGCGTTTGGGAGTCCACGGGGGAGTAGGTTATGCCTATGAGTACGCCGGCGAAACCGTAGAGCGGATGTCGATGGATGAACGGATGACAATATGCAACATGTCGATCGAAGGTGGTGCTCGTGTTGGCTATGTTAATCCTGACGCGACGACGTTCCGCTATATTGAGGGTCGTCCGTTTGCACCAACCGGCGATGCTTTCACCCGCGCCAAGACTTGGTGGGCTTCAATAGCCTCTGATGCCGACGCGATCTATGACGACGAAGTTCTCATCAACGGGAGTGATATAGAACCGCGAGTCACGTGGGGAATTAATCCTGGGCAGTCTATCGGCGTAAGTGAGCGAATCCCTGAAACGGCAGGCCCTGAGGAAGACAGTGAACAGGCTTCTATCGACGAGGCCCTAGAGTTCATGGGCTTTTCCCCTGGTTCAAAAATCATCGGTACACAGATAGATGTTGCCTTTATTGGTTCCTGCACCAACTCGCGTCTCTCCGATTTGCGAGAGGCGGCGACGATTATTCAGGGGCAGAAGATTGCTAGGCATGTGAAGGCTTTGGTTGTCCCTGGTTCGAAGAGTGTGGGGAAAGCTGCTGAACAAGAGGGGTTGGATCAAATTTTCCGCGAAGCTGGGTTCGATTGGCGAGGTGCTGGATGTTCGATGTGTTTGGCGATGAATCCCGATCGACTGGAAGGTCGGGAGATTTGTGCCTCGTCCTCGAACCGTAATTTTAAGGGACGCCAGGGAAGCCCTACCGGGCGCACGTTGCTAATGAGCCCGGCCATGGTCGCTGCCGCTGCGATCGCTGGGGAAGTGACCGATGTGAGGGAGTGCTTTAAGTAAAAAGATAACGAAATAGAAAAAACCGGTTAACGCCGAAAGCTCTGAAGGAGATCGGCTTCCTTCTGGCATTTTCTTTGACTCCTGTTACCGCGACAGAATTTCATGACCGATAATCAAAAAATAGACAAGATTGAGGGCTGTGGCATCCCATTGCGTGGGAACAACATTGACACTGACCGTATTATCCCGGCCAGGTTTCTCAAAGCGATCACGTTCGATGGGCTGGGCGATCACGTATTCGAAGATGACCGGCGCGCGATGCCTGACCATCCGTTTTCAGACCCGCGCTACAAGAAAGCTAGCATCTTGGTGGTCAATAAAAATTTTGGGTCAGGTTCGTCTCGCGAACATGCGCCGCAAGCTTTAAGAAGGTGGGGAATCTTGGGTTGCGTGGGAGAGTCATTTTCAGAGATCTTCCAAGGCAATGCTTTGTCAATCGGTTTGGCGTGTTTTACGGCTAGTCCAGACGATATTGAGCAGCTGATGCGATGGTTCGAAGAGACCCCTGACACCTACGTGCAGATGTCGGTGTCCGAGATGAATGTGAGGGTCGAGGACCGAAGAATTCGTGTTGCCATGCCGGACGCATTCCAGCGGGCGCTGCTCGATGGATGTTGGGATGCCACGGCTTTGTTAACCGATAAGTTCAATGAAGTGCGCGCGGTCGCCGACGGGTTGCCTTACGTCAGCGGATTCTCGCGCGAGTTTTTTAGACGGATTGAGCAAACAAGAAGTTAGAGTATGCCAGATGGTTCGTCGGGAGTTCGAAGGGCGGCCTAGTTGTTTTTATCTGCGGACTTTTTTTGCCAGATTTCTTTCGCGACATCTAAGAATACCTCTGCAGCGTGGGACATTTCTCCTGAACGACGATAAATCAATCGCACATGACGAGGCAGTCGTAACTGGGGGACTTTGACCGCTGAAAGTTGTCGATTGGCGATTTCGGACAGTGCACATCGCCGTGGGAGCAAGGCAACTCCAAGCCCCATTTCAACAGCGCGTTTAATTCCGTCAAGGCTGGGTAATCCGATCTGGATGTTGATTGGTTCATGATGTTGCTCGTACAGACGAAGGACGCGTTCACGTGCCGGCGACGGATCGTTGTGGGCAATGACCGTCTGTCGACCCAGTTCCTCCATGGTCACTTGCCCACGTTTGGCCAGTGGGTGCGAGGGGTGAATGAGCATCACGAGCTCGTCCTCCGCTAGCGAGAGACTGAGTAAGCCACGTTCACGAGGGGGAAAGGTGAGGACCCCAAAGTCCAGAGTTCGATTCAGAACGTCACTGGCAATCTCCCGAGCTGGTCGTCTGGAGACCTCGACCTGAGCCCGCGGGTGATCATTGCGAAACTGTAAAATAGCTGGGAGCAACACATGTACAGCTGCTTCGTTCGCTCCGATTAACACCCTTCCACGCCGCAGATCTTGGAGTTCGCGCACAGCACCGCGGGCCTCCTCCTCGAGTCGCGTAAGCCGTTCGGCGTAGTCCAAGAGAACTTTGCCAGCTTCCGTCAACTGACCACCTTTTGACGATCGGTCGAAAAGTCTTTCGCCGAGGTCTTCCTCGAGTCGCTTGACAGCTTGGCTGACTGCCGGTTGGGTGCGGTGAAGTCTGGTTGCGGCTCGCGAGAAGCTTCGTTCGGTGGCGACGGCAAGAAAGACCTGAAGTTCAGCAAGATCCATCACGACAAACCATAACACAATATTATAAAGTGGTAAGTTTTATAAATTTGACTTAGGTGCACTAGACACGTGTTAATAGCATTAGTTTGGTCTAGGTTGGGAGGATGTGTGGCAAACGAGAAGTTGATCATCTTTGATACGACCTTGCGTGATGGCGAGCAGTCTCCTGGTTTTTCCATGAACACAGAAGAGAAACTTTTGCTTGCCCGGCAAATCGAGGCACTTGGTGTTGACATCATTGAAGCGGGTTTTCCGATTGCATCGGATGATGATGCACACGCAGTAAAGCTCATTGCGGCCGAAATTCGCATGCCCATCATTGCCGCTCTGGCTCGCTGTAATTCTGCTGATATCGATCGAGCCGGTGAATCTCTGAAGCTAGCCGCCCGGTCGCGTATCCACACATTTATTGCCACTTCAGATCTACACCTTGAGCGTAAGCTGCGTATTACGCGGGACGAATGCATGACGGCTCTGACAGACGGAGTGAAACGGGCGCGGAACTACACGGACGATGTAGAATTTTCGGCAGAGGATGCGACACGCACGAACTTGGACTTTCTATGTCGTGTCGTAGAGACGGCTATCAATGCTGGGGCAACGACTGTTAATTTGCCAGATACGGTTGGCTATTGCACGCCAGAAGATGTCACGGATTTTTTCACGGAAGTGCGGACGCGAGTGCCGAACGCTGACAAGGTAGTCTTTAGCGCACACTGCCATGATGATCTTGGCCTGGCGGTGGCGAACTCACTAGCTGCGGTGCGCGCGGGTGTGCGGCAAATCGAATGCACGATTAACGGCATTGGTGAGCGTGCCGGCAACGCGTCGCTCGAAGAGGTAGTCATGGCGACGAAGGTTCGCGGAGACCAATTGCCATATGACACTGGGATCCGCACCTCGGAGCTCTTTCGCTCCAGCCAATTGCTAACGACGCTGACCCACGAACCGGTTCAGGCTAACAAAGCAATCGTAGGACGAAACGCATTTGCGCACGAGGCAGGCATTCACCAAGACGGTGTCATTAAAGATCGCCGCACATATGAGATTATGCGGCCTGAGGACGTCGGCGTGAAGTCGACGCTAGTGCTAGGTAAACATTCCGGCCGGCATGCTGTTAAGCAGCGGTGTCAGCAACTCGGGCACGAACTTACCCGCTTTGAGCTCGATCGTGTCTATCGCGCAATTATCGCGTTGGCTGACCAGAAGAAACAGATTGAGGATGGTGATGTGGACGCCATCGTCACGCAGGTGTGCACTGAGCAAGCGCCGGCATCCCCTGCCCAGGCGGAGCACACCGCGTAGCCCATGCGAGCAACGATCGCTTTGCTCCCCGGTGACGGGATCGGTCCGGAAGTCGTCGACGCGGCAGAGCGTGTCCTCAATGTAGTCGCGAAGCGGTTTGATCACAATCTTACGTTGACGAGGTGGGCGATCGGCGGCGCCGCGCTGCGCGGCGGTGATGTCCCGTTACCCGAGTCTACGCGCGCTGCTTGCACGTCGGCAGATGCGGTGCTGCTCGGCGCTGTTGGCGACCCAGAATTTGACCATGGGTCCAGCGAAGGTCGTCCAGAGACTGCCCTACTCCAACTCCGGCAGGAGTTGGGTGTTTTTGCCAACTTACGTCCAGCGAAGGTATGGCCAGGTCTGGAAGACGGTGGTTCTTTAAAGCCGGAACTTGTCCGAGATCTCGATATGTTGATCGTGCGCGAGTTGACTGGGGGCCTCTATTATGGAGAACCTCGCGGGCTAGCTGATGATGGCCAGTCGGCGTTTAATACGATGCGTTACTCGCGTTCGGAGATCGAGAGGATTGCTGTTGTCGCGTTCGATAGTGCCCGCCGCCGGCGGAATCTCGTTACTTCGGTTGATAAGGCGAACGTACTTGAGACGTCGAGATTCTGGCGCCAAGTTGTAACGGAAGTCGGCGAGCGGTATCCGGATGTGCGACTTGAACACCAGTATGTCGACTCCTGTGCACTACTGATGGTGTCCAATCCTCAGAAGTTTGATGTGATTGTGGCGGGGAATCTGTTCGGCGATATCTTGTCAGATGAAGCCGGCGCAGTAGTTGGTTCGCTGGGGTTGCTACCTTCCGCTAGTGTGGGTGGCCAAGGCGGTTTGTTTGAGCCGGTACATGGATCCGCTCCGGATATTGCAGGCCAGAATATCGCGAACCCTGTGGCTACCATCGCATCTGCGGCCATGCTGTTGCGACATGCCCTGGGTGCGGAAGAAGAAGCTAGCGTAATCGAAAGTGCCATTGCGAGTACGTTAGCTGCGGGATTGCGGACAGCTGACCTGCAGGGAGGGAGTGGCGGTTCGGTTGTTTCTTGCAGCGAGATGACCGATGCCATAGTGGCTCGTTTGAGTTGAGCCATTCACATCAGAGTATGATCGCCCACTAACTGCGCATCTAATTTCTAATCGGTGCAGAAAGGTCTGAGGCTCGTTCAGGATGTCCCCCTGGGGCCGCTTGGTGCCCTCTTGCCCGGATCAACCTAATTAACAAGGCGAAAACGGACGGTGATGAGAGACAGTTTACCGCGGAGATTTGCGGTCCGGTTAGTCTTTAGCATAGTCGCCAGCGAGTTATTGCTTGCGGTGCCGACCTGCACGGCACAGGGTCAATCCGCGATTAAACAGGAACCGGCGGATGTGTCTGGTTCTGGACCGCTGTGGATGGGCAACCTGGTGATTGTGCCTTTCACAAACATCTCCGGTGAGTCGTCGGATAACTGGCTGGCCGCCGGAATTACTGAAACCCTGATAACGGATCTCAGACAAATTCCGACGCTCTCCATTGTTAGGCATGAGAGTTTCCTCTCTCCAAGAGTCGAATGGGATGAGATGACTGTCCGGCGAGCCGTGGCCGAACTCGGGGTCTCTTGGATTATTGACGGTGGCGTCCAACGTGTCGGATCACAGATCCGTGTCACTGCGCGGATTGTGGATGTCGAAACGGGTACAACGGATCAGACATTCAAGGTTGACGGCGAACTCGATGAGCTGTTTTCGTTTCAAGATCGGATCGGCAGGGTAATAAAGACTGGACTGACTACGATCGCGGCGTTCTCTATCGCGCGGCGGCCAGAAAGTTCGGCAGAGGTTCTGGTAGAGGATGACATGGAAGGTGAGCTTGCATCTGTGGCACGAAGAGGAGGTGCTCTTGGGGCATCAACCTCTTCGACAATTAGTTCACCCGTTGTGCCGCCGTCAATAAATGTTGAACAGGGCCGCCCGTTCGAAGTGGCAGCAGAAAGCGTAACTGGATTCAACAGAGGTGTTATTCGGGAGTCTCAGTTCGGCGTGGCGTCCGGTGCTGGTGTGCTAACGGGCCGCGTTGCTGTACGTCCGCCACGGACCCAGACCGCTCCCGACATCGACGGACGGCTGAACGATAGTGCTTGGGCCGACGCTGTGCATATCTCCGAGTTCGTGCAGCTTGCTCCCATCAATGGGGCCCCTGCAACGGAGAAGACCGACGTTTACATTACCTATGATAGCTCCACGATCTATCTTGGGTTCTACGCTCACTTTTCAGATCCCAGTATGCTGCGCGCGAATCGGAAAGACCGAGACGTTAGAACAGGCGATGATGTTTTCTGGGTCTACTTCGATCCGTTTCTGGACCAACAACGTGCGTACTCGTTTGGTGTCAACGCCTATGGTGTCCAAATGGATGCCATTGTCAGCACACGTGGTGGTGGCGGTTTTCGGGGCCGCGGCGGTGGATTTTCTGGCACTCGATTACCGTTCGGGGATGCTTCGTGGGATGCGCTCTTCGCTAGCGCCGGTCAGTTTGTGGCCGATGGATACACGGCTGAGGTCGCGATTCCGTTCAAGAGTCTCCGGTATCCGCAGCGGAATGACACAGCATCCCACCAGTGGGGATTTCAGATCGCGCGGCGATTGCGTGAGAAGAACGAAATTGCTGTGTGGTCGCCCGTTGCTCGTGACGTCGCGGGGTTTCTCCCCCAGATGGGCGTGCTCGAGGGAATGACGGGCCTGTCGACGAGTCGGAACATCGAAATCATGCCGACGTTCACTGCCGTGCAGTTTGGATCGCTGGACACGGTCGGAGGGTTCAGCAACGATGACCCACAACCTGAAGGCGGGGTCAACTTCAAGTACGGCGTTACGTCGAATCTCACGGCGGACTTGACGTACAACCCCGATTTTTCCCAGATTGAATCAGACCAACCGCAGATTGAAGTAAACCAGCGCTTCGCCTTGTTCTATCCCGAACTGCGGCCGTTCTTTCTCGAGGGGGCTGAGATCTTCAACCTACGGACGCCAGTGAGGGTCCTCCACACGCGCACCATTGTCGATCCCCGCTACGGGGCGAAGCTGACCGGCAAGGCTGGGAACACCACGATCGGGGTGATGTATGCCAATGATGAAGCGCCAGGGAATCTCGATGATTCTGATAATCCGGGCTTCGGGCACTCCGCTCAAACCTTTGTTGGGCGGTTACGGTACGACCTCTATAGTGAATCGCACATAGGCGCCATTATCACTGACCGCGAATTCCTTAACAGTCACAGCCGGCTGGCAGGGATCGACAGCAATTTTCGTGTGGGGGATACACACGAAATGGCGGTGAAGGTTCTTGGGACACAACACCGCGACTTAGATGGTGTTGACACCACAGGCCATCTCCTTAATGCAAACATTCGGAAAGCCGGACGAAACCTGAACTACTTATTTGCTGCGTATTCCTTATCACCGGATTTCCAGACCGATGTCGGGTTCGTCAGGCGGACTGATCAGCGATGGACGTTCAACGAAATAGGGTATCGATGGTGGCCTGAGAGCTGGCTTCTCAATTGGGGTCCTCGGGTTAGATATTCACGCAGCTACACTTTTGACGGAATTCTCGAAGACGAACAGTCGAGTGTGGGGGCTGATTTTGGATTTGCCGACAACATGAACCTAAATGCCGATGTCAGCCGGGACATGGAGCGGTTTGGAGGAATCGACTTTTTCAAGACACGATACCGGTTTTTTGGGGTTGTCAGTTCTATTCGGCAATTTTCGTTTGGATTTGGCGGGAATGGTGGCGACCAGATCTTCTTCGATGACGAGAACCCCTATCTCGGGTTCGAAACGGGGTGGAGCACTTTTCTCAACCTGCGTTTGATCCCGCAGCTGGAATCACGGATCAACATCAATACGAATCGGTTTAAAGATCCATACAACCCAGACGATCTAGTGTTCGATGTCAAGATCCTGCGTGCGTTGACCACCTATCAGTTCACGGATCGATTTTTACTCCGCAACATCAGCGAGTACAACAGCTTTGACCAGAAGCTCGGTTTAAACTTCCTGCTCACCTATCGAGTCAATGCCGGCACCGTGTTCTATGTGGGCTACGACGATCACTATCAACAGGCTGACCGGATCCATCGTGATACGAACGGTGACGGGATCGACGATCGATTTTTCCAGTCGACGGCGCTCAAGCGCACCAACCGCGCCATTTTCACAAAATTCCAATACCTGTTTCGATACTAGTGGGTAGGTAAACCATGATAAAATAAGGGGTTCTGGCTTCAAACCCTGATCCTATTCGGTGCCGTACGCTCTGTGGGCTCATCGTCGGTTTGGTGGTGGCGACTGTTAGCGGGACGGCGGGAGCGCAAGAAAGCGCGCGTCCCCGGACGGTACTCGTTGTCCCTTTTGAAAATATTTCAGCAGAACCGGCCGACGATTGGTTGACGGAAGGGATCGCGGAAACGGTTACGGTCGATCTTCACCAGATCCCCGCACTCACGGTTGTCACACATGAAAGCGTCGTCGGTGGTGGTCTCGAAGAAGCAACGGCCCGAGACCTTGCGCGGAAGCTAGGTGCCACATGGATAGTTGCCGGGGGATTTCAGCGGCTTGGGTCTCAACTACGGATCACGGCACGCATTGTCAACGTCGACACAGGTGTGGCGATAGCAACGCTCAAGGTGGACGGGGAGACTGACGATCTGTTCGCCCTACAAGACCGAGTCGTCCAGGGGCTCGGAGAGGGATTTGCGACGGTCGCTGAAACGCCGACCCATGGGCCAAGGAGCTCCGATCGACTAGGCAGCGAACCGCTCGCTTTGGCCGCGGAGGAAGAAGACCGACGTCGTCCAGCACCCCGCAGACGACAGGGTGGAACCCTCGGTCCAGCGCCACCATCCCAACGGCCAGCCGCGACATCGCCCCCCGTGCAACGTCCAGAGACTGGGCAGAGCGTGGGAGACGTCACGGGACTTGTGATGGAGAATGACTCTTCCAGGCTTGGGGTGGCGTCGGGCGTTGGGGTGTTAAGTGGGCGACCAACGGTCCGGCCGTCACGTACACCGATCAGTCCGACGATCGATGGCCGCCTCGACGACGCTATGTGGGCAGACGCCGTACACATTAATGAATTCGTTCAGCTCTCTCCCCTCGACGGCGCACCGGGAACGGAGCAGACAGAGGCCTACATCGCTTACGACAGTGCCAACATCTACATCGGGGTCTATGCTCACTACTTGGATCCCAGCATTCTACGGGCGAATCGCACGGATCGAGACCAAGCTCGGGGAGATGACTCCTTCTCTATTTATCTCGATCCGTTTCTCGATCAGCAGCGTGCATATGTTTTTACGGTAAACGCTTACGGCGTTCAGACAGACGCTATCCTCAGTGCACGTCGTAGTGGCGGTGGGTTCGGCGGTGGCGGTGGCGGTCGCGAACCGCGCGGGTTTTTTGGTCCGCCACGGGGCGATGCATCTTGGGATACGCTCTTTACCGCTGCCGGGCAGGTCGTTTCGGATGGTTTCATGGCGGAACTGGCGATTCCGTTCAAGAGTTTGCGCTATCCGCAGCGCCGTGACGACACTCCCCATCGATGGGGTTTCCAGGTCGCGCGAACTATTCGTGGCAAGAACGAAACAGTCGTGTGGTCGCCCGTTGCCCGTGACGTCGCGGGTTTTCTCCCGCAGATGGGCGTGCTCGAGGGAATGACGAGCCTGTCGACCAGCCGGAATATTGAGATTTTACCAACATTCACTGCGTTGCAATTTGGGGCTCTCGATACAGCTGGAAACTTTTTGACAGGCAACCCGAAGCCCGAAGGCGGCCTGAACTTTAAGTATGGGGTCACGTCGAATCTGACGGCCGACGTGACGTTCAACCCGGACTTCTCGCAGATCGAATCGGATCGGCCACAAATCGAGGTGAATCAGCGCTTCGCCCTCTTCTATCCCGAACTGCGGCCCTTCTTTCTTGAGGGGGCCGAGATCTTCCAGTTTCGCGGGCCGGTGAACCTCGTGCACACGCGCACCATTGTTAATCCCCGCTATGGCGCGAAGCTGACGGGCAAGGCCGGGAAGACAACCATTGGGATCATGTACGCCGACGACGTGGCGGCAGGTGACCTTGAGGATCCTGAGGACTCGGCCTTTGGGCAGATAGCTCAAACGTTTGTAGGTCGCGTGCGGTACGACCTGTATGCGGAGTCATATATCGGGGCAATCTTTACTGATCGGGAACTGCTCGACAGTTACAACCGGGTTGGTGGATTCGACAGCAACTTCCGCCTCGGAAACACCCACTCGTTTGGGGTTCGCGCCGTCGGAACTCGTGACCGGGATCTCGATGGTCTCGAGTCGGACGGATATCTCTTGGACGCGAGCTTTCGCAAGACCGGCAGAAACCTCAGTTACGTCTTAGCGCATTATGCACTCTCACCAGATTTTCAGACGGATATTGGCTTTGTCAGGCGGACTGATCAACGAGCTACGTTCAGCAATATCTCGTATCGATGGTGGCCTGAGAGTTGGCTTATCAGTTGGGGACCGAACTTCAACTACATGCGAGGCCACAACTTTGATTGGGTGCTGGAAGATGAACAGGCAAGTGCCGGTCTTAACTTTTCATTTTCGAACAATGTGCGCTTCGACACGACATTGAACCGAGACATGGAGCGTTTTGGAGGAATTGATTTCTTTAAGACCAGGTACCGATACATGGGGACTGTTAGCGCGAGTCGACGATTTTCCATCGGGGGGGGGAGCAACGGTGGCGACCAGATTTTCTTCGACGAAGACAACCCGTATCTTGGTCATGAGACGGGCTGGTTCACGTTTATTAACCTGCGCATGATTCCACGGTGGCAGTCGCGAATCAACATCAACACAAACCGATTTATTGATGTGCGGAATAATGATGCGCTGGTATTCGATGTAAACATCTTCCGAGCGCTCAACACGTATCAGTTCACGGATCGGTTTTTGTTCCGCAACATCAGCGAGTACAACAGTTTTGATCAGAAACTGAGTCTGAACTTTCTATTTACCTATCGGGTAAACGCGGGAACCGTGTTCTACGTTGGGTACGATGATCGGTATCAGCAAGCTGATCGGATCCATCGCGATACGAATGGTGACGGGATTGACGATCGGTTTTTCCAGTCGACGGCGCTCAAGCGAACCAACCGCGCGATCTTTACAAAACTGCAGTACCTCTTCCGTTATTAGATAGTTTTATGAGTCGGAGTAAACTTGGGGTTTGGCTTACCATTGGCGACTCCCCTTTGTTTGTAAAACCTTCGCACTGGCCCTTGGCCTGCTGGTGACCCTACCTTTAAGCACGGTGCATGCCCAGTCTCCATCGATCCCCTGTGGCTCGGTGGGGGTTGTACCCTTTACGAACATTTCGGGCGATCCAGCGGACGCTTGGCTCTCCGGAGGGATTACGGAAACGACAATTTCAGATTTCAAGCAGTTGTGTGCACTTACTGTTGTTTCGGACGAAGGCCTCGACGAGGCAACGGCTCGAGAAAGGGGTGTGTTGTGGCTCGTCACCGGAGGATTTCAGAGACTCGGATCCCAGCTTCGGATAACCGCGCGAGTCATGAACGTCCAGACAGGAATTACCCTTGAATCGATTAAGGTCGATGGTGAGGTCGATGAACTATTTACACTTCAGGACCAGATTGTTGAAGGTTTAGCTGCAGGCTTTGATGCGATAGGGGGTAACGCACCAGGTTCGGCACAGGGAGTTTTGGGAACGACTGGCCCTGGCGCAACCGAGGCCACGTCATCTCTCCCATCACTTCGGTCAGGGATGAGACCACCAATTAATGAGGAAACACCAGAGCAAATTAGTGAGGGAACGGACTTCAGTGATGTCCGACCGGAATTCGGTCTCGCGGCTGGTGCTGGCGTGCTGACGGGCCGTCAGACGGCACGACCACCCGTTACACAGGTTGCTCCGACCATCGATGGTCGACTTGACGATCCGATGTGGATTGATTCACTTCGGATCACCGAGTTCACACAGCTGGCCCCACTTGACGGAGCTCCGGCCACAGAGAGAACCGAGGTCTACATCGCCTATGACAGCGTCAATATCTATTTTGGGTTCTATGCGTACTATTCAAACCCAAACAGCATACGGGCCAACCGTGCAGACCGAGACCGAGTACCCGGAGACGATACTTTTTCAGTGTACTTTGATCCGTTTCTGGACCAGCAACGTGCGTATGTGTTTAGGGTGAACGCGTACGGTGTCCAGAGTGACGCGATCTTGAGTGCTCGCAGTAGCGGCGGCGGCGGGGCACCACGCGGATTTTTCGGTCCTCCGCGCGGTGATCGCTCGTGGGATGCGCTCTTCACCACCGCGGGACAAATGGTCGATGATGGGTTCACGGCCGAGATGGCCATTCCGTTCAAGAGTCTCCGGTATCCACAGCGGGCTATAACCACGCCTCACCAATGGGGACTCCAGATAGCACGGGTAATGCGCGGGAAGAACGAAACGGTCGTCTGGTCCCCGGTGTCACGCGGTGTCGCAGGGTTTCTCCCCCAGATGGGCGTGCTCGAGGGAATGACGGGCCTGTCGACCAGTCGGAATATCGAAATTTTGCCGACATTTACCGCGTTAAAATTCGGCTCGCGCGATGGCTCAGGAAGTTTTGTTGATAACGCTCAGCCCGAAGGTGGGGTCAATTTCAAGTACGGCGTTACGTCAAATCTCACGGCGGACTTGACGTACAACCCCGATTTCTCCCAGATCGAATCTGATCGGCCGCAGATTGAAGTAAACCAGCGCTTCGCCTTGTTCTATCCCGAACTGCGGCCGTTCTTTCTCGAAGGGGCCGAAATCTTCCAGTTTCGAGGCCCGATTAACTTAGTCCACACGCGCACGATTGTCGATCCCCGCTACGGGGCGAAGCTGACCGGCAAGGCTGGGAACACCACGATCGGAGTGATGTATGCCAATGATGAAGCGCCCGGTAATCTCGATGATTCTGATGATCCCGGCTTCGGGCACTCCGCTCAAACCTTTGTTGGGCGGTTACGGTACGACCTCTATAGTGAGTCGTATGTGGGAATGATCTTCACCGCCAGAGAATTTCTCGATAGTTCCAACCAAGTCGGCGGGATCGACAGCAATTTTCGTGTGGGAGATACACATTCGTTTGGTATCCGCGCTGTCGGGACTCGCGATCGCGATCTTGATGGCATTGAGACAACGGGGCATCTGCTCAATGCGAGTTTTCGGAAAGCCGGACGAAACTTGAGTTATTTTTTCGCCGGCTATTCCCTATCGCCAGATTTCCAGACCGATGTTGGCTTCGTCAGGCGGACAGATCAGCGAAGTATGTTCAGCAATGTCTCGTATCGGTGGTGGCCCGAAAACTGGATCATCAGTTGGGGACCACAGGTTCGCTACAGACGTAGTTACAATTTCGATGGAATTCTTGAGGATGAAAATGCAGATGCCGGATTCAATCTTTCGATGACGAACAATATCCAATTTGACGCCACCGCCAGTCGGGACATGGAGCGGTTTGGAGGAATCGATTTTTTCAAGACACGATTCCGATTCATGGGATTGGTGAGTGCGAGTCGGCGATTCTCGTTTGGACTGGGCGGGAATAGTGGCGACCAGATCTTCTTCGATGACGAGAACCCCTATCTCGGGTTCGAAACGGGGTGGAACGCCTTTCTCAACTTGCGATTGATTCCGCGGCTCGTGTCTCGGATCAACATCAATACGAATCGGTTTGTCGACGTTAACGACAATAACGCACTAGTCTTTGACACAAACATCTTCCGCGCCCTGACGACCTATCAGTTCACGGATCGATTTTTACTCCGCAACATCAGCGAGTACAACAGCTTTGACCAGAAGCTCGGTTTAAACTTCCTGCTCACCTATCGAGTCAATGCCGGCACCGTGTTCTATGTGGGCTACGACGATCACTATCAACAGGCTGACCGGATCCATCGTGATACGAACGGTGACGGGATCGACGATCGATTTTTCCAGTCGACGGCGCTCAAGCGCACCAACCGCGCCATTTTCACAAAATTCCAATACCTGTTTCGATACTAGTGGGTAGGTAAACCATGATAAAATAAGGGGTTCTGGCTTCAAACCCTGATCCTATTCGGTGCCGTACGCTCTGTGGGCTCATCGTCGGTTTGGTGGTGGCGACTGTTAGCGGGACGGCGGGAGCGCAAGAAAGCGCGCGTCCCCGGACGGTACTCGTTGTCCCTTTTGAAAATATTTCAGCAGAACCGGCCGACGATTGGTTGACGGAAGGGATCGCGGAAACGGTTACGGTCGATCTTCACCAGATCCCCGCACTCACGGTTGTCACACATGAAAGCGTCGTCGGTGGTGGTCTCGAAGAAGCAACGGCCCGAGACCTTGCGCGGAAGCTAGGTGCCACATGGATAGTTGCCGGGGGATTTCAGCGGCTTGGGTCTCAACTACGGATCACGGCACGCATTGTCAACGTCGACACAGGTGTGGCGATAGCAACGCTCAAGGTGGACGGGGAGACTGACGATCTGTTCGCCCTACAAGACCGAGTCGTCCAGGGGCTCGGAGAGGGATTTGCGACGGTCGCTGAAACGCCGACCCATGGGCCAAGGAGCTCCGATCGACTAGGCAGCGAACCGCTCGCTTTGGCCGCGGAGGAAGAAGACCGACGTCGTCCAGCACCCCGCAGACGACAGGGTGGAACCCTCGGTCCAGCGCCACCATCCCAACGGCCAGCCGCGACATCGCCCCCCGTGCAACGTCCAGAGACTGGGCAGAGCGTGGGAGACGTCACGGGACTTGTGATGGAGAATGACTCTTCCAGGCTTGGGGTGGCGTCGGGCGTTGGGGTGTTAAGTGGGCGACCAACGGTCCGGCCGTCACGTACACCGATCAGTCCGACGATCGATGGCCGCCTCGACGATTTGGCTTGGCAGGATGCGGCCGTTATCACCGAGTTCTTTCAGCGTCAGCCGTTGGATGGCGCGCCTGCCACGGAAGAAACGGAGGTCTACATCACCTACGACAGCACCAACATCTATATCGGGGTCTATGCCCATTACAGCGACCCGACCATGATGCGTGCGAACCGTGCGGACCGGGATCGCCCAGTTGCTGATGACACGTTCCTAGTGTACTTTGACCCATTTCTCGACCAACAGCGTGCGTACGTTTTCGGTGTTAACGCGTACGGTGTGCAGAGCGATGCAATTTTCAGCTCAGGTCCTGGGGGCGGGCGTCGCGGTGGCGGTCGTGGTGGAAATTTCCCAACCGGGAGCGGTAGCTTTGGACCGGGTCGAGGTGGTCCGGGAGGAGCCCCTCGTGGCGACGATTCGTGGAACGCTTTGTATGAGAGCGCCGGTCAACGGGTCGACGATGGCTTCGTTGTCGAGATCGCGATCCCGTTCAAGAGTCTGCGCTATCCGCAGCGCCGTGGTGACACTCCGCACCAGTGGGGTTTCCAGATCGCGCGAACCATTCGTGGCAAGGATGAGAGCGTCGTCTGGTCACCCGTCAGGCGTGATGTAGACGGGTTCTTACCGCAAATGGGTGTCATGGAAGGAATGACCGACCTGTCGGCAAGCCGGAATCTCGAGATTCTTCCGACATTCACGGCTGTCCAACTTGGCTCAATCGATACCGGGGCGCGCGACTTCGTGGACAAGGATCCAGACCCCGAAGGCGGCCTGAACTTCAAGTACGGAGTTACGTCGAATCTCACCGCTGACCTTACCTACAATCCTGATTTCTCGCAGATCGAATCGGACCAGCCACAAATCGAGGTGAACCAACGTTTCGCTCTGTTCTATCCTGAACTGCGGCCGTTCTTTCTCGAAGGGGCCGAGATCTTCAACTTCCGAGGGCCGGTGAACCTGGTGCACACCCGCACCATTGTTAATCCCCGCTACGGCGCGAAGCTGACCGGGAAGGCGGGCAACACGAGCATCGGCGTCATGTACGCGAACGACGAAGCGGCTGGGAATCTTGACGACCCGACGGACCGGACGTTTGGGAAAGCCGCCCAGACGTTCGTCGGTCGTGTGCGGTACGACCTGTACTCCGAATCGTCTGTCGGCGCGATTTACACCGATCGGCAGTTCCTCGATAGCTACAACAGGGTGGGTGGCGTCGACGCCAACTTTAGAATGGGGAACACGCACTCGTTCGGTATGCGAGCCGCCGGGAGCGAGGATAGGGACCTGGACGGCGTCGAGACAACTGGCCATCTCATCAACGCCAACTTCAGGAAAGCTGGACGAAACCTTAGCTACAACCTGGCTTGGTATGACCTGTCGCCTGATTTCAATACCGAAGTTGGTTTTCTCGCGCGGACCGACCAACGCTGGGGATTCAGTAACGTCAGCTATCTCTGGTGGCCTGAGAGTTGGCTCATCAGTTGGGGACCGCAGTTCACGTACACTCGCGGATACAACTTCGACGGAGTCCTCGAAGATGAAACTGCATCGACCGGCATCCAGTTTCAATTTGCAAAGAACATCAGGACTAACTTCAACGCGAACGCTATCATGGAGCGGTTCGGGGGGGTTAACTTTCAGAAGACCCGGTTCAACTCCTTCACGACCGTGAGCACTGATCGACGGTACGCGTTTGGGTTCGGCTACAGCCAGGGAGATCAGATCTTCTTCGATGAGGAGAACCCGTATCTCGGTTTCGACCGCGGGACAACCCTCTTCATTAATGCCCGTGTGTTTCCCAGGCTCAACTCCAACATCAACATCAACACCAACACGTTCTCGGATCCAAGAAACGCCGATGCCCCAGTGTTCGATGTGAACATCTTCCGCGGGCTGACGACGTATCAGTTCACGGACCGCTTTCTACTCCGCAACATCACCGAGTTCAACACATTCGACAAGACGTTTGGACTTAACTTCCTGTTCACGTACCGAGTCAATGCTGGCACCGTGTTCTATGTGGGCTACGACGACCGTTTCCAGCAGGCCGATCATATCGAACGAGACCTAGATGGCGACGGTATAGACGATCGGTTGTTCCAAACGACAGCGACCAAGCGGACCAACCGCGCGGTTTTCCTGAAATTTCAATATCTTTTCAGGTACTAGAGTTTTTATTGTGGCGCCGCGTGCTATCGTAGGAGACCTCGGGCGAGCGGTTCACCTTGCCCGAAACACCGCTTAACGGTGAGGTGGCCGAGAGGCTGAAGGCGGCGGTTTGCTAAACCGTTGAGGGGGCTTTAACCTCCTCCCAGGGTTCGAATCCCTGCCTCACCGCCATTTTTATTCCTAACCCAGTAATGACCCAATTCGGATAGAGGTTGTTCTCCGACATTTCTCCACGCGAGATCATGGAATTTCTAGAATCCCGTCCCCTCTTACAGTTGCATGGTATTTTGGTAGGGGATTTTTGACAGGGAGATTGTGAGCGAGAAACTACAAACCGTCGGTACGGGTGCATCTCCAAGAGCGGTTCCAAGCCCGGCGACCCGGCGCATTGGATTCATGCAAGGACGACTTTCTCCAGTGCTCGATGGTCGCATCCAGGCTTTTCCGTGGTCCTGCTGGCGAGATGAGTTCGTAGTGGCTGAACGTCATGGTTATCGATTAATGGAATGGACTGCCGATCAAGATCGGTTATATGAGAATCCCCTACTCACACTCACCGGACAAAATGAGATTCGCGCGCGGTGCGACGGGCATGGTCTTACCATTCCCTCACTGACCGGAGATTGTTTCATGCAGGCGCCTTTCTGGCAGGTTGACGGTGCAGAACGGGAAGTACGGACCCGTGATTTTCGACAGGTTGCTAAAGCTTGCGCAACGGTGGGGATATGCTTAATCGTTGTACCGCTGGTGGATCATGGTCGCGTGGAAAGCCCAAAGCAGGAGGATGTCTTGGTGGCAGTCCTGTCAGGTGAGGCAAAATTCCTGACGGAACATGGCCTCCGTGTGGTTTTTGAGTCTGACTTTCCACCGAGGGAATTGGCACGTTTCATCGGCCGCCTCGACCCTGCAGTCTTTGGTGTCAATTATGACATCGGAAACAGCGCGAGCCTTGGCTTTGATCCTGCAGAGGAAATGGCCGCGTACGGAAGCCGGCTCTTAAACGTGCACGTAAAAGATCGGGCCCGAAGGGGGACTACTGTTCCGTTGGGCGCGGGCTCCGCTAACTTCGATGCCGTATTTGCCGGCCTTGCAACGATTGGGTACACGGGTAATTATGTTTTGCAGACAGCCCGCGCGACCGACGGAGACGATGCAGGCGTCCTGTGTCGCTATCGCGACATGACCGTTGAGTGGATAGATCGTCATGGAGCTTGAGTTATCGGGCAAGACGGCGTTAGTGACAGGGGCGTCACGAGGCATTGGCAAAGCGATTGCCCAGTTGTTGCACGCTAAAGGGTGCCACGTTGCGCTCAACGCACGGAACGCCGAGCGTCTTGCCTCAGTGTGTGCCGATTTGTCAGGTGCGATTGCAGTGTCAGGGGATCTGACAGAGCCGGGGCAGGCGGGTCGGGTGGTGGACGAAGCGATAGCGGCGTTGGGAAGTCTGGACATCGTTATCTGTAACGTGGGAGGTGGGCGATCTGTGCCCCCAGGGCACGAGACGCCCGAGGAATGGCAAAGAGTGTTCGCGTTAAATTTGTGGAGTACTACCAACACTGTGGAGGCAGCGCGGGAGGCGCTGGCCGCCACACGGGGTGCGGTCGTGTGTGTTTCCTCGATCTGTGGTCTCGAAGTTGTCCCTGGGGCGCCGGTGACGTACTCAGCGGCTAAGGCAGCCCTGCATGCCTACGTTCGAGGGATGGCCCGTCCATTGGGTGCCCAAGGCATTCGGATCAATGCTGTAGCACCGGGGAACATTTTGTTCGACGATTCAACTTGGTCTCGCAAACTCGCGGACGATCCGGAGTCGGTCAAGACGATGCTCCAGCGGGAGGTTTCACTCGCCGCTTTCGGTTCGCCGCAGGATGTTGCGGAGCTTGTTACGTACTTAGCAACGCCTCGGGCAAGTTTTGCTACGGGCGGTGTGTGGACACTCGACGGTGGTCAAGTGAGGTCATGACAAAGTCCTTTGAAGCTTTTGATCTCACTGGGAGGACGGCCCTCATCACGGGTGCCGCCGGACTCCTCGGCGTGGAGCACGCGGGCGCTTTATTAGAAAGCGGCGCGACGGTGCTTCTGACCGATGTCGACGAAGCCGGCCTCGATGTTGCGCAGACCGTGTTGTCGAAGGAGGGTGACCCGTCGCGTATTCGTACACGCGTGATGGATGTTGCTCAAGATTCAATGGTGAGAGCGGTTTCAGCTGAGTTGTCGGATTCAGGTCAGCGGATTGACATTCTCATCAACAACGCCTCCATTGATCCGAAAGTGACGGATCCGGAAGGAGCGCTCGAAGCATCACGGTTGGAACATTTTTCTCTCGAGCAGTGGAATATGCAGCTGGCTGTTGGGTTGACTGGTGCGTTTCTCTGCAGTCAAGTGTTCGGCAGTGCGATGGCGAGGGATGGTAAGGGTGGAGTGATTCTCAACATTGCTTCGGACCTATCGGTATTCTCCCCCGACCAACGTTTGTATCGGCGGGACGGACTCACCGATGATCGTCAACCGGTGAAGCCGGTTACGTATTCTGTGATCAAGACGGGCTTAATCGGACTAACTCGATATCTGGCCACCTACTGGACAGATCGCGGTGTCCGTGCCAACGCGTTATCTCCAGGTGGTGTTCGCCCAGACGAGAATGAAGAATTTGTGCAGCGCCTCTCGTCGCTGATTCCGCTGGGGCGAATGGCGCGTCCCGACGAGTACCGGGCAGCGGTGCAGTTTCTCTGCTCGGATGCGTCGGCATATCTCACCGGGCAGAATATCGTGATGGACGGAGGACGCTCGGTTTGGTGAGGCGATTCTTAATCACGGTTGCTCTTAGGGTAAGCGTGGTGAAATGAGCCCATTGTGTTCTTTTGCGTAGGAGCTGACGCATGCCTGCGTGAAAAGCAAGCCCGTCTTTGTTGAACTGCCCGTCACGTCACGCTACGCTAGCCCTGTTCCCGTTCGGCCATCGATAATTACTCGGTTGTTGAAGACGAACCAGCAGCGCACCTAGGTGTACGTTGATAGAGAGGAATATGAAATATGGGAACGTGTGACGGCAAAGTGGCGATAGTAACCGGCGCCACTCGTGGCATTGGCAAGGGGTGTGCCCTCGAGTTAGGTGCTCAGGGTGCGGTAGTTTATGTGACAGGTCGTTCCGTGTCCGAGACGGATCATGTGCTACCAGGCACCGTGGGAGCTACGGCAGCGGAAGTTAGTGAGTTAGGAGGGCATGGCGTCGGAGTTCAGTGTGATCACCGTGACGACGGTCAGGTGAGGAAATTATTTAAACAGGTGGTCTCGACACACGGACGTCTTGATGTGGTGGTTAATAGCGCCTTTATTATTCCCGATGAGTTAATGAGTGGATTGAAGTTTTGGGAGGTGCCGCTTTCACATTGGGGAGATATGGTCGATGTGGGTACGCGAGCTGCCTACGTGACGAGTGTGTTGGCAGCACCGATTATGGTGAAGCAGCAGTCAGGTTTGATCATTAACATTTCTTCGTCTGGTGCGGAAGAATATGCTTGGAATGTTGCCTACGGAGTAGGTAAATGCGCTCTGGATCGGCTTACACGCGACACGGCGCACGAACTTCACGACTACGGTGTGGCGGTCGTCTCTCTTTGGCCAGGTTTCGTGCGTACAGAAAGAATCGATGCAGCGTTGGCAAGTGATGTACAGCTGCCATCGAGTTTGACCACGAGATTAGAGACCTCGGAATCCTCGAGGTTTACAGGACGCGCGGTGGCTGCGTTAACTTCTGACGGCAACGTGCAGCGGTGGAGTGGACAGGCTGTGACCTCACGGCATCTCGCTGAACATTATGCGTTTACTGACCTTGACGGATCTCTTCCAGACGGGCCACTTCGGAATCGTAACGGTTAAGGTTACGCGGGGATGTTGGCTGTGCCGGCGCGTTCTGGGATAGATATGTCGAGTGGTTGTCGCTGAAAGGAAACGGTCTTTCAGCTTGATTGGTATGCTGGGTAGACATTCGGCCGAAGCGTCAGTCCATCACTGGGTACATGCTGTTCGACATGCACGTTATTGAGACAGAAGGAGGAGAAGTATGTGTGTGAGAGGCGGAGTTGCGGTTTGTCTGCTCTTAACTCTATCGACAGTTCTAATTAGCGAGATCGAGGAGATCGTAGTAGCAGAAACTCTTCGTGTACCAAAAGTGAACTTCGCGGGAAAGCGAGAATTGATCCAGCGGCCGTCTTGGCCGACTCGGGTTCTCATAACGAATGACGATGGCATCGACGCTCCCGGTCTGAAAGCGTTGGTGCGCGGTTTCTCTCCAACAGCAGAAGTGATTGTGGTCGCCCCAATTAGCAACCGGTCTGGCAGTACGAGTTACGCGTCGATCTTGTCTAGACCAGTCGGAGTGGAGACGCGGTCCATGGAGGGCGCGGACGCGGCGTACGGCGTTGATGGGTACCCAGCCGACTGCGTGTTGATCGCTCTTACGGGACTGTTGGTTGATGAACCACCGGACTTGGTAGTTTCCGGGATTAATGCTGGTGCCAATATGGCTGATGCGTGGGCTTACTCGGGCACGCTCGGCGCAGCTCGCATCGCAGCGTTGCACGGAATACCCGCGATTGCAGTTTCTGGCGGTGCCCCAGACGCACTTGCTGCGATTACCAATTGGGTGGTGCGGTTGGTTCAGACTCCGGTCGTGCGCGATTTGCAGCCCTTCCAGTATCTGACGGTGGACGCACCCGACATTCCGCTTTCGGAAATCGAAGGTGTCAGTGTGGTACCAAGGGCGAGAGGAATTGTCCGGTTTGGGGCACGTAGGAGCGAGGAAGGCGGTGATGGTCGTCAGTTGTGGGTGCCTTCGGGTGGTAGTCGGCAAACTGCACCGCCGGGGACCGACGTTGACGTCCTGGCGAACCAGAGGCTTGCCGTGACTACGATGCATGCAGACGAACAGGACCTAGTACATTTGCGGCAGCTTCAGGAACGGGCAGACGAATTGCCGGTCTGGGAGACACTGCGATAGTAGGCAGTACGCTAGGTTGATTTATACCAATCGGGAGTCCAGTGTGTATGTCTGAAAGGGCATCGGCGGTCGAAATCGTACGAGTTGGGAAGCATTGGCGGCTTTCTTGTTTTCAACATGTACCTCACCCTATCCAGAAGGTGTTTTCGTTTTTTGGGGCTGCGCGAAATTTGGAGCGGTTAACCCCAGGCTTTCTTCGGTTTCAGTTTCGAAGGTTGCCTACTGAACCACTGCATGCCGGGGCGACTATCGATTACCAACTTCGCCTACATGGTATTCCCGTGTGGTGGCGCACTCGGATCGATGAATGGTGTCCGCCACGAAGGTTTGTGGATGTTCAAATAAGGGGGCCTTTTCGGTGTTGGCATCACACACACGAATTCATGGTGGACGGTGCCGCCACCGTTATTAAGGATACGGTTAACTTTGACCTGTATTTCCGGAGTTTGTACCGAACGCCGGTACTTCGGTGGATCAATACAGATCTTCGTTTGATTTTTGAATACCGCCGCCGGCAGACCACCAAGATTCTCGCAGGTGATAAATTGGTAGAGGTTGTCGAGCGCACTTCGGAGGTGAGCTTCAAATGAGGATCGTGTTTTGTCTATGTCCATGAAGGTTCCGTTACTCGATCTGAAGCCGCAGTATGAGCCGCTTCGAGAGAAGCTGCTGGCAGCCATCGCACGCGTGTGCGACAGCCAAGGCTTTATTTTGGGACCCGAGGTAGAAGCCGCGGAGCGGGAACTAGCGATCCTGCTGGGTGTGGAGCATGTGGTGGGCGTGTCGTCGGGCACAGACGCATTGGTGGCGTCACTTATGGCACTTGGCGTGGGTTCTGGTGACGAAGTTATAACGAGTACCTACTCGTTTTTTGCCACGGCTGGCGCCATTGCGCGTGTCGGTGCGCGGCCAGTGTTTGTTGATATTGAGCCCAGAACTTTTGGCCTAAATCTCCAGGCGGTTGCTGCGGCCATGAGTCCACACACGCGAGCAATTATTCCAGTGCATCTATTTGGGCAGAGCACCGATCTCACCGAGTTGGAAGAATTGGTGTCGACTGATCATGTCCACATTCTCGAAGATGCCGCTCAGGCGATTGGTGCGCGCTTCAAAGGTCGGTTCGCTGGCACAGTCGGTACATTTGGGTGCTTTTCATTCTTTCCGAGCAAGAATCTTGGAGCCTTTGGTGATGCGGGGCTAGTCGTTGCAGATGGCGCTGGTCGGGCGGACGAAATTCGTAAACTACGCCAACATGGCGCTCGACCGAAATATCACCATGCTGTTGTCGGTGGGAATTTTCGGATCGATGCGTTGCAAGCAGCAGTCCTTCGGGTGAAGCTTCCGGAATTGTCGAATTGGACTGGAAAACGGCGAGCCAATGCAGATAGGTATCGTACGTTATTTGCCGATGCCGGACTGGAAGGTAACGTCGAGCTGCCGGTAGAGCTACCGGATGCCTTCCATGTATACAACCAGTTTGTCATTCGGACCGTGCGTCGAGATGAGGTGCGTGCACATCTTCTGAAGGTTGGGGTTGGTACAGAGATCTACTATCCGATTCCGCTTCATTTGCAGGAATGTTTTGCGCATCTTGGATACCGCCGCGGCGAGTTTCCACACGCAGAGAAGGCGTCCCAAGAAACGCTGGCACTCCCCGTTTATCCTGGTCTTACTGAGGCGCAGCAAGCTTACGTTGTGAACAACGTTGCCGAGTCGTTAGGAAGCACGACAGTTCGTGCAACCGGTGGTGGATTAAGCGGATGATGACAAGTGGTCAGGATAAATACGCAAATACATCCTTAGCTTTTGGTGAGTAATGAAGGCAAGCACTCAGATCGGCCAAAGTATTCTTAAGGCGAAGGTTTCGCCCTTGAACGGTGTCCCTAAGGTCAGTGCCAATTGTTGGAAGTCTATCTTGGCGGCGGTGACCGAACGCAGTCAGGGAGAAATTCCGGTACGCTATTTGGAGTGGGGAGCTGGAAACAGCACAGTTAGTATTCTCAAACATTCGCTTGAACAACACCTTCCAGTGGAACTGACGTCCGTCGAACATGCCACACCATTTTTTCCTTATCTTACAGGCTCACTAATCGATGTGTTGGTGGAGCAAGGGACTGGATTTGCAATGGAGTGGCGTCCCCTAAAAGGTCCACATCTAAATATTTCTGAAGTGGGACGGGTTTTGCGGGAGCGCCGCGACCGGGAAAGCCACCTTCTATTTTGGGAAGTGTTGAGTGGGAACAAGAGGATACAGTTTGTAGACAGTTATGAACCAGATTTCCGTTTCGCGCCCATTCGGATGGCAAAGCAGCTGGTAAAAATGGCGCTGGTAGAAACCACTTTCTGGTGGTGGTGTATCAAGGGCTTATTGCGTCGGATGGCGGTCAAAAACCCAAAGCTCAACAGTGGAGTCGTGGATCGTTATAGCTTTGGAGAGGCTCGGTCTTTCAATGGGGTTCTCAATGGCCGGTCAAAGGAATTTTTTGACTGGTTTCTCAAGAATCCAGAACCAGGTCAGTTGCTTTTGAAGTCAAAAAGCACAGAACTTCGGATATGGCACCTGCCCGAGTTGAGATCTTGTATGTGGGATCGGGGGCTTTTGTTTGATGGACGTTGGACCCAACTTCCTGATTATGTGTCAGTGCCGCTCGACGGCCATTTCGACGTTATCTTCGTCGATGGACGAGCCCGTGTTTCAGTGGTCAAACGAGTAAGCGACGATGACCTGGTGGCACCCGGCGGATTTCTCTTCGTGCACGATGCCTTCCGAACTGAGCTCACCGAAGGATTTTCTCGGATGGGGTCAACGTTTTCGTATATTGATGGTAGCAACGTTACCATCGGAGAAACCCTTCGGGTTCGTAAGAATTTCGGTCCCCCGCTTGTTCGATCTGGCGACAGCCTCAATAATTTCAACTGGCGGATTAGCCAGGAGATGTTTGTTTTTCAGCGAGATGAAGCCGACGAGAACTAGGCCAAGAAATATACTGAATCGATGGTCCTGCCAGCCCCACCGTCTGATGGGGTGGTGCGGTGAAGGAAAACAACGAGTCCGGTGCTCAAATCTTTAGGGGGTTTTATTGAGCTTTGCTGTCGGGAGACGTGAAGCGAGAGCAGCTTACGACTCGTTTTCTTTAGGTTCGGCGTGGTCCTAATACGTTGCGAAGCAGAGAATGCAAGTCCAGTCGTATAGAACTGTAGGATTCAAGATGCTTCAATCATTTGTCGCAAAATTTTATCGTGCCCCTCCCCGCTTTGCCGGCGGAGTTATCCTAAACATTCTTGGATATCAGATTCTTCGAATCACCTACTTCAACCTTTGTTTTTGGTTTCGACGAAAGCGGTCACTTGAAAACGCGCAGACGGAAATAATTGCAAGCCAGTTATTAAAAGACGGGATTGTCGTGATCCCCAATTATTTTCCGACAGATGTCTTTGCTGAGATTAAAAGAGAATGCGACAAACAAGATTTGACAGTTATTAATGACCAGGCTCCCCGCGTTGAAGAGTTCAGGTTCACCCCAGGCGACTCATCGTTTTCCGGGGTATCTGTGTTGGAAAAACATATAGGGCGAAATAAATCGATCGATAACATTGTGTCAAGAGTTGTGCGTAAGGATGTTTTAGTCCCGCCAAAAGTCACTGTGGTTAGAACATCATTTAGAAAAGAAGATCTTGGTAAGGAAACTACTGATGTCAAATCGGACAACCTGCATTTTGATGTGAGTTATCCGACAATAAAAACGTTTCTTTATTTAGATGATGTCAATGAAACAGAAAATGGACCTTTTAATTTTGTCAAAGGTTCACACAAGATGACATGGGCACGACTCTGGATGGAATACAGGCTGAGCGTCTCTTTTTATTGGAGGTGGAGTGACGAACAGCGCAAGTCGTCCACTCCGGAAGTCAGCTTTGGCTTCGTTGAAAAAATGGGACTCGCCGTCAGTCCGATTTCTGGAAAAGCCAATACTTTGGTCATCGCGAATCTAATGGGGTTGCATCGAAGAGGCACATTCTTTACAGATAAAGCGAGATACGTAGTCATTTCTTCTTACAGAGATCTAGAGTCGATGAGACATCTAAAATTCAGGCTTACCGGTGGAAAAGGATAATTGCGTCGATGGCAGACAACGGTCCTAACGTGATCCTGCATAAAGAGCCGATAACGGATGACGTAGAAAACGCGCTGATCGATCGGATTTTTTCGAATGCGAAGCTGATGCTAGACCTAGGAGCAGGCCATCGCCGCAACGCGCGCCTAGGGAGTTTTAAGGATCGTCTAAAGTGCCCGTCTTTTTGCATGGATCTGAGATTTTCCACCACAATCGATGTGAATGGGAACCTTGAAAACCTACCCTTCAAAGACAATTCAGTTCATACAGCGGTCTGCTGGTCTGTCCTCGAACACGTCCATGAACCTCAGCGCTGTGTGGAGTCCATACACCGGGTCCTCGGGTCCGGAGGGCTTCTATTGGTCCAATTACCATTTCTGTACCCGCTCCATGGGACCAAGGACGAAGTAGACTGTTACCGGTTCACGTTGTTCGGTGTGCAGTACCTGTTTAGACAGTTTTCTAGGGTAGAGATCTTTTCCAAGGGCGATTACGCCGATGTGCTCGCATGGTTGATGGTGAATTTCAACAAAGGGACGCTGGCTGGCCTAACCCAAACCATCTTGGCCCGAGTGTTTCGGATTCTGTTGGCCCTTTTCGGTAAACGCCTGAACCCGTGGCACAATAACACCGGCTGGGTAATTGTCGCCTACAAATAGTGCCGCTCACCATCAATGAAACGTCGTGAGTGATTCCATCTGACGACGCAGTGACCCAATCCACCGCTTTAGGCGCTTCCGCCGCCGCCGGTTGATTCGCAACCGATGAATGGCCTTATCAGGGCTACCCCCGAAGGCTCGCACAGCCAGTGGCGCGAACGCTGGATCTGCACACGGACCAAGAATTCCACTCCGCAAAACGTGCCGGCCAGCGGGTCCGCCCAGCCGCGTGGCCAGTGCTTCCCAATGATTAGCATCGTTCAATCCTGTTTTGTTCAGCTCTTCAAAAATCTTTTCTTGCACCTCGTAGGTTGCAGCTTTTCGGAGGCCTTGGTTGTCCGCCTGCGTCTTTTCTGCCCCGGGGTGAAGCCGAGCGAAGACAAAAAGACGTGGTGCAAACAGCAGGCCGCCCTCCAACGCCATCTGTGCAGAAAAGAGCCAGTCGCCGCACCAGTTGGCCTGCGAGTACAACGGCGTATAACGCTGGGCTGAGACCGTTCGGCCAACGAATGTGGAAGGGTGGAAGATCGACATGTATGTCACTAAAGCTGCTGTGGCTTCCCGATCGATGTACTGGACGTCAGGTCCAATGGGATCGATGAAGGCGAAAGCCCCAAAGAGAGGTGGTCGCTCGTGTGGGAAGGCAGACCGCGAAGTAGCGAGATATGCGCATGATGAGAAGAACGAGGCCTGTGGGTGTCGATCCAGTCCCGCAACGGCTGTTTTGAGAAAGTCTGGTGGCCAGAGGTCATCGTCCATCAACAAAGCCCAATAGGGAGTCTCAGTGAGGCGGATCCCTTCGTCGATGTTCCCGAACTGTCCCAAGTTCTCACGGTTTCGATGGTAGATCACACGCGTATCGCGGGTGCGGTACTGTTCGACTACATCGCGCGTGTTATCCGTTGAACAATTGTCCGTCACAACAACACGAAAGTCGCTGTACTCCTGCTTTAGGACAGAGTCCAGCGTTTCGGAGAGAAGTTGCGATCGGTTGTAAGTTGGAACGCAGACGGTGACCCGAGGCATAATTTAGATAGTGGCCGCTCTCCGCGAAATCGAAAGCGACAAGAACTGTTCGAGATCGGCGGGTGTGCCCAGTCCGTACATCCCGTCAAATTCTCGTCCAACGTTGAAAATGGCGAGGTGTGCGCCGGCTGCAATCATTTGGTTGTACACAGGCGCTACGTAGAATTCATTATTCACACGAAGGTCCTGAGCAATCATTTCGTCAGCGGCCGCGACGAAATCCGATCCTCGCCGAAAGTTGTAAATTCCTACGGTTGCCTCGTTAGAGATCACTTCTTTCTCGACAACACGTGTAACCTGTTTGTTGTTGTCAAACCCAACGAAGGACCATTTGGGATCGTCGGCCCACATGGTCATGATGAGACCGTCGGCTTGTGCACGATCTATCTCGGTGAGGTAGTCGTCGATCTGAAGGTCAACCCACTGGTCACAGTTTGCGATCATGAGAGAATCAGCTGTGTCGATAAACCGACGCGCGAGGAGTACGGTGCAGGCTGCGCCTTCCGTCACTACGTCGACCGATAAGATCACGCAACCAGGGGAAGCACGTTCGAGTACTGACCGGAGATCCGAGGACTCAAGATGTTCGGCCAAAGCGAGAAAAATGAACCGATGTTCAGCGGTTGGCCGGATATTGTGGATCACTGCTTCCACCATGGGAATGCCATGGATGGGGATTAGTGGTTTGGGCACAGAGTAGCCGACCTCGACGAAGCGGCTTCCACGCCCGGCAATTGGCAGCACGATGTTCAGCATATGTTTGCCAGATAAATCCCTAGTTTGTTGTGTCAGATACAAAACGGTCTAAATCCTCTGGTGTCCCGAGGCTATGCATTTGCCCGCGCTCAAGTGGAAACGAGGAGATCCGCCGGCCGTCGAGAATAAATTCGTTGTAGACCGGGCAGACGTAGAACTCGCCAGACATTGAGGCGTTCTTGAGGATCATCCGTTCGGCGCTTTCGAGAAAATCAGCGGTGCGTCGAAAGTAATAGATGCCGCTGGTGGCCTGACGACTGATTGGACGTTTCTCGGCGACCATCATGACATCACCATTGTCGTCTACCCGGGCATAAGACCATTTCGGATGCGTCGCGGGAAAAGTGACGATGCAGCCATCCGTTCCGGGACGGCGAGCGAAGGTCAAGAATGTGTCCATAGGCACATCGATCACCTGGTCGGCGTTGGCCACAATCAGCTCGTCTTCTGGATCAAGGTGGCCAGCGGCGAGGAGGACGCTACAGAGTGCACCTGCTGTTGGCTGGTGCAGTGGAACGATGGCGCACTCTGGGCTAAGCAGGCGGAGTAGGTCGCCGAGAGCGTAGCGCTCTAGATGCTCGTTTCGGCAAACAAAGATGAACCGATGCTTCTCGCGTGGCTCAAGGTTTTGCTGAACCACTTCAATCATTGGTCTGCCATGGATCTCGACCAATGGTTTGGGAAAGGTAGCGCCGCGCTCGGCGAACTGTTTTCCTTCGCCTCCCATAGGGACAACGACATTAAGCACTAGTTACGGTTTCCTCCGGCCGCACGCGATCGATGAAGTCTCGAACACGGAAATAGTCAACTTCGTCATAACCGGATACGACACAGACGTGTGCGCCTGCCTGCCGTGCAGCTTCTACCCCGTGTGGGGCATCTTCGATGACAACCGTCTCGGCTGGCGAGACACTGAGTCGTTCGCAGGCAACCAAGTACATCTGTGGGTCCGGCTTTGGTCTGGCAACATCCTCGTTGCTTAGGAAAAACTCGAATTGCTCGTAAAGTCCGGACGAACGGAGCATCATTTCAGTCGTTTCGCGAATTGAGTTCGAGCAGACCGCGAGACGGAAACCGTCTCGAAGGAGATTTCGAATCATTAACTCTTTATGGAAGGACGGATGGCAGCGGAGAAGGATCTCAGTCCGGGTGTAAGATTGTTTGATCCGACCGACGAGAGGATGCAGTGTGCGTGGAAATTCCTTCTCCACGCTGAGCATTTCCAATTTTTTGCGCGTCGGGAGACCATTATAGGCGGACAGGTGCTCATATTCGGTGATGCTATAACCGAAGAGCCCGAGCGCACGATCTAGTGCGACTCGGTGCCACTCTGTCGCATCCACGAGCACGCCGTCGAGGTCGAAGATCACCGCTCGTATCACGACGTTCCTTCAGTGTTCGCGGTGTGCTGTTCAGCAGCCATTGTGTACTTGTCCCCTTTTACGCTGGGTAGTTTCACGACGACGTTGCTCGTGTCTTCCAGCGCTTCGAAGTCCGTTGGTTCGCCAGGCGCGAGTACGATAATGTCGCCGGCAGTATACTCAACGCCATTCATCCGTACACGTCCGCTTACGATAGCAGTGATTTCTGTGGCCACCTTGTGCACGTGTGCATCTTCGCGCTCGCCGGCACGGTACTGCTTGTACGCGACCTCGCACGTGGCGGAACGATGCGCTGCTGGCGAAAAGTCACCAACGAACCAGCCGCCGATCATCTCATCGAGACGACAAACCTTCATAAAGGGCTACTTTCCATGGCGTCGAATTCTCGCAGGTACGCGTCGAGCGCAACCGGATGATCGGTGCAAATGCCATCAATTCCCCAAGTGGCAAAGTCGTGCCATCGACGACGCATCTGTTTATGCGAAAACCCGTGAATTTCAGGCGAGATTGCATACAGCTGCCGTCCAGCCGCCTTGAGCTCTTGGAACTCCGATTTTCCGATCCAAAGGTGATCGAACTCATCAATCCAGATAACTTCGGCCTCCTCTATTGTTAAAGCTTGGTCGATCGATTCGTTCCGATCGCTCACACGTGCGGCTAGCCGCACGGAAGGATTTATTTGCCGCAGCCGCCGCGCGGTTGAGCCTGCTGACGTTTCAAGCAATTCCATGTCGAAAAGAAAAAGCTGATTCAAGACACCGGCGCGCTCTAAGAACGTAAGTAGCGGCGTCTCGCAGCCGAGTTCTTTCACATTCAGTGCAATGGTAGCGTACGGATAGTGGCGCCAAAGTTTACAGTATGCTTCGGCCTCGTTCTCCTCGGTGATCGGTACAGGATCGTGAGAAATGTAAAATCGGCCATCAGGCGCCTGCCGGATGTCAGTCTCAAGGCCCCAGCCTCGCTTGAGACAGCGCGCCATCGACTCCGTACGATTCTCTGAACTTGGATCTGGGCCGTCAAAGTAGCCGCGGTGTGCCAAAATGTTCACTATCGTATGACCTTCTACTCATTAAGTATGGAATATCCAGCTTGGCCTGATTTTGAGTCTAGCTAAGGAAATTAACAGTTGTAATGTCACCCAGTTGCCTTGATAGTCGAATTAGATCAATGGAATATACAAGAATATTTGGTGTTCTGAGTTGTGATTCCTTCGAAAGATTCTGTTGAGATTCCTTAAAGTGTGCATTTGCTCGATCCAACCAAGCGTCTGGTCTCGGCAGCAAGATTACGGTCTTTCTAGAAGGATTGTGGAAAAAGAGGAAGAAGTGAGTTTTGTGTAGAAAAGGCGGCGCAATAAACGGCTATGCTGAGATCTGGCACCGACCCAGTAAGTGGGAGCATTCGTAATTTGTTGCTGCCAGCACACAACGTTCCACGAGAGAGATGTCTTCAAAAGCAGTTTCCATGATTCGTTGCCACCTGACTGAGATGCTGCGTTTCTGTGACAGGTATCCAGTAGGCATGGTGCTAGGGACGGCGCTTCTGCTCCGTCTGTTTGCCGTTGGCTTCCTTGGTGACTTCGTGTACTCCATGGGCGGAGACGGGCTACGTTACTTGTGGCTGGCTCAAGACATTCTAGAGGGCGTTCCATACGGGAAAGTGTTTGGCCAGCCGGATCGGGTACCTCTCTATCCAGGTTTTCTTGCCGCACATCTGTGGTTGTTTGGAACGCGATTGATTTTTGTCGCGTTCTCGCAAGCGTTACTGGGAGCGTTTACAGCCGTTTTTCTGTTCTGGCTAGCGCGAGAACTTAGTGGCCAGCGGCGCAGCTGGATCGTTGGTTTGTTGTGGGCAACATATCCACCAGACATTTTCAATACGGTTGTGCTCTTCCCTCATATCCTTCAAGTATTTCTCTTAACAGCGGCATTCTTGTTGGTGGTTGTTGGAACCCGCCGTCGTTCCTTACCGATCTGTGCGGGAGCGGCTGTTTGTTTTGCCGCCAGTTGCTTGACTCGTTCAGTGCACCTGCTGTACTTGCCATTGTTTGCGATGACCCCCCTGATGATGTGGCGGCTACGCACGCCTGCTGGGTGGCGCTGGAAACTCGTGGCGAGTGCACTCATAGTGATTATTGGGGTTGCGGGTGTCGGTTGGTGGACTGCCCGCGACTTTACCAAAGTGTACCGCTTGGAGTTCTTGGTGCTAAACGGCCACGAGCGCAATGCTGTTGGATTGGTGCTGAAACCGTTCGAATCACTGCACGAAAAGATGGCCACCACTTTACGCGAACAGTTCCGAAGACGGGAAGGTACTGTGTGCCGGCTTGAGCGCCGTGGTTGCGTAAACTATGCCAACCGTCGATCAAACTGTTGGCGGCGCGTTGGGGCCCAAGGTGTCTTTTTCCCTGTAATATCAAAACTTGACGAGCCAGGTCACGATCCAGACGCTGGGTTGTATAAGGTTGCTTGGCCTATGCCCACCGTTGAGGAGAGGGCGCCTAGTGTTGAGGAGAGGATGCTTAGTGGTGAGGCTGAGAGCATTTCGCGGAGTGCCAGCACCGTTGAGGAAAGTGCGCCTAGTCTTGAGGCTGAGGCTGTTTCGACCATTGACGGATGGTTGGCTGAGCTCGACATAACAACTCAGGTCACGCGAAATAGCCGTCTTGACATCGCGGGGATGAAGTTAAGACAAGTTTTTTCGTCGCCGGATGGCCTTTCCCACCTCGAGTGTCAGGGAATGCCGAGTGGATTCTGGGCGACATTCCAAGAACAGATTTTATCGAACCCGCTTCAACTAGTGAGGGAGGTGGTTCGTCAGCCCTGCATGGTCGGGAAGGTTTCCGTATACATTCATCATTACCTAATACTGGCACTTGCAATACCTGGTTTTCTTGTGCTTTGGACGCGAGGATGGTTTGCCATCTCGTTTCTCTATGTTCTGTTCAACCTGATTGCGGTGATCTATGGTGGGAATTACGGTGCACACGTTGACGGCGTTGTAACTGTTCCGCGCTATGCCCTTGTTTTCATGCCGATGTTCGTTCTGTCGGCCGGACTACTTCTTGTGGCTCTGGGTAGCTATGTTGGCAGGACGCGAACCGTGCGCCGACCGGATGAGACTGTTTGATGCTAGAAGTGGAGATGTCGACACCAGCGCGGGATCTTATTTTATGGAAATATCGATTGTGATCAAACAGGGATCTTGGCAGTGCAGTAGGGTGTGGTCGTGCGCTGAGTTTAATTCTCTTGCAACCAAGGGGACGGCAGTGGTGGGCGGGTTGCTCGTCATTCGCGCTTGAACATGCGAATTCTGGTCACAACTCCTTTCCTTGCTGTACCGCCACGAGGGGCTTGCGAACACGACCGCATGGTGGGTATTCAGCAACTCATTCGCTTGGGTCATGACGTCCGCGTCTTTTCCTTCCTGGCGGCGCATCAGACACCGACGTTTGAACAGGAGGCGACCACCTATCTGGGTCGTCCGGTACAATGTGTTAATTACCAACCCCTTCGGCCGACATCCGTACGCGCAGTGTGGCACCGATTAGTTGCTGCAGGTCGTCATCCGGCATTACTAGACGGCGCAGCACTTCCGCATGCGCAGTTGGACGTCATCGAGGCGTTTGATACAACACTTGCACGCTGGACACCGGACGTGGCTTGGTTTGATTACACGAACATGTGGCCTTTACTTGAACGAGCGAAGATGCGTGGCGTCGCGACAGTCATGCGGTCACTGAACTACGAACCTCGGCATAATCTCGATGAGCGTGGACGTAATCTGGCGAACGGACTTCGCTACTTTGGCAAGTATTTGAGTGAACGCACATCCATCCAGCACGCTAACGCATTTGCGGCGATTACTCCGGCCGACCGAAATCAATATCTAAAACTTGGCCGGACTGACTGCATTATGTTGCCCTTAAGATCCCTTCCGAGTCTCCTGCAGCCACCGCGTCGACCTCGTGTGCGATCGTGCTTGGAGGTGTTTTTCTTTGGTTCGAATTATGACGTGTCACATAATCGCACAGCGCTTCTATTTATCCTCAAGAACATTGTTCCCAAGGTGCGACGTGCCAAACCAGGCGGATTTCGCTTCCACCTGCTTGGGGCTAAGGCCCCCTCTGATTTAGACGGTCTTCAGTCAGAGGACGTTCGGATGCAGGGCTTCGTCCCCGATCTCGATGCTTTCCTGGAAGACATGGATATCGCTCTTATCCCATCGCTGCATGGGGGTGGGATGCAGCAGAAACTATTTGAACCTTTGTGCCGAGCTTTTCCTCTCGTTGCCTCACCACGTGGGTTGGCTGGTTTCTCCGTGCGGGATGGTGCGCATGCTCTCTTCGCAAATGAGTCCACGGAATTTGTCAAAGCTTTATTGCGCTTGCGCGAGCCTGCGCTCCGGGCCAAGCTATCGGAAGGTGCGAACCGCTTTGCGGAGGAACATTTTAACGCCACGGTTCTCGATTCCACAGTTGAGAAACTGCTTTCTGGGGCGGTAAACAGCTAGTTGTGAAACTGAAGTGAGTTTTCGAGAGGATGGCTCTCCGGCGTCGTGTGGCCGTGCTTTTGGGACAGAATGAGTTGAGGGGTTTGAGCAAGCAGTGTGGTTTACTACGGATACTTCTCTCGATCGCCGTCCGATAAAGAGGTCGGTTGATCCCAGTGTAAGTGCTTGATGGAAAGGTCGTAGAAGGTACGATGATCAGCCCGGACGTGTATGTTCACGAATCTAGTTATATCGATAGCGATGTGACGATCGGCCCACGCACAAAGATCTGGCATTTCTGTCACCTTATGAGTGGGACCAAGGTAGGGTCTGACTGTGTATTCGGCCAAAATGTAATGACGGGGTCGAACGTGCGCATTGGCGACAGCGTGAAAATTCAAAACAACGTGTCGATATACGAAGGGGTTGAGATAGAAAACGATGTGTTCTGCGGTCCATCAATGGTCTTTACGAATGTCCTGATCCCCCGTGGTGCCATTTCGAGAAAACATGAGTTTCGGCCAACTCTCGTGAAGCAAGGAGCAACGCTTGGTGCGAACTGCACAATCGTGTGTGGCCACACAATCGGCCGTCATGCGTTTGTTGCTGCGGGCGCCGTGATCACGAATGATGTTCCGGATTTTGCTCTCATGGTGGGTGTTCCCGCGCGACGTGCTGGCTGGGTCTGTGAATGTGGAATTGGCCTAACACATCACCCGAATCCCATCTGCACGGCGTGCGATAGGCGATATGAGATTCGCCACGAAATGTTACGTCAGATAGCAATCCCTAAGTCGACCAGTTAAACGAATCGCTATGTGTGGAATTGCGGGCATTGTGACCCGAGAAGTAGGCTCATCAACCGAGCGTGTTGCTCGGATGCTTCAAGAGATACGGCACCGCGGCCCTGACGATTTCGGTGTCGAGGAGCCCGAGCCCGGACGCGTCACACTTGGGAATGTTCGACTTGCAGTTATAGATCTTACGCCGGCGGGTCATCAACCGATGTGGACCGCCGACCGCATCATGTGTATCGCGTACAACGGGGAAATCTACAATTTCACAGACCTGCGGAATGAGCTCCAGCGTATCGGCCACGAATTTGTTTCCCACTCTGATACCGAGGTGATCCTAGCGGGCTACCGACAATGGGGGACCGAGGTGTGTGATCATCTCAATGGGATGTTTGCTTTTGCGCTCTGGGATGGTTCACAACAGCAATTGTTTGTGGCACGTGACCGGATGGGCAAGAAACCGTTTTACTATTGGTACCGGGATGGAACATTAATTTTTGCATCTGAAATTAAGGCCATCCTTACGCATCCGCATGTGGCCCGCCAGGTCGATCCAGAGGTCTTGCAGTGCTATCTCGCGCTTGGGTATTCCCCGAGCACCCGAACGATGTTCAAGAACATTCGGAAGTTGGAGGCTGGACATTTGGCAACAATGTCGCCGAGTAAAGGCGACTTGCAAGTCAGACGTTTCTGGCGCCCGCCGGCACCGACAACAGACACTCCCCCTGAGCCTGAGTTGAAACGTCTCGTTAGGGCGGAAGTGACGGATGCTGTATCCAGGAGGCTCGTCGGGGATGTTCCGATTGGCGCGTTTCTCAGTGGTGGTGTCGATTCCAGTATTGTCGTTGGGCTGATGAGTCGGTTAATGAATCGAAAGGTGAGGACATTTTCAACAGCTTTTGAGGCGGGACCGCGGAGCTTCAAGTACAACGTTGATGCCGAGGCGGCCGCTCGCGTGTCAGGGTACTTCGATACCGAGCATACGGAAATCCGTGTGACGAGCGAGCAGATTGTGGAATCTGTTCACGAGGTGGTTCGAGCGTTGGACGAACCGGTCACGACGCCGATGTTCCAGACTTATTTACTGGCACGTGCAGTGAGGCAAAATGGCGTAACGGTAGTGTTGAGCGGTGACGGCAGCGACGAAGTCTTTGGGGGTTACACCCGATACCTTCGCAACCGCATGGTCGATACGATCTCACATTTACCCGCTCCGATTTTACGTGGGCTGGAAACACTTGGGAACCGATCGAGATACGGTGACGGGCTCGCAAGGGTCGCCGGCAAGGCCCAAATCAACACGAGATCTGCAGGACGGTACCTTTCATGGTGGGAATATCTCAATCGTGACGCGCGGGCCCATTTGACCACACCGGGCATGGCTGCATACGCTGATTTTCCCAGACAGCACGTTCAAGGACTCATCGACTCGTCAGGTATTGCTACAGGCACCGACCTGATTGCGTATCTAGACCTGCTGCTATGGGTTGCTGAGGACTCGAATATGCGAATGGACAAATTGTGCATGGCCTCGAGTCTTGAGTCACGCGCACCATTTCTTGATTACCGAGTGGTCGAATTAGGTTTGTCCATACCTTTCACGCGGAAGGCCACGTGGAAAACGGGAAAGAAATTACTGCGGGATGCATTTTCAGATCTACTGCCCCCAGCGATCACGGCACGCCCAAAATGGGGATGGTGGGCACCTTTATATCACTGGATGCATGGCCCGTTAGGCGAGCAGGCACGTATCTGCCTGTCCGCATTGCCGCGCACAGGATTTTTTACGGAGGAGGTAACCAAATTTCAGCAGTCTGTTCCGACTCCTGCACCAATAGTTGTCTGGAAGTTGATGTTGTGGGCTCTATGGTATGACACCTACATCGAACCGATCGGGTTGCGCAAAGCGGCCTGACGTCATGCGCAACTTTACCAGCAGCCGGTCGACGCTACCTGTTCTGTTTGGACCGGCGTACCGACGCAGATGATGAGATGACGAGACACGAGAACACAAGTGAGATGGATGTTGCGTCGGCTGGTATCAAAACGTTCTATACGGATTACCACGATTGCATCGCTCAAAAACGCTACAACTCGCCGTACTGGTTGCGACGTTACGCCCATCGCCGTACGCATGAAGCTTTCTTTGATTACTTGGAGCCCGGCCAGCAAGTACTCGATGCTGGATGTGGTGAGGGGGTGTTGACGTGTCTCGCCGCCCGTCGAGGTGTGGATATTATTGGAGCAGATATCTCTGGTCCGAATGTGGATGGGGCTAGACGTCTTGCGACGGAATGGGGTGTACAGCCACGATTTATCCAAGCCGATGCCGATCAACTACCGTTTGCCGACAACAGTTTTGATGTTGTCTTGAGTTCCCATGTATTGGAGCATTTGCCAGATCCGAAGAGTGGCATGCGCGAGCTATTTCGTGTCACTCGGTCACTTGCCTTGGTGGCGATGCCCACATGCTTGAATCCCGCGTGCTGGGCGTTGTTGGGTGGTGATCGGTTTTGGACGTTAGGTCGGCGATCGTTGGTGGCGGTACCATTTGGACTTGCTCGGACTCTCGCCGCCTGGATCCGTGGAGAAGAAGGACCTGATGAGACATACGAAGGTCACGACAACCTGCCACACGTGTGGCGTTTTCCGCACGTCATGCGACAAGCGCTTGAGGATGCTGGGTTTGAAATTGTTGGGTTCGAGGCTGGGCCACTGATCGTTCCGTATCTCGCAGAGTACATTACGCCAATGCGGTGGCTGCAGCCATACTTGGATCGGCACCGCCGGCGGGCCCTCTTAAGAAACTTAGGATATGGGAGCCTTGCCGTCTGCCGCAAACTCTGAATAGCCAGATGATCTCGGTTGCCTATGTGGTGCCGCCGCTTCGGTCAGCGTCTGGTTGGCGCTCATACTGCCGCCATTTTCTTCCGGCGATTTCCCGATTCGTCGCTCCGGTTCTTTATGTGTCATCGGAGGATTCCGACGAGGCGGCAGCGTTGTTTCCCGATTGGCCACACTACACACTTCCGATGATCCAGGATTTTGCGTTTGCAAACGCGCCAAGTATTCCGCACATCCTTGCAGCCCGCTGGCGCGCAACCAGGGTACCGCTTCCACCTGTGGACGTCGTGCATTCCTTGGAAGCGTATCCCACTGGTCTCATCGGTTCGTGGCTTGTCAAGCGAGCTGGTTGTTCCCACGTCATAACCGGGCATGGGACTTATAGCATCAACGCTGCTGCGTCCGTGCTCGATCGAATGGCTTACTCACGAGTGTTAAGAGATGCAAGCATGTTTTGCCCAATCTCAGACGGTACTATGGGATTACTCCGACAGCATTTTCCAGCCGAGTCCGCCCGGCTGCCTATGAGGGTTGTTCGTCATGGCACTGCGTATTGCCAGCTCGTGCCTCGCCAGGAAGCGATGCACCGACGGGCAGCCTCGGTTCCCACGATCTTGTCCGTAGGTGCGATCAAACCACGGAAGGGGTTCCATGTGAGCCTCGCTGCGTTTGCTCTGCTCAAACGTCGCGTCCCGTCGGCACGTTATTGGATCGTGGGTCGCGTTGACCAGCCCGAGTACTTAAAGACGCTTCAGCGTTTCATCGAGCAGGAACATCTTGAAGATGTGCACTTTCTAGGAGAGTTGTCCCCCGAGGCGTTACGGAAGTGTTACCAGGATGCATCGTTGTTTGCGTTGGCGCCTCAACAAGTCGGCTTCAGTTTTGAGGGGTTTGGTTTGGTGTTTCTTGAAGCCGGTGCGTACGGACTTCCCGTGGTCGCAACTCGAACGGGTGGTGTTGCGGATGCGATCGATGTCGGCACAACTGGATTATTAACCGACCCCTCTGACCGAGAAGGCCTTGCGGCGGCAATGGAACGGTTGCTGACGGACCACGAACTGGCGCGGCGCATGGGGCGGGCGAATCGTGAACGGGCCGAGATGTTCACGTGGGAGCGCTCCGCAATCGAAATGAATGAGATTTATGAGCTCTTTCGGCGCCGGAAATCTGCAGTGATTGGATCTACAGGTTGATGTCTGCGGCACTGCCTCAGCCGCTGAAATGTCTTGCGTACATAGCCAATGCACGTTTGCCGACCGAGAAGGCGCATGGCCTTCAGATTGTTCGGATGTGCGATGCTTTTGGCCGTCTGGGTATCGATGTGACCTTGTTCCATCCGGTGCGTCACCAGCCTGGGAAACTGGGTGCCCGAGAAGTCTACGATTACTATCGTCTGGATCAGACCTTTGCGGTCGTCAAAGTTCCGAACATCGACGTGGTCCCGATAGAACGATTTTTACCGCCAACTGCATTCTTGGGGGTGCTTTTTGTCCACGGTTGGCTGTGGGCGCGCTATGGAGTGGGCGTGGCAGTCCGAACGGTGCCGGCCGAGTTGTACATGACCCGTGAACCCGCGGTGGCGGCGGCACTGGCCGGCCGCGGCCTGCCCTTCGTACTCGAAGTGCATAAGGCACCGGAACGGCGGTCACTGGTGTTGTTAAGGCGAGTGGTCCAGAGTCCGCACTTGCGTTTACTCGTAGTCATGACGGAGCAGTTGCGGCAGGCGCTTTTGGAGCGCGGGGTTGTGGCCCCGAACGTCATTGTCGAACATGATGCGGTTGATGCGCAGCGGTTTACCGTTGCACCGACTGACGAATGGGAAAGTCAGAAGCCGGTGGCCGTATATGCTGGACATCTCTTTCCGGAGAAGGGAGTGGGCACGTTCGTTGAGGCCGGTCGTTTGCTTGGCAACGTGCGAGTGAAAGTTGTTGGGGGAATGCCGCAGCACGTGCGTGAATGGCGCGAACGAATTGAAATCGATGGCCCGCCAAACGTTGAGTTTTTAGGACATCGAGATCCGGATCGGGTCCCTTCTTGTCTGAAAGCCGCCGATGTGTTGGTAGTGCCAAATTCTGGTCAGCACGCACATTCCTCACTTTACACATCGCCGATGAAGCTTTTTGAATATATGGCGGCGGGGCGACCAATTGTGGCATGCGACGTGCCTGCTTTACGCGAAGTGTTGCGGCACGGAGAAAATGCATGGTTGGTTGCACCTGATGACCCGAGATCGCTTGCGGAGGGAATCCGAACCGTACTGAACGATCAGGCACTGGCAGCGCGTTTGGCCGAACGTGCAGCGTCAGATGTGCGTGCCCGCACTTGGGAAGCACGAGCCGCTCGGATCGTCTCGGCGGCGGGTTTTACGCCTGAAGCTGGACTGATTTCGCCCGAGACCTTCTCGGGCAAGAGGCGATGATGTCTGAGTTCTTCAAGGTCGGAATGCTTAGGCGTGCGCTGGAAAGGATGAGGGATCCACTTTCCATTTTCCACATGGCGAAAGTTGTGTTCACGACTAACGTCATTGTGCAGGCGGTCTTCATCGTTAGTTCGGTCCTGCTGGTTAGGCACCTCAGTAAGTCAGACTATGGACTCTGGCGTGTGCTCGGTGCGCTGACCGCGTTCCCGCAGCTATTGTTCGTCGGCTTTGACCACGCAATTACGCGATTCGTGCCAGTGGAAGCCCGGCGAAATGCCGACGCCATCGTGTGGTCTGTGTTTCTATTGAAAGCGGCGGCGACTGGAATTGTCTTGTTGGTTTTCGCACTGACGCTGCCAGTTCTCCCGCGCTGGATGAATATTTCTTTGGAAATGCAGCCGTTGTTTAGCCGGTTATTTTGGTTGATGCTCGCAAGTGCCGCGGTTTCGGTGATTTCTACGACAGTGTTTGCCACCGCGAATGCACACAAGCTATTTACCCTCGTTTTGCGTGTGTCGGTGGCTAAGCAGATCGCGACCTTCATCTGTGTGATCGGAGTGATAACTCTGGATCTGGGAATTGCCCATTACGTAGTGTGTGAAGTGTTTCTTAATGTGTTGCAGGTCGTCTATCTGTGGAGGGCGATCAAACCAGTGACTAAAGAACGGGGCGGCGATCTGTTGGCGGCAGCGAGGGCTCTGGATCGGTGGACGTTGTTACGTAATGGGTGGGATCAGTACGTGAAAGCCTATGCCATGCCGCTCAACGCTTCGTCTCTCTTGGCGTATGTGCGGGGGTATGTGCCTCTCCTTCTTTTGGGAAGCCGTTTTTCTCTAGAAAGCGCGGCAGTCTACTCGATACTCAAAAATATTCTTACCACCATTCATAAAACGATTGGGGGCGTTGTCGAAGGCGTGTTTCCTAGGGTCTTTGAAATGTATGACACTGACCGAGCGGTGTTCGTTCGGCGCTTCTATCGTTATATGGGTGCGGCCTATTTACTGCGAGGATCTCTCGGAGCCGCAGTCTTTTTTGGTGCACCGATCATTTTCTGGGTTTATAAAATCGATAGTACGCCGGCGCTGATGGTTGTGTTGGCAATTCTTGTGCTCGAATTTCTTATGACCGAAGTTACCAGTGTGAGCAACGTCGTCGTGTTGTTATCGAAGCGCACAACGGCGCTCCTTTGGTCAAGCGGCATCAGATTTGTCGTTGAGGCGATTCTGATTGCGTTTGTAACGCTCCGGTACGGCATTTTGGGTGCGGCGATCACACTGTTTGTCTCCCGAAGTGTCGAGGGGCTCGTGACCGTGTGGGCATCCAACCGTGTCTTCCCTCTCCGACGGCAGTATCTGGCATTTGCTGTCGTATTAACGGCGTTCGCGATCACGCTTATCCGAACCGCCCTGCCTTCATTTCCATTACCCTTTCTCTCATGAGTAACTCGGAGAGGCAGAAGATCTTGGTGGACGTGCCTCGCGGTATGTGTGCGAGAAACTTTCTGCAACAAGGCATCGTTAGCGATCTTGCACGTGACTACGACGTGTCGGTGCTTTCCACGTTTGCTGACGATCCAGCATTCGCGGAGGCATTTGCGGATGTCTCACACGTGCAGAATGATGGGCGCCTCGTGGCAACCGGTGTTGTGCGGCGAGTCCTGAGAAGGGTAGTTGATCGTGTCTATCATTCGTTCCGGTTTCGCGACATCGCACGGCGTGTGCATTTACGGTCTTTTACGATGATGCTTGAGTTGCAACTCCGGCATGAGTTCAGCCGGTACCTTGTCGGGGAGTGTATCTACCGCACCTTACTAGTCGATTCTGTTCACGACCTAGCAGAACGCCTCTTTTCTCGCGTGAGCGTCCTGCCGGCGCTGCCAGTAGTTGATGACGTTCGATTGGTGTTGTTCACGCACGTGTACTACGAAGGGATACAAGGCTTGATCGCGTACGCGAGAGCTCGCGGAATCAAAACGGTCGGGTTTGTGCATAGCTGGGACAATTTAAATACCAAGGGTGTACTACTGCACAAACTTGACCGACTGCTCGTGTGGAACGACTACATGAAAGACCTCGTAATACGATGTTATCCGGAGTACAGCGAGGATGAGATTCTTGTCACCGGGTCACCCACCTTTGACACTTACGACGATGCCGACGCGGTACTTCCATTTGAGGAGTTCCGGATTGAAATCGGTTTTGATCCTGGCCGGGAAAAGCTTGTCACCTTTGTGCTTGGGAGTCCGACGATTTACCCTCTTCAGGATGTTGCGCTGTCTCGGTTCGCGGCACGGATCGCATCCGGGGAACTTGGACCTATTCGACTCGTCGTGCGGTTCGAACCGAATTTTATCGTCAGGCCGTTCTATGCTGAATACCGGAAAGCGATAGAAACTGTAACGGCGCAGCATAGTTTCATTCATGTCAGTTATCCGACTAACGCAGATTCCTCGTCGGAGAACATTGGCCGCTGGGAAAGGACTCATGACCGCGCAGCACTGTTTCTCCCGTCGGCACTCAAGTATTCAGACGCTGTGGTGAATACTGCGAGCACCACGAGCGTCCAGGCAGCTATTTTTGACACACCGATCGTATCCATGTTTTTTAATCATGATGAACTCGATCGAGATTTCTTCCAATCCCACGAGATGATGGCGTTTTATCAAGATCACTACCACGAACTCGTATGGAAAACGGGCGGCACGGAGCTCGCGAGATCACTCGACGATCTAATCAAGAAAACACGCGCGTACCTATTAGATCCGAGTCTTGACCGTCACGGGCGGCGGCAAATGGTGATGGCGGTGTGTGGAGGAACCAATGCAGGATCGCGGGAAAAGATTGTTCAAGCTGTCCGTGGCTGCATGGAAGATCCACGGCTGGTGCAGTCCCGTTACTCGCGACGTCCTGGGACTGCGCGCGTAAACAGCGATCGGCCAGTCGGATTCAAGCAGGGAAACAGGATCTAGATCTTCGGTGTGTAGAAAGCGAGGACTGTTAGTTTGTTAATCGTTTTTTGAAGCTCGGGCGAATCGTAATTCCGCAGCTTCCCAATCCGCAGCTGTGTTGATGTCTGCGTCATATTCGGATCCTGTGATGTAAAGCTCGATTCGTTGCCCATAAAGATTTGCTGGTTGCTCGAACAGATTGTGAGGTCGGACCACGTAGACGAGATCATTGCGCGCGTAGCAGGTCTGGGGAAAATCCTGTCGCCTCGTCAGAATGTCTGTGAGTGGTTCACCGCTGAACAAAGTAACGCGTCGACGTTTATGTTTGACGAGTGTCCAATAAGGGGTGTGATTCGCCGGCGTTTCGTTGACTGCAACCACTGAGTCGGCCCGACGCGCGACGAACAAATCGATGGCCTCGTCGATATGTGATGGCCGTCGAAGAGGGTTAGTGGGTAGTAATAGGGCCAAAGCATCGGCTTGATAGCCTTCCTGTTCTTTCAACCACTCATAGGCATGAGTCAAAACCGGCTCGATACCAATGCGAGCGGTAGCCAATGATTTCGGCCTTAAGAATGGCGTCTCGGCGCCAAACCGGCGGGCGACGCGTGCAATGGCCGGGCTGTCGGTGGAGACGATCACGCGGTCCAGTCGCGCGCTCTGGAGTGCCGTTAAAATAGTCCAAGCGATGAGTGGTTTGCCGTGAAAGCGGGCAAGGTTTTTATGGGGGACGCTCTTCGAGCCGCTCCGCGCGGGAATGATGCCCACCGTTTGCATGCCGGTCATTATATGATTCTTATTTACATTGATCAGGCGTCAACTCTGGCTCGATGGGACCGAAGGAAATTACATGGAAAAAGTGATCGCCATCTCTGATGGCACGCAACACCTCAGCAACCAACCGTCTTATCGAGATCATCCGGCTGATGTTGTCAAAGACATATTACCCAGCGACTTGGCGGGCGCGAAGGTGGTGTTCGTCAATATGCCCTTACGTGAGTCGGCAGTGCCGAATGCAACACCAGAAGGTCCGCTACTACTTGCGACCAATTTGAGGCAGGCCTACGGTGTGCAGGCATCGGTCATAGACCTTAACGCTTATCGCATTAAGGATGAACATGCTGACGCACGAGCGCTGCCGAATGGCCGCCATCTCACCGAATCCGAAACGTGTGCTCTGCTTGAAAAGCATTTCCATGTTCATGGAGAACCTGACGTGGTTGCTCTGAGCGGGATGATCACAACCCTTCGCTGGCAGACGAGGGTGGCGGAACTGGTGCGTAAAATCGTTCCGTCGACGTTTCTAGTGTCGGGTGGTGGACTTGCGACTGAGCTCAAGACAGGACTCTTTAACTACATTCCAGATCTTGATGCCATCGCTCATTCTGAAGGCGACGATGTGGTGGTGAAGATCGTGTACGACGGATTACAAATTAAGCGTGCGGGATTTGAAAGTGCCATCGCTTCTGGGAAGCTTGCCCCCTATTTCCTTGGTGAATTACATGGTCGTCCACGGTTGATGTACGCTGGTGATCGTCCTCGGGATCTGGATTGCCTGCCTCCAGCGGACCTGGAACTGCTCCGTGAGGACGTCAACGGATATCCTATCCTCGACTTCTATCTCGGAAACGCTGTTTGGGGCGTTGGGGCTAATAACAGTTCGGCCACACCGTTTTCAATGACGCGGAGCACCACGTCTGTTTCGTCACGTGGCTGTCCGTACGGATGCAAGTACTGTTACCGGGGTGCGCAGGGTGAACGACGCTGGGGTATTCGCTCCGCTGAGCATCTGGCGGCTGAACTCGCACATCACAAAGAAATGTATGGGATCGATTTTAAAGGCTTTCCCGACGACAACTTTGCAGTAACGATAGATCGAATTGCCCAGCTGGTTCCGCTTATCGGTCCATTGGGTGTACCTTGGGGCACGCACACGAGACTTGATGAAGCCGCGGGTCTTAAGCCGAAAGGCACCAGCCCTGGTGAGTTTATTTTTGAGGACCCGCTACGAATCAAGTTGATGGCGGAGGCAGGATGTGTGTATATCGGGTTTGGTCCCGAAAGCGCGAGCCGGAAGGTTCTTGATGCACTCGGCAAAGGAGGGCACACACTCCAGAATGGCTTTGTGAAAGTTGCAGTGGACGGTGGGCGACACGAGTTCCCCCGCTCGATGATTGACGGCATCAGAAATTGCCAAGAGGCGGGTATCCACGCCAACTGTACCTGGATCATGGGATCCCCCACTGAGACGCTTGACGATTTGAAAGAAACAGCGAATTTTATCCGCTGGCAGGAAGAGTTCTACACGAGGAATGGGATTTCATCTGATTCTGTGAACAAACGAATGTTCACGTTGACATGGTACCCGGGCACAGAAATTATCCGCTACCCTGGGGTGAGAGATCCCCTAGCCCGTGTTTTTGGGATTACCTTTGATCACGCAACCCTCGAACCTATCTGTGATGAAAAATTCCGCCAATACTGTTTGGAACTGGACGACGCAACCAAAATTCTGTGCGATCCGGAAACCGGTGACCCGCTTAACTTTAGTGAAATTCCGACAGACCAGTTTCTTGAGGCGCGCGAGCACATCGATCGGGACGAAACGTTCCGGATCCTCGATATGTAGTGTCGCTCGGTTACTACGTCCCAGTCACTTGTTGTGTGACTGGGTTCTGCGGAATCCTGATTACTTCTAGACACCGAACAGGAACATATGAAACCTATCAAAATAGGAGATCGACTCATCGGAAACGATGAACCCAATTTTATCGTAGCTGAAATTGGCATCAATCATAACGGGAAGATCGACAGTGCTTTGGCTCTCATAGATGTTGCCGTTGAGGCCGGTTGTGACGCTGTCAAGTTCCAGAAACGCGATGTCAATGTCGTGTACACCCCCGAGGAATTGGCGCGACCGCGCGAAAATCCGTTTGGGCCCACTAACGGTGATTTGAAGCATGGTTTGGAGTTCGGTGAGGAACAGTACGTCGTGATTGATCGCCATTGTCGCGATAAGGGAATTCTCTGGTTCGCGTCCTGTTGGGACGAGGCGAGCGTTGAGTTTGTTGAAGGATTCTCCCCACCCTGTTACAAGCTCGCATCGGCTTCTCTCACAGATATCAATCTCCTTCGGCACACGCGATCGAAGGGACGGCCCATCATGCTTTCCACTGGTATGAGCACGCTGGAACAAATTCACCGGGCCGTCGAGGTGCTTGGTCAGGAAAATCTTGTCCTGATGCACTGCGTAGCCACCTACCCTGCTCAAGATGAGGACCTCCAGCTTAATGTGATCCGGACGCTCCAGCGAGAATTTCCGGAGGTCCCTGTTGGGTATAGCGGTCACGATTATGGAACCACCATGAGCGTCTGTGCGAGAGCACTTGGTGCATGTATAACTGAGCGCCACATCACGCTCGATCGGTCGATGTGGGGCTCCGATCAAGCGGCGAGCCTCGAACCAGCCGGGGTAAAACTGTTAACCGCGAACATCCGCCGGCTTGAGAAGGCGCTTGGCAACGGTATCAAAGGCGTGCTCGATGCTGAACGATCCGCGATGCACAAGCTAAGACGCAGAAGCGACTTCTAACGACTAGGCAGTGGAAAGGTTTTTGTTGAGATCATGTTCTCCGAACGTGATTGGGTCCGTGGTGGTGAGGGATGGTGACTCGTCGACTTAGTAAGCGTACACGTTCAGCAGGCGCAGGAGGTGACCGCTTAGTAGATATTGATTTGGTGGTGTTTGATATCGACGGCGTATTGACGGACGGATCTTTCTTAATGAGCGAGAGTGGACAGGAATGGAAGAGACTAGTCTACCGCGACCTTGACGCGCTGACTCAAGCGCAGGCAGCAGGTAACAGAGTCGCGCTGCTAACGGCCGAGCAGGGCCCGATGGTTGATCGTATCGCCGAGCGGTTGAGTATTCGGCGGGTTGTTCAGGGAGCAAAAGACAAGCTAGAAGGTTTGCAGACTCTCGCATCCGCTGAAGGTGTCCCGTTGTCGCGCATCTGTTTTGTTGGTGATGCCGAGCGTGACGTGCCGGCACTTCGGGCTGTGGGTGTAGGACTCGTCCCTAGTGACGCTGCTCTAGCGGCACGGCGGGTTGCCAAAGCGGTACTCCGTAAGGGAGGAGGTACTGGCGTTGCGGCGGAAGCCCTTGCATGGCTAGCGCGCCGACAAACTCGTACGAGGCCCATCCGTTGACAGGCAAACTCCTCAAGACCTTCTTTGGGGTGTATCCAATCGGCCCTCTCGTGTCGATGCCGATCGCAGGTTTACTTCGCCGTCTAGGAGCTCGCTTACCTTTTGCGTTTGTTTTACGGTATCACTCGATTTCTGACAATGCATACTCGTTACCAGGGTTAGCCGTGCGGGCTGCGGCTTTCGAAGCACAGCTTCGCTGGCTCGCTTCACACTTTCAGCCGGTTACTCTCGATGGACTTTGCTCGGGCACGTCCGGGTCAGGTGTGAGATTTGCGATTACATTTGACGATGGGTACCGAGACAACTACAGCACGGCACTGCCATTGTTAAAAGCTGTTAATGTGCCGGCGACTGTTTTCGTTACGACTGGATGTGTTGGGTCAGAAATGCGAATCTGGGTAGACGAATTAGTGGAACACGCCCGAGCGCTTCGCTGGAAGTTCGGTCGTCTCCGGAGGGAGTTTCTGCAAGCAATGCGTGCGACACCCCAGGAGCGGACGGCTTTCATTAGTGGCTTACGTCTCGCGAGCGGCGTGACAGGTAAGGAAATCGCGGCGAATATACCGATGCTGGGATGGGATGATCTTCATCAACTAGAGCAGAGTGGGATCGTTCGTGTCGGGGCACACACAGTGACGCACCCGCGTCTGTCACAACTAACGCCCGCTGATGTTACCCGTGAGGCACTGGGATCCAAGCACGCGTTGGAGGCAGAGCTAGGATCCACAGTATCTTCGTTCGCTATCCCGTTCGGTGCAGCGGCTGATTTTACTCCCAGCACAGTCGAATCCCTGCGGCAATCAGGCTTCGATATTATCTGTTCATCGCTCAGTGGGGTTGTCCGGCCTTCCTCCGACCGACTTGTTGTACCTCGCGTGGGGGTTTACGCCGATGACACAGTCGCATCGATTCTCACTAAGGTGCTCAGGGCGCTGAGCAGCCGTGTCTAACCTCGGAGACCGGCCTTCTCATCGGGTTGTCATTCTCGCATGCGAGAAAAGGAGCGCACTGGCTGTCGTCAGAGCGCTGGTAGAGGAAAACCCTGAAATACGCTTGATCTTGGGTTCGGAGGACGCACACGCGATGGCGTTTTACTCCAGATTTGCGAGGTCTCGTGCGCAGCGCATCGTTTACACGTCGCCACGTGTAAGCATCAACAGATTCATTACTGATGTTCTTGGCGCCCTAGACGGGCACGGATCTTGTCTGATGTTTGGGATGAACGAAGAAACCATGGTGCCGTTCCTCGACGTATCAGAGTCGCTGCCGACCACACTTAAATTGGCGTACCCCACCCATGCTGGTCTCAGGGTTGCACTCGATAAACTCCAGGCGACTCGGTACGCCGAAGAGGCAGGGTTTAGGGTGCCAGTGACCAGTACGACTGACGATTTGGACGACTTTATGCGTCGGGTTACTGGACCGTTTGTCGTTAAACCCCGCGTCTCGCGGTGTAAGGTGGGCGACCGCATTCAATCCGCGGAAGTTGCGTATGCGGCTACAGCGCTTGAATTGGAGCGGCTAGTTGAAACATGGACGCTTTCTTGTGCTGAACCTATCGTGCAAACGCGTGTTTTGGGAGATGGGTACGGATTGTTCTTTCTATTCGACCGAGGTCACTACGTTGCGCACTGCGGGCACCGGAGACTTCGTGAGTACCCTCTGGACGGTGGGCCCAGTGTTCTGCGTTGCTCAGTGGTTTTACCTGAATTAATTGTGAACCGCGCCGTTCGCATGCTGGAGCGGCTTGAGTGGCATGGGGTGTGTATGGTTGAGTTAAAGGGACCGCCCCACGATCCTTATTTCTTGGAGATCAATCCTAGATTCTGGGGATCGCTCCAATTGGCAGTGCATGCGGGTGTGAATTTTCCAAGCATGTTGTATCGATTGGCAACGGGCGAACTGCAAAAGAACCCTGCCGCGCGTACTCACTACACGGAAGGTGTCTCTAGCTGGTGGTTGCGCGGTCAGATTGCAAGGAGTCTCGAGTTGTTGCAGAGGCGCGGCATGCTGGTGGGAGGTTTACAGGGACTCCGGGAAATGTTCCCATCGCGTCCCCTTCCCGACCTCGATACCTTTCGGATTGATGATCCCTTACCGTTCGCAATGGAAATGATCCAGGGTTTTCGCCGGGGCGTTTGTCGACCCCGTTCTGAGTGATGGGACGGTCGCTGTTACAAGTCCACACGGAGCTATCCCGTGACAGCACGGTCACGCTCGCCCAGCTAGCACCGTGGGCGCGCGAGCGTGAGGTCGACACAGTGGTCGTGACAGAACATTATGAGCACATAGGTCATGAAACTGATTGGCGTGCGCACCAAGATCGCGCGACGGTTATTTCCGAGGAGTATGGATTGACGATCTTGCTTGGGGTGGAGGTCGAGACAAATGAGGGGTTACACGTGCTGTTGCTTCCGCGAGAGCGTGCCCTGACACCGTTGCCGGTTCTTTCAGATCGACCGACACTCGACATTTTGAGACAAGCGACGAAGGATCGCTGGCTTTTAATATTGGCCCACGCTTCTCGTTATCTTCGTTTAGTGACTGAACATGTTCATGATGTTGAGCGACATCTCGATGGTATGGAGGTGTGGAACGCAAAGTACGATGGCTGGTTTCCGTCCCCGCGGGCCATCGCCGTATTTGCTGAGATCAAGAGTCGCCAGCCTGATTTTGTTGCCCTCGCGGGCGTCGACATGCACCGATTTGGACGACCTGTGGTTTGGTGTGAGCACGCGGGCGACTTCCTGCAGGCCGTTTGTAATGGACAAATAACGCTCCGGAGTCATTTTTATCGTTGGTCCGCTCCCAACGTACCAGCAGATATCGGTTCGGGACTGTTGATCGGGGCGCGGTTCGGAAATGAGCTGTATCGGGGCAGTCGACATCTCTACCGCCTGATTCGAAATACTGGTGCTCTCTTGAGCAAGATCGGTCGCGTGAAGTGAGGATTTGTATTGTAGCTCCGACATTTCCACCGTCGATCGGAGGGCCTGCGACACACCTAGCGTGGCTCGCAGCCGCACTCACCGAACACGGTCATTCCGTGACAGTGTTTGCCTTTGCCAATACTTCAGCGGGCCCATTGCTTGAGGCGACAGAGTACGAGCTCGTGTACGTATCCGGCGTTCGGAGGCTGTTGCGTGCGCTCAATTTGCTGCGCCTGCTGCTCAGGAGGGCATCTGAGTTCGACGTGATCTACTCGCACGGCCGTGCCTTCGAGTCAGCGATAGTGGCTCGTTTGGGCATTGGCCGTCGCCATGTGGTCAAAATCACAGGCGATTTCGCGTGGGAGCGGAGTTTTAGTGGATTATGGACGAAGCGGTTGCTCGATGAATTTGAGGAGGAGCGAGCATGGAGGGCGCGGGCGCTTCGGCTAGTGCGCAATTGGTACGTGCGCTCGTTTGATTCCGTGCTTGTGCCGAGTCGCTATTTAAAAACAATTGTTCAGAAGTGGGGCGTCGCGCCGGAGCGTCTTTCGGTTGTCTACAATGTTGTCTGCGCGCCACCCGAGTCCGAACGCTCTCCCCGAGTGGATGGCAACGAGACCTTTCGCTTAGTAACCGTCGCCCGACTCGTGCCGTGGAAAGGGCTCCATGAGCTGTTTGAAGTTGTGGCGAAACAGAAGAATGTTGGTCTTCAGGTGATTGGAGATGGCCCCGAGCTAGAGATGCTGGTGCGCCATTCGCAGCAGTTAAAGATTGATGAACGAGTCCAATTCATGGGGTCCGTCGGCCACGATACGGTGTTCGCTTTCCTGAGGGAAGCGGATGCTTTTGTGCTCAACTCGCTTTATGAAGGGTTCGCCCATGTGATTCCTGAGGCAATGCTTGCTGGGACACCGGTGATTGCAACTGCGGTCGGGGGGACGCCTGAACTTGTTGAAGATGGTGTGACGGGCTTATTGGTTCCGCCTGCGTCTCCAGAAGCGCTCGCCGCGGCGATTGGTCGAGTGCGCGATGACAAAGTTCTCCGCGAAGAACTCTCTCGGTGCGCTCGTGAGAAGGTGGAACGCGAGTTATCGGCAGAAGCAGCCATACAGGGGACAATTGAAACGTTGCAACGCCGGTAAAATTTCTCCAAGTGATTTTGACTCGAACCCTCAAAAAGGGTCACTTTATCGACAGCTCCCTCATCGAAGGAATCGAGCCGGTACGGTTGTTTCTTGTTCGGTATCTCGATTTGGACTGTTGCCGCGTGTTATATGTCAGTTAGCACGTTCGCGTCGGAGGGAGCTAAACCGGTTCGCCCTAACGATCGAGTAACTATGCGTGGCGGAGATCGAAACCTCTTAATGATTAGCGGTGATGCGACAATCGCCGAAGGTCGCCAAGGAGCTTTTTACCAAATGCTCCAGCGATTCGCTCCGGCGTGGGCTCGTGTGGATATTATTGTTCCTCGGCCGACAGCAGTCGCAGCGACAACGCTCTTTGAAAATGTGTTCATCCATCCCTCGAGCACACACAAAGCTTTTCAATGGCGCCACATTCTTCAACAAGGTCTCTTGCTTAATACGGAGCGACGGTACGACTTAATGACGTCACACGACTATGGCTGGCATTACAACGGCCTGGGTACCTGGCTCCTGCACCGCAGAATTGAAACGCCGTACGTAAGCGAGATCCACCATGTGACGGGTTATCCTCGTTCCGCGACAATCAAGGAATGGATACAGGGGTGTCTGACGCGGTGCTACATTAGGGCAATCTCTGATCAGGTTGCAGCCTTCCGGGTACCCAATGCCCTTGAATTGCCGAACTTGCTCCGGAGCTTACGAGTACCACCAGAGAAGATCCTTGTACTTTCTTCCCTTTACATTGATCGCAACATATTCACACCACGACCTGTAGCCAAACAGTACGATGTTGTCTTTTGCGGGCGTGCTGACTCAAACAAAGGCGTCGGTATTCTGTTTCAGGCAGTCGCGGCGGTCGCAAGAACACGCCCCTCCCTCACGGTGCTTATGCGGACAAGTGGACATCAAGAAGCATCATGGCGACGACTGGCTGAACGCTTGGGAATTGCGGCCCGCATTACCTGGCGTAATTGGGTTGATACGCCAGCAGAACTCGCTTCGCTCTACTGTGCTTCCAGAATGTTGGTGTGCACGTCCTATAGTGAAGGTGGACCCCGCGTGACAGTCGAGGCAATGGCATGTGGTATCCCAGTGATTTCCACACCGGTCGGTGTTATGCCTGAGCTGATTGAACATGGGCGGACCGGGCTACTCGTTGATTGGAGCCCTAAGTCAGTTGCCGTCGCGATCGACCGCCTACTCAGCGACCCTGACACGGCTGAAGCGATCGGTGTTGGCGGGTGCCAGAGGGTAACAGGCTTTGACCGTGAGGTTGTGGTTGACCAATATGCTGCTGCCTACCGGAAGCTGGCTGACGCGTCAATCGCGGAGGCGATCCGCCGCTGATGAACATCCTAGGTATTTCAGCCTTTTATCATGATTCGGCGGCGGCGCTCCTTGTCGATGGACATATTGTTGCGGCAGCACAGGAGGAGCGGTTTACTCGGAAGAAGCACGACGCTTCATTTCCAATCCATGCCATCCGTTACTGCCTGACCGAGGCAGGTATCGATGCATCACAGTTGGACTATGTAGGCTTTTACGACAAGCCACTACTGAAGTTTGAACGGTTGCTTGAAACCTACCTGGCCTACGCCCCACGCGGTTTCCGGTCGTTCACTCAAGCAATGCCGCAATGGCTCAAGCAGAAGCTGCATTTACCTAGAGAGATCCGTCGTGGCCTTGGGGGTGAGTATCGAAAAAGTATCACCTTTACCGAGCATCATGAGTCGCATGCTGCGAGTGCGTTCTTCGCTTCGCCTTTTCAGGACGCGGCCATTCTGACGCTAGACGGTGTTGGCGAGTGGGCCACAGCGAGCTACGGCGAGGGGCATGCAAACAGGATCGCGTTAACACATGAGCTTCGGTTTCCTCACTCACTCGGACTTCTCTATTCCGCATTCACCTATTACACAGGGTTCAAGGTTAATTCCGGCGAGTACAAATTAATGGGGTTGGCTCCGTACGGAAAACCCATCTACGCGGACCGGATCCGAGACCACTTGATCGATCTTAAGCCCGATGGGTCTTTCAAGATGGACATGTCTTACTTCAGTTATTGCGAAGGGCTTCAAATGACTTCGCCTGCCTTCGATCGCCTTTTTGGAGGGGCTCGACGAACCCCCGAGTCACCGATCCGGCAGCGGGAAATGGATATAGCCGCCTCGATCCAACTGGTTACTGAGGACATTATGCTGGCGGCCGCTCGGCATGTGCATCAGGAGACCGGTCAACGGAACCTGTGCTTGGCTGGCGGGGTCGCCCTAAACTGTGTCGGCAACGGCCGAATCCTACGGGAGGGGCCATTCGAGCACATTTGGATCCAACCTGCAGCGGGCGATGCCGGCGGAGCACTGGGGGTAGCCTTTTTCATTTGGCACCAGTTACTCGACCAACCCCGACTGGTGACGCCCGATGACTGTCAACAGGGCTCACTGCTTGGACCCAGCTTTACGGACGATGAACTGGTGAGATTTCTCGATGGACAGGATGCCGTGTATCGTCGTTTCGATGACGATAACGCGTTGTGTAACCATGTCGCCGACCTTTTGGCGAATCAAAACGTCGTTGGTTGGTTCCAGGGACGTATGGAGTTTGGACCACGGGCATTGGGGGCGCGTAGTATCATCGGCGACGCGCGAAGTCAGACCATGCAGTCGGTGATGAACCGGAAAATAAAGTTTCGTGAATCATTCCGGCCGTTTGCACCATCCGTGCTCCACGATCACGTCAGTGAGTACTTCGACTTGCACGAGGACCAGCCTAGTCCGTATATGCTGCTTGTTGCTCCAGTACGTAAAGGAAAACGTATTTCGGAAGAGGAAAACCAACAACTTAAGGGTATCGCGAAACTCCAGGTTGCTCGGTCGACGGTCCCTGCCATCACCCACGTAGACCACTCAGCACGGGTTCAGACTGTTGATTCCGTCAGGCATGGTCGATATCACACGCTGTTGGAGGCATTTGAGCATCAGACGGGCTGCCCGGTCATCATCAACACTAGCTTTAATGTGAGGGGTGAGCCGATTGTCTGCAAGCCCGAGCACGCGTACCATTGCTTCATGGCGACAGATATGGACGTGCTAGTACTAGAGCGGTGTGTGCTACTGAAGATAGATCAGCCGAAGGACGCTTGCCACACCACTGATGAGTATCTGGCGGAGTTCGCGCTCGATTGAGTGCAGTCACACAATGGCAATTATTGAGATCAATACAAACCCGACACGTCGAGATCTCCGGTGGTTCGGTGCCCTGCTCCCATTCTTCTTTGCGATCGTTGGTGCCCTGGTTTGGCAGAGAACCGGCGTCGTCTCGTTGGCTGCCGTGCTCTGGGCAGTCGGCGGGGCTATCAGCACATCTTTTGCCCTCTGGCCGGCCAGCCGGCGACGGATCTATGTGGGCTGGATGTATGGTGTGTACCCAATTGGTTGGCTGGTCTCACATTTACTGTTGGGCGTGGTGTACTTCATCATCATCACCCCCATTGGATTCGGTTTACGGTTTCTGCGTCGCGATCCCCTACAGCGTCGCTTTGACCGTGGGATCAAAACCTACTGGATTCGGCACAATCCATCTGGCCGGGTTGAGCGATACTTGCGTCAATTCTAAATGAGGCGGTTTAAGGATCCGATCATGAACAACCCTCAACCGGGAAAAACGGCTGGCAGCGATTTTGTGAACCAGGCTAAGCGGAAACAACCAGGACTCATTTGGGAGCTGTGGGGATTCCTCCGTCACAACAAGAAGTGGTGGCTAACACCAATCCTCTTTGTGCTGTTGTTGTTCGGTGCGCTGCTGATCTTTGTACAAGGCTCAGCAGTCGCGCCATTTATTTATCCTCTGTTCTGATGACACCTGAACGCTGACGTCTTATGGTCGCTTTCCCCAGCAAGGTGGTACACGTCATCGATAGCTTGGGTGTTGGCGGAGCTGAGCAGGCGCTCTCTTTACTCTCCCGCCACCTCGATCCCGATCGCTTCCACTGCCGAGTGTTTCCTTTGAGCGGACTCGGACCGCTTGCCATCGATTTGGATCAGTGTGGCTTGTTGGCAACAACGACAGTCGCTCGCAGCCTCCCGGGTCAGCTACGAGCGCTCCACCGGTATCTGCTGCAGGAGCGCCCGTCGATCGTACACACGCACCTCAATCGCAGCGATTTCTTGGCTGGCCCAATAGCGAGAGCTGTAGGTGTTCCGGTGGTGCTAAGTTATAAGGCAAGCATTCTACGAACGGATGGTCGTCGTCAGCGAGTGCACGACTGGCTGACGCGCGTCGCGTCACGTTCGAATGACACGGTCGTGGTCCTGTCGAATGCACTCCGTCACTACCTATTGTTACGAAGGCTTGTGCCAGACGAGAAAATTCGCGTGGTACATTACGGCTTAGAACTGGACGATTGTGAGAAATCTTCGGTATCCCGAGTGGACCTTGGGCTTGGTGATGGCCCAGTGGTGTTGTTGGCAGCCAGGTTGGAACCGCGTAAGGACCACAGGACGTTTTTAGAGGCCGCGCGTTTGGTTCTGACAAAAGTGCCTGGAGTACAGTTTCTTCTGGCGGGTGACGGTGCACCGGAGTACCGGGATCAGTTAGAGCGGCAAGCCGCCCCACTGGGGCACGCTATTCGGTTCCTTGGGACTTGCCAGGATGTTCCGGCGCTTATGCGGCTCAGCACAGTGGTTGTTCTTTCATCACAGACGGAGGGGTTAGGTTTGGTGCTGCTCGAAGCCATGGCTGAACGCCGGCCAGTCGTAGCGACTCGTGTTGGAGGCGTGCCGGAAGTGGTTGTCGATGGAGTGACGGGGCTGTTAGTCGATCCGGGCTCACCCTCGGTTCTTGCGGAAGGTATTCTTGAGGTGCTGGCACGGCCTGACCGCGCACAGCAAATGGGCGAGGCGGGCCGGCTACGGGTCGAGACGCAGTTTAGTGTCACACGCATGGCCGGAGAGATCACTGCTTTGTATGAGGAACTGTTGGCCCGTATTTGACTGGATGAAGTCTAGATATGATCGACGATCGCATCCGGGTGCTCCGGATCATTGCGCGAATTAACGTTGGTGGCCCAGCCCTTCACACCGCAGCACTGAGTTGGTTAGACCCCGAACGATTTCAGACCCTCGTGGTACACGGTTCGCTCGCTCACGGGGAAGATGACATGTCCGATCTCTTGGATGGTGTCCCAGCAGAGGTATCGGTTGTGCCAGAGCTCGGGCGAACACTGCGTCCTTGGCACGATACTGTAGCGCTGACGAAACTCCTGCGCTTGATGATGCGCTACCGCCCACACATTATTCATACGCACACCGCTAAGGCCGGTGCCCTTGGTCGCGTGGCGGCTACGATGTTTCGACGGCTTGCTTGGGGGCACACGTGCCGGGTGTTACATACCTTCCATGGCCACGTTTTCCATGGGTATTTTTCTCCGATGAAGTCATGGGCAGCGCTGATGACAGAACGGCGACTCGCGGGTGTGTCGGATCGGATTATCACGCTCAGCGAACAGCTGAAGACAGAGCTTGTTTCTCGCTTCCGTGTTGCGCCGGCGGAAAAAGTGGTTGTCGTTCCGCTGGGTTTGGATCTTGAGCCCTTCTCCCGTGCTCCCCGAGACGGACAATTTCGGACGAGTCTCGGTATTGACACCGATACCTTCGTGATCGCGTGTGTCGGCCGGCTTGTTCCCATTAAAAACCATCGGCTCCTTCTGCAGACAGCCCGTTTACTCCGTGAATCTGGCCATGACAACTTTGTAATGTTGGTCGTAGGTGGCGGGGAACTTCAGGGAAATCTTGAACAAGAAGCCAGCGCACTCGACGTTGCCCAGCACGTGCGGTTTCTTGGTTGGCGTCGAGATTTGCCGGCTTTGTACAGCGGGACAGACATGGCGGTGCTGACGTCACGCAACGAAGGCACGCCCGTGAGTCTCATTGAAGCGATGGCTGCGGGTCTTCCAGTTGTATCGACGAATGTGGGTGGAGTGCCAGATGTCGTCCAAGCTCAGAAAACCGGCTACCTTGTGTCTCCTGACGATGCGCGAGGGCTGGCACAGGCTATTGGGAGCCTGGATGGAAATCCAGACCGACGCAGAGCGCTGGGAGAGGCGGGTCGTAAGCGCGCGCTTGAACTTTTCACCCGCGAACGTCTTTTGAGTCGAATCGCGAGTCTTTATGAATCACTGTTGGCACCGTCGCCGGAGGTTATCCAGGCGGATCGTTGATCGAGGTGGTTCTTGCTGACGAGACAGGTCTTTGTTGAAATTTTGTAACCGACGATTAGTGTTCGAAGATCTCACGTTCAAATTCAGAGCCCTAATCTGTTTGATTCGCTCGTCCGCGCACTCTTTACCCACCGCCGGAAGACAACACTTAACGCACTAAAACCTTTCGTCGATCAGCGAAACACACTACCACCACTAGAGACATGCCAGCGGGCGCTACTCGATGGCGATTGGGATGCTATAATCGGACTCTCTTAAAACGCAGGCAACCCAGCGACCTGCAACGATCGGGTGCCAACCCGAAACATCAGATCGGCGAGCAGGAAAAGATTTGCGCTTAAGATCTCTGGAATCTGCTTGGGCGGTTATCTGTGCCGGGTGGATTGTCGCAGCAACTAAGGGATGGATCAATTATGCGGCCAGAACTGAACCCATCGGTGCAGACGCCGGTCTCTATGTCAGCTGGGCGACAGCGCTCAACGGGGACTACGGGTTAGGTCTCCATCCGGGCGCGGGATTTTATCCCGACTATTGGCCCCCTGGGTTTTTTTACGTCCTCGCCTTGTTCTTACGTGTGTTTGGTGACAATTGGCAGATCTATGCCCTGTTCGGCGCCTCTCTCGCAGCCCTGTCAGTCTGGTGTGTGGTGCGCTTGGCCGTTCGATGCGGGATGGGACGGCGGGCGGCGTTGGCCGCGGGTTTGGCCTACGCGCTGTCCGGGTCCCTGCTCCTAAACGCAATCAGTGTAGGGACCGATGTTCTTGGGGTCACACTGTTCATGGTCGCCATTCTCTTGCTCGTCGTGTCGATCGAACGCGGTTGGCTCTCGGTGGCAGTGGCCTCTGGCATCATGCTGGGACTGGCCAGTCTTACCCGTAGCAACTACCTATTGTTTGTCGTGTTCCTGATGCTGGTGTTTGCACTGCGACTTCCGAAACGAGAGCCATGGATGAAACAAGCCATGGTCTGTTTGACGGTGGCGACTGTATGTGTGCTGATCACGGTTGCTCCATGGATCGCACGAAACTACCAGACCACTGACAGACTGAGTCCTGTGTCCTCCAATGGGGCCATCAACTTTCTGATTGGAAACCAGCCGTTTGCAACCGGCGGCTCTGAGCATTGGACCGATGAGCAAGAGCGGGTGATGGTCGACATGGGGATGGATCGAGCCTTGGAATTGAATGGGAGCGCTTCCTGGTGCTGTACCATTCAGCCAAAGCACGTGCTTGCATACAACTTGACCAATCCTGGCTTCATGGTACGCAATACGTTCAACAAGTTGCATTACCTGCTGTTCACCGAGGAAATGGGACTAGATCCACTGTTTCTCCGCACCAACACGGTGTTCTCCTTGGCTACCCACACGCTATTCTGGGGCCTGGTGGTCGTAGGAATGGTGCGTTTCTGGCGCGCCGGTTCACCGGCGCACCTGGTGATCATCGCGATATGGGCATACGGTTTGTTGTCGATCCTGCCCTTCTTCGGCGACCCGCGTTTCCGTCTGAGTTTTGCGCCCGCGGGCTTTATTCTTCTCGCGGCTGGCATGCAGGCAGTCTGGACGAGGCGCAACATTCTTTCATCGATGAGGGAGAATCTTCGAATCTGGCCTCTAATGGCTATCTGGGTAGGCGTGCTCTTCAGTTTTGTTCTCTGGGTGTCGGCGATCGGCACTGAGTGGTCTGTGTGGGTACAGAGTGCAAGATCGGTTGAGCAGTTCTTGATCTTATCGATGCACGCAGTCGCATGCCTCGGTGTAGCCCTGGCCTTTATCAAGACGCGAGTCGAAGACAGTTTGGGGACAAGGTGAACCGTGGATGTGCCAACCTTCAATTATCCGTCAAGCGTCTGGTGTTAAGATTTTAAAATGCCGGTCTTATTCTTACTGTCTGACCAGACTCGATGATGTCGACCGGCGAATGGGTATTGCGGGACTGTATGTTCTCGGCGGCACGGCTGGTCTACGATTACGGACTTGTTCGCCGGACTTACCGCAAGCGAGGCGTCATCGCGGCGGCTGGACGGGTCCGGTCGATCGCCTTCGTCTATGTGCGCCAAGCCTTACTGAGATTTGTCTTACGCAAGGATCGGACCTTTGCTCTTAGAGGGCGGACCTATCCTTACTTTTGGCACTGGCACGTCACAACGTTTCTCAACGAGCGTTCGGTGGAGACCCCGATCGTTGTTGACGAAGTTCGGCGCCGTCGGCCCGAGCGCCTCCTAGAGTTCGGCAACGTCCTGAGTCATTATTTTGGTTGCTCGCACGCGGTAGTGGACAAATACGAGATTGCCCCGAGAGTGTCAAACGTCGATGTTGTCGATTACGCGGCCGACGGATTATTCGACATGATTATCAGTATCTCGACACTGGAACATGTTGGTTGGGATGAAACACCGCGAGAGTCGGACAAAACCATTCGTGCCGTCGAGAATCTGCGTAAATTCCTTGCCCCAGGCGGTCGGCTCGTGTTTACGTTTCCTTTGGGTTATAACCCCCACCTGGACGCACATGTGGCAGCGGGTCGGCTGCCGTTTACCGAGGTGCAGTACCTGCGGCGGATTAATCTCAACAATCAGTGGGTGGAAGCGACAGCTACTGAGGTAGACGGCGCGATGTACGGTAGTCCGTACGTCCATGGTAATGCGATCGCAGTCGGAATCCTCGATGCCGATCCACCGTCTCAGCCAGTACAGCCCTCGTGACCTTCACCAAGAGGTATACCGCGTCTATAGGACGAAACATCGGTGAAACCTGGTCCGTCGTGATCGTGGCTGTCTTGATCGCGTTGTTTCTCCAGGTGGTCTATCTTGCGAGATATGACTTCAATCCAGCAGCCCTCGTTGGAATGCCCGAGTGGTTGGCTGCAGCAGCTGGGGATGTGCCCCGGAATATTCCCCGGTTTCTTACGGGAGGGCACGACGGCGGATATATTTATTTGTTTGCGCGCGAGCCATTCCCTCCACGTATCGATCTAGTTTCTATCCATGTTGAACGCCCGTTGTTCCCGTTGCTGGCGTGGTTTCTGGCGTTGGGGCAGTCAGAGTATGTCGTGTACACGCCGCAAATTTTGAATCTCTTAGCCACTGCTTTGATTGCGGCAGTGTGTGCCATTGCGTTGAGGAGTCGCGGCATAGATTACCGCTGGGCAGTTGTCTGCGCGCTTGGACCAGGTCTAGCGATGCCGCTTCGGTTTAACCTCGTCGACCAGTTCGTTTTGGCTTGGCTTGTGACTGGGTTTCTGATGTTCGACCGGCGACGACACGGTGTGGCGGCGTTGTGTCTTTCATTGGCTATCTTGGCCCGACCGATGTCGCTAGGTGCGGCAGGCGTTGCGGCTTTGGTCTCGGCGTTCACGACAGAGGACCGCCGTTCCGCGTTTTGGTATGTTCTGTGTCCGGTGCCGTACTTCGTGTGGCGAATGTACCTCCAGATCGAAGCTGGATACCCGGTGAGTTTCTTCACCGGCGACGAACTGTTTACAGCCGCACCACTTGGATTTCTAGGCGCAGTGGAGAACTTGACGCGTCAACTGTCGGCGCCGAGACTTGCCCTGTTCACTGGGGGTGTCATGTTTTATGTCTTGATTGCAGTTGCAACAATTAGACACGGTTGGCGCGTTCGGCTGCTAGGCTATGAATCACTGCTGATTCTTGGGTACACGGCTGCGGTTCTAGCCTTGCCTCAGACGATGGGTGCGGGTCCCGTTCAGATGGCTCGGCTAACTCCTATTTTCCCATTTGTGTTGTACCTCTTTGCTGGGGACTCGGCGGCCGAAGCTCGTGTTGTGACCGGCGCCGTTGTAGGGATGTCGTTATTTGGTTCGTTGTGGTGGCTTGCTGCACCGACGATGATTTGAAAGGTCTAGGGTGATATCGAACGAATCTACCCTGTCGTCTTCTACACCAGACAGTTGCGGATTGCGCGTATTACATGTGACCTCCGCGTGTGATCCGGAGCATACAATTGCTGCCTCAGCATTTTGGTGGGCTGACGCGCTAGCACAGCGTTGTGCACGGGTTGACGTTGTTGCGCTGGACACCGGTGGGTGTGCACGATCAAACATGAAATTACATTCGCTCTTTCGTCGCAGGACCCGATCACGATGGCGGGTCGCGACGAGACTGCTGACGTTACTTGCCCGATTGGTGCCGACCGTGGATGTTGTGTTTTGCCAGTACTCCACGAAGTTTGTTTTCGCGTGTTGGCCGTTTGCGTTTGTTTTCCGAAAGCCTGTGGTGCTGTGGTGGTCACACGGACACGTCGATTGGAAGTTGAGATTGGCCACGCGATTGGTCAGCGCGGTGGTGACTTCATCGCCAGATTCTTTTCGGAGTGCCAGCGCGAAGAAGCGAGTTATTGGTCATGGAATTGATGTTGAGACGTTTTCACCTCTGAGACAAGAAGGGGTCGGAACGAGCGAAATGTCAACAAGGATTCGGATCTTGTCGCTTGGTCGGATTACGCCGGTCAAGGACGTGCGCACGATCGTGGTCGCGGCTGGGATACTTCGGGCGCGAGGTCGAGGATCGTTCACGCTGGACCTGGTCGGAGACACAGGCCGCTCCGGAGATGCTGAGTATTTAGGAGAGTTAGAGGCGTTGTCTCGGAAGCTACACCTTGATGACACCGTACATTTCCTCGGTCCGGTGCCACACTCCAACGCCGTAGCGCTTCTGCGTGACGCCGACATTTTTGTTAATGCACAAGCTGCAGGAGGGGTCGGTCGCGCTTGGTTGGAGGCTATGGCTGTCGGTGTTCCTCCTGTTCTCTGCACGGCGGCGCTCGATCAGGTGCTAAATGAAGATGACCGTCAACTGTTGCGCTTTCGGGACCACGACCCTGAAGACCTTGCTGATCGGTTAGGTGCACTCATTACTCTGCCCGTCGCGGAACGTCGTGACCTTGGTCTTCGTATGCGTAAAATCGTTGTACGCGACCATAGTCTTGATCACCTTGCGGGAGCGCTTGTTGGGGTTTTCTTGAATGTGACTGGGCGAGGAGATTTGACCCAGATGGCTAAATAATAATGGAGTTGTTAAAGGTTTTTAAATGGGACATTTTTAATGAAAACCGGTGATGGGGTGGTGTTGGGAAGCGACGGTGACGAACCATCCCACGGCCATGTCGAAGTGCGTGATACATTGAGCCATTTAGGACAACCTCGAAGGATATGGGACAACCTTTCGGATTAGAAGGTACGTTGTGAACATCGCTGTCGTTGGTTGTGGTTACTGGGGGCGTCACCTGGTCAGAAATTTTTACGACCTCGGTGTTCTCAAGATCGTGTGCGACGACTCGGATGACAGTCGTGCGCGTGCTCGGCAGCTTGCGCCGGATGTGCGCGTGTGTGCTCGGATGACGGAGGTGCTGGATTCAAGTGTCGACGCAGTGGCTATTGCCACACCCGCCGAGACACATTGTGAACTGGCGCTCAAGGCGCTGGAGGCGGGGAAGGATGTTTTTGTAGAAAAACCACTCGCGCTCACCTATGCGGAAGGCAGTGCCTTAATAGGCGCAGCACGCACAGCCGGCCGGATTCTGATGGTTGGTCACGTGCTGGAATATCACCCCGCTATTCAACGCTTGAGGGAGATCATTCAGAGTGGTGCGCTCGGAAGTCTGCAGTACATGTACTCAACCCGTGTGAGTCTTGGGAAGATTCGTCGTGAAGAAAACATACTCTGGAGCTTCGCCCCTCATGACATTGCCATCATGCTGCGGCTTGCTGGGTCGCTTCCGTGGCAGGTAAGTGCCTGCGGGGGGCATTACGTGCAGCCGAACATTGCTGATGTCACCGTGACGAACTTGTTTTTTAAAGAAGGAGTTCGAGCTCATATTCACGTTTCGTGGCTACACCCGTTTAAGGAGCAGAGACTGATTGTTATCGGCTCTCGGCGCATGGCAAGTTTTGACGACGTTGCTAAAGAACTTGTGTTGTACGACCAGCGTGTCGAAATCCATGAAGGAGAACCGGTGCCTATTCGGGGTTCGGGCGAACACATTTCGTTTGCTGAGGACGAGCCTCTGCGCGCAGAGTGTCAGGCTTTTATTGACGCCATTACTACGCGGACACCGCCGCTTACTGACGGAATGACCGGATTGCGGGTTCTGAAGGTGCTAGAGCTTGCACAGCGGTCTCTTGAGGGGAATGGGATGCCAGTTATGTTAACCGGTGAAGATACAACAAACCTCTCGACTGCAGATGTCTGAATATTTAGGACCATTAACTTCATGATGTCATCTCGACTGATCAATGTGCTTCATGTGGTTGGAGCGCGCCCAAACTTCGTCAAGGTTGCCGCGCTCATGCATGCGATGGCTGCAAAAAAAAAGGTGTTTCAACAGACGCTAGTACACACGGGCCAGCACTACGATCCGCTTATGTCGGATATTTTCTTCCACCAACTCGAAATGCCCGTTCCCGACATCTATTTGGACGTCGGATCAGGTACCCACGCCGTCCAGACAGCACTGATCATGCAGCGGTTCGAAAGTGTGGTGCTTGATCGCAAACCGGATTGGGTCGTCGTCGTGGGTGATGTGAATTCGACTCTTGCCTGTGCACTCGTCTGTGCCAAGATCGGTGTGCGTGTGGCTCACGTTGAAGCTGGGCTTCGTTCCTTTGATCGCGGTATGCCCGAAGAAATTAACCGTGTTCTGACCGATCAAGTGTCTGATTTGCTGCTCACCAGCGAGGAAATAGCACAAGAGAACCTCTTGCGTGAAGGGATCCCCAGTCAAAAGATTCATTTTGTTGGAAATGTCATGATTGACACTCTCACGCGTTTGCTACCATTGACAGACGGTCGATCAGTTCTCCGCGATCTTGGCCTCGATGTGGATAAACAGGTCAAACCGTTTGTTCTGGTTACCCTTCACCGTCCCTCCAATGTGGATGACCCCAGCGTCTTACTTGAAATTGCCTCTGCACTGTCCGCGCTGGCTAAAAACATTACGGTGATCTTCCCCGTTCATCCGAGGACACGCGAGCGTTTCGCTGGCTTGGATCAGAGTATGTCGTTGGGTCAAACTCAGTTGATCGAGGCCCTTGGCTACTTGGACTTTCTGGCGCTGGAACGGCAGGCGGCGCTGGTGGTCACTGATTCTGGTGGGATCCAAGAGGAAACGACGTTTCTTGGGGTTCCCTGCCTGACGGTCCGACCAAATACTGAGCGTCCCGTGACCATCTCTCAGGGTACCAACAGGTTGGTGGAGCCAATAGCGGAAAAGATTCTTGCGGCGGCACATCTGGCGCTTGAGAAGACAAAGACTACGCCGCGGCAAAAGCCTTCGTTGTGGGATGGGCACGCGGCGAAACGTATTGTCGATGTATTGCGTCAAGAAAATGAAGCCGCGGAGGCAGGTCGATAATGGCGGAGAAGATTTTGGTGACTGGAGGAGCCGGTGCGATTGGTTGCCACCTTGTGCGAGAGCTGAGTCAGCAACATGAAGTATTCGTGCTCGACGACCTTTCGGCTGGGTTTATCGAAAACCTTGAGAATCTCCCGGTTCGATTCTGGCGCGCGTCGATTGTTGATGAAGAGATTCTGCGTGAGGTCTTTTCGGAGCATCCAACGGTCGTCTTTCACCTTGCCGCGAACTTTGCAAATCAAAACTCGGTTGATTATCCGCAGAAAGATCTACTTGTTAATGGCATGGGGACGCTGAAACTGCTCCAGCACGCCGTTGATGTTGGGGTGAAGCGATTTGTCTACACCAGTTCCTCATGTGTCTATGGCAATGCTGATGGTGAAAGCCCTCTAAGTGAGTCGATCAAGGAGTATTCACTCGATACTCCCTATGCAGTGACCAAATTGCTCGGTGAACAGTACGTTCAGTTTTTTCATGAGCATCACGCCCTTCCCACGGTGGTTCTGCGATTGTTTAATTCGTACGGACCGGGTGAGTATCCAGGAAAATACCGAAATGTTATTCCGAACTTTTTTTATCGCGCTTTGACCGATAAGGCTCTGACAATTACTGGCACCGGAGATGAGACAAGAGATTTTACGTTCGTCAGTGACACAGTGGCGGCGTTACTTTTGGCGATGGGAAAGGAAGAAGCCGTCGGTGGAGTATTTAATGTTGGTTCAGGGCAGCAAATGGCGATCAGGGAGCTGGCTGAAAAAGTGCAAAGTGTCTGTGATGTAAAGAGGCCGTTAGAGTACCAGTCACGTAGGGCTTGGGACAGTGTAAACAGGAGATGTGCAGATATCACCCGGGCGCGAACGGTCCTCGGATATGAACCGACTATATCGCTGGAGCAGGGATTACGCTCGACGCATCGCTGGTTTCTGGATCGTGGCATTGTGAATCGGGCGATACGATAAACAGGTCGTAGGTTGTGAAATATTGAGTGGCATTCTGTTGGAGCTTACCAAGGGAAGTCAGTGAGACCGGGTATAAAGATAGGTTTCGGATGCCACGAATCTTAATCGTCCGCACTGAAGGGTCGCCATTCGGCACGCGCTTGGCGCGTGTGATGCGGACGATTCGAGAGACAGGCTGGAATTGCCACGTCATTTGTGCTGAGGGCTCAGTCAGTCAGGGCACAGTAGACGGTTCGGTCTTGGACCTTCGCGAGCAAATCACGATTTATGAGTTTCCAGTACCAGACGGATTGGGATCAAGACTCTACCGATGGATAACAGGTGCTGGTTACTTGGGGAGTCGCCACTTCAGGAAGTGTCTCAAGACCCGACTTGCAGAAAATGCGTACGATGCGATCATGGTGAAGGACTCTCCAATTTTGCATTCGGTATTCAAAGTCCTGGACCGAAACCGTGAAAAGGATCCTCCAGTTGTGTGCGAAATGGTTGAGCCACGGGTTGCCCAAGCACACGATAGCTTGTTTCGCTACGGAACGTGGGTTGCAAAAATTGGTGGGTACTTTCGACGTATCGTGCCTAGACTGCGTGCCGTTGAACGGGAATGTTTGCCGCGCTGTGATCGGATTTTTACGGTCGTTGATGAGATGAAAACTTGGCTAACCAACACCTACGAACTCGATCCCAATCGGATTTCTGTTGTTCAGAATACTCCTGTCTTGTCGGAGCTCGACGCGATTCAAGAGCCTGGTGTACCACCTAAGATGTCGCAGAGAGTTTCATTCGTGGGTTCGTTTGGTCCGCATCGCGGTCTTGAATCCCTCATTGACGCCGCAGCGCTTGTGCGGCAGCAGCAGCCTGCGTGTCCAGATTTTCAACTGGCGATCGTCGGAGGCTCACCTGCTCAAGTGCGTAGGTTGGAGAGCTTATGTGCCGACCGCGGTATCTCAGATATCACAGAATTGGTACCGAAAGTGTCTCACCGGCTGGCCATCCAGTGGATGAAAGAATCAGACATTGGCGTCATTCCGCATGTTGATACTCTGGGAATCAGAACGACTGTGCCCTTTAAACTTTTCGATTACATGGCAGTTGGTGCAGCGTGCTTGGTCTCGGATGTTGGGCCGCTTGGCCGTATTATTCGGAAGACGAATGCGGGTCTCGTGTTTCAACCTGGATCAGTGGCGGATCTCGCTGAAAAACTTGGTTGTTTACTTGGCGACAAACAGAATACTAGTGCGATGGGCCGAAGGGGTCGCTGGCACGCTGAGCGGGGCCTGTGCTGGGAAATTGAATCAGAGAAGTATTCTCAATATCTTGCCTCTATTACGTCAGCGACCGACTCGTAGTTACGTGAAAACCGTTCTACCGATGGCGTTTCAGTGTTACCCAAGCGCCTGACCATGGCGGTTCGACTTGCTCGAAACGAAAGGACGATGATGCCTCACGACGAACGTGACTATTGGACTTCTGCCCTTGAAGAGCGTCACCAGTTGTTTCGTCAAATGGCGTCCGGACGTACGGGTGAGCAACTTGAAAGTCTAATTGATGTGATCACCAAGTCGATGGTGAATGGCGGTCGGGTGTTGCTATTCGGGAATGGCGGGAGTGCGGCACAGGCACAGCACGTCGCGGCTGAGTTTGTGGGGCGGTTCTTAGTGGATCGTCGTCCCTTGCCGGCGATAGCACTAACTTGTGACACATCGACACTCACCGCTGTCGGTAACGATTATGGTTTCGACGCAGTCTTTGAACGTCAGGTTGAAGCACTCGCGGGTCCAGGCGATGTCGTGATCGGTATTAGTACGAGTGGGGCATCTCGCAATGTTGCTCGTGGACTGCGTGTCGCCAGCCGGAAGAAGGCGACTGCCGTTGCCGTGCTTGGGAAGCAGAAGGGAATAGTTGGTCGTGCATCCCGTCTCGTGATTCAAATCCCCTCGACATTCGTGCCGCTGATACAAGAAGCTCATGGCTGTCTGTTTCACATTTTGTGTGATGAGCTGGACCAGCGATTATCATCTGCTAACTACAATCTGAGCGGTGTTTCTGGCCGGGCGTTCCGGAGCCGGTCAATTCGTTAAGTCCGTTACCGTATGCCGAAGCGTACTTCACACGATCAGGTCATTATCCTTGGGGCAGCGCGCGCGGTGCGTTCGAATCTTCCGCCCGCATTGGTCTCCGTGGACGAAAACGGTCGTGTCATGGATTGGTTGCTTTCAGCGTTCAGTGTCCTTAAAGACCCTGAGATTTACTTTGTCTCAGGTTATAAAGCTACTGAGATCCAGAATCGTTATCCCCAAATCAGTCTGACCTACAACCCTGATTGGGAAAGCACAGGACCGGCCGGATCTCTCGCGTTGGTGCCGTTGTGCTTTACCAGCCCCACATGGATAGCCTATTCAGATGTGGTGTTTCGACCTGACACCATTCAAAAGCTTGCGTCTCTTGAGGCCGATCTAGTGTTGGCTATCGATCTGACTTGGCGCGATCGTTACGACGGACGCTCGAGGTCTGAGCTGAATCAGGCCGAAAAGGTGATTCTGGACGGAGAAGGAATCCAATGTATCGGTAGGGGGGTGAACATCGCTGAAGCCCAGGCCGAATTCGTAGGTGTTATGCGTTTGTCAGGCGCCGCGACACGTAAGCTGGATGGATTGCTTCGCTCCGGTCGACTTAGTCAGAGGGCAGCGCTACCTGAAATTGTCACGTGTCTTGTGGAGGAGGGCTTGCGCACTGCCGTTTCCGACGTCAGAGGTGACTGGGCGGAGTTAAATGCACCCCAGGATTTATCCCATTTCGTTCTTGGAACCAAAGCTGAATCACTGGCGCGCATCAAGACTTTGCTGCGGTCTGGGGTTGTAGGAGATCTAGTTTCTGTTGACCATCAACAGTGGAAGCATGATCCAGCGCAAGTTCTAGGAGAAATCCATCAGACCTTGGGTGAAGGGCAGCTCATTGTACGCAGTAGCGCCTTGTCCGAAGATCGCTGGGACGCTTCCTCTGCGGGTGTCTACAAGAGTGTCGCGAATGTAAAGGGTTCGAGTCCGAACACGATCGCCGCTGCCATAAAGGATGTGTTTTCATCTTACGGGTCGTTTCATGCCCGCAACCAAGTGTTCGTGCAGCAGATGCTTTCAGATATTGAATGTTCTGGTGTTGTCATGACCCGGACCCCGAGCGTTGGTGCGCCGTATTCCGTGATCAGTTTCGATGATAAATCGCGTCGTACAGATACCGTCACTACTGGCAGTGGCGACACCGTACGCAGTGTGTTCCTACATCGAGACCACGAGTTGTGCGGTGACCTACCCAAGAGCATTCACCGGTTGAAGACCGTGGTCGATGAACTGGAACAGCTGGTGGGATATGACTCCCTGGACATCGAATTTGCATGTACGACGAACGATGTGGTGCACATCCTTCAGGTTCGGCCTCTCGCTCTACCGAGGCTTGATTATTCGGTGGACGACGACTGTCTCGCGATTGCGATCGAAGAGGGAAAAGGTTTTTTTAGAGCGCTGCAGCAGACACTTCCCTTTGTGGTCGGAAAGTCCACCCAGTTGTCGGTAATGTCCGATTGGAATCCGGCAGAGATTATCGGAACTAAACCTAGGCAGCTGGCCTTGTCTCTCTACCGTTACATCGTCACCGACGAAACCTGGGCTACCCAGCGGGCGGAATACGGCTACAGGGACGTAAGGCCTTGCAACCTCATGGTGAACGTGCTGGGGCATCCATACATCGATGTGCGAGCCACGTTTAACTCTTTCATTCCTTCCGAATTGGGCGATGAAGCTGCCACGCGATTGGTCAACCACTATCTTGACTACCTCCAGCAGAATCCAGAGTTGCATGACAAGGTTGAGTTTTCCGTGCTCTTTACCAGCTTGACCTTTGATTTTGACACAAAGGCCAAGAGTCGCCTGAATGGGGTCTTGACTGAAGCGGAAATTGAGGATCTTTGGTACGGTTTGTTGCGCATCACCCAAGGCGCAATGGATCGTTGCGGTAAGGATTTTGAGCAGATCGGGGACATTCAGACTCGCTTTGAGCGGATCATGGCCGCCAATCTTCCGCCGATGGAACGGGCTTATGTGCTGTTGGAAGACTTGCGACGAGTGGACACGCTACGGTTCTCTCATCTTGCCCGATCGGCTTTTGTTGCGGCTTCTCTGCTTCGGTCCCTACCATCGACCGGAGTGGTTACTGAATCCTGTGAAGTTGATTTCGTAGCAACTCTCGATACGGTGTCAGGTGTGTTAAAGAGGGATGCTCGCGCTACTGCAGGGGGAAAAATGGCGTGGGAGGATTTTGTTGGTAAATACGGACACCTTCGCCCAGGGACCTACGACATTACCTCACCCCGTTATGACACGGAACCGGATCTCTTCTTGCGGCCAATGCTGGACCATGCCGATCTAGATGAACCAGTCGTTCAATCTGACGGAAAGTGGGATGACCGTACTCGTGCAGCCATCTCGACACAGTTGGAGGAGTTGGGATTAGATGAAGACGTGGGCGGGTTCGAGCGATTCCTAGCCCAAGCTATTAAGGGGCGAGAGCTGTGTAAGTTTGTATTTACACGCAAACTTTCGGCAGCTCTTGAGGCGCTGGCTGAGTTCGGTGAAAACCACGGTGTGAATCGTGACCAGCTGGCCCATGTTGCCATTAACGACCTTTTCAAATGTCGTTTTGCCTCAACCGGCAATATTCGCGAGACATTGATCCGACTTTCAAGTGAGGGTACGGAAGCTTTCCGCGTCACGGAAGCGCTTTGTCTGCCAGGTCAAATATTTTCAACTGCTGACTTTGGCTGCTTTGAGCAGTCAAAGGCAACTCCAAATTTTGTCACTTCAAGAATGGTTCGTGCGCCAATAGTGGTTCTTTCCGGCAGCTCTCCTCCGGATATGGAGGTCGAAGGCCACATCGTTGTTGTTACCAACGCAGATCCGGGCTTCGATTGGCTATTCTCGCGCAACATTAAGGGGTTGATTACGATGTATGGGGGTGGGAATTCACATATGGCGATCCGCGCTGCTGAGTTTAAACTTCCGGCCGCCATCGGTGTGGGTGAATCGCTGTTCGAAAAACTTGCACAGGCTGAGATAGTTGAACTGGATTGCGCCAGTCGACAGATCCGAGTGGCTGGCTGAAACGAGACATCGTGAAGATCGGTATTACACAACGGGTCGAAGTCATGCGCGCCACCGGCGAACGACGCGATTGCTTGGATCAGGCTTGGGTCCCGCTTCTTTGCAGATGGGGATTTACCCCTGTTCCCATTCCAAATTCCCCGGAGCATGTCGAATCTTTAGTCGCTAACTTCGAACTGCAGGGCGTATTGTTCTCGGGTGGCAACGATCTGGCTCATCTCGAAGGAGCATCCAACTGCGCGCCGGAGCGAGATGAGACAGAAACTCAGTTGCTGGATTTGTGCCGGCGATTAGATTTACCAACGATCGGGGTTTGTCGGGGTATGCAAATAATGGTCTTCCATCACGGAGGCTGCGTCACTCCGATTGAACAACACGTCGGTGGCCGCCATAGCTTGAAGGTTAGCGCGCACGGAGTGCGCTTGGGCCTAAGTGACCGCCGTGAGGTCAACAGTTTTCACAACTATGGTGTACTGAAAGAGAATCTCGGAAGTGAACTGGTCCCACTGGCTTACGCCCCAGATGGAAGCGTAGAGGCTGTTGCCCACACCACATTAAATAGGGTTGCGATTCTTTGGCATCCTGAACGGTTGCCTGATGATCCTCGCGATCGAGATCTATTGAGCGCCGTGTTCTTGTCTGAAAAATCCTCCAAAAGGAGATTTTGATGAGAGCCGTAATCTTGGCCGCCGGTCAGGGTATACGCCTGCGGCCTTACACTGACGATCGGCCTAAGTGCATGGTCTCTCTGGCCGGAAAACCACTTATTCAACATCAGCTGGATGTACTAGAAGAATGTGATGTGACGGATGTCAGTATTGTTACCGGTTACTGTTCCGATCAGTTAGAGCCGTATGGTTGTCGCCGTTTTCATAACTCGCTGTACGATCGAACCAACATGGTGGCATCGTTGATTTGTGCTCGTCAGCAGCTGGACGGATGTGATGACGTGATTGTCCTATATGGTGACATCGTCTACGAGCGACGAGTGATGGACGCACTGCTTGGTTGCGATGCCCCATTTTCAACCACCATTGACTTGGACTGTTTTGAACTGTGGAATTTGCGTATGGAGGATCCACTCAGCGACATGGAAACCCTTAAATTTGATGAGAATCAGTGCATTGTTGAATTGGGGAAAAAGCCACGGTCTTTATCTGATGTTCAGGGGCAATATATGGGTCTGACAAAAATCAAGAAGGAATTTTGTTCTACGGTGCTCTCTATCTATGACAGCCTAGACTCCGCTGCGAAGTATGACGGTCATGATTTTCCTAATATGTACATGACGTCTCTGCTGCAGGAAATAATAGATGCCGGTTATTCCCTTAAAGCAGTGCCGGTTCGGGGCGGTTGGATAGAGGTAGACACGTCTGAAGATCTAGAAAAATATCGGGGCATGTTAGACGACGGTCAGCTTCGTGAGTATTGGATTCCAAGTGCATGACGCTCTTTCCATTCTTTCAGCATAGGAGAGAGCACGGTCGATTCAGACAGCTTCCGGAAAAGCTTAAGCAAATTATTTTTTACGCTGAGGACCGTAGTTCGTGGCCGCACTACGAGTCCTTGATTCGAGAACTGACCGATACCAGGGGCCATGACATCTGTTATCTGACTTCATCAGCAGCAGATCCAATTTTATCTAGCGACAATCCTCATATTCACGCCTTCAACATTGGTGCCAGTAGCGTGCGCACGAGCGTGTTTCTCGGTGTGGAGGCAAAGGTCATGATCATGACGATGCCCGATTTGGACACCTTTTACATCAAACGCTCGAAGGAGGTAAAGGTTCACTACGTGTACCTCTTTCACTCCATCGTCAGTACGCATATGATTTATCGTCGGCGTGCCTTTGATCATTACGACACAGTATTCTGTGTCGGACCGCATCACGTGAATGAGATTCGTTCTGCCGAGAGGGTTTTTGCACTGCCGCCAAAAAACCTAGTCGATCATGGCTACAATCGTCTAGAGACGATTATTGCCGAGCGACCTCATGAAGGCCCCGCGGTTGTGAATGATGGCGGCTACACAGTGTTAGTGGCACCTTCTTGGGGAGATGAGGGAGTCTTGGAGCAATTGGCGCAGCCGCTGACTAAAACGTTATTGGACTCCGGTTTCAATGTGATCATCCGTCCACACCCAATGACGATTAAGCGACACCCCAAGATTCTTGACGAACTCCGCGTTAGTTTTGGGGGGGATAGGCGGTTTAAATTAGAGGTTGATATTAGCGACGTCGGGTCGTTGCATAAATCCCATGTCATGATCAGTGATTGGTCTGGTGCCGCACTTGAATATGCCTTTGGATTAGAACGCCCAGTGCTGTTCTTGGACATGCCACGCAAGGTCAACAATCAAGATTATTGGAAGTTAGACATCGAGCCCTTGGAAGTGTGGGTTAGAGGTGAGATCGGTAAGGTGGTGGCCCCGGACAGTCTCGAACAGGTTCCAGACACCATCGCGAAACTTTGCGCTGATCCTGCGGGATTCAAGCAGAAGGTCGCCAAGATCCGTGACCGGTCAATCTTCAACCTCGGTCGTAGTGGGCAAGTTGCTGCAGACCATATTGAGAGGATTTTGGATGGGGATCAGCATCCGATACGCCGGCCACCAGCGTGACTCCGATGAAACTTTCACCCTTCCCGAGTAGGAACTCTCAAGTTGACGTAGCGGATACCCCGCAGTCTGATCAGCTGTCGCGTGCGACGCCGTTTCTTTTAGTTCTCCTACTAACGTGGTTTGTATGTATGAGTACCGCGGTCGCTGTGCTCGGAAGAAATGTGGCGGAGTTTTATCCAACTTTGGGCTTACTAGTGCCAAACTTGATCACGTTTGGTGCGACGGCCGCGGTTGCGATCGTTGTTGCTCGCGTTGCTAGACGAATGGTTGTAAGGGTCTCATTGCCAGCTACAGCTGCGGCTTTTGTCGCACTCTCACTGGAAGGTCGCTTGTCGGTTTGGGGAACAGTGGGAACGATACTTTTGGCGGCTGGTCTCACGGCGTTTATTACGCGTAATATCTCGGCGCAACGCCTGCGGACATATGCACTCGCCTGTCTAGTGTTACTGGTTACGTCCGACAGTTTAACGGTAGCGTATTTGATCGGCCGAGCGCCGGATTCTCAAATATCTACTGACGTAATTCATCGAGACCCGACGCGAGCCCCATTACCAAACATTTACCATTTCGTGTTTGATGCTTTTCAGTCTGATGTGTTTGCCGACCTCATCGACCGTGGAGATGGTCCCCATCTTGGCGGGTTTACTTTTTTCGAGAACACCGCATCCGTGTTCCCGAGTACAGCTGAAGCCCTGGCCACGATGTTTTCGTGGCGCAAAACAGAGGAACTATTTTTGGCGTCGGGCTCGCCAAGTATGACGAAGGAGGCTTTCTTCAAGGAAGCACACTCTGCGGAGCGGTCGCTAAAGTCCCGGTTGCGTGGCTCGGGATACACCACCAGTGGGTATAGCTACTATTCGAGCGATAACTACCCTTTCCTAAACGAAGGGTTTGATAACTTCACGACGCACATTGCGTACGTTGAAGAATCTCCGATGTTGCTCGATGACCGCAATCTGTTCTTCAATCTCTGGCTTGTCTCGATTTTACCGCAGCGGATCGCTTCCCTTGTCGTGCCCAATGTTGTCGCTGAACAGCTTTTAAGCCAAGGTACCTTGAGCCGGCTTGCCTCGTTGGTCTCGTACGCCGCTGCCCAAAAAATCTTAGGCGAAGAATATCGTAAGCCCGAACACTCGCACTATACGTTCTTTCATCTGCTCCTTCCGCACAAGCCGTTTGTTATGACTCCGGAATGCACTGTGTACGAGGACGATCCAGGAGACACACCGGAACCACCGCGTGTGGAACACCAGTACCAGTGCTCGCTTCGATTGATCGACGAGATTGTTCGGACTTTGAAGCGGCTGGGGCGTTTTAATTCATCTATGATTATCTTCCAGGCTGATCACGGTGATGGTCTTGAGTTTGGCCCTGACGGCGGGTACTGGCGCCGCGAGCCACCGCCACCCGACACTATGACGAAGGCCTTAATGCTTGTTAAGTGGCCTGGCGACAGTGATGTGACGCCGCTAAGACGTACAGCGGTTCCCGTGAGAACGAGTGACGTGACACGTACGATTCTATCGGTTGCTGGCGATAGTGCTGAGGACGTCCAAGGTGTCGATTTACGGAAGCCAACTGGAGTGCAAGCCCGCGCCCGCTATTTCTATGTAGAGCAGGACCGCCATTTCACAGCCTATGTAATTGATTCCACTGGACGGATTCAGCCTAGTGGGACCCGTTCCGCCTGGTGACCCCATGAGTTCACTTCAAGAGCCACGTCGTATCGCAGGGGTTTGGCTGACGCTGCTGTTGCTGATCATCTGGTTGCTCGACGCGAGGGTGGCAGCCTATATCGATCCGGGCACAGGGACCATGATGTTCCAACTGATGGTTGTCCTCGCTACGGGTGCCGCCATGGCGATACGTTCCTATTGGCGAACGTTAAAGAAAAGGATTCAGGTTCTCAGATGGAGGCGGTGGCAGAAGCCAGAGAATGACGCCTTCGGCCAGAAAAACTCCGACGATCTATCGTAGTACGGAATCATAGGTTTAAGGGTTTGGAAGGACGCGGTGAATGTGTAGTGCTGCCACCTCGAAAGCTTTCTCGTTGGGGTGTGCGTTAAGCAGGTTAGCATGGTACGACAATGGGAAACCGCCCGCCGACTCGAATGCGGGTAGGAGATCGATACAAGTTAGGCCTGTCGAAGCACAGAAATCGTTGACGGTGTCATGTGCAAAGCGCAACGGATAGTTCTGAAAATTTGTCATCATCGGAAAAATCGCCAGGATGAATTGACCACCGTCTGATTCGACGGTGTCACGGTACTTCAGTAAATAGCGGCGACTTTGTTGCCATCCTGGGCTCTCTTCAGAAAATGTTTGTTTGAGTGTCTTTTGCATTTCTTGAGCTTGGAGTGCCTTGTCGACGTTCGTCGAGACGACTTCCCATAATCGGGATTTCTGAGCAAGCCAGGGGTCGAGAAATTGTTGTAGTCGCTTCCACGACGTCGATTGAGTGTTCGCCGATTGTGGAGCTGGGGCTGGCTGGGAGCAAAACTGTCGACACTCAGCGTCATTTAAGAAAAAAACGTGCATTACAATGGCAGGTGTCAATTTCGCCAGATGCTGCTGGTACAGCATGTAGCTGTCGAGAGTGGTGTATCCCCATTGACCGCAGCCAACAACATCGTAGTGTTCTTCATAAACCTTTCGTAGAGCGTAGGGAAGGATCGAGTGTTGGGCTGTGCCTTCACCGTACACGACCGAGTCTCCGGTCACGAGCATCCGGCGGGTATTTGGGTCGAGCAGCTCCTGAAACTCTTCGTCCCGGCATCCCCACGAATTTGTTTGGACCGCTACACCTTCGTGCGACGATTCAACACTTGGAGTTAAGAGCCAGGCTCGCCACTCACCCTCATCCGTTTGGCCTTCCATGCTAATGAGCGGAGGAGAATTCAGGTTCTCAGATGGTGGTGGTGGCAGGAGCCAGCGAATGACGCCTTCGACTAGAAAAACTCCAACGATTGTGGAGCAGATGACTAGTGCAATGGAAGATAGGATGTGCCGGCTATGTGACACCGTTGCTAAAAGGTCTCCGGTGGTGTCTTGAGTTGCTATGTCGAACCGAATTTAAGCCAAGTCCCCTTCAATCCGGTCTGGCCAATTCCTGGCTTCACCCAGTCGCAAACACCATCCGGAAAGATCGTGTCCAATCGGGTTCTCTCGCTAGCGCTGAGGCTTGTCGCGTAGTCGGTCTCATCCACTGGCTTAAGTTGGCACTTGACGATGTCGCTGGCAAGCGGTGCACCGGCGACTTCGCGCGGGGACGGAGACGCGGGGTACAGTTCCGCACAGTGCCCGCCTTCGCGGTCCTGTGATTCGGTGATCTTCACAGCTTCTTCGTCACGCGACCAGCATGTGTCTGTCAGTTCTTCTGGTTTGGCTCGCGTCACTTTTTCTATGCGTGGATCGGTCGAGGTGTCGGCTGCCAGATTCTCAAGCCATTGGTCCATGTGCCGTAGCGCTCCACGAAGCACGGGACTCTGGCTACTATAGAGTCCATACCGCATGTCTTCAACCAACATGATGTGGTTGTCGGCGTGGCCGTTCACTTTGCGCAAGCGCTCGCGCATAGAGAATGAGTGGTAGCGTGTGTGGACGTCGCCACCCTCGCGATCGTCGCTATAGGCTCGGTAATCGATGATTGGTGTCGTGGCGAGACCGCCTCCACCGTTGGTGAGACGTCCGGTCTCATACGCTAGCCGGATGGCTTCTAAATCCGCGTCGGTGCGGGTCTGGTGAAAATTTCCATCACCGTCGTAGCCACCGATGTCCTCGTTGAGATCGAGAAACTGGGCCGCGGTGATTATTCCAGCATTGAGCGCTTGTAACCCGTATTGAATCCCGACGTTATCAAGTGATCGCCGGGCAAATCCAGTGACAGGGTCTCGTCCGTATACGTTAACGTAGTGTTCGTAGACATCACAGCGAGCTCCTGTCGGATTCTCGGTTGGGTGGTATTGGAAGATTTCAGGTAGGGCGTCCGGACAGAACTCACCAACCGTAATGCGACCAGCATTAGTTGAAACGTTTGCCATCGTTTCTAACAAGAGAAAGCCTGCCACGGCCTGCTGTTCTGCTTCGGTAAAGGCGCCGGCCCCCTTGCTGCCGAAATAGTGATGAAGTAACCGGGCGTCCGTGATCATTGGAATCGTGCCAAATCCCACATCGGGAAAACTGCAGCCGGGAATAATGCCGTCGAGCAGTCCTGGATAGTTGTCAGCGATCTGGTGATTCTGATACGACCCACCCGAACAACCCCACCCAATGGTGTAGTGGGGCGCGCCATACCCTTCGGTAAACCGCTCTTTAACCATCATCATGGTTTCGGCCGCGAGCAAATCGTTGCAGTTGTTGGCATAGACGTTGAGACTTGATGAAGCAACAGCGTAGCCTCGTCGAAGCATGACGTCGTCTGTCACGCCACCCGTGCGGCCTCCTTGTCTGAACCAGCCGTTCACACATCCCCCGCCGAACGTGTAAATGAGTCGTCCGTTCCAGCCGGCTGGGGCTGCCCAAGGATTCGGTTCGGTATCTGTCGTTGGGTCATGAAGGATCGCAATTTGATAGATGGCACGATTGATCGTGCCTGTCTCGATGCGAACAATGTAGGGCACTTCTGCGTTAGTTAGCGTTGTCGTCGTTGACAGGTCCGCTGGACGATCACGCGGGTCTGCGAGTGGCTTTAGCTTGCCGTCCTCAGTCGAGCGATAGGCGTAGTCCACACGGCGTGCAATCGAGCAGGCGTCGTCTAGCGGAGTGCCTAGCGTGTCTCCTGACACGAGTTCGAACACGTCAGTTTCACACACGAACGGATGTTCATGCGGCCCAGAAAAGACCGGTCCTTCAATGGGATGATTCACCAGTGACAAGGTTGCTTGCGTTTCCCCGTCGAGATCCGTAAGCACTAACTCGTCTGTCCCGGATAAGCCATTAACGAGACCGATCAATCTATGTGGATCGTTTAAATCATCACTGCGAAAGATGCTGGTTATGTCCGAACCACCGAGCGCTACACGTAAATCGGCTGGATCAGCGTTTGGCGGGGTAGTGATTACCACTAACGCGTCACCTCCGGTCACCATGTCGGGACGACCCGAGAGGGTGTCCATTTCGTAGTTACCGTCAACGGTGTTATTCCCACGCACGATGCATGCGCCAATGCCAGCCGCGAGTGCAGTCACCACAACCACACGCACAATTACATCGTATCGACCAATCGCTAGACAGTCACACACCATGACTTCACGCTCCCCTTTTCAAACTCGGGTTGATGTTTTCGCTATCGTTCCGTCGGGTCGCTCCCGTCGAGTGGAGCCCCAGTTCCCGACGAGCCGGCAAAGAGTTTCGAGCCGTCAGGCAGCGTGACGTCACGGCCGTTCATTAGGAATCCGCCGGCTATGGCTTGGTACCCCTCGACGAGGACTGCGGTGCCCGGTTCCACGGAGTCTTTCTTCCAGCCGCGGCGCACCAGTGCCCCCGGGGGACCGGCTTCGACCATCCAGCTTTCCACCGTCCCGTCATCTTTAGTGACGTCGACATGCATCCAGGAATGCGGGTTGATCCATTCCATTTTCGTGATTTTACCTTCTAGTCGCACCGGCTTCGTTGCGTCGAATTCCGCCGAAAACGCATGATGCGCCAGCACCGGGACCGCAGCCGCTAACACCGCGACTCCTACCAGACTCACTATGATCGTTCGCATCAGTTTGCCCTCCTACCTTGTCATGGTACTGCGCTATGTCTTAGAGGTCCATGCCCGCGTCGATATCCGGGTCCCGACCTCACTATGGTGCATCTTTTCGTAAGTGCCCGTACAGCAGTTCTTCCGAGAACTCAATACACTTGAACTCTAGCAGACGGGCGTTCTCTTCAAGTCGACGATACAGGGGAAATTTGATTGTCCAGGGGCGGGTATACACGTTTTCATCTTCAAGCGTCGCTTCGTACATCAAGGCGTTTGCACTGATGGGTGTATACCGTTCCGTGACGCGCAGGGTGTCGCTATGAAAGTTTCCCGCCCGGTCAAGCCACGCTTGACCATTGAACCCGACGACATCAACGATCAAAGTCTCTCCGTCCCAGCGTCCATGCGAACGTCCCATCCATGAATCAATCGGTGGGGGCTCAGGATTGTCCTTGTCCATGTGGATCGTTCGAACAGCTTCTGCGTAGCCATAAGCAACCAGTATTTTTTCCGTACCTTGAATAACCTGAAACGGATAGGGAAGGTATGTTGCTCGAGGTACACCCGGCAAATAACACTTCGCTTCGGGGTCCTCCGTCAGGCGATTTTCAAAATTTTCTTGTTTCTGTTTTAGTGCCCAGTCCTGATAGGGAATCTCATTGCCGACAACTACGCCTTGTCCTGGTGGCACCGCGCCGATTGCTCCGCCAATGGGAAGTCCCGGGTAGGCCGGATGATCTTGGAGATCCCAGTGCGCGGTCCCGATCGCCTGCCAAATTCCGTTTAGGTCCGGCGTGCCGTCAGTTGTCCGCGCCGCTCTGTAAGAGGACTGGGCGGCAGCCTGACTCGCAGCCAGACACACGACCATGCCTGCGGCCGCACATATTGCAATTACCGCGCCTCGATACCGATTTCGCATCTGACCGATCTCCTTTCGATCCACCACTATGCCTGATTCCAAGCTTCCATCAAGGGCTGCTTCGTACAACGTATACACTCGTCGTAGATCGTGGCCAAGAAAACCTACGCGTGAGAGTGTAAACTGCAGTTATCAAATGGTTTATCCTAGTTCTTTCCTCTCGCTCTTATCGCACGAATCTTCCTGATTTGTAGCTCAGCTTCACCACGAGTAATTCCGTTCCGGACAAATATACGTCCTGAAACGTGCATCAGCGAGAAAGCAAAATTCTACACCAATGAGGCTCTTTTAAGGACGTCTTTAACTATCCATGTGCAGCGGTGGCTACAAAAGCAATTGATAACGCTGGGAGTAGCAAACACCAAATACCTCAAAATCGCTTAATTTCCCAATTTTTAGAACTAATCGTTGATGCGTGAGCTGACGTTCCGCAGGTGCCATCATGGCAAGGCGAGTGCGATGTATTCGCTCGGCATATCCTCCCAACCAACCGTTACAACGATGTACTGCGTTCCGTCGATCATGTAGGTCATTGGTGCCGCAGTCGTCCCGCCTGGAAGTTCCTTTTCCCAAACCACGCTTCCAGTCCTTTTGTCGTAAGCGCGAAACATTTTTCCCCCTGCTCCTCCCCAAATTGGTTGTAACACGACAACACCTGCGTTCCCTCCCTCGCCGAGGAATACGAGAGACTTGGTTACAAGCGGTGAGACACGACCTGGTTGTCCAAGGGGTGGCAGGTCTAGATGTTTTAGCGCCGGATGGTCACGGGGTCCGTTACCGTTAGCAACACTCCAAAGGATTTCGCCTTTGTTGAGGTCAATGGCCACAAGCTGTCCGTACGGTGGCTTGAAAAGTGGAAGTTCCTGAGGTCCTTCAACTTGTACCAGAGATTTGAGAACAAGGTTCATATTGGAACGAGGGTGTTCCGATGGGACGATACCAATCACTGCCTCACTGTGAACAGATGGCACATACAGAATTCCGGTGTCTGGATCGACCGCCGCACCGCCCCAATCCGCTCCGCCCACGACGCCCGGCATTTGGAGCGTGCCTTTTGTGCCGTCAGGGGACTCGCTGACGAGCGAAGGAGGAGTAAATAACGGTCCCGTGATGTATTGCCGAAAAATGTCAAGGGCCTCGCGTCTCAGTTCTGGGGTGAAATCAACCAGGTCATCAATACTCACACCCTGTTGATCAAATGGTGGAGGTTTTGTCGGAAACGGCTGTGTCGAGGCATACCACTCGCCCGGCACATTTCCCTGCGGAACAGGGCGCTCTTCGATCGGCCAGATTGGTTCGCCCGTCACCCGATCAAAAACGTACGTGAACGCCTGCTTGCTGACGGCAGCCAGAGCTTTAATCGGCTCCGATCGTCCGTTGAGCCTGATATCAACAACGTTCGGAGCAGCGGGAAAGTCGTAATCCCAAATACCGTGATGCACTGCTTGAAAGTGCCACACTCGCTGACCGGTTTGCGCATCAAGACAGACAATGCTTTCAGCAAACAGATTCTCGCCAGGGCGATAGCCGCCATAGTAATCATTGGTTGGCGTCGAAAGAGGCACATATACGTAGCCCAGTTCTTCATCTGCGCTCGCCCATGCCCACATGTTCGTGTTACCGGTGTACTCCCAAGAGGCTCGATCTTCGTTGATTGCTGTAAGCCACGTTTCGTTACCCAGCTCCCCTTCTTGCGGGATCGTGTGGAAAATCCAGACTTGCTCACCGGTTCGAACATCGAAGCCACGAACATCTCCCGGAGGCATTTCCTTGAGTGCTGGCATCGCAGGATTGACGACATCCATGATCATCGACCCGATTACGACGATGTCGTTGACAACAATGGGTGGTGAGCCCCAGCTGAAATCCTTCACTTCTCTGTCATAACCTTTAGTGAGGTCGACTTCTCCGCCATTACCAAACGTGGGGTAGCGTTCGCCGGTACGAGCATTCAGCGCCACGAGATACGAGCCGACTACCGCGAGAACGCGAGCATCGGTACTTTCCGGGTCATCCCAATAAGCCACCCCCCGAGTCTGGCGGGCACGCTGAAAAGGTTCACCGTCACGGTCTGGAGGAGAATCAAACCAAAGCACTTGACCGTTCGTGGCATCAAGAGCCGCGACTGTTCCGAGCCCAGTGCTGATGTAGAGGCGCCCGTCCGCCATCAAGGGTGTGTTTTGAGCGGCCAGTGACGCTGTGAGGTCACGCCCCCCCTTTATTGCGTCTGGAATCACTGACTGGCGCCAAACGATCTCAAGATCTCCGATGGTCTGCGCATTAATCTGATCCAGAGGCGAGTATTTAGTCCCGGCGAGGTCCGATCCGTACGACCGCCATTCGACCTCTTGAGCCTTGGCAGGTAACGTTACGGCGACGAGAGCGCTGCCGAGAATTATTGTTAGCCACTTCGTCACGTCCGTCACCTCACATCCGTCAGCTTCGCCCAATTCAGTGCAGGCATGAACACACGATCCCTTGTGTCCTGCAGTGTTCGTAAAGAAATCTCTTGTGCCAGTGTTTGGCCCAAGTGAATCTGCTAGCGCTTACCCGAGTATTCGAGCATCTGTTCGGTTAGATCCATTGGATAAGAAATGGCGATATTCGTGATTTCACCGTCCGTATTTGTTACGGGCTCAAGTTTAGGCATTACGAATCCAGAATACGATGGTAGGCCTACCTGTTCGACCCGCTGGAGGATCTCATCCCTCAGACGAGTATCAAAATAGATTCCATATGACTCGAACAATTCCTTTGCCGCGGGATAGTCACCCTCGGACTTAATTCGCTGCACTTCGGCAAGGAGTTGCCCAACAGCTTCTCGGTAGATGTGCCAATCTGTCACGACGTAAAAAGTTTTGCCCTCGCGCGTACGCACGTCAATCGCGTCCGTGTTGTCCATCAACCAATGGACAATCATCTGTCGGTTACGCATGTGGTCTTGTTCTAATTGCGAGCCTTCCCGGATCCGACGTAACTGGAGCAGAGCATTTCTAGCGTAGCTTTCGTAATGCGCAAGGATAATGTCCTCGTGGTCAACAGCAGAAACAATTCCAATCTCAACGAGTTTCGGGTCTGCAATAAAATACAGCGCGACAAGATCCGCACGAGCTTCTTCAAGTGCCGAGTAATGCTCTTTCAGAAACATCTGTGGATTGCCTTGGAGGCGATCCGCCACGCGACCAGACCCATGCCCAATCACCTCGTGCATATGGGTGCTGAGTTCGCCAGCGAGGCCTCCCCATCTTTCTGAGCGATGGGCTTCTTCCTCGGTCCACGCAAATTCCTTCCGATATGATGGTGGTCGGGACAGTTCGTACGCCTCCGTGATATTAGCAAGCGAGACTGACTTGCTTCCGTACTCTTCACGCACACTTTGGTCGTTGGGTAGATTGATCCCGATGGGTGTAATTGGACCGGAATCACCTGTCTCAACCACGACCTCGATTGCATTCGCGGTGATGCCTCGAACGCCGTCTTTGCGATATTGGGCATCCCACGGCATGTGGTCTTCGAACCACTGTGCGTATTCGGCAATCGTGCGAATGGCTTGAGTCTTCTCATGGTTAACATAGAAGACGAGCGCTTCCCATGCACCTTTTACACCTCGGGCATCCAGATACACTTCCGTGAACCCGTTGATGGTGTCAACCGGCGAGTTTTGGTCAGCAACCCAGGCGATGTCATAGGCTCGTCGATCGGAGGCATCTCCGGTTCGATACCATTGTGCCAATGCGGCCAGAGCCTTGGCCATTGGTTCCGTCGCAAAAGGCATGGCTGCTTCTAGGTGACGTACGATTTCACGAATTTCTTTTCCATAGCGCCCGTTGGCTCTGTAGATTTCTTCTTCCAAACGCTCATCGCGTTTTACTAATCTTGAGTTGAGTGGGTACTGCTCGTCAAAATTCTCAAGATCAGACATCGACACACCGACGTACAAATTATTCGCACTTGCCAGTAATAAATCTTGTCCTTCGGATGGGGTCTTATTCGTCACGATGGCATCGGTCTCGGCATCGAAAAACAGCGGTACGAATCTTTCTAGCAACTGATCGAGAGTTTCCCCGTTCCGTAAACGAAAGTGTGCGCCGACTTTTGCGGCGGCGTGCACTGCTTCTCCAAAGGAATCGGGCGTGATGTCCATGACAAATTTTCGTGCGGTGAGGTTGTTGAAAGGCCCGGTGTTAATCCAGAAGAGTTTTGTGTATCGATGAATTTCGGCCAAGGTGACGGGGTTTACAGTGTCGCTATGGGTAAGGATTTCCTCAAGCAAGTCACGCATTTCTAAGTTGTGAACATAGCGTTGGTCGTAATAGATATCTCGGCCCGCAAGAGCGGCTTGGTACAAATGCCATATGAGGATTTTTTCTCGGAGTGGGAGCTGGTCGAAACCGTCGGCGTACAGTTGAACAATGGCCGCGTCGTCAACACGCTCAAGAAAATACTGACGATCAGGAGTGGCCCTGGAAACCTCGGCAAGAGGGACGTTCGGTTCGCTGCTCGTGTCTGGCGAACCACACCCCATGACCACACTCATCGCTGCTAGCATCAGCGTCTCTCGTAGACGCATCGTTAGGTTTCCTCAGGAGACCGCTGTCGGCGGTCGGACAAAAACGTGGATCTGCTAAGCTCTGAATTATATACGTGATCTGCTACTTGATTGTGCTTCTACGAAGCTTCGTCGCTATCGGTTTCCTGTTGTGTTTGGGGGCTTCAATCCAAGCGCAGCAGAGGTTGACGCTCGACGACATCTTTGACCCTGTTCGCCGGGTCGATTTCGATGGGTCACCACCGGAAGGTCTTGAATGGATCGATGATGGGCACTACCTCCAAAAGGACGATCCGGCGATGACACCGGGTGGTGTGGTGAAAGTCCATGCAATCTCGGGACGGAGGGAACCGTTGTTTGATGTCGATGCGATGGAAGCGGCTATCGTCGGCGTACCAGGTGTCGGCACAAGGGACGCACGGGATTTAGCACGAAGTCAGCAACACGTCATGAATGGAGATCGGACAGCGGTAGTGTTCGATTTCGACAACGATCTTTATCACTACCAGTTTGGTAATTCACGAGTTGTTCGCCTTACACGGACGTCGGAACCCGAAGAGGAAGTCTCACTTAGTCCGGATGGGCAACTGGTGGCATTTGTGCGGTCGCACAATCTCTACATCACGGATGTTGATTCTGGTGGCGAACTGGCCCTTACGACTGATGGCAGCACGGTGGTTAGGAATGGGATCCTCGATTGGGTATACCAAGAAGAGATTTACGGACGCGGAAATTTTCGCGGTTACTGGTGGAGTCCCAACTCAGAGCGCATCGCCTTTCTGCAGCTAGATAATTCGCAGGTTCCTGACTACACGATCGTTGATCACATTGCATATCACCCAGATGTTGAGGTGTGGTCTTATCCTAAAGCTGGCGATCCCAACCCAGAGGTTCGTCTTGGCATCATCTCCTCTGCGGGGGGAGAGGTTACGTGGGTGGATTTTAAAGCCTACGCTACGAGTGAACTTTTGATTGTTAACGTTGAGTGGACACCTGACAACGAGAGCGTCGTGTTTCAGGTGCAGAACAGAGAACAAACCTGGCTTGACCTAAACCTTGCAAACGCGCGGTCTGGGCGAGTAAGCCCCGTGTTGCGTGAGACTACCAAAGCCTGGGTAAATTCACATGGGCCACCCATTTGGTTCGAAGATGGGTCGTTTCTCTGGTTTAGTGAACGCTCTGGCTGGAAGCACCTCTATCACTATCGAATAGATGGCGCTCTGATAGCGCAGATTACTGATGGCGCCTGGGAAGTGAGGGAGCTTCACGGTGTTGATGAGCAGTCCGGCTGGATTTATTGGTCAGGAACTGAGCGGAGTCACATTGGTAGCGATGTGTACCGCATGCGGTTCGATGGTTCTAATCTCACAAGACTCTCAGAGCGGCCAGGTACCCACCAAATAAAATTCAGTCCCGAGTTCACGCACTATATTGATACTTGGAGCAGCCTTTCAACACCACCCCAAGTACGGCTCTATACTGCCCGTGGCGGTCAAGTTAGGGTCATTGACGCGAATGAGTCTCAGACGATCAACAATTATGGCCTGTCCGCTCCCGAGTTTCTACAAGTGTCAAATCGTGATGGTTTCGTAATGGAGGCAGTGATGGTGAAGCCTCCAGATTTCGATCCTAGTCGTCGCTATCCAGTTTACCAACATGTGTATGGAGGGCCACACACACAGCGGGTCCGTAATCGCTGGAGCGGTTCGACCTATATGTTCTGGCAGTTACTCGCCCAACGTGGCTTGATTGTTTGGGTGCTGGACAACAGTACGGCTAGTGGCAAAGGCGCTGTCTCTACATGGCCGGTCTATAAGAATTTTGGAAAGTATGAACTACGCGACATTGAGGATGGCATTGATTGGCTTGAGAGCCAACCATATATCGATGCTACTAGGATTGGAATCGAAGGTTGGAGTTACGGTGGTTTTATGGTCAGTTACGCGCTTACCCACAGCCAACGCTTTGCGATGGGCATCGCCGGTGGCTCCGTCACTGATTGGCGAGACTACGACACAATTTATACAGAGCGGTACATGCTGACACCTCAGAATAACCCGGAGGGATATCAGACAAGTGCGCCTCGTTTTGCGGCTGCAGATCTGGCGGGCGCATTGCTGTTAGTCCACGGCACGATGGATGAGAACGTGCATATGCAGAACACTCTCCAGTTTGCCCTCGAGCTTCAGCGGGCGGGTAAACCGTTTGAGATGATGCTCTATCCACAGTCCCGACATCGACTTGGAGGTTTGGATCTTGAACGGCATCGTCACATCACCATGCTTGACTTCGTGATGAAGCATCTAGATCCAGAGCCTTCGGTGCTGACCTCTTCCTCTGTACGACAATAGGTTGCTGTTTTCCGTTGACAACGCTACTCGCCTCTCTAAACAGTTCCGTATCCAGAACAGCTGCCGAGCTCAGGCCGCCGCGTGCCGAACTCGATGCGGTTGCTGGCATTGAAGCTTGGATCGATACGTATCATGCCGTGCGTGGTTTGACTGCCCATGACAATTGCGTGTTTTTGACCGATAGTGCCGTCGGTCAGCGTGAGGAACACAACCTGCGTCATCTGATCACCAACCTCGGGAACGACGCACCCCGAGAACGCGTGATTCCGTTCCTGACCGCTAAACATTCTCTTGATTACTGCCTTTCCTATGCAGATCAAGCGTGGGAATATGGCTTTCGGTCTTTGGTGGTAGTGGGCGGTGATACCACCGTCGGTCCTCCGCGATGTGTTCCTCGGGGCTGGAAGCTTCGGCAATTAATCCGTGCCCGTCAGCCGGATGTTGAACTTGGTGGTTGGGCTAACCCAACCAAGAATGCAGCGCGACAGGTTGGGCACTTACTTGAATCGCACGTGACTGCTGACTTCTATCTGACGCAGGTTGTGTCGCATCACAACTTGTCTGGTGTCGAGCGGTTCCTTGCAGAAAGCGAACGACAGGGACTGGAGCTGCCAGGAGTGTTCGGAGTGTTCTACTACCGTAGTGGGAACCAGTGCACGCTTGACAACCTCGCACGGTTTCTACCGGTGCCGCGTGAGCAACTAGTGGATGAGTTTCGTAGTGGGGCAACTGCCGAACAGGTATGTGCGCGCTCAATACAAGCCCTGCGTCAGCTCGGCGTGCGGCATTTCTATATCAGTAACCTTCCGGTGGCTCAGGCCGCAGAGATACTGACCGTCATACAAGACCTTCAAGACCGTCCGGCAAATGGCGACGGGCATATTGTGTGATCTCAGTTGGCGGCTGACGCGGTCTTTCACTCACTGTCCCTATGAACGGTCTCTGGTGAAAACGCAGGAACACAGACAGCAATGTACTCAGCTCCACCTGTCTGAGGGGTGCTGTACTTTATCCACTCGCCCACCTTGGTGACCACCATTTGTCCCTCGTAAACGTCAAGTTGTCCGTCCTCGTAATCAACTCGAAGCATGCCTCGTAACACAAGGGTGATTTCCTCGAATTCGGGTCGTTGACCCGGTTCTTCCCACCCCTCAGGAGATGTCATACGTGCAACGCTTACTTGAGTATGCTTTGAATTAATCCGTCCCGCGAATTCTTGAATGGTTTTCGGTTTCGTCCCCGTGGACTTAATTGCGGTAGGACTTTTGATGAGTGTGGGCATTTTATCTCCGAAGGTGGCGATAGATATTTAGGGGAAGCGAGAAAGAAGGTGCGTTGATAGAGATTCTAGAAATACTACCGCCTACACATTTCCCCTTTCTCTATTTGAGGTGTCTTCCTCCATCGACTCGAATTGTTTCACCCGTAATGAAGTCGGACTCAATGAGCGCTACCACAGCTTTGACTATGGCGTGATCGCCTCCCCATCGACCTAGAGGAGTGGCCTGTTCAACTGCTCTTTTTTCTTGAGAATTGGTTCCACTCGGAGCGCGTATCGGTCCGGGTGCTATGGCATTGACGAGAATTCCATCCTCCGCAAGCTCGAGTGCGAGTGCCTCGGTGAGAGCCACGACCGCAGATTTTGCAACATAGTAGGGAAGATAGCCTAGATACTGCGGCCTTCCACTTTTAGCGATCCAGTCTGAGAAATTGATGATTCGCCCGTCGCCGATGGCGCGAAGATGAGGGAGCGCTGCTAGTGCACACAAGTAGGATGCTTTTGCATCCACCGCCAGTGCCCGATCCCAAGCTAACTCATCTAGCTGAGCAAGAGGTGTGGAGTTATACGTAGAGGCCATGTTGATCAGCACATCAATCCGTCCGAATTTCGACACGGTTTCGTCGATCAGCCTGTAGCATTCGCTGGGTTCAGTTAAATCCACCCTGGTCGTGATGATCGAATGTCCGGCTTCCCGAATCACGGTTGCCGCACGATGAGCGTCATCCTCAGAATGCCAAAACGATAGACTGAGTTTGGCACCGCGACGGGCAAGTTCAGTTGCAACCGACGCACCTATACGTCGGCCACCGGTAATAAGCACCACCTTATCTGTGAGATCCATCAACGCCTCTTCGCTGCCTGATGCCGCTCGATTGCGAATAACCCTGGTCCCGAACACATTAGGCAGACTAGTGCGCCCGTTAAGACGAACGCGAATTCATACCCGTGACCCATTTCCGGCACAAGTGACCAGTTAACAAAGAACCCGTGTGGGACATGCAGCTTCCAAGCAATGACGCTTGTGGTTGCAACCAGGAGTGCGCATGCCCAGAAGGTATAAGCTCCGACGATTAATAGTAGCCCAGCAAGGACTTCTACAATTCCTGTACCAACGGCGAGAGGATAGGCTGGTGTGAAGCTAGCGGCTTCAAAGAGCGCCGCTGTTGTTTGGGGGCTGGCACCCCAGAGTGGAAACAGCTTGGGAAGCCCGTGCGCGAGAAAGGTTAACCCGAGAACGATTCGAAGTAAGAGTAAGCCAAAGCCCTGCATTCCAAGGCCTATGTTGCGTTACCCGGACTGGGGGGGGGTCCCTGCGGGTTGACGAGGGTTCAATATTTCGTCGATCAAAAAGACGTCAGTTAACAATGCCCGCAGATGAATCAGAGCGTTGAGATTGTCAATCATCTGCGAACTGATCGCAGACTGGGCCAATACTATTCGGACTGCTGCCAGGGAATCTTCGGCGTCCCGCCTGAGTACATTGATAAACGACTCGTACTGAGTGGAGGTGCTGTCGCCGCGTTCGCTAATCAACGATGAGAACTGACTTGCAAGTGTCGTGAGTGCCGCTTCCATTCGACCCAGGAACTCACGAATCTGACTCGACGACTGGGAATTTTGTTCGCCGGGCACTCCTTGGGCTGCGTAGGCGAGAAAAAACTCATAGCTTTCCTCGATGGCGTCGATACGAGCCTGTAACTCGTCGGCGGTGCTCACCCCTTAGTTGATTCCTCTGAGACGACCCACCGATCGGGGTCGTGATGCTCAAGATATCGGTCGCGATCCACGTACCCAAACACCATTGACTTGGTAAGCCAGATCTTTTCGGGTCGGATAGCAAAATAGATATGGGTGAGTGTCAGGGTTATGAACAACACAGCACCGAGACCGTGAAGCACATAGATCAGTCCCCAGGTTGGGTCCGCGAGGAAATAAGCATTGCGGGGCCACAACGGGGTCTCGATACGGAGCATCATGATTAGGCCGGTCCCGATAACAGTCAGACCGCCGATAGTGACCGCTAGGTGGTACAGTTTGTGATCAAGAGGATACTTGCCGTGTTTTGGGATTTTCGAATTAGACTGACCCATTTGGTGACGGATTCTTTGCCAAGCTTCTTGAAGGTCACTTGGGAGGATCCAGATGGACCAGAAATCAAGATAAAACGTAGCATGTATGATGTGATAAATAATCGAGATGGTTAGTAGCACGCCGGCTACCCAATGTATGGTCAACCAAGGAAACTGGATACCAACGATTGGGAAAAACCCTGTGACGAGCAGCACCAACATAGCCGCGGCCATAATCCAATGAAAAAACCTGGCGGCAGCAGTGTGTCTGGTGACACGTGATGGGACGGCGGTCGCAGTTGCGGAAGGCGTCGTGTCTTTTTCGCGTAGTAGCTTCGGTAGCCAGACGGCCGCATACACGACGTGAAACAGGATGAATGCGATTCCGGCCCAGAACGCCAGGTACAGAAGATCCCAAGAAACTCGAACGAGCATCTCCTGGCCCCAAGGGTTTTGACCCCACTGAAACAATTCCATGACTTAATGTCCCTAAGCTTCTGCGCCGCGCACAGCGCGTATCACCAGGTTGCGAAGCAACGCTACTTTGAAGCCGTTGTGTGCTAAAGGCCGCACGCCTTGAACAGCAGCTTCGCCAGCTCGTTTGGCCACGTCTTCAGTCAGCTGCTGCCCGCGCACCACATCTTCTGACGCCCTTAACCGCAATGGTGTGGGGGCCACGCCGTTGACCGTAATTCGGATATCCTCAACGGTCCCGTTCGTGATCTTCGCAGCTGACGCCACACTTGCGAGCGCAAAATCCCACACTGCCCGATCGCGGCTTTTCTCGAAGTAGAATCTGGCACCAGCCCATGTCGGAGGTATACGAATCGTCGTTAGTAAGTCGCTGGACTGCAGCGCAGTCATGCGTGTGATGTCGACCGCTGGACCGACAAAGAAATCCTCTGCTGAGACGATTTGCGTTCCACCGCTGTTGCGAATTTCCATTTCTGCATCAAGCGCAATTAATGCTGGCGCGGTATCCGATGGATTAACTGCCACGCAGCGGCTTGCACCTAGGATGCAATGTTCACGGTTCATCGCAGTTGGCGTGTCCGCATAACAGATGTTTCCTCCAGCCCGATAGCAGTTCCACCCGTCTCGGTAGTACCAGCAACGCGTGTCTTGTCCTAGGTTTCCGCCAAGCGTTCCTTGGTTGCGGATCTGAGGCGACGCGGCCAACGCAGCTGAGTCAGCCAGAATCCGGTAGGAATCACTCACCTCCTGATGTCGGATCACTTCCCTCAGAGTGGCCATTGCTCCGATAGCCAGGCCGTTGTTTGACGAACGAATCGCGCGCAGCTCTTCGACGCCACCAAGGTCAACCACCGCTGTGGGTCGCTTGACACGATCTTTGAGCCAGTCAAATGAGTCGAGCCCACCGGCTAAGATCCATGCTTGGGCTCCGTATTCCTCAAGTAGACCCAAGGCCTCGTCCGTTGTCGTCGGCTGGAACAGCTTAAATGCCGGCATCATGTCGCGAATAACCGCCATCGTTAGTTTCTCCCTCTGATGAATCAGGCGTGCGCCGTCAACGTTGAGACGGCTGTGGGCAAGTTCTCAATTTTCGTCAGAATCATGTCGGGCATCACCGGGGTCCGGTTGAAATATCCGTCACCCAATGCATCGGCGATTGCGCACAGAACAGCACCTGAACCTGCCCCTTCTGCGGTTTCACCGATCCCCTTTGCCCCCAATGGGTTAAAGGGGTCAGGTTCATTGTAGGCAACCCACTGCATATCTTGTTCGTAAGGGATGTCAAGCAGCGTTGGGGGGCGGTTTGTGTAAAATCGCTTGGTGACCTGCAGGCCCCACCGGCGGTCATAGATCCACTTCTGTCCTAGCGCTGCGCTGAATCCCTGAATGCCGCCGCCGTGCAGTTGGGCGCCCAAGGTTCTTGGATTAATTACGGTACCCACGTCGGTGGATACTCGATAGTCCTTGAGTTTAATGGCTCCGGTTTCGATGTCGACCTCAACCTCCGCAAAACCTATCGCGTGCGAGATGACACGGCCCCCAAGTGCATAATTGTCCTTCGCAACTCCCATTAAACCCAAGCCAGCTAACGCTGTTGCCGCCGTCACCGTCACGGCGTTGATGTCGGCAGGAAGTTCGTGTCCATCATATTGGCCGCCGAGTTCGATTGCTCGTCTCGCCGCTTGAGCAAAGCTCAACCCTTGTGTCCGATTCCGACTGCGAAACACCCGTCCATCAGCGACGGTGTAGTCTTCTGGCGTGCCGCCAAGATCGCCCGCGGCAATTTGCTGTAACTTCCGTCGTGCATCTTCTCCTGCGGCGTAATTCGCGCGCGTATGCGCATGGGTCGTCGTACTACCAGCCTGGACTGTGCTCCACGGTAAATGTTTACTTGTGTCTCCCCAGACCACTTCGGCGTTCTCCCAGTCCGTCTTGAGTGCTTCCATGGCTGCCCGCGCGGTATCAAATACTGATCCGGTGCCGAGATTACCCACACCCTGCTGGATATAGACTTTCCCATCCGGCCGTATCGTTAAAAGGCCGTCCATGCCCCAAGCCCCCGCGTTGAAGGAACTCAGTGCGACACCGACGCCGGTGATTCTTGAACCGTTTCGTTGTCCGCTTCTCGACCGCATCGCTTGCCAATCGAACACCTCAGCGCCTTGGTCAGCTATTTCACGGACAAAAGCACTCGATACATTTCCCTGCACGCCATCTTGTGGCCGACCCAGTTTTGCTTGGCCAGCGGGTGCATTAATCCTGATGATGTCTAGAGGGTCAAGTCCAAGCTGATTCGCTGCCTTCTGCATGATCGGAGCGAATATGTTTACCGCTTGGAGCCCTCCTGGAGCGCGCTGCGCCGAGCGAGGCGGCGTGTTTGTAAAGACCGTCAGCCCGCGTAAGCGATGGCTAAGCGGCTGATACATCAACGAAGATTGGTCGGCTGCGTTCATGTAGTCCGTAGACCGACCGTACGGGCCATTGTCCTGCACGAAGAACATATCGAGGGCTGTGATGCGTCCGTCGCGACGATAGCCGATTTTGACGCGTCCCTGCAGACCTGGCCGAGCCCGGCCAACATTGTGCTCTTCCTGCCGGGAGATGCGCATCATCACCGGTTTGCCTGCTTTTTTCGAGAGCAGCGCAGGGATACGATTTTGAATCGATCCGGCGATCTTGCTGCCAAAACCGCCACCACAGTACTCACATACCAGGACTAGATCCTCTGGTGCGACCCCAATGATGCGCGCTGATGGCCCGTGAGTTCTTCCTGTACTCTGAGTAGAACAATATAGATAGCACTTTCCATTTTCCCAATATGCCATGGCTGTGCGGGATTCGAGCGGTTGGTGCCCCATTGATTGACTGAAGACTGTTTCATCAATTACGAGGTCGGCTTCGGCAAGCCCAGCCTCGACATCCCCCACTTCCCACTCGTCGGTCACAGGACCGTTCGTCGGCAATTCGCCTCGGTCGATTGCTGCCCAGTCGACGTTATCCCACTTGATTGTTGTCAACTCTCGGTCAACAGTTGTGTTTCCCTCAAGACGAGCATCTGATCCCCCGGGCCGCAGACTCTCCAGTGGGTCCACGGCGAATGGCAGCGGTTCTAGGTCTACTCTGATCCGTTCGATTGCGTCAGCTGCGGTTGTTTCATCGACTGCCGCGACTGCCAGAATCGGCTCTCCTTCATACATCGGTTCGTTGGTGAGTCCTGCCTCGTTTGGAGCATCTACTGAGGGAAGGTCATCGGCCGTCAAAATTGCTTCGACTCCCGGCATCGCCTCTGCCGCGCTGGTATCGATGTGGCGAACCCGGGCGTGTGGCATTGGGCTGGTCAGTAGCTTCGCGAACAACATGCCTTCCGCACGGAAATCCTCTGCATACTTAGCGCGACCCGTCACTTTAGCAACGAGGTCTGCGGTTGAATACGGTTTGCCGATCAGTTTGTAGTCAGACACGTTAGCCCCTTCGCGCATATTCCGCCCCGCGCAGAGCGACATTCAAAATCTTGTTGTAGTCGGCACAGCGACACAGATTTCCTGAGAGGAAATGTGCGGCCTCCGCACGAGTGGGATTCGGATTCTCATCGACCATTGCCACCATGTTCATGACAAATCCCGGCATACAGAATGCACATTGGAACCCTTGCTCGTCGACGACCGCTTGCTGCACAGGGTGCAGCGTGCCATCAGCCGCTTCAAGCCCCTCGATTGTTTGCACGGCTCGTCCTCGCACCTGGTGTGTCAGCATCGAGCATGCGTAATGCGGTACGCCGTCGATTAAGACGGTGCATGCTCCGCACTCCGCGCGGTCACATCCAATCTTCGTGCCTGTCAGTCCAAGCTTGTAACGCAACGTTGTTGCCAACGTCTCTTGCGGAAGAACGTCAACTCGCCGTTGCTGGCCGTTCACCGTCAGCGTGACTAATCGTTCAACGGCACCTGGTGCTTGGGCATGGACGAAGGAACCGTCTTTGAACACGTAGCTTGTAGCCGAGACGCTCGCACCGGTTGCGATCACACCTTTGATAAAGTTCCGACGGGAAAACCCTGGATCGTCACTTTGGTACCGGTCCTTCTGTCCCACGTCTTCCATGAGACGACCTCCTCCGCTTGGGTCGTGTCGCGAGACCCGCAATTTGATCCAAAAACCTTAATTTTGTCCGAAAAACCACTCGGATGGCAGAGCTTACCATGAATCTGAACATTGGCGAAGCATTCGGCTTGTTCTTGGAAATCTCAAATGGGAGCCGATGACCGCAGGCAAAACAGATCACTCTGACGCTTGATTTAGAATTAGTTCATACGTATGATTAAAACAAGCGTTTTAATCAGAAATTAACCTGATCTTGGTTTTAAGGTCAAGGAGTCAATGCATGGCTTCCTCAACTAAAGAACGCATTTTGGATTCGGCAGAGCGGCTGTTTTCAGACTCTGGCCTGAGGATGATTTCACTCAGGGACATCACAAAGGATGCGGGGGTCAATCTTGCCGCAGTGAACTACCACTTCGGTTCCAAGGAAGCGCTTCTGAAAGCAGTCTTGGAACGGGCAATCTATCCTGTCAACGAGAGCCGTATTACTTTGCTCGACGAGCTTGAAAGCCAGTCCGGGGAAAAGGGGCCCGCAGTGGAGGACATTCTTCATGCGTTTCTTGGCCCGCCATTTGATGCGTGGAGTAAGGCTGGAGATCGCGGATTGAGATTTTTCAAACTTCTCGGGCAAATCCACACCCAAGCTAACCCGGAAATCCAGACAGTGTTATTGAACCAGTTTATACAGGTATTGGAACGGTATACCAAAGCGCTGGAGCGAGCGTTGCCAAACGTTGACTCCACCGAAGTAAGACGGCGAATGCTTTTTGTAAACGGTGCAATGGCGCAAGCAATGAGATTCGGATCCAACCCAGGAGGACTGGCACCTGAAGAGCTCGATCAGATGCGCGAGTCGCTCATTCGCTTTGCGGCTGTTGGGTTTTCCGCAGAGTCTATTAGCGATCTTAGTTTAAAGGGAAGAAGGTCATGATTCGCAGTCTTGTCGTTGTGGCTGTCTTTTTTGTTGTTGGTTGCGCCTCGGCGCCACCTGTGGCTGTTCCAGAACTCTCAGTGGCAATTCCTGAATCGTGGACCGCCGCGACCGCTCCGACTGGGCAGGTTCCCGTGAACTGGTGGGAGGATTTTGGTGAGCCGAGTCTGACCACAGTGGTTGAAACAGTATTGACGCGCAACTTTGATCTCCAGGGTGCTGCGGCTCGCTTGGAGGTTGCTGCGGCCGATGCACGGATTGCTGCTTCTGGACTCCAACCCTCTATTGACGGATCGTACAACGGGGCACGCCGAAAGCAGAACTTTGTTGGATTACCGATTCCAGGTTTCGAAGATCAGGTGCTGAGCACGATCTCAGCAAACCACGGGGTTTCACTCGACGTGTCGTGGGAAATTGATCTGTGGGGGCGATTGCGGGCCAGTAATCAGGCGGCGCTAGCAGACTTACAGGCATCGGCGGCTGATCTACGAGGTGCCCAATTGTCGATTGCAGGACAAACGGTCAAGACCTGGTTTGCTATCGCAGAGGCGCAGCAACAGATTGATTTATCCCTTGAAACTGTGGAGAGCTTTAGGGAATCCGTTGAACGGGTTCGCGACCGATTTGAGGCAGGCGTGCGGCCGTCGCTTGACCTACGCTTGGCAATGCTGAACCTGTCGAATGCGGAGGCGTTACTGCAGCAACGTAGACAGCAATTTGACGTGGCGACTCGCCAACTTAAGGTCCTTTTGAGCGAGTATGCGGATGATGCCCTCCGGACGCCATTATCGCTGCCTGCGCTGACACCAAATGTTCCGAGTGGATTACCTGCTGATCTTGTTGCACGCCGACCGGATTTGGTCGCCGCTGAACGAGAACTGGCAGCTGCGGAGGCGCGTGTGGGTGTTGCGCGCAAGGAGCGCCTCCCTCGCATCAGCTTGACCGCTGCTACAGGAACAGCGACCGATTCGCTTCGTTCGCTCATTGACGGTGATTTCAGTGTGTGGAGTTTACTGTCGAGTGTGGCAGCTCCTTTGTGGCAGGGTGGTCGGTTACGCGCGCAGATTAGCCGGGCTGAGGCGACTAGCGCTGTGGCGCTAGCGTACTATGCGAACACAGCTCTCACGGCGTACGCGGAAGTCGAAGTCGCTCTGGCTGCTGAAGAGTTTCTGGAAGAACGCGAAGGCCATCTGATGACGTCGGTCGAGCAAGCCCGCGCGGCCGAGCGGTTGGCCGATGAGCGTTACCGGACAGGCTTAGAGACCTACATTACGGTGCTTGATTCCCAGCGCTCTGCCGTACAGGCCGAGGGAGAACTCATTGCCGCCAAGCGGCTTCGGTTAGAAAACAGGGTTGATCTGTATTTGGCTCTAGGTGGAGGTTTTGAACAAATGGCCTCGCCGTTTCAGTTAAATGACCGCCAAGCTAACTTCAATTAGGGGCTGACGTCGACATGCGCATTTTGATTCGGTTTCTCCAAGTCGTGCTGCCACTCGCAGTATTAGCTTTGGCTGGCTTCGCGGCGTTCATGATGATTCGCAATCGCCCTGTTGTCGAAACGCAGCCTGTTCAAATTGCGCCGCCGGGTGTACGTGTACACGTTGTTGAGCTTCAGGATGTGGCCCTGTCTGTGGTCAGCGAAGGGACCGTCCGGCCTCGCACGGAAAGCCAATTAGTTCCAGAGATCTCCGGCCGCGTTACATCGATTTCGGACTCATTCGTCGAGGGTGGGTTCTTTGAGACAGATGATGTGCTTGTAACGATCGATCCGTTTGATTATCAGCAAGCAATGGTCAGTGCGCGGGCGCAGCTTGCTCAGACGCGGCTGCGCTTGGCCGAAGAAGAGGCTGAGGCCGAGGTGGCCCAGCGGGAGTGGGAAGAGCTGGGACGAGGCAATCCACGCGAGCTCACCCTACGGAAACCCCAGCTCGAAGACGCGAATGCCGCAGTGGCGGCGGCCGAGGCTAACGTTGTACGCGCGGAACGAGATCTAGAGCGTGCGGAGATCAGGGCGCCATATGCCGGTCGAGTGCGTCGCAAGAGCGTTGACGTGGGACAGTTTGTCACAGTGGGTAATCCCGTCGCGACGGTCTACGCGGTTGACATTGCGGAAATTCGTTTACCACTTCCTGATGAGGAGTTGGCTTACCTTGATTTGCCCTTGTCGTATCGCGGTACCGACAGTCAACCCGGTCCTTCGGTTAAGGTGCGTGCCACATTCGCGGGACAAACATATTCTTGGGACGGGCGCGTCATGCGAACAGAGAGCGAGATTGATCCAGTCAGTCGCATGGTGCAGGTCGTGGCCGAAGTGCGTGATCCTTACCGCTTAGGACCGGACAGGGATCGACCTCCATTGGCGGTTGGTATGTACGTGGATGCCGAGATAGCGGGCCGGCGGTTTAACCAGATCGCCGTTGTGCCCCGTGAGGCCTTGCGCGGACGAAACCAAGTGATGGTCGTCGATGACGAAAGCCGCATGCGCTTTCGTGAAGTAGAGCTTCTCCGGATGACTGCGGAATCGATTTATGTAGAAAAAGGACTCATGGATGGCGAGCGGGTGGCAATCTCAACGGTCGATAGCCCGACTGAGGGGATGCTTGTGCAGGTCACGCAAGAAGAAACTTCAGACCTCATGGTTGATTGGGTTCCAGAGGTGCCAATTGAGGAGAGCCTTCCACTAACATCGACTGCAGCGAGCGCAGGGGATGTGGACCTGGCACAGCCTCCCGTCGAGCTGCCGGCGGTTGTGTCGGATCCGGTGACCGGCGATCAAGAAGAAGCAGTCGTGGCTTCGGATACACCGTCCGATTCGTTCCTAGATGTTGTTAACGGTACGGAAGAGGTAATCACTCCGTCTGCGGTAGCGGTTGCCGTTTTACCGTTTACAGACCTGAGCCAGCAAGCTGCTGACGGTGGACTTGGTGCGACGTTCGCAAGCGTAGTGTCGGAAAGGCTGAGCGAAGTTGATGTGGTTACCGTCGTGCCAGCAGCTTCCGATGCAAGCTGGGTTGTGGGTGGCGCAGTGCAACAAGAGGGTGATGAAGTTCGCATTACCGCTCGTGTCGTCGAATCGGATGCTGGAGACGTCGTGCAGGTAGTTAAGGTAGACGGAATTCTGGGTGCGCTGTCGGGGGCACAAGAAGATATTGCGACGGCCGTCACCAATAAATTTCGAGAACTACTGGGTGCTTCCGAACCGAAAGTCTCGCCCTTGCCTGTCCGCGCCATCGTGGCAGTACGACCGTTTGCCAATCTGAGTCAGGAGCCGGTAAACGATCAGTTAGCAGTGGATGTCAAACAAGCCGTGACTAAACACCTTGAGCAGATATCGACACTCACAGTTGTTGACACCGACGAGGGCGCACATTGGCTTGTGGCCGGTGGAATTCAACGGATTGGCAACACGGTCCGGATTACCGCGCGCGTCGTTGACCGGACTATTGGAGAAGTGATCCAGGCTGTGAAGATTGATGGTCCGGTCGATGAGTTGATTCGACTTCAGGCAGAGGTCGCGTCGGCTGTTGGTCGCAGCGTGCAAGAAACGTTGGCCAAAACCCCGGTCAACGCAGGATGACAGTTTTGAAACGGTCGTAGGACTCCCATGAACGGAATGATCGATTGGTTTGCTCGAAACGCGGTTGCAGCTAATTTGCTAATGGTATTTCTACTTACCAGTGGTTTGTTCGCGGCATTCTCCCTGACTTCTGAGGTTTTTCCCGAGATCTCGCTTGATCGCCTTCACATCCAAGTGCCGTATCTTGGTGCCGCTCCGGAAGAGGTCGAAGAAGCGGTATGTGTGCGAATCGAAGAGGCTATTCAGGGGGTCGATGGCATCAAGCAGATTACCTCAACCGCATCGGAAGGAGTGGGCAGCGTTATCGTGGAGCTCGAACTTAACGCAGATGCTCGTCGTGTTCTTGATGACGTCAAGAGCCGGGTTGATGCGATTGACACATTTCCGGAGGAGACAGAGAAACCGATCATTCGGGAATTGATCGGCCGGAATCAGGTTGTCGATCTGGCCATTTCCGGACAGGTAGACGAATTTGCCCTAAAAAACGTCGCGGAACGAATTCGTCTCGATTTATCTTCATTTTCAGAGATTTCGCTGGTTGAAGTCACGAGTGCCCGTCCCTACGAGATTTCGATCGAAGTGTCCGAAACGACGCTGCGCCGCCACGGACTAACGTTTGATGACGTAGCCAACGCGGTGCGTCGGTCGTCGCTGGATCTTCCAGGTGGATCGGTGCGCGGCGAAAATGGCGAGATTCTCCTCCGGACCATCGGGCAGGCCTATCACGGAAACGAATTCGAAAACCTGGTCGTGTTTACACGCGCCGATGGCACACGACTCCTGCTAGGGGAAGTTGCGACCGTGGTTGATGGGTTTGCGGAAACCGATCAGTCTGCTCGCTTTGATCTTGTCCCAACCGTCCTCGTGTCGGTTTTTCGAACCGGTGACCAGAGCGCTCTGGCGATTGCTGATCACGTTTATAACTATTTGGATCGGACACGGCCAACACTCCCCGAGGGGATCTCACTCACCATCTTGCAAGACCAGGCGCAGATGCTGAACATGAGACTTTCGACGATGTTACGTACCGGAGTGTCTGGTTTTGCGCTTGTGTTCCTGGTGCTCACCCTGTTCCTAGAATTACGACTTGCGTTCTGGGTGAGTTTGGGGATTCCCATTTCCTTTCTTGGCGCCATCATGCTGATGCCAGGGCTTGATGTCACCGTGAATGTTCTCTCTCTGTTTGCTTTTATTCTCGTGCTTGGAATTGTGGTTGACGATGCCATCATCGTTGGCGAAAACATTTATGCCAAGCAGGAGAAAGATGGTGAGGGCTTGCGTGGATCGATCGAAGGTGCTCAGGAAATTTCGACGCCGGTGATCTTTGCCGTACTCACAACCGTTGCAGCTTTCATGCCGCTAATGTTCGTTCCAGGCATGATGGGCAAGATGTTTCGTGTGATTCCGTTGGTCGTTGTGCCGTGTTTGATCTTTTCGCTGGTTGAGTCACTCAATATTTTGCCGGCGCACCTTTCACGCGTACCGAAACGCCGTCGCCCGGGGCCGTTGCGGCGCGTCCAGCAACTGTTTGCGAACGGTCTCAAACTGTTTATCTATCGCGTCTATAAGCCTGGTTTGGAGTCTGCTCTCCGCTGGCGGTACGCTACGGCCGCCGTGGGATGCTCCACCCTGATCCTGACGGGTGGGATGGTGCTTGGTGGGTGGACAAATTTTCACTTCTTTCCCAACATAGAGGCCGATTTCATGGCTGCTTCTATCTCGATGCCCGAAGGCACCCCTGTGTTGGAAACTGACCGCGCCGTTGGCAAGCTGGAGGCCGGAGCCGAGCGTTTAAGGCGAGAGCTGATAGTTGAAACGGGCGCAGACTATATTCTTCATATTTCAGCTTTTGTCGGCGACCAGCCGATGAGATCCCGTGACGGTGCTCCGGTTGGGCCGATCGCGAACTTGTCCTCTCCTCATCTTGGCGAAGTCCTGATCGAATTGGCTCCGTCACAGGACCGTCTATTAACGAGTGAGCAACTGGGTAACCGTTGGCGAGAGGCCACCGGTCCGATTCCAGAAGCCGTCGATGTCAAATTTAACGCGTCGGTCATGTCCCCAGGTGAGGACGTCGACGTCATGCTCGTCGGATTTGATATTGAACAGCTCCGAGCGGCCGCTGATGAGATCAAGGCCCAGCTTGGTACCTACACGGGTGTTTATGGAGTCAGCGATTCGTTCCGGGCGGGAAAGCGAGAAATGACACTTGGCATCAAGCCGGCGGCGGAGACGCTTGGGCTCACACTCCAAGATCTCGGCAGGCAAGTTCGCCAGGCGTTCTATGGCGAGGAAGCGCAGCGGATTCAAAGAGGTCGTGACGACATTCGCGTGATGGTTCGTTATCCTGCCGCGCAACGGAAGTCGTTGGGAAATCTTGAGAACATGCGAATCCGTACACCAGATGGTGGTGAGGTGCCATTTGGGCAGGTCGCAGTGAGCGATCCAGGGCGTGGGTTTGCCTCCATTAAAAGAGTCGATCGCAACCGTGCCGTCAACGTTACGGCCGCTGTCGATGAAAATGTAACCTCACACGGTGTGGTCATGGCAGGCCTTCAAAATCAGATCCTTCCGGAAGTGCTCGGACGTCATCCTGGTGTCTTCTATGTGTTCGAGGGCATGCGGAGGGAACAGGCCGATGCGATTGGGGGGCTCCAGGTCGGATACATGATTGCGTTGTTCGCAATTTTCGCGCTACTCGCTATTCCGCTCAAGTCTTATATCCAACCGCTAATTATCATGGCTGCTATCCCCTTTGGTCTCGTTGGTGCGGTTTGGGGACACATCGCTATGGGGCTAGATGTGACGATGATGTCCATGTTTGGCTTCGTGGCACTCACAGGCGTCGTTGTGAATGACAGCTTAATCATGGTGACATTCATTAACCGAAAACGATCCCTGAATCTCGACTTGGAAACCGCTATCAGAGAAGCTGGGGTGTCACGTTTTAGGCCAATTCTATTGACTTCCTTAACAACATTTTTTGGTCTTGCACCGCTGATGCTTGAGAAAAGCTTCGACGCTGCGTTCCTCGTGCCGATGGCGGTGTCACTGGCTTTTGGCGTCATTTTTGCGACCTTCATTACCCTGGTGCTCGTCCCGACGTCGTATCTAATCATTGAAGATCTTCGCCGAATTGTGCGAAAGGTGTTTGGATGGGAGGATGAGGATGAACCAGAAACGGGAGGCGTGGCACCCATCGGTTCCGCAGCCACTCCCTCAGAAGTTTAGGAAGTTAATTTGACCCGACGATATCCGTGACGACCTTCTTGGCTAATGGCGGACTGATACCACAGGAAGCGTCATTGATGCGACACTGGGCCAGTGTCAGTGAGCAGCCACAGGGACATTCATCCTCGTTGAGACGCTGCAGAGCGCGTTCCTTCTGATCCGGAGTGAGACCAGACAGATCAACTCCAGGTATTTCTGTGGCGTGCGCTGCGTTGATTAAGCGGGTGGTGTCATTGTCATCAATCAGCTCGGCGGTCACTGTCGTTGGCAATGACATCAGGTAACGGGTTTCCTGCTCGAACACCGCTGGGTTTATTAATCCGAGGTGAGTCTGCACGATGTGGCCTTCGGGATTAATTACAAACGTGGTGGGAAGGGCGAATACACCAGGGAACTGGCGGTTGAGTTCCGGAGTTGCCATTACGATCGGGTAGTTCATCCCCATCTGTTCGGCAAATGATCTCACCTTGGATGGATCGCCCTCGTCAGTGGAAATACCAATGATCTGCAATTGGTTTGGGTAGCGATCCTGAAGCTGGATTAAGTCCGGAATTTCCTGACGGCAAGGTCCACACCAAGTTGCCCAGTAATTCACGAGCGTGACCTTTCCGTGCCAGTCTCGAGTGGACATGGTTTGACCATCCAGGGTCTCCATCGTGACATCCTCGATAGGCACCGGAGTACGCAACAGCTGAATGGTCATCCCGGCGGTTGGAACATCGAAGAGAGGCATGGGAGTGTCGCCGACTGGTTCGTTGGAGGTGCTGCAGCTAACCAGCATGAATCCGGCGACCACAACAAACAAGACGTTGCCTAAGAAAAGGTGTTTCATCGGGTCCTTGAGGACTGTCGTTAGTTTTAATTCTACCGTGCGACCTACCCCTGTGACCAAAAATAGCTCTCGATGCTCGACCGTAGCCCCAAAAGGTTTCGGCGTCTACTTTTCCGATCGCTAATATCCGAGTTGCACGGCGGCGATTAATGCGATTACGGCGACGACATACAGTTTGACGAGAAGCGGGATGATAAACCGTGCCCAGCGGTGATACGGAATCTGTCCTATCGCGAGGATTCCCATTAATACCGCGTTGGTCGGTACGACCATATTTGTGAACCCGTCTCCGAATTGATAGGCCAATACAGCTACTTGGCGGCTGATGCCAGTGAGATCAGCCAGCGGGGCCATGATCGGCATCGTCACGAACGCTTGGCCAGAACCTGAGGGGATAAAAAAGTTGCAGATTGTTTGGACGACGAGCATTCCGATGGCGGCTACTGCAGGGGGGAGTGTGTCGAGTGGTTGGGCGATTCCATTGATGATGGTATCGATAACTTGAGCGTCCGACAGCACAACCTGAATGGCACGGGCGAACCCGATGAGCAGTGCGGTTGTCGTGAGCTCAGCTGCCCCTCGACAAAACGATGTGGCGACCACAGTAGGTTCCAGTCGACCTATCAGTGCAGTCACAACTCCTACCCCCAATAGGATGGCCGTCAACTCATCCAAATACCACTCTCGGACCATGACACCGTACACAAACAGCAAAATACTTAGAGCACATATGCCGAGCACTATGAAATGTGTCGCCGTGAAAACGCTGCGATTTAATTGATTGAGACCATTCGAGTAGTCCACGTCGTGCACAAGGCTCAAGCGTGGGTTTTGCTGCACACGACGGAGATACTGTAGAAGATGGTGCACGCCAATGGCGGCGCATATCAGGAGTAACAGCCAACGTACGACTTGTCCAGATGCTAGCTCCACGCCGGCAAGGTCCTGAGCAATAAGTACGGTGAAGGGGTTGAGGGCGGCGCAGGCGTAACCAACGCCGGCCCCCACGTAGATAATGCCAACTGCCACCATGGCATCCATGCGTAACGCTAGGCACATCGGGACCAGAATCGGAACGAACGCCACGTACTCCTCGGCCATTCCGATGGTGGAGGATCCCAAGGCAAAGAGAAAAACCATTCCACTGACGAGTACGCTGGGATGCGATCCCAGCCGTCGAATGGCGGTGCCGATCACAGCGTCGATGGCTCCGGTTGCGCGAACCACCGCAAGCACACCACCAACGATCAAAACGAAGAAAATGATGTCGTGGGCATCAGCGAGACCTGCAGGGATTGACGTGATAAATGCAAACGGAGGGAGAGGGTCCGCGTCAACCAGATGAAAGGTCCCACTTAACACACGAAGTCCGTCGCGATCAAATTCTCCGGCGGGGATTACATAGGTCGCCAGTTGGGCGAACACAATCAAAAGGAACAGCAAGACGAGTGAATTGGGAGCGCGACCGAACACAACTGATCCCACACGGTTCATCAATCACCGTGTGGGATCGTCGGAGACACGGACGAGTAGCTTGCCAAAGTTTTTGCCATGCAACAGACCTTGAAATGCCCCGATCGCATGCTCGAGCCCATCTACGATGTCTTCTTTGTAGGTTAGTTCACCGTTTTTGATCCATGAACCGACCTCATCCAAGAAACTCGCTTCACGGTCACTGTGATCCCACACAATAAATCCACGCATCGTCAGACGACGCGTTAGAACAAGTCCCATGAGTCGTGGCACAAGGTCTGGGCCAGTCGGTGGTTCTGAGAGGTTGTAATTAGCGATGCGGCCGCAAACGGGCACGCGGCCATAGTTGTTGAGTAATGGAATTACGCCCTGAAATACCTTTCCACCCGCGTTTTCGAAGTAGATATCGACACCATCGGGACACGCCGTTTTCAAATCTGTGAGAAAGGTGTCGTCCAGCCGGCTCACGCAGGCGTCGAACCCCAACTCCCTGGTGACGTAGTCACATTTTTCCCGGGCACCGGCGATTCCGACTACCCGACACCCCTTGAGTCGAGCAATCTGGCCCACAATCGCGCCGACAGCACCTGACGCTGCGGATACAACAACCGTTTCGCCGGCTTTGGGTTTTCCGATGTCTAGCAAGCCGACGTACGCGGTTAACCCTGGCATACCGAGGACCCCAACAGCTGTTGAGATCGGAGGACCATTAGGATCGAGCTTTCGCACACCCGTGCCATTCGACACGGCATAATCCTGCCAACCGTTCCAATTAAGAATGAAATCTCCTGGTTTGTAACTATCAATGGTTGACTCGATCACCTGTGACACTGTTTGGCCGAACATGACCTCACCGAGTTTGGTTGGCTTGGCATACCCCAAGGTTCGGTTCATCCGTCCGCGCATGTATGGATCAAGAGAGAGATAAATGGTTCGGCTCAATAGCTCTCCCGTCTTGGGCCGTGGTACGGGCGTTTCGATCATTGCAAAGTCAGTTTCTTTCGGGGCTCCCTCTGGATGGGCGGCCAGCGTGATCTGACGATTCTGATTGCTCATACGGTTGTCAGTATAATTCCAGGATGATTCAGCATGTAATTCATACTTATCGTTTTAACCTGGGTTTCGCAGAACTGCTCGTCAAGGATTTATCACCAGAGCAGATGGTTCAGCAACCAAATGGGCTGGTCAACCATCCTGCTTGGTCACTTGGCCATCTGACGATGACTGCTAACAACCTTGCAACGATTTGCGGTCTTGATTCTCAAGTGCCAGATGGGTGGACTGACATCTTCGTGACGGGTGGGATCCCGTCTGGTGACGTGTCCCTCTATCCGTCGAAGGACGCACTTCTTGGTGCTTTGCAAGCACAGCATGAACGAAACACACAGGCTGTGCAGCAGGCGGACTCGGCATTGTTTTCCACGCCGCACCCGGATGAACGTGTGGGTAAGCACTTTCCGACCATGGGCGACTTGATTGTGTTTCTCATGACGTCCCACGAAACGGATCATTTGGGGCAGTTAGCAGCCTGGCGACGCGCGATGGGTCTAGGGTCAGCTACGGGGAGATGACTTGTGGTTTTTCTTCTCGATCTTGGACCATGTGTCACGTAGGCTGACGGTTCGATTGAAGACGAGCTTCGAATTCGACGATTCGGGATCAACGCAAAAATACCCTTGGCGTTCAAACTGGTACCGGTTCCCCGACGGAGCATCCGCTAGGCTGTGTTCGACACGGCAGCCGTCGAGGATTTCCTGAGACGTTGGGTTCAAAGAGTCTTTATAGTCTTGTCCGGTCTCGACTTCTTCTGGGTTTTCTTGTTCGAACAGGTGGTTGTAGATTCGCACTTCCGCCGCAAGGGCGTGTTTTGCTGATACCCAGTGAATAGTGCCCCGCACCTTACGTCCATCCGGTGCGTGGCCACCGCGCGTTTCAGGGTCGTAGGTGCACCTGAGCTCCGTCACGTCACCCGTTTCAGGGTCTCTAGCAACATTGACGCATTTGATGAAATACGCATATCTCAGGCGGACCTCACGCCCTGGAGCAAGCCGGAAGTATTTTTTGGGTGGATTTTCATGAAAATCATTGCGCTCTATGTAGATCACTCGTGAGAATGGCAACCGCCGTGTGCCCGCCGAGGCATCTTCAGGGTTGTTCACTGCATCGAGCTCCTCCGTTGTTCCCTCAGGGTAGTTTTCGATGACAACACGAAGTGGGCGCAAGACCGCCATCACGCGGTTGCTTGTGCGGTTGAGGTTTTGGCGGACTGCATCTTCGAGTTGTGCGATTTGCACGACGCTATTTGCTTTGGCGACGCCAATACGATTGCAAAATGCTCGGATAGACGCTGGGGGATAGCCCCGTCGCCGCATTCCAACGAGTGTTGGCATTCTTGGATCGTCCCAGCCGGTTACATGATTTCCTTCGACGAGTTCTAGTAGTTTTCGTTTGCTCAAGACCGTATAGGTGATGTTGAGACGGGCGAATTCTATTTGGCGGGGTGGTGACTCAAAGGGTAGTTTCTCCAAGAACCAGTCATAAAGTGGCCGATGATTCTCAAATTCCAAAGTACACAACGAATGCGTAATTCCCTCAAAAGCATCCGACACCGGATGGGTAAAGTCGTACATCGGATAGATGCACCATCGGTTACCTTGCCGGTAGTGTGGGACTCGTCGGATTCGGTAGATCGTCGGATCTCGCATGTTCATGTTTGGCGACGCCATATCAATCTTTGCCCGCAGAGTTCGACTGGCGTCGTCAAACTCCCCTGCCCGCATCCGTTTAAACAGGTCGAGGTTTTCCTCGATAGATCTCTCACGATAGGGACTGTTTTGGCCGGGTTTGTCCCAGCGACCGCGGTACTGACCAACCTCGTCACCCTGTAGATCGTCGACGTACGCATCACCGTTCTCGATGAGCTTCACAGCACAATCATAGAGTCGCTCAAAGTAGTCCGATGCGTAATAGAAGCGCTCTTTCCAATCAAATTCCAGCCAGCGGATATCATCCGCGATTGCTCGAACGTACTCTTCGTTTTCCGTCTCTGGATTGGTGTCATCCATCCTGAGATTACAGACGCCGCCTGTTTCGTGAGCAATGCCAAAGTTGAGGCAGATTGCCTTCGCGTGCCCAATGTGTAGATACCCGTTGGGTTCCGGCGGAAATCGCGCATGAACACGGCCACCGTGCTTGCCGGTGTTCTGGTCGTTAGTAACGATTTGACGGATAAAATCCGTTCCTTTTGTTGTGTTGTCTTCCATGATTACTTAACGGTCAGTCGCATGAGTGCTCGGTCGATACGCGCTAAACACGCGTCACGCCCAAGAATGGCTAAGCTTTCGAAGAGTCCGAACCCCACAGTTTTTCCTGTTACCGCCACTCGGACGGCATGGATGATTTGGCCGATTGGGATCTTTTCGTCCTCAACAAATTGATGCATGGTGCTGTCGAGGGTCGCTGCGTCAAATGGATCAGCAGTCTTGAGTCTGAGTTTAAAACGTTCCAACCGGTCGACTGCTCCGTCCGCACGAATTCGTTTATTGAAAGCTTTCTCATCGTAGGTAAATACATCGTCTGGATAGAAGAATTCTAGATAGTTCACGATGTCGCCAGCGACTTTAAGGCGGTCGCCTGCTGCTATGACGACACAGGTCACTAGGTTGCGCTCCGATGCCGAAGGTGTCTTTGAAATTACGCCGCTTCGTTGGAGGAACGGTAACGCCGAGGTTACCTTTGCCGCCGGCGACAGCCGTTGCATGTACCTCTCTTGGAATACCAAGAGTTTCTGTGGGTCGAAACTTGCCGCCGACTTGTTGACACGTTTGAGCGTAAAGTTTTCGATCATGTCATCTAATGCAAACATCTCCGTTCTGTCATCCAACGACCAGCCAAGCAAGAGTAGATAATTGAGCAGCGCTTCAGGCTGATACCCAACGGAACGGTAGAAATCGACGAGTAGAGGACTGAACGTTTCGGGAACGATTGGGATATCGAGTGCCTCCATAATGGCTGCACCGTGCTCGTTGAGCTTTCTAAAGTCGGCATGCTTTAAGTAGGTTTTGAGCTTGCGTTTACTGAGCTTCTCTGCGCTACCGGGCTCGGCTACATAAGGTAGGTGTGCGTAGGTTGGCACACGGTGGTCGAGCGCTTGGGCGATGAAGATTTGCCGGGGAGTATTTGAGAGGTGCTCAACGGCTCGAATTACATGTGTGATGCGAAAGTCATGGTCATCGACCGCACTGGCGAGGTGATACAAACAGCTGCCATTTGATCGCTGTACGACGTGGTCTTGTTCGAGTGCCCACTCAAATTCCATGTGTCCACGGATCTGATCCTCGAATTCACACACTCCCTCGCGCGGCATCTTGAGACGTACCACCGACTGTCTCCCCTGCGCTTCAAATTCAGCGATCTCGGCCTCAGTTTTTCCCATCCAGCGCCGGCTGTAGACGAATCGTTGCTTCTGCCGTTGCGCCGCCTCACGTTCCGCTTGAATTTCCTCGCTGGTGGCATAGTCTCGGTAGGCGAATCCGCCGGCGAGTAATTTGTCGACGGCCTTCTGATACCTTTCTTGCCGAGCTGACTGAAAGTATGGGGCATACGGTCCGTCGATCTGTGGGCCCTCGTCCCAGGTCAGACCGAGCCAGCGAAATCCATCAAGTATGGGCTCTAGGGCTTCGTCCACGTTGCGCATTTGGTCCGTGTCATCGATCCGCAGGATGAATTGGCCGCCGTGGCTGCGAGCGAATAACCAGTTGAACAAGGCTGTCCTGACACCACCAATATGCAAATATCCAGTGGGGCTTGGTGCAAAGCGCGTGCGTACGGTCCGGTCATGAACTATCATCGGGCAATATGAAGCTTATCGTGGCTGTGTTGGTGGCGTCGACCATTGGGTTGGCGCAGTCGAGTCCGATGCCTCGTATGAAAGGCCACGTCATAGACGTGCCGGGTCACGGGCAAATGGGATACACAATTTCTGTTCCGCGTGATCTTGGGGACAATGATCCTCGTCCACTCGTTCTGGCGTTGCACCCAGGTGGCGGGAGTCGCGGTGGACCGTTCTTGTCTCAAGTTGTTGAACCGGCACTGCGGGACTGGGGCGCTATTATTATCGCGCCGGATTCCCCGAACCGAAGGTGGTCGGAGCCGTCAGCTGAGGAGTCCGTCCTTTTTCTGCTAGACGATGTGTTGGAGCACTACGCGATTGACCGGAATCGCATGTTGGTCACCGGATTTAGTATGGGCGGTGCGGGTACGTGGTTTATGTCGACTCATCACCCCGAACGATTTTCGGGAGCGATTCCGATCGCAGGCAGGCCCCGAGACAATCCACTGGAAGCTCTTGACTCGATGCCCGTGCACATTATTCATAGTCGGGACGATGAGCTCGTGCCAATCGGTCCAGCCCGAGATGCTGCGAATGCTTTAGCCGAGCAGAACCACACGGTGCAGTTCACCGAGCTGTCCGGCATTGGACACTACGCAATGGGTGGCTATGTCGACGCGCTCAGACAGGCTGGGTCCTGGATGTGGCATCAGTGGGACACTCGAGAATAACCAAGAAGGCAGAACAGGTAAGGAAAGATGCGAGCGTTAGGAATAATGCTCGAAAAGATCCCAGGCTTGTATTAATCTCCTTTTTACCCCTCAGTTGTCATCCAGCCCTGCGATCTTAGTGCTGATGTGGATTCTTGGCGTTCGGCTGTGTGTAATGCCACCGCTGCTACATCACCAGGCCTAAACTGGTGTCCCTGCTGCATAGGGAAGACGCGCTTGCCGCGTTTCACGCTAAGAATGACATAAAGCTCACGTGATTGGTTTTCGGTTTCCTCAAATATCTGCGGGAGTCCACCGTCCGTGGAGTTTTCTTCAGACTGATAGGTGAATTGTTCAACTGTTACTTGGCCGTGACGATACCGCACGTCCCAGCGTTCATGGTCGTGAGGGCCATCAAACAGGACATCAGTGCTCTCGTTGGATACCAGACTCGGCGTTTGTTCTCCAAAGAGCGATTCTGTCGCGACAAGTCCTCGAGGCACGGAAAACCCATCCACCGCCTGACGTACAAACAGAGTATTCAGGTGTTCGTTAAAGGTGAGTCCAACGGCTATGCCCACGAGCTCTGGGCGTGCGCGAAGCATTGTGCGTTCCTCGAGAGGATCACCGAACACCACCGTATGTCCGGCTTCCTCGGCGGCACGAGAACGTTTCGGATCAGACTCCACAAAAGTAACGGGAATCTCGGCCTCTCGAAGTTGAGCGGCCAGTGCAAGGGCTAGTCCCGGTGCGCCAAGGATAACGACGTGATCTCGGCGGGGCAGTCGAACCGATAGCAGCGCAGATAATGGGCGCGCTGCCACGCCGGACACAATCACAGTGGTAGCAATTACGAGGAAGACCAGTGCTTTGAGCTCCTGACCTCCTTCTATCCCTTGACTCTCGAGCGTCGCGGCGGTAATAGAAGCGACCGCGGCAGCTACGATTCCGCGAGGTGCGATCGCACCCATAAATATTTGTTCGCTAGAGGTTAAGTGGAGACCGCGGGTTGAAAACCAGACGCTCATGGGGCGGGCCACCACGATCAGAATACCCACCACGATTAGCCCCTCCCATCCGAGATTGCGCAAGTCGTCTAGAGGGACATCCGCCGCCAGTAAGACAAAGAGCAGTCCAATCAGCATCACGGTTAGTCGATCCTTGAATTCTCGGAGCTCGTCGCCAACCCGTATCTCAAGATTTCCTACGACGACTCCAGCGACCGTGACGGCCATGAGCCCACTTTCCGCCACGAGTTGACCGCACGACTCAAACAACAGGACCACGGCAGATAATGTGAAGATGTGCTCGTACCCACTTGCGACCAAGATTCGATGTCGGAGCACAATTGCTAGAAGCAGTCCAGCCACAACACCGGCGACAATGCCAAATCCGAGGCTCGCTGCGGCAATTTGGATCTCTGCGACGAGTGTGTCGACCCTCGGAGCTGCAACAATTTGCAGGACAACAGCAGCCAGCAATGCACCAATTGGATCGATGAATACTCCCTCCGCTTCGAGCACCGTTCTGAGGCGGGGGTGTAAACGCATGTCGCGTAGCAGCGGTCCGACAACGGTAGGGCCGGTAACGACGACGAGACTACCAAAGAGAAATGCGAGGTTCCAGTTCCAGTCCAGCACAAAACGAGCAAGACCTATTGCCACCACCAAAGTCACTGCCGCTCCTCTGGTGATCAGCCGGCGAATCGCTGTTTCTTGGCGTTTAAGACGTGACCATTCTAGGTTGAGCCCTCCTTCGAAGAGGATGATTGCGATGCCAAAGTCGACTATTCCGAAAAGCCCATCGCCTAATGCTCGCGGTTCAATCCATGCAGCACCGTCCGGACCGAGTAACGCTCCGGTTCCGAGCAGCAAGACAATGCCCGGCAGTCGCAATTGACGAGAGACGGATTGAGCCAAGACTCCTGCAGCGAGTGCGATCGCGAGGGTGAGTCCCACATTGTGCATCGGCTATCTACCCTTTCACGGCCTGGCGAACGGATCCCTGTTGTGTTTGTTCAGAGGCCTCGGACCGTGTTTCACGATGGTGATACTACCTTACCGATGAAGGAGAGTCGCGACGCTGTTCAAGTGGTGTAGCCTTCCGATAGGCAGTGTTAGGGTTGGGGCATGACACTTAGCCCTCGGTCTGGTGTTCATCGGAAATAAATGCGTATCCTCAACGGAGTCAAACCTGAATAGTAATTGCAGGCGTCGTTTCCTTAAAGGTTTTGACAGGATAAGTTTTAGGATCGATACTGATTCGGAGCCTGTGTACTTGGCAGTCTAGAACAAGATTGTCGGCGGGTTTTTATTTCGCTTCGTTGCGGATTCCCGCTGCCGTGACCTTGTTGTCTTGCTTGCTTTCCTATTAGCAGGAAGGTCACAGGAGACTGGCTACATGGATTTTAGCCGCTTGAATTATTCTGGTCGCGAACCTGACCATCGATTGCGATGACGATACTGATTTTGAGTTTTGTTTTGGCTTTGGTGCTTTCCCTTGTACTTAACCCGATGTATCGAATGCTAGCTCTTCGAATGGGTTTCGTTGAGCATCCCAGAGATGACCGCTGGCATGAAAGTCCTACACCTGCGGTTGGCGGACTCGCAATTTTCACGATTCTTTTATTCGCGGCCGTGCTGTTGGATCCGCTTCGAGAAATTTGGTTGCTTCTGCTGGGTGTTGGCGGCATTTTCAGCATCGGCTTAATGGACGATCTCAGAAATCTCAAAGCTTCAACCAAGCTGATAGGTCAAATTGTAATAGCGTCGTTACTGCTCTCTTTCGGCTATCGACTGGGTTGGACTGAGTCCCTAACTTTCGACACGGTGCTGACGCTTTTCTGGATTGTCGGAGTTACTAATGCGTTCAATCTACTGGACAATATGGACGGCCTCTGTGCGGGCGTCGCTCTCATTGCCGGATCTGCTCTACTGGCCGGGATAGTCACTACTGTTGGAGTTGCCCCCGAATCTCTTTATTTAGCCGTCTTGCTAGGAGGAGTTGCGGGGTTCTTGTTCTTTAACTACCACCCCGCCAGGGTCTTCCTTGGTGACAGTGGCAGCCTGTTGGTCGGTCTTAGCCTTAGCGTGTTGCCGCTTCATCTTGGAGTCGGGCCTGAACCTCGGACCGACGTGCTTTCGATTGTCGCCGCGCCAGTTATGGTTTTGTTGATTCCTATCGGCGACACGTTATTGGTGACAGTCTCTCGGTTGTTGTCTGGTCGATCGCCCGCACATGGCGGAACGGACCATTCCTCACATCGCTTGGTGGCAATCGGCCTGTCACCACGAAGGGCTGTGGCTGTGTTATGGACGCTTGCCGCTGTTGGGGGAGTGCTAGGTTTCGCGATTGACAGGTTTACCGATCAAGTAATGGCTGTGACCGGATTACTGTTCGTCATGGCTATGGTGATCTTTGGTGTTTACCTTTCTCAGGTGCGGGTTTATGAGGACGAAGATGATATTCAGAGTGAGCGCCGAAAATTAACGCCGCTCGTTATCGATTTTCCGTACAAACGGCGAGTGGCAGAGATCCTGCTGGATGTTGGCTTGGTGCTGGTCGCCTACTACGCGGCTTTTCGCCTGAGATTCGGGCAGCCTGTGTTTGTAGGCGATGAGTTTTCGACTCTGTTTCCTAGTTTTCTTACATCGCTGCCGTTGGTCTTAGGCATTCAAGTATTCAGTCTTTTTGTCGTGGGGACATACCGTGGTGTTTGGAAGCACTTCGGACTAATGGATGTCGTTGTGTTGGTAAAGGGTGTCGCGTTAGGTGCGGTGAGCATCGTTTTCTCGGTGACGTTTCTATATCGGTTCGAGCTTTTCTCTCGTGGAGTCTTTGTTATTTACGCTGCGTTGTTATTGTTAATGCTCTTCGCTTCTCGGGCATCATTTCGGTTGATCGGGGAGTTTATCCAGCGACAACAACATGTGGGCGACAGACTCGTCATTTACGGAGCAGGCCAAGGAGGTGCCGCGGCTGTCCGCGAATTGGTCGGCCAGTCAGGTGAGGTTTTTAGGCTAAAGGGTTTTATTGACGATGATCCTGAGAAAACTGGCATACGGTTTCTTGGTTATGAAGTGCTTGGTTCATACGACGATCTAAGGCAGCTTATCCTGCGTGATCAGGTCGACTGTATTGTCATTAGCACACGGATGATCGACGTTTCTCGTGTGCAGGAACTTGAGCGACTCTGTCACGTACATAACGTTAGGCTATCCACTTTGCGGGTCGAACTTCGCCACCTTGTGGTAGGCGCCTGAACACCTTTCGTAGAATTCAACGTTGATGGAATGATGGTGTGCTGTCGCTGTGTGTAGTGTGAGTCCACGTGGCGGCGACACGTCGGCGAGTGGGACCACAAAAGACATTAACAGCGGGAAGCTATCGAGCAGCATTATGGTGCTTGAGAACCGTATACAGTTTGGTGGAGTGTGCGGTAAGCCTTGGCTCTGTGGTCGGGCTCATCGGTTGTAACCGGTTCTAGCTCGCCTCGAAATTACGGAATCGTGTATGGTGGCAGGGTTTTAGAGCGGGTGTCGGAATTAAGGATTTGTTCTAGGATTTGATTTTCATGCCATCGCCCTCAAGCTATCTAATCACTGGTGGTGCTGGGTTTATAGGGTCTCATCTCAGTGCGGCTTTGCTTCAAGCAGGGCATAAGGTGACTGTGATTGACGACCTGTCGACTGGACAGGTTAGCAATATCGCGTCGCTACAGGACCATCCAAACTTCAATTTTGCTCGCGCGACGATCACTGACCGTGTCGTGCTCGACCGGCTTGCTGCGGAGGTGCACGTCATTATCCATTTAGCGGCGGCTGTGGGTGTTAAGTTGGTGGTTGAGCGACCCGTACAGACAATCGAAACCAATGTCGGAGGTACGGAAGACGTGCTCAAAGCAGCGCTTCGTTACGGTTGCCGGGTTCTCATCGCCAGTACGTCTGAGGTCTACGGAAAGGGTAGCAAGATTCCTTTCGCTGAGGACGATGATATTGTGCTAGGTCCCACAATTCGGAGCCGCTGGGCTTATGCGGCTAGCAAGATGGTAGACGAGTTTCTTGGTCTTGCTTATGGCCGCGAATACGGATTACCTGTTGTCATATTTAGGCTTTTCAACACGGTTGGGCCGCGCCAGCGTGGGCGTTACGGCATGGTTATTCCTCGCTTCGTTGACCAAGCACTTCGTGGTGTACCGCTTACAGTCTACGGAGATGGTAGTCAGAGTCGCTGTTTCTGCGATGTAGCCGATGTCGTTCGCGCGATCATTGGGTTAGCAGAACATCCAAAAGCTCCTGGCCAAGTCTTTAACGTTGGAGGAACCGACAGCATCAGCATTCAGGCACTCGCCGAGCGCATTCGAGATTCCGCCGGTGGAAAGTCGGAGATCGTTCACGTTCCTTACGAAGAAGCGTATGGCGTTGGTTTTGAGGACATGACTCGGCGGAAACCCGATATCGAGCGTATTCACGATTTACTTAAGTGGAAACCACGTGTCCCGCTTGAGGAAATTCTTCGTCGATCAATCGATTATGCTCGATCACTTGACTCTTAGACTCCCAGAACAAATGCAATACCGTGCGCTAAGGGTAAGGCTAGGATGGCCCAGATCTTCAGCCTGGGTCGGTCATCTTCGGCTCGTTCCAACTTTGGGGTAGCCAAGGCCAACAGCATAAAAGCGACTGCGCTAAGAGTCGCGTCGTACAACCATTCGGCCGTCCAGAGCGACAGTAAGACCGCTGCCACGACTCCCGCGGCGCACCCCAAAGCCGTCAGGTCAATTTCAGTTTCGAGATTTTCGCGCCTGCTATGAGTCAGAACCTTCCGTATGGGAGGGAACAGAAACGCACTGAGCAACCAGAGATTGGTTGTTAAGCCAAAGATTCCCAGATCGGTCAGCATATGGAGTGGGTGGTTCAATAGGCTGTGGTCAAATTCCGGTTGAGATCTCGTGCAGTGCAAAAAAAACTGCACGCAGGGCGGACCGTACCGTTCGTGATAGGAAGATCGAGCCGCTTCAAACCCCCCAATACCATATCCACCCAGAGGGCGATCACTAGCCATGAAGAACCCTAGACGGTTCACTTGTTGCCGCACTCCTATGCCCAGCCATACCGCAGAGAGCGGTCTGTTACTGATAGCTGTCCAGCTTTGTTGCCATTGAGTGACCCCCGGTCCCCGGTTTTGGTTAATCGATGCGAAACCAGCTGCCAACACTAGGCTGAGCAGGATCGTCGCGGCCACCGTCGCTATCACGATCCGCTGGAAGTGTTTCCTATTTCTTTTCAGCAAAACGAACGCTAACGGTACGAGGAAGCAAGTGACCCCAGCTATAACACCTAGGTGTGCTGATCGTTGCTGAAGCGGTACAAACATCAGTGTGACAAAGACTACGGTGACCATTGCGAGTGGCCGGAGCCAGGGAATTTGAGTGGGACGCAGGCTTACTGCTAGTGCCACGGGAGCGACTAGAGTCATGAGTAGGGCGAGCCCGACTGGGTTGTGGAAGAGGCCGGCCACTGGTTCATAGAGGGTCGGGATTGGAAAGTCCGGCAAGAAAAACTGGCCGCATGCGACACCGAGATTCAAGATGCTAGTCAGAAAAAACGCAGCTAGGATGCCCTCCCTGGTCACACTCTCAGTTTGTCGATTGGCTACACGATTAAGGAGTGACAGGAGTGCTAGACCACAGACCGGCCCGATGAGAAATCGTCCACTTCGCAGTATAGGCAGCGTGCTCTGTGGGATTAGGTCGACCCACTCTTTGGCAAAGTAACCGCTAGCCCAACCTGCACCCGCAAAGTTGATAACGAATTGGCTCCGTTGAAACAGGACAAGAACAACCGACGCAGTAAGGAGTGCCGCAAAAGCGAGTACTGGCGTAGCGATGTGTCGACGTTGGTCTCGCAGTAGCCGAGTCCAAGATGTTTCGGGGCTCAGTGTGACACCCACGAGCACCGCTGCAGCTAACACAAACGGTAATTCCTTGCCCAGCCAGGTGTCGTACCGGACGTACGGTGCGACTGGCAGCAGAAATGCGATCGCAACAAGGGCACGGCCAGGTAATCGTGCTCCGATCAAGCCTGCCGACACTGTTGTGGCCGTCCACCACACAGCACTCAGCACGTTACTGCTCGTTCCACCGCGGAGCAAAAGAGCGGTAGATGCTGCAAAGACGAACAGTGCAATGGGTAGCCAGGGTGCTATATCTTTCAGTCGGAGGGTTGAGGCAGTTTCAGTTGCCACTTTAAAAAGTCCACGCTGCGGTAAGTTCTTGGTACACGGGTTTGACTGACTTGAAGCGAACCCGCTTCGGGGGGCTGGTAACCATTCGTTTAGTGGCGGTTTCTCAAGTTGATGTTTATTTTTAAGATCTTCGGTTAGTAAGCGATGAGTGAACGATATCCCAAACCGATGTGTTACCGCTGAGCGTTGTTAATATGAAGCCTTAGATGGGGATTGCCGCCGTGACCCCACATATAAAGATGATCGCGAAAAGGGCATCCGCCGAAGATTGTGACGTGCTATGCCAATAGATTGAAAAGGCGGACTATGCAAGCTATCGTTTGGTGGATCCATGGGAGGTCGAAAGTTGAAACCAGACAGTTTTCTGTTGCTTGCGTTCTTGATGGTGTCGTGGCCCGCTCACGTCGGAGCTCAGCTCGGTTCGACGAATGGCGAGTGGCGTAGTTACGGTGGTGACCTTGGCAGCACGAAATACTCGCCGTTGGACCAAATAGACGAGACGAATTTTAAGGACCTCGAGATTGCTTGGAGGTGGCAATCAGCCGATGGGGCACTGGATATTGAGGCTCTTCGTGAGCTCCAACCCGCTATCAACATCCGAAATTTTAAAGCGACACCGCTTATGGTGGGTGGTGTGATCTATATCTCTACAGCGCTGCACCAAGTTGCTGCCATCGATGCAGACACTGGCCGGACACGATGGGTGTACGACCCGCAAAGTTATCTGGGAAACGCGTCACCCCATGCAAACGTCGGTCTCGGATTTAACTCGCGTGGGTTGGCTTACTGGACGGATGGTCAGGATGAGCGCATCTTTTGGGGTACCAATGAAGGGTACCTGCTAGCTGTCAATGCCCAGACGGGAGAGCCCGTTGTCGAATTCGGCGACGACGGGCGGGTCGATCTCATGAAAGATATCCCTCGAGCCGTGCGTGGTACGAACGATTTTCGTGGCCATAGCTGGCTCGGCGTTGCCTCTCCGCCGATTATCGTTCGTGATGTGGTTGTGACGCCGACCGTCATCTCTGATTTTCCGGTCGCAAAAGAAGCTCCGCCCGGTTGGGTGAAAGGCATTGACGTGCACACGGGGGATACGTTGTGGACGTTTCGTACTGTGCCTCAGGCTGATGATTTCGGTGCTGATTCATGGCTTAACGAATCGTGGCGATACTCAGGAAACACTAATGTCTGGTCGATCATGAGCGCTGATGCGGAGCTCGGATATATCTACCTGCCGACCGGAACGGCGACCAATGACTATTATGGTGGTCACCGTCTCGGCGACAATCTCTTCGCTGAGAGTTTGGTCGCCCTCGATATCGAAACCGGTGCGCGTATTTGGCACTTTCAGATGGTCCACCACGGTCTCTGGGATTACGACAATGCGTCGGCACCGAACCTCGTCAATGTGACTGTCGACGGCCAGTCCATCAAAGCAGTCGTTCAAGTAACTAAGCAGGGATTCGCCTACGCGTTCGACCGTGTCACAGGGGAACCAGTGTGGCCGATCGAAGAATTACCGGTGCCCTCGGCGACAATGCCCGGAGATGTAGCATCTCCCACTCAACCGTTTCCCACGAAACCTCCCCCGTTCGAGTACCAGGGTGTGACGGTGGATGATTTAGTCGATTTCACGCCGGAACTTCGAGCGATGGCTCTGGAGGCGGTCAACCCTTTCAAGCTTGGTCCGCTCTATACTCCGCCTTCGTTGCCAGTCGATGGTGGCACCCAGGGCACGATACAGCGCCCTCCGATCGGGGGTGGCGCAAACTGGACGGGTGCTGGCTTTGATCCAGAAACAGGTCTGCTATACGTTCCGTCTGAGAGTGGATTCTCAGTGATGTCGTATGTGACTCCCGATCCAGAACAGGGTGGAAATTTTCAGTACGCTGTTACCAGACTTGGAGACAGTTTTCGCGCACAACCACAGATGCCGATGGGACTGCCCTTATTTAAACCACCGTACTCACGGATGACGGCTATTGATCTGAACACTGGTGAGCATGCGTGGATGGTGCCAAACGGTAACGGGGATCGGCTCCGGAACCATCCGAAATTGCGAGACCTTGACCTTCCACCGCTTGGTGGTGAAGGTCGTGGAGGGCCAGTCATTACGAAGACCTTGCTTGTTAGTGCGCTAACAGCCGGTGGTACGACTGGTGGGCCCAGACTTGTCGCGCGGAACAAGGCCACAGGGGAAGAAGTGGGTTCGCTCGATCTACCCGCTGGGGCTATAGGGACACCAATGACCTACATGCGTGGTGGGAAGCAATACATTGCCCTTACTGTCGGAGGAGATATCCCTGAACTCATCGCTTTGGCCTTACCGTTTTAACAGATAGGGTTTTAAGAGGAGGATTAAGTGGATACGAAGCACCTGGTTGCCATCAGTTTGATTGTCAGCGTGCCAGCTTTTACCGTGGCTCAAAGTGCTGATTTGCCTCGCACACCCTGGGGAAAACCCGATCTACAAGGAATCTGGGGCGCTGGTTATATCTTGACGCCTCTAGAACGTCCAGATGAGTACGAGGGCCGTGAATTTCTGACTGACGAAGAGGTTGCCATTTTGGAAGGAACGGCAGCCGGTCCAGGTCGTGACGAACGTGCGGCTCTGGGTACAAAAGCAGATGTAGAAGGTGCGTATAACGACGCGTACAGTGGACGGGGTCGCAGCGTCATTCGGACCAGAAGGACTTCTCTTATCATCGATCCTCCAGACGGGAAGATCCCGTTTAGCGTTGAAGGACGAGCGCGAATGGAAGCCGAAGTAGCATTCGCCAACGAAATTAGAGACCGTGCTCATCATCCTGAAGACCAGAAAGATGACCGGTGTGAAGGGATTACCCTGCCGGTTGAGTACGGCGGCGCCCGTGTGTCCGGGGGCCACAGTCGTATCGTGCAGAATCCTGGTCAGGTTTCGTTCTACTACGAGTCAGGCCATCAAGGTGGGCAGTATCGGGATATTCCATTGGATGGCCGCGGGCATCCGTCCGATCACATCCGCCAGTGGTTCGGTCATTCTGTCGGTCGGTGGGAGGGCGACACCCTTGTAGTTGACGTTTCGAATTTCAGTGACAAAACGAGCTTTCATGGGTCTCACGAAAATCTACATCTGGTTGAGCAGTTTACCCGTGCTGAATCGGATGTACTCATCTACCGTGTAACGATTGACGACCCAACTACATTTACACAGCCGTGGACGATCGAAGTGCCACTCGTACTTCTCGATAACAAGACGAATCAGATCTATGAATCTGCCTGCCAGGAAGGGAATTATTCACTGACCAGTATTCTTGCTGGCGAACGCGCTCTGGAGCGCGCCGGTAGGAGATGAGAATGAAAGGTGGTCGACGACTTTTGATCATGACAGTCGTGTGCTTGGCGATCGTTATTGTCTGGCGGGCAACGGCGTCACTGGTAGAGAGTGCGTCACAGTCGACCGATTGGGCTCTACATAACCTAGACGAATTTAACAGTCGCTATTCGCCGCTGTCTGATATCAATCGCACCAATGTTGGCACACTTGCCTTACGGTGGTCCTTTGAGACAGACCCTGCCATTCGTATCGCCGAGATGACACCTCTCGTGATCAACGGGGTGATGTACTTTCACTCTGGGTCAAAACTTTTTGCGGTGGATGCGATGTCTGGCGCTACCGTGTGGGTCTTTGATGCCCCTGAAGAGTTCACCGGAGGCGGTAGAGGTCCCGCTTATGGCGATGGGCGGATCTACGCATACGGACCTTCGATCATGTACGCGGTAGATGCTGAGACAGGTACGTTGGTTGAGTCGTTTGGTCGAAACGGAATGTTGAGGATTGTCAATGAAGCATTGACGTTCAAGTATCCAGACACATATCCGCCAACGATCGATCCCACAAGTCTTGGGTACTCTATGACGAATCCACCGACGTATCAGGATGGCACGCTATATGTTGGGCTGCCCTTCTCTGACAGTTTGCTTCCAGGGGGGTTACTAGCTGCTGTTGATGGTGCCACGGGTTTGATCAAGTGGGTCTTTAATACGATTCCACAAGGGCCCCGCGATGCGGGATGGGAAATTTCAAAGGACACTTGGAGTAGCCAAGAACGGTATGGTGGAGGTATTTGGACTCAGCCGGCGGTTGATGCCGACGCTGGCTTGATCTATTTCAACGCTGCGAATCCGTCACCTAACTATGACGGTTCTTCACGAAAAGGTATTAACCTTTTTACTAATGCCATCATAGCGTTGGATGTTGATACCGGCGAGCTTGAGTGGTACTTCCAGACCCTTCATCACGACATCTGGGATTGGGATCTGGTGTCTGGGCCAATCCTTTTCGATGTAGTAATTGATGGTCGCGCGGTTAAGGGTATCGCATCGCTCGGAAAGACCTGCTACGTCTACATGTTGAACCGGGAAACTGGCAAACCGATTAATCCTATTGTCGAAACTGCCGTGCCGACTACAACTGATGTTCCAGGAGAAGAAGTCTGGCCGACGCAACCCATTCCGTACACCTCTGCGGGGATCCCGCAGCAACCGTTTTGCGCAACGTATCCGCGTGTGACTGATCCAGCTTTGGTTCCGCGGGTCAGACAAAGCTTTCATCCACATCAAGTAAATGAGTTTGTCATTGTAGCTCCAGGTCTAATGGGTGGTGCCAATTACGGGTCGCCGTCGTTTAGTCTACGGACGGGCCTCTTATATGCGACTGGTAAGAATGATGCATGGTCGATCAATGTAAAACCGGTTGGGGACACATTAGAACCTGGTCCGGGAAATTTAGGCCACTTCGCCGGTTTCTCAGAGCAAGGGGAGATCGGTTTTGTGCCGACCGCGACACTCGCCGCTTACGATCCGACTACGGGCGAGCGAGTGTGGTACACCGAGGTCCCCGGGACGACTAACGCAGGAAACCTTGTGACGGCGGGTGACCTGGTCTTTCAGGGAATCGGCACAGGTGATTTTTATGCATTTGATGCAGAAACGGGACAGCGATTGTTTCACTACACTGCCGACAGAGGGATTAGGGGTAGTCCGTCGACATACGAGATCAACGGAACCCAATACATTGCCGTCGTGGCAGCCAATACAGTGCTAGCATTTGCGCTTCCGTAGGAAAGGGAGAACGCCGATGAGTTTTCGAGGGTTCGTGCATCACTTGTTCCGGGCGTTGTTACTAGTGACGCTATTTAATTCTTTCGCTGACGCCCGTGTCGTGCGATTTGTGATTGAGCAGCGTCGAGTTTTTGCAGAAGGTATGGAGTTTGGCTCGGTCGGCCCGTACGAACGGCTTGATGGCACCGTGTACATGGAAGTGGATCCAGAGGATCCGTTAAATGCTGTAATCGTTAATATTGATAAGGCACCGCGTAACGGCCGAGGTTTCGTCGAATTCAGCACTACGTTCTATATGCTGAAACCTGTAGATGTCAGTCGGGGTAATGGAAAAATCTTTTACGGCATCAACAACCGCGGCAATAAACTCGAAAGCGGACTGCGGTGGCATCATGTTCCGGCTAGCAACAACCCGATCACGGCAGCGCATGCCGGTGACGGTTTTCTTATGCGCTTGGGATACACCGTCGTCGACGCTGGCTGGCAGGGAGATGTAGCCGAAGGGAACGACAGACTTTTTCCTAATTTACCAATTGCAACCGAGTCGGACGGTCGGCCGATTGTGGCACCGATACGTGTCGAATTCTCGGACCGGAGCATTCCGAACGAAGGGACGTTTACTCTCAATCTTAAGGGGAGTCAGCGATTTCGACCTTACCCGACTGCCGATCTTGATCCGAGGGAATCCTCTTTAACTGTTAGAACTGAAGTCGAGGGAGCCAAGACGCTGATTCCTGCGAAGGACTGGGCTTTCGGGCGGTGTCCACTCGGACGGTCAAGTCTGGAGCCCTCAGAGACTGACGTGTGTCTGTTCAACGGATTCAGATCAGATCGTCTCTACGAACTTATTTATCCAGCGAAAAATCCGATCGTCATGGGATTGGGTTATGCCGTCACACGTGATTTGGCGTCGTTCCTCCGGTACAGCACCAAAGATGACGAGGGAAACCCGAACCCAGTGGCGCGTAATGCAACTGAGGTTGGCATCCGGCGGGCGTACGGATCGGGTTCGTCCTCGACGGGAATGTATCTTCGCGACTTCCTCTATTTGGGGTTTAACGAGGACGAAGAACACCGGCGGGTATTCGATGCAATTAATATCCACATTCCTGGATCGCATCGGCTCTTCGCGAATGTTGCATTTGCCGATCCGAACACGTATTCGCGGCAAGATGACCGACATCACTTTCTCTCAACGTCCTATCCACCGATGCAATTTGCGGTCGTCACCGATCCGTTAACAGGAATCCGCGACGGGATTCTGAAACGGCCAGCAACTGATCCCCTAGTGTTTCAGGTTGACACCGAAAATGAGTTTTACACGATGAAAGCATCACTGAACGTCCACGATGGAATCGGGCGTCCTGTGTTTGTGCCTGACAATGTACGACTGTACTTGCTCTCTAATTTTCAACACTCAGGGGGAAATCCGACTCTTGCGGTCCCAGGGTCAAACGATTTGTGTGCCAATCCAACCAATCCTAACTATCACGGTCCTACACATAGGGCGCTAATCACGGCGCTTGACGCGTGGGCAGACAGGGGTCAGGCACCACCACCAAATCGGTATCCCCAAGTTGCCGATGGCACGCTGGTCTCAATATCTCAATACTCTGCTGATTTTCCGCAGATTCCAGGTGCAGCTTTAACTGAGGTGATCAATGAGTTGTCGTTGGTTGATTTCGGCCCATGGTTCGGGTCCACGGGTGGTTTCTTAACACAAATCCCGCCGAGACTGGGGCCAGAGTACGCTGTCTTAGTACCGATTGCTGACGAAGATGGTCTTAATCCAGTGGGTATTCGACCTGTGGAAGTTCGGGTGCCATTAGGCACAAATTTGGGATGGAATGTGCGGGCGGATGGTCGGCGCGTAGGTAACCTCTGTGGGTTGACCGGATCCTTTATCCCATTTACTAAAACCGCAGCCGAACGTGAAATATCAGGAGATCCTCGTTTGTCGCTTGAGGAACGCTATACGAATCATCAAGGGTATGTGGAAGCCGTGAAGCGTGCCACCAGTGAACTCGTGCGGGAACGATTCCTTCTCATGGAGGATGCCGAACGGTTCATTCAGCAAGCTGAGACAGGCAATGTGCTTCGCTAACCTACCCCGGACGCTTAACGGATTTTTTAAGCTGTGCTCTGGTCGTGCGAGAAGATTTGGTGCGACGCTTGGCCGCAGTGCCGTGCAGGGGGCTTAAGTTGAGGGCGTGCTCAGTGGCCTGGATGGCCGCGGCCAACTGATCCGTATTGACCCCAACCGTCTTGAGGCCACCTTCCCACCTAATCGTTGTTTCGACCAGGGCATCGGTCTTACCACCCGGTGGAATGCGAACTTCGTAGTCGAGTAACTTCGGAACTTGGATGCGCAGCTGCTTTTCAACGCTTTTGAGTGCTTGCATGAACGCATCGTATCCCCCGTCTCCCGATGCCGTGGCTTGCACCTCTTTGTCGCGATAACGAACGAGGATTGTTGCTGTCGGCCGGAGACCGAAGTTGCTGACGACCGTAAAGTTTTTGACCTCAAAGAGTCTGAGTTCAGGTGTCTGGAGAAGTTCAGTTACTAAGAACGGTAAATCGGTAGTTGTGACTCGGCGCTTCTGATCGCCCAGCTCGACAATTCGGTTAAGTAATCGCTGTTTCTGTTCGTTCGTCAGAGTGATGTTGAGTCGCTTGAGGTTGAATTCGAGGCTTGCTTTACCCATTAGCTTGCCCATGGCGTACGATCGCCTAAGTCCGAAGCGTGAGGGACGCAGCTGACTTTCGTAGAGTTTCCCCTTCATATCGCCGTCGGCGTGGACGCCCGCAGCTTGTGTAAAGACGTTCTCGCCCACGATCGGTTTATTAACCGCGATACGCCGTCCCGAGAACACTTCAACCAGTTGACTGACTGCAGCGAGGGCACGTTCATTGACACGGGTTTGGAGACCGGCGTGGTCACGCAGCGAGACCACGACCTCATCAAGTGCGGTGTTACCCGCACGTTCGCCCATACCATTAACCGTGCAATGGACGCCAATCGCACCGGCGAGCGCGGCTTCAAGGGTATTAGCAGTTGCTAGTCCGTAGTCATTGTGCCCGTGGTAGTCGAACTGTTGTTCTGGAAAAGTCGATGTCAGTTCCGACACAAATTGTCGTACTTCAGCCGGACTCAGGATGCCGAGGGTGTCACATAGCATGAGTCGTTGAATAGGCATGTTGACTAAGGCGGAGAGATGATTCATCACGTAATCACGTGATTCACGCATTCCGCTCGACCAGTCTTCAAGGTAGATGTTAAATGCCACACCGTGCTGGGTGCCGTAGTCAATCGTTCGCGCGATGTCATCAAGGTGCTGCTGATGAGTTCGACGCAACTGTTCGCGGCAGTGTTTGAGAGAGCTTTTAGTTAAAAGGTTGATGACTCGGCCACCTACTGCTCGGGTCCAGTCAACGGAGGCCTTATTGTCGACGAAACCGAGGATTTCTATCTGATCTGCTAACCCAGCGTCTTCCGCCCATGTCATGATGTGATCAACCGCTATTTGTTCACCTTCGCTCGTCCGGCCTGAGGCGACTTCAACGCGGTCTACTTTGACTTTTTCGAGCAGTCGCTTGGCGATGATCAGTTTCTCGGCTGGAACCAGAGACACGCCTTCGGCCTGTTCTCCGTCTCGGAGCGTGGTGTCTAGAATTTCCACGAACGTCTTCGTTCGAGGCTTCCGAGGTTTCGTTTTAGCTGGGGTCGACATTATGTTGTCTCTAGATTTTATCGGTCATTTTGTGTCGTGGCGACAATTTGAGCTCGACTGAGGTCAAACGCTTGACCTGCCAGAGTCTAGCCAGTACCCTGCCGACTCGAAAAGGAGGATTAACTATGCGCTCTAGCTTTGCCAAGCTTGTGTTTGTATTGGCCTTGGTCAGTGCCACATCGGGCGCGGCAACCGCCCAAAATTCTTCGTCAGGGTCTGGGGTCGGACCTTCCCTTAGTTATTTGGCGCCGATGACTTTTGGTCCCGACGCCGTTTTATTCGCGGCCGATTCCCAGGAGGTCTATATTTATGCGCTTGACCTTAGTCAGCATGTTACTGGTGGCGCGCCTGGCACAAAGGGCATACCGGCCATTGACGAGAAGATTGCCGCTGTCCTCGGGACGGAAGCCGCCAATATATCTGTAACCGATCTGACTGTTTACCCAGAGACCCGAAATGCTTTCATCTCGGTGATGCGAGGTTCGGAGCCGGTATTGCTAAGAGTGGATGGTGACGGGGAGCTCATAGTCATATCGTTAGATGAGGTTCCGTATTCACGGATCCGGCTTCCGAATCGTCCTAATGAGAACACGGACATGTTGTTAAAAGGTGGTGGCTCGATGCCTATTCCTAACTATCCAAGCAATCAGGCAACCGATTACCCACTGAGTCTCTTTGGCGTGCAGACAGTCACTGACCTCGCTTATACGGATGGCCGCTTGTATGCTGCGGGGCTGTCCAACGAAGAATTCGCGTCGAAGCTCCGTTCAATCACGTATCCTTTTACCGCGGTTGACGAAGGGACGAGCGTTGAGATTTGGCACGCACCTCACGACCAGTTCGAAACACGGTCTCCGATCTACACGTTTGTGCCTTACGACATCGACGATGAGCCGCACCTAATCGCGTCGTATTTGTGCACGCCGCTGGTAAAATTTCCAGTTTCCAGTCTCAGGCCTGGGGCGGACGTGCGAGGGCAGACGATCGCTGAGTTTGGTAGTGGTAACCGTCCGCTTGACATGATTGTCTATCAGAAAAATGGTCAGGACTTCCTGCTGATGTCGAACAATAGACACGGTGTGATGAAGATTCCAACCGAAGGCTTTGGGATGGCCCAAGAGCTCACTGGTTTGGTGCCTGATGGCAGTACCGCGGGGGTTCCTTTCGAGACAATTGGGACGCTGGAAGGCGTCGAGCAGCTTGATCTCCTTGACCGGGATCATGCGCTTGTTCTGATTCGTCATTCTGAACAAGCGGCGTTGAACCTCGAAGCAGTGGAGTTGCCTTAGACCTGTTGCTTTTGTCGCCAATAGGAGAAACATGGACGCGGAGCGTCGCTCGGCACGGTCGCTTGTTTTGGTGCTGACGGCGCTCGTCGCGTCTGGGCCTGGGTGTGGGAACTTCTTCTCTGATGGCCTTGAAGACTCTGGAGTTTCTCCAGAGATCATACTTACCATAGCACCAGATGATTTACGGTCGAGTGTGGTTGAATTGTTTGGATTGCCACAGGCCGATCTGGCGGCTGTTAAAGCCGCGGGTTTCACTTCTAGTGGATGGGTAAATTTGCTTCGTGTGTCGGTTGCTGATGGGCCAGAGGACGCGACAGGGCACTTGCCAATAATCGGGACCTATTCGGTCAGTGAGTACGCCGTTCGATTCAGTCCCCGCTACCCGTTTGATCCTGGCCGACACTATCGGGTTGTGTTCGATCCTCTATATCTTCCTGACACCGAAAGTTCTTCGAGCGCAGCGTGGAGATCGGAGTCGTTGATTGCAACAGTCCAGGAACCAGTTACAGATCTTCGACCTTCCACCATCATCACTCGAGTGTATCCGACGGCTGATAAGATTCCGGAAAACCAGCTTCGGTTCTACGTATATTTCTCTGCTCCGATGGGGTTCGTGGGTGGCGCAGACCACGTGTCCCTACTTGATAAAGATGGACTCGCCGTAGAGGATGCTTTCTTGCCTTTAGAAGTAGCGTTGTGGAACGCTAAACGCACCAGATACACATTGTTGTTTGATCCGGGTCGCGTCAAACGTGGCATTCTACCTAATGAAGAATTGGGCCGACCGCTCACCGAAGGGGAGACTTATACCCTTGTTATTGATCGCACGTGGCGTGATGCGGGTGGACTACCTTTAGTGGACTCGTTTAGCCGTCGTTTTTCAGTCGGTCCTCCGGATGAGCGTTCACTGAATCCGGCCAAATGGGAGCTAGCGTCTCCAGGCGCAGGCACACACGATCCTCTTGTCGTGTCATTTCTGAGGTCGCTTGATTACGCTCTTCTGAACCGAGCACTGCTTGTGTCGACGTTGGAGGGGGGGGCGGTGGCTGGAGACATCGATATCCAAGCTAAAGAAACACGGTGGCTCTTTACGCCGCGTGAGCCGTGGGAGCACGTTGAGCATCGCCTAACGATTCTTCCTGTGCTTGAGGACACGGCTGGAAATCGTGTGGGCAGGCCGTTTGAAGTCGGTTCGTCTGAATCTGTTGAGCGCCAAGGTTTAACGGCGCCGACAAGTCTTCTGTTTCACCCCACTCCTTCCAGTTAAAGGCACTTTCCACACTGCGTGACGTCCTTTGTGGTGCGTCAAAATGGCTGCCAAAATATCAGCACGATCGGATTTCGATCCCTTTCTCAAGAGAATGTTTTTAGATGGAGCTCTGCTAAAAAAACCAAACGGACATTAACGGCAAAGTAGAGAAAGAGGACTTAAATAACAGTAAAAAATTGACTTACATGATTTGAAAAATGAATTATTCTTGCTTGAAGTCTAGAAAGGATTGAAACCTGAACGGCTGATCTTGTATAAAGAGTGGCTACTCACACTTTGGTGCCACGTTTCAATGCAATCCGAAATTACAAAATTTCAAGCTATCGACCTGCGGAATGTGTCCGACACACCTCAGTGGCAGCTTCTTGATTCAGAGTCGAAACTGACGATCCAAGTGGTGGGGGAGGTGCTGCCGTTTCGAACGAATCAGTACGTGATGGATTCTCTGATTGATTGGACAAACGTACCGAACGATCCGATCTTTCAGCTCGTTTTTCCGCAGCGCGAGATGCTTGACGCGACGGATTTCCAGTCAATTCAACGCCTGATTAAAGACGGCGATCAGAAAGCACTTGCCAGCGAAGTCAACCGAATCAGACGAAGCCTCAATCCCCATCCGGCTGGTCAACTTACCCACAATGTTCCAAGGCTAGAGGGACGGGAATTACCTGGGTTGCAGCACAAATACCGTGAGACGGTCCTGTTTTTCCCTGCTTCGGGCCAGACTTGTCATGCGTATTGTACCTACTGCTTTCGGTGGGCTCAGTTTGTGGGGCTGGCAGACCTAAAGTTTCAGGCTCGCGAGACGGGCGACCTCGTCAGATATTTAAAAGCGAATCGTGACGTGACGGACGTTTTGATCACGGGGGGCGACCCCATGATTATGTCTACGAATGTTCTGCGTCGCTATATTGAACCGTTGTTGGATCCAGAGTTAGAGAACGTCCAGAATATTCGCATCGGGACCAAAGCGATTGCGTATTGGCCACAACGCTTCGTGACAGATGGTGACGCCGACGAGTGCCTTAAGTTGTTTGAGAAAATCGTAGCTTCGGGCCGTCACTTGGCTATCATGGGTCACTACTCGCATCCGGTGGAATTTGATTCAGCGATTTCCCGTGAGGCTATAAGTCGTATCCGAAGCACTGGTGCTCAGATTCGTATGCAGGCGCCTCTTATCAGACACGTGAATGATGACCCGACGGTTTGGGCAAACCTTTGGCGTAGGGGTGTCCAGCTTGGACTAATCCCGTACTACATGTTCGTTGAACGCGACACCGGAGCACAGAATTACTTTGAGGTCCCATTAGTCCGCGCTTATGAGATCTTTAAGCAAGCGTATGCGAGTGTTTCGGGATTGGCTCGCTCTGTTCGCGGACCGTCCATGTCCGCATTTCCCGGGAAGGTGCGTATCCTCGGTGTAATTACTTTGAGGGATATGATGGATTCGCAGGTGCTTGAGATCTTGCGTGAAAATATCCGGTTCGATCTACTCGGAGAACCAGACCAGCCGCTGCTGGTCTGTGATTTTATCCAGGCACGCAACCCGGAGTGGGTAAGAAAACCGTTCTTCGCAGAGTTCGACGACGGGGCATCCTGGTTTGATGAGCTCCGTCCGGCTTTCGGGAAAGAGAAGTTTTACTTCGAAGAGCCCGACGTTGAAGATAACTCGCGACCCTTACTTGAACTGACCGAGATGTTGCTAGATTAAGATTGCTTAGGTCAGCGAATTCTGATCGCGATAAGAAGCGGCGGGCTTCCGGCGTCACTGAACCACGTGGTCGACTCTCTGACCATATCCACTGCAAGTAGATAACGACCCGGAGCGTCTGGTGTCGTCACTTTTAAAGCCACGTCCACTTCGTCGCCTGATAAGACGGTTCGGGGCAGAGCTGTCCGTATGCCGTCGAGGAGCATCAAGGCGCCATGGCGATCCAGCCAGTGATAGCTGAGAAAATCAGGTCTCTCATTGGATCCGCTAGACCAGCGTCGCCAGCTTTCATTTTTGAGCCGCACTCGCGCCATCAGCGTGTGAAGTGGCGGTGCTTCTGTTGGGCCATCGTAACTGAGGTAACGAACATCGTACGGTCCGCGAATTTCATCCGGCCAGAGGACTCCTTTCCCTGGGTTTGACTGTACGATCCGGCGCGATGCTTTCTGTGTTTTGATCGCCCGCGCGGTCTGGTCAACCGGATGGGCATGTATGACAAGGTGCTTAGCTAGCAGATCTAGATCTCGTTCGCGCAAGAGATCATCCACTTCCGTATAAAGCTCGTAGGCAAGTTTACCGAACCGTTCACGGCTTGGAGATTCGTGTTCAGGGTCCGGTGGATAGCTTTCAAGACCGGCGATCGTGCCACGGACTTCAAGATTGTATCCGCTAAAAAAATGTTCAAAGTCCTCGATAGCGTAACGGTGTTCGACCGGTTCTTCCCGTTCAAAGCCATGATGTTCCCTGCGGGCTATTGTAGTCAGCGGTTCTCCCGTGGCATACGCGAGATGCGCGCGAATCTTATCGAGGTCTTGGACCAGCCAGTCGAAGTCGAGTTCCTTATTCCAACTTCCCTTCCAGTCTCCCCGTGGTTCAACGAGGAGAAATCGGGCAGTAAATTGTCCAATCCGATCAAGGAATGATTGAGGTTTAATGAGGTGGTGGAATGAGTCAAACATTAATACAAGGTCAACGGGCCTTTCAGGTTCGAACTGTTCGACGTTTGATACGTGAAACGATACATTTCTTAACTCAAGTGTTTCTGCATGAGATTGAGCCCTGGTGACGCCTGACTGACTGTGGTCGATTCCTTTGAAGCTGGTCTGAGGAAAACGCCGAGCAAGTTCGCACGTGATCTCGCCCGTTCCGCAGCCCAGATCTAAAACATGGCGTGCGTCATCCACGAATGGAGCGGTTAGGTCGGCGAACCGGCGAATGGTGATGTTGCCAGGATACGAAAATCGAAATGGGTTGATATGCTGCTTGTGAAACAGAGAATCGTGGTAAATGCGATCCCGTTCAGGTGACCAACGTTGCCAGGATGCACGGATGTATCGAAGCCCGTGACGGAAATGTCTAAGTAGCATGTCTTGAAACTGCGTTAGACGCGACGAAGGTCGGCCAAGTATCGAGACATCATCGGCTCTGACAATTTAAGGCTCTGGTGCGGATAACAGATGAAGATCGCTTCGGCCATGCACAGACTGAGTATACGCAGCCGGGTTTTGTCTGTCAGCGCTTTGAACACCGTTTCTATGTCATCAAGTTTGGGTACGTGCGAATCTCCTAGCGCTCAAATATATGTGCTGATACGTGTATAGTCGAGTCAGAGCAATATTCGTCAAATTCACGGTGCATTCATGAGTGCGTTCAAATCGGTCGTGTCATCGTGACGGGGCTGCTGTTCTTGTGTGTAGCGAACTCCGCTAGGAGCCAGATGGCTGAGGGTTTGGCGCTGGCAAGGTTCGGTAGCGACGTGCGAGTACAGAGCGCAGGGTCCCAGCCCTCCGGCGTTAGTCCACTGGCTATACAGGTTATGGAGGAAATTGGGATCTATATTTCGGATCATCGGTCGAAGGGCGTCGATGCGATTGAGGTAGCCACAATTGATATTGTGGTAACCCTTTGCGCCGATGAGGTGTGTCCTGCAATTCTGAAATCCGTGCAGCAGATACATTGGGCAATTCCTGATCCGGCGGCGGCTACAGGTTCGGAATCCCAGCGGCTGGAAAGATTTCGTGGTGCCCGAGATGAAATAGCAGCACGTCTAGGAGAACTAGAAATTCGCGTATTCACACACAACGAACCCTCCGTTACTGTTCCAAGATAACTACTTCAAATTCTGAATCTTGATCCCAGCCACATACTAGAATTCGACAGTCATGTTTCTTCCTCTTGGTGACGAGCCAAACCCGCGCGGCGTGCCGATCGTGACCTACGGGTTAATCGCCGTGAACGTCGCGGTCTATCTATTTATTGCACTACCGCTCAGTGCTCTGGATCCGAATCTCAATGACCCTGCATTGGCCCATTACGTTGCAATCCTCGCGGAGCAGTTTTCGGGTCAACTATCCGAGTCGGAGCTATTGCGCCAAGTAAGCGCTTATGACCTAACGGTCTTTAATTATGGGTTTCGGCCAGCCCAGCCAGATTTGGGGGCTTTATTGTCCTCGATGTTTCTTCACTCTGGGTTAATGCACCTCGCCGGCAACATGTTGTTTCTGTGGATCTATGGCGATAACGTAGAGCACCGTTTGGGTCCTTTTCGTTTTCTCTTGGCATATCTCCTTACGGGCGTAGCGGCCACCTTATTTCACATGATGTTCGATGCCCGTTCTGAACTGCCGTTGGTTGGGGCGTCCGGTGCTATTTCGGGGGTTCTCGGTTTCTATTTCATCTGGTTTCCGCACAATCGCGTACGTCTCTGGATCGCGCTCTTTCCTTTTTTCATGAGAGTTGTGCGCTGGCCCGCGCGGATGGTGCTCGGTATTTATTTATTTTGGGACAACGTGATGCCGTTTTTGATCACATATGGCATTGGGGGAGGAGGGGTTGCCTATGGTGCGCACATCGGCGGCTTTCTGGGAGGCTTAGGTTGGGCATGGTGGGCAGACCGACGGAAAGTGGATTCTGATTCCGTTGGCTACCAGCATGCCAAAGACCACACGGTATCTTCCCCCACTGACGAAGTAGCTGGACTCCTTGAGCAAGGTAGATTCTGGGATGCAGCACCAGCCTATTTTCGGCTAACAGCCGACCAGTCGAGACACCTGTTAACTCCCAATCACTCCATTGCCTTAGCCGACTGGCTTGCCAAACACGGTCAGTCTAAAGCGGCACTGGCAGTTTATCAGCGCCACGTGCGTGATTATCCCGTTGGGCCGCTTGCGGCCGAGGCACATCTGGGTGCAGGGCTTGTGCAGCTAAATGCATTGAGCCAACCGACCGCCGCCTATCAACATCTTGTCGAGGTGTTTGACCTGAACCCAGAGCCCGATACGGCTAACTGTGCGCGTCAGGCGCTCGCTGAGATTGCTGCGCAGCAAAAGTTTAAGGTCCGAGAGACACCGACTCGGTGAGATATCCCATCAACTGGCGGTGCCACCAATTGCCGGTCATTGTTCTATTGTCAGGTGTGGTGAAGTCGTAACGATAAATTGCCAACCGAGCGTAGCGAGGCCGTTCTCCCCCGAATGGATTTTCGCCTACTAGTCTGACCACGCTCGGTGAGCCTTTAAGGATTTTTGTGATAAGCACTCGGAGCCAGTGCTCGTTGCCAGCTGGATCGAGTGCGGCAAACCACATCTGCCAGTCTAGACGCGGCATGTGTGGTTGAACGAAGGTTGGGCGTTTATGGAGATCGCCGGGTTTCCAGCGAAATTCGTGTTCGCGCCACATTGTTCCATCGAGACTGACTTCCAGTACAAGCTCGGGCCTCACAGTTGTCATTGAGCGAAATAATCCATAGCCATTAATTGACCGGGCTGGCCGCACAAGTCGTAATACTTGGTTCGACCATTCAGGGTGTGGGTGCCTGTAGGTGATCTCATGCCACATTGTGAGGGTGCTAAAAAATGCAATCACTAATGTTACAAACGGAAGAACGGTTCGCCAAACTCTTGGTTCAGGCGTTGAGTTTTCTGAATCCAGGCGCTTGATTAGCGTTGTCGGTAGCGCTCGACTTACCGTAGCGTCGTCTAGAAGTGCCAAATACAGCACCACGGCTAATAGGTTAAAAAATCCGTAGTTGCCTGTTGCGGCGATGCCGATCTGGAGCACACACATCAACGCGCATGCGGTGGTCCTGGTACGGCGCCAACGACTTGGCGCCAGTGCGAAAAAGGGTACGACCAGTTCGATCAAGAACATGCAGGCAGCAGAAGAAGTGTGAATCCATATTGGTGCATTGTGTGCATACCAGCTGGTCCATGCAGGAAGCGGCTGAGTCTGGTAGTGAAATGTCATCGCCGTGAGTCCTGACCAGGTCGGGTCACCACTCACAAGTTTCGTGACACCAGATAAAAAAGTGAGTTTGAACGCTAGTGCCCACAAGAGCCAGCGGATCGATATCGGTGGACTTGTGCCTCCGGCCAGGCTCGGCCTCAAACCAAATGGTGCGTAGAAGCAAGCGAGTAAACCTACTTCGAGAAGGAGTACATCCCACTGAAATGAGAGGAACGTCTGTCCAGCTACGGTGAGCGACAGATAGAGGACCCAGAGAAGGGCAAATGCACCGATCGGTGCTAGTCCTAGGATGGCAAAGACCGCGGTGACTATTCCAACCCAGCAGTATGCTAGTAAGGCACTATCAGTGGACGAAATCCATGCCAATGTTGGAAGCTCGTAGTACGCTCCCACGCCAAAGAATTCCTCCGCTCGATTGAGGAGCTCTTCGATTGGCAATAGTCCGTCGGCGCCGACCAGACCGAGAATCTGGGGTGTTAGTGAGGCAAATGCTAATAAGTATGTGAAGCCAACGAGACGAAGAAACAGCCACCGTGAGAGTTGAAACTGCGGAGGATTGGGTGCCCACTCGTTAGCGGTCATAGTGAGAGCTTTACTATAATGGTGGATCGAGACGCAGTACGCCCTCCTTGCTGGGAGGTCGTTCAATGGTAGGACACGTGCCTCTGGAGCACGATATCGGGGTTCGAATCCCTGCCTCCCAGCCACTCTTTACAAATAGCTAGCTAGAGTCCTCAGGATTAGCCAATAATCGAAGCATCATGCGTTCACATGTTTTTATAGCTGTGCTTCTGATCAACACGGTCTTTTTGTCAGCACAATCCTCTGATCGCATAAACGGTGAAGGCGGGGACATCGTTTTTACGCCGATTATCCATGCGAGCGTTCAGATAGAACACGCTGGTACCGTGATTCACGTCGATCCATGGAGTGCCGGTGACCTGTCACAGGCGAAACTAGCCGACTTAATTTTGGTCACCGATGATCCCGGGCACCACCTTGACCCGATTGCCATCGAGCGGCTCCGCAAGCGTGGCGCACCTGTCGTGGTGACGGCGGGTGGAAATCTCAAATTTACTGATGGCCGGGTTCTCTCTAATGGCGAAGCTGATATTTTTGCTGACATTCCGGTTGAAGCTGTTCCAGCCTATGACTTGACCCCAGGAGAACCGCTGCACCCGAAGGGTGAGGCTAATGGTTATGTCATTACTTTGGGCGGCCGGCGAATTTTTTTTGCAGGTGTCACAGAGTGTGTTCCAGAGATTCAGGCGCTTCGAGACATTGACGTTGCGTTCGTACCCATGAATCTACCGCTCGACCGGATGCGTCCAATTCCAGCGGCCGAGTGTGTCAAGACCTTCCAGCCGAAGGTTGTCTATCTGTATCACTATAATCAAGCTTATGCGAGATGGCTCAGCGACCCGCAGGGTTCTCCGCCGCCCGATGATCAGAATACGGCTACGACGATTCAGGTCTTTCGTGACGCGATCCGGGGAGAGTCGATTGAATTTCGCGAAGGTCTCTGGTATCCATCCCAGGTCGCGCGTTAGCCGTTTGCAATCCATCGTATGAATTTCCGGTCGTTGCTTGCTGGCGCCACAATGTGGTTAACGTTCGCCATCATTTGCGCTGCCCAGAACTCCTACGTTCCTCTGACGAATGCTCAATATGACGAGATCCACAGCTTAGTCGACCAGGTTGTCATCGGTGGATCGGTCTGTGACGTGGGACTCTTGCCGGCAAGCAAACGACGCAAGGAAACCATCGTGGCGGTCATTGATTTTAGTGGACGTTTGTTTTGTAACACCCTAGTGCGGGTGAGTTGGGTCCAGCCCCCGTTACTGCTTCAAGAAATTTCTGGCTGGTGGATAGGAAGCCTCACTCCTGCCGCTGTTCAAATTATTCAGGATATTGATGGTGATAATGAACCTGACTTGGTCGTTCCGACAGCCATTTCAGATTAGGAGGGAACTCGTGCGTGCACGGCGACGCTCCCGTTTGTTTACAGCTGTGGTGCTGAGCGCTGCATCGATCTTAGTGACCAGAGCCCCGAGTTTTACCGAACTTGGCAAGATTCCTTGATTTTTGAGTTGCTCAAGTCAGAAGCGTCGTCAAGCGGAGCCCAAAGGGACAACATTCCGTGTTTGGTGATGGCCATCGATAAATCACAGCGTCTGGTCGGAATGAATCCAAAGGCTGGCTTAAGCACTGCCAAGCAGTGGATGAGGAGCACTGATTTATTCTTGCAAAGAAAGGCAGTTTGGACATTAAGCGATATTGATGTGGCCACTGGTGAGAGCAGCGTCCTTAAGGAGCTCAAGATACTGGCCGAGAACGGCCATGACTACCACAAGATTCTGTTCTGGTTAGAGCAAAGGAAACGCTTATTCACTAGGTGGTGAGCGGACAGTGTCATCTCACGGTGTAACGTTCTGCTTGGCTTCGGTCAACCAGGGGTGATCTAAATCGGCAACGCTCCACATCTTGATGAGTTCTGCATAGTGCCTACTAGCTGTTGACGAATCACCCATCAGTGCGCTCGCTCGCGCAGCTCCCACAAGGGAGGCCGGCCGCCGGGGGCGGCGTACCAGCGCCGCCTCGAATTGTTCGATGGCATCCTGGGGTCGGTTCAGCATCAAGAGAACCTCACCATAGAGTTCCAGTGTCGGTTTTATGGGGTCGGCTGGACCTAGAGGCAGATCCGAAGCATGGGTGATCGTTTCCGCTTCGTCCAATAAACGGAGAGCCTTCTCGGCGTTGCCTTCGGCTAAGGAAAGTAACGCGGAGACTTGCCGTTCCATGACGTCCGCACCAACTTCCTGAAGCCCTGCAATTGCCTCTTTTGCTAAGTCAAGGTTTTCATTCTGAACGGCCCCCAAGCCCACGGCCAATAGTACAGACGGCACGTCTCCAAATCCTTCCTGTCGAGCGAGTTCGATTAGAGCGTCGGTCTCATTCCACTTTGCTGTCTCAATGAGATACCGGGCATGTGTTGAAGCAACCTTTACCTGAAGGGCACGTGCTTTACCCATAGCCTCATAGTCTGTTCGTACTTGGTCAGATAAAGCCTTAGCTTCTTCATAGCGGCCGCCCTGAAGCAGAGAGTACTGCAGGTAGTCCACTAGGTGACCGTATTGATGGTCATCTACCTCGGCGATGCTGAGACCACGAATCGCGAGTCGCTCCTTTGATAAGGCAAACGCCCGCTGACTAGTTGCAGTCGCTTCGTCCCATTTGCCGAGTTGAATGAAGATATGGGACGGCATGTGATACGCAGCATGGGTATCTGGAGCCACTTCTCGATAGCGCCGCGCCGCTACCATCCCGAATGGTGCCCGTTCAGAATTATCGACAGAGTGAATTAAACAGCGGAATGAACCTGGGTGTTCGGGGTTTCTGACAAGTAACTCGAACGCGACGGCTGCGGTGCCTCGTCTACCGGGCTGATCGCGTTCGGTCGACAGCCGTGACACGCAATAAAATGCAAGCGCTTCTTCATCATCAGGGTACTGTTCGCTGAGTTGGCGCATCGCGTCCAGATGGGCGAAGTCACGAGTTCGCTTGTCATCAACCCCTAGGTAGAGAGCCTCCACCGCAGCCAGATATCCCTTCTCTCTTTCAGTTGGGGCCTTGGCCGCTCGAGCTTCTGGTGTGGGACCGAGTCGCGCCAGTACTGAGAGTGCCTTGTCACGATGCTGTTGCCCGCCGGGGTACCGCCGCCAGACGACGGCTGTGTAAGTCATTGCTTCTCCCCAGTAGGCCATTGCAAAATCTGGCTCGACTCGTTGTGCCGCACGAAAGAGAATGGCCGCGTCGTAGTAGTCGAAGTTGTGCAGTGCTGCTACCCCTTGTACAAAATAGGACTGTGCGGTGTCAGAGGCGGATGTTGGAAAGTTTATCGTTCCCAAATCGAGAGTCATAAGGTAATCGGCCACCGCCGTTTCAGACGTTAGGTCCAGAGTGACCTCTTCCCGATTCGCTGTCGGCGAACAACCGATAAACACAAGAGCAGCGATTACGATGCCTTGGGTTCCCCATCCCTTTTGAAAAGTTTGGAGGTTGTGCATGTCAGTATCTCCGGCCTGGGTGAGCTGCCTAATGCCGCTACAAGTGAGCGGCTAGTTTTATTCCTGACATGGGTAGGATACTTGAGGCAAGGTGGATTCTGAAGACAACAGTGTGACGATTGTGTGAGGATTCTGTTATCCTCGTCTGAGTCGCTAGCAAGTGGAGAGACGTCGGATGTACAAATACTTCTACGCTGTTGTACTAGCCATCTGGCTAATGCTTGAGATACCGGTCGAGGCCTATCTCGATCCGGGCAGTGGGAGCATGTTGCTCCAGATCCTCTTAGGCGGCTTCGCTGCCGTAGGTGTGATCGCTAAATTGTATTGGAATCGTGTAACTTCCCTTTTCACTCGGAAGGACGCTTCCAGGGACAGCCACTAGCGTTTTCGATCGTTACGTATGCGGGATTCCCCGGTGCCCCCGCAGTTCGAGCCCGGTTCTTTTCGGGACCCAGACACGAAGATTTTTCGTCACAACGACGTAATCTTCAGGTGTCTCACGTTGCGTGCCCTGGACGATTGGACTCGTCTCGCCTCGACATCTTTTTTTGATCGGCTCACTCGTGAGGGGCGCATTGTCCAGACAAAGCAGGTGACCGACAGGACAGCGCTGCCTAAGCTAGATGAAAAATGGGCGGCCGTTCTGGAGCATGAAGCCATACCGTTCATTTCCTATCCGTACGAGTGGCCGTTTCGGATGCTTAAGGATGCCGCCCTGCTTCAGCTTGATCTGACTTTGGCAGCGATCCACGAAGGTATGACCCTCAAAGATGCCACCCCATTCAATGTCCAGTGGGTTGGGTCCCGTCCGACCTTTATCGACGTCGGTTCTTTCACCGTATACAAAGAAGGCGAACCGTGGGCGGGGTACCGTCAGTTTTGCAACCAGTTCTTGTATCCGTTGTTTCTGCAGGCGTACAAGAACGTGGCGTATCACCCATGGCTCCGTGGCAGCCTTGAAGGCATAGAGGTTGGGCAACTAAATGCTCTTATGTCCATTCGCGACTATATGCGGCCCGGCGTCCTTGCTCATGTTTATCTTCAGGCCAAGGCACAGTCCCGTTACGAGGCCGTAGACCGCGACATTAAGAAAGACCTGCGAACTGCGGGTTTCGGTGTAGGCCTAATCAAGAACAATCTCCAACGGTTGCGGCGGATCATTGAGCGTTTGGAGTGGGGACCGACGCGCTCGATTTGGTCTGAGTACACCAAAGAACACAACTATGAGGATGCCGATCTACGGCGAAAAGCCGATTTTGTCCAACGTGTTTTGGCGCGTCGGCGGTGGTCCCTCGTGTGGGATATCGGTTGCAATACTGGCACCTACTCACGGTTAAGTTCCGAACACGCGGAGTATGTTCTTGCGTTGGATGGTGACCACCTAGCACTCGATCGATTGTATGCAGAACTCAAACAGGAAGGGAACCAGCGAGTCCTCCCTCTGTTTGCCGACGTGGCTGATCCGACACCTGGTCTTGGGTGGAGAGGTCTTGAGCGTCGACCACTAGGTGATCGGGGGACACCAGATCTAATCCTAGCTCTCGCCCTTATACACCACCTGATCATCGGTCGGAATATTCCCCTGAACGACCTGATCGAATGGCTGGCTCAGTTTGGTGCGGACCTTGTGATCGAATTCGTTGGACATGGTGACTCGATGGTCAAACGACTCTTACGGAATAGAACTGGACAGAGCATTGAGTACTCGGCCGAAGCACTCGAGGCGGCTCTCACTAGGCACTTCGCTTCAGTGACCCAGGAAACTCTCGAATCAGGGACGCGCACACTGTATTACGCACAGGCAAGAGCAAATGGCGGCTGATACGAAGAGAGTCCTCGGATTCTGGGCACTTCACGTGGCGGGACTGTGGAGTATTGGGGTCGTCCAACCAATCTTCGAAGTCTTGGGTAACAATCCTGAGTTCTTTGTAGCACACGACACGCGCGGGAGGGATCTAATCGGATTAATTCTTGGACTGTGTGTGGTTGCGCCTCTATGTATCGTGACGTTGGCATTACTGGCGGTAAGAATTGGTCGTCGGTGCTATCAGGTGATGACGTGGACAGCTTTGACCTTACTTGTGATGGCGATAGCACTCCCAGTTTTGAAGCGAAGTTTGGATCTCGGCGCCGAGGAGACGTTCGCCGTGGCTGGGGTAGTAGGTGTACTCGCGGCTTCGGCTTATTTTGCGTTTTCGCCCTTGCGTCTCTTTACGACTTTTCTGTCGTTCGCAACGGTTGTCGTCCCGATCGTTTTCTTGTTCCAATCGCCAATCTTAAGCCTCGTTTCTACCACTACTCAGGATCCGTTGCCAGATGTCACATTTGAGACGACTCCCCCGATTGTCATGTTGGTCTTCGATCAATTACCGCTTCCATCGCTGTTGGACCAGGACAGCCAAATCGACGAAACTCTCTATCCTCACTTCGCAGAGCTCAGTCGCGATGCATCATGGTTTCGTAACGCTAGTGCTGTTGGCACATTAACCCACGAAGCCCTCCCGGCACTTCTCACCGGCAACTATCCTGAGGAGGATCGATTGCCGACCATGGTCGACTATCCGTCGAATATGTTCACGTTGCTTGGTTCGACCTATCGCGTTGAGGGATTTGAGCCCTTGACCCGATTATGCCCGGAGACAGTCTGCCCACAGCGACGACTGCCCTTTTTTGTCTGGTATGCCTCCGTTCTACTTGATTTGAGCGTGGTCTACCAGCACATCGTCTTACCCGATGAATTGACCGTCACGTTGCCGCCGGTGACGGAGAACTGGAAAGATTTCGTTAAGAACGATACTTGGCGGATGAGGTGGAGAGACCGCCGGACAACTGATCGACGTCAGATGGTGCACGAATTTATCGAATCGATCGTCGTGCCTTCTTCTGAGGATCGACCGCCGTTTTATTTCCTACATACCTTGTTGCCGCACGAGCCATGGGTTTATCTCCCGTCGGGCCAGCAGTTCACGACTAACGGCAGTACGGTGGGGCTGTCTCCCCGGAGTAGCCGTTGGACCGATGATGTCGTTGCGGTGGCTCGCAACTATCAGCGTCATCTCCTCCAGGTGCGATACGCTGATGCATTACTTGGTCAGGTGCTTGACCGGATGCGCACGGTTGGTCTCTATGACGACGCGTTGTTGGTTGTTACAGCCGACCACGGTGTGACTTTTCGGCCAGGATTTCCGTTTCGGAGACCTCGTGCTGAGTCGTTCGTCGATCTTGTTTCGGTGCCTCTGTTTATCAAGATGCCCAACCAGCAGACGGGAACGGTTTTCGCGTCGAACGTGGAAACGATCGACATTGTACCAACCGTCGCCACACGACTCGGCATTCGGCTGCCTTGGGAAGTTGATGGTGTCGATGCGTTTGATGGTAGTGTTGACGCGCGAGCAGAGAAGAGCTTGTTTTTCGATGATCCACTTCAACGGATGACTGGTCCAGGAGACCTTGGTGCGGCGATTCACGATGTCGTTGCCAGAAAATACGAGTGGTTCGAAGATCCCGACGGATTCCATGGCCCGAAGGTTGGACGCCATCAGGAACTTCTCGGTCGCCGCGTTGACGAATTTGAGGTTGTGGTATCAGAGGATGTTCAGGCTACGGTCAATTTCCCAGCAATTTTTGCTGACGTCGATCGGGGAAGTGACTTTATCCCGAGCCACGTGAGTGGTGCCGTTAGGCCTCTGGGTGGTGCGATAGCAATCAATCCAGCTACATCCATCGGTGTGGCGGTCAACGGGGTCCTTGCGGGAATTACGCAGGTATACGATTTTCCGGTGAACGGACGTCAGCATGCCTGGGACGTGATCATCAACCCGCAGTTGGTCACTGATGGGTCCAATACATTGGAAGTCTTTACGATTGAGGAGACTGGTACAGCCGCGGTCGTTTTGGCACGCGCGTACAGATCCGGGCTGGACGAACTCAACGCCAATTTAATTCAGGAGGGAGCGGAGGTGCTCTGGAATGTCACGGCCTCGGGATTCTATAGGACAGAGTGGGCTGGAGATCAACCTTTCCGTTGGACTGAAGAGCAAGCTAGTCTCGTGGTTCCAGTCGATCAAGATGCGCGGCCGTCCGACCTTGCAGTGAAGGTGCTTATGACCGGCCCACCCACCAAGAACGTTCGGGTTTCAGTCAACGAATGCACATTGTTCGAAGGTCAGTTCCGTGGAAGGTGGAATAGAACGTTTCCCTTATCTGGTTGTTCACTCGTTTCTGAAATGGTCGAGATCAAGCTAGAAACTGAAACTCACCAGCCAAGCAGTAATGACCGTCGAGAACTTGGGCTCGCTGTGCACTCAATCGAGCTTCGCTACGGGGGATCCTGACAACCTCGCACTAGGATAAACTGTGCTTTTTACTTCAGGGGCCTGTGCAGGAGACGCATGACTTACTGGGCTAGATGGGTCAGACAACCCCAGACGGTGTGGCTACGGAGAGCACTCTTCCAAGTTCACCTGTGGTCGGGAATTGGTGTTGGACTGTATCTCGTTGTGATCAGTGTAACGGGAAGTATTCTAGTCTTTCGTAGTGAGCTCCGTCAGACGTTCGCGCCCCAGCCAATTTTTGTAGAGGCGGTCGGAGAGCGGATGGACTCAGATGGAATCCTCGCGGCGGCGGAACGTGCCTACCCAGACGGCTCGGTCCGTATTTTTGCCGAGCGCGATATTCCAACCCAAGCTGTGACCATATCTGTCAACCGAGATGGGGACGTGCAACAGATGTTGCTCGATCCATTTACGGGTGCTGACCTTGGCCACGCCATGCCGAGGGGTTGGCGCCTGACAACATGGCTGCTAGATTTGCACGACAATCTACTGTCCGGTGAAACGGGGCGTTCGGTTAATGGGATCGGGGCCGTGTTGATGACGGTACTCAGTGTAACCGGCATTATCATCTGGTGGCCTGGGTTGCAAAATTGGCGTCGGAGTCTACTGGTTGATTTTCGGGCAAATTGGCGCCGACTTAATTGGAGCCTCCACAGCGCCGTTGGCTTTTGGACGGTCGCATTCATCTTCATTTGGGGTTTCACAGGTATCTATCTTTGTTTTCCGGAGCCGTTTATGGCGTTCGTCGATTACGTCGAGCCGTTCAACGAAGAAACTTTTGAAGATCGTGTTGGTGACGCTGTTTTGTACTGGTTTTCACGCTTGCACTTTGGCCGATTCTATGGGATGACCAGCAAAATTCTCTGGGCAGCAATCGGATTAGTTCCTGTAGCCATGTTTGTTACTGGAGTGTTGATGTGGTGGAATCGCGTAATCAAACCCGCAAGGTCGTAACGTGTTTTACGTTGGCTGTAGGGGTCGTACTTCAGTCGGTTGCATCTTCCTATGGCCAAACGGACAGTTCTCTACCAGCTTTGCCCGGATCGAATCATCCGAGTACGCGGCTCAATGAACACAGGGTTGCTTCGTTAGACAGCAGAACGTGGAGTGCCGAACAGCGTTCAATAGCTGAGGATTATGTTCGGAGTGGGCACGGCGGCAATGGGCTGGCGGTGTTACTTCGTATTCCCGAGCTCGCGGCTGCGGTCCACCCATTTCTCGCCTACACCTCGCACGACTCAAGCCTGGCGCCTCGACATCGAGAGATCCTAATCCTCCGGACGGCGTGGCTCCATCAGAACGCTTACCTCTGGGCCCATTATGCGTCGTCTGCACGGTCTGCCGGGTTGACGACTCGTGATATTCGGCGGATTGCAGCTGGAGCTGATGCAGGGGGTTGGACAGGGTTTGATGCGGTGCTCATCAGGTTTGCTGACGAACTCTTCAGAAATTCCTCGGTCAGTGACGCAACCTGGGCCGCTGTATCCGCAGAGTACAACGTTTTTAACCAAATCGACGCGGTCATGACGGTCGCCGAGTTCACCACGCTGTCAATGGTTTTCAATGCGTTTGGTGTCCAACCCGATTCCCTGACGAGCGATCGGTTGCCGGCGGATATTCCCTATGAGGTGGTAGTGCCCATTCGTGAACAAGCACTCACTAGCCCGAGAATTGACCCTGTAGGAGGTCCTGGTTTAAATGTGAGCCGAACGATCGGACGGCATCCACAGCTGTCGCGCGTGTGGGGTGGCAACACCAACTACGTTAATCGGGGGAACGTTCGACCTTCAATGTCCCCGCTTCTCCCTCACGATCGAGAATTGCTAATTCTTCGCATTGGCTGGAATTGCCAAGCTGAATACGAATGGGCGAAACATGTGGGGAGTGTAGGCCGCGCGCGCGAACACGGGCTTGAGCCCAGGTGGATTGCCGAAGGTCCGACGTTCCATCGCTGGGAGCCGTACGAGATGGCGTTGCTTACGGCTGCTGACGAGTTGTATCGTGATTCGACGGTGTCTGATGACACATGGAATGAGCTTTCCTCATACTATGACACTAGAAAGATGATGAGTATTGTAATGACGGTTGCGACCTACCGTTTTGTGTCGATGACGCTCAATGCTTTTGGCGTTCAGTTGCAACCGGACGACGAGGGTTTTCCGACCCTCTGAGGGGCTCCACCTGGAATCGTGACTGGGTTTATCGAGGCGCTGCTAATTTGGCTCTACGGAGACCAACGAACTGGAGGGAATAACGTGGCTATCAAACGGTCACTCGTAGTGTTAGTCGCCACGCTTTTAATGTCGGCTGGTGTTTCATTCGGCCAGCTCGGTGCACCGTTCTCTGGGACACTTGAGCCGATAACCGATGATCAAGGCGAGTCCGCCGCCGGTACCGGTACAGGGTTCTTGTACTCGGTGCTGGATTACTATCCTGAAGGTCCCAAGCTCATGGTCAACGGCACGTTCGAAGGCATGAGTTCGCCGGCAACCGTTGCCCACTTGCATCGTGCCACAAACGGTCCAGATGACCCAGCTGGTCCAACCCCTGGACCGAAGGTGTTTGATTTAGTTGTGTCTGAAGGTACTGCCGGGACGCTAAACGGTAGCTTCTGGATCAGCGAAGAGCAGGCTGAAGAGTTGAGAGAAGGATGGTACTATGTGCAAGTTCATTCACAAGAAAATCCGGTAGGGGCGCTGCGTGGATGGCTTGTTCAAGGTTTTCTGCACACGCCAGAGGATTCGCCCTGAGGATGGAACAGATGACCACACAGAGACTGCTGCTCTTCCTGGCTGTCGGCTTTGCCGTTATAGCTTTGATTTCCACTGGTAACGCACAAAGTCCAGAAGCTGAGCAGTTTTGGCCTCAGTGGCGTGGACCCCATCAAACGGGTGTATCGCGTACGGCGACTCCGCCGGTTGAATGGAGCGAGACCCAGAATGTTAAGTGGAAGACTGAGATTCCAGGTCTTGGTGCGGCGACACCGGTTGTCTGGGGAGATCGGCTCTTTCTTCTCAGCGCTGTTCCAGTTGGGGTATCCGAGACTGAAGAGCATGAGTATCGAGGGGCGCTCCCGGAGCGTGATGTGCATCGCTATGTCGTGATCGCTGTCGACAGACACGACGGGCGTATCGTGTGGGAGCGGGTTGCTAGTGAGGAGCGGCCTCATGAAGCTACCCATGCTACGGCTGGCACTTATGCATCAAGTTCGGCAATTACTGATGGGGAACACGTTGTTGCGTTTTTTGAGTCGAATGGTTTGTTTGTGTACGACATGGAAGGGAACCTTATCTGGGAGAAAGATATCGGCAACAAGAGAGTGTTGACTGAGGGAGGTGAGGGCACTACGCCAGCGCTTCATGGCAACACCTTGGTGCTGGTCTGGGATCACAACGATGAGTCATTCATCGTCGCTTTTGACAAGCGGACTGGCGAGGAGTTGTGGAGGACTGCTCGAGATGAGCTGGATACTTGGGCCACCCCGATCATCGTGGATTACGGAGGGAGAGCACAAGTTGTCACCAATGGTTGGAGTCGTCTCCGCAGCTATGATCTCGAGACCGGCGAAGAGATTTGGTATACAACGGGATTAACACCCTTGACGATACCTTCCCCTGTAGCCGGAGACGGGATGGTCTATGCGATGAGTGGGTTCAACGGCGCCTTTCTGAAGGCGATTAGTCTCATTGATGCCCGTGGTGATATCACCGGCACAGGCGCAATTGCATGGTCACATAATCGAGACACGCCGTATGTATCGTCACCGCTGCTTTATGATGATGCGCTGTATTTCACAAAGTACGTCCACGGGATCCTTTCCGTGTTTGACGCGAAGGCGGGCAAGGCTCACTATGGGCCACAACGGGTGACGGGCTTACGGAATATCATGGCCTCGCCGGTAGGGGCGGATGGCCGTGTTTACATCACAGGCCGGGATGGAACCACTGTTGTCATCAAGCACGGTAAGACATATGAGGTGCTTGCTACAAATAAGCTAGACGACCAGTTCAGCGCATCGATGGCTCTCGTCGATAACCAGATCTATATGCGGGGCGATTCGTATCTTTACTGCATCGCCGAAGACTAATGGTCCAACTACGAAAGTCGTCACTGCTACCTAGGGTTCTAGTTTTTCGCAGTGCAAGTACAAGCAGACATAATCGGCGATAGGTTTACCACCGACCATTCCATCCTTCAACTTCCACAATAAAATGGCGAGCGTCGAATAACTAGTCGCTGATGCGCTCCCACGTGATGGTACCCTGCACTTCACGACCATCAATCATCCTTGGTGGTGGTCTAAGCTTTAGCGTGGTGTCGGTAAGTTCGAAGAAACGCTGAGCGTCTGTACCGGATTGTCCTGGATTGAGGTTCCCAATTCTGTGGTGTACTAAATAGCCCTCTTCTTCATGAACTGAGAACGGTCCGAAGTAGCTGCCGTAAGTCTGGATTGCTTGAAGAGCGTGCTCTGGTGTGGGTGAACCGCTGTATACCGGCCGATTCTTCCGTGAGATGTGCACGGCCATATGTCCGGACGGCATATAGATGATGAATGCATTGTCCCACTGCTCAGTGGGGATTGGTTCTCCGTCGAGTGTCGCGCGTTCGATTTTTGTCCAACGGTAGAAGCCGAACAGACGTCGATGGGTCTCGGTAAGCTCTGTTTCCGATAGGTCCGGCACACGTTTCCAAATGATGCGACGTTTTACACCCGAATCATCAGCTGGCGGCATTAAGATGAGTTGGTCCCCAGAAAACTCGTAAAAACGTTGGTTGTTGTTCGAAGAATCCGGTGGTCGCACATTACCTAGTAGGTGATGTGTGACGAAGCTTTCCGCTTCGTTGACGGTATAAGTTCCGAAATACGAAGTGTACGTACCTAATGCGCCGACTGCCTCCTCTCCGGTTGGCACTTCATCCGCATAATCGGGACGCTGTGGCGGAAGAATTACGACCCCCATATAGCCAGCTGGGTCGTACATAATGAACCCGACTTCACCGTCGGCACCGGGTGACGGAGGTTCTGGCGTTGGCAAGAGTTCACCATCGGAAGTGATACGCTCTCTCCTTACCAACTCCCAGTTGCCGACAAATTGTGACCTGGGAACAGTGGTTGAGTTTTCGGCGGTTGGTATGCGCTCGACATCATCCATGACTGGTTCCGGTTCAGAACAGCCAGCTCCAACGACGGTTCCACAAGAAATCAGTAGAACGAGTAAATTTCGTAGCATGAGCACCTCCCCATCGATGCGTCATAATGCCAGAAGTTGTCCTGGAACGCGACCCCTACCAGAAAGAATAGAATGCTGGGTGGCTTTGATTCAGAAAAGGAGCGAGTAAATGATGATTCGGCGTGGAAATGCGGACCTGCGTGTCCTACTCTTCGTTCTCATAATGGCGGGTGTTGTTGGCGGCATACCGGCCGTATACGCTGAAGATTGGCCTCAATGGCGCGGTGAAGGCCGTCTTGCTATATGGAATGAGACCCGAATCATCGACGAATTTCCTGATGAGGGCCTAAAAGTGGTTTGGCGGGCTCCGATCAGGTCGGGCTTCGCTGGCCCTGCTGTATCGGAAGGCCGTGTCTTTGTCCTCGATTGGCAGGAGGATCCGCAATCGCGAACCCTCGATGGAATTGAGCGTCTTGTGGCCCTCGACGAAAAGACAGGTTCAGTGTTATGGACTCACGAGTGGGCCACTTCGTATCGAATGCTGCAGGGGTCGTACGCCATCGGTCCGCGTGCGACACCTACCGTAGATGGTGATCGGGTCTACGTTGTCGGGGCATCTGGGGTGCTTCGGTGTGTCAATGTACAGACCGGCGACTTGATTTGGACAAAAAACTATATTGACGACTACGACACGAGTGTTGCTACATGGGGTGTTGCCAGCGCCCCACTTGTTGATGGGGACCGGTTGATTGCTATCGTTGGTGGGGAACCAGACGCCTTGGTTGTCGCCTTTAATAAACGGACGGGAGAGGAACTTTGGCACGCTGTCAATGTAGTCGGAGAGATGGGGTACGGACAGCTCGTCATCTATGATGCAGGTGGCGCTCGCCAGCTTATTGTTTGGCATGCGGCTGCGTTGGTGTCGCTCAATCCAGAAACGGGCGCGGTGTACTGGGAACAACCATGGGAAGTCGGAGCTGGGATGAGCGTGGCTACTCCTGTTCGAGATGGCAATTTCTTGTTGGTGAGCCAGTTCTACAACGGTTCGATGATGATGCGGCTCGACACCGATCGCCCAGCTGCCACGATGTTGTGGAAGGGGGCTAGCCGTAGTGAATTGCCGGACGAGACCGACGGACTGCATTCAATGATCACGACGCCGATTGTTCGGGGTGACTACGTTTACGGTGTTGGTAGTTACGGCGAACTTCGTGGTCTGAACGCACGTACTGGGGAACGTCTTTGGATGAGTGATGAGATGACTGCGCAAGCTCGGTGGGGGACGGCGTACATGGTCCAACAGGGCGATCGTTATTTTGTCAGTAATGATGATGGGGCTCTCATCATCGCCAGCCTTACTCCCGAAGGCTATATTGAGCACGACCGGACGAGTTTGATCGAAGCGACCTCCAGTTCAGGGTATGGTCCGCAAAGGCGGTTTGACCGGGCGGTCAGTTGGTCGCATCCAGCCTATGCCAACCGCCACATTGTGCAACGGAACGATAAGGAGATCTTACGCGCGTCGCTGGCGGTTTCTGACTATCAGTAGAGAATGGAGCCTGCGTGCCTAAATGTTTTTTGTTCGTAACGATTTGTCTCGTCTTGGTAGGGCTTGGCGAAGATGTTCACACGCAAAACCAGGGGGCGGCGGAAGTTATTTTCGAACAGGCAGTTTCCGATTTTGAACGTGGGTTAATCGATGAAGCCGCCGTTGCGTTTGACACGGTAGCCGAGCTCTTACCGCATCAGGCGCCCCATTTATGGCAACGTGGTATCGCGCTCTACTACGCCGCTCGTTACGGCGATTGCCGCGAACAATTTGAGTCCCATCGTACCGTTAACCCGAATGATGTAGAGAATGCTGTGTGGCACTTTCTCTGTGTCGCGCAAGCCGAATCGGCTGAGCTTGCTCGGACTCAGCTGTTACCCGTGGGTCCCGATGGGCGTGTGCCCATGCGCGAGGTTTACCAACTGTTCAAGGGAACGCTCATGCCGATGCAAGTCTTGGACGCTGCGGGAAACAATCCCTCCGGACAATTTTTTGCCCACCTTTATCTGGGACTCTATTTTGAAGCTATTAAGAAGCCGATAGAGGCACTCGACCATATCAAAATGGCAGCTGCCGATCGCTACTCAAGGGTTGGGGGCTATATGCATATGGTTGCTCGAGTGCACCTCGAGATTCTGCAGAGCCCCTAGAGCCTAGGATTCCTTCTACGTGCTGCTGACAATATTTGACGCAAGAAACATTTGTTTAATTCTTGCCCTGTTATTTGTCAGTGTCGCGACATCAGGCGAAGCAGGTCAGCAGAGTGGGGATCCGCCAGGAGGGCTTGACGGCCCACCAGTACCGGTCGCACCCGCAGTCATTGCTAGGGACGCGGAGGGTCGTGTGACGATCCGAGCTCACCGTATCGAAACGCGAATGGATATTGATGGTCGACTTGATGAGCCAATCTATACCAGTGTGCGGGCGATGTCTGACTTCATTCAGACCGAACCAATGGAGGGGATGAACGCTACCGAAAGAACCGATGTATGGGTACTCTTCGATGATGAAAATATTTACGTTGTGGCCCGCTGTTGGGAAAGCCGACCAGATCGCCAGGTAGCAAATGAGATGCGTCGTGACAATGTGGCCATTGTTCGCAATGACAATTTTGCGTGGAGTTTCGACACATTCCATGACCGTCGCAACGGGGTTCTCTTCGAGGTCAACGCAATCGGTGGCCGTATAGATGGGCAGGTGACTAACGAATCTCAGGTCAACATCGATTGGAATCCGATTTGGGACGTTGTAACGGAACCGTTCGCGGAAGGCTACGTAGTAGAGGCCGCGATTCCATTCAAGTCCCTTCGCTATCAGCCAGGGAGGAAACAAACGTGGGGGTTTCAGGCCCGACGAGTGATTCGATGGAAGAACGAGGTGTCCTATCTATCACCAATTCCTGCCGCTTTCGGTATGCGAGGGCATTTCATGTCGTCACTCTCGGCGACCCTCGCCGAGTTAGAGGTTCCCCCAGGTTCTCGTAGCGTCGAGCTTAAGCCGTTCGTGATCACCGATCTGACGAGCGACCTGACAACAACGCCAGCACTTTCGAATAAGCTGGCCGCAGACGCTGGTCTGGATGTCAAATATGGCATCACACAAAACCTAACAGCCGATTTCACCGTAAACACAGATTTTGCACAGGTGGAAGCCGATGAGCAGCAGATCAATCTCACGCGATTCAGCCTGTTCTTTCCAGAAAAACGCGAGTTCTTCTTAGAAAACCAAGGTCTCTTTACCTTCGGTGGCGCCGGTGCTGGTCCGTTCGGTGGTGGTGATACCCCAGTGATGTTCTACAGCCGCCAGATCGGACTGAACAAGGGGCGGGAGGTTCCGATAGACATGGGAGGCCGCGTCACAGGACGAGTCGGAGCGTTTAGTGTGGGCCTGCTGAACATCCAGACCGGTGATGAACCAGTGTCGGCGGTTGAGGCAACGAATTTCACAGTTGTCCGCGTTAAGCGTGACTTACTGCGTCGCAGCAGTATTGGGGCGATCGCCACCCGCCGGTCACTTTCCACAACAGGTCTGGGTTCGAGCGAGACATATGGTCTTGACGGAACGTTTGGTTTCTACGATGCGCTAAACATCAACACCTACTGGGCTTCCACTCGCACTGCTGGCCTTGGTCCGGACGACATAAGTTACCGGGCTCAACTCGACTATGCAGGAGACCGGTACGGCGTGGAACTTGAGCATCTCGTTGTTGGCACTGACTTCAAACCTCAAGTTGGGTTTCTCCGCCGGGATGATTTTGAGCGCAGCTTCGCCCGGTTTCGTTTTAGCCCACGGCCCCAAGCAATTTCCACTATCCGTAAGCTGATCTGGGAGGGGAGCTTCGACTACGTTACTGATCGCAGCGGAGTGCTTGAGACGCGGCAAGTTCTCGGCCGATTCGGAATTGAGTTCGAGAACAGCGACCAGCTTACGGTTGACTACACCGACAACTTCGAGTTTCTCGAAAACCCATTCCCAATTGCATCTAGCGTGACGATTCCCGTGGGGGTTTATCGATTTAATGATCTATTGGCGTCATACGTACTTGGCCGGCAACGTAAGTTTTCGGGCTCGGTCTCGTTCCAGCATGGTGGATTTTTTGGAGGAGAGAAAACGACTGTGGGATTTGGGTTCGGTGGTGGATTCGGCAGCGGGCGTCTCGAGGTGACACCACAGTTATCAGTAGAGCCGGGGATTTCTCTAAATCGGATAACGTTGCCGCAAGGCCGCTTTACGAGCAACTTAGCGAGGGTACGAACGACTTATACGGTTACGCCGCTCATGTTTGTCAGTGCTCTGCTTCAGTACAACTCGAGTAATCAGACGCTGAGCGCCAATTTGCGGTTACGGTGGGAATATCAGCCAGGTAGTGAGTTGTTTGTTGTGTACAACGAACAGCGTGACACTTTGATCCCACGTTTTCCTGGTCTTGAGAACAGGGCACTGATAATCAAGGTCAACCGACTATTTAGGTTCTAGACACCGCACGAGCTATGTCAGCTCTTCTAAGACTTTCTGCGCAAGGATCGTGCGTACACAGGATCAAGGCCGTTCCTTTTTGCGGTGATCCATCATTAGCTGTAACGGTACGCTAAGTAAGATGAGGAGGCACGTATCGTGGCAACCCGTATCCTGACCGCGTTAGTCGTGGGTAGTAATTTGCTCTTCTTGAGTTTTACTGCAGTTGCGCAGCAAGTATCCGATTCTCAAGAAAATGTTATACCGGAGCTGTTGATGAGCTTCGTGCCCGTTACCGACGAGATGCTGCTCAGACCGAAACCTGAGAATTGGATTAGCTTTCGCAATGGTTACAACCTGTGGGGTTATAGCCCTCTCGATCAGGTTAATGCTCATAACGCTAGTGAGCTACGTCTGGTCTGGTCGCGCGCGATGCAGCATGGTTATCAGGAAGTCGAACCAATCGTCTATAACGGGGTCATGTTCCTTTCCAATGTACAGGATATCGTTCAAGCCTTGGATGCAACGACTGGAGACTTATTGTGGGAGTACCGACGCGTACTTCCGGAAGACGTCGCCACTATTACAGGAACCCGTTACCGCTACCGCAACGTATCCATCTACGACGACAAGGTTTTTCTAGCGACGAACGATGCCTTTCTCGTTGCACTTGATGCCCAGACTGGTGCGGTCGTCTGGGAAGTGCAGCGGGCAGATTATCTGGAGACTGGAGTGGCTCAGACGAACGGACCCTTGGTCGTAAATGGCAAGCTCTTGACCGGTTCGCGGTGTTCATCGCCAAAGTCTCCGCCGGGTGGCTGTTTCATTACCGCCAACGACATTGAAACGGGTGAGGAGTTGTGGCGGGTCAACACCGCGGCTACCCCCGACCAAGTGGGGGGTGATAGTTGGGCTGGGTTGCCGGTATCTAAACGCATCCGCGCTTCACCTTGGATGGTCGGAAGCTACGATCCGGAACAACACTTGTTGTTCTGGGGGACTGGCCCACTCCAGCCGCTGCCTGAGGAACTCCGCGGCGTACCAGATGATGTTGACCTGCTTTACACGAATTCCACATTGGCTCTCGATCCTGATACCGGTGAGATGAAGTGGTACTTTCAGCATTTGCCTCGAGATAACTGGGATCTCGATCATGCCTTCGAGCGGATGATCGTGCGGACGCAGGTTACGCCGAATCCCGAAGAAGTGCCGTGGATCAATCCGAATTTACGTTCGGGTGAGACCCGAAAGGTCCTTACGGGTATTCCGGGCAAGACTGGGATCGTCTGGACGCTTGATGCGGAAACCGGAGAGTTCTTGTGGGCACGTCCGACGGTATACCAAAATGTCATGACTGACATTGATGTTGAGACCGGACGAGTGAAGGTTGCCGATTGGGATATCAAGCCGTCATGTCCGCATCTGTTTGGTGGTAAGAATCAGCCGTCTGGGGCCTACAGTCCGGACACCAACGCGATGTACATGCCGATGAACGAGGCGTGCCAGAATGGTGGGTACGGCACGAATCGTGGTCGTTCAGCTATGCAGATGCGTCACGCTCCAGGTGAGGATCCAGGAAGGGCGCTTGTTGGTCGGTTGGAGGCTGTGTCGGCGTCGACTGGGGAAACGTTGTGGAGCTATCAGCAGCGAGCGCCAGTCTACGGGTCTGTGCTGACCACGGGTGGGAACCTGGTGTTCGCAGGAGATATCGTACGTCGCTTCAGGGTATTCGATGCCAAGACCGGCGCCGTGTTGTGGCAGACGATCTTGAACGGGCCAGTGGGTGGCCGACCGATGACCTATGGTGTTAACGGGCGCCAGTACGTTGCTATTGGCGCCGGTGGTTTGGCTATGGGAACAGCGTTTCTCCAGCTTACTCCTGAACTGAGCACCCCGACCGGCGGTAATACACTTTTTGTGTTCGCGTTGCCTGACTAACGGTTCCAGTTGGCGTTCGATATCACTCGGAGGAAGCTATGAAGCTATGGAAAATATTGTCCTGCGTATCAATCATAATTGCCGGAGTGAACAGTGCCTGGCTCTATGGACAGCAGAGTCGGCTACAAACCATGCTATCTCCTGAGGACTATCTTGAGATTCAGCAGTTGTATTCGTACTATGCGCGCGATGTAGATTCCGGCACTCAACGAGACGCATCTTGGATGTACACCGACGATGGCGTTTGGGATTTAGGGCAAACCAGAATCGTCGGGAAAGAGGCGCTGAAAGAGTTCTACTCGACTATCCCGCCTGGTGTGTCGAGAAATGGGGTGCGGCATTTCTCGACGAATCTTGTACTAGTTCCCACGGAAGAAGGCGCACGTGGTTCGGCTTACATGATGGCTCTGGAAAAAAAGAGCAGAGAAATACCGGTGGAAATTACTGTTTGGGGGAAGTACGAGGACCGTCTGATTAAGACTCCCAAGGGCTGGCGATTCAAAGAACGTATTTGGCGTGGAGACACATACTATGACTCAGATGTGCCGGTGATCCCTTCACCGTACGCGCCTGTCGGTTAAAGCACTATTCTTGACTTATTAGTTCGTGGTCGCGTCAAGATGAACGGCGTGACTTTTAAACTTCCATCCTGCCGAAGTTTTGACGAAGACATCGTCTGCTGTTCCCGTGTTCCTTATGGCGGCCTGCTGTCCACTGACATCTAGCTCGACCCAATACGCTCGAGCTGTTGCCCCGCCGTCAGGCGTCTGTACCATGCGTATGTTTGGAAAATAATGTCGCCGTTTCGAGTCGCCAGTTTGTCCACCGAAACTCTTTTCGCGCCACTCGGCGAGGGCTTGTTTACCTGCGACTTCGTCACCGGTCGGAAAGATAAACACGCCATCATCTGAGAATGTAGAAAGCCAGAGCTCAGAGTCACGAAAATCTGACCCCTGGTACATGGTTGCGTACAGCTGGGTTATTTCGTGTGCATCTTGGGCAGTAAGGACGCTGGCCATCTGTGTTTGGCCATAGACCCACGGCCCGACAGCCAATAAACAGGCAAGCGTAATCACACGGATTGACATTACACGGCCCTTTTTCATGATTTCTCCTTTTAGGTGCTTGTCTATTAAGTTCTCAGAAGTTGTTGCTGAGCGGTCACATATGGAAAAGCTTAGTGTTCTACAACCGGCGTATAACGTCAGTTCCCATCAGTCCCGATAACGAAAGGGTTCAGACCATCGGGTTGGCTTTCATTGCAACCAGACTATCTGGGTTGAGCCTCGTTCTTGTCGGCGTCGGTAGTATCTGGTGGAAGGCCAAGTTGTTCCCGCTCTCGAACTACGTCGAGAAGACCGAGTTGTTCTCTTTCACGGAAGATTTCCTCAGGGGTTCGTGTGTCGAACTCTTTTTTCTCGAAAGCGTAACGTTCATCCCCTATTTGCAGTTCCCAGGGTAACCCTTGTTCTTTTAAGAGATTCTGTAATAACTCAACGGCCCACGGTCGCACGTTGATGTTGGCCACGCGTCCTTCTTCCTCACCGTTGGCGATCTCCAAAGGTGTGTAGCCGCTGTTGTTCTCTACGTGGAGTTCTGCACCTTCTTCAACTAGTCTGAGGATGATGTCATTGGCGCCCCGCCAGGCCGCCCCATGTAGTGGTGTATCCCCACTGTTGTTGGCGGCATTGACATTTCCACCCAGCTCAAGCGCAACGTTTAGAGCTTCCAACCCTTCCTCGTTCGTACCGCTATCCTCATTCGGATTGAACATCTCGACCCCTGATGCAGCCATAATTGGGGTGGTTCCCCGTTCGTTTGCCAAAGACGCGTCGGCTTCGTGCTTTGCGAGAAAACGCATCATCTCTGCGTCCGCCCCCTTCGCGGCCTGAAGGATCGGTGTGGCCCCATTCTGAGTCCAGAAGTCTCGGAAACCATCGACGATCGGGCTGGTAATCCGCGCATTAACATCGGCTCCATGCTCGATCAGGACACGACCAAAATCCAAACTACTCAAACGTCCGGTCGGTTCTGGGTGGGGAAAAAACCCGATGTTAAGGTTCCTCGTTCGCACTAGTTGATGTAATGCTGTCCAACCTTGCTCTGCGGCATTTGGATTGGCGCCAGCTTCGAGTAGAACAGAACCGAGTTCCCAATGCGCGTTGGCAGCTGCGATCACGAGTGCGCTGGTACCGTCAGGTGTTGTCTCGTTCACGTCGGCCCCACGCGCGAGGAAGACGTGGACTGCGTTTATATGGCCAGCTCGAACAGCGAATAAAAATGGTGTAAATATGTCGATTCTTTGGACACGCCGCCTATACGTTCCGGTGCCCCCTGAAGCTTCGGCTGCCTCTGGCCCATGTGATCGCGCATGCAGATCAGCACCGGCATCGAGTAATGCATGAATAACATCTGCGTGACCTTCGCCGCTGGCCCACATCAACGCTGTCTGCCCGCGGGTGTCTTCAGCTGAGTTGACATCGGCACCATGCGCGATCAAGGTTTTAACTGCATCCACGCTACCCGCGCGTGCGGCTGACATCAGGACTGTTTCACCGCCAGGCAGTGCACTGTTTGGGTCGGCTCCTGCTTCAAGTAGCTGCCTAACGATTCCAGAGTACGCTCTCGCCGCAGCGAGAGAAAGAGGAGTTACGTCATATCGGTTCGGCACTCCCACCGTCGCACCCGCTTCCAACAAAAGTTCTACAGCTGTGGAATCGTTAAGATACGCTGCCCAATGCAACGCAGAAGTGCCGTCCGTCGACACAGTATTCGGATTTTCGCCATCTCGTAACAAAATGGAAATAAATGGGGAGTCTCCCTCTTGAACGGCATTAATGAGCGGAATGTCAGCTGGCGTTGCAGTTAGCACGGCCGCGAACAATAACGTCGTGAGCCCTGTGGTAAAGCGATGGTTTCTGCGCATCGGAAGCATTTCCTTACCGGTGTTTGTTTCCATCGCAGTTAAAGGTCAGCAATACGGCCAGTGCTGTCACCAATACTTTCAAGTTCGACCCCGACCTTGTCGAGTAAGCTCAAGCCGAGGTTCATAAACGGTGTGTCAAATGGAACCTTGAGGTGGCGACCAGCTTTGATCTGGCCTCCTCCATTGCCGACCAAGGCTACAGGTAGATTGTGGGGAACGTGGAGATTACCGTCACCGAATGACGCACCGTAGAGCATTATCACGTGATCAAGTAGCGATCCGTCACCATCGGGAGTCGCGTGCATCTTTGCTATAAGATGTGCGAATAAACCCATGTGAAATTCATTGATTCGCGCATTTTTCTCAATCGCTTCTGCTCGGTTGCCATGGTGTGAGATGTCGTGATGTGCCTCCGACACCCCGAGTTCTGTATATGCACGATGGCTCAACTCCCGAGCAATTTGGAATGTTGCCACCCGTGTGATATCGGATTGGTAAGCCAAGAAGAGTAGGTCGAACATCAACTTCGCGTGATCTTCAAACACCGGTGGAGTGCCGAGCGGCGCGTCTATCTCCAGTTCGGGCGCATCGGCCGCTCGTTTTTCTGTCTGCTGAATACGGTGCTCGACATCACGGACGGCATCGAGATACTCGCCTACAGTTCGACGATCCCCTGGGGCGAGCTTCGCCCTTAGGCGAACCAGATCTTCCGACACCCCGTCAAGGATGCTGCGGTCAATATTACGTTGCGATTGCCGAGTAGCTTCGTCTCCAGGCTCGCCGAACAATCGCTCAAAAACCACACGTGGGTTCGTTGCCATCGGCAGAGGCAGCGTGGGCGTGCGCCATGAGAGTGTGTTGATGTACGCACAACTGTAACCCCCTTCGCAATTGCCAGTCATGAAATTTGGTTCGAGGGCAAGTTCAAGCGACGCTAGAGGAGTTTCTTTTCCTAGTTGCTTAGCGGCGAATTGATCGATTGTCGTTCCTGCTTGGATATCTGCTCCTTCGGTTCGCCTAGCCCGCATTCCATTTAGCCAGCATCCGCTGCCGCGGGAATGTGGACCACTGCTTGCATCGAGCGCATCCCCTGCTGCGTTGGCTAGGCCGCTGACGATGGTCAGTTGCTCCTGATAAGCTTCTAACGGTGCTAGGAGCCGAGGAATTTCGAAGCCGGGACCTTCGGTTTTTGGCAGAAAGTCTCTGAGAATCAAGCCGTTGGGAACGAACACAAACCCCAAGCGCACCGGCGGGGTCGCCGCCGTTTTTTTCAGTGCAGATAGTGCTGGCACCATCGCGTCAAGCAGTGGGAGACTTAACGTCACTCCCAAACCGCGTAGGAACGCTCTACGGGGCAGCGAGAGTTTTTTAATTATCATAATCGGGCTTTCTCCTGATTCGATACAGGCTATTGCGCCGCTGGAGCGAGGACATTTTGCTGAGCAAGTGTGTCCGCGGTCCGACGCATCTGGAACGGAATACTTGTTGTGATGCCGATAATGACGTCAGCGAGTCGATAGTTAGGTTCCGCCATTTGCATGATGCGACGTACCGCAGGCATGTCATATGGCTCAATTCCACGACCTAACGCGTACGTCAGCAGCTTCTCAGTAACGGTCGTAACAAATTGGTTAGGATCTTCCACCAACGCATTCCTGAAGGAGGCTACACCATTAAACGGTGTGCCGTCTGATAACACGCCGGAGGCATCAATCGGTCGAAACGAATCGTCTACTTCACGCCACCGGCCAACGGCATCAAAATTTTCCAAGGCAAAGCCAGGTGGGTCGATCATTGCGTGACAACCCGCACAGACTGGATTGCTCCTGTGTTGGGCAAGACGTTCACGTACCGTATCTGCTTTACTATGGTTCCCGACAGCATCTTCTTCAAGCGCTGGCACGTCCGCCGGCGGGTCTGGAGGTGCCGAGCCGAGGATGTTCATCAGAATCCATTTTCCTCGGAGCACAGGGGAAGTTCGATTTGGGCGAGATGTCACTGTTAATATGCTGCCGTGTCCCAATAACCCCTGACGATTCCTGTCGAGTACTGACACTCGTCTGAATTGATCTCCATAAACCCCTGGAATCCCGTAATGTCGGGCCAAGCGTTCATTGACAAATGTGTAATCGGCGGTCAGAAGCTCGATGATTCCACGGTTTTCATGGAGGATACTTTCAACGAATAGTTCTGTTTCCCGTCTGAACCCAAAACGCACCCCGTCGTCAAAGTTTGGGAAAAGAGCCCAATCCATATTGACGGCATCGAGATTCCGCAATTGTAGCCACTGTCCCGCAAAGTTACGGATTAGCTCAGTGGAGCGGTCGTCGGCAATCATCCGTCGCACCTGTTGCTCAAAGATCGGGCGGTTGCTCAGCTCGCCACGTTCAGCGATAGTGAGAAGCTCGTCATCAGGAATACTGCTCCAGAGGAAAAAGGACAGCCGTGATGCCAGTTCTAGGTCGCTGATTCGATAATTGCTTCCAGGAGACGCACCGCTCGGATCGTGTTCTACCCGGAATAAAAATTCAGGACTAACCAGTAGGCGCCGGAGTCCGGCTTCGATACTAGATTCGAACCCCCCACCTGAGATTCGTCTGGCCTGAAAAACGGGCATGATGGCTTCAAGGTCTGCGTCGGTGACGGGGCGTCGAAATGCTCGTCGCATGAGTGGAAAAAGGATTTCTTTGGCGCATGCCGCTTCATCATCTTCAAGAGGAGGGTGGCATGTGAGCATTGCTCGCCGGCTCGGAGTATCACCAGGCGAACTTTCATTGAAGGGTCCCGTGATCGTAACGCGGTCTACGAATGGCTGATAAATCATCTGGCTGGGTTCCCCGACCACTCCTGTTACGTAGTGGGGTTTAAGGAGCCGCTCGATTCGCGCGTCGGCTTCCCTGATCGACGGTAGTTTGAGAAACGCTACGCTAACCTTATGCGGTCCGGCAGTCACTGGTAAATGGACCCGCCAGGTGCGTTCTCCGTGTGGCCGAAACTCGGTGCGAGGTTCTAACATAAACAACCGTACTCGTTTACCGTCGATCGCAATTTCAAGTTCATGGGTATCCGGAAACCCGACGCTTCCATCGCACTCACCTTGTATTCGACAGAGTAGGTCGACGGCAATTTCATAGTCACCGTCACGCGGGAAGTGATAATCAACCAGTATTCCGCCGCGAGTGCCGAAAGGCAGCCCATCAAGATGGTCGTACTGTTGCTGAGTTTCAGCCACACGGAATTCTCTGACTCCCGGTGTGGCGACTTGGCTTCCGAGGGCCGCACGGCTGATTTTTTTTGCAGCGGCTAGATACTGTTCGAGCTGGGATTGGCTGATGCGCAGCACTCCTGCAATGTTGTCGAAGCCGTAGCTGGCATCGTCAGTGGGAAGGAGCGATGCAACATCAACATCAATGCCCAAGAGGTCACGAATAGCGTTGCGATACTCTGCGCGGTTGAGTCGGTGGAAGGAGTCCTTTCGCCCTGGATTCGGGTCCACCGCTGCCACGCGGTCTAATTCTGTTTCGAGCCAGCTTGCAAGTGACTCACGTGCAGCGTCTTGAGGTTTCGGTCTTCCAGCTGGGGGCATCTGTCCAGTGCGGATTTTACGAATGACCTTTTCTAGTGTTTCTACGTGGGCGGCGACGTTGGAAAGGTCAATCTTGTCAAGGGCCAGACCAGCGTAATTATCCTTCAGGCGATCGTTGTGGCAACCGACACAATATTCGTCTAAGAGCGCGCGTTGAGTCGCGGCGGACTCACGACCGGCATTAGATGAGAAACTCTGGGTCGCTGCACGTGCTTCCAGATAGCCTGACGAAGGTGCCAGGATTGCGATACCAAGAAGGAACGAGAGTCGAATCTGGCTGCTCATGTACTTTGCCTAGATCTTGTCGTTTCTCTGACCAAGGGCCTGAGAAAACTCACTGGGATCAGAGCCTACAAACCAACTTTGAGCGTATCATTCTAGGTCCAGACGTATCCCGTCAAAAACCGTTCCAAAGAAGGACCGGGGCGCAATATCCTTGCACAAAAAGCACCAAGGAGGCAGGATGTGGTCAGTTCTTCTGATACCAAATAAGTTGGTCATTTACTTCGCCCAATCCAGGTACAGGCATGTAGCTAAGTTGGGCGCGACCAGCTTCACTCATCGGAAGGTCGGGAAGTAAAAAGACGGCATTGTTCGTGATGAAGAGCCCCCCTGGCCGAAGCATGTGAGCTACATTGCTCAAGGCTAGCGATTGTTCAAAAACATTGTAATAAATCAGTACATCGGTAGCGACGATTAGGTCGAAACGCTGGGTTAAATCTAGTGGCTCTATTCGTTGCATCACAATATTGACATCTTCGGGAACAACAGAGAGCACAATCTCTGGTCGAACTTCCACCGTGCGAATGCGAACGTGGCCAGCTGTGGGAGGAGGGGCGGCGGCGTTTCGCTCAGGCGAGGCAATCTGATCGCCGAATCGTTCCCAGTACGCCACTAGTGAGTCATTCCACGGCAGATCCAAGTTTCTAGCCAACACTAATCGATAGGGACTACCGGCCCGTGCTCGTGCCCGTGCCGCCAGAAGATGCTGGTTGATGCGAGGGTTTAAATCGAGTGTCGTGAGCTGGATTTCATCGAGTTTTGCGAGTTCAAGAGAAATCAATGAATTCACGAGTGCGAACGGCTGTATTGTTTGTTGCGGATAGAAATCGTATCCTCCGTCTTTGTCAGTGAAGTCTAGGCCTGGTCCAATGAGGCCGACTTGCTGCATCTGCTCTGCAGCAACCAAACCTTCAGCTTTGACTGCTTTAAGAACTTCCTCTATAGCGTAGTCGATCAAAATTGAGGTATCGGATGACAAACCGCGATCTCGAAAGGCTGTTTGTTCGATCAGTGTTGCGTTTGGGTCGTTCCGTTGGATTGCCGAACCAAGGGCGTTGGAGATATTCATCGTTTCAGCCGGACCTCTCCGCACACCTTCGGTGAGAAACTGTCGTAGCTGAGTCCGGCCACTTGCCGAATTGGATTCAATGCCGTTTCGCACGATGATGCTTCGAGCAAACTGTAAACGTTCGCTTTGGTTGGGAGCATCGAGGGCTCTCATAAAATCCTCCACCCTGGATGCAATTAGCTTCGGCAGGTCATCGCTATTCTGGGTTAATGTAGCGACCTCGGTTGGCGAGGGTCGTGGCACATCAGTAAACGTCGTGCCGTACAGTAAAAAGTTAATGACAGTGTCTTCATCGCCACGTGCCAGTCGTGCGCGGATGGCTTGGTCGCGACGCGAGGTCCAATCACGCCAGACGGTTTCACGCTCAGCGGGTGATTTCGAACGGAGTTCCTCAGGGATCAGATTCGGGCGAAGGGCCTCAATGATGGATCTGGCTTCAGCGTATGGGATGTACTGTCGTGCTGTTATCTGCGTTTGTTCACCGGTTGTGGTGAGAGCTCCCGCGAGAAGGAACACGGCGACAGTTACGCCAGAAAAAACTACCCGCATGAGGCGAATCTACTACGTGCAGCCAAGAGTCGCAACGGATGCTCAGCGACGATCGTGGAACTGCTTAAGCACGGGACTTGACTGGACCGAGATCAAGCCATGTGCCTTGAAGATGGTCTCGGCCAAGAACTGGTCGCATGTAGCTAAATTTTCGACAGTTAGAATGATTAAATAATTGCTCTCACCGTGAGTCCGGTAGGCTTCCAGGACTTGTGGTGCTTGAGTGAGACGTTCCTCAAAAGCCTGTCGATCTTTGGTGTTTGTGAGATCAAACTTAACTTCGATCAAAACCACAGTGGTCAGACCGATCGCGTCAAAATTTATTTTAGCTGTGTACTGTTGGATGATTCCTCGGCGTTCCAATTGGTGTACTCGCCTACCGCAAGGAGCTGGGGAGAGTCCAACCTGTTTACCTAAATTGACAAGCGAGCTGCGGGAATTGTCAGCTAGACGCCGGATGAGCTCGAGATCAATGTCATCTAGTTTTGAGTGTGAAAGGTCTCCCCTGAGCGCGGGAAGGCTTGGTCTGACCGTGATTTGATCTTTCCCTAAAGTGGAACTGGCTTGTTCGGACAAAATATATGCAGGCGAGGTCAGGGTGGTAAACGGAAACTGGATTCTTGTTGAATACTTGATTGAATCGAGTATGAGAAGTGACCGGGTGACGGTGACTCCGTTGATTACATTGAATTTATCGACCGACACTTGGTATTCGGATAAGTCTGGCGTCAGTATGCTCACGATATAGTCAACGTTGCCTCCAGTTCGGTAGCCTCGGATTAGTTGACGATGTTTCCGAATTTGGAGTTCAGAATCTTGTCTAGTAGTCTTTGTATGGTCGATTTTAAGACCAAGAAAGGCGTAAACATTCAGTCCGAGTGCTGCTGGGTCTACGCGCGCTGTATATCCGGTGATTACTCCGCTTTGCTCGATTCGCTTGAGGCGCCGAGAGCATTGTGATTCGGACAGGTGTATTTGTTTTGCCAGCTCAGCGTTTGTGACCCGCGCGTTCTCGAAGAGCGTTCCAACGATCTTGCAGTCGAGCTCTGAGAACACTCTAGACATAAGTAACACCTTTTCATTCAGGACAATTATCTTTCTTGTTTTGCTCTTTTTTTGCAAGAACGTTGTCCTCTACTTGGTCGATATTTAACTTTTCGCTCTAATTCCTCTGCCGGCAGCGTGCTATCGTCCATTAATAGAATTTGGTATCTCAATATTAGTGAATCGGTTATTTCAATTCTCTATGGCTGCCTTGCAGTTCTCTAAATGTAAGGTTTGGGAGGAGAGAATGCAGATACAAGGTTACAAGTTTGCAGCGCTGATCGGACTGACATTGACTATTATGTTGCTCCCTGCCGCTGTACTGGCTCAGAGTTCCATTTCCGGTGGAATTACCGACGACACTGGTGGAGTGTTACCGGGTGTAACTGTTGAAGCGGCTAGTGAGGCCCTCATCGAGGGGGTGAGGACAGCCTTTACTGATGGGCAGGGTCGTTACACGATTATCGACCTCCGTCCAGGTGTCTACACTGTTACCTTTACTTTGGCAGGATTCAGCACACTCGCCCGAGAGGATATCGAGGTTATAGCTGGTGCGACTGTTCCCATTGATGCTCAAATGGCAGTCGGTTCGTTGCAGGAGACGATCACTGTTTCTGGAGCGACTCCCGTGGTCGACGTTCAGCAAGCTACCCAACGGGCGGTGATCGACCGCGAAACTCTCGATGCTCTCCCGAGCAATCGAACAACTCACACAGTTGGAATGGTTATTCCAGGGATGAAAATGACCGGCTCGATGGTTGGAGGAGCGGGCAATACGATCGTGCAGCAGTACATCACCGCTCGCGGGAAGAGCCAAATCCAGAACACGTCTCAGGTGGACGGGATGGATACCCGAATGATCCGGGGTGGGGGTAACCTTCCTTACGACAACTTCGGCATGGCTCAGGAAGTCTCTATCGAGACCAATCCAACCACGGCAGAAACTGCAGGTGGTGGAATTCGGATCAACATGATTCCCCGTGATGGTGGTAACACTTTTTCTGGAGACATTCACTTTAGTGGGATGGTGAACAGTTGGCAGAGTGACAATATCAACGATGATCTTCGGGCTATCGGAGCCACGACACCCACTTCCACGGAGCACATGTACGATTTGAATCCGTCCTTTGGAGGTCCGATCGTACGCGACAAGCTCTGGTTCTATGCGTCGACTCGGCTCAATCGAGCGGAGCTAGGTCCGGCTGGGGCCAGTTATTTTGTCGATGGCAGGCCCGGTCCTGAGCAAGGGTTCAACAGCACTGCCACAGACAACGTGTCATTCCGTATCACTTGGCAGGCTAGTCAAAACAATAAGATCACGACCTACCGTGACCAGTTCTGGAGGTACCAATCGCATTTTCTTGGCAATGCGACGACAGATTGGGCGACAGCGCCAGAGGAATACCAGCGAGGGACACAATATGTATGGCCCACCAAGTGGACCTCCACGGTGACAAACCGCCTGCTGATCGAGGCAGGTTTCCAGTACTGGGGATACGACAACACCTTGTTTGTTCCTCAGGCTGGCGTGTTGAAGGACCGCCCGCCGTTGGGTCTTGCGGCAGCGCTACAGACGACGCCCTGGCACGCTGGTGCCGCTCAAAGAGACGTCGTATTCGGTACTGTTAATAAAGGGTTTTTCCTGGGCAGTTGTTGCCGCCGGTACATCCAGCCTTCCCATGTTTACCAGGCCGCTGTGTCGTATGTGACCGGGTCGCACAGCGTTAAAGCTGGCGTGACTGGCCGATGGGGACGTGAGCAGATTATCAGGCAGGAGCACAATGCCTCGTTGTCACAGTTCTACATCGCGGGCAACCCGTTCGGAGTCTATGTCTCACCAGATCCGTCAGACATCAATCAAGAAGTGAACCAAGACGTCGGTTTTTATGTGCAGGATCAGTGGACTCTCGACCGATTGACTGTTAACGCTGGGTTGCGCGTGGAACATTTTAGGGGAGGGATAGGGGCGTCCAGCTCTCCTGCGGGTCGTTTCGTACCGGCACGAACACAAAACGCCTTTGAAGTGTGGAATTTTACGGATGCGCTGCCACGATTCAGCGCCGTCTACGATTTGTTTGGCGACGCGAAAACAGCAGTCAAATTTAGCGCTGGGCGGTACGTAGGGACATTAGGTGCGGTTCCGCTCGAGTCCTATAACCCACTGAGCACATCCGCCGAACTTCGCGGCTGGTACGATACAGATTTATCAGGTCTCACCTTGTCAACAAATGGTGATGACATTGCTCAAGATAATGAAATCAGGGCGAGCGCAAACCCGAACTTTGGTACGCGGGCAGCTCTCCAGTCTGATCCAGATCTCCAACGGGAGGACAGCTGGGACATTTCGGTAGGTGTCCAACAAGAACTGGCGGATGGTCTCTCCGTGACTGCTACGTGGTATCACACGCGAGAAGGTCGTTTGTGGGCAGCGCGTGATGTCGGGATTAGTGCCTCTGACTTTACGCAGTTCGAGATTGCCAATCCAATGAATGCAACTGAGATGGTTAAGGTCTACGATCTCATTCCAGGGACTGCGATTGGCGATGTGTTCACAGCATCGTCAGATATTGATAACGCTTCGTACCACGGAATTGAGTTGAGTGCGAATGCGCGGCTTCCGACGGGCGGCACCATTCTTGGAGGCTGGTACGCAGACCGGAAGTTGGAAACACGGTGCGACACGAATGATCCGAATAACTATCGCTTCTGCGATGAGACAGGCCAGCTGTTTCAGGATCACGGCGCGGTAGATGCGATCCCGTTTCGACACGAGTTCAAGCTGGCGATCGCACACCCGTTGCCCTTTGATTTTCTGGGATCACTGTCATTTATTAGCTACCCTGGCGGAGGCACGACCCAACGCAGCTATAACCGCGGCCAAAGTAATCGGTGGCGGGACGTCACCTATCAAGTGCCGACTGCTATGTTCCCAGGTGGATCACCGACTGTTCCGGTTTCCCCAATCCTCTTGCTCAGTCCTGGAAGTTATCTGGAGCGCTGGAATCAGTTGGACTTGAGTCTCAAGCGGACGTTTCGTGCAGGGAACATGGAGTTCCTGCCGTCGTTGGATGTCTACAACATGACAAACTCGGCTGTTGTCCTCGGAGAGGTTGAGGGGTATGGCTCCGCTCGCGGTAGACCGCTAACGATTCTTGGGGGCCGAATGATGAAGTTGGGCGTTCTCATGAGATTCTGATCGACGAGCGGTTTCCGCGCATAGTGCAAGGCGGGTCTGGCTGGAGAAGGCCAGGTCCGCCTTTTTTCTTGCTGCTAATACGTTTACGATTTATCCGTGCTGATGAGATCGTTTATTTTTAGGTGTGTTGCCTGCGCATTAGTTTAAATTGAGGAGAAGGGCTATGGCAGATGAGACGAGCCTGGTCAGTCCGCAATCGCGTCGTAAATTTCTTAAGTCTGGTTTGGCAGCTGGAGGAGCGCTTAGCGTGCGTGAAGGTGCCTTGGCGTTTTGCGATCTTTGTTGTTGCCATATTCCTGGCTTGTAACAATCTGAGTCGCGCGCAAGTTCGTTCACCCAATGTCGGGTTCCATCACGTGCACATGAAGGTTGTTGATCCGGAACAGTCGATCTCGTTTTACACCAGTTCGTTTACACAGACACAGAGAACTGAAATCGCTGGTTGGGATGCGGTGCGGAGCGAAAATGCGTACCTTCTTTTTGAGAAGGTGCTTCTTCCCATTTCGATTGAACTCGATTCTGCTCTCTGGCATTTTGGATGGAACAGTCCGGACCTAATTGCTGATTATCGGCGCCTTTCTGCCCAAGGCGTAGATTTTTTCCGTGTCCCCCCCCCCTCGGGGCACATGATGGGTCCCGACGGTAACGATGTAGAGATTAGTCTGTACAGTCCGAATAGTGGCGGAAACGGACCGCGCGCGTTCAACCACGTGCACCTGATGAGTGACGCACCGTTGTGTGCGGCCCAATGGTATGAGCAGGTGCTTGGACTTAGGAGGATATCTGTAACGGATGATAGGCTGACCGGCAATTGCCGTGCACCGTTTGGTCCACGTAGGGATCCAGGAAACCAGATCCACCAACCGAATGCCCGGCTGCGGTTGGGGGACATCATTCTGTTCATCTATCCAAACCAACGCCCATCTCGGACTCTGGTGTCTTCTCGGGGCCACGTTCTTGATCACATTGGCCTTACGGTGGATGGTCTCACGACGACGCTAGCAGATCTGAAGGTGCGTGGTGTAAAAGTGCTCGAAAGTGGGTACAACTTTGGTGATACAACGATGCAGGCGGCCATGATCGAAGGTCCGGATGGGTTAGCTATTGAACTGGTTGAGCGTTCGGGTCAGGTTCCATGAAGGGTTGGCCGATCACTGTAAAGCGTGTCTGGGTGACAGTCGTGACCGTCGGTGGGGTGATCACACTGCTTGGCGCCACAATATTCACCACGAAACCTACAAGGACACCTAGTGAGGCTAAGAAACTGTTATTGCTAACACACAATGCTTTCTACAAACATCACAGTTTGGGACCAGCTGAGCGTGCCGTCGTTGAACTCGGTCATGAAGGTGGGTTCGAGGTAACCGCCTTGGAAGGCTATAAGCAGGAAGCAGACCAAATCGACCTGTCGTTCCTTACAGCCGCCTACTTGAGACAGTTTGACGGCCTGATGATGATGACAAACGGTGAGCTTCCCATGACCGCCGAACAAAAACGTGCAGTCATTGCTTTTGTGCAAGACGGGAAGGGGTTTATTGCTGTGCACCAGACCGTTGTCACGTTTTACACGTTTCCACGTTTTGGTGAGTTGGTGGGAGCATATTTCGCGAAAGGGCCGATCTTTGACCCGACGAACAGTTCGAAACGGATCGCGGTGTTGAAGGTGGAGGACCGAGAACATCCGGCCACGCGGATGCTAGGAGCACACTGGACGTTACACGATGAGTTGTATCAATTTGCGAAAGAAGCATGGAATCCGTCTCGACCTGACGACGCGCACGTTGGTCCAACTGGACATCCGGTCCCTATCGCTTTTTCGCGAGACCGGGTAAACGTTTTACTGAGTATTGATTCGGAGCAGACCGACTTTGCAGGACTAGAATCCGGATGGGAGCGTGGCGGAGACTATCCACAAGCCTGGTACCAGCAGTTTGGTAATGGGAGGTCGTTCTATACTTCGCTCGGTCACCGCGCTGATTTGTGGCAGAGTGATGCTCTGTTTCGGGCGCATATCCTTGGTGCTATCCGCTGGGCGTTAAGTTTAGAAGAATGAGGAGGGTGCGACGATGAATCGACTGCTGACGGTGTTGGCCCTTGGGACGTTATGGATGATCAGTCCTGTTGTAGGTCAGGATGCTAGGTCTTGGCCGGGTCTGGAAGAGGGGTGGGTCGCTCCTAGGACACCGTGGGGTGTGCCGGATCTACAAGGGATTTGGGACAGTAAAAGTAGTACACCGATGCAACGGCCTGAGGAGTTCGCTGACCGGGAGTTTTTGACTGATGAACAAGTGTCTGCGTTGAACAATGAAGCGCATGACCGGGAGCAAAGTCCGGAGGTCCAGGGGAGAGATGTGCGTGGCGAGCGAGGTACAGCGGCCGATGTAGAGGGAGCCTATAACGACATCTTCAGTACGGGGATCGGTATGCGCTACAGTCGTTCGATGCGCTCATCTCTTATCGTGGACCCTGCGGATGGCCGATTTCCTTCCTTGACATCCCATGGTGAGGCACGGAGATCGGAGAGGAACCAAGCGTTCGCCGCCCGGGCTGCTGCACAATCTAGTGCTGGCGTTGATCTTCCATACTTTGTTGATACCCAAGACCGATATGACAACCCAGAGGAAACGGGTTTTCTGGAGCGGTGCATGGGAATCACTATTCCGTGTACCGGAGGCCTGTGTGGCTATAGTCGATTGGTGCAAGGGCCTGGATGGTTGAGTATCTATTATGAGCAGGGCCATGGTGGCGGCGCGTATCGGTCCATTCCGTTAGACGGTCGATCGCACGCGCCGGCACATATTAGGCAATGGCTCGGAGACTCGGTGGGTTATTGGGACGGTGAGACACTGACGGTGGATACGACGAATTTTACAGACAAGACAAGTTACATGGGATCCGGCAAGGATCTGCATTTGATTGAGCGGTTTACCCGTGTATCTCCAGATCTCCTGAAGTACGAGATCACCGTTGACGACACGACAATATGGACCCAACCATGGACTATGGAGTTAGCCTTGGTTTTACAGGACAATGTTGAGAACTTGATTTTCGAGTCAGCATGTCATGAAGGGAATTACTCTCTGACAGGGATGCTTGCGGGAGCGCGTTTGGAGGAAGCGGCGGGACGGTAGGGAGTGAAGGAAATGAATACTGAAACTAGGTGGAGGGTGAGATGAGCAGCCAGGTTTTAGCACGTTTGTGGATTGTTGTTCTGATTAGCGTACTGTGTCTAAGTCCTACTACTGCTCAAGAACGACCGTCCTCTTCGGGGGCGGCGACGGGTATTGCAGGGTTGCTTCCCTCGTCGGAGAGTAAGACGGTCCAACGGACCCCGTGGGGGCATCCCGACCTTCAGGGCGTCTGGAACAACTCGACCACAACACCTCTAGAACGGAGGACTGCCGACGAGAAGGAACGGGGTGAGAAAGCACAGGAACCGGTTCGGCGCGCCACCTCTGGGACGGGTGCGGGTTGGCTTGAACGAGCCGGTGGACTGGATCGCGAATCGCTAGTTATAGATCCAGTGGATGGACGCATTCCTCCGATGCTTCCCGGTGCCATCGAACGTTTAGTGCAGCGTGAAAGCGCTCGCCACGGACGTGGGGAGGCCGATTCGTGGCTTGATCGTAACTCTTGGGAGCGGTGTATTTCCCGAACTCTCCCGGTGGCCATGATTCCGAATATTTATAATGCGAACCATCAGATTTTTCAGACGGAAGATTATCTGGTCATCGTCATGGAAATGATTCATGAAGCTCGCATCATTCCGCTGGATGGGCGCCAGCATGTTTCGAACGAGATCCGCCAGTGGTTAGGCGACAGCCGTGGTCGTTGGGACGGCGATACGCTTGTTGTTGAGACGTTACAATTTAACAACCGCTTGGATGGCGGAGACTACCAGCCATCTCATATTCTCCAGACAGGTCATCGAGGTCCGGGTGGAACGTTGCGATTGGTTGAGCGCTTTACCCCAATCAATGCAAATGCGATTGACTACCAATTCACGGTCGATGACCCAAACACTTTTACTAGGTCCTACACTGTGTCGATTCCGATGACGCGGCGCGACACAAGTGATCCCCTCAATCACTTATTTGAATATGCGTGTCATGAGGGAAATCATGGAATGATGAATTTGCTTAGCGGGGGGCGTGCCGATGAGCAGCAGGCATTAGATGCGGCGGCGCGGGTTTCACGTCAGCGTATTGAAGCTGGACACCCTGGTGTTCGGGAACCAGCTGTGCCTTTTGTGCAGGAATAAAGTGAGAGGATGGTGGCAGATGTCCCGTTCTAGTGGTCTGCGGGTTGGCATTTTGGGAGTGTGTCTCTTGGTTCCACTCACTTCAATGGCTGAGTCGGTCACTGTGTTGTATGACGATCAGGTGATCGAGGTTGAGCGAACCTTAGCGGATCCAAATGATCTATGGGTTGTTCCGAGTGACCTACCTCGTGTCAACGGCTTTGAACTGAAGCCAGAGGGAGCGTGCCTGGCTGAGTTGTGTGTTCCGGTTCGGCAGGATAGGGATAGTGAGATGTTTGTCACTCGCGGGGGACAGGGATGGTTCAACGTTACCGCTCTGGCCCGCAAGCTTGAACAGGCGTATGTGGCTGACCACGATCACCGTGTGTGGAGTTTCGGCGAGATTCCAGTTGCTCGAAACCATTTTGTGAAGTCGGCGATGGCTCCGGACTTTACCTTGCCAAACCGAGATGGTGAATTGGTACGGCTGTCGGATTTTCGTGGGAAAAAAGTTCTGATCGTCACCTGGGCTTCGTGGTGAGGATGTCGCTGGGACTTGCCCGGGTGGCAAGAAGTCTACGAAGAACTCAAGGATCAGAATTTTGAAATTATCACGGTCGCTCAGGATACTCTCGGGGAGGAAGCAACCGCCGAGTGGCACAACCAGACCGAACTAACGTACACAACATTAATTGATCCAACGCATCGTGTGAGCTCACTCTACAACTTGGTCAACGTGCCTTCAGCTGTGTGGGTCGATGAGGACGGCAGGATTCGTCGAATCAATGAAGGAACGTATTCCGCAGCAATTCCACTTGGAAATAACCGGTTCGTTGGCACCGATGAGTACCGTCCAGCGGTACGTGATTGGGTGCTTAATGGCGAGAAAAGCCGGTATGTTTGGTCGCGTGATCAGGTGGCTGCAAAGATTCGTCAACGGACTCCAGACGAGAAGATCGCTGAGTCTACCTTTAAGCTTGCCGTGTATTTTTTTCAACAGGGTAATGAAATATTGGCACGAACGTATTGGAAGCAAGCGCAAGATCTGTTTCCTGACAGCTGGAACTTTCATCGCCAAGATTGGCATCTTACGGAGGGATTAGGCGGGCCCAAGTACATGGAGAAGCGTCGAGCCTTGGTCGATAAGCCTTATTATGAATCGTTAGATCTTCCCGATGAACCTTAAATAGTGATTACACCAAGGGTGCGTAATCGTTTGGATATTTCCAGCAGTGGCAAGAGACGGCAACTTTTTACGTGAACGTTAGTTATAGTCCGCAGCGTCCATCGATAGTGCAATAATTTCTTTATCGTTTCTGGTATAGACGTGCTTGTTGGCGTAGCCTGGGTGAACCCAGCTCACGTTGCGGAGTTCCCGGCGGTTTCCTGGCGGGGAGGTCGGCATGATCAATTGAGTCCGGCTGATTTCGTCGTAGCCTGTGGGGCTTAGTTTGGAGATTATTAATTCGCCGCGGTCGTTGCTGATTAATACACGATTACCGTTTCGAACCATAAACCCCGAGACCCACCGTCGCCGTTCTATCGTGGCGTCCTGTGTTTCCCAAATTCGCTCGCCGGTGTTCGCGTTCAAACAACGTAGCTGTCCATAGCTACAGATGCCGTAGATGTAGCCTCCGTCTACGATTGGGGTCGCAAGGACCGCGTGCAGTCCGTCCGTTTGAATCTCGCTATTACTTGTACCCTTCCAAGCGACGCTGGCTCCCGGTCTGTCTTGGTTCAGTGTCAACATCATCGGTCCGTCATAGAAAGTTGAGAAGAAGAGTTGCGACCCGATTTGCACAGGAACCGCAACGGTCATCGCCCCGCCGACCGCATAGGGTTGCCTCCAAAAGAGATTCCCCGTTATTGGATCAAGTGCGGCGATTTCTTCTGGGTTCCAGATTATCAGCTGCCGTGCGCCGCCTGCCTCTATGATGATTGGTTGAGCGACCCCGAGGTCTTCGTCACTAGTTAGAGCTCTCCAGATTTCTTCACCTGTCATTTTATCGAACGCGACCACCCGCGCATTCGGGGAACCGCCGACGAGAGAGATTAACCGCTCTTCATCGACTAACGGAGCACTTGCGAACCCCCAGTCAAATCCCCACTGCATCCGATCTACACCATAATCTTCGCTATAATTCTTTCGCCATAAGATCTCGCCACTGTCGACGCGAAGCGCTGAGAGCACGCCAGTACGACCTAACACATAGACGCGATCGCCATCTACGGTTGGCGTTGCCCCAGGGCCTACCTCCCACTGGATTCCTGCGTAGTTTGCTTCCCATTGCTGGACCCATAAGATCCGACCAGTCTTTTCATCGAGGGCCATGGCCCGTTCAATCCCACGCATGCCTTGGGTTGGTTCCCAATCAGTCACAAAAACACGTCCGTTGGCGATCGCGGGGCCGGCATAGCCCGCCTTGACAGGCGTTCGCCAGCGTATCTTGAGTCCAGTTGAAGGAAACGTCTCAAGGAGTCCAGTTTCGTTCCAGACTCCCAGACGGCCTTTGCCCCTAAACTCAGGCCAATCATCGGCGCTAGTCGTACTAAGCTGGGAGACGATGAACCCAACGCACGCCAGCACAAGTGTGAATCTCATCGTGACGGGTCTCCTAGTTCGCTATAGATCGCTTCGACGCTTGCTCTGGCAGACTCCATGTCATAGGCTGCCCACCGTTCAGGTAAAGTGAGGTTTGCCGTGGCTTCATCAATATTTTTTCCTGTCAGAGAGGCGACCTTAACTGCCTCGACAAAATCTAGTGTGAACTCAGCGTACTCTCTGAAATCGTCCCATGTAGTCCGACCTCCCCGCCGAGTGCTGTATCCGGCTTCCCGTTGACCTCTTCCCGCGTAGGTCATCGGAGGCGGGGCATGGCCTGTGATTACACGTGTTACTCCCTCGATTTCGGCTACCGCCTTTGCCAAGGTATCCGGAAATGATAGTCCGCTGCCCCCGTTAGCGGTGTCAATAACCGGCACGGACTTCGACGGAAACAGGTCGCCCACGTACGCTACACCTTTGGCAGGAAACACAACAATAATGTCTCCATCGGTGTGAGCCGGACCGAAGTAGTACAGATCGATACGATCTAGATCATCCAATAAAGAAAAACGATCGACGAAAGTCGTGGTTGGCAGCGACGCGGCATTCCGGCCGCGATAATGATCCATACGAGTCATGTTAGCCCTGGTGTTTTCATGCGAAATGATCTGCTTGGTGCCTGAGAACTCAGGATTGCTGCCGGCATGAGAAGCATGCGCGTGAGTGTTGATTATGGTTGTAACCGGTAGGTCAGTTACGGATTCAAGCGCGTCGATTACAGCTCCGCCCCAGTCGGGGAGCTTAGTATCGATGAGCACAACGCCACCGTTAATTTCGTCGATGAGTGCTAACGAGTTTCCACCACCACCGCTTAAGTGATAGAGGGTGTCTCTAACGCTTAGCGTATCGATTCTGACAGTCTTTAATGCCGGTTGTTGTTTTTCGGTTGCATCTGTATGACCAGAGCCCGCAACGACAAGAGCGCTCGCTGTTACCCAAATAAACTTTTTCATGAGAGACCTGTCGGACAACGAAATGGTATGAGTATCACACTCTGAGACCAAAAAACTACAGTGCTATTCCATCTCGGGCACCGTGAGAAATGATGACTGGTAATATACGTCGATGTGAACAATATTTAGGCAGTCTGAGTTGTTGTCGGATTTGGATTGCCAGCAACATTTTCTGGATATTTTTATGGAGGAAACAGATGTTACGCAATAAGCGATTTGGCCTGATTTTGCTGACCGTGGCATTCATTGGTGGCTTTGTCTTCGGTAATTTGCTTCAAACCCAGGAAATTGTCAGTGCACAGAGCGATCGTGTGTTTGAGCTGCGGACCTACACCACCAATGATGGAAAGCTTCCGAATCTTTTGACTCGTTTCCGTGATCACACTACCCGGATTTTTGAGAAACACGGTATGACAAATGTTGGCTACTGGGTGCCTGAGGACGCAAAAGACCACCCTGCTAGCACCTTGATTTACGTTATTTCGCATGACAGTCGTGATGCAGCTACGGAGAATTGGCAGGCGTTTCGTGATGATCCCGAATGGAAGCAAGTTGCCGAGGAGTCACAACGAGATGGCCGTATCGTTGCTAACGTTGAGTCGGTGTTTATGACAGCAACTGATTTTTCTCGCCTGCACTAGGCACGCTTATGTGAATCATGACGCATGATGAGAGAAATGGACTGGCTCATTTTCTCCGGTCCTTTATCGAAACCCATCCGGGTACACGGTGCGGTCAGCTCTTTGGTCGATGTGCGGCATTCGTCGGTGTTAGGGTGTTTGCGGAGATCACCGACAGCGGCCTGGCTTGTCGTCTACAGGCTCGACTGGTTCCTGAAAGCATGCGCTCGCAACTGAAGCTTCGGTCAGTTCGCCGGTTTGAGTGGGTGGTGGTGTCGCCAGATCAGTGGAATCAAGAGAAAAATTTGACTTCCTTGGTTTCACTGCTCGAACTTGCAGTGGCGCACGTCGCGACCACTCAGATGTCACGGTTGCCTGGTTAGTGGACTAGATCCCAAAGCTCGTCATGGTACAGATATGCTGTGGTATTTCGTTTTTCTTGACGCTGTTCCCAACGACCCAGAGTTCTAGACGCCTCTGGGTTAGGAATGTCGGTTCAGCTGGCGTTACCGTTGTCAGTGACGGCAAAGTTGGGTGCGCGAAGGTTCGCGCTTTGCCAACGGTAGCTATTTCTGCCACCCTCCGTTCAACGCGGAAGCGTTGCGGCAACACGCGAAGGCCACGGGTTCGGGTGAGGGTTTTGGGGTTTAGACGGTCGAGGGTTGCGCCATGAACGTTGGGATTGTCTGTTATGCATCGGTTGGTGGTAGTGGCATCGTGGCAACTGAATTGGCCAAGGTTCTGGCAAAACGTGGGCATGAAGTTCGACTAGTAAGTACTGAACCACCGTTTCGTCTCGGAGAATTTCAGGCGGGACTGGCATTTCACGAAGTACAAACACCGGGTTCCCCACTTTTCCGAGAACCTCAGTATCTCTTGTCGCTTGCTAATAAATTAGTGGAAGTTTCGCGAGCGTTTAACCTTGACATTATTCACGCTCACTATGCCATTCCTCACGCGGCGGCCGCGTATCTAGCCCGCCAAATTTTAGCTTCGTCGAATGCTGCAAAAGTGCCGCGTGTGATTACAACCTTGCATGGCACTGACGTGACCTTAATCGGAAGTGATCCGTCATATTCAGAAACCGCCGCCTTCTGTATCGATCAATCTGACGGTGTTACTGCAGTGTCGAATAGCTTGCGTGAGGACACATATCGCGAGTTGCCGGTTCACACCGAAATCGAAGTGATTCCGAACTTCTTGGACTGTCAACTGCATCGTCGGCTTGTCGATGAAGAGGTTGGTGATCGCTATAGAGCTGGTGATCCGGAAACCAAACTGATCGTTCATTTGTCCAACTTTAGACCGGTGAAGCGTGCCGAGGCCGTGGTTGAAATTTTCCGACGAGTGCGTGAAAAGATAAAGTCCCGGTTGCTTCTTGTTGGAGATGGTCCAGATCTAGCAATCGCATGTCGCATGGCACGAGAGTTTGGATTGGGTGCCGATGTTGAACCACTTGGTGAGCAGGAGCTTGTTACCCCGATTTTGTCAGTGGCTGATCTTTTATTGCTACCGTCCTCACAGGAGAGTTTTGGACTCGCTGCGCTTGAGGCTATGGCCTGTAACGTACCGGTCGTTGCTTCTAATGTCGGAGGATTACCAGAGGTTATTGAAGATGGTGTGACTGGGTTCTTGCATCCGCCGGAGGATTTGCGAGCTATGGCCGACAGCGCTGTCACTCTTCTCTCTGATCCTGCTCTTTGGGAAACGATAGCTGCAGCTGGATGGCGGGCTGTGCAACAGCGTTTTTGTGCTGACGAGATCGTCCCTCTCTACGAGGCGTTCTACCGTAAAGTGTTGAACCGCAAGTCGACCGTTATTTCCTCCACGTAGGGGCTGCCACACCTCTGGCACTGTGTGACGCAGGTATATACTCGAAGATCATGCCTATCAAGAACCTGGCGACTGTTGTTGGACTGCCGATTCTCTGTGTTTTCACGGTTTTCGTGTCGGAGTCTTACTCCGGTCAGGCGTTGTTGCCTCCCGAAGATAGGGTTGAGTTAGGTGTTGCTCTTCGGAAGCTCAACTCTACGGGCACTTTCATGATGATCACAGCCCACCCAGATGACGAGAATAACGCCCTATTGGCATTGCAGGCAAAAGGCCGCGGACACCGAGCTGTCCTTCTGACTGCGACCCGTGGTGATGGCGGCCAAAATGAGATCGGAGCTGAGTTGTTTGATGCACTCGCCGTGTTGCGAACAGAAGAATTATTAGCAGCACATCGGCTCGATGGTGCAGAACAATATTTCACGCGTGCAGTCGATTTCGGATATTCATTCAGCCGAGAAGAGACGCTCGAACGATGGGGACATGAGAGTATCCTAGGAGATCTGGTCCGCATTATTCGGAAGGTTCGTCCAGACGTAATCACCGCATTGAGTCCGGAGGGTGAGTTCGGAGGACAGCACCATCAAGCATCTGCGATTCTCGCACACGAAGCATTTAGCGCAGCGGCTGATCCAGCGCGGTACTCAGAACAATTGTCTGATGGGCTCCGACCGTGGCAAGCCGGTAAGTTTTATTACAGCGAGATGTTTGCATTTGGTCGGCGGCCAGGACGAGAGCCGTCCGACGAAATGACGACAGTCGATCTCGGCGGTTACGATCCTCTTCTCAGTCGAACATACGCAGAGATTGGGAGCCATGCTAGAAGCATGCACAAGTGCCAGGGAATGTCACCGTTACTGGCGTTACCGGGTCCATTCAGTGGTCGCTATCGGCTTGTCGAGCGAATTCTTCCTGAACCAGATCGGAAAACGGAAACATCGCTTTTTGATGGTATCGATACCACAATCGAGGGACTAGTCAAATTTGTTGAGGTGACGCCTTCGGCCATGCTCAGAGCGGGCCTTGCAGCCGTCTCACAACACGCCGTAAAGGCGGTTCACGCGTTTGAGCGGCAGCAAAGAAGTGCAGTTTCGGAATCGATTTTAGCCGGGTTAATTGCAGTTCGACGTCTCCGCGAGCAGTTGCCCGAACTTAGTTTGGGTGATCGCGCGAGAGAAGAGATTGATTTCAGACTTGAATTAAAAGAACGACAGTTTGTGACTGCCACTGTGTTAGCACATGGATTGCGCTTTGAGGCACTGGCCGACGACGGCGTTGTTACACAGGGACAGGCAGTCACCGTGTCTAGCTCTGTAGCTAACTATGGGAGTAGTGATGTCGTAATCGCTGGCGTCTCGTCAGAAGGTTTCAACGAGGCATTTATGGACTGCCACCAGGAATCCTTGGCTGCGTCTGATGTCTATAAGTGCTCGTCGAAGGTTACGATCCCGCAGAATGCTAAGCTGACCGATATCCATTGGATTCAGGAGCCTGGCGCAGACCGATATATATTTCAAGACGACGTACCCTTTGGTGCCCCCTTTCGGCCAACTCCATTCCGTCTTACTTTTCAGATTAAATTCGGATCGACATTGGTTAACTTCGAACGGCCTATTCAACATCGCTACGGCGATGATATTTTTGCGGGAGAGAAGCGAGCTGCCCTCAAGATCGTGCCAAAGCTGACCGTGGGTCTCACACCAACGACCGCGGTCATTCCCCTCCACGCTGGGACACTCGAGTTCAGAGCGACGGTGACAAATGCCGATCTGGGAATATCCAATGGAAACGTCACTTTGGATCTACCAGCGGGATGGACGTCGACACCGGAAGCGGCCAGGGTTCTTTTTACTAGAGAGGACGAGTCGAGGGTTGTACGTTTTCTGGTTTCGCCAGATAACGCGTCTGCGGGTGAGTATCGGATCAGTGCTGGTGTTGAATCACAAGGTCTCAGGTTTAACCATGGCTTTCAGGCGGTTGAGTATCCGCACACGGAGCGACGTCACCTTGTTCGGCGAGCTGAAGCTAATATCGCGATGCTCAATATCCGGATGGAATCAGATCTCTTAGTGGGATACGTAGACGGCGTGGGGGATGCTGTCCCTCCCGCTATAGAACAGCTGGGAGCCAATGTTGAATTCATTGATGCTGACCGGTTAGCTTGGGGCGATCTGGCACATTTCGATGTGATCGTAACGGGGGTTCGTGCCTATGAGCGAAGGGCTGATCTACGTTCGCACAATGATAGGTTGCTTGACTATGTTGCAGGTGGTGGCACCCTGATCGTGCAGTACAACAAGTTTGAGTTTAACAGTGCCCAGTACGGACCTAGACCGGTGAAGGTCAGCCGCGATCGGGTCACTGACGAAGCTGCACCGGTTCGTATCCTTGCCCCGGACCATCCGGTGTTTAGATGGCCCAATGAAGTGGACGAGTCGACGTGGAGCGGGTGGGTTCAAGAACGTGGACTCTACTTCCTTGGTGATAAGGATCCGGCCTACGTCGATTTGATTGAGCTCGCGGACACGTTTGAGTGGAATCCTGGTGTAAAACGTGGGGCATTGGTTGAGATTCGGCACGGTCGTGGACGTTGGTTGTACGTGGGGCTGGGTCTGTGGCGGCAGTTACCAGCCGGTACTCCAGGGGCATATCAGCTTCTTGCTAATCTGTTGAGTCTTGGTTCGGTTGAGGCTCAGTGAACGCTCTGCTACCCATCGTGCGTCCAAGCCTATTCAGTGAAGTTTACTTGCGCTCCGACCCTGTTGGGGCGTGGGCGCACCGCAGCCAATGTTGCTGTCGCTATGGCAAAGGAATCTCGAGCCTTCCTGTATAGATTGCCATACCTACAACAGCGTCGATGCCCGCTTTATCAAGGATGTCGATCTCGTCCTGTGTGGTAATGCCGCCTGCGGCAGTAAGTCGGTGAGTGGTTGCTCTGCGGACGGTCATCACTGCTTCGAGATCGGTTCCTTTCATCAAGCCTTCTTTGTCTACATGGGTGTACAAAAACTCACCACAGAAGGGTTCGAGCTGTTTCAGTGCGTCGACGGCTGTCAACGACACGGATTCCTTCCATCCCTTGATTACAACGCGACCTTCTTTACTGTCAATGGCTGCAATAATTCGTTCTGGACCAATCTCGTTCGCAAGCTCATTCGCAAATTTGAAGTTAACACGAGTGGGCTCAAATAGTGCTGAGCCAACAATTACTGCTTCTGCGCCGTATCCAAGCACCTCTTGAGCACGCTTGACTGTTCGGATACCGCCACCAACACGACACGCTAACCTGGGTACCACTGCGCGCACGAGTTCATTATTGTGCCCCGATCCCATAGCAGCATCGAGATCAATTAATTGAACTTTGGGAAAAGGCTGGAATTTGCTTACCCACGATTCAATGTCATTGGTGGCGAGTGCTGGGCGCTGGCCTTGGATGAGCTGAACGACCTGACCGTCTTTGAGGTCAATTGATGGGATCAACATTGCACGTTGGTTAGAGTCTGACAGGTACACCGTGGCGGTGGAGATGATTTTTGAGATCGGAGACGGCGTGTTCGGCGTAGTGGAAAATTGACGCTGCAAGAGCAGCGTCGGCCTTCCCTTGTGTGAACACTTCGACGAAGTGATCAAAAGTTCCCGCCCCACCAGATGCGATTACGGGGATGGAGACGGCCTCGGAAACGGCGGCTGTCAACTGACAATCGAACCCAATTTTGGTTCCGTCACGGTCGATCGAAGTCAAAAGGATTTCTCCGGCCCCGCGATCACATGCCTCCCGCGCCCACTCGATGGCATCGCGGTCAGTTTTTTCCTGTCCACTGCGGACATAGATCTGAAACCGATCACCCACTTGCTTAGCATCGATAGCCACAATAATGGCCTGACTGCCGTACCGTCGCGCTAGTGTTGTCACTAGCTCGGGTCGGGCAATGGCTGCAGTGTTGAGACTGACCTTGTCAGCACCAGCTTCAATCGCAGCTTCAGCATGCTGTTCATCGCGAATACCACCACCGACACAGAGCGGTAAAAAAATTTCTTGCGCGACCTCCTTGATGGTATCTGCTAGCGCCTTACGCTTTTCTAGTGTGGCAGTCACATCTAAAATCACAACCTCATCGATGCCTTCTTCGTTGTAGCGGCGTGCCAAGACGGCTGGTGCACCAGCGTTCCGCAATCCCTTAAAGTTGATCCCTTTAACGACACTTCCGTTGCGGACATCTAGGCACGCGATAATTCGCTTCGACAACATGGTCTATTTCACATGGCGTAAAAAGTTGTCCAAAATACTTAGTCCCACGCGCCCAGACTTTTCAGGGTGAAACTGTACGCCCGTAAGGTGACCACGTTCGACAACGCTGGCAAACTTGATCCCGTAGGTGGTAGAAGCGACACACTCTGGCGTAACCGGAGCAGCGTAAGAATGTGTGAAATATACCTGGTCACCGCTGCGGACACCGGCGAGCAGCCATGAATCTCGTGTGATGTGTAGACTGTTCCAGCCGACGTGCGGCACTTTGAACGTGCCAAACTCGCTGGAGCTGTCTCCGTCAATGAGTGAGCAGGTACCTGGAATGGCTGCAAGTCCTGGCACATGGGGGGCTTCCTCACTACCTTCAAATAACCACTGAAGACCCAGACAAATGCCTAGTAGGGGGACGCCACGTTCGGCCGCTTCCCCTATTGCGGATCGCCAATCTTGCGCTAGCACTGACGTGGCTTTGAAATTTCCGACACCCGGCACGATCAGGGCCGACATATCAGTCAGTTTGTTTGGAGATGAGGCCGTAGTGAATTTGGCACCGAGATGTCCGAGTGCTTTCTTGACGGACGTCAAGTTTCCGGCTCCGTAATCAATAAGGGCGATCATGATTCGGAGACCTACAGGAGCCCCTTCGTGCTCGGCAAACTCCTGCCGAGCTGTTGATCCCGAGAACAAGCGACGCGTAGCGCTCGCGCAAAGGCTTTGAATACTGCTTCAACTTGATGATGACTTGAGCGGCCGTAGAGCACCTTAAGATGTACGTTGGCGTGAGCCCCTTGCGCGAAGCCCTCGAAGAAATCCTGGACAAGTTCAGCTTGGAGATCTCCGACTTTACGAACACGAAGTCGGAGATCTACGACAGCGTGCACGCGACCACTCAGATCAATAGCAGCAACTCCGAGCGTTTCATCCATCGGCATGACATAGTATCCAGCTCGGTTGATGCCACGCCTAGATTTGAGGGCTTTGCTCACGGCTTCACCTAGAGCGATGCCGACGTCTTCGACCGTATGGTGTTGGTCGACATCAAGATCGCCTGTTGCACACACCTTGAGGTTCAGGACACCGTGTCTGGCAATCAGTTCAAGCATATGATCGAGAAATCTGATGCCAGTTTTCACATCGTATTTACCCTTACCGTCGAGGTCGAGGTTAACTGCGATTTGGGTTTCCCGTGTGCGACGATCGATAGCGGCACGCCTCATGGAGTTTTCTCACCTCAATCTGATTGCGACGGATGCCGCGTGAGCTACCAAGCCCTCCGCATTGGCTAAGGATAGGATTGTCGGCGCGAGCCGGCGCAAGCCTTTGTTCGTAATGCGTTGTACGCTGTTGACTCGCACAAAATCAGCGGCACTGAGTCCTCCTCGGAATCGTGCGGCACCGGCGGTTGGTAGTACGTGGTTGGAGCCGGTCGCGTAGTCTCCAGCTGCCTGCGCCCCGTAAGGGCCGACAAAGACAGTCCCTGCCTGCGTTAGCTTCTGAGCCACGGTCTCTCGATCGCAAACCACATGCTCCGGCCCCATTTCGTTGGCCAGATCAATGGCTTCCTTCAGGCTCCGAGTAACCACGGCAACACCATGTGCTTCGATAGAGGGCCTCGCCGCCGGGTGAGTTGTGAGCTGGCGGTCCACGGCTTTTCCAACTGCCTGTGCGAGGCGTTTACTCGGGGTGAGGAGCACAGCTCTAGCGTCCGGGTCATGTTCAGCTTGTGCGACCAAGTCGGCCGCAAACCAATCCGGGTTACCTTTACTAGCCACAATTACGATCTCAGTCGGTCCGGCAAAAAAATCGATCGGGCAATCGGCAGCCACTTTTGCTTTCGCGGACGCGACGAATGTGCTCCCAGGGCCCGTGATCTTGTCCACGCTCGGTACACTCTTTGTGCCGTATGCAAGTGCGGCAATAGCGTGGGCGCCGCCTATCCGGAACAGGCGTGAGATTCCGGCTTCAAGTGCCGCGGAACAAACTGCCGGTTCGAGACGTGGACAAACAGCGATGATTTCTCGGACACCGGCTACCCGCGCAGGGATTGCTGTCATAAGCAGCGATGACGGAAGAGGATAACGCCCGCCAGGGACATAGCAGCCTACTCGTGCCAGTGGTGTAACTCGCTGCTCGACGACGACTCCAGGGACCAGTTGAGACCGCCACTGTCTTGGAACTTGAAGTTTGGCAATCCTGCGGATATGTATTGCAGACTTCCTAAGTGCGGTTCGTACCACTGATGGAGTCTCGGCGGCACCACGTCGGATCTCACGTGCCGAGACCTCAACGGGTTCGGTCAGGTCGTCAAACCGCCGCGCGTAGTCGATTAAGGCGCGGTCGCCACGCCGACGAACGTCATCAACAATTTTCGCGACTTGTCTATCGATATTAGGGTCAACCGCCTTCTTTCGATCGACAAGATGTCGACGGACGCTTGTATTGGACGAGGAAGTGATTTTCATGTTGGTCACAGTGAGCTGACGTTAGAGCACAATCTTGTTTAGAGGATATTCCACAATGCCGTGCCCGCCCGCCGCCTTCAATTTCGGGATCAGTTCGCGAACTGCCCGCTCTTCGAGGATCGTCGAGATAGATACCCAGTCGTCATCGCTGAGGGCCGCCACCGTCGGTCTTCTGAGCGCCGGTAGCAGTTCTAAAACCTGGTCTAGTTCTGCTCGCCGGACATTGAGCATTAACCCAACCCGGTCCTGAGCTTCAATGCCTGCCTTGAGTAATAATGCGATGTTATCGAGCTTACGTCGTTTCCAATCGTCTTGGAGAGCTTTTTCACTGGCAATGAGCTGGGGATTGGACTCCAGGACGGTGTCGATGATTCGAAGGTGGTTGGCGCGCAATGTGGAGCCTGTTTCAGTAGCTTCGACAATCGCATCCGCAAGCTCGGGAGGTTTAACCTCGGTTGCTCCCCATGAGAATTCCACGTTGACTGTTATGTTGCGTGTAGCAAAGAACGATTGCGTCGCTCGGACTAGTTCCGTTGCGATCGTCGCACCTTCGAGATCTTCTATTGTTTGAAACTGTGAGTCTTCCGGTACAGCGAGCACCCACCGGACTTTGCGAAAGCTTTGCTTCGAGTAGATCAAGTCCGCAATGGGAACAACCCGTTTACCCGTAGCTGCCTCGTGTTCCGCTATCCAATCTTGGCCAGTCAATCCAGCGTCAACCGCATCGTCAGCTACGTACCGGGCCATTTCTTGAGCGCGGATTAGAGTGCATGCAATCTCCGAATCATCGATGGTGGGAAAGTACGAACGTGATCCCACGTAAATATTGAAGCCCGCTCTTGCGAAAAGTTGGATCGTTGAATCTTGCAGCGAGCCTTTAGGAATTCCTAATCTTAGTTTCATAATACGACTCATTGTGATGGTTCAAGATCTCGATAAAAACATGTGCGTGAGCCTGTATGACAAACGTTCCCGTCTCCAAGACGTTTGACGCGCACAAGCAACGTGTCATCATCGCAATCAATCAGCATCCGAGTAACCTGAAGACGGTTGCCTGAAGTTTCTCCTTTAGTCCAGAGAGTATTACGACTACGACTAAAGAAAGTTGCAAACCCTGATGTCTTGGTCAGAGTCAGTGCCTCTTGATTCATAAACCCCACCATCAATACTTCATTGCTGTCATCATCCTGTATCACTGCAGGAATTAACCCATCGAGTTTTGAAAAGTCCATCGCTCCATCCCTGCGCCTAACAAAAAAGCCCCGCCGGATACTCGGCGAGGCCATGTCGTGCGCGCCAGAAAATCTGCTTCTCGTACCTACCTCATGCGCACCAAGGCTCGCCCTCTTGTGGAGAGTGATGATGGTTATACGTATGAAGGTCAACCAAATACATGATGTAAGTACCCTAACGCAGCTCTTGAGAGACTGTCAACCAGCGACAGTACAATAAAGTCCTTGTGAAACTAATGGTTACTTGCTTGTCACTGCTTAGTCTGGGAGTGGTAGCGACGGAATCAATCGCGCTGATTTGTGCAGAAGGCAGAGTTTTCCTCCTGTAATTAACAGGTTGAGGATAAAAGTTGGATTAAAAGAATCCGACCTCCGGGTTAACAAAGCAGTGGAAAGTGACAAGCCTGGCAACGTTAGCGTTTTTGGCGACTAGCCCTTGATCTCGAAGGGTATTCGGTAGAATTCTGGTTGAGGTTGGTCCTCAACTTGTTGAAGGGTGTCGATCTCGAAAGGCACGCCGATTCGATTTCCGGCAAGGTCCTCAAGGATGGACAACGCAACCAATTCATAGGAACCAGGGGACCAAGGTCGCTCAGGCAAGAACGACCAGCGGGTTTCCCAGCTCTCGATTTCCACGGTGCCAGCCACTGCGTTTCCACGACTGTCTTCCACACCTACGCTTCGGAGAACAAGCCCATAGTCGATTGGTTCTGGGAATGACACTACGAATCGTTGGATTGTGTGGGCTGACGGTATACGGAGTCGCCAACTAGATACGTTGAGTGGCGTGGTGTCAGGTGGCCCGACGGAAAACAATTTTTGGTACCCATTCTTCAGCGGTATATCTTCTGAATCCGGCCAGCCCTCATCCACGACGAGCGTATACGATTGACCTTCCGTTAAGGACCTTCCGAGTTTCTCGTTAGGCAAGAGCCCCTGTTTGACGCGTCCTGGATCAAAGAAAACGGTATAGCGTTGATAGTCAGAGTCCCAAAATTGGGAACCAAGTGGTAGAAATGGGTCCTCTACTTCGTTCCCCTTTGAGTCGAGCAAGCGAATGTATTCGAGTCCATCCACATGGCTCATGGGAGCCGAAAACTCAATATAGAGCTTGAGTTGGTTCTCGGGCATGCGCGTTCCGGATGGCCACACGTGTGTGACAATCGTGGTCGGCTCAATCTCAGGTTTTGGAAGCGCGATGACCACACTGACAGGATTCAAGAGCTCCTTCGCTCTCTCAGCTCCAGGCACTGCAGCGTGGTTGAATGTGACGAGATACTTCTGTCCTGGATCGAAAGGAAACATCGGCCGAAATCGAACATTGCCTCCGTCAATTTGATAGTTACCTAGCACCGCCGGTTTTTGGGTAACAGGTTCGTCAATGTCGTGCGCGGCTATTCGTAGCAGCGATGACCACTGGTCTCTTTCCAATGTTGTATTTCGCAATGTAGCAATCGTAGCTTCAGGTAATCCTGCCAGTACGACTGATGCGTCGGTAGAATCATTCTGTGTGTCGAGGTAGATTTCAACGACTTCGCTGAGTGAAGAGTCAGGTGCTGGGCTGCAACTTACCACCGCCGACGCAACAAATGTGACTAGGCAGTTAACTTTTGCAATACGACCGTTACGCAGTAGCATCAGGTTTACATCCTAGTTGTCTGTCAGGCTGAATCGCAACATTTTTCCAATGGGTGTAGGATGTGGAGTCTGAGCATATGAGGAAAGTTAGGTCGGCGATCGTATGTATATTCCTGTTTGCTATGGCGACGTCTGTGGTGGCTCAGGACCATCGAGTTGAGGCGCGTGCCGCGGTCGAAGAGTACTTCCGGGCTTGGAACGCCGAGGATAATGAAGCACTTGTGGAGATCAGTAATTTTCCTCGCTTGAGTTTGGGACGGAATGGGCAGGTTGTTGTCAGAGAGGGGCCCGAGGATATTGAGATTGATTTCGACATCCTCAGGCAAGTTGAAGGGTGGGATCACAGCACGCTGGATCTCTTGGAAGCGTTGCAGGTGTCGGCCGACACTGTTCATTTCAAAGTTGTCTTTAGTCGCCGACATGCAGATGGTGCCGCCTATCGTACGGTGCCATCATTATTTATTATCACGAAGCAAAACGATCACTGGGGACTGCAGATGCAATCAATGCTGCCCGTGACATTTCAGGGACCCTAAAATGTTCCGGACGGACACCGCTTTTTCTGTTTAAATAATTTTTATCGTTTCATCTTCGACGTAGGAGATGTGATCCGTTGATATTGCTGTGTGGTAGATGCTGGGATCAGCATGCCCTAGCTTGAGCCAATCCCTAACACAGTAAAGAGGAGATAGCAGACAAGACCACCAACAACAGTCATCGAGAATCCCCACGCCATCAGTTTATTGAAGAGTGCCCGACTGTCTTCCTTCGCGGGAGCAGCCGCCATACACAAGGCCCCGAGTGTCGATAATGGTGATACATCTACAAGGTGACCGCCGACGTTCATCGAGGACGCGATCGCTATTGGGTTGACCCCGCCAAGTTGTTCGGCGAGACCAGGAACAGTCGGTAGAAAAGCCGGGAGTACTACGCCCGAGGTGCTGCTATAGATGGAGACAAAGCCGGTCGAGAAAGCAATGATTCCGGTGACGGTCTGTGGTGTCGACATTCCTGCAAGAAATTGCGTGAAAAGATCGAGGCCACCGGTGCGATCGAGTACGGAGATTAAGACCGTCACACCGCACACCATCATAATGACTCGCCACGGCATGATCTTCACCGCTTCGAGTTCATCTCCTGCCTTCAGCAGTGAAAGCAGTACGGCTCCGGCGAATGCTCCCAATCCGACTTGCACATCGAAGAACACTACACTCGTCACCAATGTGCTGATCACCGCGATCGTGATCCAATGGGTCGAGTGAAAGGCACGGTTTGTGTCGGTTACAGCTGTTTCATCGGTAGCCGATAGACCCACGGTTCCTGCGTGATATCGACCCAATAGTCTCCATCCTCCGAAGAGAAAATATGCCGTGAAGGCGATTACCACGTGGGCCATCATATTATTGAGATACGTCAGTTGCTCAAATCCTTCGAGTCCGATGTCGGCCATAACGCCATTGACGATCACTCCGGTTGGGGCAATGGGTGACAAAGAGCCGGCATTCGCACCGTTCCCCACCATGATGGCCATGAGGAAGGCGGGCACTCCAACCTGACCAGCGACAGCCATCGCCATTGGGGCAATGAGTGCAGTTGTCGCGATATTCCCTGGGCCGATCGATGCCAGAAAGAACGAGAGAACGAAAAACATCATCGGAATGACTCCGACATTTCCCCGACAATATTCAACTGCCTTGTGAGCAATTCGGTCGAGGGTCCCATTCGCTTGTGCTTGCGAGAACAGCAGGGTAACTCCAGCCAGGGTTAGGAAGAGACGGGTTGGGAAACCGGCCATTACCTCGTTTGGGCTCATCCCCGCCACGTAGACGCCGACGATCCAAGCCAGGGCGATGGCTAGAAACCCCACGTGAAGCCGGATGGTGCAACTGACGATAATGGCAACTAGTAGTGCCCCTAACGAAATCGTGGCTGCATCCATGGGCGGCGAGTATATCGCAGGGACGTGAACTTATCGCCAAGACTCTGACAACACTTGACATAGCACTACAGGAAGGGTATATCTGCTTATCAAAGCAGGTCTCATCTGGCTTGAGCCAGACATTTAGGTTTGAGCCTTATGGTGCAGGGATCTCTTGTTGAGGAGGACACATGCGACGTTTGATATTGATGGTAACGGCAATCGCGTTCGCGGCAGCTGTGCCGGCCCTAGCAGCGGAAATGACAGTTACTGGGGAGTTGGTCGACCACGCCTGCTACACGAAGCGTGGTGCGGAAAATGGTTCTGGCTCCGGACATGCGCAGTGCGCGAAGGACTGCGCGATGAAGGGTATGCCGGTTGCGCTCGTGACGGCTGGTGGTGACGTTTATATGGTGGCCGGGAGCGTAACAACTGATAACAACGCTGCACTGGCGCCACACATGAGCCATACCGTTGAGGTAACGGGCGAAGTCAGTGACGCTGGTGGCGTGAAGACCATTACCACTGATGCGATCAAGCACATCTCAGCCAACTGAGGTTTGCTGTTTCGATCGGTTCTGACGCTTCGATTTTTCGGGAAAGCTCCATCCGTTAACGGGTGGGGCTTTTTCTATTTGAGCGGTTTGCGATAGGGTCTTGCACGAGTTCCCACGCCCTTTTCACATGGCGTTCGGTTGTTCTAATGTGACCAACGGCTAAACGCAACGCGAATCGTCCATTGATTCGTGTGTGCGATAGGAAGACCTCACCTGAACGGTTGACATCGTCAAGTAACTTTTCATTGAGTTGGTCTAAACCCTCATCCGTTCCCGAGTACCCCCTTGGGTGAGATCGAAAACAAACGACACTTAGGGGTACGGGCGCTAAGCGTTCAAAGTCACTGTTCTCGTCTATCCAACTCGCGAAAAGTCTGGCCAGACGCATATGTTCCACGAGCCGGGTTCTCATTCCAGAAGCTCCGAAATAACGTAAGACCGCCCAGAGCTTCAGCGCTCGGAAACGTCGACCGAGTTGTACGCCAGTGTCCATCAGATTCGTGACCTGTCCATCCTCAGGGTTCTGCAAATAGTCTGGTGTCAGTGCGAAGGCTGTTCGAAGGGTATCCATACGCCGCGAGTAAAACGCGCTTAAATCAAACGGGGTAAACAACCATTTATGCGGGTTGACGACGACAGAGTCTGCTCGTGCGCATCCGGCCATTACATATGCGGTTTGTGGAACCAGGGCCGCAGCACCAGCATAGGCCGCATCGACATGCAGCCAGACTTGTTCGGCTTCGCAAATCTCAGCGATGGGTGGGACGGGGTCCACGCTGGTCGTTGACGTTGTCCCGACTGTTGCCACGACGGCCAAAGGTGTCCATCCGTTTGCCCGATCGTCGGTTATCGCATCGCGAAGTATGTTGGGGCGCAAACGAAATTGATCGTCGACAGCGATCCGACGAAGCGACTGCAGGCCGAGGCCTAAGGTCATCACCGCTTTGTCGATTGAAGAATGTGCTTGTTCCGATGCGTAGACACGATAGCGGCCGAGGTTGCTTCGCCCGAGCATTCCTTCGTATCGGACGTTGGGTATAGCCTCTTCGCGTGCGGCGGCGATCGCGTGGAGGCTAGCTACCGATGCGGTGTCATAGATAACTCCTTCGAAGGTTTCAGGGAGTCCGAGAAGCTGGCGTAGCCAGCCGAGAGTAACTTCCTCGAGTTCCGTTGCGGCTGGTGATGTGCGCCATAACATCGCCTGCACGTTGAGCGCAGCCGTCAAAAACTCAGCTAGTACTCCTGGGGCACTCCCGGAGATGGCGAAGTAGGCAAAAAACCCGGGATGGTTCCAGTGGGTGATACCGGGTAGCAGCAGACGCTCGAAGTCAGACAAGATTTCGTCAAATGATGTCCCAGACTCTGGAGGTGAGTACGGCAGCTGCTTGCGAATTTCACCCGGCGAGACTTGTGAAAGGACTGGGTACTCGTCGTTCTGGCTGAGATAGGAAGCGATCCAATCAACGAGCGCGAGGCCATGCCGGCGGAATTCCTCTGGCGCCATGTCTCCGATTTTCTCTGCTCGATCAGGTTCCATCCTTCACATACTCATTCGCGAAATTCTTAAGGGACTCACTTCTCAGTCCGATTAGTTCAGCTTCGGCCATAGCCTTATCAATCGACCACCCGTCGAGCTGCACCCGTTTTATAAACCACATGGCCCCAACCCTATTGGCTGAACCACAGTGGATGTAGGCAGGCTGATTCGCTGGGTCGGACACAGTATCGAGGAACGCTTCAACTATCTCTGAACTCGGTTGCCTAAATGGAAAATGAAAGTACTTTAACCCCGCGGCGTTGGCTGCCGACTCTCCAGCATCAACCGTTGCACCACGTTCGCCGACGGTTCGGAAGTTGATTATTGCGGCAAAGCCACGGGCTTTCAATTCGGCCATCGCGGCCGCCGGTGTGGCTCCGGCACAGGCCACCGTAGCATCGATTCGCGTGTAATTGACGACACCGTCAGGTCCTTTCTCGGTTTGAGTCTGCTCGGCAGAGAGAGATCCGACAGTCGCGAAGCCGACCGCCAGAAGGAGGACTTTGACCGTACTTGACTGTGACATGGCCGCCGATTGTACCATCAGGAAGGTTTCGAAGGGGGTGACTTATGGGAAAACTTATCCACACGAGTCGACTGCGCATAGAGCGTGTGAAAGGTCCGGTCCGAGAGGCATTTCTGGAGAATTTTGATACACCGATCCGGTTCGGTATTCACGGTGGGATCAAGGACTTTTATGGAACCGAGCCAGACGAGGAGGTTCCAGCGACCCTAGATCACATGATCGCTGCGGTAGGAGCTTGACTCCTTGGAACACTTGCACGCGCACTGGAGGTGCGCGAAATTCCAGCAACCCGTAACGTTCTCACAGCAGCGGTTGAGGGTGACATTGAAGCTATCGAGAAGGTGTTGCGTATTACCAGAATCAGGGTGAGGTATCGGTTAACAGTTCCACCGGACAAACGGGAGTCTGCTGAACGGGCTGTGGCGAATCACCCAGCGGCTTGCCCTGCATGGAACACGGTTCGCGGTTGTATCGAGATCAGTATTCAGGCGGATATTAACGAGGAGCCTTGAGCTCCATCTCTTGCGAGATGGCGTCAATAAATTCTCGTGTAGTGGCTGTTCCGCCAAGGTCTGGCGTGCGAACCTTTCCGCTCCTGAGCACTGTTTTAAGTGCGCTAAGAATGTGCGCCGCTATGGCGTTTTCGTTCAGATAACGCAGCATCAATAGAGCCGACAGAAGCAAGGCCGTGGGGTTAGCTCGCTGCATGCCGGCGATGTCTGGAGCTGTGCCGTGAACCGCTTCGAACACCGCCAAGTCTTTTCCGAGATTTGCTGACGGCACAAGACCTAGTCCGCCGACTAGGCCAGCGCAAAGATCAGAGACGATGTCCCCATACAGGTTAGGAAGGAGCAAAACATCGAATTTTGAAGGATTCAGGACTAGGTGCATACAGGCGGCGTCAACAATTTGTTCATCGTAGTCGATGTTCTTAAAGTTACGCCTGACTGAGCGAACAGATTCGAGGAACAGTCCGTCCCCCAGTTTCATGATGTTCGCTTTATGGATGGCGGTCACTCGGTTTCGTGAGTTGCTCTGAGCGTACGAGAATGCAAACTGAGCGATTCGTGTGGATGCCTTGGCAGTAATGATCTTGAGTGATTCGACGACACCGGCTACAACTTCGTGCTCAAGTCCGGAATAAAGATCTTCAGTGTTCTCCCGAACGACGATCAGATCAACGTTGGTAAACGGAGTTTTAATACCTGGGAGATTGCAAACAGGTCGAAGATTGGCATACAGGTCAAGTGACCGTCGAATGTTTACATTGACACTCGCAAAACCCGATCCAATCGGAGTCCCGATGGGGCCCTTAAGCGCGACACGGTTACGGATGATGGAGTCGAGTACGCGTTTTGGCAGAGGTTGTCCAGACCGTTTAGCGATTGCGGTACCGGCGTTTTCTCGGTCCCAATCAATTTTGAGGCCTGAACGGTCTAGCAACCGGACGACAGCGTCAGTAACTTCCGGACCGATTCCGTCTCCCTCGATCAACGTTATGCAGTGTTTCATGCGAACACACGAAGTCCCGACGATCAGGCCATTATAATCGCCAGCGATGGGTGAAATCGTCATTCAGAAATCGTCAGGTAGCGTGGAATGGTTGCCGTGGGGACCTGAGGCATTCACACGCGCGCGGACTAGGGATGTACCCATTTTGTTGGCCATCGGAGCCTCGTGGTGTCAGGGGTCCTCCGAGATGTCTCAGACGACGTATTGCGATCCGGCTGTGTGCGAGCTAATTACCGGTCGGTTCGTCCCGATTTGGGTTGATGCTGAGCTGCGTCCCGATGTGAACGAACGGTACAATTTAGGAGGCTGGCCGACGACGGCGTTTCTTTCGCCTGATGGTCAAATTCTTGGAGGCGAGACATATGTCGAACCAAGTCGAATGACAGAACTTCTTCGGCGTGTCGCTCAAGCCTTCGAACAACGGCGTGACGACATTAGTGCCCTCTCGGACGCGAAGCGGTCACCGGTCAAAGATGATACTAGAGACGAATTCGTAGAAGAAGACGGAAATGTGACCGACTGGCTTGAGCGCCATGTGGTCGAACAGTTTGATGTGATGCACGGAGGTTTTGGCACGGAACCAAAGCGAGTGCATGCACCTACTGTTCGGTTTGTATTGCAACGGGTCTCTATAGGAAAGAACAATTTACGTGAGGTGGCTACTCGGACACTTGATGCAATCGCTTGGGGTGGTTTGTACGACGATGTTAATGGCGGTGTATTTCGCTACTGTTCGGGTTGTGACTGGACAGCTCCACGTGTTGAAAAGCTGCTGGATATCAATGCGGGTGTTCTTGAGTTATTGCTTGATGGGTGGGAAGTGCTAGGAGAGATGCGTTATCGCGACCGAGCAGTCGAACTGATTAGATATGTTCTTGAGACACTTACGGACCACGAGGCTGGAGGATTTTTTTCGAGTCAATCCGCCGACGCTAACTACTACTCTACTGATGCTATGGGACGCCAGCAGCTGGCGCAGCCAGCGGTCGATCGGTCTATCTATGCGGATGGCACGGCCAAAATGGCCGGTGCCTTTCTTCACGCCGCTGCAGCGTTTGATGATTCTTCGTTACTTGAGTTTGCGGCAACATCGCTGGAGCGTGTGGTCGGGGATACATATCAGCGAGGACATGGCATTGCTCACGATGTCGATGGTGGTCAGGCAGTAAGGGGATTATTCGCTGACCAAGTTTTGGTCAGCGACAGTCTGCTTGATTTGTACGCTGCGACTGATCGCGAAGTTTACCTCGATATCGCCCAGGAGCTGATGCGCTTCTCGTTGCGAGCGCTCTGGGACACTCACAAAGGGGGGTTTTACGATCGTGTTGTCGCTGAAGATGACGTGGGGTTGCTGCGACAGCCCTTAAAAGTGTTTGTCGACAACTGTTCTGCGGCACGAGTGTTGACCCGGCTGAGTCATCTGACGGCAAACGATGAGTTTCGTGAAAGGGCGGTTACGACTTTGGCGTCGCAAAGATCCAGGGCCCGTGGGCATGGCGTACTTGCTGCTTCATGGGTCCTTGCCGAGCTCGAACTCGACGAGTGAATGAGTCCCTCGTGGTAGACTCCGCTCCGGAGGTCGTCGTGTCTGCTGACAGGTCGTTACTGATTCCCGCGTTGCAAACGGTTGCTGCCAGACTTCGTCTAGAGTCTGTTCTTACTACTTCTGAGGCGGGGAGCGGGCATCCCTCGAGTTGCTGCTCGGCTGCCGATATCGTCGCTACGTTGTTCTTTGGAGAGATGCGTTTCGACCCAAAGAATCCCCAGCACGACGCTAACGATCGCTTCGTCTTGTCGAAAGGTCACGCGGCTCCGCTTTTGTATGCGGCGTGGGCCGAGGCTGGATTTGTGACTCGGGAAGAGTTGAGAAAGTTGAGAAAAGTGGACTGTGATCTCGAGGGACACCCCACACCGCGACTCGCGTTTGTTGATGTAGCGACTGGTTCCCTTGGTCAGGGGATCTGTGCGGCGATTGGGCTTGCTTTGAATGCACGGCGTCTTGGTTCCGACTACCGCACTTATGTGCTGGTTGGTGATGGAGAGTCCGCTGAGGGGTCTGTGTGGGAGGCGGCTCAGGCCGGGCAGGGATTCAAACTCGACAACCTGTGCGCGGTGACTGACGTTAACGCGCAAGGCCAGAGTCGGGCCACGCAATGGGGTCATGATATGGAGGCATATGCATGCCGCTGGCGCGCTTTTGGTTGGCATGCTGTAGTTGTTGACGGGCACGATCACGGAGCTCTTCTCGATGCCTTCGAAGAGGCTCGTCGGACAAAGGGCCAACCTACAATGATTTTGGCTCGTACGCTCAAAGGGAAAGGTATTCCCTTGATGGAGGGGAAAAAAGGATGGCATGGCAAGGCGATTCCTCAAGGGGATTCCCTCGACGAGGCTACTGAGGTTTTGAAGCAACAGATGGTTCCCGGGGCCACGACTCCGTCAATTCCGATGCCGCCGGTTTCTCCTGTTGGGTCGGTATCGGAGCAACTGTTACTTCCAACTCCGAGTTACACGATTGGCGAAAAAGTTGCTACGCGTGAAGCTTATGGGTCAGCCCTTGTGGTGCTTGGCAAGGCTGACCAGCGAGTCGTAGCGCTGGACGCTGACGTCGGAAACTCCACATTCAGCGAGAAGTTCGAGCGGGCACATCCAGACCGCTTTTATGAAACATACATAGCGGAGCAGGTGATGGTGGGTGCAGCTGTTGGTCTGGCGAGCCGTGGAGCAATTCCTTTTCCTTCAACGTTTGCCTGCTTCCTGACCAGAGCATCCGATTTTATCCGAATGGCTGGCATTGGAGGGAAGCGGGCAAATGTTAAGTTTTGTGGCTCCCACGCAGGCGTTTCGATTGGGGAGGATGGGCCGTCGCAGATGGCTCTTGAGGATCTGTCGATGATGCGCAGCGTTCCTGGTTGTGCTGTGTTGTACCCTTGCGATGGTGTCAGTGCAGAGCGATTGGTTGCGAGTGCTGCTGCGTACGATGGGATGGTTTATATCCGAACTAGTCGACCTAAGACCGATGTGATTTATGCGAACGAGGAGAATTTTGACATCGGTGGATCAAAGGTTTTGCACGAAAGTGTGGAGGATGTCGCCACCGTAGTGGCAGCTGGGATTACCGTCTTCGAAGCACGCGAGGCATATCAGCGTTTACTACAAGAAGATGTTCACATCCGTGTGATCGATGCTTACTCGATCCAACCGATTGACACGCCTACGTTGGTGCGAGCCGGCTTACAGACTGGTCGGAAGATCATTTCAGTGGAAGACCATTATCCAAGCGGAGGACTCGGTGATGCTGTCAGCGAGGCTGTGGCAGATCATGGAATTACGGTTTCCCGACTTGCTGTGAGAGAAGTCCCACGGAGTGGTAAGTCTGAAGAGTTGCTGGAACGATACGGTATTTCCGCATCACACATCGTGGAGACTGTTCGACGTCAGCTAGACAGTGAACAAAGGATAGCCAAGAGTTGATCTGAACCGTGAACCTAAACGACCGTTCTAGCCAGTTTAGTAACAGCCTGAACGTCAAGCGATCGATTTTTGACTGGTTTGGTCGAGCAAGTCGTAATTGAGCGTTTAGTGTTATTCACTGGCTCTACCTTATCTCCGGGCCTCCTCGTCTGGCATCAGGCACGAAGAAATCTCGTGCCGGCATGCGAATCTGAGGAAGGGTCTCTGAGTTCATCACAAAATCATCAGGAATGATCGCGTTCTGTGCGAGGAGCCAGGCCACAAGGCCGTAGACCTCATCGGCATTGAGCGAGCCGGGAGTCTGGCTTGGCATGGCGCGCCTGATGTAGTCGAATAGCGTGGTTGCGTACGGCCAGTAATTCCCAATTACGAATGGAACGTCATCGCGACCCCGTCGCCATTCCTCGTATCGCGGGCCGAATGGGGGAGCTATAGCTGCTTCATAGACGACGAGAGGACCGCCGGTGCCTCCGTCTCCATCGGTGCCGTGACAGGTCGCGCAAAGTTGTGCGAATACGATGGCTCCCGTTTCGACTGTTCCCTCGCCGAGAGGGAGACCAGTGCCATCTGGCATGATGTCGATGTCCCAGTTCTCGATCTGTGTGTGTGTAGCAGGTTTTCCGAAGCCAAAGCGAGATGGCCCGGCCAGCCTCGACGAATCTCGGAGATCATCAGCAGTTACCGGGTTGTTCACTTCGTTACACGCCGCCGAACCCAGTGTCCAAATGAGCGAAGTGGCAATACCTAGGCGGATGCTATGACCTATCGAGGTTACGTGAGGTGTTACCACCTGGGTTCCTCGCGATAGAAGACTTGGCCGCTTGACCGGATCACCCATCCAGTGATCGGGTTGAGGTGGTAAGACTTAGCCCTACGCCCTCGTGCCTCAAGCAGAGCTTGGCGGCTCGGTTGAATGTAGCCGGTCTCGTCTGTTGCCCTGCTCATGATTGTCGTTTCACTACCGTTCCATTTCCAGAGATGCCGGAATCGGACATGTGCTTTGGACAGGACGGGTTCTTGTAGTCGAGACGGTTCCCACGTGCTGCCACCGTCGGTGCTCACGTCAACACGTGAGATTTTTCCCCGACCAGACCACGCGATCCCACGAATCTCTACCCAGCCAGGCTGGACGAGGTTGGGGTAGACCGGTGTAGTGATGATCGATCGCGCATCGAACTCGAAGCTGAACTGACGGGCTGTGCCATTTGGGAGTGGGTCCGTGTATTTCGAGGTTTCTTCCCGTGTCATGAAAGGGCGGTCGGCCACCTCGATTCGGCGAAGCCACTTGACATTGGCATTGCCCTCCCATCCGGGGAGAAACAGTCGCGCTGGATAGCCTTGCGCGGGACGCAGCGGCTCGCCATTTTGGGCGTACGCAACCATTGCATCGTCCCATGCTTTGTAAATAGGAATACTCCGGGTCATGACGGCTGCATCCTGCCCTTCGGCAAGCAACCACGTAGCGTTTTGATCACTTCCCGCCTCTCGGAGCAACGTCCCGAGAGGCACTCCCGTCCACTCGCTCTGACTCGTCATGCCACAGATGTCTTGTGGGGTAGTCTCTGGCCCCGCGTTGCGGCCCATAAAGTTACCAGAGCACTCAAGGAAAAAGACCCGAGACACGGCCGGGAAACGCTTCAAATCGTCCAGCGTGAAGACAATAGGGTGCTCGACCATTCCGTGAATGAGTAGCTGGTAGCTGTCGGGATCAACGTCTGGTATGCCGGCGTGATGTCGCTCGAAATGAAGGTCCGCCGGGGTGAGTGTGCCATGGAGATCTTGCAGCGGTGTTCGTGAGGAGGTCCCTCTGGGTGTGCGCCCGCGTCGCAATTGCACGTGCGGCGACCTTCGCCCTAGCTCGCTCGAAGGAGGTCCAGGGGAGGTCGTGGTCTCAGGGCCTTGTGCCGTCACGCCACGCGTTGTTCCAAGCGCTGCTGCAGTAGCGGTTCCGGCCGCACCAGTTAGCAGCGCACGCCGACTCAGCGCTCTTGTCATCACAACCCTCAAGGATAATGGAGTTCAATTGTCGGCACTTTCTATTTTCCGAAGTACCGTGATGATCTCGTCGGGTTCTGGAAACCTTTCTTCCACATGTTTAGAGAAAATAATCTGACCATTGGCTGCAACGTCAAAGATCCCATTACTGCCTTCGATAAGTTCAGGTTCACACTTAACCGCTTCTGTGATCTTCGCTGCCAGACTGGCGGCTTTAGGGAGGTACTTTCAACGACCACAGTAGGTGATGGAGATATTCATCATGGGTTGGATCCTACCGCGTCTGTGACGCGGTTTACTAGGAGAATACGCAGCTCAGGTATTGTGTAGAAGATAGTGATGAACAAATATTCATATGGTGCCTCTTGGGGGATTATGCTCAAAGCAATCACGCTCATCACCCTCATCTGTTGCTGTGTCCCCATCATCGTTGTTCTAACAAGCCGCTCGGTTGAGGCTATGTGGCTTCAATCGATTTTGGTTGGCGGGCCTATCTTGCTCGTAGCGGTGTGTGCAATGGAGACGGTTTGTAGGTATGAACTCCGTGGCCATACACTCGTTGTCCATCGACTATTACACGAGACGGCACTAGACCTCAGTGGTTTGATTTCTGTACGCCACAATCCCGCAGCCATGAAGGGGTCGATTCGAGTTTTTGGCAATGGTGGACTCTTCTCATTTACTGGCCTCTATTGGAATCGGACAATTGGATGGTATCGTGCTTACGTTACGGACCCCAAACAATCGGTTGTGCTTCGACTTGAGCGTCGACAGTTTATTCTGTCACCTAACCACCCTGAAAAATTTGTTGCTATAGTCAAAGAGACTTTTCGGTGCGACATTGCCGATTGCTAATGTGCTGAGTGACGTTCGCGGTGTGCTCCTCGACCTTGATGGAACACTGTACGATGCCAACGGTGTCATTCCTGGTGCAACGCAGGCAGTGGACTTTATGCAACGGAAAGGGCTACCACTGCGGTATATCACCAATAATACCCGGCGCCCCCGTTCCGCTTTAATCGCCGATCTTCGACACCTTGGTTTGACGGTCTCAAGTGACGCTCTCTTTACTGCTCCTCGTGCGGCTGTAACTTGGCTTGAGGAGCACGGTATCCAGAAGATATCTCTTCACCTCACGGATGCAACGGCAGCGGAGTTTGATCGGTTTACGAAGGAGGACACGGTGCCGGAGGCAGTAGTTGTTGGCGATCTTGGCTCTGGATGGACGTTTGATCGTCTGAACACCGCATTTCGTCAACTTGAGGGCACCGCTAGGCTTTTGGCGATTCAGAAGAACCGCTATTGGAGAACTGAAGAGGGGCTCGTGCTAGATGCTGGTCCGTTTGTTGCTGCGCTTGAGTATGCCTCTGGCAAGGAGGCGGTGACGGTGGGAAAACCGAGTCAATCATACTTTCAGGCAGCTGCAAAGGCACTCGCAGTACCGTCGGCCAACATAATCGTCGTTGGCGATGACATTGTCGCCGATGTTGGTGGAGCAATCGAAGCGGGTATGAGAGGTGTGCTTGTGCGAACGGGCAAGTTCAAGCCTAGTGACCTCGCGTGCCCGGAGTTACGTCCAGATTTGGTGATTGATTCGATCGCGGAACTTCCCCAAGTATTAAATTTCTAATAGAAGATCAGCGGGTCCATGAGAACCACCGGCGAAGAAACAACTTTTGCTTTTCTGAGAACCGTGCGCGTCGCATCTGGTTTGCGACTTTTCGTAGAGCTTCTGCCTGTGTCGGATACGGGTGAATCGTACCGCCGATCACGCCAAGACTCGCGCCTGCTTTCATTGCGACAGTGACTTCGCTAATCATGTCGCCCGCGTTTCTGTTGACAATCGTTGCACCTAGAATCCTGTCGCTACCTTTCTTGACATGCACACGTACAAAGCCGTCCTCCTCACCGTCGATAATGGCACGGTCGACTCCGTCGAACGTCTGTGTGAACGTGTCAATCTCAATTCCCTGGCGGTTAGCATCTGCTTCAGATAGTCCAACATGGGCAATTTCTGGTTCTGTGTATGTACACCAGGGAATGATCAATGAAGTGGTCGTAGCACAACCGAAGCCAAACGGGTGAGGAAAGAGTGCGTTCTGTATCAGGATTTGTGCCAGCGCGTCAGCGGTGTGGGTGAACTTAAATGGAAAGCAAACGTCGCCCGCGGCGTAGATTCTGGGGTTGCTCGTCTGAAGCGTGTTGCTGACTCTGACACCGGTGTTGTCGTACGTTACACCGGCTGCTTCCAATCCTAAACCTGTCACGTTGGGTGTGCGTCCGACACTCACGAAGACTTTGTCGACGATCAGTTCTTGAGCTCCATCTGTTGCTGTGTATCGAAGCAGGACTTCGCGCTCTTGTCTAACGACCTCAGTGATGGTTGCGTCAAACACGAATGTCACGCCGTCTGTTTTCATTCTGTCCTGAACAATGTTTGAAGCCTCCCGATCCTCTCGTGGCAGGATGTGGCTGAGCTCTTCGATAACCGTTACCTTGGCCCCAAATCGAGAAAACGTTTGAGCCATCTCACATCCGATCGGTCCAGCTCCGATGACTGCCAGTCGCGGGGGAAGATCGGTTAAGGAAAAAACTGTTTCGTTCGTGAGGTATCCAGATTCTTTGAGGCCAGGTATTGGCGGCGCCCCAGCGCGGGCGCCCGTGCAAATAGCTGCTCGATTGAAACGGAGAGTGACGTCATCCACCTCGACCGTGTCGGGGCCGGTAAACTGACCGCTACCGATGAATACGTCGACACCGAGCTTGGAAAAGCGTTGTGCTGAGTCGATGTGACTAAGGCGGGCACGGAGACGTCTCATCCGTTCCATGACTGCACCGAAGTCTCGCTGCATGTGATCCGAATATCGAAGACCGAATTCTTCTCCTTGTGCGATTGCGGCCCATGCGCGAGCGGCGCGGATGAGACCCTTCGATGGCACGCAGCCGACGTTAAGACAGTCACCACCCATTAGATGGCGTTCAATGAGTGCGACTTTTGCTCCAAGGCCGGCGGCGACGGCTGCGGTGACAAGGCCGGCGGTGCCGGCTCCGATTATCACGAGGTTGTATCGATCAACAGGGCGAGGATTTTTCCAGTTGTACGGGTGGACGTTTGCGACCAGTTCTCGGTTGAACGAATCGTCTGGAGATAGCAACACGAACGCAGCTACCGTGCGGTTTGTCCCGGCCCCAACGGACGCTGCATTTCTCGTGGTTCGTCGGGATACAGTTCCGCGACATACTCCTCATACCCGTTGTAGATCGGCGTCGCGAAGGTTTCCTCCGTGTCGAGCCAATAGGAGACGTTTTGAGGCCAGCGCGGGTGCGGGATGAAAGGGTTAACGTTTGAAATAAAACCATACTCGTGCGGCTGAACTTGCCAGAAAATTGGTGGTTCATCGCGAATAAACTCAATCTTGACAATCGATTTTGGGTTCTTGTAACCGTATTTCCAAGGGGCGATGATGCGGAGTGGTGAGCCGTGTTGTCGGAGCAAGGGTTCGCCATACACACCGGTGACAACCATAGCGAGTTCATTCATCGCTTCGTCCAAACGCAGCCCTTCGTGGTAAGGCCACGGGTACCACGGTGAACCTGTCACACCAGGCATTTGGTCGGCAACCACAGCAGTTTCGAAACGGACGTAGCGTGCGGCGCTTGTTGGGTCTGCTTTTTCGAGCAGAGCGCGTAGTGGAAAACCCGACCATGGGACGTTCATTGCCCACCGCTCCACACAGCGGAAGTGATAAACACGCTCCTCATGGTCAAAAGCAAAGATGTCGTCCAAATCGAGGGTCATCGGATTATTGCATTCACCGGTGATCTCTACCTTCCATGGCTCGACTTCGAAATCGCCGCAAAACTGCCAGACCGGACCCCCGCGACCAGACAAGAACTCGTAAAAATTATTGTGTGAGGCAGCTACATCCCGAGGTGTAAGATCGGAGCGGCTAATCGCACCAGGCGACGTGTCAAAGGCCGCATTGCGTTGGGTTGGAAACACTGAGGGGCGTTGCAGGGGAACGTCGAGTAGTGACGACTGGGCGCGGGCTTGAGATGCACCGATGGTGGAGGTGCATCCGGCAAACGGAGTTGCCAGAATGCCCACGCCGAACGCCGAAAGAAACTTCCGTCGATTAAAAAAAACCTCAGGTGAAGTAATCTGATGGGATGGTATCTTTGATCTGAATCCCTGACCCACTTTTACCTCCCACACGCAACTGGTATTCTGTATTTACAGCCTATCACTAAAACTTGATCAATACCTTGCGAACCGGATACTTACTATGTGGAATAGGGTGGTTGAACCTCAAAAACTCGCTATGCCAAGGCCCGAAGAGGCACTTCCCGGTCGTCTCGAAAGCATGTCGATTTCGGCCGAGCATTTCGTAAACGGAGCTCCTCTCAAGCCGCCGTTCCCAGATGGCACCGAGCGTGCAGTCGTGGGTATGGGATGTTTCTGGGGCGCCGAGCAAAAATTTTGGAAGGTTCCGGGTGTTTATACAACAGCGGTTGGATACGCTGGAGGGATGACGCCTAACCCAACCTATCAGGAAGTTTGTAGTGGGCAAACGGGTCACACTGAGGTGGTACTCGTTGTCTTTGATCCGGCGGCACTCCATTTTGAGTTCTTGCTACAAGTGTTCTGGGAGAATCATGATCCTACGCAAGGTATGCGCCAAGGAAATGATGTCGGTACTCAGTATCGATCAGCGTTGTACTACGAGAGTGAACACCAACGACAGATTGCCCAAGACTCACGAGCTGTATTTCAGCGGGTGCTGAAGGACGCCGGCCACGGAGACATCACTACTGAAGTCCAGACTGCAGGACAGTTTTATTACGCAGAGGATTACCATCAGCAGTATTTGGCCAAGAACCCTGGCGGGTACTGTGGTCTTGGAGGGACGGGCGTCTCCTGCCCAGTTAGCCTAACTAATTAGGTCTAAAAAGTCTCCAGTGTCCGTCGAGGATAAATCCTAGGGGAACAGAGGGCATTTAATGGTGGTTTATTGTTGATTTGACGCTCAACATCCTAGGCTACTGAGCCTAGACTTACTGATTGCGCACAGGTGGGTTTAGCACACTCTAGCGAAGTTTTTGAAGCTGATTTTCAACACGAAGAACACCGTTAGTCTGCGCCACAATACGCTGCATTTCAATTAGCTCGATCTGTGTTTGCACGTACCCCACGAGCGTGATGATGCCGTTGTGCACGACAATGTGAAAGGGTGGATTCACCATAGTGGCAAAACGCTCGAAATGGGTATTTGAGAAAAGCTGCCGGGCAATTAAACGCCGAAGGTTTCTGTCACTCTGGGATGGTGGAAGGGTCAAGATGTCGTTCTGGACGTCCTGCACACCTTTTATTTTCGCTACGCGCTCGAAGAGGTCGTCCGCCTTGGTGCGATCCGGTGTAACGCGACCGCCTAGCGAGACATTGCCTCCGTTCACGCGCCCTATAATGTGGTCCCACATGGTGTAATGGGCGTATCGTTGAATCGACTTTGCAATGTCTTCAGCGATGTCGTTGTCGTTCTCCCCCTCCGGCAATTCCAGTTCGCTCACGACCGTTTCGATACCGTCAACGTCAAGTGCTCGCTTGATTGCCTGATCTTTAGCCCAAAAGTGTGGCACCTGACCGGATAGAGTTGCCTCGTTGCCGAGTACGGATATTTCAATGCGCCGTAGATCACGTCCCCCCAGAGAGTCTTTGATTTCTCGCTCTAGTTGTTGTGCCGTCTGACCCGCTTCGGCTGGGTGGACAACCTCTGTAAGCCCAGGGAGCAAAAGCACAGTGATAATCGCCAGAATTCTCATAAATCTCATAGGGGCCTCTAATCGGTGGTCGTGCGTGAGAACACACATATGTCCCTTGTATCACAGTCAGGCTGGCCTGAGAACTGAAGATTGCATGTTACTAGCAGTTCGGATCCGACACGGAAGAACCAATGATTCAGACCACCAAGGTCTCTCATGATACCAGTCGGTGTCATTGGTGGAAGAATGTTGTGTTCGCAAAGAGCACGAGTGATAGTTGAGCCGGTGGAAAATCCTCATTGATTTCTCCCAGACTGTTTTTGACAATCGATAAGAGAGTCTTTTTGGACAGGAGAGCGTTGGGTTTTAGAGCGTCGAGTTGGTGATGGCCTCTGCGGCGGGAGACTCGGGCCAAACAGGTCGGGGCGCGGCAACATAACCCGCGTGAGCTAATTGACTCTGGAAGTAGGCTGTTTGCGATGCATAGAAGGTAAGCTTCGTGAATAGCCGTGCGACCACATACGCTTGGCCAATCAATAAGGGTGTCCAGATCGACGGAGTGTTAATTTCAGTTAACGGTGCCGTCAACGCATACCCGACCAACACCAGCACCACCAGCATTCCGTTAAGCAGGTATAACCCAAACGTTGCTTTAGGATGACGACGCACGAATCTCAGTGCACCCAGTAACGCGCCAATCATGCTATGTCGGTCTTCGACCACCGCACGTATCTTGGCGTAGTCAAACACGAGGTTGGCAAGTGCCAACACTCCACCAAAGACGCCATACAGAGTCAACCGGATCAAGAACGTCGTGCGTTCAACAGTCAGGTTTCGCGTTACAGCCTCATAAAGATCTTCGAAGAGCCATCCGTGAAGCACACTAAAGATCGCCCAATAGACGAAGCCAGCCATTCCGGCGAGTCTGCAGAATCGAAAGAAGTAGGTGCCACATGCAGAAAAGAACGCCGCGTTGGTCACACGCCGCTGGCGGGCGAGACGATCTAGGATTCCTCCGATTAGAAAACTCCAGAACGCGAGATAGAGCACGATGACTGCGACCAACGCGCTCGGTAGCGGAACAGCGTCGAAGATGCTCGCTAGATTGCTTAGAACCGCTGCAAACCCAATGACAGAGGGGATGAAAGTAGAGCCCAGTTCGTCCGATTGTGCACGGAATTCTTCCCACCAATCCCAGTGCACGCCGGTTACCATTTCCTCGGCCGATACACTTTCACCCAGATGTGATGCGATAGCATCATGGAGTGTTAACGTAAGCGGCGCCGCCACTATGAGCGTGATGAGATACACGCCGACCATGAGGGTCGGAGCCCGCCATACGCGCCGGAGACCGTCAAAAAAGGCGTGTATCAAATGAAGAACCCATAAGTGAGTAGCAGATCCTGCAACCAAATCAGCCACCGCACACTCCACTTCGTCGCCGCCGCATCTGCTTTTGGGGCGAGTGTTCGGCTGTTGTTGGTGTAGTTGACGTCTAATAGCAGGATGCGCTTCGGATCTACTAAGGCCTGAGTAGCACGCGCCTCATGCTGGTAGGTGAACGCTGTCCAGCGAGTCTCGCCATTCCACTGCTCCCGTTCCTCATGACCATCTTCGAATGTGGTCACGACCTCGATTGGAAAGATGCCTTCGCCGTATCGGCGTACCACGACCTTTGTTTCATACCCACTTCCACCGACATCGTGCGTAAACCGAGATTCTCCATTGTCATGGAAAAACCCGCGACCGCTGTTCGGACGACTAGTGAGTTCTTGTAAGCCGTAGTCGAAGATGTTGGCGGTCCCGTACACTTGATCAAAGAACCAGCTGAGGTCCTGACCGCTCTCCTCGTTCAGAGTTCTGAAAAAATCATCTGGAGACGGATGGCCAAATTTCCATTGGTCGTAGAACGAGGCCATTCCTTGCCGGAGTACCGCCCAGCCCAAATACCGTTCGAGTGTATGTAGCCAGAGTGCTGTCTTGTTATAGCTGATACTACTGGCACTACCTGGCCAGTACCGATACGTTGGCGTTGCCTGGGAATCCATACGTGCGTTGCGGCGATAACCTGTCAGCCGGTTACCGTCAATTTCTCGAGACCAATTAATGCCTGGAAACACCCAGGGAATAAAGCCCCCAAAAAATCTTGTCGATCGATAGTGTGGTGCGAACGATGCCTCCATCACCCTGGCTGTGGCGAAGGTATTGAGTCCTTCATCCAGCCAAGCATCTTCAAATTCATTGTTTCCAACTACGCCGTACCAGAATTGATGGCCAGCTTCGTGAATGGTGACTTCCTCGGGACTTCCGACGTTGATTGGGGCTAGCCAACGGGAGCCGGCGGTAAAAAACGTTGGATATTCCATGCCGCCGGTTCGACTCTGCCAAGCTGGATCGACGACAGTGATGTGGTCATACGGATATGCGCCAAACCATTCTCCGTAATAACGCAACGTGTTTTTCGTCGCCGCGAAGTGACGATCGGCTTGGTCGGCGTGTTCTGGTTGGAGCAGTAAACGAATTTCAACATCGGGTAGGCTGGGATATTCGAAGCGATCGCGCCGATCGAGGAAGTCTGGACTGGTGGTCCAAGCAAAATCATGAACGTCTTCCTGGTAATAGTGGTGGGTGGTCGTGCCGTCAGTATTCTCGGCGATGTCTCGCACGACTCCGGTCGCGCCCACAACCCAGCCCGTCGGAATAGTGATTCGTACGTCGTAAACACCGTAGTCCGAGAAAAACTCCGTAGCGGCATGAAACTGATGGCAATTCCACCCAGTGTTTTCAAGTACACCGATCTTCGGAAACCACTGCGCGATAAAAAAGTAGTCACTTATTGCGCCAGTTCTAGCAAACGTTCGTGGCACTCGTGACGTCCACTCGAGTTCAACGCGGATCGTGTTTCCGGGGGAAATTGGTTGTGGGAGGGGGACTAGCAATACCGTCTCGTCATCGGGATTTCCATCATCAGGGGCGATATAGGTCACTTCGTCCGTGAGATCAATTTGGGAAACGGTGCCTTCACCAAGCAGACGTACCGCAGTGACGTCAATCCACCCCCAGTCAGCCGCTGGTCGGTCATGGAACTGCTGGCCACGCCGGCGCAGACGTGCACGCATCCATGTCGACTTTGTGTTCTTCCATGCGTTGTAGTACAGGTGAAATTTGAGTTCGGATGTCGTGAGCGTCGAGTTGTTGCGCCAAGTCAATACTTCTCGACCTTCCAACTTGCGCTGTTCCGTATCGAGTCTAACGTCGATGGAATAATTGGCATTACGCGGCGAGATTTTACCTGTGACCGTTCCCGTTGCGCTGCTGATCGTGGGCTGAGAAGCGGCGAATGTTGTGTCCGCGGGTGCGACCTGTAAAAACAGAGCGACCCAGATGGCAACCGCGACCGTGCATCCACTGATCAAGCGTATGAGCATCCTATCGGTAGTCCTCTCGAACCGGATGGAATACGTCGATGAAACGACAATTGGTCATGGCCCAACCGGAGTGGACCGCATACGCTGGGATTATTGCGACTGCGCCTTTTTGCAGACGCTTTGTCCGACCATTGATTGTCATCTCGAACTCACCTTCGAGAAGGTTCGACACCTGCTCGTGTGGGTGCGAATGTTCCGGCAATGTTGCATTCGTTTCGATCTCCCAGTGAACAATCGTCAACGAGTCACCGTGGATGAACCGGCCATGAAAGCCAGGCATCATTTCTCGGGATTCAAGATTCTTCAGGTTCAGAAAGTTCATACCAATGAGTGGTTGGAAAGATTAAAGGAATAGAAATAAATAATACTCCCGACCTTCCAGGTAAATCCTTCTCTCAACTAGTTCAAACCAAAGGTATACACGACGTTTCCAGCCGCGATAGTCACAAATTGTTGATTATCGACGGAGTAAGTGATTGGAGCGGCTTGCACAAGCCTTCCAAGGGAAATATGCCACAATTCTTTCCCGGTCTTTGCGTCTAGAGCGAAAAAGTAGCCGTCCACACCTCCACTGAAGATGACATCACCAGCCGTCGCAAGGATGCCGGCCCTGGACTGTGGTGTGATCGGGAATTCCCACTGTCGTTCGCCAGTCTTGGGGTCGAGTGCGCGTATCGCATTGAAGTAGTTGTCGATGGCTGAGACGGCTTGGGGTCCACCACCGGCGAAGCGGATGCCCTCTTGGTGTTCATCATCGCGTTTGAAGAATTCCGTCTCCCCGTCAAAAGCATTCACATAGAACAGACCGGTGCGGGGACTATATGCTGGCGACCACCAGTTGGTCCCGCCAAGCACGGAAGGAGACACTACGATCCCTTCAGGAGTGGGAAACATATCGGGTACTCGAATAGGGCGTCCATTCTCATCAAGTCCTTGGGCCCAAGTTTGTCGCGCGAATGGTTTCCCGAGAAGATATTCGCCCGTCTCTCGGTCGAGCACGTAGAAAAAGGCGTTTCGGTTGGCCCACATCATGACTTTGCGGGACTGACCGTCATAGTCGAGATCAGCAAGAATTGGGATTTGGATCGCATCCCAGTCGTGGACATCGTGGGGTGTGAACTGAAAGTACCACGACAACTCACCGGAATCGCCATCGAGCGCCAGTACTGAATCGGCGTACAGGTTGTCACCTAAGCGCATGTCACCGTTGTAGTCGGGGCCAGGATTACCAGTGCCCCAGTAAACGAGGTCTAAATCTGGATCATACGAACCAGTGATCCACGTTGGCGATCCACCGGTACGCCATGATTCACCAGACCAGCTTTGGTTGTCGGGATGGTCTGGACCAGGAATGGTGTACGCACGCCATTCTCGGTTGCCTGAGGTGGCGTTATATGAGTCGAGAAACCCCCGAATACCAAATTCTCCACCAGCAATACCCGTGACGACCTTATCCTTAACGATCAGCGGTGCGGCCGTTTTACTGTAGCCTGCCTTGTAGTTTGCCACCGTTGCATCCCAGACGAGGTTGCCCGTAGTCGCATCAATGGCCACCAGGTGCGCGTCCAAGGTGCTCATAAACAGTGTGTTTCCGAGGATGGCGACTCCACGATTATTTCGACCGCAGCAAAGCCGAAGGTCCTCTGGTAACTCGTGGTCGTAGCGCCAGAACACTCCTCCGGTGACAGCGTCGACAGCAACGAGGTTGCTTGGGGCCTCGGTGATAAACATCACTCCATCGACGACAAGAGGGGTGGTCTCTGCACGATCAATCACAGGTATTTGGTAGGCCCACTTGAGCTCGAGATCGTTGACATTGCCGACATTGATTTGGTCGAGTCGGCTGAAGCGCTGACTGCTAAACGTGCCAGAGTACATCAGCCAATTATGAGGTTCATCGCCCGCGTTCACGAGTCGTTCCCAGGTTACCGGTGAGAAGGAAGGTGCCGAGCCAGTGGAGCTTTCCTGTCCAATCAACGTGTGTGCCGATAGGCACAGTACGATGGTGGTCGCAAAGCATTTCATGACTCAGTTCTCCTTCCGCAGCGAGAAAAGGTAGGCGATCAAGTCATCTACCTCTTCCGTAGTGAGGACCCCTTCGACACTGGGCATCGTTGACGTTTTGTTCGGCGTGTAAGAACGAAGCGAATTTTTTGAGACGGACCACAGACGTTCATTTTGGTCGATGAGTCGAAGTGTAAACGTGTCTTCGCTCAGCCTCAATCCTTTAAGGATTGAGCCATTGTTGCGGGTGAGGGTCATCGTCCACCAGCGTGGGTCGACTTCGTCGTTTGGTTTGATTAGGTCTGTTCTTAATTCTGCTGGAGTACGGTACTCACCGACCCGTGAGAGATCTGGCCCAAGCCGTCCCCCTTCGCCACCGATCATGTGACAGTTGGAACAGGAGCCTTTTCCGTTGAATATCTGCTGGCCAGTAGATGCATTGCCAGGTAACTCAATGTCTGAGGGGTTGGGCGTGAGGGAATCCAAGTAGGTGATAATCTGCCATACGACTCGATCTGAGACGTCAGGGTTGATAGCAAGCATGGCTGTTCCTTCAACACCATCGCGAATGATGTCGAAGAGTCCCGTAACGCTACTGGCATGTCTAAAACGGCCGGTCGTTAAATCAGGTCCAGCAGTTTCTCCGCCACCCTTCGCGTCGTAGCCGTGACAAAGACTACAGTGCACCCGAAAACTCGATTCACCCATACGCCGGTCAATACCCGTAGCAAAAGGGTTGCTGGTATCTTGCGCCTGCCCCTGCATTGAAAATGCCGTCATGAGAAGAGTTGTCAGGAAAAGCCGGTGCATGTGTCTCACCTCACACCATAAGAATCATAATCGAGTCACTGTCCAAGAGCGGCCGTGAGCAAAACGCCTCGCAGTAAGCGCAGACCAAACAGCAAGACCAAGGGCGAGAAATCGAGTCCGCTCATGTCTGGAAGTATCCGTCGGATTGGCGCTAAAAGCGGTTCTGTCATCGTGCCTAATAACGTGACGATCGGGTTCGACGGAGGTAGTTGGAGCCACGAGACAACGACTGCACCTAGTACGACAAGGGAGTACAAATCGAGTAGCTGGACGACAAACATGTGTCCATTCTAGCCTTGACGAAGCCAAATGAAGACCCTTTTGATTTTGAGGCATGCAAAGTCAGGTTGGAAGAAGCTTGGGTTAACAGATCGTGACAGACCACTCAATATCCGCGGACGACGTGATGCACCAAAAATAGGGGCGTTGCTCAGTCGTAAGCACCTGAAACCAGATTTCATTGTCAGCTCAACAGCTCGAAGAGCGTTGAGTACGGCTGAGATGGTGGCAGATAACTGTGACTACGGACCGACTGTGCAGGCAGACCACCGGCTCTATCTAGCCAACCCTGAGACGGTTATTGATGTAGTTCGGAGTCGTGCTGGCGATGCTTCTACGGTGCTTTTGGTTGGTCACAACCCAGGTCTCCCAGAGTTGATCGCTCTGATGACCGGAGCAATTGAAACCTTTCCAACTGCGGCGTTGGCGCAAGTTCAACTCTCACTTACCGAATGGCGAGAGTTCCGAGCCTCTACAAGGGGTACTCTTGTCAACATTTGGAGGCCGAAGAACCCGCTGAATTAGCGGAGAGGTATGCGGGAGTGCAGATTCCTGTCGAGTTCAATTATTGTGGTTGAGAATCCAGAGCCGCGCCGCCGAGCATAGCGGATGTCCCTGATTGTCACACGATGTCCGTCGCTGAGTTCTTCAACATCGAACGCAGGAAAACGCATCCAGGTTCGAAGCCCTTTGATTTGTGGCGCAGCTAATGCGGCTTGGACCACTGTGTTTCTAAGGCCGCGGTCAATCGACGCTTCACTCACTTGGATCTGATCGTCACGAAGCCAGTTCACCTCAAGGAAATGGTAGTGACGAGCATCGACTACGATGACGTCGCGTACAAATGGGTTGGCCGGGACGGGCCCCGCCATGATGTCGACGAAAGTGCTACCGCGTTTAGTGAGCCAAGTGGCAACTTGCTGGGTGGCAACTTTCGAACCTGCGACCATCGCTAAGATGTAGACAAGCATGCACACTAGACAGACGTTTGCCAGTCGGCGTGTCTGAGACCGTGAGATGCCGTATGCTCGCGCGCCTGCAATGGCCGCTATTCCACCCAGCCAGAGTAGAAGTGGTGTCGACTGTAGGCTTCCAACTGTCGTGATCAGACCTGTCAGAATAGTTCCCCCGATCAACCAAGCTGTGATGCTGCGGGTCGATTTTGAGTGTGCGATCACTACCGCTGAACCACTTAGCAACCAGACCCACGGGTCTATGATGAACAAGGCATCTCCGTAAAACCAACGTCCGTCAAATGGCATCAGAAAACGGACACCGTAGGTGTTTAACCAGTCAAGTGCTGGATGGCTAAGTACGGCGATGTACGAGAGCGTAAGAAGCGGACCGAGCCGTACACGAGGGCGCTCATTCCGTAAGTGAGCAATCCACCGATCTAAAAGACAGATAAGGCCCGTTAGTAATAGTGGCAATACTGCCAACGCGAGTACTCCATGGGTCCATCCCCGCCTGAACCATAAAGAGAGGTCGCGATTGATTAACATCGTGACCGCGTCGAGGTCCGGTGCATTGGCTCCGAGGATTAGCGTCAATCTCGCGAATGGTGATGACTGTCCGAGGCGAGTCTCAGCTAAACTAGCACCAACGATCGTGTGTGCGACTGGGTCCATAGGACACTAGAATACTCACGGTCGCTTGCCCCGTGGCTGTTTCAGAAGGGATAACGTGAAAAAGACACATGCTCTCCAAAACCTCCACCTGTCGTTTATTGGTGCCGGTGCGATGGGTGCCTCTATCATCGGGGGCCTCTTGTCGTGTCACAAACTTAAGCCTACTAACATAACGGCGAGTGACAAGAGCCGCGAACGGTTGAAGGAAATTCGTGACACGTTCCACATTCGTACAACACTGAATAACGGGGCGGGAGTACGTGGAAGCCAGGTTGTCGTGCTGGCGGTCAAGCCCCAAGTGTTACCTGCGGTCTTTGCCGAGCTTGCTGGCAAGATTAAGCGCGATACGTTGGTATTGTCGATTGTGGCCGGCGCAACGATTGAGTCGATTGCGACGGGGCTACGTCATCAAGCAATCGTGCGTACGATGCCTAATACTCCGGGGCAAGTGGGTGAGGGGATGACAGTGTGGACTGCCACCCCGAAAGTGTCACCAGCTCAACATAAACAGGCCATAGCGATCGTTGAGTCTCTTGGACATGAGCTCTACGTGGAGGATGAACGTTTTCTCGACATGGCAACTGCTATAAGTGGGAGTGGTCCAGCGTATGTCTTTCTGTTGATGGAGGCACTTGTTGATGCGGCTGTTCATATGGGTTTCTCTCGTGTCGTCGCCCGTGAACTTGTAGTACAGACCATTCGTGGATCCGCTCACTTTGCCGAACGTTCGCCTTTGCATCTTGCAGAGATGCGTAACCTGGTGACATCGCCGGGCGGGACGACTGCCGACGCGTTGTACCAACTCGAAAAAGGCTCCTTCAGAACGGTCATTTCAAAGGCAGTCCAAGCGGCTTACAAACGTAGTGTGGCACTCGGTCAGAGCAACACGACATTCCCAAACAAACAGGCTGTTACGCCCAAGTCGCGAAGAACAGTCAAGAAATAAGACGGTTTATGGACGTCGCGAGCGTTTTTAATCTTGTCGCGCTTCTCGTCACACTTGCCGCATTATTTGGCTACGTGAATCATCGTTGGTTAAGGCTTCCGCACACGATAGGGCTCGTCGTTATTGCGTTGGCTGTTTCCATGGTCATCATGATTCTCGACGCGGTGTTTCCAGCGCTGGGCGTGGAAGGTGTGGTGCATCGAGTTCTCACCAATATAGATTTCGAAGAGACCCTCATGAAAGGGTTCCTGAGTTTCTTGTTGTTTAGCGGTGCGTTACACGTTGATCTTGACGCTTTGATCCGTCGTCGGTGGGCCATTGCTACATTAGCCACTGTTGGGATTGTTATTTCCACGTTCGTTGTGACCATCTGCATGTTTTACGGCTTTCGACTGGTGGGTTTTGAGGTGCCCCTAACGTATTGCTTGGTCTTTGGCGCTTTGATTTCACCTACAGACCCAGTCGCTGTGATGGGGATACTCAAGCACGTTAATGTGTCGCAGTCTCTTGAGGCCAAGATCGCGGGAGAAAGCCTATTCAATGACGGTGTCGGTGTTGTGCTGTACACGGTGGTCGTGGCATTTGCGTTTGGCGTGGCGGAACAGGGAGAGATGACTCTTGCCCGGGGATTTGAGTTATTCGCCGTTGAGGTGATCGGGGGAGTTGGTTTCGGTCTGCTAGTTGGGTACTTGGTGTATCAAGTAATGAAGACAATCGACGATTACAAGTTGGAGGTGCTAATGACACTTTCGCTTGTGATGGCCACCTATGCGCTCGCGGTGCAAATGCACGTATCCGGTCCTTTGGCCGTTGTGATCGCCGGGTTGTTTATTGGAAACCATGGTAAGCGTTTTGCGATGAACTTTGAGACACGCGACCATATAGAAAAGTTCTGGTTGTTGGTTGACGAAATACTCAACTCGATCTTGTTTCTAGCAATTGGATTCGAAGTGCTGGCCGTTCACATTACGGGTCAGATGTTTGGAGCAGCGATTTTAGCTGTCCCGGTGGTTTTACTGGCGCGATGGGTTGGAGTAGCCGGGCCAATTACGTTGTTGGGATTGCGTCAGGAGTTTAGCCGCGGTACCATCTCGGTTCTCACCTGGGGTGGATTACGTGGAGGTATTTCGATCGCGCTTGCACTGGCACTACCCTCAAGTTCGACTAAACCACTGTTGCTTGCTACAACCTACGGTGTCGTGCTCTTTTCGATTATTGTGCAGGGTTTGACTATCGAGCGGGTGGTGCGCCGTGCCACCCGCCCCGTGGGTTGACACTTTAGGTCGCTTCTGAGCAACCTGATTCAGCTAGTAGTTCTAAATGCTAGTTGGAGGCAAAGAAAACACCTCCGCTATATAGAACAAGCGCCGTGAGTACCGTTTGGATTCACGGCGCTTGTATATGAATTGGCAAGATGAGAAAAGGTCCCTCAGAAATGTTCTCGGGATCGATTTTTTCCAGGAAACGGGCGTCGACTAGTTAACCGTTTCCACTATCTCAATCCGAACACCTTCAGGACTTATCACGAACGCGATAATTAGATCTTGTCCTACAGCGTTTGTGACTGCCCGGGGACCATCATCTAACTCGATTCCCTTGCTTTGCAGCATGGCAACAAACTCATCCATGTCGTCGACTCCCCAGCCTAGATGGTCAAATGATCGGCCAGCGGTCGGTGCGAGTTCCCCATCGCGCTGCTGTCCCACTAACAGCCACAAGCCATCGTTGTACCGAAGGCCGGTAAGGCGTCCCTTCATTTTGTCAGGTACGCCACCAAATAGATTCTCGTACCAGGCAAGGGTCTTTGCTGGATCGTTTGACCGCAAGTGAATGTGATGGAAACCGGGCCACTGATGATCCTCGACTACTTCGATTTTGGTTCCCCACGGGTCCTCAACGAACGATAGCTTGAAAAGACCTTCGACTTCACGGATGTCTTCAAGTACGTTGACGCCCGCGGCTCTCCACCCGGCCATTTTGGCCTCAAGATCGGGGAATGAGAAACCTATGTGATCCATGCCCGTACCAACACTTGGTCCAGTTGGTTCGACCCCATCGGTATAAAAGAGGATCTGGACGTTGTCAACCATACAGGCCCCTTCGCGGCCATAGTCCTCACAGTCCATATGATCCATGTACCATTGCGCGGCCGCGACTGCATCCGGTGATCGGTGATGCACGTGGTGATAGACCTCAGCGTTCGCTGGGACCGAAAGGCCGACCAGCGAGATGGTCAGCAGCGCGAATAGAAATGCTTTTCCTGTCATCATGTTCCTTCCTTCCAGTCGTTACGACGTGTACCCAGCTCCCCTGGCGCTGTCCAAAAGTTCACCCGCAAGCGGGAACATCCTTATGCTCGGAGGCACCGCGCATTATATCGCCGATCGAAAGCCGACCCACCAGCTAATTACTCCGATTACCACCCACTCGGCAACCCAGAGCCGTGACAGGTCAATCACGATGGTCCTCGCTGCGGAGCACGTTGATCCATGCTGGCGTTAACCACGCATTCCCCACGATTCGCCCAGATAAAATTGCTAGAGCTGCGGCAGTGGCGCCGATGAGGTCAAAAATGTGAATTCCGACGGCAAGCACGATGCTGACCGTAATTACTTCGAGCAACGTAGCTCTTGTAATCGGTGGTGTCCGATGTGAGTGGATTAGTGTGCCTCGTTGTAACGACAACAAAACGGACAATGCCGGGAACAGAGCAAGGATCTTCATTGGGGAGAGGGCAAAGTTTGCTAATTCTGGAGTAAGTCCTGAGACGTCGGTCAACCACACCAGGCTCAGTGGCGTATACGCAATTACAGCGAGCCCCAGCACGGTGGCAGCAGAGATCAAAACTGCGAAATTTCTGATTTGAGAAAAGTATTTCCTCCCTTGACCGAGCAGTGCAACGACAACTTCAAGGTAGGACAAGCCGATCGCTCTGAAGATGAAAGTGACTCCGTGGACGACAGGAAGGACCGCAAGTGATTCTAGTGCGTGTCGGCTCTGTCCCATAAAAAATGTTACGAGTGGTTGAATGGCTAGTGCGAGCACCGAGGTTAGTGCTAAAGGCATGTAGAAGCGAGCCAGGTTTGGAAGATGAAAGGTCGTGTCGACGCGATGAGCAGTGGCGCGGTCTCGTTCCATTAGCAGTGACACGATGCTCGAGGTCATTAGCCGGCTCGCCAGGGCTTCAACAACGACTCCCACTGACAAGGCCAGTGCTCCTATGTGTGCCCCGCTGATGTTGATAGGGGAAAATCTGAAGGCAACAAATGCGGTGACGGACATAGTCAGCAAGCGGAGGCCCGTGCCGTAGGCAACTCGCCGCGTGAGATGGTGCCTGATCAATAAGCCCTGACGAAAACGGCGATACGCGATCGCGCTTGTCCACGGAAGTAAGAGGGCAAGTCCCCCATGGGTCAGGCGAGCGACCTCTGAGGGCAGAGCTAGCACGTCGCGAGTCACGAAATTAAAGACGGTAGGGGTCAGGACGACGATTTGTACTGCTGTCAGGGCTGCACCTAACCCGTACGCAAATCGTCGTAGTGCAAGAAATGATTGGCGATCCTCGACCAGAGCGGTGGAAGCGCTCATCAGCATGATAACGGGGGATTCGATGATGACCGCAAAGGCGAACGCTACGCCAAATGCGGCGAGATTAATGGTGGGTTCCGGGAGTCGCGCAATAATCGCTGCCAGATAAGGTCCCTCGATTGCCATCATCAGCCAGGTGCCGGCGAGTGGGATCCAGAACTTAAAGATCTGCCGATAAGTCAGTCGTAATTGAGACACATTCTCACTTTTGACTTGACCGACCAAAATGGTCGGATATATAGTTTCTAACTCTCAATTGAGAATCGATCTCAATTGAGTTGCAACTAAAAAAAGGCCCGCTGGTGTTCGCTCACCTGCGGGCCAACTGAAAGTCAGCGAGTCGCACCTTATCGGTTCGGAGACACCGCAAACGATCAGCGGTCCTTATTTTAGAAGCGAGGTGTCATGACGCGCAAGAGCGACTTTCGCATGAAGGGTGTAGAGCGTGATGACATTGTATCGGTTTGTTCTCGGTGTGGTTTTAGTTTTGTTACTGATGGATGGGGGCCTGACGAGTGTAGCGTTGGCACAAAGCACCGACAGTTCAGCGCCTGAAAGTGAAGAAACAACAGCTGACTCTGCTGAAGGCGAGCAGCAAGCTGATGTGGAGGAGCTTGAACGGCGGGTTGATTTACTGGCGGAAGAGTTAGAGCGACTTCGTAGTGGGGAAAGCGATCGTGAACTAAGCACTAACGATGCGAGGGCAATGGGGTTGGCACCGTCAGCCGCGGCCGTGTTTCGTGCCAATCGTGGTCTTTCAATTGCCGGTTATGGAGAGTTTCTTTACGAAAATTATGCGCGAACCAAACAGAGTGGTGCACCAGGTGGAAAGGGATCTCAGTTTGATGCACTTCGCGCCATCATCTACACAGGGTACCGGTTCAACGACAAGTTTGTTTTCAATTCGGAGATTGAAATCGAACATGCGAAAGAGGCGTATCTTGAGTTTGCTTACGTTGACTATCAGGCTACAGAAAATTTCGGGATTAGGGGCGGAATGTTGCTCGTTCCTATGGGATTGGTCAATGAATTCCACGAACCGACGGTCTTCATGGGCACCGAGCGACCGTTCACGGAAAACAAGATTATTCCCTCCACTTGGCGTGAGAATGGTGCCGGTATTTACGGTGTTTTCGACAAGATCTCTTTCAGGCTGTACGCGGTGAATGGGTTTAACGGGGCTAAATTTTCGTCGGGTGGTTTACGCGGGGGTCGCCAAAAAGGTGGGAAGGCCAAGGCTGACAATTTTGCCTACACGGGTCGTTTGGATGTTACGCCGACTCCAGGTGTGTTTTTTGGCGGCAGTTTTTACCGTGGCGGGTCGGCACAGGGTAGCTTGGGCGATGATGATCTGGGCACAACGATCGTTGATCTCCATGGCCAGGTCCAGGTGCGTGGTTTTGATATCCGCGGTCTCTATGCCAGGGCTAGCATTGATGACGCCATGAAATTCAATGAGACCATGGGATTGACGGGCTCAAATGGATTGGCGGAAAAGATGGAGGGTGGATACGTCATCGTCGGCTACAACGTGCTGTCCCAGACGTCTGATGTTGGAGGTCCAGCATTGATTCCGTATTTCAAGTTTGAACGTGTCGACACTCAGGCACAGATGCCGATGGGCTATAGCCGGAAGCTGTCGACATTGAATAATTTTCGAACCATGGGTTTCGAGTTTAAGCCCATTCCAAATGTCGCAATCAAGGTTGATCACATGTGGGTAACGAATCAAGCCGATTCTGGGCTCAATCAGTTCAACGTCAATCTTGGCTACGGTTTTTAAGAGAACATGCGGTATCTACTGTCTGCGGAAACTTTCAAACGATGGCTGATGGTCATGGTCTGGGGTTTCCTGGCCAGTAGTTCGGTAGATGCACAGTTTGGGCTCGTCACGCGCGAGGAGGCGCTTGCAGCCGTGTTTCCTGAGGCGACAGTGGTTTCGGAGCGCGTGTTTTTAACCGACACGCAGATTAAGCGCGTTGCGGAACTGTCGCGTGAGGATGTGTACGCCAAACTTTATGCTCGTTATATCGCAACGCGCAGTGGGGTGGTTATTGGTCGATCGTACGTTGATACGCATGAGGTTCGGACCAAAAAGCAAAGCTTGCTTGTATCGCTTAATGAGAGCGGGCGTGTTCGCAGGATCGATGTAACAGTGTTTCTCGAACCACCCGAATACATCGCAAAGCCCTCGTGGATGCGCCAATTCAACAATAAGGCGCTCGACAGAGATCTCGCTATTCAACGTTTAATTCAGCCGATCGCTGGTGCGACACTAACCGCACACGCAGTGAATCAAGCTGTCCGGCGGGTCATGGCTATTGATCAGGTGCTTACCGCTGACGCGGAGACAACACCATGACGAAATGGGAACGGTGGGGATTTAATACGTTTCACCTTGTTGTGGCGATGACTGGCATAGTTTATTTCTACATGAAGTACCTGATGGTGACTGAGGATCCGTTCGCGGTTGTTAATCATCCATGGGAGTCGACGATGCTGTCGCTGCACGTGATTGTCGCACCGTTCGTCGTCGCCTTTTTCGGCATGTTGTTTCGCTCGCATTCGCTCCGGAAGATTCTGTCCCCGAATCCTGAAAATCGACGAACTGGATGGACCTCGCTTGTTAGCTTCTCCGCGATGGCTGTTTCTGGCTATTTCATTCAGGTGGCGGCGACGCCGGCGCTGATTTCCGTAGCTATTTGGACGCATGTTGTGACCAGCATGTTCTTTTTTGTTGGTTACACAGTTCACCTGGTCATCGGGTATCGTATTAATCGAGTGTCGCCCGCCACATCGGATACCGTTCTTGAAGGGCCTGCCCGTCTACCGTTATGAAGCGATTTGCCGCAGGCATGTTCCTCTGCCTCGCTGCAACCGTATGTCAACAGAATCCATCGACCGTTCGCGTGGAGCGTACCGTTTTCTTGATGGGAACCTTTGCGACGTTTATTGCCGAATCGCATGATCGCCAGACTGGTCTTGATCGCCTTGACCGTATGGTGCAAGTGGTTGAAAACACAGAAGAGGAATTAAGTACGTGGCGACATGACAGCGTACTGAGCACGCTCAATCGGCAGCCTGTCGAGACCTGGTTAAGTCTAACTAACGACACGTGTGGACTGCTTGACCAGGTAGCGACTTGGCATCGTGTCACGGAGGGCGCTTTCGACCCAGCGGTCGGGAGACTCATTGATGTTTGGGCACTTCGTGGAGATGGGCGCTGGCCGGATTCGGAAACGCTCGCGGAAGCGCAAGCTCTTTCCGGTTTTCATCACGTCGTGGTCGACCCCAGACGCTGTTTGGCGTCCCGTTTCGCCGACGTGACAGTGGATGCTGGTGGGTTTGGAAAGGGCGCTGCGCTGGACCGTGTGCGAATCGCGGAAGATGGTCAGCCAGGTGCATGGCTCATCGATTTTGGTGGTCAGGTTGCTGTCTCGTCAGTTTCTGCGGAAGGTGGTTGGCCCGTTGCCATCGCTCATCCAGAGTTTCGAGACGTTCCGGTGGCGGAGTTACACCTTATTGAGGGATCTATCGCAACGACTGGTGGGTCAGAACGCGATGTTTTTATCGACACTGATACACGGATCGGTCACGTCATTGATCCACGCACAGGGATGACGGTGAGCCGTTCGAGCTCAGTCACTGTCTGGCACGAAGATGCCTTGGCTGCTGATATTCTTTCGACCGCTCTTTACGTCATGGGGTGGGATGTCGGTCTCGAATGGGCGGAAAAACGGAATGTGGCTGCCTGCTTCGTGATCCCCTCTGACGGTGTTTCGTCTTCGGATGCTGCTGTCAAGCTTCGCCCGACCCGTGCGTTTCAGCGACGCTTCATTCTGCCTTGATCTATCATTCCTGCGCTCTTGGTTGGAGGTGAAATTGGTCGAAACGGTTCTTGTTAATGAAAAGTTGACTTTAGACGACTACGAAGCGGTTGGCTCTTTGTCCGCGTCGGTGCAGAGTCTCCGTGCCGAGGCACGTTCACTTGTGCCGAAGCTACATGGCCGGAAAGTATGGATGGTGAATTCAACCGCCCGCGGCGGGGGTGTTGCAGAGATGCTTCCTCGCATGATTAGCATCATGCGTGAGTTGGGTGTCGAGACGGAGTGGCTGGTGATCGGGAGTGATAAACCAGAGTTTTTTACTCTCACTAAACGTCTTCACAATTTAATCCACGGCAGCGGCGATCCACATCTGACAAGTGAAGATCGAGCGGTTTACGATTCTGTCAGTCAGGAGAATGCCGATGCATTGAAGTCCCGTGTGCAACCTTCGGATCTCCTTGTAATACATGATCCGCAGCCTCTCGGTTCTGGTGCAATACTCCGACGCGCGCTAGATGTGCCAGCTGTTTTCCGCTGTCACATCGGCTTGGATGAGTCGAATCAACAAACACGTGCCGCTTGGGATTTCCTAAAACCAGACGCCGAGTGTTACGACCATGCCGTGTTCACGGCGCGCGCGTATATCCCAGACTTCCTATTGGACAAGGCAGCGGTTATTACACCAGCGATCGATCCCCTCGGATCGAAAAACCGTGATCTTAGAGCGACCCGTTTGGGTGGAATTCTCTGTAACTCAGGGCTAACCACCACGCAGCATCCAGTGGTTTCGGCTGAGTACCCACAAATGGCAACGCGGCTAGCGCCGGACGGCCGGTTTCTCCCGGCCAATCAGTCGGGCGGTATTGGTCTACTCTTCCGTCCGATCGTGACACAAATCTCAAGATGGGACCGGTTGAAGGGGTTCAAGCCTTTACTGGACGGGTTTGTTCAAATGAAGGAGCGAGCTGCTCGAAGCGGTGCCGGTGATGAAATTCACCAGCGTCGATTGCGGATGGTGAGGTTGATACTAGCGGGGCCAGAACCAGCTGCTATTTCAGACGATCCGGAAGCCAAAGAAGTTCTTGAAGAACTGATGTCGGCATACGTTAACCTCCCTCGTTTACTACAGGACGACATCGCCCTGGTGTCGTTGCCGATGTCCGTTCGCAAAAACAATGAACTGATCGTCAACGCTCTACAAAGGTGTTCGTCCATCGTTGTCCAGAATTCTTTTCAGGAGGGATTTGGGCTCACAGTAACGGAGGCGATGTGGAAGCAGGCTGCATTATTGGGAAGTCGGGCATGTGGCATTCGTCAGCAGATTCGCGATGGAGTTGATGGGCGGCTCATTCAAAATCCTGAAGACTCAGAGGAAATTGCCGTGCGATTGGACGAGTTGCTACAGGATGTTGAAGGCAGAGTTTCCCTTGGTCAAAGTGCACAACGTCGCGTGCACGATGAGTTTCTTGTTTTTTCACAGGTTCGGAACTGGCTCACGACATTGGGGAATTGCGTCCAGCATTGGGGGGCTCAACATTAGACATCGGTGTGATCGCGATATTTGCGAAGCCGTATATTGCGGCCACAAGGGGGCTCAATAAGTTAAAAAAGGCGAATGGCGCGTAGGTTAATGTTGAGATTCCCAACGTTTGCGCCATAAAGGCCCCACAAGTATTCCACGGCACCAGCACAGACGTTAGCGTCCCAGCATCTTCAAGTGACCGCGACAAATTTCTCAAGTCGAGTCGCCGGCGCTCGTAGGCGCTGCGGAACATTCGCCCGGGTAAGACGATCGAGATGTATTGATCGGACGCGATGACATTCATTCCGATTGATGTCAGGAGAGTGGCGGAAATGAGACCACCAGTGCCATGGACTGCTTTCAAAATACCAAACGCAATCACGTGAAGCATTCCAGTGGTTTCCATGACGGCACCAAACATCATGGCTGACATGATTAACCACACCGTTGTGAGCATACTGTTCATGCCACCGCGCGAGAGGAGATCATCCAATACGGCATTCCCCGAGTCGAGCGAAAATCCGTCGTAGAGTGCCATCCAGACACCCTTAATAATCGTGATAGTGACCGGGAGCTCACTCGCACCCACATAGGTCAGAACCGCATCTTGCTGAAACCAACCGGCGAAGATTCCCCCGACGAGAGCCCCAATCAGAAGCGCTGGAAATGCTGGAACCTTTTTGATGACCAAGCCCAGTACGAGTACGACTGGAAGAAGCAGGTGTGGACCAATGACGAATTCATTGTTCAGCGCGCGAAGTAGGAATTCTAAATCGTCCATGTTGGACGGTGGAGGCATAACCAGCCCAACAATGGCAAATGTGATGAGAGTCACTGCGAAGCTTGGTACTGTGGTCCAAAGCATATGGCGAATGTGGACGAATAGATCGGTGCCAGCAACAGCTGGGGCTAGATTAGTTGTGTCTGATAGGGGGGACATCTTGTCGCCGAAATAAGCACCCGAGATGATGGCTCCAGCCGCAAGTCCAAGATGGAGGTCTTGGGCTGTGGCCACTCCAATCAGAGCAATTCCGATGGTCCCGGCGGTTGTCCATGAACTGCCGGTGGCAAGTGAGACAACGGCACAGAGGGCGCACGCCGCGGCATAGAACACCGACGGAGTCAGTATGAGGAGTCCGTAATAGATCATCGATGGAACAATGCCCGCGAGAATCCATGTGCCAATCACAGAGCCAACAATCAGCAGAATGAAAATGGCTCCGATCGATGTCGAGATCCCGCGGCTGATTCCAGTTTCGAGTGAGGGCCAGTTATGGCCGTTTCGTAAGGCAACGAGCAGTGCCGCTGCCGTTCCTAAGATCAGCGCGATTTGATTAGGGCCAGACGAAGACTCATCGCCGAAAAGCATCACAGAAGTAGCTAACATACCCATCAGCAATACGACTGGTATGAGCGCTTGACCTAGGGTTGGGTCTCGTGTGGGAGTCAGCAATCTTTCGGACTCCTGTGTGTCGGAACACATGTGTGGACGACTTTCATGGTCGAACTTTCTCAGGTCCTTGTGACAACCGCAAGTAGTCAGTTGATCAGCTGATGTGGAAAAACGCCTCAAAATAGAGAAAATCTTGGAATTTTTCTTCTGGTTACTGTGAACGCGAAAATATTTGTGTCACCAGACCTGCGATATTTGCGTGACAGTTCTGCCCGAATCCCGCTAGCGTATGTATCTATGACAGTTCGGTATTTCCTTTTAGGAGTCGTTTTACTGGGCGCTTGGTGGACGGCTGGTCTGTTTTTTGGTGAGGTTGTAGTCGAGGTCGTGCGTGTCCCAGATGGTGGTCGGATGCCGCGGGCTGTTATTGATGAAACAGACACCGTTCATCTCGTGTATTTCGAGGGAGTGATGAGTGGTGGCGAACTTTTGTATGTGTCCCGCGCCCCAGGAGATAGTGAATGGACTGAACCCACGTGGGTTAATAGTGAACCCCGTTCGGTTGTTGGCGTTGGGCCGATCGATGGTGGACAGTTGACCTTGGACGCAAATGCTAGACTTCACATCGTTTGGTTTCAGACGAACCCGACTCGCGTCTTCTACACGCGGAGTACGGACGATCGACATGGGTTTGAGCCGCAACGAACCCTTTGGTTCGAGGAAGATGGTAGTTTCGAAGCTTCTCCGACCGTCACAACTGACAATAAAGGAAACGTTTTCGTGTTCTGGCACGCTGGGGGTGCTGAAGACGCAGACCGTGCAGTGCACATGATGATGTCACATGACGGCGGCAACAATTTTGGGGTGGTCCGTCGTGTCAGCAAAGACGGTGAGGGCGCGTGTGGATGTTGCAACATGGCGGCGTTCGCTGATAGCGCTGGCACGGTGTATGTGTCTTATCGGGGGGCGGGGGAGAATATTCGGCGTGGGCAGCGATTGTTGACCTCGAGTGACGCAGGACACACGCTGGCCGACGAGTCAATTCACGGATGGCAGATAGGAGCGTGTCCGGTTACGACGACCACCTTGAGTGAAGGACCGTCTGGTGTCAGAGTTGCCTGGGAAACCGCCGGACAGGTGTATTTTGCTCCTATTGATCGGTTGGACAACGTGGTGTCACCAGAGGGTGAGATTCGTTTTCGTCGCAAGAATCCTGTCGTGGCAGTTAACACCAAGGGCGACACTTTGCTTGCATGGGGCGATGGTCCAGGGCTTCGTGCGGGAGGTACGTTGCACTGGCAGCTCTTTGATGTGAACGGTCAGCCCATCCAAGACCGTGGTGACGAAGTGACTGTGCCAAGTGGAAGTGCGCCTACGGCAGTAGTACGGGAAGACGATTCGTTTCTACTTCTTTTTTGAGATCGAGATAGCGGTTTATGGAGGTTGATCACGCATCACGGTCGTGCGGTGAATCAACGAGGAGGGATCATGCGAAAGCTCGATGTGTTGATCACGGTCGTACTTGTTGGAACTGTTGTTGGGGTGGGCTGGGGATTTACTCAACAGCAAGAGGAGGAGCTGTCGGCCAAGGATTACAGTGAGATCAATCAGTTGTATGCGCGATACAACCAAGGTGTCGATTTACGTAACGCAGAAATGTGGTTGGGGGTGTTTGCCGACGATGGAGTTTTTCAGTTTCGTGACGAAAAGTACGTCGGTCAGGCGGAACTGGCCGAGTATCGGAGAAGAACGTTCGCAAGGACCGCGAGCGGACCTGACATCCGCCACTGGAATGGCAGTATTGTCGTGACACCGACGGCAGAGGGCGCAGCGGGGCGCGCGTACTGGATCATGTTGGATGTCAGCAGTCCGGTACCAACGGAAGTGGCGTCAGGACATTACGATGACCTCTTTGTGAAGACCAAAGAAGGCTGGCGTATCAAGGTGCGAACCGGGTACAGTGACCCAAGATCACCTTTAACACAGTAGCGTTTTGGCCAGGAGCACACTTATGCTGCAAATATCCCACCAGATCCGAAAACGCTGTATGAACACAGTGACTGTATTGGGTATCGTGAGCCTCGGAATGATGGTGATTGTGACGGTGGGAGCCCAAGAACAGGGACAAACGACGCACCAGTCGTCGCCGCCGCAAATTACGACGAGTGGCCAGACGAACTGGCCCCTGCATAATCTCGACATTGGCGGCAGTCGCTACGCCGACATTGACGAGATCAACACGTCGAACGCTAGTCGCATGGCACTCGCGTGGTCGTTTGAGGCAGGGGCAGCGAACAGTATTACGCAGGTGACCCCATTGGTGATCGATGGTGTGATGTATCTCAACGCGGGATCCACGCTGTTTGCTCTCAATGCGGTGACGGGTGAATCGGTCTGGACCATGAAAATGGACGATAGCTTGCAGGCGCGGGGTCGTGGTCCAACATATGGCGACGGGCGGTTGTATGCATTTGGTGGAGCCTCGATGTATGCGACGGACGGGCAGACAGGCGAGTTGGTGGAATCGTTTGGCGACGGGGGACGGCTGGAGATCGTTGGTGAAGCATTGGCGTTTAAATACCCTGACGCGTACCCGCCTCATTTCGATGCGTACAGTCTTGGCTATCAGCTGACGACACCTCCGGTGTATTACGACAACACCCTGTATGCGGGCGTAGCGTTGTCAGAGAATCACATTCCTGGGGGCTTGGTCATTGCAGCGGATGCAACGACGGGAGCGATTAAGTGGGTATTTAATACGGTGCCACAAGGCCCACGGGATGACGGGTGGGAGATTGCCAAGGATAGTTGGGGCGATGGCCAGAAGGTAGGAGGTGGCGTTTGGACACCCCCTGTCATCGATCCGGAATTGGGCCTCGTCTATGTGAACTCGGGGAATCCGTCTCCGGATTACGACGGGTCGGCCCGTCCCGGGATGAACTTATTCACGAACGCCACAATTGCGTTGGAGTTAGAAACGGGGAAGCTGGCGTGGTATTACCAGACCGTACACCATGATCTGTGGGATTGGGATCATGTGACGGGGCCGTTGTTGTTCGACGTGACGAAGGACGGGCGGACTATTAAGGGTGTGGCGGCAGCGGGGAAGAACTGTCTGATGTATTTATGGCATCGGGAGACGGGTGAACCGATCAATCCCATGGTGGAGACTGCAGTGCCGACGGCAACGGATGTGCCGGGGGAACAAGTGTGGCCGACACAACCCATTCCCTACAACTCCCGCGGGGTGCCGATGACCCCCTTCTGTGCCACCTATCCGATTGTGAACGATCCGGAAGCAAAGCAGCGTGCACGGCAGATGTATACGCCCTATTCAGTCAAGGATTTTTATATTGTTGCGCACGGTGGAGGGAGTTGGGGACCTCCAGCGTTTAGTCCGCGCACCGGACTGCTGTATGTCACCGGGAAAGATGGTGGTATCACTTTTACAGTGAACCCGGTTGGTGACACGCTAGAGACGGGAGTTAGCGACGGACATTCTGATAGCATTGCTGAAGGACCGATCCGTGATGATATGACGCCAAATTTTACGGTGACGGCATATGATCCAGCCACTGCCGAGTTGGTCTGGCAGCAGATTGCACCGACAAACTCGGCAATTGGAGCCAGCGGTAATTTGGCCACGTCTGGTGATCTGGTGTTACAAGGGACTGACATAGGCGAAGTGTATGCCTTCGATGCTCGCACGGGCGATCAGTTGTTCGTTTACCAACATAATCGCCCCATTAGAGCCAGCCCGCTGACATACCAAGTGAATGGCAAACAGTTCATCTCGGTAGTGTCCTCCAACGACGTTCTTACGTTTGCCCTTCCGTAACACGTGGGCGGAGAAGATATTCGGTTCGGTTATAAGTGTTCGAATGCATCTTGCAGGTCGAAATTGTGTTAGCGTCCGGCGCCTTCAATGGGGGCCACTCGGGCTGGCGCTGTTTCAAGAGATGTACGGGCACCTAACCTTATCAATGCGGTGGTTCCTGGTCCCTGAAAAAACGAGAAACCTTCTCGGTCCATCCATGCTTGGGGACCGCCTAGCACGCGACCTGCTGTTAATGTCGCATCGTTGATCGCCATGATCAGGGCTTCGTATTCTGGTTGCCCCTGACTCGCTCCTGAGAAACTCCTAATGTCAGTACTCGCGGCAAACACAACATCAACACCAGGAACGGTGGCAATCTTGTCGGCTATCGCTACTCCTGCTGGAGATTCAATCATTGCGACCACCATAATATTGTCGTTAGCGGTGGTTCGGTAGTCGTCGCCCCAGAGCCGCCGATATTGACCACCACCCTGGCTTCGCACTCCAAGGGGTGGATACTTTGCGAAGCGGACAGCGGATTCGATCTTGCTGACCGATGCTACCATTGGCACGATGATACCCAAGGCCCCGATGTCAGTGGCTTTCTGGATGTCTCCCTCAGTCGCGTCCGGTACACGAATAAACGGAATAGCTGGGCTATCCCGGCAAGCCCAGATCATTCTGGCCACATCTTGGTATGTCAACGGACTGTGCTGCATTTCAATCCAGAGAAAGTCGTATCCTGCGTTAGCCATCGCACAGTAGACGTCTGGGTCAGAACTTGAGACCGTCCCGCCGACCACCTTGTGTCCGGCCGCAATCTTTTCCTTCACGGTGTTGTAGATTCTTGTTGCTGCGTTGAGTTCTTGCGCTTCGACAAGCGATGACGGGATTAGAAAAGTTATTGCCCCCAACGTAGCGGACAGAACTACTCGTTGGGTCACCATTAAACCCTTTTGCTTCATTGTAGGCCTCGCTCTGTGATGAGATATGTGGCAAAGCTGGCGAGCCAGTGGCTTCCAGCGTAATGTTCTCCCGTAACCGAAGCTAGACCAGCTTCGCGATGATGTCTGGCAGTTTCTTTCAGGATAGCTTGGCGTCCATCATCCGGAGGAAGTCCCGTCGCAATCCCTTCGAGCATCCAGGCTCGGCTGAGGTTCAGGCCATCGAGATGCACGAGTTTACCGTCACTGGGGTCTGTGACCACGGCTGGCTTGAGCCAAGGGATTTCATTCGTTGTACCGTTGCGGGGAATCGCCGGCAAAAAGTTGTCGAGCCAAGTGGCAAACGTATGTTCGGGATGGATTCGTCGCATCAAGTCGGCTTCGGCGAGGCAAGGAGAGAGAAAGTCCTGTCCCGATGGTTCGTACGAGATTGGGCAGTTTCTATCTTGGCCATAGTACTGTTTTGCTCGAGAATTGATAAGCCGACGCATTTCCGTGTCGTCCGAAACTCGTACCCAGTCGAGTATTAGTCCGAATGCAAATGCGGTCTGAGAATGTTCTCCAACACGAATCGGATACGTAAGCTTAGGTAGCCAATCCTTCACACGCTGGGCCACTTCTTGTTCGAGTGGTGCTAGGGCTGTTTGCCATTTGACGGCATCTGGATCTTGCCACTCGCGTAACTCAGCTGCCAATTGCAATAGCCAGGCTAGACCGTACGGTCGTTCGAAGGAGACTCGACCGATACCTTTCAAGTACTCAAGTTCGATCTCAAGGTTCTTGACCGTGAGACTTTGAGACAGCGCTTTGCGTGCTGCTGGTGAGAATGCGACGTTAGGCATGAGTCGAGCAAGGCGTGCCAAAAGCCAATGTCCGTGGACCGCAGAGTGCCAGTCGTAGCACCCAAAAAATGCCGGTGTGAGCTCACGCGGTGGTCGGACGTCAGAATCATCCGACAAGACATGCGAAATTTTGTTTGGGTACTCTCGGTGGACGCAATCGAGAGCGAGGCTAGCAAAGCGCTGTCCGGTCCCCTGAGCCAGAGGTTGGGCGTTGACGGTCAGGCCAGAGCCGAGTAGTAAGGCGATTGCTAGAGTAATAGCTGTAGTGTGCACCAAAGCGATTGCAGGAAGTCGAGGATTACTTGCCGTCTTTAGCCGCGGCCTTCTCCAGATTACGAGCTGCACTCAAAATATTTGTCATCCCGTAGTTCCCCTCGTGACAGGCGTATTCGAACACTTGCCAGTAATCAGGGTCCCGCTTTCCAGTTACCGCAGTGGTCCAAGATCGCGTCCAGGTCGTTGGATCGTCGATAGTAATCTCGACTTGTACGGTATCAGCATCCACACGTGTGTAACGTTCGATCAAGCGACGTGTCGAACCCGCACCCCGAAAGTTAGTTCGGTCGCTAAAGTTGGTTACCTCAACGACTAGCGTGTCATCCTCCCAGTGACCGCGAGAGTCACCAAACCACTGACCAATACTAGACACCAGCTGATCTCGACCGTCTAGCGGAATGATACGGTGCTCGTGCAATCTTTCGTAAAGTATCGCCACGTAGCCTGGGCTTTGCACAATCTGAAAGCCGTTGTTGTAGGCGCTGGGGTACCATGTTTGAGGCAGGCCACGCGTAATGCACCGGTCGGCAAGGTGCAGATCCTCTGGTCCGTTCCAGGGTCCGTCACCCATACTGCCACCCACGAAACCCAGACGGGAGCTGGGGTCAATTGCGCGAGTTTTCGCTCCAATGGTGATTGGTGGGACTCTCCCATTTGGGGGATCGATGATCAATGAAGTGCGCGTCGATGTGTAATCCCCGAACTCGTACCAGTGTTCAGGGCCCGCTTCTGGGTCGTCTGACCTCCGGTTGCGTTCCGTTTTGTTGTCAGCAGAGCTCCGGGCTTCGTTCTCAGCTCGATTGGAAAATTCTTCTTCCGTAAGCTCGTCCCGGTTACCAAAAGTAGTGGGTCTTTCAAATGGGACGCTTCTCTCCCCGTCCGTCGTCCAGACACCTTGGAAATCTGGGTCTCCCCACGTAGTTCGAGGAGTTGTCCAGTTGTCTCTCGATCCTGACGCACCTTGACCAGCTACACTGGCTGGTGTTGAGAACGCGAATCCCATGGTCAGGACCAGCACGCTGAACTGTAAAAGAAGTCGATGACCCATCTGAGCCTCCTTAAATTACCTACCTATTATGTGCTTGATTGCCTTGTTTGACCATAGGTCAACCGACCGCATCATCACAGGCGTTTAATCGGCAGTTCTTGTGAGTTTCTGTTACGTGTCTGGGTAGCCAGTTCAGACGTCAAACACGGGTAACCATGACTTATGTGTAACTGTGAATCATGCTTGAGAGCGATGCACTCCAGGTCACATTTTGTCCACGGCTCACTTGGACCCACCGGTTGCCTGAGCGGTTTTTTCGTCGGTGCGGGCACCGCGAAGCATGTTGGCCATCGCGTAATTACCCTCGTGACACGCATACTCGAACATTGGGGTCGTCAAGGTGGTCATTGGGATGGATGCAGTAAATGGTCGAGAAAAAGTCGTTGGGTCAGTTAGCGTAAATTCATAATCAATTGTGTTTTCATTCACACGGGTGAAACGTTCGACCATGTGCATGTTCTTGCCGGTACCCCAGACCATCAGTGAAAAACGTCTCTCGTACAATTTGTCACTGAAATTAGTCGTTTTGACGACGAGAGTATCGTTCTCCCAGTGACCGCGTGAGTCTCCCATCCATTGATGGATCGACGAATTAATATGGCGGCGCCCGTCAATCGGAATGATGCGGGTGTCGTGGATCATTTCGGCTAGGATGGCAACGAAGGTGGGGGTTTGCAGGATGTTGTAGTTATGGTTGTAGTTCCCTGGCAACATGACCCCTGGAAGACCTCGCGTAATACAGCGTTCCATCAAACTTGGCTCCTCGTACGTGGTGGGGTACGACGGCGACCGACGTGCGGAGAGCAGAGCTTCCTGTCTTTGTTGAGCCCGTGGTGTCACGTTTGGCAACCGACCATTTTTTGGATCCACGACCAGTGATGTTTGTTCAAATACGTATCCTTGTTCCATCCAGAAATTGTTGTAGGCTCCGACACCAGGTGCGGCATCGATACCTGGAGCATTCTCCTCATCTAGCGCGGCCCGTTCTTCAGTTGTGAGGGAATTTTTTCCGGCGAGAGAGCTTGGCCGCTCCAGCGGTGTCGTGGTCGTGTTGGTCCAGGTACCTTGCAGATCCGGATCGCCCCACGGCGTCTGTGAAGCCGTCCATGTACCGCCTACGACTTGCTCCTGACCAACTACAGATGGAGCAGCTGACACCGTCAGCATAAACATAAGACTTAGGGACACAACCAATCGATTATCCATTGGAACTCTCCTTGACTAGCTCTCTTGCTAGTATGGTGTCTACTTCGCCTGGTCGGTTTCTTTCTCTTCAGCGCGTGCCCCTGCTAACAGATTGAACATTCCATAATTACCTTCGTGGCATGCATACTCAAAAAGTGTCTCGTCCGACTTTTTCATCGGAATCTGGGCTGTCCACGGTCCCACGAATGTAAGTGGGTCTTTCGCCGTGAACTCGTAAAGTAGGGTGTCCGCGTCGACCCGTGTGAACCGTTCTACAAGGTGTAAGTTAGCGCTCGATCCTGTGAAGCTTGTTTCGCGGAGAAAGTTGGTTGTTTCCACTACCAGAGTGTTTCCTTCCCAATGACCTCGAGAGTCGCCCATCCATTGGCGTAGGTTCTCCGATAAGTGCGGTCGTCCGTCCAGAGGTACGATGCGAGAGTCGTGGATCATCTCGTTGAGGATTACAACGTGACTTGGTGTTTGGAACAGCTGTACGTTGTTGTTGTAGGCGCTGGGAGCCATTGGCGGGCCAGAGTTAAACCCAAGGATGCAGCGTTCAGGCAAGGCTCGGTCTTCAGGTCCAGCAGCCGCGATTCCAGAAAATGCCAGGGCAAACGTACCGGGACGTTTGCGTCCCTCTGGCGTCCATGGAATCCGCCCATCCGGAGGATGGACGATCAAGGATGTTCGCCTGTCGTCAGTGATGTTGCTTCCGTAGTCCCACCAGAAGTCGTTGTAGGCACGTTCGATGTCGCTTCCGAAGCCGAAAGATTGGTCGGTTCCATCGCGCCGGTCCGCGTTGCGTTCCAGAAGGGATTGTTCCTCGAATGCCGCGGCCTCTTCAGCTGTCAGAATTTCCTTGTCTGCTAGCGCTGTCGGTCGTTCCATCGGTGTCAGGGTACGGAAGTCCCAGACGCCCCCCACATTCGGATCACCCCACCCTGTTCGCAGCGTGGAGTTTTGGCTAGCAGCTCGCTGTGGCGTGAGCAATCCGACAAGCACTACTAACAGTAACGCTGTGTACGCATGATTTTTCATTCTTTGATCTCCTCAAGTCTCTCGCGTACGCGCCACTAAAATGTGTAATCACTCCATTCTGCGATTTTTCCATCGATCACATAAAAGACTCCGGCCACCGGAATTTCCATATTCTGGTCCGGAAGTGCAAAGCGATCAACGCGGTCGTTGGCTACGATCGGTCCTCGCGCCCAAGAGTCGAGCACCTCGAATTGGCACGATGTGGCTTTTTCGGCGAAGCTCCGCAGCATCATGATGATCGCATTACGGCCTTCGACGAGCGGTGTCGTTTGTGTCGGTCTAAACTTACAGTCTGATGCTAAGAACGATCCAAGTTTGTCCCAATCAATGGGAACAGTCCAGGCAGCGCAAAAGTCCGCAACTAACTTGATGTTGTTTCTTTCTGCAGCTGTGAATTCTACGGCTTGCGGTCGTGAAGGGAGCGCTGTGACCGTTGCACTGATTCCAGCAGTTGTAAGGAAAACTCGCCGGGTGACATTGCGATCGGGGGTCCCCATCTATTGCGTCTCCTTGCGGTGGCCGTCGCTTGGGCCAGTAGACGTCAGTAATCTGATTCAGCTAACGAAGCTCGAATGATCTCGGTGTCGTTTCGTTGCACGATGTGTCGATTGGCGTACGCTGGGTGCACCCAATTGACTATTCTATCCGTTCCATATCCGGCTTCCGACGTGACGTCGATCAGTTTCGTGCGGTCTATCTCGACGTAGCCTTTCGGTGTGAACTGCGCGATGATTAGGTCCCCATCGTCATTGTTTACGAAGAAACGGTCATTGTGTTGCACCATGAATGCCGTAGACCATGGTGCCTGCGTGGTCATGGCAGTGCTCATCCACTGGCGTTCGCCCGTGCGTGCATCTAGGCCACGGAGTTCACCATGACTTCCAACGCCATAGACGTGATCACCAATAATGAGTGGTGTCGTGATCATGGAGTGTAGACCGTCCGTCTGATCCGGTTCATAACTTTGGCTTGAACCTTTCCACAGCAGACGAGCTGAGGGTTGGTCGGTACTGAGCCGCATCATCAGTGAGCCGTAATATAGCTGGCTGACTAGGAGGTAGTTACCGCTCCTAACTGGTGTGCCAACCGTCACCCCATCCTGAGTTTCCCACTCTTGTTCCCAAAACAGGTCGCCGGTTTCGGGGTCCAGCGAAGAGAGTGCGGACGGGTGCCACACGATTAATTGCCTGGTGCCCCCAGCTTCATAAATTACCGGCTGCCCATGTCCGACGTCAGACTCGACAGCCAGAGACCGCCAGATTTCGGCACCCGTCCTCTTATCGAAGGCGACTACGAGTGCGTCGGGTTCACCGCCGACAAGTGCAATCAGACGGTCACCGTCGACCAAAGGCGCGCTACTGAGACCCCAAGGTGGGATATACGTGTCATATTCCGCTACGTAGTCCTTGTGCCACAAGCGATTCCCTGTCGCAACATCGAGGCAGACTAGCATCCCGGTTGCACCAAGGACGTATACACGGTCTCCATCTACGGTTGGAGTGGCGCGCGGCCCCGTCGCGTTGATTGGTTGGAGCATACGGTAGGAGGTGTGCCATTCATGCGTCCACAAAATAGCACCCGTAGTTTCGTCGAGCGCTAGTAGTCGTTCGGTTCCATCCATTGTTCGGGTCTGCACATCCGAGACCCAATCCAGAACGAATACCCGCCCGTCTGCAACTGCTGGGCCGGCGTAACCTGAGTGGATCGGGACTCGCCAGCGTACTGCTAAGCCTTCGTCCGGAAACCGATCAAGAATTCCCGATTCATGCCACACACCACGTCGATCAACACCGCGCCATTGATGCCAATCATCGGCTAGGGTTGGCGTCTGGGCGCACAGCAGACCCGCGAAGATTATTGCGGTCCACAAACGGTTTATCAGTGAGGTGGTGGGCACGCCTATCGTGAGCCAGCCTCTGTTGCTGCTTTTGCAGCAGCTTGTTTCTCTAGATTTCGAGCAATGGTTAAGATGTGTCTAATGTCGTGATTTCCCTCATGACAACCATATTCGAACATTAGTTCATCAGTCTTTACCATCGGAATTTCAGCAGTCCACGGGCGCGCCCATGTGTTGGGATCTTCAACTGTCCATTCGTAGTGGATCCTGTCCGCCGCTATGCGCCGGAAACGTTCAACTACGCGTAGGGCGTCACTTGCTCCCTGGTAGTGAGTTCTGCCATTGAAGTTCGTGGTTTCGACAACAAGCGTGTCGTTCTCCCAATGGCCGCGCGAATCTCCCGGCCAGAGGCGTATACGTTCGTTGAGGTGAGGCCGGTCGTCCATAGGGACGATACGTGGATTGTTATTGCTCATCTCTTGAAAGATCACGACGTAGTCGCGAGTTTGGAAGATTTGAAGAATGTCGTTGTAGGCAGCTGGCACCATAGGAGGACCCTCGTGTCGCCACACAAGGCATCGTTCGGCCTGCGTCCGCGTATGGTAGCCGTCGTAGACGGGTTCAGGGAGGTTGGTCATCAGGTGACGGCTAGTTTTTGTCCGCTCTGCATGGCGTGCTTCAGCATCAGGGGTCCAGGGTGGTATGCGGCCGTTCGGGGGGTCCACAATAAGAGAGGTGCGGGAACTTGAGAGATTCTTCGGGCGCTCTTCCGTTAGCCAGATTGCATTGTCGTAATGAATATTTTCTTTTGTCTGGATCGTGTTTATCGCTCTCTTCTCGGGATCCTCTTCACTGAAGATGTTTCGCCCAATTGGGTCAGTGCCCTCTTGTGTGACCAGGCTTCTTATTTCCGCCGTTTCTTCGTCAGTCAGAAATTCCTGATTCGCGAAACGTTCGGGTCGCTGCAAAGGAGTATACGTCGCCATGGTCCACAATCCTTGCAAGTCGGGCTGTCCGTCTATCGTTCGCGGAGGAGTCCAGTCCGGTGTTTCACCAATTTGCGCGTGGCCAAGTGTCTGGAAGGTCGCTGACATTGCTACTGCGATTACGAATGGAACGAAGCCTGATCGACACGTCATACCTAGTCTCCTTCTATCCTAGTCAGCGGCCAGTCCCTGCGGCCTTTCGCTCTTGCGCACGAGCACCACTGAGGATGTTTCGTACGGCTTGTTGTCCCTCTTGGCACGCGTACTCCAGAATCTCGGTTGGAGCACCATCTGTAGTCATAGGGATTGACACAGTCCAGTCGCGGGTGAAGGTCCTCGGATCTTGGATCGTGACCTGATAATCAATTGTGCTGGGATCAACTCGCGTAAAACGCTCGACAACTCGGAGGTCTTCGCTGTGCTGGACCTGAGATGCGGTGCTCCGCGTGGGATGAATGATCGTTTGATCGGTAAAATTACCCACTTCAACAACCAGCGTATCGCCCTCCCAATAGCCTCGAGAGTCGCCCATCCATTGGCGAAGACTGTCAGATAGATGCGGGCGCCCGTCAACGGGGATGATGCGTGCGTCATGGATCATCTCGTAAAGAATCACCACGTAGCCCGGAATCTGTAAGATTTGGTAGTTGTTGTTATAGAACGTTGGAAATATGGAGCCGGGTACGCCGCGCGTGATACATCGATCCCAAGCACTCAGATCGTTCCAGGAATCAAAGGGCATCTTGAGCCGCTCTCGATTCACGGTTCCGATGATTGGTCGCTGTTCCGCCTCCGTGGTCAAAGACGGGACTTTACCATCTGGGGGATCCACCACATGTGAGGTCCGATTAGAAGTTTTCCCAAGGTGTTCGTACCAGTGATCGGGTCCCGCTGTGGAGCCTTCGTTTGAGGATGATTCGGCGTTCCGGGCCCGCTCCGTAGCTTCCTCTTGTGCTTCAGCGAATTCCTCGTCAGTTAGGAATGCCCGTTCGCCAAACTCGCTCGGGCGTTCGAAAGGGGTCGATGTCGTGTTCGACCAGATACCCTGCAGATCCGGATCACCCCATGCCGTACGGGTCGGTGCATACGGTTCCGCCGAATTTTGCTGGGCACTAGCAGCTGTCGTTAATGTCAATAACGATGCGCTGGCGAGGGTGATGACGAACAAGAACGATCTGAGCCGCACGACGGAAGCGACAACCATTGGTTCTCCTTAGGTGATGACACAGGGTGCACAATGATTAAGTAGAGCGATTATAGGTCGGCGGGCACAGGGGGAGAAAGTTCTATTGAATAAGTGTGGTGTCGGGAAATTGAGCGTACCAGCCGAACCAAAAGGCGTGTTGTGTCGGCAATCTGAGTCGCCGGTCGCTCGAGTTAGAATCGAGGACAAGTGCTTCTTCTGTCACTTGCCACTCGCGACCGGCGTTATCAACTATTTTCGCATTGCTTCCGTGATGCATAAACTGATCGCCTTGGGCATCATAGACGCGGGTGGCGCCTTGTTCGCTCGTGATCACAATTAGATTTCGTCCAGCAAATCGATGAGAAAAGAGACGATTCTTGTTGAGAAAACTGACGGAGATGGCTAGTGGCAGTTGAGCTTCAGAGTCAGGGTCATCCAGCCGCATTACGAGCACCTGCTCTTTATTCATAAGACGACGATCGGTGTTTGACACCTGAAACATGAGAGCGTCGGTGCTGAAGTACGATCGGTACGCGGCCCCTTCCGCGTAGTTTCGACGGTATCCAGTGTCGAGCGACAGGACACTTGTCGAGGGATGGTTTGTTTTCCATTCCGCCCAGGTGGTGGTTACTACGGCATGCGGCGTGAGCTGCAAATCGCTATTTACCAGTGTCCCGACCACCGGTACACCCTTGAACGTGTTCCAGAGACTCCGCGTCTCGTGGTCGAACATCAGCTTGTTCGAACGATAGAGCAGTCCGCTAGTCCCGAACTTGTGGTGATGATTACCTGTCACACTTTCAAATGGAATCACTGTGCCACACAGTGTGCAATACACGATGGTTAGCTCGACGTTCCCGACGCGATCGAGGGCCATTTCGTGCCAAGCTAAGATTCGTTTCGGGTATGCTCGCGCCTCGCCGTTTAGCGCAATACCAAACACGATGTCATCGTCATCTAAATAGTCGGCTCTGTCAGCCGTCAACCGCTGGGGATATTCTAGTGGGGGAATTCCGTTAACGGTCACACCTCCCCACTCGATTTCGTCAAGCCGAATCAACGACCGGACACCTCGAGGAAAAAAGTCAGCGAACTGTCGATCAATCTGGCTGTACCACTGACCCTTAAGATAGGCGTAGTCCGGATGCGGTTCGTAGGGCTGGGTCCAGACCCAATCATTCCAGCGGGAGAGATCTTGACCGAACTGCTGTCCTGTTTGCCGTTCGAGAAAGCGCACGAGTGTGATGAAACTCATCATGCGCGGGCTGGGTGGCCGTAAGAGTCGTGCGAGGTCCCAGACCATTCCAGCGTACCCAGATTTCCACTGTGCAGCGAGCTGTGTGAGGGTTTGCTCTGCTTCGATTGGGTTTTGCGTTGCGGCAGTAAGGAACAGATCGATATTGGGATGTTTTTCCGGTTGGGCGAAGCAAGGGCGAGCACCCACACTGAGTAGCAGGGTGAAGACACTCACCGCGACCGCAGTATTTGTTAGGTTGCGCAACCGTCGTAATACCATTCTCGGGCACCTTCGTGTCTGGCGATGCGCGATTATAGTCGCATGTTTATGATCGCACGGAGCGTATGATGTCCTCTCCGAATCCTGCGTGCTCGATGGAGGAATTATGATGCGTCAAAATTCGAACTTGCTGACCTTTCTACTCTTGGGTCTTGTTTTCACGTTGCCCGCGTGTGGTGGGGGTGGAGCATCTGGTTCTGATGAGGAGGACGTCGATGATGTCACTTTTGGACTGGAGGTGCTCGCCACGGCTGGTTCCCTCAAGGGTGAGTACGCCGACGATTCGAGGGACGTGGTGGCTTTCCGTGGTGTTCCGTATGCGCAGCCGCCAGTTGGTAATGGCCGATGGCGTCCCCCAGTCCCGGTGAAGTCCTGGGATGGGGTTCGCTCAGCGACTTCGTTTGGACCCCCCTGCTGGCAACGATCTCGGGAGTATTCGTCTCTGTATACGCGAGGTGATCTTGCTCCTAGCGAGGATTGTTTGTATCTCAATATCTGGACGGCGGCAGCAGGTCAACCTACGGACGCGTTGCCCGTGATGGTCTGGTTTCATGGCGGGGGACACAACGGAGGTTCGGGTAGTCCTCGTATCTTCGACGGCACTTCGCTGGCGAGCAGAGGTGTCGTGCTGGTTACGCTCAACTATCGGCTTGGGCCGTTTGGTTTCTTGGCGCACCCTGCACTCACAGCCGAATCCCCACATGAGTCATCAGGGAACTACGGTCTTCTCGATCAAATTTCCGCTCTTGAGTGGGTACACAACAACATTGCAGCTTTTGGTGGCGATCCAGGGAATGTCACGATTTTTGGCCAATCGGCTGGATCCTGGAGTGTTTGTTACATGATCGCGTCGCCACTTGCTCGAGGACTCTTCCAGAAGGCGATCGGGCAGTCTGGTGGATGTTTCAAAGGGGAACGGCCTTATCTGACAGACATAACGGATGAGATGGGGGCTGAACGATCAGCGCACGAGGTTAGTATCACGGTAGCAGAAGCATTGGGTGTGAACGGAGAAGGTCCAGAGGCGGCAGCAGCGTTACGGGCACTGGCCCCGCAAGCCGTGCTGGCTGAGACGCTCGGGTCTGGGGCCATCATCGACGGCTGGGTTCTTCCAGAAGCGCCACGGACACTCTTTGCAGCCGGTAAGCACAACGATGTTCCAGTGATCGTTGGGGCCATGGCAAATGAAAGCGCCGCAACGTACAACGTAAACCCAGAACTGACACGTGAGCAATTCATCACGTCGGTTCAGAACCAATACGGACACGACGGCGGCGTCCTGCTTGCGGCCTACGCCGACGACCTCAATGAATCACCCGCAACGGCCGCCAAACAGATCCGGGGAGATCGGACCTTTGTGTGGGAGATGCGGACATGGGCACGGATTGTTGAAGCCTCGGGTAATGATGCCTATCTCTACTTCTTTAGCCATGCTCCACCGGTGTTCCGACTCTATGTCCACGACGACCCAGTTCTGGACGTTCCGCCCGGGCGCCGTGGTTTCGGCGCTTATCACTCTGGTGACTTGGCATATGTCTTTGGAAATCTAGGATTAGTCGGAGTGAATTGGACCGACTGGGACCATGAGCTTGCTCGGGTCATTTCTCAGTACTGGGTCAATTTTGCGCGCACGGGTGATCCTAATGGAGAAGATCTGCCATCGTGGCCCCGTTACGAAAGTGCAACGGATGAATCGCTGGAGTTCGGTAAAGACATCCGTGTCCAGCCAGGTGTTCGCAAGGAGAAACTCGACGCGTTCGATGACGTCTTTGCTCTGCCGGAGTCGTAGCGGTTACTGAGACGGTCGCGACGCCCAGCCACGCATGGACCCACGGGTTTTAATGCGCCACCCATTTGCGGTCTTAATAAACGTATCTTCGTAGTAGCCTGAAAATATCGGGGATGGTTCGCGCTGTTCCACATTCATCAATATCCAGTACCCGCGGCCCTTGGCTCCTTCAGAAGTTGGCGTAATTAGAATGCTGGTGTTGTTGTGGATCACTGTCGGCGGGCCTGTGCTGAGGATGGGAGTCACCCATTCGGTCAGGCCTTCCTTGCCTGAGTGCACTTCGCCGCCACCGGTGGTATAGACAGCATCGTCGGCAAAGGCCGACAGGAAGAGCTCCTTGTCTCCAAAATCTAGACCTTGGTTGTAACGGGCGTAAAGTTGTTGAATTTCCGCAATGTCTGCCCCGGTCAGCATCTCGGCTGCTTGGGTGCCCTCTCGTTGTTTAACGATCGAGCTAATTCCTAAGAGGGTTACGAGTACACCGACGACGGTTAACGCATGTAGGTTGCGCATGGTGGTTCCTCCCTGTTCGGATTAAGAGAACTTCATTTACCGAGTGTAATTATCGACCGATCCGTGAGTTTTGCGCAGCAATTTTTGCTTGGTTAGCTTCGGTACGTAACAGATAACCTTCTTGCTCCAGTGTTTCTACTGCGACGGTAAATTGGCTAACGAACGCATCATGTGTTGGGTACAAAGCCGCAAGTGTCTCTGGTCCGAACGGTACCGTGTGCCCAAACAGGAAACAGAAACTTCGGATTCCAGAACTCTCCTGACGAGACTCATGGCGTCGTCCGTCTAGGGTTGCAGTCGGCGCCTCGAGTTGGGGCAAGCGGATGCCACCCCGGGCGTTACCGTAGCGGTCGCGTGCGATCGGGTCCTCGGCTTTAAAGTCGCCTAGTTCGATTAAGGGGGACTGCGGGGGCACGATGTCTTCCCGTACCCATCGAACTAAGGCATGCAAGGCTGCCTTCGCGACCGCGTGATGCGGCGCTGCGTTGACGGGTGTCGCACAGCCAGGACCAGCATCTGGTGGGGAAGCGTCGCTGATGACCCAACGTGAGACCTCAGCATGCGCCGCCCCGGCGATCTCCCATCGACGGAAATGCGTGTGCGGGTCCTGACGGGCAAGGTGCGATCGTAATGTCGTCATGTCCCCTTCGGCCTGAAGGTCAAGGACCGGTACATCGATATCGGTACGGATGTGAGCACCCGTAGGCATGGGATCGGACACGCCGGTGAGCCGGTCAGCCGTGAGTCCAGCCGGATTGGCTCCCCGACTGTGGACAAGATAACCGTCCACGAGGTGTGTCAGTGGGTGCACTGCGTTGATATAGGTGACGAGTCTCATTGCCGATTGGGAACGGCCCGTAGCGATGACGTGACGAATCTCAAAGGCTTCAAGAGGATCAATGGTCTGAGGGTTACGGAGGGCCTGGATTGATTGGGAAAAGATATCGTAGGAAAATGAGTCGCCCGGATGTGACAGGGATCCATACCGAATTGGATCCCATGCTTTCAATCCCGTTTGTGGGGCGTTGATCCCGATGGACTGGGCACCTACGCCAACCCAGATGTATCCTTCGCGGAGCAGTTCTTCTCGCAGGTGAGCGTAATCGGCAGCGCCCTCAACTTGCGCTGACACATTAAGCCATTCAACCACAACGATTCCGTTGAAGTGCGTGGGGGTAATAGGTCGACGAATCAATATGCGAATCGTGTACGGTTGTTCTCCCGAAGGTTTCGTAGCCCACCGTCCATCAACTCGCCAGGGTCCAAGCTTTTTGAAAGATCTTGCCGTCCCAGAGAGGAAACGTTCCTCTTCAAGATAGTTGGATGGCAGCTCATCTTTGGCCGTGCCGAACGGTTCATCTCGGTCGCCACTGGTTATCACTGTGGTGACAATCGGGTTGGGCACTTCCTGAGCAATTGTTTCGGACGCGCTCAACACTACGACAATGAGGATGGAGATCAATCGCAGGGCTACCATTGATCTGAGTGCACCTCTCGAACACCGAGTGAAGGTGAAGAATGTAGAAAAAAACGAGTGCCCCTCCTTCACTGACAAATCAGTAAGGACAGGGCACTCGTCTGATGTGAATAGCTCTTTGACGTAATTACTGCTTGCTCGCTTCCATGGCAGCACGTTCATCGTCGCGATGCCCAGCGAGGATGCCCTCCATCCCGTAGTTGCCCTCGTGGCACGCGTATTCGTAGATGGGATGCGAAGACATTTTCATCGGGACCCTCGCGGTCCACGGCTGTGTGAATGTCCTCGGATCGGTGACCGTAAATTCATAAACCAAAGTATCTGCATTTGCACGAGTGAAGCGTTCGATAAGATGCATACTCTCGGTGGATCCACGATAACTTGTCTGGTCTGTTAGGTTTATGGTTTCAACGACCAGTGTGTCGCCTTCCCAGTACCCCCGTGAATCTCCATGCCACTGTCGCATGTGTGGCGGTAAATGTGGGCGATTGTCTAGGGGGACGATGCGAGAGTCGTGCACCATTTCGTTGAGCAGTACCACGTGGTCCTCTGTCTGGAAAAGCTGAACCACATTGTTGTACGCGCTGGGATTCATCGGTGGTCCCGTGTTGAAACCCAAGATGCAGCGTTCCGCAATGTTGCGGTCTTCCCATGAGTCGGCGGGATGGTCCCGTAAATAGGCACGCCGCGCCGACACCCGTGCTGCAGCGGTTGCTGTCAGCGGAGGCACCTTTCCGTCGGCTGGATCAGTAATGAGGGAGGTGCGTCGATCCTCAGTGACGCCGGTACCTGCGTCAAACCAAAACTCGTCGTAAGTTCCGGTCGAATTGTCACCACCTTCAGAAATTCGCTGCCATAACTGGTTGTTATTTGCGACCACGGCAGCCGCGTCCTCCTCGGTCAAGGTTTTTTTCCCAGCGAATTGAGCCGGCCGTTCCAAGGGCGTCATTGTGGCAAAGTCCCAAACACCTTGTAGATCGGGTTTGTCCCAAGATGTCCGAGGTGCGCCATCTCCAGATTGAGCGGTAGCGCTCAGCGGTACGAGCAGAGTAAATACCGCTACGGTAAATAATGAGACGAGGTTCCGATATTTCATTTTTCCCTCCTGACAGCTAATTTCTCGCCCTCAATGTATCACGTCAAACCGATCTGAAAACCAACGGAATTCAGATTGTCCCGAGAGGAAAAGGATATAAATTAAGATAATCCGGTTTGATGGAAACTCTTTGCCTGTCTTCGTAGTATTTGCCCACTAGCGCAGGCATGTCGCTGTACCACAGGAATTCCTTAATTTAAGCGAAACTTCTGACTGGATGCGTTCGACAAGGAGCGCGCATCTCTTTAGGTGAACCGGCCGGCACAGGTGTTTATTGCCGAGGATGTTTAGGCGTGATGCTCCCTGTTAAATCCTGGACATCATGTACCTCAACCGTATTTTCTGGATTCTAGTATCTAAATAAATATTGGAATTTTAAAAATATCGCACGATTCGTCCGTCGGCGCTCACTTGTGAAAAACAATTGGTCGGATTCGTTGTCTCCATCAAGGATGCCTTCTATGAGATCAGCTTGTTGATGATGATCGTCATAACCAATGTAAAAGACAGTGCCAGCGTTGACGCGGTAGGTAAAAAGAACGTTTAAATCGAATGTCTTGTCAAAGGTGTTGTACTCGCTAATGTTGCGGAATAGAAACCGATTGGTGAACTGATACGTTGTGAGGGCCCGCCAGATCTTGATGTTAAAGATTTCTTTGTTGTTGTCACGCGGATCAGTGAAGCGGCGTGTGTCGATGTTGATTTGTGATTGCAATCGAGACACTGGTCGCAGGTTAAAGCGCGCAAAGAATCCGCGGTCATAACCAAGATAGGGGGTTTTGGGATCAAAGAAGATTTGGTCTCCACGGTTATGTCCGACGGAGAGACCGATGCGGCGACTGGTGTCAACCCTCAAAAAAAGACGGTATCGACGCTTGTAGAAGTTAATGTTTTCATAACGCTCCATTGCTCGAAAAACATTGGTGCCGACGAAAACATTTTTTGCAAAGGCAAAGTTGAAGCCTCCACTGCCTTCTTCATCTTGGAGGAGGCCATTGAAATCGTAATTGCGCGCATAGGAGAATTCGGGTCCCCAGTTTCTGAGCCAGTGTTCTGGCCACCATCGATAACCTCCGTTCGCGAAGGTGTATCGTTGGTCGGTTCTGCGAACGAAACCGACGTCGGTTTTGAAGTCTGGCGAGAGCGTGTAGGAGCCGACATTGTACCGAAGGTTCCGACCTCTTTTTCTAAACACGGCATTAAATAAAGATCCAGTCGTCTTAATACCGTTCAGATCTTGATGGTTTGTTCCCATCGCGCGAAACGCAACGGAATGTGTGTCGCCCAACCGGAAGTTTGAATCGAAACCGACTAGCCGGCTATGGGCTTGAAGGAGTTCGCGGTCCGTAAAGATCACACCGATGTGGGACTCGCTATAGAGGTCGTAGCGAACTCGCCCTACGAAATTTTTCGCCGATTGTTCCGATGCTCGATCCGGATTGTTCTCTGTGTTTTCAATCGCTTGGTCATTGGCGTACATCACCCCAACTGTTGTCTTTCCTATTTTTCCGGTTAGCTTTGCCCCGTAAAAGGGGTCTACGATCGTTCGTGTATGGACCACCCTGATCGGTGCTGAGATATTAAAGATCTCGGCTCCTTCCAAGAAAAATGGCCGCAGTTCTGGAAAAAACAATGCGAATCGCTGATTGACTTCTATTTGCGGTTGGTCGGACTCGATTTGAGAAAAATCAGGGTTCAGTGTGAAGTCGGCAGTGAGGTTCGATGTTAAGCCGTACTTGAAATTGAGTCCACCTTCGGTAGATGGATCTTTATCAAGAAACTTTCCAGTTTTTCGGTCAAGACTGCCAAACCGAGTGGCGGTAAAGGTTGGCAGTATTTCGATGTTGCGTGTTCTGGAAAGATCCGTCATGCCGTCCAGGATCCCCATTTGAGTCAGAAAGCCAGCGATGTCACGTGAAGTTGCCGACCAGACGGCGGCTTCGTCTTTTCCGCCGATGATCCGTGCGATCTGAAGACCCCAAGCGTGCGGTGTGCCTGTTTCGCGTCGTGGATAGCGGAGGCTTTTGAACGGAATGGAGACCTCGGCGGTAAATCCGTCGTGGACAATTTCGCCAGCGGCGCGAAAGAGTACATCCCATGAAGCATCGCCTCTGGGAACGCCAAAGCGGCCACCGCCGAAGCCGCGAGACCTGAGTATAGAATCTCCCTGCACACCATAGCCGTTTACCGTGAAGACATAGGCCCTTTGTTGGTCGAGAAAGGGGTCGAGGTAGATCAAGAATAGGTCGTCCTCGATAGCCTGGTCACGATCTCGTCTATTAGCCCGCATCATCGAAGGATTCTTGTAATGTGCGTAAAAACCTAGGTAGATGTTGTTGCTGTCATAAGCAAGGTAGATATCACTGGCCTCGGACGCGGGAGCACCATCAAGTGGTCGTCGCTGCACAAGATCTGTAATGTGGGCGGCATGCTGCCAGACGGTGTCGTCAAGTCGACCGTCGATGAGTGGAGGGTGTTCAATTTGTGGAGGACGAACTACAGGGTGTCCAGTCTGTGCGTGAAGCGTTACCGGGTTTTCCACTTGAACAAAACAGAATATGAGTGTCGCGATGCTTTTCGTTATGACCCGGCGACGTTGTGTGTTGCGCCGAGCAGTGTTAGTGTCCTGCCGCAATGAAAAGAAATGGGCGAAGTATTCGGAGGACGCAAGCGATGTCACGACCGGTGTTCCTCGCAGTGGATAGGAGTCGCTGCACTAACGATCGGAATGACCTGAGTGTATCGGGTCAAGTCCAATCTGTCCCTAGTACGGCCCATGGCAACCGGCCGCACTATCCGGCTGACCAGTGGAGTAGCCGATACTTTCCATTAAATCAGATTACCGCATCAACTTTTAACGATTGACGTATATGGTGAATGGGAAGCAGTACATGGTCGTGGCTATCGGCGGAGGAAACGACACTAGTAAATATCGTGTGCATTTACGTTGTCGGAGTCTTAAACGGGCGTAACGAGCTCACAGGCTTTATAATCAATGTCTTGTATGACCACTAAGTGGAACTATTTCGTTGGGTTGTGGATGGTCTCGCTGGTATTGGCGCGTGGTATAGCGCTGGCGGCTGGTCCCGACCTAAGGCTCGTGCGTGCTGCTGCGGACCAAGATACGCAGCTAGTACGGGTGCTTCTAGAGGACGGTATCGACATCAACGTTTCTCGCGCAGATGGAGTGACGGCTCTATTGTGGGCTGCTCATTGGGACGATCACGAAACGGTTGATCTTTTGTTGCGCGCTGGTGCGGATGTCAACGCAGCTGAAGATCATGGGGTGACTCCGTTGGCGCGGGCGTGCGAAAACGCGAGTGTTCGCATGACCCAGAGGCTGCTGTCTGCTGGCGCAGATCCTAATGTTGCGCTGGCCAGTGGGCAGACACCGCTTATGATTGCGGCCCGGACCGGCAGCCTAGAAGTCGTCAGGTCCCTCTTGGCGCACAATGCGGATATCAACGCTGCGACATCTGAAACCGCCGCCACTGCTCTAATGTGGGCACTGGAGGAGTCTCATCTCGACATCGTCCGTGAGCTCGTCGGTAGCGGTGCGGTTGTCTCTGTTTCAACGACCAAGGGTTTTACACCGTTGATGACTACCGCCCGTCAGGGGCAGATCGAGCTGGCGAAGATCTTAATTGCAGGTGGAGCTGATGTGAATGATGAGGGCTCAGACGGGACTCATGCTTTGCCATTGTCGATCATGTACGGTCAATATGAGTTTGCTCTCTTCTTGCTTGACGAAGGTGCAGATCCGAATGCTTCGATGGGTGGGGTATACGCGTTGCACGCGGCCGCCGGAAACGTTGGAACCTGGCTCGCGCATTGGAACCGTCAACATGGGGGCAGCGGTTTAAGCGCTGGTTTCGGCCGGCCCGGTCTTGGTCCAGCCGGCCGACTCGAGCTGGTAAAAACGTTGCTGGCGTCTGGTTCGGATCCGAATGTACGGATCACAGCCCCGGCGATGATCATGAACTACATTGGATATCCTAAGAAGGGTGCGTTCGAGCCATACGCATGTGGGACTGGGAATTTGAAGGGCGCTACGCCACTCTGGGTCGCAGCCTTTGGGGCTAACGGGAGTATTGGTCAAATTTTCACGGAATTCGCTCAGTTCAACCGCTCCAACAGCAATGCTGAGATCATCAAAACTCTGTTGGCCGCCGGAGCTGACCTTCATTTGACCACCGATGATGGAACGACACCTTTGATGGCTGCGGCTGGGCTCGGACCCTCCACGTATACGCCGCGTGAACCGCGTGGTCTTCGTTCAACTGGTGGGGAGGAGGCGGTACGAGTGCTGCTCGCCGCAGGCTCTGACATTAATGCTGTTAATGAAGCAGACTTTACGGCACTTCACGGTGCGGCTTTCCGTGGGTTGAACGAGATCGTCCAGTTTCTGGTGGATCGTGGCGCGGATATCAACGCACGTGACTTTAGGGGGCGGACACCGTTCCGCCTGGCAGAAGGCTCCAAACAGTCCTTTCAATTTCAGTCTTGGCCCGAGACAGCTGAACTGCTACGCACGCTCGGTGCAGACACCCGGCTGGGAATTGCGGGAACGATACAAGAACGGGCTGACCGAATCGTTGCGGATACGCAGCAACCGTAGTGCTTTTGTCGATTCGGATGTTTCCCGCAGAAACGCTATCTTCGCGCCGGGATTGATCACGACATCAGCTTGCCCGACTGCCACGTCGGGCGAGACCCAGACCACCCAATACCAACAGTCCCCCTCCAATTTGAAGCGGGCTCAACGTTTGTGCAAACAATCCCCAACTTACTGTAGCCGTAATCACTGGCTGGAGGAGCAAGCTGAGTGTGGCGAAGCTCGCGGGTAGATGTGCGAGTGCGTATGCGATCAAACCTTGTCCACCGGCGTGCGAAATGAAGGCTAGCGCGACGACCGCGGACCACGCCTGCCAGGTTTGTGGCATAAGCTGTTCGCCGCTCGCGTACGCGATGGCTAGTAACCCAATCGATGAGACGCTACTGGAATACGCCATGATGTGCGGCACGCTGAACGTACGGCGCAGAACTTTCACGGTGAGTAGGTAGGCAGCATAGAAACAGGCAGTGACTAGGCCCAACGCGTCGCCGATCAATGGATCACGCCCATGATTCAGGTCCACACCCAATAGCACGCTCGCGCCGGCAAACGCGACTGTTGCCCCGAGAGCAAAAGTCCATCCTAAGCGCTCTCGTAGCCAAAAATAGCCAACAATCGCGACAAGAATAGACGCGAGGTTTGCCAACAACGTTGCGTTGGCTAGGGTCGTGTATTCGAAGGATTTGTGCCACGCGGCCAGGTCAGCTGCGAAGAACACACCGGTTAGCCATAGTAGCCTCGTATGGGGAAGCGCAATGGATGGGGTGGAGGATCGCGTTCTTCTGTGGAGCCACCAGAACAATGGTGTAGCTAGAGCGGTGCGCCAGAACGCTGTGGCGATCATCCCCACACCACCGCCCGGTAGCAGCAATTCGGCGTCGAAGGCCAATTTCGGAAAGATGGGGGCGAGACCGATCCCGCAAGCCCCTAGAACCAACGCGATCAGAGGTTTCTGCCGGATGGACACGCCGGCAGCATACACCTCGACTACTTCTCTTACGGAAGATTCTGAATTTCGGCGAAACCCAACGCCTGTTTCGCCGCGTGATTATCTATTGGTCTCACGCCTTCTCGGTCCAAACGCCATTTGTCCATGTACTGCTGCTGTCTGATGAGTTCAACCCCTGCGCCTGATAGTAGTTGCTCAAGAGGTGGATTGGAGAACCGGTCCGGCATTCCTGATTCAAAAGGTGCGTCGAGTCCATCCCAGTGAATCGGGAGGAATGCTTTGGGTGCCAGAATTGGTAGGACGAGTTCTGCCACCCTGGCGTCGCTTCCACCAATCCAGAGATCGACGGATTCGAGCCCTGCCTCGTCCATCGCGATTATCAAGTTGTCGAGAGGTGATCCGTAATCGACCTCATCGATCACGATGGGCAAATGAAAGTCAACCGGGCTCGCCGAGCCATGATAAAACCAGCTGAAATGGCCTTCTGATCCGTCCACTCTGAAGAGATAGGCACGGCTGCCTCCTCCGTTAGGAAAGTCTTCAGCGACGCCTGCGCGAAAGCCTCCAGTCTCAGGGTCCGGAACCGGCGGTGCAGTGAGCTCGATCGGATTGTGCTGCTCGGGATTTCTTTGGGCATCACCGCTGTGATTCCAACGCACGACAAACATGGTGACACCAGGTACAATTGTGATGCTCTCTCCGCCAAATACCGGTGTACACCGGTTGCTAGGCACGTTTCCAGCGATGGCCTGAAAACACGTGGTTTGGGATCCATAAATCGGGGCGCCGGTTAGCCTGGACCAACTTGCGGTATCAAACGAGTGATCGAAATGGCTGTGACCTGTGAGCAACACATCGATGCGCGTGGCGCCCCCAAGCGCGCCCAACACCCGGGCAACCTTGTCCACCTCTGGTTGATGTGCCGCATGCGTTCGTTCCAACCCACCTCCCCCACCGTAAAAATCTTCACGGGGAATGCGAGTGAAGTACCCATCGGTGACGATACCGGTATCTCCGATCTGATAGTGCATATTGGCCATCGACATCCAAGTAAGATCGACGAACGATGGCCCACTTACCGTGGTTGGGTCGGACCCGCAACTCACGCCGAGCATGATGAAGAAGATTCCGATTGGAACGTGTAATCTACGAAGAAGAGAATTCATTCTGGCAGTCTGAACGTTACGATCATGTTGCTACCAAATGGTGCTTCTAGATCCTGTGCATAAGTGGCCAACCGGTTTCCAACACCGCCCACCGGCACGGAGAGATACTGACGCCCGCCTGCCCTGTATGTGACGGGATAGCCGGTGATTTGACTTCCGAGGATAGTGTTCCACAGCACTTCTCCCGTCTCCGCATCAAAGGCCCAGAGGCGCCGGTTCAGGTCGCCAAAAAAAACCACGTTCCCCGCTGTTGAGAGTGTGGTCCCAGCGTTTGGAGCTCTCTGCGAATAACGCCACACTTCCCGCCCTGTAGACACGTCAATAGCCCTGACTTCGGTGAGGTTTCCATTCTCTCGGCCTGGCTCGGGAATCGAGAACCGTGGACTCGCACCGTTAACTGCTCGGTCATTTGCTGTTTGGTTGAGGCACGATCGATTAAATGGGATATACAGCAGGTTCGTCAGTGGACTGTACGACCATCCCCAGTAACCCTTCACGTTATGTCCACAGATAATGTGCTGATCACCAATTTCTCTTGCCACCAAGTCCATATTGATGAATACCTGCCCCGTTTCAACATCAATGTCCTTAATGACGAAGCGGTCGGTGCTGTTGTACGGAAGCGGGTCTGCCCAGAGAAATTCCCCCGTTTCTCGATCAAGGACAAACAAGCCTCCCGGTTCCCCGATAGTGACTAAGATTTTTCGTTCTTCGGCTGTCCCGTGCAGTTTCGGGTTAATCCACATCACCTCATCGGGATCAGGATTGACAACCGTATTAATTAATGTCCGTTCCTGAACGAAGTCTTGGTCCCAGTCATCGCATGGCAGATGCTGGTAGTACCAATCGATTTCTCCGGTTTCTGGTTTGAGGGCGAGTGTCGAGTTTGAGTACAACTCACACGGCGTGCGGTCACCGACGTCCCACGTGCCACGGCGAACGATGCGTGTATACGGGAGTGGAACGGCAATCCCCCAATAGAGAATGTCGAGTTCAGGATCGTAGCTTCCAGGGAGTCCCCAAGGTGAGACGTGGACACGCTTCGCAGTGGGTAGGTTACCCCACGTCAGACCGCCCGGGTCGTCTGCACCGGCTGCTGTGTACACACGCCACCGCTCTTCTCCCGTACCAGAGTCGTGAGCAGCGATAAAGCAACGCGCAATTAAACTGCTTGGATCACAGGTGCGTCCGCTGACGACCTGGCCGTTAATGATCATCGAGCCTGACGAATGTGAGATCCCATCATGATAGTCGGCCGACCGATGTAGCCAGTCCACTTCTCCAGTCTGAGCGTCCAGTGCGAGGAGTTGGGCATCAGACGTTAGATGAAAAATATTGGTGCCATACATCGAAATGTTGCGAGTGCGATTTCCAAATCTGACGTGCTCACGAAGATCATCAGGTGGACGACGCTGATAATCCCACAGCAAATCTCCGGTTGTGGCATCCCAGGCTTGGATGTGGTCGCCTTCATTGGGGTGAGCAACGTACATCACGCCGTCGTACACGAGAGGTCGAATTTGTTGGGGGCCTTCGTCCATAGCCCGCATCCAAGCCAATTGGAGTTGATGAACATTGTCTCGGTTGATCTCATCCAGCGGGCTGAAGGCTTGGAAGTCGTAGGTCCGATGCGCCATTAGCCAGTCTCCGGGATCTGGGTTGCGGAGCATCGCGTCGGTGACGGCTACCAGCGATCTTGCTTCTCGGGTGATCGTTATTCCCCGGGAGGTTTCTTCCTCGGTTCGGATTGTTTCTGCTTGCTGTTGGGCGCGCACAGGATCTGAGTTCGACAGAGTCCACAGTCCGACTATCAGAAAGGCGATCGCCGCATCCGATCCCAGCCTGCTTCTTATCATCGAGAACCTGCGGTCGACTGTTCTTGAGCCCGGGCGCCAGCGAGGATATTGAGCATGCCGTAGTTGCCTTCATGACAGGCGTACTCAAAAATCGGCGCGTCATTTCCAAGCTTCATGGGGATAGCGACTGTGAAAGGCTGTGTAAACGTCGCAGGGTCGGTCACGGTGTACTCATAATGCAAGGTGTTCTGGTCGACGCGGCTAAAGCGTTCAGTAAGATGCAGGGTCTTCCCGGTTCCCAAGGCTGTACGCATGGAACCTTCCCTTAATCCATAGCTAGCTGTTTTGTCTGTGAAGTTCGTTGTTTCCACAATGAGTGTGTCCCCTTCCCATCGCCCGCGCGAGTTGCCCAGCCACTGGCGGATAGTTCCTGGAAGATGTGATCGACCATCGAGTGGCACGATCCGCACGTCGTGGACCATTTCGTTCAAGATAACCACGTAATCGGATGTTTGAAACAACTGCATGTTGCTGTTGTAGCCACCGGGATCCATAGGTGGTCCCGTGTTAAACCCCATGAGGCATCGCTCGGCGAGACCCCGGTCTTCCGGACCGTCCGCACCCATTCCGCCGCTGCGATATCGGACCGGAAGCTCAGCGGGTAGGTCCGCATTTAGCGAGCCTTCTTGTATCAGGGCATGTGGCATCAGGGGAGGGAGTCTTCCGTCAGCGGGGTCCACAATCAGCGACGTACGGCGGTCTTCCACAACATTCGTACCACGGTCCATCCAGAATTGGTTGTAACCACCCACGCCACCAGGGGGGGGCGGACGATCGATCTGACGGTCGAGTGCTCGCTGCACGAGGGTCGCTTCATCTTCTTCGGTTAAGACAGCTCGGTCTGAAAATTCCTCAGGCCGTTGCAGCGGAGTGATGGTTCGGAAGTCCCACACGCCTTGCAAATTTGGACGGCCGTCGGGCTGGCGAGCCGCCGTCCAGCGGTCCTTTGTTTCAGTTTGGTTCTGGGCAATTGCAGGTTGGACAAGCAGTCCCATGGCTGCTGCCATACTGATGAAGATGGAAAAATACCGGAGGGTCACAGGCTAGCCTCCTATTTATATGGTGACTCCAAGCTTCTAGTCTACGCCGTGCGAGCGTTGATTTCACTGATTTCGGACGTTGGATGAAAGAAGGGCAACGAGACAGTCGTTGTGAAGAGTCTGAAACTGGGGAAGTAAAGGCAATTGGCAGTACAACACATGACCTCAACATCCAATATCTAATAACGGTCTTCAGAGTATCGTCTAACGCACTGCTGGGAGGGCTCCCATAAGCAATCGCCAAAACTCCTGGTCGAAGAATCGGCGTTGCGGCTCGCCAGCCTCGTCGCGCATTGCAAATCCACCGAGCCGCGTCACCACGAGTCCCCGGCTGGGTAACACATAAATCTTTCTGTCACCGATTCCACGTGCTGCGATCAGGTCGTTGGGTGCCGTTGGAATAAAAGCCCCTGTCCGCATTCCAGTATTGGTCCAGTCGTCCCAGCTTCGCTTGCCGTTGACCCACCAAAGCAGGCTATAAGCTGGGTTCAGTGGTTGCGACGACTCAGACGCTAAGCCGATGACGTTCTCTGAGATGAGACGCTGGCTGTTCCAAACGCCTTGCGCCAGCATCAGGAGTCCCATCCGGGCCAAGTCTCGAGCGGTGGTGACTAGGCCATAGCGATTCAGACCACCTTCTCGCAGTGCCCAACGAGTGTCAGGCATTCCCAGTGGAGTTGCCAGCCAAGCATCTGTGTACTCATTTGGCTCGAGAGCACTGACTCTACTTAGCACATCGAACAGTCGACTGTAAGCAGGGGTGTTATAGAACCACTTTTCGTCAGGCGCAGCTTCGTAGGCAAGCTCGCGTGATAGGCCACTCGACATTGACATCAGATGACGAAGCGTAACCTCTGCTTCCTGAGTTGGGGTCGTTTGTGACCACCCGCTACCGAGATACCGCGACACCGGTGTGTCGAGTTCCAAAAGACCTCGATAGTGTGCGAGTCCGACGAGTAGACTTACAATACCTTTTTGCACCGAGCCAACGTCTTCGATTGGATGTCCGTAAGCATTGATCATGCCACTCGATGGCACGTTTCGAAGATGAGTGAAGGTTGGTAGGTCGTCTACCTCCCAGTACTCTTCGGCAACAATTCGACCTCGATACAGGATGAGCAAAGCCGTTGACCGATGTTCACGGGCAAAACTAACGGCTTTATTTAGAGTAGTCACGTTCCAGCCTAATTGGACTGGTGACGCGATTTCCCATGTTGTTTCATCTTCTGGAAAATAAATTTCGGATTCTACATCCGTGGTTTGATTTGGTTGGGTGCCACTGCACGAAGTCAGAATCAAGATGGCGAAAATGACTCGCACGTAGCTTCCAAGGCAACGCAAGGGCCCAGGTGGCACAGGCTTTCCTGTCTTCGACGTATATGGGTTCTCAGCTTAGATGGCGATCCCAACTACTGGTCTTGGTTTGATCCAAAGACAGGCGTTATTCCGCGCGCCGCGACTTCAGCGTTGAACTGTTCTTCGGTCAGGTCGACCAGCCTGGTAATACTGAAGAACATGTCGTCGACTGACCGGTTTCCGTACCCTTTCCAATTTCGCGAGTCGACCACATTCTTATTTGTGGCCGAGTTGTTGTACCAAGCCATCACATGGACCAGGGTCCCGGCCGGCAAGAGCGGCGCCGCGTCGTCTTCGTACACGTAGACCTTCACCCAGTTGTGGTCATAGTCAGCGCAGCTGAGCATTTCCCGCGCGTTGTTCGGATAGAGCGCTTCGACACACATGCGCTTACCGCTGGAATGGAGATGGGGCTCGAACGTCAACATTTTTGTTGGTTTGTCGACGCGATGGAATCCATCGCGCATGACGTTGTCGTCGTTCGCTGGTATGTCGAACTCATAGTCGAACATGTGGACGCCGTTAAAGCCGCCTGAACGTTGGATTAGCGGTGGTTTATAACCCTCAGGGTGGAATGTAAACCCGACATCGACTCGGGCTCGTATTTCTTTCCCTATTGAATGCAGGTGCATCGAGTTGAAGGTAACGAACGAGTCGGCAGGCAGTGTGACGCCTACGTCATCTGGAAACACTGTGGCATTTTGACCCAATTCGTAAGTGATCCAGAACTGATCATCATAGTTCCGGCACGAAGTTTCATTACCGCAATCCAATGTTTGGGAAGCCATTTCAGGGGTTTCGGCACTGATTACCGCATGGTGAACGACGAACAAGCCGAGGTCGGCACGTCCGGCGTCTTCTGGCGGGAGGTCTTGATCGGATTCTTCGTCGAGCCTGATCTCTCTGACTTCAATTGCTTTGATGTACCTGTCGTCCTTCAATCCCGTCGGTGTGGCGCCCCACTCACCAAACCAATCAGCGGCTTCCGCCTCGATGAGACCTTCTGGAGAAGGCACAATTAGGTCCGGTGTGCCGTAGTTCCAACCTCCCTCTGGCCAATGGCGTGGCACTGGAAGGTCGGCTGGATTACCTCTGGGTGCACCGTTGTCGACCCAAGTGCTAATCGCTGAGATTTCGGTGTCGCTCAACGAAGGATCGTCCTTGTATCGCTGGATCCCGATGTTCTTGTCGATAAACCACGGCGGCATCTCACGGGCCATCGTGCGATTCTTGATTGACCGTGCCCACGGACGGACGTCCTCATAACTCACTAGCGCCATCGGCGCCCCGCCGCCGACACGATGACAGTTCTCACACGATCGCTGGAGAATTGGTGCGATGTCTTTACTGAACGTTACGTTCGTATCGCGTTCTGCCAGTTCCTCAGCGAGGGTGGGCGACGTTATGACGATCGTCGCCATCATGGCTAAAAGTGAGCATGCGGACAGGCTTTTCATGGTCATCGTTCATACTCTCCTGACTGCCGAACTCTACCTGACCTATCTTACGTTACCCTAGGGCAGAATATGAAGATCTGGGAAGAAGATTCAGGCAGGGCCGTCTTTTCAGACTACTTATCCATAGAACTAGGAGGATCCAATATGGGTAACCCATTCCATTTGGCAGAGCCCGAACGACGCAAATCGAGGCGGCAGTTTCTCAAGCGTGCTGCGGTTGCTGGGGCGGTTGCTTCGGCCGGTTCATTAATGAGAGCCTCACGATCACCGGGGCAAACCACGCAGAGGGTTAGTGGGTTTGATCACGTTGCTGTACCGATGCAAAACACTGGGGCGATGGTTTCGTTCTATCGCGGACTCGGAATGGAGGTTAACGAAGGCACACGGATCTGCTCGGTCCATTTTGGTGAACACAAGATCAATCTGCATCGTCCTGAGATGTGGAGAAATCCAGGATTCACGCTTCGCGCCCAAGCTGCTAGTCCTCCCTGCGGCGATTTTTGTTTCGTTTGGGTTGGTACCGCCGAGTTGTTAGTAGCGGCACTAGATCGAGTGGGAGCGGAGGTCATCGAGGGACCCGTGACTCGATTGGGAGGGCGGGAGGGAGGGACCAGGGAGGGTGTGAGTCGCTATGTTCGGGATCCGGATGGCAATCTGTTAGAGTTCATCATCTATCCATGATCGGCGTGCGGCCATAGATGATTCAGGTAAGGAGTATGAGATGAATAGTCGAACTGTCGTGAAGGTATGCCTTTTGCTAATCACCTTGATGTTCATGCCGATAGCCGCTGCTGGGCAGGGCACTCAGACGTCAGCGTCTCCGCCGTTGACATCGTGGGGACACCCGGATCTACAGGGCACGTGGACGAATACGACGACCACGCCACTCCAGCGTCCAGAGGACCTTGCGGGAAAAGAGGTCCTGACCGATGAGGAATGGGCACTCCGTAATCCTGAGGCAGGGTTGAGCGACGATCGAGACAGCGGCGACCCGGTTGGTTTTTACAACGATTACTGGCTGGAGCAGGGTGAGTTATCAAAGCGAACATCGCTCATCGTCGAGCCTTCGGACGGACGGTTGCCATTGGCGACCGAAGCAGAGCAGCAGCTACAGCGTAGCGTGACGAGCTCCTATAGCTCCATTGGAGGTGCCCAGTTCAATTCGTGGACCGACTTCAACGTCTACGACCGCTGCATCTCGCGAGGCATGCCCGGCGCGATGACACCCGGCTTCTACAACCATAACTACCAGATTTTTCAGACGCCTGATTACGTTGTGATCATGGTCGAGATGATCCACGATGTACGCGTTATTCCGCTTGATGGACGGTCACACTTATCTCCTTCGCTGCGCCAGTGGATGGGTGACGCACGAGGCCGATGGGAAGGCAATACCCTGGTGGTCGAGACTACAAACTTTACGGATAAGATCCAACAGAGAACAGGTACCGTCTCAAGTGGCGATCATAATCTCAGGGTGGTGGAGCGCTTCACCCGCGTCGACGCAGACACAATTGACTATGAGGTCACCGTCACCGATCCGACGGTTTGGACCAGTTCGTGGACCGCAGTCATGCCGATGACGGTGCTCGAAGGATCGCTCTTTGAGTATGCGTGTCACGAAGGGAACTATTTCCTCCCGAACGCCCTCCGCGGATCTCGTGCCGCGGAGCAAACTGCTGCGGTTGGGTCCAGATAGTCCAGCTTGTGGTTTATTCAGTTCCGCGGCCGGAAAATACGCGCACCGCAACAGCTGGACGAGTCACACTGGTTCGTACGCGCCGTGGATTGTCGTCGTCGCACTCGAAGACCACTCGATAGCGGTTCTGGACTTCTGCGTACTGCTCGCCCATTGCTGTCGCTAATTCGGTGAGGGCTAGTGGTAGAGCCGTGGCCGCCGCTAGGGCCCGGTAGATGCCCCCGGTGTTGTCCGTGATGTTGATGGAGACATCGGTCTGCAGTCCTCCACCTCGCGTAGAAATGAGAATTGCATGTGCTGTTGCGGCTCGAGCACGCAATTCGTTGACGAATTCATTAAATTCTCGCTCCTGTACGCTGCGACTAGCCTCAGCACCGTCGTAAACTACCAGCACGAACACGGGCCAGGAGTCATCCTCGTCAAAACGACGGTTCCAGGTTTCAACCAGTCCGTCAAGCAGCAGTGTGCCGGTACCACGTTCGACGAATAAGTTGTCTACCTCCTCGGTCAGTGCGGTTCTGTCAGTCGTGAATTCCTGGATCTGTCGGGCTTGGGCGGAAATTGTAAACAGCCCAACAGGGTGTTGTTCCGGCAACGTACTCAGAAAGCCTCGTAGGCCGTCACGAAGAGAATTGATTGATTGTGCGGCGGGGTCGCTGTTGTCGACAAGCAATGCGATCTTCATAGGCTCTGTTCCCGATTGCACACTTTTGACATCGCACTCGTTTCCGCGGTGCTCGATGACTACTTCGTCTTCGCGAAGATCGTCTACAGGTTGTCCGTATGAATTCATCACCAACACAAAGAGCTGATGTTCGTCAGCATGCACCGTGTTGGGGACAACCAGGAGAGCTCCAAATAGACAGCCACACGCGAGTTGTTGAGCGGAGACACGCAGCCATTTTGTTACCATGCGGGTTCCCTTCGTTTCGTTGAGTTGCGAGCATTCTACGCTTTGGTGAGAACGAAGTCACCGATTCTGAGAAGTTAGTAGTTTGACGGCGCTCTTAAAACGGTAAGGGTGTGATGGCCCTGGGACAGCTATTGCTGTTTTTCCTGTCCCACGGATGGCCCAGGTATTTTTTGTAATTGGGGTCGATCTGGAAATTGACAGCGACACCACTGACTGCAAACCGTTGGAGTCGGAACCGTCGGCGAGATAGACTGCACTCCGTACTAGCATTGGGAAAATTAAGGTGAAATACGCGGTCGTTACGTTTGGATGTCGTGTAAACCAAGCCGACTCGGTGGGTATTGAACGGCAGCTCCGTGCTCTTGGCGGACGCGTGGTATCCGCTGAGGATGCGGACCTGGTTGTTGTTAATACCTGTTCGGTCACGGCAACGGCTGATCAAGGAGCACGGCAGACGATCAGGCGTATTGCTCGTACTAACCCAGGAGCGAGGATTATCGCCACGGGGTGTTACGCAACACGAGCGCCTTTGGATCTCGAAACACTTCCCGCAGTGACGGACGTTGTCGACAACAGCGACAAAAATCAATTAATAGCTCGTCTCAAACTCGAGCATGAAATTCCAACCGCCCAGCGGTTCGGTGAAGGAGACGGGCCGTGTGGTGAGACAATTAAACCTGGCACTGCCGGTCGGACTGGATATACGTTGCGCGTACAAACCGGTTGTGACGAAACCTGCTCCTACTGCATCATCCCGTCGACGCGGGGTCTCGGACGCAGCGTTCCGTTAACGCGTGTGTTGGCTGAACTTGACGACGTGGCGGCAGCCGGGTTCAAAGAAGTGTCTGTCACTGGCGTTCATTTGGGGTCCTATGGGCGTGATCTGGATCCGGGCTGTACACTGCAAGACCTTCTTACGCTTTTTGACACGCATCGTTCGACACTGTACTTCCGGTTGAGTTCGCTTGAGCCGATGGATTGTGGGCCAGACGTTGTTGATCTTGTCGCAAGAAGTGGCCGATTTGCACCCCATTTTCATCTACCATTACAACATGCAAGTGAGCGGATCTTGCGAGCAATGAGACGCCCGTATACCAGTGAGTATTACCGACGTTTGGTGTCTGAAATTAGGGAACGATTGCCGCATGCGGGTCTCGGGTCAGATGTAATTGTGGGCTTTCCAGGTGAAACCGACGAAGATGCTGCGACGAATCTAGAGTATCTGGGCGAAAGCCCTTTAACCTATTTACATGTGTTTCCGTACTCGGATCGGCCCGGGACCGATGCTACGCGGTTGTCGGGAAAAGTACCAGGTCCGACTATCCGCGCCCGAGGTCGCGAAATCAGGTCTGTTGGTGCGGCTTTGGCCTCGAGTTTTCGTGCTCTACAGGTAGGCACGGTTCGCCCAGGGCTTACTATTGAAGGAGGTGCCGTGGTGGTAACGGATAACTACCTCAAAGTCAGAGTTCCTACCGAGGTTCCGGAGAACGAGCGCGTGAAGGTACGGATCACAGCTGCCGGTGAATTAATTACCGGTGTGTTGGTGTAAGCCAAGCTGAGTCACGACCTGTTTCGCAGTCGACGGTTTCGGACCATCGACGATAAGCTGGCCGCAGGCGGCACGGATGTCTCGGCCCCGACTCTTGCGAACCATCACTGTTACCCCGCGGTCGGCCAGTGAACGGCAGAAGCGATTGATTTGCTGATCAGACGGACGACGGAATGGGATACCCGATGCTTCGTTAAGGGGGATCACGTTAACTTTGGCTGGCATACCGGACAACAATGCAGCAAGCCGCGCCACGTCTGCTATCGAGTCATTGATGCCTGCAATGAGCACGTATTCGAAGGTGATCTGCTCACGTTTCCTGACCGGAAAACGCCGACAGACTTCCATGAGATCCTTGAGGCTATATTTCTTGTTCATCGGTACAAGTTGGTTTCGGAGTTCCTCGGTTGTTGCGTGGAGAGACACCGCGAGGTTGGGCATGACCGAGGCTGTGGCCAACCTTTCTAGCGCTGGGATGAGGCCAATCGTTGAGAGCGTAATACGACGAGACGGCATGGCAATTCCGTTAAGGTCTGTCAAAATATCTAGCGCCTTCATTACAGCATCATAGTTGTGTAGTGGTTCACCCATTCCCATTAGCACGACGTTAAATGTGCTGTCGATGAGATCAAACTCCCGGGTCAATACACGGATCTGTCCAACTATTTCTCCTGCCGATAGATGTCGAGTGAATCCCATTTTTCCTGTGAGGCAGAATCCGCACTGCATCGCGCATCCAACTTGTGTTGATATACAGAACGTTTTGCCTGGGGTGTCTGGGATAAACACCGCCTCTATCTGGTGGCCATCGGCCAGACCGAGGAGGAGTTTGGCAGTTCCGTCGCTGGACCGTTCCAAGCGCTCAAGGTTTGGCGTTGACACCGTAAATGTTTCGGCGAATACCTGTCGCAGCGCGATAGAGAGGTTGGTCATTTGCGCGAAGTTTGTGACGCCTTGCCGGTAGACCCAATGTGCGATCTGACGAGCATTGAACGGTTGTCCGCCGTTTGTTACCACCGCTTCTATAAGTTCGGCTGGATCAAGCTCAGAAAGGTCTACTTTCAAGGGTGGGTTCATAGTGAGAAATACTGAGCGCAAAGAGTTGGCATGTTACCACGTGCGATACAGCAACTCGTGAGCAAAGGTGCCTCGACGTGTTGAAGCGTCGAATAGCCACGTGATATCATAAATATTGCGATTCAATCAGTTAATCCCCTTTTGTACAACGGTTTGCGAGCCGAAGGCGTAAGCGATCGTCAGTGGTCACCGGGTGAGTTCTCTCAGACATGATCAAGCGTGATGTCTTCGATAACGGGCTTTGTCTGCTAACAGAGTCGATGCCCGGTGTTCGGTCAGTCAGTTTGGGTGTGTGGCTCTCGCGTGGGTCGCGGCATGAGGGTAATGCCGCTGCTGGAATTGCACACTTTACTGAACACATGCTTTTTAAAGGGACAACCCGTCGAACCGCTGAGGATATTGCGCAACAGGCTGATTCGATCGGAGGGCAACTTAACGCATTTACGGCTAAAGAATGCGCTAGTTATTACATTAAGGTGCTCGATGAGCATTTGCCACGGGCGGTCGACCTTGTGGCAGATTTGCTTCGTTGGCCAGCATTCCATGACGATGATGTCGGTCGCGAGAAGAAGGTGATTCTCGAAGAGATCAAGATGGGCGAGGATATTCCAGATGAGCTTGTCCACGAATTGTTTGCGGAGAATTTTTGGCCTAAACATCCGTTGGGGCGTTCAATTGCAGGGTCTGCGGAGTCAGTCGGTTCTATTACGAGTCCGTCGTTGCGGACGTTTTTTGAGCGCACGTATGTGGCTGACAATTTAGTGGTGGCGGCTGCTGGTAACCTTGAACATGCGGCTGTCCGCGATTTAATCGGGCAGTTCTTTGGTGATTTGCCTTCGAGAGACGAATCAATTGATCAGGCGCCACCGATTACACAACCGCGTCTCATAGTTCGGACCAAAAACATTGAACAAAGTCATCTGTGTCTGGGTACGCACGGATATTCGCAGACACACGAGAACAGATACCCAAGTTATGTACTCAACACAGTACTGGGTAGTTCGATGAGTTCAAGACTCTTTCAAAATATCCGAGAAAAAAGAGGTTTGGCCTACGCAGTAAGCAGTAGCTTGGAGTCATATCGTGATGTAGGGGCGTTGACGATCTATGCAGGGTGTGCGGCCCCTGAGGTTTCTGAGGTGGTTGACCTTGTTGTTGCCGAGTTGCGAGACCTTAAAGCCAGGTCGATCCCCATGGAAGAGCTTCAGCGTGCCAAAGACATATCGAAAGCCAACCTTGTTTTTGGACTTGAGAGCACTGCGAGTCGCATGTCTCAGCTCGCACGCTCAGAGCTCTATTTCGGTCGACAGATCGATTTAGCTGAAGATCTGGCGCGTTTGGATTCTGTTAACGCTGACGATGTGCAGCGAGTGGCGGCAGATCTCTTCTCAAAGAGCGATCTCGCTGTCACCGTACTTGGCCCGAAGTGCGGTCCTTCACTGTCGGTTGAGCAGCTCGATCTCGGCTGTTAGGGCCTGGCTATTTGGATCGCAAGGGAGATTAGTCATCGCAGTTCAACTGACGGTGCTGGGCAGTGGTAGCGGAGGTAATGCGACGCTGCTGATAGATAAGGACACCCGAGTACTGATCGACGTCGGATTGAGTTGTCGGGAAGTCTCTCGCCGTTTAGACCAGATCGAGACTGATCCGGCTAGTATCGACGCTATCGTAATCACGCATGCTCACGGAGATCATACGCGAGGAGCACGGCTCTTCTCTAAACGTCACTCCGTGCCGGTTTACTCCACTGCAGCGGTTCGCGAGGAATGGGATGTGCAAGGTCTGGCCGACTGGCGTGTGTTGATTCCATCTCAGATGCAAGATGTGGGAAGACTCCGTTTTTACTCATTGGTTGTGCCACACGACGCCTCCCAAACAGTTGCGTTCCGGATAGAGACTTCCGCAGGGGCGGTAGGTTTCGCTACTGATATTGGGATTCTGACGGACGCATTGATACAGCTCTTCCAGGATTGTTCCGTGTTAGCAATCGAATCTAACCATGCTGTAGAACTGCTGAGGGTGAGTCCGTACGCAGCCTCAACCCGGGCTCGCATCGCGAGTGCAAATGGACATCTTTCGAACGAGGCATTGGCGGAGTTTATTCGCACCCACTTGGCGGGGACGGTACGATGCATGGTGCTTGTTCATCTCAGCCGCGTGAACAACGTGCCAGAGATTGCAGAGTTGACGTGTCGGGAAGCTTTGCTCGCTTGCGGTCGGGGGGATGTGCAGGTTGTGGTGACGCGGCAGGACCGAGTTTCGCCAACGATAGACCTCGAGAGTTTGGCGACACCTGGGCGGTTGAGTTCTGACGGGGCCCAAGAGGGATTGCCATTCGGGCAGCTATCGGTGGAGAAAGTGTCGGAGGCGGGACGATGATTCCACGTTATACGCCACAGGAAATGGGGCGCATCTGGAACGAACAACGGCGTTACGAGACTTGGTTAGAAGTCGAGTCTGTAGCGGCTGAGGTTATGGCTAAACATGGACTAATTCCGGTCGAGGCGGCGCGAGATATCCGGGAGAAGGGTGCGGTCGATGCAGCTCGTGTCGAGGAGATTGAGCAGACTACTCAGCACGACATCATTGCGTTTACTACAGCGGTCGCTGAACAGGTCGGTCCGTCATCACGGTGGATGCATTTCGGGTTGACCTCCTCTGACGTTGTTGACACGGCGCTGGCTCTCCAGCTTCGTGCGGCGTGTGACACCCTGTTGCGTGATCTTGAGATGCTGATGAATGCGGTGCGCGATCGTGCGCAGGAGCACAGTCACACGCCCATGATAGGTCGCACGCATGGTGTGCATGCGGAGCCGATTACATTTGGTTTGAAATTGGCACTTTGGTACGCGGAATTACAACGGGATCAGGATCGTGTGCGTCGCGCGCGCGAAATCATTAGTGTGGGAAAAATTTCTGGGGCAGTCGGAACCTATGCTCATTTAGACCCAGTCATTGAACAAGATGTTTGTGAGAGCCTCGGACTTAAACCTTCGCGAGTTACATCGCAGGTTATCCAACGTGATCGGCACGCGGAGCTTGCTGGAGCGCTAGCTATTACCGGAGCGTCGCTTGAGAAATTTGCCTTGGAAATTAGAGGACTGCAGAAGACCGAGATTGGTGAAGTGCAGGAACCATTTGCTAGGGGACAGAAGGGTTCTTCTGCCATGCCCCATAAACGGAATCCGATCGGATGTGAGCAAATCACAGGGTTGGCTAGATTGTTGCGAGCCAATGCTATGGCAGCTCTCGACAACGTGGCTCTGTGGCATGAACGTGACATCTCTCATTCTTCGGTTGAGCGCGTTATTTTTCCAGATAGTTTCTGTGCCCTCGATCACATGATCCGGCGTTTCACACGCATTGTGCGGGATCTTGTGGTTCACCCAGACCGGATGCAAGAGAATCTTGAGCGTTCTCGGGGTGTCATCTTTTCAGGAACGGTTCTCCTGCAATTAGCGAAGCATGGAGTTGCACGTGAGGAGGCCTACGTTTGGGTGCAGCGGAATGCTATGCGTTCACATGATCAACAGGTCGAGTTCAAGAAGCTACTGCTCGATGATACCGATGTGATGGGAATCTTAACCAGGGACGAAGTCAATAAAATGTTTGACCTGACCGTGCAACTCAGGCATGTCGACAAGATTTTGGACCGTGTTTTTGGAGAGAAGACTGGGTCGTCAGGAGCGTGATGATGAAAGCCAAAGTATTTGTTAGTTTGAAGCCTTCCATTCTTGATCCACAAGGAAAGACGATTGCGGACGCTCTGCAGACCCTCGGCTATGGTTCCATTCAGGATGTTCGGCAAGGAAAATATTTTGAACTCGAAGTTGATACTTCAACGGTCGAGCATGCGCGGACCCTAGCAGCCGAGGTTGCCGATCGCTTACTTGCTAATCCTGTGATCGAAAGTTATCGGGTTGAGGTGGAATGAGAGCAGGAGTCGGGAGACGATAAAGAGCTTTTCGGTTGTTCGACAAGGTAACCGGACACTCTTTTGTTTACTTCTAGAAACATGGTGCAAATGTGAAATTGAAGTTTGCCATCGTAGTCTTCCCCGGTTCGAACTGTGATCACGATGCTTATCATGCGGTGAAGCAGGTGTTGGGTCATGAGGCGGAATTTGTCTGGCACAAAGAGATGAGTTTACGGGGCGCCAATGTCGTTGTTTTGCCCGGTGGTTTTTCCTACGGCGATTATCTCCGGAGTGGAGCTATCGCAAAGTTTTCGCCGATTATGCAGCGGGTAGCCGAGTTTGCTACAGCCGGAAAACCTGTAATCGGTATATGTAACGGTTTTCAAATACTGCTTGAAGCGGGTCTCCTTCCTGGTGGAATGCGACGAAACAGACATCTCAAGTTCATCTGCGAACATGTAAACGTGCGTGTGGAGCAGAGCGATACTCCATTTACTTTTAAAGCTCGTGTTGGACAAGTGCTCCGAATTCCGATCGCCCACGGTGAGGGTAACTACTATGCGGATGAAGAAACGATAATTGGTCTTGAAAAAAACCGTCAAATCATTTTTCGTTACACCTCATCCGATGGTGAGTTGGACGACGGCTGCAACGTTAATGGTTCTACTGCCGCGATCGCAGGAATTTGCAACGCCGGACGTAATGTGGTGGGACTCATGCCTCACCCAGAGCGGGCTTGTGAACCTGAGGTTGGCAGTGTGGACGGGCGTGTCATTCTGGAGTCGGTGGTGGCATCACTTACTGCCGATGGTATGGCGCGGGTGAGTTAGAGATGATTGATCAGCAAGCGATTGAGGCACATGGTCTTACCATGGATGAGTATCGGCGCATTCTCGACATTCTCGGGCGTGAACCGAATCTTGCCGAACTTGGTATCTTTTCCGTTATGTGGTCTGAGCACTGCAGCTACAAGAGCTCACGTCGCCATTTAAAAAAATTACCTACTGAAGGTGCACGTGTTTTACAAGGACCTGGAGAAAATGCCGGTGCGATTGATGTCGGTGACGGTGTGGCGGCGGTTTTTAAGATTGAATCGCACAATCATCCGTCCTTTATCGAACCCTACCAGGGAGCAGCCACGGGAGTAGGCGGAATTATCAGGGATATTTTTACGATGGGAGCTCGACCGATCGCATTGCTCGATTCACTTCGGTTTGGGTTGCTTGACGATCCGCACACGCGTCGCTTGGTTGAGGGTGTCGTTGCTGGTATTGCTGGCTACGGCAACAGTATCGGGATACCAACTGTTGGTGGTGAGATTGGATTCGACGAGAGTTACGCAGGGAATCCGCTGGTGAACGTGTTCTGTCTTGGCGTGGCCAAAACCGACGCGTTGATCATGGGACGGGCTGAGGGTGTCGGTAATGCCGTGTACTACGTTGGTGCTAAAACAGGCCGAGACGGCATCCACGGTGCGACGATGGCATCAGCTGAGTTCGACGAGCACTCTGCTGAAAAGCGCCCAAACGTGCAGGTAGGTGATCCCTTCATGGAAAAGCTTCTCTTGGAAGCCTGTTTAGAGGTGATACAGACTGACGCGTTGATCGGCATCCAAGACATGGGAGCGGCGGGCTTGACCTGCTCGACCTGCGAAATGGGAGCTCGTGGTGAATCTGGGATCGAGATCGATGTGCAGCACGTACCCCAGCGTGAGACTGGCATGACACCGTATGAGATCATGTTGTCAGAGTCGCAGGAACGGATGTTGTTTATCGTGCGACGAGGGCGGGAAGCGGAAGTTGAACGGATTTTTGAAAAATGGGACTTACATGCGATTCGCATCGGTAAGGTTACGGGCGACGGGCTCTTGCGTGTTAAGGACCGAGGTACGATCATCGCTGAGATTCCCAATAAAGCTTTAGTTGATGACGGGCCCATCTACGACCGCCCAGCTGAGGAACCAGCCGATCTGGCAGTCCGTCAGAACTTAGATCTTGCTACGTTGTGTCCACCACCGGCGCCGGTCGATGCGTTTTCTGCGCTGCTGGCATCTCCTCAGATTTCGAGCAAACGGTGGATTTATCGCCAGTATGACCATATGGTTCGGACAAACACGGTCATGTCGGCTGGTATGGGTGCTGGAGTAGTTCGTCTCAAAGGGACGAAGCGAGCCATTGCTTTTTCAGTGGATGGTAATGGCCGCTACTGTTACCTTGATCCATATCAGGGTGCGATGCTGGCGGTCGCCGAATCATCACGGAACGTGGCCTGTTCTGGGGCGCTCCCAGTGGGTGCAACTAATTGCCTTAATTTCGGCAATCCAGAGCGCCGGGACATCATGTGGCAATTTTCCCGAGCCGTAGACGGGATTGCCGAAGCTTGCCGTGCACTCGACATCCCGATCACCGGTGGCAATGTAAGCCTCTATAACGAAACAGACGGTGAAGCGATCCACCCAACTCCAGTGCTGGGAGTCGTTGGGGTAATTGATAATGTGGACAGAATTCTCGGGCGTGTGTTTCGCAACGAAGGGTCGATTGTTGTACTAGTGGGAGAGTCCAGGGTCGAGTTCGGTGGCAGCGAGTACTTGAAGGTGATACATCAGTTAGTAAGTGGCCGTCCACCAATCGTAAATTTAGCCCGTGAGCGTGCGCTTCAAAAACTTGTTGTCGCCGCGGCTAATGACGGAGTCATTGAATCAGCACACGATTGCTCCGAAGGAGGTCTAGCAGTTGCTCTAGCCGAGTGCTGCTTTCAGAGTGGTGGTCTCGGCGCGAATGTGGTGCTACCTGGACAGAAGATCGAGGGACATCCTGATCTAGATGTGGTAGCTACGTTATTTGGTGAAACGGCGTCACAAATCGTAGTCTCGGTGTCTGAGTTGCAAGCAGACAGTTTTTTCGCTCGAGCAGCTACAGTCGGAGTTCCCGTGCTGAAGATTGGTCGTGTCGAAGGTTCACGGTTGAGTATTAAGGTGGATAATGCGTCCGTTATTGACATTTCGGTGATCGAAGCCGAACAAATTTGGGAGAAGGGTTTGTCCCGGCATTTCGGCCATGAAGCGGCATAGCAACTGTATTGAAATGGATAAAGATAAATTCAAAGACGAGTGTGGCGTCTTCGGGATCTACGGGCACGAAGACGCGGCCCACATGACATATCTTGGTTTGTATGCACTCCAGCATAGGGGGCAGGAAAGCGCGGGTATCGCGGTGGTCAACGATGGCCGCGTAAAGTTGTCTCGAGCGATGGGCCATGTTGGCGACGTCTTCAATGAAGACGTGTTGATGGGTTTACCTGGCCGGTCTGCTATTGGTCATGTTCGGTACTCGACGTTTGGTGACAGCCGGGTGATCAATGCCCAGCCTATCTTGATTGACTGTTCGCATGGACAGATCGCGCTCTGCCACAACGGCAACTTGGTCAATGCCACGGAGCTTCGTGACGCCCTTGTGCAGCAGGGTTCGATTTTCCAGACAAACAGTGACACCGAAGTTGTCCTTCATCTTTACGCGAGATCAACGGCCCCCACGGCTGCCGACGCGATTGTGGAATCAGTCTCCCAAGTCTCAGGTGCGTTCTCGCTAGCGATGTTGACCCCAGATAGTCTTATTGCTGTTCGTGACCCACACGGTTTCAGGCCGCTGGCCTTGGGTCGATTGGGTGATGCTTTTGTTGTCTGCTCAGAAACGTGCGCGATGGACCTCATTGGTGCGACTTATGAGCGTGAGATTGAACCTGGAGAAGTTTTAGTTATCGGTCCTGATGGACCTAGGTCATACAAACCGTTTCCCACGGTTACTCCCGCACACTGTGTGTTTGAGCATGTCTATTTTTCTCGCCCTGATAGTTACGTATTCGGCCAGAGCGTTAACGAAGTGAGAACAAATTTGGGAAAGTTATTGGCAAGGGAGTCTGGTGTGGATGCGGATGTGGTAGTGCCGATACCCGACTCTGGGCTCTGTGCCGCATCCGGGTATGCAGAGAGTTCAGGAATCCCTCTGAGGATGGGCTTGATTCGTAATCATTACGTGGGACGTACCTTCATTCAACCTCAGGAGTCTATTCGTAGTTTTAAGGTTAAGGTTAAGCTCAATACCGTTCGGAGTATTCTCGATGGAAAACGGGTTGTTCTGGTTGATGATTCGATCGTGCGTGGCACTACTAGTCGAAAAATCGTGGGTATGATCAAGATGGCTGGCGCCCGAGAGGTGCACATGCGGATCAGTTGCCCACCGACTGTGTCCCCTTGTTACTACGGGATAGACACTCCACACCGCGACGAATTAATTGCGGCCAAGCATAGCGTTGAAGAGATTCGTGAGTTCCTGGGCGCCGACACTCTGTCGTATCTCAGTCTGGCAGGACTCCGAGAAGCAGTCGGTGCAGCTCACCCCAACTATTGCAAGGCCTGTTACACCCAGGAGTACCCAGTTGCTCCGCCTGCGAATAAAGAAGCATATATGCAGATGGTTCTCAAGCTTCCCGACGATAGCCGCGTTACAGAGCCCTAAGACAGGATACCAGCGGTGGACTATCGATCGTCAGGGGTTGACATAGATGCAGCACAACAAGTGGTGCGTCGTGTCAAAGATATCGCTCGGAAGACTTTCACTTCGGGGGTATTGTCCGATATCGGTTCGTTTGGAGGTCTGTACCAAGCGGACATTGAAAACTATAAGCAACCGGTTCTTGTTGCGAGTGCCGACGGAGTTGGTACAAAACTGAAGGTTGCTTTCTTGGCTGACCGGCATGACACGGTAGGGATTGACTTGGTGAATCACTGTGTCAATGACGTGTTGGTGCAGGGTGCTAGGCCGTTGTTTTTTCTTGACTACTTGGCGACCGGACGACTCGCGCCTGATATTTCGACAACTGTGATCCAAGGTTTAGCCGATGGTTGTGCGGAGAATGGTTGTGCTTTGCTCGGTGGTGAAACCGCTGAGATGCCAGGCTTCTATGTCGATGGCGAATACGATTTAGCTGGTTTCGTCGTTGGGATTGTTGATCGTGCTCACCTGGTCGATGGACGTAGGATCGAGACTGGAGACGTCTTGATCGGGCTTCCATCAAATGGGTTACACACAAATGGGTTCTCTCTTGCCCGACAAATTATTTTCGAGAAGTTACATTTACGGGTAGAAACGGTCGTCGATGAGTTCGGGATGACGGTCGGTGACGAACTGCTGCGTACTCATCGGTCCTATCTGCAACCCGTTTCAGCATTGCTGGAGTTCGACCGGAAGGTTGTGAAGGGTTTAGCACATATTACTGGCGGGGGACTGACGGACAACCTCCCCCGCGTGTTGCCGCCAGGTACAACCGCCCGCATTGTTCGCCAAAGCTGGATTGCTCCGCCCGTGTTTCAGTTTTTGCAGCGACAGGGCGAAGTTCCTGAGGATGACATGTACAGAACATTCAATATGGGGATCGGGATGGTTTTGGTCGTCGATTCTAAGGCGGCATCAGCGGTGCTCAGTACGCTTGCCGAAGCTGGCGAATCCGGAGCGATGTTAATTGGTGAAGTTGTTGAGGGAGATCAACAGGTTCTCTATGTTTAGAGACGGAAAAATGAGAACGAAATGAAGAATCGAAGAATCGGCGTCCTTATTTCTGGCCGTGGTAGTAATTTGCAAGCCATGCTTGACAGCATTTCGAACGGTACCCTTGATGCCACGATCGCGATCGTAATTTCTAATAAGGCAAACGCTGAGGGGCTTGACCGGGCCAGACAGGCGGGGATCGAGACGCTCTATATCAGCCATAAGGATTATGAATCTCGGGAGGCATTCGATCTTGCGGTCGTGGCTCAGCTTAAGGACCGCGACGTGGCGCTGGTCTGTCTGGCTGGGTTTATGCGTCTCTTGAGCGCTGCGTTCGTCAAGGCGTTCCCGAATCGCATCCTTAA